>Ga0208507_1000002_pt1 | contig 520729 bp, 427 predicted proteins | sample CryBogCBH12Aug01_FD_184626 | JGI IMG/M metagenome (GOLD analysis project Ga0208507, IMG submission 184626) | Freshwater microbial communities from Crystal Bog, Wisconsin, USA - CBH12Aug09.1 (SPAdes) (version 2) | ecosystem: Environmental > Aquatic > Freshwater > Lake | place: Crystal Bog...
GAGCGTCCCCTTCAAGACACGGATTGGTTACTTATCGATCTTGATGCGCAGACCTCTCTTGGAGAGTGGAAGGAGGTGGCGAGGATGATTGATTCTCCCGCAGGTGCAGGCATTCCGGATGCCGTCAGGCATCTCTTTCTAGCGCGTGTTGCGATGGAGAACGGTGATACAAGTGTTGCCGAAGAGGAGTGGAGAAATGTCGGCGGGTCGCTTCACCTGGAGAAGCCCGAGACACTTGCCTATGTGGCGGGCTACGAAGAACAGATAGGTGCTGAAGATCGGGCTGCACGAACGTACCGTGAAATGGCCGATCGCGAAGGAACAAGGATTCCCGGTTTGATCGGTCTCATTCGGTGTCAACAGAGGGACACTCCTGCTGCCAAAATGATTCCCCTGTATGAGGAACTCTTATCCGCAGCCCCTAACATGGCTGATGCGCGCGGGGATTTGGCATATCTGAAACTGCTTGCCGGCGAGGATATTGCGGAGGCTTCTGCCAACGCTCAGACCCTGCTTGCCCAGCAACCGGATAATCTCTCCAGAATCAGTGTTGCGGCGCTTGGTAAACTTCGTACTAGGGATCCCAAAGGGGCGCTGGCACTTTATGCAGGAAAAACCATCGATTGGACCAGCGCTCCAGAGCAATGGAGAGTCGTCAGGTTTGCCATCTTAAAAGCCAATGGTGAGGGTGATAGTGCCGATGCACAACTCACAGTGTTGAATACCGCATCGCTCAGACCCGAAGAGCGAGCCCTTTTGACTTTGTACACCTCTCCAGCTTCCAACTCTTTGAAGAAGCCTGCCTTGGTAAAAAAACCGAAGTGAGGCAAACTCTGTACGTAGGTTCGCATGTGCGCCCTCTTATCTTGATAACTTGAGGCCAAGGGTTACCTTTAGCAAAAAGGTTATCATATCCTTTCCCGTGTCCAAAAAATCCCCTCAAAAAATTAAAAATTACGCTACCGACGATGGATTCAGCCTCGTTGAGGTAGTGATTGCCGTAGGGGTTGCGGCCTTTGCCTTGGTTGCCCTTCTCGGTTTGCTACCCAGCGGACTCAAGACCTTCAAGAGTACGATGAACACGGCTGTCGGTTCCCAGATAGCCCAGAGAGTTTTCAATGACATGCAGATCGCAAACTGGTCTGATCTTACGAATACGATTCGCTATTTTGACGAACAGGGCAACGAGTTGACAAACACAACCAGTTCAAATGCATTGAATTGCATTTATTGGGTTCAAGTTACCACAACGAACGCTGCTACCGGCACAAACTCCACCCAGTTTCTCGGAAACACCTCCACGAATCTGATGACCATTACCGTAATGGTCGCGAATAATCCCGGTGGAGGACAGGCGGCCTCCGCTGTCTTTAACAGCACAAATCCGAATACACTGACCTACACCACGCTGATCGGTCGTAACAAATGAATCTGAAATTTTCCAGAGGCGGTACTAAGGGACTTCAGGCTAATGAGGGTTTCACGGTTGCGGAGCTCCTTGTTGCATCCGCGATTCTTGCATTATTGGTCGTGCTTCTCCTGAGCATGGTGACGCAGACCTCTAAAACCTGGAGAACAACCAGTGGAAAGATAGAGGAGTTCAGGGATGCTCGCGATGCTTTTGACACCATTACCCGGAGACTCAGTCAAGCAACCCTGAACACCTACCTTGATTATGATAATCCGACGAATCCGACGTCGTACATGAGGCAGTCTGAATTGCGTTTCCTGAGCGGTCCCACGGCGACAATCCTCGGGAGTCTTACGCTTCCCAATTCGACACCCGCTATGTCGGTGTTTTTTCAGGCTCCAAACGGGTTTTCGACAAACTCCAGCAATTCGATCCTCCAGAATGCCCTTAATACTTGGGGATACTTTTTGGAATATTCTAGTGATTCAAATAGCAGGCCATCGTTTCTTCCCACAGGCGCCCCCCCTGCACGGTACCGTTACCGTCTTATGGAGTTGATGGAACCGACGGAGAATCTCTCCATCTATAACTATACTTCCGGTAATAGATCCTACACGAACGTGGATTGGGTATCGAATTCGATGACACTGGCCTCAAATCGTCCAGCCCATGTCTTGGCCGAGAACGTTATTGCCCTCATCATTCTGCCTAAACTCTCACCCACGGATATCTCGACCTGGAATGCCTTGGGGTCGAATTACTCGGCCGCCTCCCTGGCGCCGAATTACATTTACGATTCTTCCACCAATCTTAATTCCAACACCCCTGTTGATCCCAATCTCGATACTCACAATCAACTTCCTCCGGTGATCCAGGTAACCATGGTCGCAGTGGATGAAACGTCAGCGGTGCGCTTCTCAAATGCCTACGCAAACCTCACAAATGCATCGCCTCAGGGATATGGAAATCTTTTTCAAACCGCCTCCAATCTTCCAAGTGATCTGACAACCCTCGGGTCGATTTTGACGGCAAAGGGTATGAACTACAGGATCTTTACCACGGATGTCATGATCAAGGGTGCGAAGTGGAGTGGATCCCAGACGAATTAAGTCGTGGATAAATGTTATCTATCTGAGAAATCAGGAAAGTGTCCCGGGTTAGTCCGCGAGGGCGCCTTATGATCCCCTTGAGATACCATTTCCTGGGGAGTAGTTTGCACTATGAATAAAGGGATTTGTTCCTCGAATTATCCCAAGGAGAGTTTTGACTCGTTTCCAAGTGACAAGAGAAAAGGGGACGGCGAATTGACTGGGTCCGCACTTGTCATCGTGCTGGCGTTTTTGGTGATCGTAACAGGAATGGTCATGGCTTTCTTTTCAAGTATCACCAACGAGCAGATAGGTGCAAAGGCCGAGGCCACATCAATCACAGACCACAATCTGGCGGATTCGGTCGCCAATATCATCATCTCGCAACTTAGGGATGCCACCGTCGGTTATGCTCATAACGCGGATGGATCGTTAAACTCAAATTCCCCCCTTTGCTGGGCTTCGCAACCTGGTTTGATCAGGACATTTGACACCAATGCAGCGCCTTATGTGGCATACAAGCTATATAGTGCCAGAAGCGATTTGTTCACCGGGACTGTGACGGTTAGTTCGGACCTGCCTTCTTCGGGGTGGACGTCCTCTCCATCAGCATACACGGATCTGAATGCCCCGGTGATTTCCCAAGGGAATACCAATTACCCGATCCTAGATCCCTACATGACGAACAGGTCAAACGGCGCCTCGTTGGTCGATGGATTCTCCATCAGCAATGCACCAGTTTTGGCCGGGGTCTCAAACCAGGCCGCCATGCCGGTTCTATGGCTCTATGTCTTAAAGGATGGAACCATTCTTGCCCCTGATTCCAACAGTGTTACTTCAGCCACGTTTGCCAACGCCGCGAAGCAACCGTCCAAAGCCAATCCGATTGTTTCTAGGATAGCCTATTGGACGGATGACGAAACGTGTAAGTTGAACATCAATACGGCGAGCGAGGGTGCTTTTTGGGCTACGCCCAGTTTTTCGACTTCCAAGGATGTTGCGATGGGTTTGTTTCCACCTGCCGCCCATGAATTCAATAGATATCCGGGACACCCGGCATCAACAAGTCTGAGTCCTGTTCTCTGGAGTTACCTTGGACTCGCTTCACCGCAGCAGATACTGGAGGCATTGCCAACGACTGCTTCTTCATACAACGCCGTCAGCGGTACGATGACTCCGGTGATTTCCTCGATGGCTACGAATTATTACCAGACCGTTCTCTCCAATATTTCCCCACGATACGCGTGGGGTGGATCAAAGGCAGGGTCTGCGAGTGTCCTGAATTCAGTTAGTGGAATTCCGACGAACGGACCTATCACATCTCTTGGAACAAACCGCCTCTATGGTTCGGTCGACGAATTTTTTTTTGCTGCGACAAACACCGCCACGCCTGCCCGACGGGTAAATCCATTGGGATTATTCCAGGCTCGGGACGTATCACGGTTGAGGTTTTTTCTAACGGCTGACAGTCGTTCTCCCGAAGTCAATCCGTTGAATCAACCCAAGCTGGCGCTTTGGCCTGTGCCTGCATCAGGACATACCATGACTGCAAATCCATTTTCCGCTCCTGCGGCTTCTAACCGGACAATTACGGACAAGATCATCGCGTTCTGCTCAACCCTCGGCACCAATGCTTATTACTTCACGCGTTACGACGCCACAAGCGCCACTAATGACATGTCTGGAAGAAATCAGGTTCTCTACTCCTTTCTCAGGAAAAGTCTCGACTCCCCGATTCCCGGCTTCATTGGTTCCTTCACATCCTCTGGGAAGTGGTCCGGGGGCTCAAGTTCGCTGCAGGCGGATCAGATCTCAACCTTGCTCTTTGATTACATTCGATCCTGCATCAATCTTTCCGACAGTTCTACGATTACGAATGTCGCCTCCATGACAACGGCATCATTTTCAAATTCGTATACCACACCACCCGCGATTACTGGAACGAGCACAAATCTGACCAACGGAACGGGGCAAGTCGTGCCTATCGTGATCACCAATCCAGACGGGAAAGTGACGCGTGGGTTGGGGCGCTTTCCAACCATTCGCGGAGCATCTCTATGGTTCATAGCCCGTGCCGCTAACCAACCTCCGCTGATGGTCCATACCAACGGACGTCCCATGGTCTACGATCCCACGGGCACCACATTACTGAGCGCATCGGATGGGTCCATGACTTCTTGGACGGATGTGATCACAGAATTTCTTGGCCTTGCCACGGCTAAGGTCAATCCGATGCATCCCTGGACCTGCCCTCCCTCAAGTTCTTTGGTTCATCAACTCACGACGACTGTAACGTTCAGTATTTTGGGCTTTCCCATCTCCATACCCGTTCCGGTTTTCGCTGGTGTCAATTCGTACTCCACATCAATCACAAACCCTCTTCCTGATTTTTCACAACTCTATCCGCTTTTTGATCTTTCGGGAGCCAATAGTCCAGGCTCATCACCTACCAGAACCTACCCGACCCTCGATTCGACATCAGGTCAATATCTGACAACCGCTCAGCCAAACGCGTATTTCTTCTCAAATTCCTTTGCTTCGTTTCCAAATCCGATTGTGTTGGCAACCAATGCGACATTGACGACGGCGAGTGGATTCACCTTATCAACCACTCCCGGTGCGGCTAGTGGAATCGTCACACACTCAGGACTTCGCTTTTTGAGTGTTCAGCGGGCTACCGGAGCAACTGCGGGAGCATTCGATGTTCCTAATCCTTTTTATAAAGATTCGACTCTTCTTCAGCCATATCAGACGCGGATCGAGATGCTCTATATTCCAGACTTCGTGGATGTCGCTCCCGGTCAGGTAGGGCTGAAGCCAAAGTTTGGCTTCCAAGCCACCGGGCTTTCCGGTTTTGCAGTGAATGGCACACCGCTTCTCTTTCCTCCAAACCCTGCAGGATTAAGTGCGCCGGGTCTGCTTTTTCAAAGCAACTCGGCTTCTCTCATGAATTATTGGCTCTACGATTTGGGGTTGCAGCTTTCACTCAATGCAGAAACCAATTCCCTGTTTTCAACGAATGTACTGATCAGCTCCACGAATACCTTCTCATTCACGGGAGGAACGATTCAAAACATTCTTAATGGGCCGGGGGGAACTGCCGCGCAGTCCCTAGCTATTTCTTTCCCAAATGCAACCTTCCCGACCCCGAAGCTGCCTGTGGCGTATAGGCTCGTGGGATACGGATCAGTAAATACTCTCTTTCAGAATTACCCTCCCATCAGCGCCAAAATCTACACAGGCAGCAGTGGACAAAGTTCTAATGCCCTAGTCGGCGATACCAATACGGGTGACATCGTTTCTACCTGGATGCTGACCTTCAATAAGGCTGACCCCATGCTCTCGAATCCGGCATCGTCTCAGGTCACACCCTTTTCGATCAAAAACCACTCTCGCATGACCGAAGCCATATCCGATTCAATCCAGAGTTACCTCATAGCAACTGAGATGGGGACAAGTGAGACCAACAGTTCGGATCCCTCCTATCCATGGACGTTGGCCGGACTCAACAGAATGAGTGCCGATACTGTTCAGTCTGTCGATCTGACCTACGGGGATCCTCGTATGATTGCCTGTTTGTCGAATGTTCCATCTACATTTTTCACACCCAATACTCTCTATGGAAACTCAACGCAGGTGTCTGTCAACGGATGGCCCACGATGATCCGAAGCGCGCACTCTCTTCGTAGCGGTTCCCTACCGATGAACGGTGCTTTCTTGGGTACTCTGCAGTGTACCAATTGGTCAGGTGGAACGGGTGCCAACTCCTACTTTTATCCACCGGCCATGAACGGGTATTCCCCTAATGGACCTTTCAATTCGCTGATTGGTTCTGTCGCGGGAGTGGGGACGAACTTATTCGGGCACACACCCGGCAGGAGTGGACCCTTCTATTACAGTTATGACGGTGAGTTTTCCCATCCTTATGCAAGTGCCGATTGTAACTTTGGAAATTCCACCTTCTTCTCGCTTTGGAGTCGAGGAGGTGATTTCGACAACGGGATCGGATTTTTTTCCGACGGACCTTTCATAGGAAAGGTTGATGAAGGATTCGGTGCCACCAATAGTACGATCTACTACAACAACCCTTATTTTTCCCTCTCCCTGCAACCTATCGGAACCAACATGTTCTCACCGAACAGGTTGGTTCCCTCGTCTGTGGTTATGGGTTCACTTCCCGTCGGTTTTGCCAATCTCTCCTCCACGACTACTCCTTCTCCGGCAATCCTGACCAATAGTTGGCTCACCCTTCAGTATTCCGCTAATCCTGCGTCACTAAGCTCCACTCTACGCGATCAGCGCTCGGCTCTTGCGGGATACAATGAAGCTGGGAGTCTTATTACGAATACCATACTCCCCGACCATCTGCTGCTAGACTTCTTCCAGATGCCGGTGGTCGATCCATATCCGATCAGCGATCCTTTCTCCACGGCTGGTAAGGTGAACATGAATTACCAAATTGCACCTTTCAGCTACATTAACCGAGATGCGGCCCTTCGCGGGGTGCTTAAGTCGGTCTTGCTCACAGCCGTGGATGACCAATGGGGATACGATTACAAGCTTCGGAACAATACTCAGTACTCTCTTTCCACTTCACAATACTACAGTGACACGGTCACCAGGGTGAGTTCCCAGAGTTACAATGGCTTCGGGTCAAACTCGGGAAACTTTTACTTTCATTATCCCATCCATCCCGATCAGACGTTGCTTCAATTTCAGCAGCGTTTTGCAAATGGGGACATCTTCCACTCACCGTCCGAAATCTGCTCTCTCTGGCTCTATCCCGCGCAACAGCCCACGGGAACAAACTCTCTCGTGAACACAAACTCGTTGGTCGCTTGGGATTCCGCCAATTCAAACATTAAGGCCTGGTGGTATGCGAATCCCGGAACGTCACGCAAGGGAATGACCGGTGACAATGTGAGGGAACGACCCTACTCCTATATTTACCCAAGACTGACCACCAAATCGAACACGTACACCGTTCATTACCGGGTCCAGGTTCTTCAACAGGCGGCATCGAAGCGCTTGACCTCTTCTGATTGGCAACAGTGGAATGAGGCAACCGACAAGATCATCGGTGATCAAAGGGGCTCAACCATGATCGAGCGTTACATCGATCCTGAAGATCCCGCGTTGCCCGATTTTGCAGGCCTAAAGGATGCCTCGGGAATAACTCTCCCTGCAGGCGACCCGCAACTCGTCATGGATCGTTATTATCGCTACCGGATCGTGTCGACAAAGATCTTTACTCCCTGAGTCTGGTTTATTTTATGAGACTATTTCAGGTGGAAGATGGTAAGCCCCTTTAGGTTCACATCGTCCTTCTTGAAAAGAAAGCTGCAGAGGTAGCCGATAATCATTGCCGAGAAGATCAGGATCGGGAGAAGGAACGCCCAGTGGATTCCGGTAAAAAACTTCACATAAAGTCCTAAAACGATACTCAACACGGCCCCGCAGATTGCTCCTCCGCTGTTGGCTCTAGTGCTGAACATTCCAAGGGCAAAGATCCCGACGATACCGCCGCCAAGCATTGAGGAAACAATGTTCCAAGTCACCATGATGGACTTTAGGTTCAATGTTGTAAGCCATAGTGCCAGTAGGGTGGCAGCAACACCAGTGCCGACCGTGCTGAGACGCATCATCCGCAGGTTTTCCTTATCTTCAGATTTAGGGAACCAGCGCTCGTAGAAATCAACGGTAAAAATGGTAGCCACGCTGTTCATGGATCCCGCAACGGTCGCCATGGCGCTGGCAAAAATCGCCGCGATAACAATGCCGATTGCGCCGTGGGGCATTCCTTGAACGACAAACAGTGGAACGATTTTATCGATTGTCGAGGAGGCGTCGAACTTCTCCGGATGGGCATGGAAATAAGCGAAGATTGCCAATCCCATCGTTGTCACAATAACAGAAATCAGGAAACCACATGAAAAATTCATGGCAGTGACTTTTCGGATTTCATTGTCCTTGGATGCAAAGACACGCTGGATCACGGCCTGATCTCCTGCCTGCCAAATCGTCTGTTCCAGGAAGACTCTCAACATCATGACCCAGACCAGAGGGAAGGCGAAATCCCAGCCGAGGATCGCAAAATCAAACTTATGATGTTGGATGTTTGTTGAAAGGAATTCACCAAAGCCGCCCGGAAGGCCCGCAATGCAGATCCAGATCACAGCCACGGGGGCAAGGGCCTTGAGAAGCCCTTGGAATACCAATGTCCAGGTCACCGCCTCGAATCCTCCGACGCTAGTGTAAACCGTTGTGAGCACCCCCATGATGATCACGCTCCAGCGAACATCGAGTCCCGTCGTGGCCGAGATGGCAATCGAAGGGAGCACAAGCACGATGCTGGAACGTCCGAATGTCTGGAAGATGATCTGCAGGAAGCTTGCGATGAGACGCAGCGAGGTATTGAAGCGGCGTTCGAGGTATTCAAAGGTGGAGGTGATTTCCAACCTTCGGAGAATGGGGAAAGTGATCCTTGATTGGAAAAAATAGACCGGCACGAAGACGATCATCGGAAATAGCCAGACAAGGTTTGAAGCGAAGGCAAGGGCTGGAACAGCCATGAAACTGATGGCGCTCGCAGCCGTGGCAAACATGCTGATTCCAGCCGCCCACCAGGGGGTCTGCCTGTTTCCAAGAGAGTATTCCGCTGCCGACTTCTGATTGCGGAAATAATAGCCGATGTACCCGATGAAGAAAAAATAGAGGAGAATCATCAGGTAATCAGCCCAGTTCAGGTTCCTCGTCGTGCGGGGTGTCGTGGCTTGTAGAATTTCGGAAGATCCTTTCCCCCCGAAGAGAATCATCAATCCCTCCTCTGTTTTTGCGAGTGAAGGTTGGACTGTTTTCAGGGAACTACCCGCCTTGACCCAGGCATCAGTGAGGGCGTGAAACAGGAGGGTCGGGGAATCGACATTCTCATTGAGTGAGAGGGGATTGATTACGGTTGGTGTCGTGTCAGCACCGAAAATAATTGTGTGCGCCTGTCCGGATGGAACTGCAATTCCTCCAGCCATAGGCACCGGCAGATTGCACCCCCTACTCCAACCGGTGAGGGTGCTTCCCTCCGCGGGTTTGTATCTGTAAAGGAATACCTCCTTCGAGGCACTGAATACACCGACGCCATCCGCCGTTCTGCCCCCGAATACCTCAAGGAGATCATACTGCCCGGTAACCATGGGGAGGATCTTTCCGGATCCGGGTAGGTCTGCCAGGGAGATCCAGGTTGGAATGGGTGAGCCAAGGTCGAGCACGATAACCTGCCTGCTCGCATCCATGGAAGTTGGTGTTGTCTTTCCTCCGACAACATGAAGCTTCTCGCCCAGCAGGGTGGCACCCGCAGCCAGAAGGGGATTGGGTAGGGGAGGGAGATCTCGTGTTACCAACTTTCCACCATCCCAGCGATAGGAGGTGACTTTGGTGGTCGGAACTCCGTTTATCAGTCCGCCGGCAACGATCAACTCGTCTCCATGTTGTGCGGTTGCTCCCCAAGAGGGGGCGTCCGCCAATGGGATCTTAGTCCATGAATTGGAGGTGGCTGCATGAAGGGGGATGACCCACGCCTCGGGAATACATTTTCCATCGGCGTCGACTCCTCCCAGTTCCAATAACACCCCTCCTGTGGACCCTCCGGAAGCCCCGCTTCTTTTTGAAAGAGACGAAGGCATTGATGGAACCTTCGAGGGCGAGATGAGGACCTGTGCGGGTTCATCCTCCGCGAATACCCTGCAGTACGGGGAAAGCGTCGGAATTAACAGTGAAAATAGGAGAAAGAAACAGGATGAGAGTGGGCTACGACGGATCATGAGGGAGGGGGGGATGACTAAAGGGAAAGTGAATCTATTGGGGTGCCACCTCGTGGTCAATTGTCCTTAACCATTTCCTCGGCGATCTTCACCCATTCATCGGCCATTAGTTGGTGGCCTGCCGCGGAGGGATGAACTCCATCCGGCATCCAGAAGGCCGGCGGTGCCTTGATAGTCGCCGCCTCAAAGACGGGTTGAAAGTGAACAAGATAGGTCCGGTGCTTTAGGGCAAGTTCCCTCACAACGCCGGCAAACTTACTGACCTCTGCGTTCCAAAGATTCCAATCCTTGCCGATCTTGTCGAGAGGTAGGACAAAGGGGGTGCACAGGATGATTGTGGTTTTCGGCAGTTCCCTTCGCGTAATTGAGAGAAGGAGATCGTAGGTTTCACGGAAGAGTTCTAGTGTCACAAGGCTTTTGGGGGGCTTTCCGTCGGTGCGTGGAGGAGGTGGGACCGTCAACTCAACCACGCTTGCCGCATCATTAACTCCCACGAACACAGTGAGAATGTCGGGGCGAAGTCTTAGGCAATCCTCTTCCCAGCGGGCGGCCAAATCGGTGATCCTGTGACCGTTGATACCCCGGTTGAGAAACTCTACGGCATCCGCAGGATGATCATATCCGTAACGGGCCGCGATCAGGCGCACATAGGTGTCCCCAAGTGCGTGATTGACGTCCCCCGTCCTGCTACGGTCACCGTCAGTGATAGAGTCCCCGATGAAGAGGACTCTCGATTGGGGCGGGAACAGTTTTGGTAACATTTCGTGGGGGAGTTCGTGATGAAACAGGGTTTATCAAATGATTAAGGGTACTGATCGTCAAGATGGAGACCTCCAGTATCCACTTTTTTTCACTGCACGGTGATGCTCCGGTTTCTTCGATGCAGTGGTTTGGAACGTCAAGACATCCCTCTATTCCACGAATCTCGTGAATGAGACTGATGGTTCGCGCTCGGTGCGAAGAGTGTTCTCGATCTTTGAGGAATCCTCGTATCCTAGCGCCATGCCGCACACCAGCATTTGATGCTCGGGTATCTCCAGATGCCGCTCGATGATCCTGTGGTATTTGCAGAAAGCCGCCTGGGGACAGGTGTCGAGCCCCCTGGAGCGTGCCGCAAGCATCACGTTTTCGATGAACATTCCGTAATCCAGCCAGCTTCCTTGCCCCATGATCCGGTCAATCGTGAAGAAAATCCCCACCGGGGCATCAAAAAAGATGTAGTTGCGGGCAAACTGTCTCTCCATCCGTTCACGCTCTCCCTTTGTAATGCCAAGTAGTCCGTAGAGGTCGTATCCGACCTTCCTTCTCCTATCGATGTAGGGGGGAATCCATTTATCGGGATAATACGAATACTCCTCAGTGTGTTCCATGCCGCTCTTGGGATCGAGCGCAGCAGCGACAAGATCGCTTGAAAGGGACTCTTTTTTCTCCCCGGTCACGACGATGACCTGCCACGGTTGGGTATTTGTCCCTGAGGGGGCACGGGAGGAGACGTCAAGGATCTCCAGAATTGTTTCCTTGGGTACGCTAGTTGGTAAGAAAGCACGTACGGATCTTCTCCCCCTTATTACCTCATCGACGATTCGCGTGATTGTTTCTTGCTCCATGGAAGTCCATTAGGGCTCTGGATAAGCTTTGATGAAGTTTTTGTACCAATGGGCGGAGGGGGAGGGGATGCGATCGTGAGTCTTCTTGTCAAATGAGAAGAGGCCAAATTTAGGAGCCCATCCTTCAGTCCACTCGTAATTGTCGACGAGTGTCCACGGGAAGTATCCTCGAACATCCACTCCATCGTACATGGCCCTGCGCATCTGGGCGATATGTTCGCGGAAATAGCGGATCGATTTCTGCCCGCTTTGGGTGCCGATTCCGTTCTCCGAGATCACGATTGGCTTGTGATAGCGATACCAGATCTGGCGAAGGACATGATAGAGACCTGTCGGAGCGATTTCCCAACCTAGTTGGGTATATTGTGAGTTGTGTTCGCCAACGGGACGGAAAAGAAACCGGGTCAGGCTGCATTGCTGTGCATAGTAATAATTGACCCCGATCAGATCGCAGGTGTCAGCCACCAAATCAAGGTGGTCGTAGTTCTGATGCAACATGAGGTGATAAACGGAGCGGGTCGGATCAGCGTATGGAGCCTTCTTCCAGTAAGGCAGGGAGTAGATGCCCATGATGAGGGCATCGTGACGCTCCTCCCTGACAATGTCGGCCGCATCCCTGAACATGTCGGCCGAGACCCGCATGGCTTTCTTGTAAGAACCAGGGTGCACAAGTAGTCCCGGAGGCCAGTGCGCTCCGATCCATCCAAGTTGAAGTGCACCGTTTGGTTCGTTTTGGGGAACGTAGATCCTTACATCGGCTTTGGTGGCCTTTACGACACGTCGCACATGAGCCTGCCAGGCTGTGCGTACCTCTGGATTTAGGAAATTGGCCTTGGATTTGTCCTTGGAATAAATCCAATCAGGAAAGGTAAAATGCCATAAAGTCACGATGGGCTCGATGCCGGCTTCCCTGCATTTGTGAGCCATTTCGGCATAGCGGGACAAAGCTTCTTCATTGATTTCCCCTTTGCGCGGCTCGATGCGCGCCCAATCAATACCGAATCGGAAATGACTAACCCCGAGGAATTTGACCGCAGCGAGATCCTTGTCGAACTGGCTCCACGAGAACACTGCCCTGTCCCCCCGGATAGGCGCTCTGCCCTCTTCTGCAAATCTATCCCAGTCGGTCTTGAAATACCATTTTGATCCCGGAACATATCCCTTGTCTTCGTTCTGGAAAGCAGCCGTGGATGTTCCCCACCAGAAGGGTTCCTTGGGCAACGGTTTCGTTATCACTGCGGCAGCGGGAGGAGCGTAGTGACGTGGAGCGCTGATGCATCCGGGAAACAAAAGAAGGGCTGGGAGAAGCGATCCCAGCAAGAGGGTGCGTATGGTTGCTTGATGCATGGGTTAAGGCCTAGTACCTAACAGGGAAGGCAATCAATCATGAAGCATTCTTTCTTTCTCGGCATTTTTATATTTCTAACGCTTTCCTCGGTTAGATCGGAGATGGATCTGGATGCAAAGCGACTGATGCCAGACACCATCTATTTGAATGACGGGAGGGTTCTTCACGGCCTGATTATCAAGAACGATGCTCAAAAGGTGACATTGCAGCAAAAAATGGGAGAAGTTGAGATCACCAAAATTTCCATCAACCGCATCGAGGATATCCCGAAGGCGGAGATCTATTTTGCCGATATCGTCGATCCGGGAACGCTCCCTCCATGGCGCATGATTGTCCAAGACCTGCGCACGGATGACAGTATCAAGTCCTTCAGGCAGATTCCCGCAACCACCATCGACAAAGGATACCTAAAAAACATCCCCTACCTCTCTTTCAGGATCAATGACCGTGTTGAAATGAATGTTTACGGTGATCCAAATCACCCTGTTTGCATTGAGTACGGAATTTATGAGCGAGGGGAAAAAATCACCCGTTTCAAAAAAATCGTCCGGGCATATCTTGCAGGGATTCTGACCAATCGAGAAGAGGTCGGGGCTCTCTACTCACTTGATGAAAAGGGGGGGCGGATTCAGGTGGGAAACTTTATCTTCAAGGTGACTCCTCCTGAAGCCCCAGAGGCCTACGGAGGATGGTGGCTCTCGATTTACGACCCCGCCCGAATCGAGAAGGCACGGATACCCGAAGCAGAATACCGCAAGAGGACACTCCCATTCAACGAGGTGAATAACCATGCAGGAAGACTCCGTTTGGATCGCATCCTCTCCAATGATAAGTTCTTGGCGGCCATGCGTATGAGCTGGAATAGCACCATTCCCGATCTTCGTGGATTCTACCGCAACAAAATGGGAGATCTGGAACTGCTGATTCCATCATTCATGAAGAAAAAACCGCAACCGAACACCCAATAATGAAGAGTTTGACGATTTGCGCGGCGGTGTTTCCGTTGCTCTTCGGTGGATGTGCACTTCACCCGCTTGGCCCCCTTGACAAGGCGCCCGATCATCAGGCCGCGCACCTGAAGGGTTATGCTCCGTTCGCTTGGGGTATCTCCACGAGTAGTCTGCAATACGAAAACAAGGCCGTCTCCCCGGAAAATCCGGAGTATTATGTCCGCGACTGGGACTTGCTGGTACAGCAAAAGAAAGCGCCCATCGTGGGCAATGCCCTTTATTCGTGGAGTGATTGGAATAAGGATCTTGCTGCCCTTAAGAAAATCGGAGTCACCCACTACCGCTTCAGCATCGAATGGGCACGGGTGGAACCTAGTCCCGGTAAGTATAATGAAAAAGCAGTCCTGGGCTATGTGCGCATGTGTCGCAAACTCAGGGAGGCTGGAATCGAGCCTGTCGTCACACTCTGGCATTTCACTTTCCCCGCGTGGCTCACTGATCCCAAGGATAGCTCAAAAACCAACTGGCTAAATCCTCAGGCTCGAAATCACTGGAATCTTTACGTGAGTAAGATGGTGAAAGCCACCGCCCCTTACGTGAATTTTTATGCTCCCGAGAACGAACCCAATGGTCAGGTCCTCACCGCATATATCATCGGGCTCTGGCCGCCCTGCCATATTTTTGATTTCAAGGGGTATGAGGCGGCGACGATTGCCAGCGCGGATATGTTCCGTGATGCGGCGGCTCGTATCAAGGAGGTCAAACCTTCAGCCAAGGTTTTGAGTGTGGAGGCACTCCCTTGGTGGGAACCCGCCCCACTTGATCCGGGTGGTCTCCTTTACAACACGGTCATGCACTCCAACTTCGACCACCTTGACCGGGTCTATGATGTCTGTGACATCATCGGTTTCAATTATTACTACAGCCAGATGGCTGGCCCCTTGAGTCTACTTTCCGAGGGGATGAAACACGGACCCAACTTTACGATGATGGGGTGGCGCATTGATCCGAAGGGCCTCGGGAAGCAGATCCGTTACGTTGGCAAACGCTACGACAAGCCGATGATGATTACCGAAAACGGCATTGCCACCAAAAATGAGCAAAAGCGGCTTTCCTATCTTCGCGATCATATCGCTCAGATTCGTATGGCAATGGATGATGGATACGACGTGAAGGGTTACTTCGTCTGGTCTCTTGCCGACAACTACGAGTGGCACTACGGCTACGTGCCGAAGTTCGGTCTCGCCACCATGGACCCGAAGACCAAGGCAAGGATCCTGAAGCCCGCCGCCTATTATTACAGGGACGTAATCCGGACATCCAACCGACTTCAACAAGTTTCCCCAAATCCCTGATCCCGCGTGAAGGTTGCTGTTTTCAACACCAAACGCTACGAGCGTCCCGTGCTGGAAAAAGCCGCCGAGGGATCCTCGATAGAATTCACATTTCTGGAGCCGCGCCTTGAGGTGCAGACCGCGGTTCTGGGCGCCGGGCATGAAGCGGTGCTGATCTTTGTCAATGATGTGGCCGATAAGAGGGTTCTGGAGACGTTGGCTGCCGGAGGTACCCGCTTTATCGCAACACGGAGCGCGGGTTTCAATCAGATCGACCGCGAGGCGGCGCGCGCGTTGGGGATCAAGCTGGCGTATGTGCCGGCTTACTCTCCAAATGCCGTTGCGGAATTCACGATTGGCCTGATCCTGACCCTGGGCCGTCACATCCATGAAGGGCATAACCGGGTAAGGCGCGCTGATTTCAATCTCGAGGGTCTTTGTGGTTTTGAGTTGCGCGACATGACCGTCGGAGTATGCGGAACCGGGAGGATCGGCACCGAAGTGGTGAAGCTACTCAGCGGCTTCGGTTGCAAGATTCTGGCTTATGACGATGAACCAAACGAGGCGGTGACCCTGCTTGCATCTTACGTTGATACAAGGGAGGAGCTCTTTCGTTACTCCGATATCCTGACGCTGCACGTTCCGCTGATGCCCTCCACCTATCACCTGATCGACGCCCAGGCCTTGGAATTAATGAAAGAGGGGGTGTTTATTATTAATACGAGCCGCGGTGGTCTTCTGGATACACAGGCCGTCGTCGATGCCCTCAAGAGTCGCAAGGTTGGCTTTCTGGCAATTGATGTCTACGAGGAGGAGGCTTCATTGTTTTTCGAGGATCGCTCCTCCGACATTATCAGCGATGATACGTTTGCACGATTGCTCACCTTTCCTAATGTTATTGTGACCGGTCATCAGGCCTTCCTGACCCAGCGTGCCCTACGCAATATTGCGGACATCACCATTCAAAGCCTTGATGAGTTTTCGAAGGGATTGCCCTGTTCGAACATGGTTCCCGAACCATGAAGAGAACGCTTGTTGTTCTCCTTTGCGTTGTCCTGCCTATGCTGACGGTGTGTTCACCCGGTCGTCTGCGTCCGGATCTTGTCTTCATCAATGGTGCCGAACCAGAAACTCTGGATCCCGCCCTGATCACAGGTCAACCCGAAGGGAGAATCGTCAATGCTCTGTTCGAGGGGTTGCTACGTTTTGACCGAAAGGGAGTTGCTGAACCAGGGGTAGCATCGTCCTGGGAGATCTCTGAGGATCAATGCGTCTACACGTTCCATTTACGCAAGGAGGCGTGTTGGAGTGATGGAATAGCACTGACGGCCAAGGATTTTGTAGATTCCTGGCGACGGACACTCGATCCTGCCACGGCATCCGCCTACAACTACCAGCTCTTTGCAGTCAAAGGTGCACAGGAGTTTGCGGAAAGTCCTCCCGATAAGTTGCCTGATTTTTCCACCGTCGGAGTAAAGGCATTGGATGAAGGAACCCTTCGGGTCACGCTCAAACAGCCCACACCATATTTTCTCGATCTTTGCGCATTCCCCACGCTCTACCCGGTACGAACTGATCTGATCGCAAGGTATGGTGATGACTGGGTAAAGCCGGGGAAGCTTGTCGGGAACGGTTCCTTCCTGCTTGAGGATTGGAGGATCAACGCTGCCATCCATCTCAAGGCGAATCCTCTTTATTGGGATGCAACGAATGTCCTTTTGCGAACCGCAGAGGTCTTGCCGATCAGTCAGGCCAATGTGGCCTATAATTTTTATGCAGCCCGACAAGCTGACCTGATCATGGACAAGGGGCTTGCCCCTCCTTCCTTGCTGGACGCACTCAAACAAAGGCCTGACTTTCATGCTGCACCTTTTCTGGGCACCTTTTTCCTTAGGTTCAATTGCGCCAAAGGCCCTTTTGCCGATGTTCGTGTCCGGAAGGCTTTCGCCATGGCCATTGATAGAAAGAGAATCACGACCAAAATCACGAGGGCCGGCGAGTCGTCCGCATTGAGTTTTGTTCCACCGGGTATTCCGGGTTATCAGGCACCTCTCGGGCTTGCCGAAGATGCCCATGCATCCCGTAAATTACTGGCTGAAGCAGGGTATCCGGAGGGAAAGGGATTTCCTCTCACCACCTATCTTTACAGCGAGGGTGAATTAAACGAAGGGGTTGCAATCGAGTTGCAATCGATGTGGAAAGAGCAGTTGGGTGTGACGGTCCAACTGGCCAGGCAAGAGTGGAAGGTTTACTTGAACTCTCTGGGGGCTCTCGATTTTGGGATCGCTCGATCCAGTTGGGTCGGTGATTACCCTGACCCGAACACGTTCCTTGATCTCTTCCTGTCGGAGAGTGGCAATAATCGGACAGGATGGAAAAATACCGCTTATGACTGCTTGATCCATCAGGCCGCCGCTGAGAGAGATCCCAAGAAGCGTTTCGGTATCATGCAGCAGGCAGAAGGTTATCTTGTGCGAGATGAAGCCCCCATCTCACCATTGTTTTTCTATGTCGGAATCCAGTTGTACGATGGTAATCGCATTGGAGGAATCGAACCCAATGTGCTGGACGAGCACCCCATCCGTGAGATCTTCAGGAGGGATATGAAACCATGATGAATAAACCACGTTTTGCAATCCGAGGATGCACGGCCCTCATTACCGGTGCAACTGCCGGACTCGGTGCTGAATTTGCCCGTCAACTCGGACCCGTTGCTTCCAGGCTTATCCTTGTTGGTAGACGCGTTGAGCGACTCGCTGACCTTGCTGATTCATTGAAAATATCAAACCCTTATCTTCAAATCGATTCGATTGCCGTGGATCTGGCGCGATCCTCGGAGCGTGAACGACTTGCCGCACATATTATCCAGGAGCAGATTCCTCTGAATCTCTTGGTAAATAACGCGGGCCTTGGAGACCTTGGTGCTTTTGACAGCGCTGAGTGGTCGCGACTGGCGTCGGTTTTGGAGGTTAATGTGACCGCCTTAACCCACCTGACCCATCTCCTGCTTCCGATGCTCCGTGCTCAGGGTCCCTCGGGAATCCTTAATGTGAGTTCCGTGGCCGGGTTCTATCCCTTGCCGGAAATGGCTGTCTATGCCGCGACCAAGGCCTACGTGACGAGTTTCAGCGAGGCGCTTCGCATGGAGCTTTCATCCGAGGGAATCGCGGTTACGGCTCTCTGTCCCGGTCCCGTCCCCACGGAGTTTTTTCAGGTTGCCAGCCGTGACGGGGAGACAATCCGAGCCATGGATCGCTCTCATCCGATACTTGCAGCATCACCAGATCTGGTCGTTCGCGAAGCACTATGGGGGCTTGAAAAGCATAAGCCGGGTGTCATTCCGAATTCCCTGCTTGCATTGCTTGTCAGGGGAAGCCGGCTACTGCCCTTCCCCCTGATCCGTGAGAGCATCCGCCTGGGGGCAGGCCCCAAGAAACCATCAAAGGCAGGCGGGTGATAAAAAAGCAACCTACCCATCCATACGTGACATTGACGATGGAGGGCTGATGAGCGAAAGTCTGCTTGTGAAAAGTTTCACAAGATGGTCCGCCAAGGAAATTGACCCCCGATCTCATGCTGCCTTTGCACAGGCGATCGAGCTGATCGGTCCCGATCTCTACTCGGTCGAGGAGAGGATCCATGAGCAGTCCAATGCCGTTGACGCGGGGATCGAACACTATTTCGAATATGCCGTGGGCGGTAGCGGCAAGCGACTTCGTCCGGCCTTGGCATTACTCTCGGGTGGAGCCACGGGACGGGTGGTTTCGGATCATGTCGATCTGGCGGTCATTGTTGAGCTTATTCATATAGCTAGCCTTGTTCATGACGATATCATGGACGGTGCTGATCGCCGTCGGGACCGCCCCACGCTGAATGCAAAGTGGGGAAACTCCCTCACTGTTCTGGTGGGCGATGTCATGTTCGCCCATGCGCTTCGCCTCTCCACTAAGTTCTCGAATTCCGAAATCTGTCGACGTATTGCCGATGCAGCTGCCGACGTCTGCACGGGTGAGATTCTTCAAACCCAGCGCCGCTTCGATCTAAATCTCCCGCTTTCGGAATATTACCGGATGGTTCAGATGAAAACCGCCTCGCTCTTCTCGGTTTCCTGTGAATTGGGGGCCTATATCAGCGGGGCATCACCCTCCGTCATCAGTGCACTGAAGAACTACGGGACAAAGATAGGAATCGCTTATCAGGTGCTTGATGACTGCGTTGATCTGGTCGGCGATGAGGAGATGATCGGCAAGACGTTGGGCACCGACCTTGCCTGCGGTAAATTCACCCTTCCTGTCCTGCTGTTATTGCAAAACTCCACACCCAAGGAACGGGATGAGCTTCAAGGAATGCTGCTCGCCGAGGGTGGGATTCCACCGGCAATGCTGCTTGAGCTCGTCACCTCAAAGGGAGCTCTTCCCGCTGCGGTTCAGGCGGCACGCGTTCTGGTGAATGAAGCTGATGCGGAGCTCGAAAAAGTTCAGAAAAACCGTCATGCAGAGGCTCTCCACTCCATGACCGAATATCTGAACGGGGTGCTGGATTCGCTCTGTTAGGATTCGAGCGGTAAGTTGATCGGTTTCGTGGGGCTGCCTCTTGCGATTTATCGGGGATGGCCTAGTTTTTTTTCATGCCCACATCACGCTTCGGAGATATTCCGCGGACAGAGAGGCCGCGTGAAAGGCTCTTCAATCATGGTGCCGGCGTTTTGACCGATGCCGAGTTACTGGCCCTTTTTCTTAGAACCGGCAAGGTCGGGCTGGATGTTCTCTCGCTGGCCAAATCCCTTTTACAGGAATGGGGATCCCTTCGGAGACTGGCTGGTTGTTCGGTTGAGGAACTTGCCTCACTTCCCGGTATGGGGCCGGCCAAGGCCGCTGAACTCAAGGCGGCCTTTGAGATGGGGAGGCGCATGGCTCTGCCGGAGCTGGAGCGTCCTAGAATCGACAGGGCGGGAGCGATTCACGGACTCCTGGCCAGGGAAATGGAAATTTTACCCTACGAGTCGCTCCGCGTGATGCTTCTTGATACCCGTCACGGTCTCCTCGAACAGAGGGAGGTATCCAGGGGAAGCCTGAATGAAAGCATCGCCCATCCGAGAGAGCTCTTCCGACCCGCCATCGCCAAGGGAGCCTATGCCATCGCAGTCGTTCACAATCATCCCTCGGGTGATCCCCAACCCAGTGAAGCGGATCGACGCCTGACGCGTCGACTCATGGAGGCGGGAGCCCTGTTACAGATACCACTAGTGGATCATGTCATCATCGGTACGACGCGGGGAGATCACCCCCCTTATTTCAGCTTCCGTGAGGCGGGACTTCTTTAGATGATGGAGAAGGTTCCATTCCACTCATGTCCAATATTCATTCCTCAGCCTTTGTCGATCCCTCAGCCCACCTTGCTGCTGATGTTGAAGTAGGACCCGGTGTCATCATTGAATCCGGTGCCGTCATCGGTGAGGGCTGTCGGATCCAGGCACATGCCGTGATCACGGGCCATGTCAGGATGGGTGCGCGGAATACCGTTGGGTACGGGGCGATTCTGGGGGGCGACCCGCAGGATTACGACTTCAAACCGGGAACCAATAGCGAAGTCGTGATAGGCGATGACAATATCATCCGTGAATACGTGACGATTCATCGAGGTACCAAGGAGGGAACGGTAACGAGCGTCGGCGATAAGAATTTTTTGATGGTGGGTGTTCATCTCGGCCACAATGCCTCGGTCGCCAATAAGGTGATCATTGCAAACAACTGCCTGCTTGCCGGCTATGTCGAAGTTCAGGACGGCGCGGTGCTCGGAGGAGGCTCGGTGTTTCACCAGTTTCTTAGGGTCGGCAAGCTTTGCATGGTGAGGGGAGGGGAGCGGTTTCCGAAAGACATCCCCCCCTACGTATCCGCCTACGGCACCAGTATGGTGGCTGGTATCAATGCCGTCGGTCTTAAGCGTGCCGGGATGAGTTCCGAGACCCGACTAGAAATCAAAAGGGCCTTTCGCCTGATCTATCACAGTGGTCGCAACATCACTCAGGCCCTAGAGGAATCGAAAAAGGAAAAATGGGGCCCCGAGGCCCAGTATTTCCTGGATTTCATTGCATCCGCCAAGAAGCGAGGCGTTTGCGCGGCAAAACAGGTCAAGGGCGGGACTTCCGACGACGAGGAATAATTCCTCCTTATTGCCCAAGTGCCTGCAGGGCGGCGGTATGGACCTCCCTCGTAGCGACTCCATGCATGTTGGCGGCCTTCGCACAAGAGGAGAACTCCGGGGTGCGCTGAATAATCTCTCCCCTCAAGGTGCCGACCTTAATGGTAATGTTACCGTACTTGGTCTTCACCTCTTCAAAGTGTCTTTCAAGTTTCAGGCGCTCCATGCGATGACGACGAACCCCGAAGGCGCTTGTCTGTCTCATGATTAGTTCAGAAAGCTCTGCTGCTTTTTCCTCAGGGGTAAGAACTTCCAGGATCCATCCTGAGCGGCCTTTCTTCATCACGGTTGGTGTGAGCGTGGCATCGAGTGCCCCCGCGCTGATGAGCGATTCGAGGGCGCTGGCGGCATGTTCGGGAGTGAGATCATCAAGATTGCAACGAAGTTCCACGATCTCCTCCAATCCGTCCTTTGTGCTTTCGACCGACTCCCCCAAAATGAGTCGGAGCGCATTCGGGCGGTTCGGTGTTTGGCGTGAACCGAGACCATAGCCAATTGCCGTCACAGCCATTTCAGGCATCGGGACGAAACTCGAGGCAAACTCCGCTAGAATAGCCGCACCTGTCGGGGTGATATGTTCCCAAGGTTCGCCAACCTGACGGAATGGGATGCCTTTTTCCTTCAGGATTCCCAATGTGGCTGGTGCAGGGAGAGGGAATGTGCCATGGGCACAGTGGATATGTCCTGACCCCTCGATCAGGGGACCGCAACTCACGAGATCAACCCCTAGATGAACGAGTCCCGCGCAGGCGCAGATAATGTCCGCAATCGAGTCCCCAGCTCCGACCTCGTGGAAGCCGACACGTTCGGGAGGTACCCCGTGCACGGCCCCTTCCGCAACGGCAATCCTTCTGAAAACGTTAAGGGCGAGCGATTTCACGTTTTCCTGAAGCGCACTCCCGGTAATCAGGTTCACAATTTCGGAATGATTGCGTCCATGCTCGTGATCATGGATGTGAGAGTGCTGTTCATGCCCTGCATGGGTATGGGGGTGACTGTGAGAGTGCTCTGCGTCATCGTGGGTGTGGTCATGATGGTGATGGGTTGCCTCGCCCCCTTCGTTCCCTTCATGCCCAGTGACCAGAAAGCGCCATCCAGAAATGCCATTGCGATCACCGCGCTCAAATCGGCAAGCGGGAAGAACAATGTTTAAAGCTGCCAGTGCCTCCTGGAAGACTTGTTCGGGAACCCCAAGGTCTCGCAGTGCAGATACGGACATGTCGCCGCTGATTCCGGCAAAAGCGTCAATGTGTAGAAGTCTCATGGTTGTGGAAAATAAGTAGTGGAATGGCGGTTAACGATCAGGACAATTGACATCTGCAGCGCGATCATACGGCAATGCAAAAAAAATGAAGCATCATGTCGCCAAGCGTGAGTGTGTTTGTTAATTTTTCACTTCCAAATCATTTCAATGCTTCAAGATCCCTCCGTCTCCATCGCTTCTAAGAACTCAGCTCTCTACAATGTCGAGGGTTGGTCCGAGGGTTACGTGAAAATCAACGAGGAAGGACACGCCGTCATGCGTCCACGCCGTCAGGATGGCGAGGAAATCGACCTGATGGAGTTGGTCGGTGAGGCAAAGGAACGGGGACTTCGTTTTCCATTGCTGATACGTTGCCATGATTTGCTCAGGGACCGCGTTCGTCGCCTTAATGAGTCGTTTGCACGTGCCATCTCCGAGTGTGGTTATCGGAACCAGTACCGCGGAGTTTTCCCGATCAAGGTGAACCAACTCTGCGAAGTGGTTGAGGAAATCGTCGATGCCGGACTCCCTTACCATTTCGGCATCGAGGCGGGTAGCAAACCGGAGATGATCGCCGCCTTGGCCGTCCATTCAGATCCCGAAAGTCTGGTGGTGGGCAACGGGTATAAGGACGATGAGTTCATCCGTGCCGCATTGCTTGGGTTAAAACTTGGCAAGAAAGTGATCCTCGTTGTCGAGAAGATCGAGGAGTTCCACCAGATCCTTGCCGTAGCCAAGCAGGTCGGGGTAAAGCCGATGATCGGGGCCCGCGTGCGACTCCTCTCCAAGGGAGCCGGCAAGTGGGCGACCAGTGGGGGTGAGAATGCAAAATTCGGCCTCTCGACTGCGGATTTGGTCGCAATGAGCGACACGTTGCATGCCGAGGGGATCCCTGAGGCACTGGTGCTGCTTCACTACCATGTCGGTTCCCAGGTTCCCGATATCCAGACCATCAGTCGCGCGACACGTGAAGCCGCGCGTTTTTATGCCAAGCTGAAAAAGATGGGGCACGCCCTCGGGTACCTCGATGTGGGCGGTGGTTTGGGAGTGGACTACGACGGATCACGAACCAGTTTTGACAGTTCGCGCAACTACACCCTCCATGAGTATACCCGCGACATTGTCTACAACATCATGGAGATCTGTGACTCCGAGCAGGTTGAACATCCCGTGATTGTCAGCGAGAGCGGTCGTTTCATCGTTGCTCCACACTCGGTCCTGATCATCGAGGCTTTTGGTTCCATCGAGAAGGAAGCACAACTGGATGACGTCTCCTCCTCGCCCGAAGATCCAAAACTCGTCGCCGACATGATGGAGATCCGTGCGGGGTTGAATGAAAAGCGCCGCTTGGAGAATCTGCACGATGCCCAGCAGATCAGGGATCAGGCGCAGTCGATGTTTGATCTTGGACTGCTGGATCTAAGGGCTAAGGCCAAGATCGACACCCTCTATTGGCACATCGCCGCGCGCATTGTTCAACTTCACAACGGGATGACACAGATTCCCGAGGAGGTTCGTGAGCTCGAGGTTGCACTGGCCGATCAATTGCTCTGCAATTTTTCCGTCTTCCAGTCCCTACTTGATCATTGGGCACTCGGTCAGTTGTTCCCTGTCATGCCGATCCATCGCCTCGATGAGATCCCCGACCGCAGCGGTACGCTCGTTGACATCACCTGCGATTCGGATGGAAAGATGGCGAAGTTCATCGATTTTCAGGACGTGAAGGAAACTTTGCCAGTGCACCGGGTCCGTCAGGGTGAGTCGTATTATTTGGGGATTTTCCTCTCCGGCGCCTATCAGGACATCATGGGTGATCTCCATAACCTTTTCGGAAGAGTGAACGAGATGCATGTCTTCCTCGATGAGGATGAAGAGGCGGGATATTACATCGAGGAAGTGCTTCCAGGTAACACGATCGATCAGGTCCTCTCCCTCACCCAGTGGGACACGAAGGAACTGGCACGCCGCATCAAGTCCCAGGCCGATGCCGCGCTGAAAAGCGACCGACTCAAGCCCAATGAAGCGATGCGACTCGTCGATGAATACGAGAAGATGTTCCACTCCTACACCTATTTGGATTTTAACTCCCGTCGTCCCAATGGCACGGTTGTGCAAGGATCCGCTTCTTGACCAAAACTCTTGATACATCCATGAGCGATCCCGCATCCCTGAAACACACCCCGCTTGAATCCGCCCACCTTGCCTGCGGCGCAAGGATGGTTGAGTTCGGCGGATGGTTGATGCCCGTTCAGTACTCCGGCATCATGGATGAGCACAAAGTCGTCCGATCATCCACCGGAATGTTCGATATCTCCCACATGGGGGAGGTGACTGTTGAAGGACCGGGTGCCTTGGTGTGGCTTGAGGGTCTGCTGACCAATCGTGTGGGTAAACTGGGCGTTTCACGGGGGCAGTACACCTTGATGCTCGATGAGAAGGCCGGGGTTATTGATGATTTGATCATCTACCGGACTGGAGAGAACTCCTACTTCCTGGTGATCAACGGTGCCTGCCGTGACCTTGATCTCGATTGGATGCGTTCCCATCTCCCTTCCGATGGATCCGTTGAATTGAGGGATCAAGGTAACGAGTATGCCGCGATTGCCCTCCAGGGACCCGATTCTGAGAAAGTTCTCAGCTCTCTATATCCGTCATGCGAGATTCCGAAGCGGAATGGGATTTCCTGTTTGGCGCCCACTCAGGGAGGGATTCCATCGTTGGTAGCGCGCACCGGATACACGGGAGAGGATGGATTCGAACTCTTTGTTCCGGTCGCATCGGGTATTGCCCTTTGGGAGAGTCTTCTTGCTGCCGGAGTCAAGCCATGTGGTCTCGGCGCACGTGACACGCTAAGGCTCGAGATGGGGTATCCGCTGAACGGATCCGACCTATCGCGTGATCGCACCCCTCTGGAAGCCGGATTGGACAAATTTTCCGGGATTAATGATCCCGAGAAGGGTGATTTTTCGGGACGAGCAGCCTTGGAGCGCCAACGTGCCGAGGGCCTTCCTTCTCGACTCACGCCGCTGAAGCTGACTGTCTCCGGCCCTCCTCTTCGATCTCATTATCCCGTTCTTTCCGAGGGAGTTATTGTTGGGAAGACATGCAGTGGAGCCCTCTCCCCGAGTCTAGGCGATGGAATTGCCATGGCCTACCTTTCCCCCTCTCTTAATGCGCCAGGCACAGCCTTGGAAATTGAAGTGCGTGGTCGCCGCTATCCGGCTACCGTTGAGACCATTCCCTTTTACAAAAAACCCGCCCGCTAAACCCACCAAATCAACCGCTACTCATGAACGTTCCATCTGATCTCCGCTATGCAAAGACCCACGAATGGATTCGAGCCGAAGGGGATGTCGTTACGGTCGGGATCACCGATCATGCACAGAACGAGTTGACCGATATTGTCTATGCAGAGCCACCGAAGGTGGGCGCCGAAGTAAAAGCTGGAGCCACAGCTGCGGTCGTGGAATCAGTGAAGGCAGCCAGCGACATTTATTCGCCTCTTTCCGGAACCGTTACAGAGGTGAACGCCGATCTCTCCGGCAATCCTGCCCTCCTTAATACCGATCCGTTCGGAAAAGGTTGGATTTACAAGATGAAGTCATCTAATTCCGCGGAAATCAATGTGCTCCTGACTCCCGAGGCCTACAGCGCCCAGATTGGTCAATGAGTACGGTCAGTTCCGATCTTATCGACTCCGTTCTTTCCCGCGGTCGATTCTCCCGTCGTCATCTCGGATCCCATCACCGGGAAATCGGGGAGATGCTTGTGACGTTAGGCTATGCCTCCCTTGAGGAACTGATTACAAAGACTGTTCCGGATGATATCCGTCTCCGAGGTTCCCTGCACATTCCCCGGGCAGCTACCGAGGAGGAGGCTTTGGCTGAACTTCGTTTGATTGCCTTGAAGAACGAGCTTCGAGCCAATTACATCGGCATGGGGTATCACGGGACCCATCTTCCCGCTGTCATCCGTCGCAACATCCTTGAGAATCCCGGTTGGTACACGGCCTACACCCCCTACCAGGCTGAGATTTCGCAAGGTAGAATGGAGGCGCTGGTGAATTTCCAGACGATGGTCTGCGATCTGACCGGGATGGCCATCGCCAACGCCTCGATGCTTGATGAGGCAACCGCTGCCGCTGAGGCCATGGCCATGTGCCATGACCTGAAAGGCGAGGGGAGCGGGAAGCGTTTCTTTGTGTCATCGGATTGCCATCCACAGACGATCTCGCTTCTTCGTACCCGTACGGAGCCACTCGGCATTGAGTTAATCGTGGGGGCAGCGGATCAGATTCCTGAATCCGGCCTCTGCGGTGGAATCCTTCAGTATCCCGCGACCGATGGATCGATTCATGATCCTTCCTCGGCCATCGCAAAGATCCATGCCGCCGGCGGATTGGCTATCGTTGCCAGTGATCCGCTCGCTCTCGTTCTGCTGAAGCCTCCCGGCGAATTCGGCGCGGATATCGTGGTCGGCTCCACCCAGCGTTTTGGTGTCCCGATGGGATATGGCGGTCCTCATGCCGCATACCTTGCTGTTCGCGACGAATTCAAGCGCCGTCTCCCCGGTCGCCTCGTCGGAATCTCCCGCGATGCTGATGGAAATCCCGCCTACCGTCTGACCCTTCAGACCCGTGAACAACACATCCGTCGCGAAAAAGCGACGAGCAATATCTGCACGGCACAGGTTCTTCTTGCGGTGATTGCCTCGATGTATGCCGTTTATCATGGTCCCAAGGGACTGCGGGAGATTGCAGAAAAAATCCATCTGCACGCCCTTAAGCTAGCCGCCACCCTTTCCAAGGCCGGTTGGTCGGTCGGAAGTTCGCCTTTCTTCGATACCGTTCTGATCAATTTTTCTCCCGCTGATTCCGCATCCCTGCGGACGCGTGCCGAGAAGGAGGGAATCAATCTTCGTTTCCTTGGTGATTCCGCCGTGACCATCTCCCTCGATGAGACGTCCGGATCAACAGATCGACTGGTCGAGCTTTTCGGAAAAGGGCCCGGTGCTGATCGCTGTGATCCTATTTCCTGGCAGACGCCCGATCATCTGCGACGTTCTTCTGCCTATCTCACCCATCCTGTCTTCAATAGTTATCATACCGAGACCGAGATGCTGCGCTACCTGCGCAGGCTGGAGTCCAAGGATCTGTCGCTGACCACCTCGATGATCCCGCTCGGTTCGTGCACGATGAAGTTGAATGCCTCGGCGGAGATGCTGCCTGTCACGTGGGAAACCATAGGTAGCCTTCACCCTTTTGTTCCCCTGGATCAGGCGCAAGGGTATGCCGAGATCTTCCGCCAGCTTGAAGAGTGGCTGGCCGAGATCACCGGATTCCATGCCGTTTCACTTCAACCAAATGCCGGATCGCAAGGTGAATATGCGGGATTGTTAGTCATCCGTGCCTATCACCGCTCCCGCGGCGATACGAATCGCACGGTATGCCTCATCCCCGTATCCGCCCATGGAACAAATCCTGCAAGCGCTGCCATGGCGGGCATGGAGATTGTGGGTATTGCCTGCGACGCGGAGGGAAATGTGGATGTGGAGGATCTTAAAGCCAAGATCGAGGCGCATCGGGATCGTCTCTCAGCCCTGATGGTAACCTATCCCTCCACGCACGGTGTCTTTGAATCCCGGATCAAGGAGATCTGCGCGATGATCCATGAGGCTGGAGGTCAGGTCTACATGGACGGGGCGAATATGAATGCCCAGGTCGGTCTCTGCAGTCCCGGTGCAATCGGTGCTGATGTCTGCCATCTGAATCTTCACAAGACCTTCTGCATTCCTCACGGAGGCGGGGGACCTGGCGTGGGGCCGATCGGCGTCGCTAAGCATCTGGCTCCGTTTCTGCCCGGCCATTCCGTCATCCCGACGGGTGGTTCCGAGGCTGTCACCGAAGTCAGTGCGGCCCCTTGGGGAAGTGCCAGCATCTGCGTGATCAGTTGGATGTATCTCCGCATGATGGGCCCGGATGGACTTGTTGCCGCAAGTGCCCTTGCCATCCTGAATGCCAATTACATGGCCAAGCGTCTCGATGGTTATTTCCCTGTCCTCTATAAGGGTGATCAGGGAACTGTGGCCCACGAATGCATCCTGGATCTTCGCGAATGGAAGACCCGTGCCGGTATAGAGGTCGAGGATGTAGCCAAGCGACTCATGGATTACGGATTTCATGCCCCGACAATGAGTTGGCCGGTTCCGGGAACGCTGATGATCGAGCCGACCGAAAGTGAGTCGAAGGATGAGTTGGATCGCTTCTGCGATGCCATGATCTCCATCCATGGCGAGTTGACGGCAATCGAGAAGGGCGAACTGGATAAGACCAACAATCCCTTAAAACATGCTCCCCATACGGTTCGCACTGTCACCTCCGATGAGTGGACCAGGCCTTATTCCAGGAATCAGGCTGCGTGGCCGGCTCCGTGGCTCAAGACCCATAAGTTTTGGCCCTCCGTCTCACGTGTCGACAATGTCTACGGAGACAGGAACATCTTCTGTAGTTGCCTTCCTGTGGAAACGGAGAGACAGAAAGCCTAGCTTTTCAAAGCCTTTCTCATTTTTTCAAGAGGCGCTGGTTCATTGAACCAGATCTCAAAGGATTTGGCTCCCTGGTGAAGCAGCATGGAAAGTCCATTGGCCGACGTGGCCCCGGCTTTTTGTGCCTGAAGCAGAAGGGCCGTTTGACCACCACTGTAGACCGTATCATAAACAAGGTGGTGTGATTTCAGGAGTCCATTCGGCAAAGGGGAGGGATCATCACCTTTCATGCCGAGAGGCGTGGCATTGATGAGAAGATCCGAGTTTTCCAGTGCTTTGGAGAGTTCCTCCTCGGTCATTTGAATCGACGAGATGCAGGCCGACAGGTGCTTGGTTATTTCATTTGCCAGTTCCTCGCCTTTGGAAGGGTTTCGATTGGCGATGATGATTGATGGACACTCTTCAAGGGCACATTGTGCGGTGACGGCTCTTCCCGCTCCACCGGCGCCACCCAGAATCAAAACCCGTTGCGATCCAAGGGACACGCCGAACTTTTCATGAATGGCGGCTGACAGACCCGGTCCGTCGGTATTGAATCCATGCAATTTTCCATCACGGAGCGCCACGGTATTGATTGCCCCCATCAGGCGGGCCTCGCTGCTCACTTCATCCATGTGTGAAAGGGCTGCTTGCTTGTGCGGGATCGTCAGATTGGTTCCCAGAAAACCGGCTTGTAAAAGATGGCGCAAGGCAGAGTGAAGTTCTTCCGGTGTGACGTGAACCCTCACGTATTGAAGGGGAAGGCCCCGCTCCAGGAGAGCCGCATTATGCATGGGAGGCGAGGCCGAGTGAGCCACCGGGTCTCCGAAGACCGAGAGACGAGCCGGAGGAGTCAGTGCCCTGAAGATCTCACCGTTCTTGGTGAGATCTTCGGCCGCAAAGACCTCCGATACCTGACTCATGATCAGGCCGCAGAGGCTTTGGTGATTCCCTTGGCAAAGCGGGCCAGGGTGCGCTCCTTGCCAAGGATCTCGATCATCTCGTAAAGACCCGGACCGATTCCACGTCCGCTGACGGCAACACGGGCTGGGTGGACCATTTCCCCCGTCTTGATGCCAAGCTTGGCGGAGGTATCCTTAAGGGAAGCCTCAAGCGAAGCTGCATCCCAGGCAGTTAGGCAAGTGTAGGCTTCCGAGAGTGCTTTGAGACGGTCTGCTGCAGCACCAGTGAGCGATTTTGTAACAGCGGCCTCGTCATAGGGAAAATCCTCGGTGAAGAAGCAGGCTATCCACTCGGGGAGATCTTTTAAGAGTTTTACCTTTGGTTTCACGATCGCGAGCACCTTCTCAAGCGACTCCCAATAGGGCCAGGTAATGCCTGCCTTCTGGAGGAAAGGAATCGCCAGTTCTGCGTAACGGGCCAGATCCATGGAGAGAAGGTACTGGCCGTTGATCCAGAAACATTTGTCCAGATCAAAGGCGGCGTTGCGTCGGTTGATCTGGTTCAGATCAAAGAGTGCGACCACTTCCTCGGTGCTGATGATCTCGCGATTCTCTTTAGGAGACCATCCAAGCAGACTGAGGTAATTGCGTACTGCTTCGGGGGCGTAACCTGCATCGGGGTAAGTGCCCAAGGCGGCCCCCTCGTCACGCTTGCTCATCTTGCTGCCGTCGCGATTGAGGATCAGAGGCATGTGAGCGAACCGGGGAGGTTCGGCACCAAGCGCCCGGTAGAGTTCGATGTGCTTTGGCGTATTGGAGAGATGATCCTCGCCGCGGATCACGTGGGTGATCTTCATTTCGATATCATCCACAACGCTGACGAAATGGAAGATCCAGGAACCATCAGGACGGCGGAGTGTCAGATCGGGATGGGTGCCGGGGTTGGTGAGGTCGAACTCGATCTTGCCGCAGATCTCGTCATCGACAAACACCTTCTCCCTAGGGGAGCGGAACCGGATCGCTCCATTGTCCTCATAGAGATGGCCCCCCTTTTCCAAACGTCCCAGATACTCCTCGTAAATCGCATTACGCTCGCTCTGGTAATAGGGGCCGTGATTTCCACCCTTTTGAGGACCCTCATCCCAGTCGAGTCCCAGCCAGTGAAGGCCGTCCAGGATGACCTGTTTGGCCTCCTCGGTGTTTCGGCTGTGGTCGGTATCCTCGATACGGAGCACAAAGGTGCCTCCATGCTTGCGCGCATAGATCCAGTTGAAGAGGGCGGTGCGGGCTCCCCCAACATGGAGTAGGCCTGTTGGAGAAGGGGCGAAGCGGGTACGGACGGACATCCTGTAAGCAGAATAGATTTACGAGGCTAACTCAAGCGCGTAGCTTGAGGGCCTCACTCAACTAAACTCTATAATGACACTCGCAGAACAGATCGATCACGACCTCAAGGAAGCCATGAAAGCCCGTGATGCGGCCCGCCTCGGGACGCTTCGCATGCTCAAGAGCGCCCTCAAGTACGCCGCTATCGAGAAGAGTGGTGCCGATGCCGTTGTCGACGACGAGACGGCCGTAACGGTTATCCGTAAGCAGATCAAGCAGCGTGAGGATGCCGCCGAAGGATTTGAAAAAGGGGGGCGTCCCGATTCAGCAGCCAGCGAACGTACCGAGATTGAGGTGATGACTGTCTATCTCCCTGCAGCGCTTAGTGCCGAAGAACTTGCCGCCATCGTCAAGGAAGCGATCGCCGAGTCCGGAGCCACCGTTAAAGCGCAGATGGGTGCCGTGATGAAGCTGGCACAGGTCAAGGCCGCCGGTCGTGCCGACGGCAAGAGTCTCAGTGCCGAAGTGCAGAAGCACCTCGCGTAGTCTGTTCCGAACTTTATCAACCCGGGTGAGCAGTTCCTCTATCAAGGAATTGGAGTGTGCCGCAGTCATCGTCGGTGGCGGTACTGGGAGCCGTTTTGGAGGCGATAAGCTTGCTGTCCTTATAGCTGGTCGTCCCGTGCTTGCATGGACGCTCAGAGCATTTGAAGAGACTCCCTCGATCAGGAGCATCGTTGTGGTGGCTCCAACCGGTCGTGAAGAGGAGTTCCGCGCCATTGCTCGCGAGGCTGGGATTTCAAAGCTTATCTGTGTTGTGACTGGAGGCTCCCATCGTAAGGAATCGGTCCTTAATGGTCTTCGTGCTCTCCCTGAATCGATCGCTCTGGCGGCGATTCATGACGCTGCTCGCCCGCTGGTGACTCCACATCTGATCACTAGATGTCTCGAGACAGCTCATGTAGCGGGTGCCTCCTCCGCTGCTGTTCCTGTTTCCGATACCCTCCATCTCGCGGATCAGGAGTGTTGTGCGGCCAGGACAATTGATCGCAGCGGGCTCTGGGCCATGCAGACACCGCAGGTTTTCCGGGCCTCTTCCCTCATTAAGCTTCTTGATGAGCAGTCTGCGGGCAAGCCGACTGATGAGGTTTCCGTGGCACTTGCTGCAGGATGGAGAATTCCGTTTGTGGAAAACCGTGAACCGAACATCAAGATCACATGGCCCTCCGATCTTGCTGTTGCCGAGGTGTTGCTTCGATCCCGTCAGACTGCCTTTTGAGCCCCCAGATCTCCACACTTCCCAACGGCCTCCGGGTCGCGACACAGGCCATGCCTGCCTCCCAGACCGTTGCGGTCGGGATCTGGTGCGCAGTCGGAGGTCGTAACGAATCCGCCCGTACCGGAGGGATTTCCCATTTTTTGGAGCATCTCCTCTTCAAGGGGACGAAGAAGCGAAGCGCCCGCCGGATCAGTCAGGAGGTTGAGGGTGTTGGTGGCGATCTGAACGCTTACACGGCTGAAGAGCGCACCTGCTACTACGCAGCTGCATCGGCTAATCATCTTGCCAGGGTGACTGAGGTTCTTTCCGACATGTATTGTCATTCCCGGCTGGATCGACAGGAGGTGGAGCGGGAGAGGGGTGTGATTGTCGAAGAGATCGAGATGATACGCGATGAGTCGGCTCAGCACGTTCAGGAACTCCTGACCGCCCTGACTTGGAAGGGTAACTCCCTGAGTCGTCCAATCACCGGATCAAAGAAGAGCCTCGCCGCAATCTCCCGTGCGGATCTTGTCGATCATCTGAAGGTGAATTATCACTCCGGGCGCACCATTGTCACCGCAGCAGGGGCGGTCGACCACGGAGAGTTTGTGAAACTGGCTTCCCGCTTCCTCGGGAAAATACCCAACGGATCTTCCCGTCCCCGTGTCTCCGTCCCGCCACGCCAAGGAAGTCCCCGGTTGATTATTGAATCCCGCGAGAATCAGCAGACCCAGATAGCCCTTTCCTTTCGAGGATTTGGCTCCCACGACTCGAAGCGTTATGCGGTGAATCTCCTTCATGTGCTACTAGGAGGGAACATGAGCTCGCGTCTCTTTCAGGAACTGCGCGAGCGCCGTGGGCTCTGCTACTCGATCAGCACCGCCCTCTCCACCCACTCGGACTGCGGTGCCTTTGAGGTCGCTCTCGGGTTGGATGGAAAGAACGTCTTGAAAGCTCTGAAACTGATACTCACCGAGTGCAAGAGGATCTCCGACAAAGGCCCTTCCGTCGCCGAACTCCGCCGTGCCTGCGACTACTCCATCGGCACGAGCAGGATGGCCCTAGAACGTGCCGCCACTCAAAACTATCGCCTCGGTACCTCCTTGCTGACCTACGGCAATGTAGTGACGCCGGAATCGGTCTACGATCGCCTAGCCAAAGTTACCGTAGCGGAAATCCAGGCAGTTGCTCGGAAAGTCTTCCAAAGCCGCACCCTCTGCCTCGCCATGGTCGGCCAGGGACCCGGAGAGGAAGAGCTGATGAGGTTGGTTCGGGTAAATTAAGCTTTCAATAATACCAAGCTTACGAGTTTAGGCGTTCGGCAGCAGTTACAGTATTGCTCATCAGCATCGCTATCGTCATGGGACCAACGCCTCCTGGAACAGGAGTGATCGCCGTGCACTTAGAGGCGACCGCATCGAAATCGACATCACCGACAAGACGGTAGCCGCTCTTTGTGGAGGGATCCTCGACGCGGTTTATGCCAACGTCGATTACGACGGCTCCCTCCTTGATATGTTCGGCACCGAGGGCCTTGGGTCTGCCAATGGCGGCGATCACGATGTCGGCACGTCGGGTGACAGCGGCGAGATCCTTCGTCCTGGAGTGAGCAATGGTCACGGTGGCATCGCCACCCTTTCCCTTCGCCATCAGGAGGAGGGCCATCGGCTTGCCGACGATCAGGCTACGACCGACCACGACCACCTCGGCACCGGATGTCTCGATCCCGGCGGCGATGAGGAGTCTCTGGCAGCCAAGCGGTGTGCAAGGGACGAAGGCGGTGGAATCCTCCATGGCGAGCTTTGCCACATTGATCGGGTGGAATCCGTCAACATCCTTGCGTGGATCGATCGCGAGCGTCACTGCATGCTCGTCGATATGCTTAGGAGGAGGGGACTGGACGAGGATTCCATGAATGAGGGGATCAGCGTTCAGTTCCGCAACCAACTTCATGACTTCTTCCTGAGTGGTGGAGGTGGGAAGTTCGAACTTGCGGGAGTGCATGCCCAGGGAGGCGCAGGTGCGGTCCTTGTTGCGCACATAGGCTTGGGAGGCGGGATTCTCGCCGATCAAGACCACGGCAAGTCCCGGGGTGATGCCGCGGGATTTAAGCGTCTCGATCCTCGCACGGGTTTCAATTTCGACTTCTGCGGCGACCGCCTTGCCATCAATCAGCTTCATGGTTGGAGATAAAATCAATAATTCTGTTAGACCGTGGAGGAGCGGCCGATCTTTTTAAGAGGGAGACCGGAGAGGAGGTTTGATTCGATCTTTTCGAGCGAGACCCCCTTGGTCTCTGGAACAAGCATCAGGAAAAAGATAATGAAAAGCACATTGATCGCACCATAGAGTAGGAAGGTATTTCCATTACCAAGAGTGCTCAGGAGAGTGAGGAAGGTGCCGCCCACGATCGCATTAACGATCCAGTTTGTGGCCGTGCTGAAAGTGATTCCGAGATCACGTCCGGAGAGGGGGAAAATCTCGGAGCAGATCACCCAGATGATCGGGCCCGCGCTCATCGCAAATCCGACGATGAAGACGAGAAGTGCGCCGATCGCCCAGATGCCGAGTGAAGGAGACTTTTCTAGATTCATATTGAAGAGGGTACCCACCGTGATCATGGCTGTTCCCATCACGACAAATCCGGCGTACATGATCGGCTTGCGACCAAGTCGGTCTACGAATGCGATCGCGATGAAAGTCGCGAGCACGTTAGTCAATCCCACGATCACTGTTCCCCAGAGTTGGTGTTCGGTGCTGATGAAGCCCGCAATCTTGAAGATGCGGGGGGCGTAATACATCACCACATTGATACCGGTGAGTTGCTGGATGACCTGAAGTCCGATTCCTAGGCCGATTGCCCTGCGAAAATTGGAGTTGTTCATCAGCATGCTGAATCCGTTCTGTTTCACTCGGAGGCTCTCCTCGATCTCGATGACCTCCTTGCTAATCTGGTCACCGGGTAAGTGCATCCGCTCGAAAACCGAGACGGCTTTCTGCTTCTGTCCCTTAAGGAACAGCCAGCGGGGGCTCTCGGGCAGAAACAGTACACCGAGGAACATGATGGCGGCCGGGATGGCGATGATCCCTAGCATTTCCCTCCAGTGACCGCCGGTTGTTCCACCGATCACGGCGTAACTTCCGAGCCATGTGTTGCTAAGGAACGCGAGCACGATGCCGATGGTGATCATCAGTTGGTACATCGAGATCATCGATCCGCGCACGCGCTGTGGGGAAATTTCAGATAGGTAAAGCGGAGCGGTGAAGGAGGCAACGCCGATGGCAATTCCAAGGAAGAACCGGGCGATGATCAGGAGATTTGGATTGGGGGCAAATGCGCAGGCAATCGAGCCGATTACAAAAATCACCGCGCTCACGAGGATCGCCCCACGGCGACCGAGTTGATTTGAAAGAATTCCGCTGAGAAGGGTTCCAAAAACAGCACCCCAGAGGATGGCGCTGATAATGATCTCAATCACCTTGTCGGTGATGGAGAAGCTTTTTTGGATGAAACCTTCGGCTCCGGAGATGACCCCGATATCGAGTCCGAAGAGAAGTCCTGCAAGAGCTGCGGTGAGACCGATGAAATAAACGATGGGGCTGAGTTTCTGGGGATCGGATGCGGTGGTGTTCATGGGATTTTTCAATGACCTGTTTGACCTGCTATCGGGGTGATAGCAACTCTCGTTTTATCACGTTCGAGCTTTTGAGGCTTTTCAAGCCTTATCATCCTCCTGAGCCCTGAGACGGAGAAGATTCTCAAGCCCGAGGCGCTCCGCTTCCAGGTCGTTGGCCTCCGGGTCGATTGTCAGGTAGGGATCGATCGTGATGTCGATTCTGGAGAAGGGTATCGGGATTGCAAAGTTATCCCAGGTCTTGAGACGAATGGCGCAGTGATAGCGGGCATGCACGGGCATGATCGGTATCCCGGTCTTCTGTGCGAGAAAGACGGCGCCCGGTCCGAGCACGTATTTGGGGCCCCGGGGACCGTCCGGAGTGATAGCCAGATCGACACCCGATTCGAGCAGGGAGGTCAGTTCCCTGATCGCCGTTGATCCGCGACGCGAGCTCGATCCTCGAACGGATCCCATGCCGAGATTGGCCATGACTCCGGCCAGGATATCACCATCCTTGCTGGGGCTCGTGAGAACACAGACCCCTTTTCGTGTGGTGTGTTTGCTGGGGTAGTGCCTCAGGAATCCTATCGAGATCGCCGGGATGCGATTGTGCCAGAAGACAAGGATGCGGGGGCCATCGGGTGGATTCGTCAGGAATCCGGCCCGGTCCGTCATCCGAAGCCTAATGGTGGAAAAGATCAGCCGTGCCAGGTTAGCCGCCAGCCAAGCCAGTAGGTGCTGCTTGTTGAAACGTACTCCCATCTACTCACTAGCGGGGCTATCCTCGCGCCAGCGGCAGGCATTCGGGGCATGGATTCCGAGTTGATCTAGGACCCGCCAGACGACCGTATCGGCTAGTTCGTCGAAGTTCTTCGGATGGCTGTAGAATGAAGGGGAGGCGGGAAGGATGATGCCGCCCGCCTCGGTCACGGTGACGATGTTGCGGGCATGAATCAGGTTCCAGGGAGTCTCACGGGGGACGAGGATCAGCTTGCGACGTTCCTTGAGAAAGACATCGGCTGCCCGCAGGATGAGGTTTTCACTAGTTCCGGCTGCGATCCGTCCCACGGTTCCCATTGAGCAGGGAACGATCACCATCCCGTCGAAGAGAGCGCTGCCGCTTGCGAAAGGGGCATTCATCGATTTCTCGCTGTGCTCGATGACTCCGGCAGGTAATTTCAGTGCGCCGATCTCCTCATGGATAACCTGCTTGGCATACGGGGAGAGGACGAGGTGTACCTCGTGACCTCCCTGCTCAAGATGATGAAGCATCCGTTGCAGATAAATCGATCCACTGGCTCCGGTGGCTGCTAGGACAATACGCATCAGGAAAAAATGAATGATGAAGACCTAAAGACAGATAGTCTGAAGTATTCCTTACAAGAGATTCACCGAGGTGAGCGCAGCCCGGAGCTTATTGGCTTTCTCGAGCAGCTCCTTGTACGTTGCCACATTCTTCTCGTTCGGGATGCAGCGGGTCGTTTCGTCCAAGGTAACGAGTCGCGAGCAGAGCGCATGGAGTGCTCCGATGGAATGATCTTCGCCGGCAGCCCAAGCGGCCTGAATGGCACCTCCCAGCGCGGCACCCTCGCTTGAGTGCAGGCAGACAGTCGGAACTCCGAAGACATCGGCGCATAGCTGGCGCCAGAAGGGACTCTTGGTGCCGCCGCCGGTGATCCGGATTTCAGTCGGGGTGACACCGAGTGCGCGGAAGCGATCCAGACCGTAGGCCAGCCCCAGGGTCACCCCCTCCATGGTAGCGCGCGCGATATGTGCCGGCGTGAAGTTCCTGGTCGTGATGCCATGGAGCACCCCGCTACCATGAGGGAGATTCGGAGTGCGTTCCCCGGCAAGGTAAGGGAGGAGCAGGAGGCCTTCGCTGCCTGCCGGAATGGTTGCCGCCGCGGTCGCATACTGGTCATGGCTCCATCCCGAGAAGAGGGAACGTGACAGCTCCGTCACGAGGGTAACATTCATCGTGCAGGCTAGCGGCATCCAGGAGCCGGTGCTGTCGCAGAAGGCAGCAACCTCACCCTTCGGATCCACGATCGGAGTGGGGCTGAAGGCATAGAGAGTGCCTGAGGTGCCTAGGCTCGCAGTCATGATGCCGGGGCTGACATTGCCGGTACCGATGGCACCCATCATGTTGTCACCACCGCCCGAGCTGACCGTGACGGAGGAGGTGAGATGCCACTTGGAGGAGAGATCTTCCCGCAGCATGCCGGCGGGCTCAGAGGAGTGGCGCAGCGTGGGGAGCTTCTCCGCAAGTCCGGGGGCAACGGCATCTAGGACAGGCTGTGACCAGGAGCGGGTCTTCACGTCAAGCAGCGCGGTGCCTGAGGCGTCTCCGTATTCCATCGACTTCACGCCGGTGAGCCACCAGTTGATGTAATCGTGGGGAAGAAGAACGGAGGCGGTCTCTGCCCAGTTCTTCGGCTCGCTCTGACGTACCCAGAGGATTTTCGGTGCCGTGTATCCCGTTAGCATGGCGTTTCCGATGAGTTCCACCACCTTCGCCTCGCCTCCCAGCGTTTTGGTCAGTTCCTCGCACTGGGCGGTCGTGGAGGTGTCGCACCAGAGCTTGGCAGGACGAACAACGCTGTTAGCGGCATCGAGAAGGACCAGTCCGTGTTGCTGACCGCTGACGCCGATCCCCACCACTTCGGAGCGGCGCTCGGAAATCTTGGAGAGAACCTCGGCAATGGTGGCCTCCACCGCTGCGATCCAGACGGCGGGATCCTGTTCCATGGCCCCTTCACCCTCTGCAGTCACAAAGCCATAGGACTGCTGGGCGCTAGCAAGTATTTCCCCTGTCTCAAGATCGAGGGCAATGGTCTTGGTGCTTTGTGTTCCGCTGTCGATGCCTAGTGTTATCATGGATGTGTCAGCATGATCTGGAGAGGACTCCTTGCCAAGACAGGAGAGAAATCACGATTACTTCTTGCCAAGGGATCCCCACGGGGGCATTCTACCCGACCACTTTAGACCAATTTCCGGCTTACATTCCTGTCATGAGTATCATCGCCAACATCGAAAAAGAGCAGTTCAAGACCGACATCATCGAATTCCAGGTCGGTGATTCCATTTGTGTCCACACACGCGTCATCGAAGGCGACAAGGAGCGTATCCAGAAGTACTCCGGCATCGTGATCGGTCGCAAGGGCACCGGCATCAACGCCAACTTCACCGTCCGCCGCGTCAGCTTCGGAGAGGGGGTCGAGCGTGTGTTCCCGCTCCATTCTCCCCGCATTGCCAAGCTGGAGATCGAGAAGCGCGGTTCGGTACGCCGTTCCAAGCTCAACTATCTCCGTGACCGCAAGGGTAAGGCCGCCGTCACCGTGAAGGAGAAGGCGCAGGAAGTTGCCTAATAGTTGATTCCTTCCGGGTCCGATGACGACCAAGCGTCGCGGATCAAAGACTTCGGGCCCCAGAGGTAAATCCTCCCGGGGCCCTTCTCATTGCCCCACGCTCTTCCATGAGAAGGAGTTGCATGCCAGGGGCATTAGTCCCGTGGCGGGGGTCGATGAGGCGGGACGTGGTCCCCTGGCCGGTCCCGTAGTGGCTGCCGCAGTGATCCTGCCGGATGAATTCGCCCTGGAGGGGCTTGATGATTCCAAGAAACTGAACCATCAGCAACGGGAGGCTCTTTATGTCCGATTAACTGAAAACAAATCCATTAATTTTTTTGTGGCCCAAGGTAGCTCAGAAGAAATCGGACACCTTAATATTCTGCGAGCAACTCACCTCGCGATGGCCCGTGCTCTAACAGGATTACATGAAAACGGACATCAGTGCGTTCATGCACTTGTGGATGGATTACCGGTCAAGGGACTCCCGATTGAGCATACGGCACTAGTCGGAGGCGATGGTATCAGTCTGAGCATTGCGGCCGCCAGCATCTTGGCCAAGGTTACCCGTGACCGGATCATGGACGAACTCGACCGGGAATATCCTCAGTATGGATTTGCCAGCCATCGGGGCTATGCCACGGCCGAACATCTCGCTAAACTTCATGAACATGGACCTTGCCCACATCATCGACGTGGTTTTGCGCCGGTCGACCAACCCTCCTTCGGTTTCTGAGGGACATCTGGCCCTTGGAAGATGGGGGGAGGCTCAGGCGGCGAGACACCTTAAGCGCCTTGGGTGGAAAATCCTTCGTCGGAACTTCCGCGCACCCCGCGGGGGAGAGATCGATCTGGTCTGTCGCGAGCATGACACACTGGTCTTTGCAGAGGTAAAGACCCGCCGCTCCGAGGAACTCGGACGCCCTCTGGATGCCGTCGATCGGAAAAAACAGGAGTTGATCCGCCGGGGGGGCCTCTACTGGCTACGCCTTCTTGACATGCCCGATATCACCTTCCGGTTCGATGTTATTGAGGTCCTGGCAAGAGATCCGGTTGAAATTCGCGTCATAGAAAGAGCCTTCACGCTTCCTGATCCTCTTAGATACTGAGTGAGCATGGCCTCATCACTTCCTACGGTCTCATGCTTTCAAGGGTTATCGTAAAACGGCTTTTTTTAGTTTTTTGAGTAGCCTCTCAAGGTCATGAAAAACAGAGTGTGGGGGTTGCCTGACAAAACAAAACCTCTTTAATTTTTGAAATAATGAAAAAACTACTCCTTTCAGGCCTTATAATATGGGTCTTATTTTTCTGTGCATATTCATTGGTTGCACAGACGAACCAGATTCAAGTGCTTATGAGTTTCAGCGGTACCAACGGTTCCTATGAAGGCAGTGATCCTAAGGGTTCGATGATAATGAGCGGTTCCACCCTCTACGGTTTCACCTCTGCCGGGGGTGGCAATGGCGACGGGGGAGTCATCTTTTCATTCGATACTGTAAGCTCCAATTATAGTGTTCTTGCTTCGTTTTCCACCAACATCAACTTGAGTGGTGACCAACCTCATCACGGTTATCTCACGCTTGATGGAGCCACCATCATACGTCCAATGTTCATGGGTGGCAGTAATAACGCGGGGACAATCTTCTCTGTTTCTACTAACGGTATCTATCAGTCAACGAGCCTGACATTCTCCGGGGGGGCAAACGACGGCAGTCAGCCCCATAGCGGCCTTCTTGCGTTAAGTAATCAGCTCTACTATGGCATCACGGCACTGGGTGGAGCGAATAACGGGGGTACCATTTACACGTACAACGCGTCGACTACTAATTATTCCCTCGTTTATTCATTCTCCACAAACACTGGGTATAATTCTCACGGGCAGTTGATTTGGAACAGTGCCGACACATTGTTGTATGGCATGACACGTGAGGGTGGTACTGGAGTCGGAAACGCCAACACAAGTGGCATCAAAGCGCCCGGTGTTATCTTTAGTTTTAACCCGACGACCACAAACTACACTGTCCTCTATAATTTCACTTCCGTCGGCACCTCTCCCTATTTCACAGATCACGGTATCCTTGCTCTTGGTACGGGTGTTCACGCAACGACCCTCTTTGGCATGACTGAATACGGAGGATTATATGATAAAGGGGCGATCTTTGCGCTCAACTCGTCAGGCTCTTCTTCATTGACCATCCTTCATTCCTTCGGGGCAACCGCTGACGCTAGTGAACCCTATGGTTCGCTCGTTCTTAACACGAATAATGGTTATTTCTATGGAATGACGAGTTCAGGTGGAAGTTCCCATAAAGGTACGATCTTCTGCATTAACCAAGATGGATCCATTTACTCGGTACTCGCTTCATTTGACACCAATACCGGTGCCGATCCCATAGACAACGTCACCTTTAACTCCAATAACACCATGCTCTACGGACTCACACAGTCCGGCGGAGCTAGTAACGACGGCACACTATTTTCCCTGGATATTCCGCAGTCATGCACTAATACCGGGATGATTACTTATACGAACACCACGGTAATGACCACCCTGTCGGTCCAGCATGGGGTAACATCGATAGCTCCTGGAGTGATCATTAACCCGGTCAATGCAACAATCGTGAGCGGAGGGACCCTCGTCGACAACGGCACCATCACGACCCCGATCCTCACCGTCCAGAGCGGAGGAGTCTTCTCCCTGTTGGGAGCCACCCTCAACGGCAACCTGAACAACACTCTGGGAGGCACCGTCGTCACCGACCCCTCGACCATCAACGGCAACGTCAATAACTCCGGAAGCTTCACCGTTGTGGGTCTCAACAATATCATCAACGGCACCCTCACATTGACCAGTTCCTCCACCCTGACCATGGGAACCGGCTCCCAACTCACGGTGAACGGTTCCGCAACCCTCGGAGGAACCTTTGTGGTGGCCAATGCCATGCCGTTTGGAACCAAGTTCACCTTCCTGACCTCGACTGGCGCCATCAAGGGTACCTTCAGCTCCATCATCGCTCCTGCCGGAGAACGCGGTCGCCTCGTGATCGAAGGCGACCCGACCGCCAGCATCATCATCGCCCCGCAGAGCTATACCCAGATGGCTGCCAACCAGAACCAAGTCAACGTGGCAACGGCACTCAACAGCTTCATCCCTGCAACGAGTGGCGACCAACAGGTCGTCTCCACCTCCCTGGATAGCCTGACAGCCTCGCAGTACAACCAAGCCTTCAATGCCATCATGCCAACCTTCTACCAACAGGTGGCAACAATCGCCTTCAATGAGGCTAACGCCCTGAACATGGAACTCAACCAACGCCTCTGGGGACTCCGCCTGGCAGAAGGAGGGGGATTTAGCATGAGCGGACTGGCAGAGAACTACCCCATGATCCAGGAAGGCCAGGGAGATGGAGGTAAAGGAGTCCTCGACGCCAAAAAAGACATCCTGCGCCCCGGACTCGACAACCACTGGGGACTCTTCGTGGATGGTAACGGCATCTTCTCCCAAGCCAACAGTGCCAACATGCTCCCCGGCTACAACTCCGAGAGCGGAGGCATCACCACCGGACTCACCTACAAATGGAACGACAAAGTGGCCAGCGGCATCTACGCCGGCTACCAGGGAACCTACACCAAGAGCGGAGCCAACGGCTCCGGTCTCGGAACCGGTAGCAGCCTCACTGACAACGCCGTCCGCTTCGGGGTCTTTGGAACCTACGGCAACAAGGATGGCAAGGGACTCTACCTCAACGCCCTGGCCGGAGGAGCCTACCACAACTACCAGGCCACCCGAGTCATCCAGTACACCGGGATCGACAGGACAGCCAATAGCCAACCCGGAGCAGGGGAACTCGATAGCATGCTGGCCACAGGATATGACATCCAGAAGGGCAAGTTCACCTTCGGACCGACCGCCTCGCTCCAGTACACCTACCTGGGCGTCAACTCCCTCAATGAAACCGGAGCCCAGAGTCTGAACTACAACTCAGGAGGGTGGAACAGCTCCAGCATGCTCAGTAGCGTAGGTGCCCATGCCGCCTACAACTGGGTAGCCCACCATGGCAGTGGAGGGGACATCGTGGTGGTACCCCAGATCAACCTGAACTGGCAGCATGAGTTCATGCAGAACCCGTATGACATCAGTGGTAACCTCGGGGGAACCTCACCGACCTTCAGCAACTGGAGTGCGGCACCGATCCGGGACTTCCTCTACACGGGAGTCGGCTTCACGGTGGATATCGGCAAGAGGTGGAACACCTCCTTCTTCTACAACGCCGCCGCAGGGAACCAGAACCTCACTTCCCAGAACATCTTCTGGAGTGCAGGCGTAAAGTTCTAGGGTTCTTAAACTTTAGCGAGCCAGGGAGCCAGTTCTGCACGTAATGCCATCTCATCGCCGACGGTGAAGGATTCGCCCAACTTAAGCGGAACGATGGCGCCGGAAAGTGTGCCGATTTCTAAAATCAAGGTACGCTTTCCGGAGTGTTTTTTGATGGCGTCTTGGATGGCATGAAGGTCATCCACGATCAGGCGACTACGATCCATACGTAGACGGAGAGGCTTCTTGGAGGGTTTTGGCGTCAGTGCCTTGAAGTCACTGCCCATGGCCCTCACGCTTCCGTCCCTGGGAGTGATTCGGGCATTACAGGAAAGGACTGTACCCGGCTTCAGGATATCCTCGCTTTTGGTAAATGATTCGTCCCACGCCATGAGTTCCAAGGATCCCGAGTCATCCTCAAGCGTCATGATCCCGAATGGCTTACCGTCTTTCTTGGAAAAGCGCTTTTCCACCGTAGATAGGAGTCCTGCCAACCTGAGACTACCGGGTTCGGTCATGGCGACGGCTTCAGAGACCAATCCGTATGATCCCGTCTCAAGATTACCGCGGTAGTCATCAAGCGGGTGGCCGGTGACGTAAAAACCGAGAAGTTCCTTTTCATGGCCGAGCATCTCGGAGCGGGTCCAACGTTCGACGGTAGAATCGGTTCCTTTGCCGGTTGTTGATGGTGCCGGAGCCAAATCGGCGAAGGAGTCGAAGAGTGATACCTGTCCGCTGGCGCGGTCTTTTTGAACAGAGGCCGCGGCACCCATTGCGGATTCGATCGCGGCGTCCAGCGCCGCACGATGGCGGCCGTCCCAATCGAAAGCGCCGCACTTCACCAGACTCTCAAGGATCTTCTTGTTAACGGTGCGGGAATCAAGTCGTGAGCAAAAGTCCTCAAGTGACTTGAAAGGCCCGTTTTCTTCTCGGTCGGCGATCGCCGTGGCCATCGCCGCCTCACCGACGTTCTTGATCGCAGCCAGTCCGAATCGGATCGCCTTCGCTCCCGGGATCTCCTCGGGCAGGAAGGTGAGGGCGCTCCGGTTCACATCGGGTGGGAGAATGACGATCCCCATCCGGGCGCACTCGGAGACAAAGGTGGCGATCTTGTCGGTGTTGTTGATTTCGTTACCGAGAAGGCCGGCCATGAACTCGACCGGATGATTGGCCTTAAGATAGGCGGTCTGGTAAGAGAGAAGTCCGTAGGCGGCGCTGTGACTCTTGTTGAATCCGTACTGCGCGAATTTTTCCAAGAAGTCGAAGATCGCATTGGCCTGCTTGGCAGGGATCTGGTTGACCTTGGCGCAACCCTCGACGAAGACCTCGCGCTCCTTGGCCATCTTCTCGGTGTCTTTCTTTCCCATGGCACGGCGGAGAAGGTCGGCCTGACCGAGCGTGTATCCCGCCAGAGCACTTGCCGCCTGCTGCACCTGCTCTTGGTAGACGATGATGCCGTAGGTTTCCGAACAGATCTTTTCAAGAAGGGGATGGGCGTACTCGATCTTCTTGCGGCCTTTCTTGCGCTCGACGTAGTCGTCGATGAACTGCATCGGACCGGGGCGATAGAGGGCGATCAGGGCAATGATGTCGGTGAAATGTTCGATCTGGAAGCGCTTGGCCGTCGCGGTCATTCCACCGGACTCCAACTGGAAGACGCCGATCGAGTCACCCCGGTTCAAGAGGTCGAAGGTCGCCTGGTTATCCATCGGGATCTTCGAGATGGAGAATCCAGGCGAGTGTCGGTGGATGAGTTTCACCGCGTCATCGATCACGGTCAGGGTCTTTAGTCCAAGGAAGTCCATCTTGAGCAACCCAAGATCAGTGAGGGGGGCCATCGAGTACTGACTGACGATGTTACCGTCATTGGCCCGCGTCAGGGGAATGTATTCGGAGAGATCGCGATCGGCGATGACGACTCCGGCGGCATGGACGCCACTGTTTCTGGAAAGTCCCTCGAGGATGGTGGCGTAGCCCCAGAGTTGAGCTGTCGATGGCTCCTCATCGACCGCCTTCTTCAATTCGGGGTTCTTATCGATTGCACCCTGTTTCACCTCCCCCTTTTTGGTTTGTGAAGTGAGGGTGATGTCGAGTTCGTTGGGGATCATTTTGGCGATCCTGTCAGCATCCCCGTAACTCCACCCGAGGACACGACCGACATCACGGATGACACTCTTGGCACCCAGGGTGCCGAACGTGATGATCTGGGAGACCGCCATGGTGCCGTATTTCTGCCGGACATACTCGATCACTTCTCCTCGGCGGTTCTGGCAGAAATCAACGTCGATATCGGGAGGGCTGATACGGTCGGGATTCAGGAATCGCTCGAAAAGCAGGCCGTAGCGAAGGGGGTCGAGGTCGGTGATCCCCAGGACGTAGGCGATCAATGATCCGGCCGCCGATCCACGGCCAGGACCGACGGGAATCCCCTTGCTCTTAGCGTAGTTGATAAAGTCCCATACGATGAGGAAGTAACTGGTGAAACCCGTCTTGTAGAGGACGGAGAGTTCGAACTCAAATCGCTCCATGATGGCGGTATCATCCATCACCCTCTCGCCGTAACGGCTCCGCAGTCCCTCTTCGCAGAGTTCGCGGAGATAGCCTTCACGGGTCTTTCCCTCGGGTGGTTTGTAGTCGGGATATTTCGACTTTCCGAACTCCAACGTCGCATTGCAGCGCTCCGCGATGGCCAAGGTATTGCTGATGGAGGTCGGTTGGTCGGCGAACAGGGCGGCCATCTCGTCACCGCTCTTCATGTAAAGTTCGGGAACGTAACGCATCCTCTTCTCATCATGGATCATGGCACCAGTTCCGATGCAGATCATGACGTCGTGGGCCTCGTGGTGGGAGCGCTCCAAGAAGTGGACATCATTGGTCGCCACCAGCCCCAGATCGAGATCATGGGCAATCTCAATCAATCCCCCGCGGTTGCGACGCTGCTGTTCTATGCCATGGTCGGCCAGTTCAATGAAGAAATTTTCTTTTCCGAAAAGATCCCGGTAGACAGCAGCTGTCTCTCTTGCCTTGGCTGCCTGCCCTTCGCTTAACGCCATGTTGACCTCCCCCTTGAGGCAACCGCTCAGAGCAATAAGCCCGCGTGCATGTTTTGCCAGGAGTTCACGGTCGACGCGCGGCTTGTAGTAGAACCCATCCAGATGTGCCGCCGTGCTTAGCTTTACCAAATTCCTGTATCCCTCCTCATCCGAGGCGAGAAGGGTCATGTGGAAGGCTGCATCCTTCCCTCCGTTTGTCGTCTTCTTCTCATGCATCGACCCGGGAGCGACATAGATTTCGCATCCGATGATCGGTTTGACCTTGGCCTTTTCCGCCGCTTGATAGAACTCGACCGTCCCGAAGAGATTACCGTGATCCGTCAGGGCGATGGCCGGCATTTCAAACTCAGCCGCTTTTTTGACCAATTGATCCATCCGGATCGCACCATCGAGCAGCGAATACTCGCTGTGGACATGGAGATGGACGAATGGAGTCTGCGGCATTCCTTAAGATTACGGATGGCAGTGGAGGCGGGCAAGTGCCCTCCTGAAAAAACAGGTTTTCCTCAGATTTTAGAGGTTTTTTTCACCAATCGCGAGTAGACCGCGGAGGGTCAATAAAGGATCAACGAGATCGATGACCCTTCCCCCGCCTTGTTGAGACGAGAGGCGTGCCACGAGATCTGAATCGCCCCCGGTGGTAATGACAAAGGGCTTTTTACCGGGGAACATCTCACGTGTGATTCTTGCAACGGCCTCACGTACCAATCCGACGGCTCCCAGAAGCAGGCCGATCCTAATCGCCTCCCCGGTGCTCTTGCCGACACTGGTCGAGACGGTACTGATCCGGGTGAGGGGAAGGAGAGCTGTCTTTTCATGCAGGGCCCGCGCTGCCGTGGGAAGACCCGGGGCGATAATGCCACCGAGATATCTTCCCCTCGTGTCGATCACATCGAAGGTCACCGCTGTACCGAAATCGACGACAATTGCGGGTAACTTGCCCAAGGCTGTCACTGCGGCGGCATTCGCCAACCGATCGGCTCCGATCGTACGCGGATTAGGGTAAGATACGGGAACGCCTCCCGGCACACGGTGATCGACCCAGAGAGGTTCGCAGGGAAGCGACTCCGCGATCATTCGGCTCGCAGATGGAACAACGGAGGAGATGACGGCCAGGGTAGCCTTGGTTTTCCAAAAAGTCTCCGTTGTCAGCTTGGGAGTAGCCACCTTCCGTACCTTGCCGATCTTTCCGTTGATGGCTGTGGCGATCTTGGTGAAGGAATTGCTGACATCGATGAGCAGGATCCTCGAAGTGCTTTGGGCTGAACGCACTTTCCCTAGCGAACCCCTTGAGGTGGTATTTTTAGAGGTCAAGCGGCGCTGCCTGAGGCGTTGGCAAGATCGGCATCCTCAGGCGGGAGGGCTCCCTGGAAACGCTTCTTATCGATCGCCTTCATGTAGGCCTCGTGGGGGGAAATGGTGCCATCCAGCATCTTTTCCCAGATGGCGTCATCCATGAACTGCATTCCCTCCGCCTTGCCGGCAACAATGACGTCCTGAAGTTTCTGCGTGGCACCTTCACGGATAATGGCGGAGACGGCGTTGTTCACCTTCAGGATCTCGTTGATGGCGACGCGCCCCTTGCCATCGGCCTTCTTGAAGAGCAACTGGGCGACCACTCCGCGGAGTGAGGAGGAGAGCATGGTGCGCACTTGGGACTGCTGGTCCGCCGGGAAGGCATCGATCATACGGTCGACCGTCTTGCGGGCATTATTGGTGTGCAGTGTGCCAAAAACGAGCAGTCCGGTTTCCGCGGCGGTCAATGCCAGTGAGATTGTTTCCAGATCTCGCATTTCACCGACGAGAACGATGTCGGCGTCCTCGCGGAGCGCCGCCTTGAGACCAGCTGCGAATGTAGGGGCGTGCTCGGGAACCTCCCGCTGGGTGATGATGCTGCGCTTGTTTTTGTGAACGAACTCGATCGGTTCCTCGATGGTGACGATGTGGCGGCCGTAGTTTGTGTTGATGTAGTCGATCAGGGCGGCGAGCGTGGTGCTCTTGCCGGAGCCCGTGGGGCCAGTTACTAGTACAATGCCACCGCGCATATCACCGAACTCCTTGATGACTTCCGGCACATTGAGTTGCTCAAGCGTCAGGATCTTCGTCGGGATGATACGGAAGACCGCCCCGTAGCCGTGCGCCTGCTTCAGGTAGTTGCAACGGAATCGGCTGTTTTCGTCCATCTGGTATGCGAAATCGAGGTCGCCGCATTCCTCATACTTCTGCCATTTTTCCGGGGAACAGATCTCACTGAGCATGTAGGCCATCTGCTCGCGCGTCAGGGGAGGGGAATCCTGCCAGATCGGCACAATCTCACCGCTCTTGCGGATTTTGGGAGGCTGCCCCTCGGAGAGATGAAGATCGGAAGCACCGTTTTCCACGAGTGCCTGAAAGAGTTCGTCGATGTATGCCATGGTCGTGGTTCGTTGATCGAATGCTTAGTTGCCGATGACGTTTCTCATCTCGGTCTTATTCTCCGCCCGGTAGAGGGCCTCCTCCGCGGTGATGATTCCCTGGCGGTAGAGTTCGGCGACCGATTCGTCCATTAAGATCATGCCTGCCTTTTTTCCCGTCTGGATGATGCCGGGTAGCATGAAGGTCTTTGCTTCACGGATGACGTTACCGATGGCGGGGGAGTTGAGCATGATCTCCATGGCGACTGCACGTCCCATGCCGTCAGCCCTGGGAATGAGTTGCTGGCTGACGATGCCGCGCAGCGATTCGCTCACCATCATGCGGATCTGGTCTCGCTGATCGGCCGGAAAAACGTCAAGGAGTCGATCCAATGTGCGGGGTGCATTGCTCGTGTGCAGGGTCCCCAGCACCAAGTGTCCCGTCTCAGATGCAGAGATGGCCAACTGGATGGTCTCGAGATCACGCATCTCCCCCACCATGATGACGTCGGGGTCCTCACGGAGGGCTCCGCGAAGTGCTGCGGCAAATGACTTGGTGTGAGTGTGAACCTCGCGTTGGGTCACCTGGCAATGGGCCGAGGGGATAATGTACTCGATCGGTTCCTCGAGGGTGATGATGTGGTCGCCGCGGTTGAGATTAATCTCCTGGACGAGCGCTGCGAGCGTGGTTGTCTTTCCGCTTCCCATGGGGCCCGTGACCAGCACAAGGCCATTGTGATACTGAGTGAGGAGCTTGAGTTGATTGGGCATCCCGAGCTCATCAAGAGTCCTCAGGTTGCTGGTAATGATTCGGAAGGCCAGATCGTACCCGAGACGCTGACGCACCACGCTGGTGCGGTAACGTCCGCTGGCGTTGGTGTAGGCGAAATCAACGTCACCCATTTCCTGGAGACGCTTCCACTGAGCCTCGTCGAGAAATCCTCGTACCAGTGCCTCCGTATCGGTGTCCGTGAATTTCGGGGCGTTCTCCCACATCGGCAGGAGGGTGCCGTAGCGACGGCATGTGGGGGCGCTGGAGACGCTCAGATGGATGTCCGAGGCGTCGGCTTCCTTGCCGAGATTCAGGTAGTCATCGACGTGTCCGGGTAACGAGGGGTCGGAGAGGGTGCTCATGGGGGCTGAAAACGGGCTGAATACCTACCTAAGGTCTGAACCTCTTTGCAAGTCCCGCCTTGGCGGCATTGGTTGCAAATTCGACCACGACCGGTCGCAGGATGGGGTATAGAATCTTCCCCACTTCCAGAGCCCCGGCGATCCATCCAGCCTTCGAAAAAGTGGATGTTTCACCCCTTACCTCCGGTGCGGAGGCGGCCGGTTGTCCTTCTTGTGGCGACGAGTTTTTGGTGGGTTTTGATTGGCGGTCTCTCCTTCCACCGAAAATTGTCGCAATCAGTCCGGCGGCCGCAGCGCCTCCCAGCCATCCGTAAGGGTGATGTTTCACGGACTCGGTAAAACGCTTCTTAAAATCAAGATCGGAAAGAAGCCCCGAATATTCGCGGGAAATGTTCATACGACTCTCACGGACAGTCTGCTGTAGCTTGGTAAGCTCGGCGTTCGGCTGATTCATCGTGAGGTGTATGGTGAAGATTCACAGCCGGAAAAGCTGCCCAACGCGTCGATATCGCGACGAATTTCCGCGCTAGTTGCTTCAAAGGGGCGAGGGATGACGACTCTCGCACGGAGAATCTGATAAAGCAGACCGAGAATTCCCAAGTGCAGCAATCCTGCTGCTGCCAAAGAGAGGGGCCAACCCCACTGCAGCGATGTGGCCAGCAGGGCGATAACCGCTCCGATCAGAGCCACGTAGGCAATCATTGCCACGAGAGTAATTGCTAATAGAAGAATCAGCCCCGTGATGCTTTGACGAATGAACATTCTGCCCTCGAGAGCCGCCAAAGTGCCCAGTGAAAGCAGGTGACGCATCAACCCCGCCGTCAATCCCGTGATCCTGGAGGGAATCCCTCCGGGGAGATCCTTGAAGTTCATGGAAGATTAGGGATGTCGTGACGGGCAGCAGGGTAAACTGCTTAACGACGACGGAATAGGAGACCCAAAACGATACCGGCGGCGAAGGTGATACCGACCGCCTTGAAAGGGTTGTCGCGGACGTAATCCTCAGCCTGCGCTGCCAGGTCTTCAAGTTGGTCACGGTACTCGCCGACAGCCTCTCCTGCGCGCTCGCTCAACTCTCCGTACTGATCACGGGCCAGCCCCGAATATTCGCCATACTTCGCCTTGGCGGTCTTGGAAAGATCCGCATATGAAGAGCGGGCTGCATCCTTCAGATCACTGGCTGCGGCTCCCAATTCGGCCCGGCTCGCGGCATAGGCGGAACGTGCTGATGATTTGGCGGCTTCGGCCACTTCGCGCGCGGCGGCGGCTGTGGTCTCAAGGGCTTTTTTGGCATGAGCCTGACTGCTTTCGAGTTTTTCGGCGGCGGATGGGTTATTCGTGGCTTCGGTCATGGTAGTTCAGTGTTTAGTGAATTAGGGGTTCTGATTCAAGAATCGCAGAAGTGGGATTCTTGGCAAGGCGTCATCAAGATCCATTGCACCAGCGATGCGATATTCCGCAGGGGATCCGAAGTCCATCCAAGGCGCCCTTCAATGACAGTTGCATCATTTCCACGGATCCTCCGAGACGGGAGAGTCGTTTGGGGATCAATGATTCTGCAAGATCGTCGAGCGTGTCGCTGTAGGTGTTTAAAATCAAAAAGAGCGGGTGATCCGAGAGAGCCTCTTGGGCGGAGTCCAGAAGATAGGGTAGGTGTTCGGATAACTTCCAGAGTTCACCTCCTTTTCCCCTCCCGAAGGCAGGGGGGTCCATAATGATCCCTTCGTAGCGGTTTCCACGGCGGATCTCCCGCTGCAGAAAGGTCAGTGCATCCTCAACGATGTATCTTATAGGGGCTTCGGATAGGCCGGAAATTTTGGCGTTCTCGGAGCACCAGGAAACCATGGCACGGGCCGCATCGACATGGGTGACGGCGGCGCCCGCGTTTGCGGCGGCAAGGGAAGCTCCCCCTGTGTAACCGAAAAGATTAAGGACCTTGGGAGGTTCTCCGTGCGAGGCGACATCGAGAGTCTTGCGAATCCAGTCCCAGTTCACCGACTGCTCCGGAAACAGACCGAGGTGTTTCGAGTTGGTGGGGCGGATGAGGAAAGAGAGATGCCCGTGTCTCACGACACACTGTTCTGGAAACGGCCGGCGCCAGGACCAGGTTCCCCCCGTTGCCCGGGCACCGGAATAGAATCCATCCCATCGAGGAAGATTTGTTCGATCTGTCCAATCCCAGTGAGCCGCAGATTCAGGACGAAGGATGACAGTATCATTCCATCGCTCCAGGCGCTGTCCCTGACCCGAGGCAAGAAGTTCGTACCCCTGCCATTCAATATGAATGTTTGAAGGCACTTAGAATCCTGTCCTGAATTGGACGATAAGAAGCCAGAGATTGAGTCCGGCGATCACGGCGGCCATGAACCATCCTAGAAGGCGTACCCATGAGGCATTCACAAATTCGCCCATCATGGAGGCTTTTCCGGTGAATTGCACCAAGGGAACGACGGCAAAGCTGAGTTGCATGCTGAGAACGACCTGACTCACTAGGAGAAGTCGAGTCGTGGCGCCCTCTCCCGCGATGGCGATGACAATGATGGCGGGAATAATGGCGATTACCCGGGTGATCAATCTCCTGATCCATGGAGCTATCCTGATATGAACGAATCCTTCCATGATGATTTGTCCGGCGAGGGTTCCCGTTAAGGTGCTGTTTTGACCCGAGGCCAAAAGGGCTATTGCAAAGAGCGTGCCTGCTCCCGCCACACCAAGCATAGGTGTAAGAAGCTTGTAGGCGTCCTGAATCTGAGCCACGTCGGTCCTGCCGCCCCGATAAAACGTTGCAGCTGCAAGAATCAGAATAGCTGCATTGATGGCTAGTGCAAAGCTCAGGGCGATGTTCGAGTCGATCGTTGCGAAGCGGATGGCTTCCTTTTTCCCAACGGAATCAAGTGGATAGCGCCGTGTCTGCACAATGGATGAATGCAGGTAGAGATTATGAGGCATCACGGTGGCTCCGATGATGCCGATCGCAATGAAGAGTTTCTCGGGATCAGTGACGATTGTGGGGGAGGGAAGGAATCCATGAATGATCGGGAGGAGTTCCGGTTTCGAGAATAAGAGTTCAAGTGCGAAGCATCCGGCAATTGTTGCGATCAGGGTGATCACGATTGCCTCGATGTAGCGGAAACCCCTCTGTTGCAGCAGAAGAAGAATCAGAACATCCAAGGTTGTGACGACGACGCCGACCAGTAGAGGCAGATGAAAGAGGAGATTCAGAGCGATTGCTGATCCCATGACCTCAGCAAGATCACAGGCAGCGATCGCGATTTCCGCGAAAATCCAGAGACAAATCGAAGCCTTCTTTCCATAGTGTTGGCGGCAGAGTTGTGCCAGATCTGCTCCCGTGGCGATACCCAGCTTGAGCGCCAGATATTGTAGAAACATCGCCATCAGGCTCGAGATGAGGATTACCGAGAGGAGTGCATAATTGAATTTGGAACCACCCGCGAGATCAGTAGCCCAGTTACCGGGGTCCATGTAACCAACTGCAACCAGATAGCCCGGGCCGGCAAACGCCAGCAACTTTTTCCAGAATCCCTTTTGAACCGGTACGTGCAGGGTGCGGTGCACTTCCGGCAAGGTAGGTAAAATCGGTTGGGACATAAATTAGTCTTGGCTAATTTATTTATACGAAGCTATGTATTCCAAGACTAGGTAAAACTCCCCCAATGACCAAATTACCAAAAAGATCAACATCGGCCGTCGAAGATTATCTGGAGCGGATCCAGGAACTTATCGATGCCAAGGGATACGCAAGAGTGGTGGATATTGCCGCCAGTCTCGGAATTTCACAGGCCAGTGTGACAAATATGGTGAAGAGGCTTGATGCCGAGGGGTTTGTTAACTACGAGAAATATCGAGGTTTGGTGCTAACCGAGGAGGGTGAGGCAATCGCGAAAGCCATTGCTCACCGGCATCGGATCCTAACGGATTTTTTAAGTCGTTTGGGGGTTTCCTCCAAAGAGGTGGAGAGTGACGTTGAGGGGATGGAGCATCATCTGAGCGCCGCTTCCCTTGAAGCCATCGAAGCTCTCAGCAATGAATTGAGTTTACAGCCGGAGCTTCTGGCTAGGATCAAGCTTGCCTGAATGGACTGAATTGGACGAATGATGACCGTTTCCATGTTTTGATGGCATTTTTTCTTGCCGGCTTATCGCTGTCGTTTTAGGTGTGATTAGTTCCGCTTTATGTCCACTTTCAAACAATTGGCAGCTTTGTTGGGAATCTCTGATCGGCAACTCCGCCGCTATGCGGAGGAGGGTAAGGTTGTGGGTGTTTACACAACCAAGGGGGGGCACTGGCGCTTAAGGGGTAAATTGACCGACGCACGGGTCGAGCGTGCAAGAAAAGTACTTCGTTTAACCCCTGCTATCGCTGCGAATCGTCGAAAGAATCACTACAAACGTGCGAATGCCGTTATCAAGGATGTCCAGAAGCAGTGGAAGCAGACCTTTGAGCCCCCCAAGAAGAAAGCCCCGAAGGCAAAGACCCCAAGAACGCCCAAGCCTCCTCTTCCCGGACAAGCTGTCCAGACAGATCTCTTCGGGGAGTGGTAACTTGGTAGGAATATTTGCAGAGCTTGTCCGAATCGTAACAGACAAGGCCTTGGATCTTGCGCGACACAAATCCATTATTCACCAGTGACAAAACAACCCCGCTCCCCGGCCCTAGCTGCCATGGTTCTTCTTTCCTTGTGCCTGGGACTTCCTGTCTCGTCATTCGGGGCGAAACATCATGCGCCTCTCAGCCTCTCGGCGACTGCCACATTATCGAGTCGCGGCGCCAAGCCGGGCTCAAGGGTTGAGTTGGTGGTGACCGTTCGCCATGGCGTCCACCCGGTGATCTCTTCGGTGGACAGGCCTGCGTCTTTCAAGATGCATTCCTTGCGTAAGCCTCAACTTCTGCACACGGATGAAGGAGATGTCTGGCTGTTCCGCTATCAGATCATCCCGACCCAAGCGGGGGAATTTGAAATTCCTTCGATAGTAGTGACGGATAATTCACTCCGTGCTGAGACCTCCCCGTTACCTCTTCGCGTTTCGCTCAAGGGTGAACCACCCGTAATGACGGCGGGAGAACTTTCACGCGTTGTCAGCCTGCCCATGTCGCTTGGAGAGGAAGTCCTGAAGAGTGCCCCTCAGAATCCTCCCAAGCCGGATCCTTCCCCGACTCCTCGCGATGATCGTCCTATCGCGAAGCGTGCTGCCTCCACTTGCTGGAAAGCTCTCAAGGATTTTTGGAACTTTTCGGGAGGAAAATAACGGCGGACTATTCGCTGATCTTGTTTTCAATCGCGGAGAAGCTTAATAATCTGAATCAAGTAATTCCTCCATGACGCCTCTTCTGCTTCTTCCCAAACTCCTCATTGCAGGAGGATCCTCTTTTCTTGGAACGTTGGAGTTACCTCCCAATGTGGACATGATGAACCACACCCTTGTCGGTGAGAAAATTCCTGCCAAGGAAGTTGTCTGCAGGGACCGCTGGGGAACCCCAATGCTCCCGAATGGCAAAGGTGGTTACAGCATCATTTCGCCAATCGACAAAAAGTTGATCGCACAAAGCCTCTGGATTCCTCCAGTTTCGGGAGCTCGACCCACGCCCACTCCGGCACCGCCCGTTGCGCCTGCTGTTCTTGGCGCGTCTGGCACGACCGGAACCAAATCTGCTCCGTCGCCCTCCACTGCCGGCATCCCACGTTAACAGGGGATCAAGTATACTTGAGGACCTCCTCGATGGTCGTGATGCCATCGAAGATGCAGCGCAGCCCGTCGGCACGCAGTGTTGCCATGCCGAGTTCCATAGCCTTTTGACGAATCACCACTCCGGGAGCTTTCTCATTGATCATCGAGCGGATCGGATCGGTGACCTTGAGGAGTTCGTACAGACCTTTTCTTCCCTTGTAGCCAGTCTGATTACATTCAGCACACCCCTTGCCGAAATAGAAGGTCTTGTCGCCGATATCATAGGGTGAGAGGCCGAGTTGGGAGAGCAGCGCCTCATCTGGCTCGTAAGCCGTCTTGCAGCGGGTACAGATACGGCGAACCAGTCGCTGTGCCAAAACACCTTCCAGCGACGCGGAGAGCATGAAGGGCTCGACCCCCATGTCGACGAGACGGGAAACGACGCCCGTGGAGTCGTTTGCGTGGAGGGTAGTAAAGACCAAGTGTCCTGTCAGCGATGCCTGGATGGCGATCTGGGCCGTTTCCAAATCACGGGTTTCCCCGATCATGATGCGGTCGGGATCCTGACGGAGGAAAGCCCTCAGAACCCTTGCAAAGTCGAGCCCTGCCGCCTCATTGATGGGAACCTGCAGAATCCCGTCGATTTCATACTCCACCGGGTCTTCAGCGGTCAGAAGTTTTGAGTCGATCGTGTTGATCTTGTTCAGGCAGGCATAAAGCGTTGTGGTCTTTCCTGATCCGGTAGGACCACAGACGATGAAAATTCCATTCGGTTTCTCGATCACCTCGATGATGTATTCGTATATATCCTTCGGCATCTGGAGGGTTTCCAGATCGAGTTTGACGGCGCTTCTGTCGAGAACACGGAGCACGACGCTCTCGCCGAATTGTGTCGGCAGGCAGGATACACGGAGATCAACGGTCTTATCGCCGATCTGGCGCTGGATGCGTCCGTCCTGGGGTACCCGGCGTTCGGCAATGTTGAGATTGGCCATGACCTTGAGACGGGAAGTGACCGGTATCGCTAGGTGGCGAGGCGGCGGCTCCATTTCGTAGAGGGCTCCATCGACTCGGTAACGGATCTTGAACTCTTTTTCGAAAGGCTCGAAATGAATGTCACTAGCCTGTGCTTGAACCGCCCGGTCCAGGATCAGGTCGACATACCGGATGATCGGGGTCGCATTGGCCTCGGCTGCGGCCGCCGCGGCATTGAATTCCTCCTCCTCAAGCTCGACTTCTGTGACATCCGTTGAAGTGAGTTGCTGGAGGACATCCTCCATAGAGGTTTCCTCGGAGCCGTAATGGGTCGCAATCAGCGCCTTGACCTGCCTGTAGGGAGCAACGACCTGGATGATGTCACGGTTCAGGGTGAATCGAAGATCCTCCAGGGCCTGCGAGTCCAATGGGTTCCCCATTGCGACGGTCAGCACGTTGCCCGATGCCGTTACCGGAATCACCTCGTGGAGTCTTGCCATGCCCGCCGGGACCAGGTGGATAAGTGCGGGCAGTGGCTCAAAACCGGTCAGATCGACGGCGTCGACACCAAGTTCTGCCGCAAGTGTCTGCGCAAAGGATTCTTCCGTGACAATACTCTGCTCGATCATGATCTCCTCGATCGGACGACCCGAATTCATCGCCTCCACCAGCAGTTCCTCGCCGGTGACCTCATTGAGGATTCCGGCGCGTTTGAAGAGGTCGATTGCCTGATGGGGATTCATGGTAGCAAGGTCGAATCTTAGTGGTCGCCCATCGTGCTGGAGATGACCTCTTCGGGAGTGGTGAGTCCTGCAAGAACTTTGCGGATGCCATCCTCGCGGAGTGTTCGCATACCCATCTCTCTGGTCCTATGACGGAGTTGGAGCGTGGTGGCGCCACGATTGATCATTTGCCTGATTTCATCGTCCGCGACGAAGATTTCAAAAATACCCATACGTCCCCGGAAACCCTTGCCGCGGCATTTGTCACATCCGACCGGACGCATGACCGTCGCCTTGGTGATCTGGGAGGCATCGAGGTTCAGCACGCGAGCCTCGTACTCGCTGAGTTCTCCGGGAACCTTGCAGTTGGCGCAGAGTTTCCTGACAAGTCGTTGGGCCATGATGCCCCGTACGGCACTCGAGACTAGGAAAGGCTGCACCCCGATGTCGACGAGACGGGCGACGGCGGCGGGGGCATCGTTGGTGTGTAGGGTTGAGAGCACAAGGTGTCCGGTAAGCGATGCATTGATCGCGATCTCAGCCGTCTCTTTGTCTCGAATTTCACCAAGCATCACGATGTTGGGGGCCTGACGGAGCATGGCTCGCAATGCCGCAGCGAAAGTCATCCCAACCTCGGCATTCACCTGCACCTGGTTAATGCCTGTCATCTGGTATTCGACCGGTTCCTCGACCGTGATGATCTTGCGGTCGGGACGGTTCATGTAGTTCAGGCAACCGTAGAGAGTAGTCGTCTTTCCAGATCCCGTAGGGCCGGTGACCAGAATGATGCCGTCAGGCATCTGGACCAACCGTTCGAACGATGCCTGGTCATCGCTCATGAAGCCAAGCTCGGGAAGTCCCAGCATCAGGGAGGACTTGTCGAGAATACGCATGACGATGCTTTCCCCGTGAACGGTGGGGACGCTGCTGACACGAAGATCGATTGTTTTATCGCCTACCTTGACCTGAATGCGGCCGTCCTGTGGAACCCGCTTTTCAGCGATGTTCATGGAGCCGGTCATGATCTTCAAACGGCTGATGATGGCTCCCTGCAGTTTCTTCGGAGGGTTTTGCATCTCCTGCAGGTTGCCGTCGATGCGGTAGCGGATGCGGAGGCGCTTCTCCATCGGTTCGATGTGAATGTCGCTTGCCCTGTTGTTTTGGGCCTCGACAAGCAGGCTGGAGACAAGGCGGATGATCGGGGCGTCATCATCGCCGGTGTACTCCTCTTCCTCTTCCGTAACGACGGCCTGACCAAGTTCCTCAAGCCCCATGGGGTAGAGGCGGTCCAGCTTGTCCTTGATCTGGGCGGGAACTGCGCAGACAAACTCAACAGGTCTTTTGAGGAGGAAACCAAGGCTGTCGAACGCCTCGAAATCCATCGGATCGGCGATGGCAAGCACAAGGGATCCGTCATGTTCGGAAACCGGCACGGTCTTGTATCGTCGGGCTATTTCGGGGGTCAGGTGGTTGATCAGTTCGGGCGATGGAGTGACCAGTGAGAGATCGACAAAATCCATCCCATTCTGGGAGGCAAGCGTTCTGGCAACATCCTCCGCGCTGACGGTACCCTCCTTGATCAGCGTCTCCACCATGTGGAGTCCTCCCGTTCTGCCCGCGAGATCATGAGCCTGCTCCTGAGTCATCAGGCCGACATCCTTGAGGATCTCGATTACGTATTCGTCGTTTGCTGGCATGTTCGGGGGGTATGCGAAATGAGGGGCTTATCATTACTCCCTTTTTTTCTTTGTCAACGGATCGGTGAGGTGAATGGCTCGTTGATTTTCATCCCCATCTCACTTAGTTTTTTAAATCTGTCATGTCACGATACCGCACCATCCTTATTTTTGGAGCCCCAGGAAGCGGCAAGGGAACCCAAGGCAAGATTTTGGGTAAGATACCCGGCTTTTACCACTGCGCCTGCGGTGATGTCTTCCGATCACTGGATCCCACAAGCGAATTGGGTGCCCAATTTCTAGAATTTTCCAGCAAGGGGGCCCTTGTTCCCGATGAAATGACCGTCAGGCTTTGGCATGAGTCGATCCGAAAGACGGTGGAATCCGGTAAGTTCAAGCCTGAGCGGGATTTCCTGATTCTGGACGGCATTCCCCGTAATGTGGCCCAGGCCGAACTGATGGAGGCTCACATCGAAGTGCGCCGCGTCTTTCATCTTTCCTGCCCTGACCGGGACAAGCTTGTCGCCCGTCTCAAAAAGCGCGCCCTGCGTGATAATCGACTGGATGATGCCAACGAGGAGGTCATTCGACATCGCCTTGCCACCTACGATTCGGAGTCAAAGCCAATGCTCAGTCATTTCTCCTCCGTGAAGTGTCATAACATCGATGCCTCCATGACTCCGCTTGAAGTCCTTCACAAGGTGTTGGAGGGACTTCTCGAGGAGACCGCTTCCCTTCTGCCCCGTTAGAAAAAACCTACAGGCATCTAATTCATGAGCCAGTTCGAGAACCTGCGGGCTTCCTCGCTCTACTGCAACAAGTGCGGCAAAGCGATGCCTGTCAGGGAAATGCTCCTGCTGGTTCTCCCGGACAAGGAGATTTATGATTATCTCTGCACCGGATGCTCATCCTCGCTGGGTAGTCGTGAGGTGAGCGCGGGTGATCTTCGGATGGCCCAAGCCGCCGGATCAACGATGAAGCGACGCCGTTCAACCGGCATTCCTTCCTCTTTCGGATTTTAAGCCAGCTTTGCCCGATGCGTGTTCTTTTTGCCGGCACCGGGGATATCGGGATTCCAACTCTTGAATACCTGATTTCAAACCATCAACTCGTTGGTGTGCTCACGCAACCGGATCGTCCCGCGGGTCGTCACCGGGAACTGAAGGCGCCTGCCATTAAGGTGGCTTTGCAGGAACTCGGTAAAGGCGTTCCAATGATCCAACCCGAATCGCCCCGGTTACCCGAAGTGATTTCCTGGGTGAGGGGATTGGCGCCGGAGGTGATGGTCACCATGGCATATGGTCGGATTCTCCCCGGGAATCTCTTGGAGGCACCGACCATCGCCTGCCTGAATATCCACGCTTCACTGCTTCCACGTCACCGTGGCGCATCACCGATCCAGGCAGCCATCGCCGCGGGTGATCGGATCAGTGGAGTGACCATCATGCATATGGCTGAAGGACTCGACACCGGTGATGTGCTTCTGAAAAAAACCATACCGCTCGGTCGCCGTGAGACCGCCGAATCCCTCTCGGGTAAACTTGCCGTTCTTGCTCCCGTAGCCCTTGACGAGGCGCTTGGTTTGCTTCTCCTGGGCACTGCGCCACGCTTTCCACAAAACCATGCGGAGGCCACGATTACCGGTAAGATAGGAAGGGAGGAGTCGGTTCTCGATTGGAGTCAACCTGCGGTCGTGCTTGAACGTAAGATCCGCTCCCTTCAATCCCGCCCTGCGGCGGTAGGTGATCTTGCCGCTTTAAATGGCGAGATGATCGCCGTCAAAATCCATAGTGCCATCGTCGCCCGTCGGGCTTCGGGAAATCCCGGAAGTATTCTCCGTGTTGATGGGCGCGGCATTCTTGTTGCCTGTGGTGAGGGGGGGCTTCTTCTTGGAACGATCCAACCCGAGGGACGGGGGAGGATGCACTCGACCGCCTTTGCCCGTGGACGGGCGCTTAAAACCCTATCCTGAAGGCGTGCTTCCTTGGCCCAAAAGTTCGGTGAGTTGCCGGCGATTTGCCTTTGCCTCAGAGCCTTCCTAAGGTTTTATTTGGTTTCATGTCCGATACCTTATCGCCTTCTCCCAAGTACAGCCGCATCGTCCTTAAAATAAGTGGTGAGGCTCTCAAAGAGAAGGGGAGTTCCGACAGTGTTTCGCCTCAGATTGTGCAGAAGGTGGCGGCTTCGATTGCCGAGGTAAGAAACATGGGGGTGGAAGTTGCCGTGGTGGTCGGAGGAGGCAATATTTGGCGCGGACTTGCAGCCAGTCACCGTGGAATGAACCGTGCGACGGCCGATTACATGGGCATGCTTGCCACCGTGATCAATGGAATGGCGCTCATGAGCGCCCTGGAGGATCAGGGACATTCGACCAGGGTCCAGACCGCCATCCAGATGAACAACGTTGCGGAGCCGTTCATCGTTCGAAGAGCCATCCGCCATTTGGAAAACGGTCACATCGTTATCTTTGTCGCTGGAACCGGAAATCCATTTTTTTCAACCGACACAACGGCGGCTCTTCGCGCCAACGAGATCGGTGCCGAGGTGATTCTGAAGGCGACCAAGGTCGACGGAATCTACGATGCTGACCCGAAGAAGAATCCGGAGGCCAAGCGCTTCGACCAACTTACCTACACCGAAGCCTTGACCCGCCGGTTGGAGGTGATGGATTCCACGGCTTTTTCCCTGTGCATGGATAATGCCATGCCGATCATCGTTTTTGACATGTCCGATCCGTCGAATATCCTTCGTGCCGTGCGCGGTGAGTCCGTTGGGACCCTCGTTTGCGACAACAAGCCCGCCCTGTAAGCATTACACAACACAACCAATATCATGAGTGCAGAAGAAGTCATTTTTGAAGCCGAAGCAGGCATGGAGAAAGCAGGTGAATTCATGATGCATGAATTCAACGCCATCCGTACCGGCAAGGCCTCTCCGGCCTTGGTCGAGAATATCGACGTTGTCGCCTATGGCAGCAGCATGAAGCTGAAGCAGCTTGCCTTGATCACCGCTCCGGAACCCCGTCTTCTGGTGATCCAGCCTTTTGATGCCGGAACCGTTCAGGATATCGAACGGGCGATTCAGGAGAGCAAGATAGGCATCAATCCCGCAGTCGATGGAAAACTCATCCGCCTCCGCATTCCCGAACTCTCAGAGGAGCGCCGCAAAGACCTCGTGCGTACCATCAACAAGATCGCCGAAGAGACCAGGGTGCGCGTGCGGGCGTGCCGCCGTGATGCCATGGAGGGTGCCAAGAAGCTTCAGAAAGAAGGAGTAATTACAGAGGATGAACTTGAGCGCTCGGAAAAGGAGATCCAGAAGTTGACCGACAAGCAGGTAGATTCGATCGACAAGCATGTCTCAACTAAGGAAGCCGAGTTGATGACCGTCTGAGGCATTTTTTTTCACTCCACGCCGAACCCTCATGGAACTGTCAGGATCATCGTTAGATAAGTCCTGTGGACTAGCCTTGATCTGTTTTCTGTTGGCAGTGTGTTCGGGTTCGCTTTCTGCCAAAGAGTCGACTGTCGTGAATGCCGCGCCGCTTTTTACCGGTGGTGCGGAAGTTGGTAGAAAAATCACCCTCTCTTCGCTGAGGGGAAAGCCAGTGGTTCTTGTGATTGCACCTTCACCTAAGGATCGTACTTTCCGAACCCAGATGAATGTGTTCAGGGGACGTTATGAGAGGCTCGCTGCCGAGGGTATGCTGTTCTTTGCTGCTTTCACTGCCGAGGGAGGGCGCATTCCTTCAAATATTCCCTTCATTCTGGTCGATACCCCCACAGCCACAGCCGCCGCTTATGATGTTTCCAACGGATTTGCCATTGCCGTGATCGGACGCGATGGCAATCTGGATTGCCTCAGCACAAAGCCGCTTCCCGGACAACGGGTTCTTGACCTTGCGATGAATAACGCCCAAGTGCAGGAGCAGTTAAGACGATAAGACAAACCCTGACGACAATACTTAACCCACCATGAAATTACTTTACCTGACACTGGTTGCCTTCATCGCAACTTTATTCCTTACTCCCCAAGTAAATGCTGAATCTGCATCCCAACTCAGGCGTAAATCCGAAAGGGCTCTCCACCGCCTCTACAATACTAACTCCAAGGCTCAAGTGCTAGGAGAGAGGGCGGTTGCGGTTCTTGTTTTTCCAGAGGTCATCAAAGCCGGTTTTATGGTTGCTGCCCAGCGTGGGGACGGAGTGCTGTTCAAGAATGGCCAAGTAGCTGGTTACTACAATATCACCTCTGCTGGATACGGTATTCAGGCCGGTATCCAGACGCTTTCCTATGCCCTCTTTTTCATGGATGACAGCTCATTGAAGTATCTCAAGAAGAGCGATGGTTTCGATATTGGCTCTGCTCCCGGACTCGTGATGGGTGATCAGGGTTTTTCCGGAAGCATGTCGGTCGCCTCCTTCCAGCATGGGATCGCTGCCTTTATCTGGGGACAGAAGGGATTAATGGGGGGACTTGGACTACAGGGCACCAAAATCTCGCGGTATACACCGAGCGAGTAGGTTTCGGATTAGAGAAAATCCGGAAAGCATCTTATTTCAAAGGAGAGTGCTTTAAAGCGGGTCGGAGGCGACACTCCATCCCCAATTCTGGTAGGAGTCTGGCCCCCATGCATTCCAGTCGTTGTTATCCATGTTGACCTGGGCTTGAAGGAGTTTCTCGTCGATGCTCTTCTGTTTCGCGCTCAGTTTCTTGTAGGCTTTGTATTCCGATGGGCTTCCGACCAATAGCGCTTTGCGAGGTGTGTCGGCAAAGACATAGACTGTCCCTAACTTTCCAACCAGTGGGGTGATTTTTCCCGGTTTCATGGAATGTAGTTTTTCCAACTGTGCCGGGGTCGTTGCCGGGACAGTCTTGAATCCCGCGGCGGAAAGCAGAGTTCTCTTTTCGCTGAGATTCGAGCAGGCGGAAATCGCCAAGATTCCTGCCAAGAGAACTAGCCGGTGCTTCATTGAAGAGAATGGGCTCAAGAAATCAGGATTCCCGGATCAATAGAAACCAGGTCCCCAGAAAGGTCCGCCAAATCCTCCCCAACAGCCCCATTCCGATGCATCGGCATTGAGCGCCGCGGTCGACTCCTTGGACTGCTGCATTTTATACTGAAGGGCGTACTGCTGATAGGCCGTGTACTCTTTCTGATTTCCAACTAAAAGCAAGTTGCGGCTGGAGTCAGCAAACATGAAAACCGTTTTCCCCTTCTTGCTGACGGGGATGACCTTGAGTTGCGGGAGCGTCTTGAGTTGAGAAATCTGCGAGGGGGTGGTCGGGACCACGGTGCGGAAACCCGCGGCGCTTAGCAGGGTCTCTTTGTTCTGACCGGTTGAACATCCGGCCAATGCAAGCGCGGCAAGAAGGAGGGGTAGGGTGAAGGACTTCATGTGTTAGGGAGTAGCGTTAGTAACCGCGGGAGGCGAGAAAGAAAACGAATCCGGAAAAGGCGATGCAGTAGTAGCCAAACCAAGCCCAATGACCCTTCTCCAACCAAGAGGAGAGAAGGCGAAGGGCAAGTAATCCGGCGACAAATGCCCCTGCCATTCCAAAGAGACCGGGTCCCATCAGGTGAAGAAGATGATGGGGTGAGGCTGCTTCGGTATGAGCTTTGAGCAAACGTAAGAGTTCCTTCGCAATGGCGGGTGGCGTTATAATCACTGCCAGAGCGAAGCTGAACTCCTCGACCCGTTGGCGGGAAATGCCCTGAAGCATCCCCACTGAGATGGTTGTTCCGGAGCGGGAGAGTCCTCGAAACGGCAGGCAGAATCCCTGTGAAACGCCAATCCAGAGAGAGGGGAGGAGGCCGAGTTGACGTTTGCCTTGATTCCCGCGCAGATGTCCTGCAATCAGGATCAAAAGACCGGCCGTCAGGAGTGCGGCACCGACCAGGGGAAGGTGTCCGAAGAGATCCTCCATCTCATCCTTGCTGTTCCCATGCATGAATATCTTCTCAATGAGAACCTTCAGAAAAAGGCCGACCGCAAGGGTAGCCGCGGTGGCGACGATGAGGTTTACTGCTGTCTGTTTGAGGCTTGCGGCATCGGCAAAGAAGGTCCGTTTCCAAGCTTTCCAAAAGTAAGCGATGACCGCGACCATGGTCCCCGTGTGCAGCATGACGAGCAGGAAGGTCATTGCTGGGCTGGCTGGATCCAGTCCCATGAGTTTCTCCGCCACAATAACGTGGGCCGAACTGGAGACTGGAAGGAGCTCGGCGGCTCCCTGGACGAGGCCGAGAAAAAGAATCTGAAGAAGATTGGGTTCCATGATGTTTACAGGGTGGTGAGATAGAGTGGGGTAGAATTAATGAAGGGTACTTGCGGGGAGAAGGGTACTTAAGGGATTGAGGAAGTGGTTTGCAATCTTGCGAAGAAGACTATTTTTTCCGTTCCGAGAGCGTTGTGAAGACCATGACCCAGAAGGACTGGGCCACGATGAAGAACGGTACCCCAAGGGCCGCCGGTAGAGAGTAAATGATCATCACGAGCGGGATCCAAACCATCCAGTTCGCCATCAGGACGGGGAAAATCCTCAACGCATAGAAGGTCACCGGATGGTGTCCTCTGAATCCTCTCATCGTGAAGCCGTGGTCTCGCCAAAGAAAGGCGCAGACCGCTTGAGGGATTGCTAGTAATGGACAGTAGATAAAGGCATCGACGATCACCTTCTTGATGATCACAAGATTTGTGTCCGAGGGGCCAAAGAAGGCGTATTGAAGCCGGTAGAAGAGGTCCACCTGCATGCCGATAAGACCCCAGAATGGTATTGCGAAGAGAAGACCGTGACCGATGGGCATTGATGTGGTGGCATTCCTTCCCGAGATAGCAAACCGCAGTAACTCCGGGAAAACTGCCGAAGCGACGGAGGTTCCAACAAAGGAGAAGACGAGTCCCCATTGGGAACGCAGTTGGGCCAAGTGCTCGAAGGCAATCCTGGATTCATGATTCAGGTAGTAAGCTCCTGCCATGGAGGCCATCAGGAGTTGAAGGAACAACCCTGGAATCAAATTCGCCCGCAAGGCGGTGAGGGATTCACCCCAAGCGACCCGAATCACGCTGCTCTGATAATGATTCATTGTGTGTTTGGATTCAGTGTCGCTACAAAGAAGAAGAGCTTCCCTTGCAGGAAGCTCTTCGCGATCGATGGCACAGAGAATGTGCCGGTAAATAAAGTGACGATTAGCGCTTGGAGAACTGGAAGCGCTTGCGGGCACCTGGGCGTCCTGGCTTCTTGCGCTCACGCATGCGGGGGTCGCGGGTAAGAAGTCCATCAGCCTTCAGGAGGGGGCGATTTGCTTCATTGAACTCATTGAGGGCGCGAGCAATCGCCAGACTTAGGGCGCCGGCCTGCCCCTGCAGTCCCCCACCGGAGGTCTTTGCCTCAACATCATAGGCCTTGATGGCATTCACGGCCTCAAGGGGTTTGAGAACGGTGTTCTGCATCGAGACCGTGGTGAAGTAATCTTCGAAGTTCTTTCCGTTAACGCTGATTTTTCCGGAACCGGGAGTGATTTGGATGCGGGCGACTGCCGTCTTGCGGCGTCCTGTGGTGGCGGTTTTAGCGGTGGCCATGAGAATTGATAAAGGGACTTATGAGAGGAAAGATGTTACTTGGCGGGCTGGGGGTTCTGGGCCGTATGAGGATGCTCGGCACCGCTGTAGACCTTCAGCTTGCGGTAAACCGTGCTGCCAAGACGATTGTGAGGGATCATACCCTTTACGGCGCGCTCGATCAGGAGTTCCGGGCGGCGTTCGCGGCGCTGGCGGAAAGTCTCGGACTTGTGGCCTCCGACGAAACCGGAGAAACTCATGTAGCTCTTCTGGGTCTCCTTCTTGCCTCCGATCTGCACTTCCGAAGCATTGATCACAACAACGAAATCACCCGTGTCAACATGAGGGGTGAAGATGCTCTTGTGCTTGCCGCGAAGCAGATTGGCGGCCTTGACGGCAACATGACCGAGGTATTGGTTCTTGGCATCGATTACCCACCATTGGCGTTTTACTTCGGGGGCTTTAGCGGAAAAAGTCTTCATTCGGATTTAGGGAAAGGAGGGAAACACTAGGGAAGAGCAACGTGTGTGTCAAAGGAGAAAAGTGCTTTCTTTTGAGGATGTCGACTTTGACCCCTTTCAAGGTGCTTTTCGCTCGCTTTTCCATCCCGAATGGCAACTCTCCGCGCATGCCATCCATCAGTTTTATCGGGACGGGGTCGGGGCTTCCTACCCCTGATCGGTTTTTCTCCAGCAGTCTCCTGTTCATCGATGGGTTGCACCTGTTGATCGATGCGGGTGAGCCGTGCGTTCACTCCCTCAGGGATCGTGGCACTCTGATTCGTGACATTGATGCCGTTCTGATCACTCACGGTCATGTAGACCACATCGGCGGTTTACCTGCGCTTCTTCAGGGGGCAATGCTTCTCGGTAGGGTCAAGCCGCTCGTTCTCTGTCTTCCTGCCGAGATGATTGTCCCGGTGCGTGCCTGGATCCGGGCCCTCTATCTGACCGAAGAAGCCTTTGGATTTCCGGTTGAGTGGCGTCCTTGGGTTGATGGGGAACGGATGCTTTTTCCTTCTACCACCTCGCATGTTTGCATTACGCCGCATGCAAACGGGCATCTTGCCGCCTCTTACCGATCCCTACCTGGTGCTGATGCCGCATTGGCATGCAACTCTTTCTCGCTGGAAATTTTCTGGGGCCAATTCAGGGCACTCTTCAGCGGTGATCTTTCCTCAGCTGTGGAACTGAGTCGCCTGGTGGCGGAACCCTCTTCGGTTTTAATAAGCGAACTTTCCCATTTCGATGCCGACCAACTGGCGGACGCTTTAAAATCGGCTGAACTCAAAGCCCTATGCCTCGTCCACCTTTCAGAGGAGTACGCCTTAAATCGAGAGGAACTCCGGGTAAAAATGGAGAAACTTCTTCCCCAGGTGGCCGATGTCTTTGTTCCAGAGGAGGGGGAGGTCCTCGATTTTTAAAGGATCGGGGATATCGCCCCTAATAAATGGTTTCCCGAATTATTCGCGTTCCGGAGCTCCGGGAATCTCCATCTGAAGAACGGGGAGTGGTATTCTCAGTCGGATTTGATCATCCAAGAGGATCTCCACATGATACGTCCCGTATTTCTGAAACTGCACGCCTCCGAAGAAATGCACATTGGTAGCGTGGGCATTCAGATCGGAGAGGGTGAAGGGAATCTCGGCCTGGGCGATCGCCTGATCCTCTTCGGGATCATAAATAAGGCACTTCTGGATGAAGTCACCGCTCCCTCCGCACCAGCGGGACCAGAGGCAGAGTTTGAAGAATACTATCGGAAGAGTGGGAGTCGGAATAGCTCCGATAACGCCGATTAGCGTCTGCTGACCGCTCAACTCGGCGCGAACATCCTCGCATAGGATCGCTGCCTGAAGGTCTGGTAGGATGGTCTCGCCGTTCATGGAAGGGGAAATCTTGCTGGAGGAGAGGAGGCTTGGCAAGGAGAGCATCCGCGGAACTTGCAACTCAACCTTGGGAATATGTTTTGAGTCATTGCCGAGGGGATCCAATTCGGGGAACATTCCCTGAGCACATTCCCCATGATCTACCTCGATCACAACGCGACGACCCCTCTCTGCCCGGAAGCCCGGGGCGCGATGCTGCCGCTCCTTGAGGATCTGCTTGGGAACCCCTCGGGTATTCACGAACCCGGGCGTCTTGCCCGTGCCGCGGTGGATCAAGCGCGCGACCGTATCGCCAGCCTGCTGGGTGCGAAGCCGCACGAAATCATCTTCACCTCCGGAGGAACCGAGAGTTGCAATCTGGCACTGCTGGGACTTGCGCGTCGTCATCGTGCCGACGCCCTGGATAAGAAGCATCTTGTCACGGCCGCCACCGAGCATCATGCGGTGCTTCACGCAATGAGATCGCTTGCAGGACGCGAGGGATTTGATCTGACCGAGGTGCCGGTCGGTGCACAGGGATTGGTCGATCCCGAGGTCTTTGCGGCGGCTCTTCGTCCGGAGACCATCCTTGCCTCCGTGATGATCGCAAACAACGAGACAGGTGTCATCCAGCCCATTGCCAAACTTGCCGGGCTGTGCCGGGAGCGTGGAATTCTCTTCCACGCTGATGCGGTGCAGGCCTTCGGAAAAATCCCATGTGTGCCCGGTGAACTCGGCGTCGATGCCCTCTCCGCCACGGCTCACAAGTTCTACGGTCCACATGGTGCCGGGTTCCTCTGGCTGCGTTCTGGCATCTCGATCGAGGCGATCCAACATGGAGGATTTCATGAGAATGAACGCCGTCCCGGCACTGAGAATGTGCCAGCCATTGCCGGCATGGCGGCTGCTGCAGAAGTTGCCGTGAAGGAAGCGTTGGGCTTCGAAGAGGCCTTGAGGGAGGCAGCGCTGCGTGACGCGCTTTGGAATGGGATTCAGGCCATCGATCCCACGGCGGTGAGGAATGCCTCCGCGGCTCCCGTCCTTGCCAACACTCTCAACGTTAGTTTTCCCGGTTGCGACGGGGAGACGTTGCTGATGGGGCTTGATCTGGAGGGGGTAGCCGTCTCCAGCGGATCTGCCTGCATGGTGGGATCGATTCAGGCTTCCCATGTGCTGCTTGCCATGGGGGTGTCCGAGGATCTTGCCCGTGCTACCGTCCGCTTCTCTCTCGGGAGGGAAACGACTCTCCCCGTGATCCAAGGAACGCTGAAAGCGCTCACGCGTGTTCTCACCCGTCAGTCGCGTTTCACACAAGCATGACTTCCATTGTCGGTCACATGACAAGTCAGTTGAAGTTCTTGTACGGCAAGACTGTACCCGAATTAAGAAAATCGGTTTTCACTCATCCAAAAAAACGCGATCCCTTGCTTGAGGAGCGCTCGAGAGTCCTTCTCCGCCCGTTTGCTCCCAAACTTTCCGATATGGTCACCGTTGGGTGGAATTTCCGGATGAGAACGACTGCTGGAATCGCCAATGCGGCGCGTTGGGAGATCTGGTTAAACCCGGCCCTTCGCGATATCTCCGAAATCGAGGTCGAGAAGACACTGCTTCATGAACTTGCCCATCTTCTGGCCCAGTATCGCCATGGGCGTCGGAGGTTGTCCCCCCATGGACCTGAATGGCGGGAGGCCTGCCGTGATCTTGGGATTCCCGATGAAAAGAGAACCCATCAACTCCCCTTTGTCGGCCGCCTGATGAAGCGCCGCTACCTGCTCCGTTGCCCCTGTTGCGGAGAGGGGCATCAGCGGGTCAGGAGACCGAAGGGAAGGGTGGCCTGCCTTACCTGTTGCCGTTCCCACAACAAGGGAATTTATGACGAGCGCTTTCGGTTCCTAATTTCAACGTTTAAAGAGTGAGCGCATAGAGGAAATTCTTTTTCTTTCCCGCTTTTTCTGATGAAAAAGAAACCTCACTAAGTTTTATCCCGAAGTTTCCCCACCCCTAGCAGAACCATGTCCAAGAACATCGAATCCCACCTTATCGAGAACCGCGTTTTCAAACCATCCGCCGAGTTTTCCAAGAAGGCTCGCGTCAAGAGCATGGCCGAGTACAAGAAACTACATGCCGAGTCGGTCAAGAGCCCCGACAAATTCTGGGGACGTGAGGCAAAAGAACTTCATTGGCTCAAAAAGTGGACCAAGGTCCTTGATTGGAAGCTCCCCTATGCAAAGTGGTTTGTCGGCGCAAAGTTGAATGCCGCACAGAATTGCCTCGACCGTCACCTCGAGACACCCCGGGCCAACAAGGCCGCCATTATCTGGGAGGGTGAGCCTGGTGACAAAAAGGTCATCACTTACCGCCAACTTCACCGCGAGGTGTGCAAGTTTGCCAACGTTCTCAAGCGTAACGGCGTTAAAAAGGGGGATCGCGTCCTCATCTACATGCCGCTGATTCCGGAGGCCTCCATCGCGATGCTCGCCTGTGCGCGGATCGGTGCCGTCCATTGCGTCGTTTTCGGAGGTTTCAGTTCGGATAGCATTAAGGATCGCCTCGCCGACTCCGGAGCCAAGGTGATCGTCACCGCCGACGGAGGGTACCGTCGCGGCCAGTTCGTCACCCTGAAGCAGAATGTCGATCATGCGCTCAAGGGAGACACCGAGGTGAAGAAAGTCATCGTCTTCCGCCGTGCCAATAGCGACATCCACATCGAGGAGGGGAGGGATGTCTGGTGGCATCGTGAGATGGAGTATGTCTCCTCGGATTGTCCGGCCGAGCATCTCGACAGCGAACATCCGCTCTTTATTCTCTACACCAGCGGATCAACCGGCAAACCGAAGGGTATCCTGCACACCACCGGCGGCTATCTCGTGGGAACCTATGCCACCACCAAATATGTCTTCGACCTTCGTGAGGATGACGTTTACTGGTGCACGGCAGACATCGGGTGGATCACCGGTCACAGCTACCTCGTCTACGGCCCGCTTGCCAATGGAGCGACCTGCTTCATGTATGAGGGAGCCCCTAACTGGCCCGAACCTGACCGCTTCTGGAAGCTCATCGCCGACTACGGTGTCACGATCTTCTACACCGCCCCGACGGCGATTCGCGCCTTCATGAAGTGGGGGGATGATCATCCGCGCAAGCACGACCTCTCCTCGCTGCGTCTTCTGGGAACAGTTGGTGAGCCGATCAATCCGGAAGCATGGATGTGGTTCAATAAGCACATCGGTCACGAGAGGTGCCCCATCGTCGATACCTGGTGGCAGACGGAAACCGGCGCCCACATGATAACCCCGATTCCCGGTGCCACACCGTGCAAGCCCGGAACCGCCACGCTCCCGTTCTTCGGAATCGACGCCGCCATTGTCGATGACAATGGTATTGAAGTTCCTCATGGCCAGGGCGGTAAGTTGGTCATCCGCCAGCCTTGGCCTTCCATGTTACGTGGTATCTGGGGAGACAAGACACGCTATCGCCAGCAATACTGGAGCGAGGTCAAGGGGGCCTACTTCACGGGTGACGGAGCACGCCGTGACAAGCAGGGGAACTTCTGGATTGTTGGTCGCATCGACGACGTTCTGAATGTTGCAGGCCATCGTCTGGGCACAGCAGAACTCGAGAGTGCTCTGGTCAGTCATCATGCCGTTGCCGAGGCAGCCGTGGTCGGTCGTCCTGACGAGATCAAGGGACAGGGAGTGGTCGCTTTCGTCACTCTTCGCGGAGGACACAAGCCGAGCGAGGCTCTTAAGAATGAACTCCGAAACCATGTCGGAAACTCAATCGGACCCATCGCCAAGCCCGATGAAATACGCTTTGCCGAGATGCTGCCGAAGACCCGCTCCGGGAAGATCATGCGCCGGCTTCTCAAGCAGATCGCCGGAGGTCAGTCCCTGACGGGAGACACGTCGACGCTCGAGGATCTCTCAGTGCTTACCAAACTCTCCTCAGGGGAAGAGTAAGGGCCGGGATTGGAACAGATCTCCCTGTTTTCGGAGAACAGTTTTTTCATCACGGAGCCCAATAACGTCTCCTTGGGAGTCTTTGGCTCATGCCATTGAATCCTCTCCGCCGGCAGCATCTTGATCACCTTGATATTCGGATTTCTTTTCATCTAATGCAGATTCAAGGTCATCAAATAGCTCCCTCAGTCGAACCAAGTTCAACCCCTGAATCGTTACAAAATTGTTACCTGTCGGCTACCTGCCGTAGCTAAGCCGATCTCCTCACAACGCAAAAAGACCAAGCCCGCTAGATCAGGCTTTGACGCGCTCGATATGGGCGCCGAGACCATTGAGCTTCTCATCAATTGCCTCGTAACCGCGGTCGATATGATAGACGCGATTGATTTCAGTGACGCCCTCAGCGGGTAACGCAGCCAGAACTAGCGCGGCTGAAGCACGCAGATCGCTTGCCATGACAGGAGCGCCGCTGAGTCGCTCGACACCATGAATGGTGGCGCGATGGTCGATGAGTTCAATATTGGCTCCCATGCGTTTGAGTTCCGCTATGTGCATGAAGCGCTGGGGAAACACGGTCTCGGTGACGACGCTTGTGCCATCCATGGTGGCGAGCATGGCGCAAAACTGGGCCTGCATGTCCGTCGGGAATCCGGGGTAGGGAATCGTCTCGAGATGAAGGGGGTGTCTGGCCCCATTGGGAGAGATTGTGACGGTGTCGGCAGTATGGGAGAGGGTGAATCCCGCCTGCTTCAAGGCGGTGATCACGGCGCCCAAATGTTCAGGCTCCGTGCGCGTGATGGTGACGCGCTTTCCCGCAATTGCCCCCGCTACAAGGAAGGTGCCGGCTTCGATACGGTCGGGGATGACGGAGTGAGTGGCGCCATGGAGTTCGGGGACTCCCTCGATCTCAATGTGCTGGGTGCCCGCTCCGGAAATCTTGGCACCCATGGCGGTCAGAAAGCGAGCCAGGTCGACGACTTCAGGTTCTTCAGCTGCTCCCTCGATGATGGTTGTACCCTCGGCAAGAACGGCGGCCATCATGACATTGCCGGTTCCTAGAACGGTGGGACCATGGCGGCCACGGAGATTGATACGGGCCCCAGTGAGTTTTTCGGCATGGAGGAGAATGTCGCCACCCTTCACGGTGACCTTTGCCCCAAGTGCCTCGAATCCCTTCAAGTGGAGATCGATCGGGCGGTCTCCGATGACACATCCGCCTGGCAGGGAAACCCTGGCCGACTTTTCACGCCCCAGAAGCGGGCCTAGAACGCAGACGGAGGCACGCATCTTGCGGACAATCTCGTAGGGTGCCTCGGTGATGATCTTCTCAGCGCGGATCTGGACAACGCCGCTGGCACGCTCCACTTCCGCTCCGAGGCGTCCCAGGATGGTCAGCATGTAGTGGATGTCACTCAGGTCGGGAACACGATCGATAACGCACTTTTCCCTGGTAAGCAGGGTGGCTGCAAGAATCGGCAATGCTGAATTTTTGGAACCTCCGATGCGGACGTCGCCTTCCAGCCTCTTGCCTCCATGAACGAGAATCTTATCCATTAACTGTGTTTCTAACCTTTCACTGCTTCGATGAATCGTGGGATACCTTGGTAATCGGGGAGGGCGATAATGTCGCGATAATTATGCCCTGCAAGGCACGTCATCACCTCCCCGGACTGACCCTTGCCGATTTCCAGTAGCAGGTGCCCCCCGGGGTTCAGGTGATCGTGAGCCATGGGGGAGAGTCTGCGAACGAGATCAAGGCCATCCCTACCACCATCCAGTGCCAGCAGGGGATCGTTCTGAACTTCCCTGCTGAGCGTGGCGATCTCGGCGGAGGGAATATAGGGAAGATTGGCTGTGATGAGATCGAAGGTGCCGAAGGTTTCGGGAATCAGATCCGCCTCATGAAAGGCGATCCGATTGACGCCGAGCAGCGAGGCATTCTCGCTTGCAAGGGCCAGTGCTTCGGGAGAGAGATCAGTTGCCGAAACCGTCGATTCGGGACGCTCCAGTAACAGGGTGAGGGGAATGACGCCGCTGCCGGTGGCGACATCGAGGATGCTGGATAGGTTTGCGTAGGTTAGGGCGCGCTCGACCAGTTGCTCTGTTTCCGGGCGCGGAATCAAGGCCCTGGAATCGCTTTTGAAAGTGCGACCACAGAACTCCACGGTGCCGAGGAGATGCTGGAGTGGGATGCCTGTGCCGCGCTTGCGGATCAGATCGCGAAGAGGGGCTCGCTCGTTTTCCCCAAGAGGGCGGTCGAACTGAAGATAGAGATCCATGCGCTTCAGCCCCATGACATGGGCCAGCAGATGCTCGGCATTCAATCGGGGGGATTCCACGCCCTGTTTGCCAAGAAAATCGGAAGCTCCCTTGAGCACTTCCAGCAGAGACATCATGGCGGTTGCCATGTTACCCGGAGACGGATTCCTCGAGACGCTGCTGGGTATCGGCGGCCTCAATGGCTGCGATGAGGTCGGCGATTTCACCCTCCATGACGCGATCCAGATTGTAAAGGGTCACCCCGATACGGTGCTCTGTGAGACGATTTTGCGGGAAATTGTAGGTCCGGATCTTTTCCTCGCGTCCACCCGAGCCGATCTGGCTCTTTCGGTGGGCGGCGTACTTTTGAGCCTCCTCATCGCGCTTCTCCTCGAGTAGTCGGGAACGTAAAATGGTCAGGGCTTTCTCCTTGTTCTTCTGCTGACTGCGACCATCCTGACAGCGGACGATCTTTCCCGTTGGGAGGTGCATGACTTGCACGGCGGAATCGGTGGTGTTGACCCCCTGGCCCCCCGGGCCACCGGCGCGGCAGACTTCAATGCGGAGATCCTGAGGGCGGATCTCGATATCCACCTCCTCGGCCTCGGGAAGAACGGCGACGGTCGCCGTCGAGGTGTGGATGCGCCCCTGTGCTTCCGTGGCGGGGACACGCTGGACGCGGTGGACCCCGCTCTCGTAGCGGAGTCTGCGGAAGACGTCGTCGCCGAAGACCTGGAAGATCACTTCCTTGTAGCCGCCCGCATCGTTGGGACTTGCCTCGATCATCTCGGTGCGGAGCCCCGCCGTTTCGGCATAGCGGGTGTACATCCGGTAGAGATCCCCGGCAAAGATGGCGGCTTCGGATCCGCCTGTGCCGGCCCGGATTTCGACGATGGCGTCGCGGTCGTCGTCAGGTTGCGGTGGAAGGAGGGATACCAGAACTGTCTGCTCAAGCTTGGGAATCCTGAGATTGATCTCCTCGACCTCCGCCTTGGCGAGTTCCGCCATCTCGGCATCATCGCCGGAGGCCATGCTCTCGTTCTCGACGAGTTGGCCACGAAGATTCTCCAACTCATCCCATGTCGAGATCAACTCCTTGACCCGTGCGTGCTCCTTGAGGACTTCGCGTGCCTTTTTGGCATCATCGAAGAGGGAGGGATCGGTGATTTCCTTCTCCAGCTCCTCGAAACGCTGGCGCCGCTTGGAGATCAGCGGTTTAAAATCGAGGTTCATCGCGGGTTGCTCCCTGTTATCCTCGGGAGCCGCCCGGCACCGCCAGATGGCGGCGCCAATCGTCCTCCCGACAGACGGTCGGGAAGAGTGAAGCTAAGCCTTGCTCGAGAGCTTCGGCTTGGTCGCGCGGGTTGCGCGGGTGGCACCGTAGCGACGGGTGAACTTCTCGATGCGGCCGGCAGTGTCGATGAACTTCTGCTCACCGGTGAAATAGGGATGGCAGGATGAGCAGATACCGATCTTGAGATTGTCGCGGGTCGAGCGGGTCTGGTAAGCGGCACCGCAGGCGCAGATGATCGTCGTCGGGTTATAGTTGGGATGAAGACCGTCTTTCATAAATGGAGTTTGTTAAAATGACGGAAAGGGTGATGAAAGGCAAAAGGAAAAATCGCGGGGTCATGCCATCCGCCCAAGCCACTCCCTGTAGATCTCGGGAGATATCTCGGAGGGCTTGATCTCGCTACGCCCCCCCCAGAAGACATTCGTGTAGAGGAGGGGTATGCCAGCTTCCTGAAGGTGGCGATCCATGGCGGCTTTATGTTCCAGAACACGTTCCTTATCCGTTCCATGGGCCACCCCCATGATGTTCACGTTGTTGAACTCCGGACCACCTTCTCGCCAATAACAATGAGTCATAATGTCATGACGGCCAATTTCAGCTCCGGCCTCGGGTTCGCGCCCAGGCGGCACCGCCCAGTGAAAAAGAGCATTGAATCTGGTGACTCGTACGCCCGTTGAGGATGGCTTCACATGCTCCAGAAAGGTGGAAAAACGCCCCAGTAGTTTCCTCTCGAGGAATGAGCGTGCCACGGCGTAGAACTCCTCGGGGGTTACCCCAGCGGCTTTGGCGCGCCTTAACCAGGGGAATGTCGTGATTTCCTCAGGGGTGAATTCGCGTTTCAACTCGAGAAGAATCCGCCATTCCAGATCGCTCAAATGGACCACGGTGGGTGTCATCATTGTTGCCAGTTCCTCGGAACGGTCGCCGGGCTGGGAGTTTTTCCGTCGGACATGTCCGACTCCCAGAGTAAATATTCCCTTTGCTTGCATGATGCGGAAGGAGTCTGCCCCGATCTTTTTTGCAAGGAGTTCACAATGACCTGTCAGGGAAAATCCGGCCGGAACCTTGAGGGTGGTCCAGAGACGGAACGCTCCTCCTTCGATTCGGGCATCCGTGGAGCGCACAACGACATGTCCCGAAAAGGGATCCTCTTTGAAGAGAAACTCAAAGGCGGCTTCCAGTTTCTCCTCAGGCACCCGCCAGGCGACGAGGGCACCCTCGGCGAGATTGTTGGCGATCAGGGTCTGGCGGACCCGGCGGATCGTTCCCGCCTCTAGCATGGCCCTGATGCGTGTGAGGACTGTATCAAGGGGTTGTCCCGACTGCTTGGCAACTTCGGAAAAGGGATCCTCATGGAATCCGGCTATCTTATCCTCCGAGATGGCAAGGATGGCGGCGTTAACGGGATCGTTGTGCTCGATGGGAAGCATGGGGAGGGGAAGTCTGTTAGGTCAGAGAAAGAATGAGACGGGGAAAACTCTTAATTATTTCACCGCCTCCGAGAGGACATCGAGGACTTGGTCGATCTCCTGCTCCGTGTTGTAGAAATGCGGGCTGAAGCGAAGCCAGAAGCCATGGTCGCGGGTTTTTCGATAAGAGGCAGAGACACCGGCTTTTTCGAGTGAGGCGATCAGTTCCGCGGGATCCTTGCCCGGGTGGCGGGTGGTGACGATTCCGGAGCGAAGGGCTTCGTTCCTCCTAGGGGAGAGAAAATCAAAACCGAGACCTGTAAGGCCGGTTTCCAGTTGATCGCGGCGATCCAGAATCAAGGTGGAGATGATCCCGATGCCGTGATCCAGAATCATCCTGATCGCCGCCCTCATTCCATAGATCCCAGCGACATTGAGCACACCCGGTTCGTAACGGCGTCCTCCCTCTTCAAATTCGATCGTCCGTTGGGAAAGAAAGTCCGGAGACTTGATATTCCATGAACCGAGCAGCGTGGGACGGCAGGTATCGAAGTGCTTCTTGGCGACATAGACGATGCCTGCGGCAAGTGGTCCCAGGAGCCACTTGTGGGCATCGGCTGAGAGGAAGTCAACGTCGCTGGCGGGTGTGGGGAATGCCCCGAGCGTTTGAATCGCGTCGAGCGAGAAAAGAATGTCCCGCTTGCGCAGGAGAGCGCTGATGGCGGAAATATCGATTCGCCATCCGGTTTGGAAATGACACGAAGCCAGCGCCACGAGTCGGGTGGCGGGCGTCAGTGAGGCCTGGACACTTTCAGGTGTGATCTTCCCGAGTGATTCGGTTTCAAGCCACTTGATGATGACTCCGCGGCTCTGGAGATTAAGCCAAGGGTAGACATTGGCGGGATAGTCGTCGCCATAGATGACAACCTCATCACCCTTCTTCCAGTCGATCCCGTTCGCGAAGAGACTCAATCCGAGAGAGGTGGGTCCCAGCAGGGCGATCTCCTCGTCGGAGACGCCAAGAAGTACCGAGGAGTCGGATCGGGCGCGTGAGACTTCTTTAAGAACGCCTCCGAATTCCTGCTGATCCTCGCTGCTGGATGAGATGTACGAAATCATAGCCTCCGACGCACAGGCCGGGAGTGCCGTCACACCAGCATGGGCGAGGAAGATCCTCTTCCTGGCGACCGGAAAAGATTTAAGGCGCTCCGACTCGCTTCCGAACAGACTCATCAGGCCTTCTCCGAATTTCCCGAGGTCGTCTCGTGAATCATCTTCCAGAACTGGTCGGTGGTTTCGGCGTGATCACCCTCATCGGCCATGGGAAGCTTGGAGCGGAAGAGGAAATCACGGATCGTGTTTTTATGAAGGACCCGATGGATCAGGATGCCGTCGGCATGTCGCTCGAAGTAGATGCGGTGATCCTTGCAACGGAAGCGATGAAGCGTGCGGCCATCCCGCTGGATCTTGCCGAAGTTCTCTCCGGATAGTGACTCGAGATTCTCTGGCAGGACTTGAAACTCCGAGAGAAGGTCGAGTTGAAGATCCTTCGGGAGAGCGCTCATCTCGGCGGCGCTGACGGGATTGAAGATGACTTGAAACACGGATGAGAGAGTAGCGGCAGGCCGTGTCCCGATGCAACGACTCCGTTGAGGTGGATCCCCGGGTACTTGGACTCCTAATGCCTCGTCGAGTGGGGATGAACGTCGCGGCGCGGATCGTTGCGGAAGGATTCCGCGTTGAGGGAAATCACCACGGTCGATTCGTGCTCGTATCCCAGGATATTGATCATCCCGGTCTGCAAAACAAAATGGCGACCCTCTATCGGGGCGAGTTCCAGCCAGCGGGCAATGAGCACTCGAAGGACATGACCATGGGCGAAGAGAACGACATCATCATGAACGGCCTTGGCGCGCGCGATGACCCGATCGCAGCGCTCGGCAACCTGCTCCGCAGTATCGCCATTGGGGGTATGGTGGGTGAAGACAGTCCAGTTGGGATCCTTTTGCCGGATTTCCTTGGTGGTGATTCCTTCATAGTCGCCATAGTGCCATTCGGCCAGATCCTGGGTGATTTCGGCGCGGTCGAGTAATCCCGCAAGTTCACAGGTTCTTTGAGCCCGCTTGTAGGGACTGCAAAGCACCATCTTGAAATCCCAGTCCGCAAGTCTCGGTTTGAGTGCGGCGGCCTGTCGCTCTCCCTCCAGTGTCAGGGGAATCTCGCTGTAAGAGGTATGCTTTCCGTTCTTGCTCCACTCTGTTTCACCGTGGCGGACGAGAACGATCTGGGGGCCGGAAGAGCGCATGATTGTGAGAGGTTTTTAGACTCAAGGCTGAAGACTGAAGGATTCATAAATACCAGCAAGAAGGAAAAACGAATCGATTGAGCGAGTGTCTCCCGCAACGCGAGCCACCAAAACAGTCTTCCGCAATGTGTTCTAGAAGGTGAGATTGATCGAAAGGAGCAATGTCTGGATTGAGTTGTCTCCACTGCTGATCGTTCCCCCGTAGAAGAGGGATGAGGAGAGACTTTTCCCGAGCAGTGCAGTGATGCCGGCGTAGGCGTTGCCTGCGTTTTGTTTCCCCGGAGAGCTTGAGGCTGAGTAGGTTTTTCCTGGATTCTGACTCAGGGTGCCTGTTGGGGTGGAGGCCCCATTGAGGAACTCATGGCTCCAGAACAGACGCACCTCTGGTACCAGGGTCACGGAATGGTTAACAGGAAGGGAGCAGAGAAGATGACTGCCTAATCCTGTGTAAAGACTCTCTAGATATTGGCCGTTCACTGTGCCGGAAGCATTTCCCGGGCCGCTCAGGTTGATCGGGTCGGCATGCAGTTGGGTGTACTGCAGCATCCCTACGGGTCCGTAGGTCCATCGGCCACGACGCACATCGTAGCCTGTGTCGCCGCCCAGTGTGTAGGCCGCACTGAGCGGTGTGGACGATACTGTCCCGAGATTAATTCCTTTGGAGACGACAGGATGAGATGTGCTGGATCGGAAGCTTTCACCGCTCATTACCCCATCTGCATAGAATCCGCCCTGCGGTTTGCCATAGCTAAGTGTTCCGCCATAGGTCAGCCCTTGGGTGCTCGCGGAGCCAAGTCCACCCGAGAGCGTAGTGTAGCTGGGTAGGTAACCTGAGAAGAGCCCGGCCCTCACATCACGGCAGAGTTGGTAGTCGAACCCGAGAAGAAAGACTCCACTCGAGGTGTTCACGGTCTGGGATGACGAGTTTGGAGGGGAAATTGAAGAAGAGCTGGTGAATTTCGAGAGACTGCCACTCTCTTGTGTCCAGAGATTCCACGGATCCTCCTTATCGGACACAAAGGATGAAATACCCGAGGATACTTCGCGTTCCGTGCGCTTCAGCTCGAAATGATCGTAGAGCTGATAACCAAGCTGGCGTACTTGTAGTAGGGAGACATGATTGATAGCTGACTGGAAAAGCAAATCGTATGATGCAAGTGACTGCAGCAAGGCGGCCCTCTGCTGAGCAGCCTTGATCTTTGCTGCCTTAATCTGAGCTGCTTGGGCTTGAGTAGCTGCGAGCAGTTGAGCAGGTGTAACAGCCTGTAAGGGGATTATGGTGAACTGTCCTATTAACACGAGACAGATCACAATAATAAGCATCTTATGAGAACAACGTGTCAGCTCTTGTGGAGTTATTTTCATAGCTTTCAGAGGAGCTAAAGCTGGGACAACGTCTCCCTCAGGCGCTTGATTTCGAGGCGGCTGATCGTCAGGGGGGTGAGGATGCCCATGAGGTGCACCTCCGAGCGGTTCCGGTCCAGAGTCACGGTTTTTGAAACCTTCTTTTTGTTGATCATCAAGCTGCGGCTGATCCGTGAAAAAATCGATTCTGGAAGCCTCTCTTCCCAGTCGTTGATCGTGATTTTCACCGTGATCGCCCCTTTGCCGCTAATCAGGATATGTGTGTAGTCCCCTGCAGACTCTATGGCGCAGATCTCATGCACGGGTGTCATGAGCAGTAGCGAACCATCCCGCAACGGCACCAGGCTCTTCTCCGTTAGCTCTGGTCCAGGAGTAGACTTCCCCGCGTGTGTCTCTTGCTGATCCTGAGCATGACTGCTGACTGCCATCAGTGTCTTCTTGAGTCGCGTGATCGTCTTGGCGAGACGCTCGGGATGCACTGGTTTGGTGAGGTAGCCGAGGGCATTGTTCTCGAACGCCTCAATGGCATACTTGTCATAGGCCGTCACAAAGATGATCTCAGGCATCGGATCCGCCTTTGCGAGCAGGGGCAGGAGATCGAATCCATTATCCGGAGGCATCCTGATATCGAGGAAGATCACATCCACCTGCATCCTGTTGACCAAGGAAAGCGCGGATTGAACGTCGTGAGCCTCCCCGACGATGGAGATCTCGGGGAAGGCCTCGAGTTGTTCCCTAAGATGATGACGGAGATGCTCCTCGTCATCGACTATGATAGCCCTAAACGGGGAGGGGAGACTACCTTGTGAGGATGAGTCCGGCGCGCTCATCTCACGGAGTAACTGGGGGGATGAGTAGATGGGCGCGGATGACCCCATTCGACGTTTCGTAGGAAAGCTTTGCAGATCCCCTGTAGAGCAGTTCAAGACGTCTCTCGAGGTTGGCGATCCCGGATCCTAATGACTCGGAAGGCCCCGTTGTTTCCCAGAATCCCGTGTTCTCGATGCAGAGAGAGAGATTCTTTAACTCAATCCGTGCCGTGATCCTGATGATGAGCGGCTTGGGACTGGTCAACTGCCCGTACTTGATCGCGTTTTCCAGCAAGGGTTGAACGAGCGCGGAGGCAACCGGAAAATCCCCCGCACCCTCCCCGATGTCATAATGCCATTCCAGATCCTCCCCGAACCGCACCTTCTCGACTTCGAGATAATTTTTCAAGGCATCCAGTTCTTTCTGAAGCGGGTGGAGATAGGATTTGTTTTTTTCCTGATGTTGGGAAAGCGAGAAGCGTAGATAATCCGCCAATGCCTGAACCACTAAGGAGACTTTTTGCTCATCCTTGCGGACCGCCATGATCGTCGTCAGCGCATTGAAGAGGAAATGAGGGTCGACATTCGAGCGAAGCAGATTGATCTCGGATTGCTGGAACTCCATCTTGAGCCGGGCTGATTCCTGCTGCGATTTGAGTCCAAAATACAGTATGAACCAGAGAAGGAGACTCCAGAATCTTATGGTCAGCAGGATCGGAAAGATCGCCGTCAGACTCTGGGTTGAGGGGTAGATGCCGAGTGCCTGCCCAAGCGGAATCATGACAAGCAGTTCCAAAAAGGAGACCACAAGCGAGAAGGAGACCATCATCGCGACAAGCGGGAATAGTTTCACCCGGCGTTGATAGAGGCGTTGGCACACAGGGCTGACCGCCGTGGTGATCAGAAATCCGAAGATCGGCCGTGTCATGAGCAACCACATCAGCGGTGCCTCCGCACGATGGGAGGCCCAGAAGAAAAACGGCACGATGAAAAAGGCGCCCCAGCCGAAGATCTGCAAATGCCAGAAGGAGAGCGATGGGAATAGTTTGGGCAATTCCGACTTCGGGGATGGGCTTCTGGGGATCATTCGGGATTGGTAGGTCGTTGGAACATTAGAGATCAAGAGCCTGAGGTAAAAGCCTCGAGCCCCCTCCGAATCCCATTTGGACGACGATTTTCCCATTTCGTCGATTTCTTATGGAGAGGTTCGGTTTCTTTCAGCAGGAATGTCCGCCATGAACTTCTGTGTAACGAGTCATCAATCGCGCAACTCTATTCTCCAACGGTTCCTCGGATTTGCCGTGATCCTTCTGGGCATCGCCGGAAGTCATGAGTTGTGCGCGCAGAGTACGAATTTCAATTACACGGGGACAGTCATCACCTACACCATCACCACTCCGGGCAATTACCAATTCACAGCTGGGGGCGCCCAGGGAGGTAACAATGGAGGATATGGAGCATTGCTTTCGGGGACGTATACCCTGACGAGTGGAGACATTCTGGAGATCGCTGTCGGAGGTGCCGGAGCTTATACAGTATGGTCTGGAGGAGGCGGCGGTGGCACCTTCATCTACACGAGTACGGGGACCCCTCTCCTGATTGCCGCCGGAGGAGGCGGCAGTGGAGTCTCTGTTGCAGGTGGTGTGGGACGGACTAACTCCGCCGCCCAAGGTGGAACTCCCTCAGGCGGTTCGGCGGGTACTGGGGGTAATGGAGGAGGTGCTGGTAGCTATACAGGTTCTCATTATGGTGGTGCAGGTGGTGCAGGTTTTTACTCTGCGGGAACTAATGCATCTGGCGGTGCGGTCGGCGGGACTAATGGTCCGACATTTGCCGGTGGATCCTCGTCGTATGGCGGTACTGGAGGGTTCGGAGGAGGCGGAGGAGCTGGTAATTACGGCGGGGGCGGGGGCGGTGGATATAATGGCGGAGGAGGAGGAAGGGCGGCAGGCAGTGCTGGCGGAGGCGGAGGCGGATCCTATGTGGATGCAGGATTTAGCTATGTCACTGGAGTCAGTGGGGGGAACACCAATGCCAATGGATTCTTTACCCTGACGTTTCTGATGGATCTCTTCGTGGGTAGCAACAGCTCCAGCCAGACCACGAACTTCACCTCGGGGACCAACAGCTACTCCAGTACCTATGTCGGATACGATGCGGGTGCTTCCAATAACCTTCTGACCATCGGCGACTCGGGCACCCTGCTGAGCAATTCGAGCATTGTCAGTATTGGCTACAATGGCTCGAGCAACTCCATGGTCATCTCCAATGGTGGAAGTGTTGCAGATTTCAACGGATACATCGGATATGACACCGGTTCCTCCAACAACTCGGTGCTCTTGACCGATACGAGCTCGCTCTGGAGCAATAGCAGTACTCTCTATGTCGGCTATGGCGGCAGCAGCAACTCCATGGTCATCTCCAACGGGGCAACGGTTGCTGATAATAGTGGCTATATTGGCAACAACAGCAATGCCTCTTATAATATCGCGCTCGTCACGGGCTCAAACTCTCTCTGGACCAATCAGAATAATATCTATGTCGGAGAATACGGGTCTAATAACAGCCTCGTCATCTCGAATGGAGCGAAGGTTGTCGATGGGAGGGGTTATATCGGTGACTATAGTAGTGGGAATACGGTGACGGTCACCGGAAGCAACTCCCTATGGAGTAACTCATCCGCACTCTATTTCGCCTACCACCGTGGAACCAACTTTGGTACCAACAACAGCTTGGTGATCAGTGACGGCGCTACGGTGAGCGTCGGAAATGGAGCTGCCACCATCGGTAGTCGTAGCTCCGCTGTGGGTATTCTGGCCAATAACCGGATCCTGGTCACAGGAACCAATTCAACGTTCAACTCAAGCGGCGGAGTCTTTCTGGGCAGTTATGAGGATGGTGACACCATTACCGTGAGCGATGGGGCTAAGTTTTATGGCAAAAACGATTATATAGGTTATGGGAATGGTTTGGGCGGAGGCGGTGGGAACAGCAACACCTTCACGGTCACCGGGTTCGGTTCGCTTTACAGCAACGTTTCAAGTCTCTACATGGGATATGGAGCGGGTAACCTCTTTCTGGTCAGTAATGCAGCTTCAGCTTTCGTAGACGGCTATCTCAATGTGGGTTACGGTGGTGGATCATCTTCGGGATCCAATAACGTGATCGTGACAGGAGCCACTTCCTCACTTGTTGCCAACTCCGTTTATCTCGGATATGGGGAAAGCCAAGACAAGTTGATAGTATCCGGAGGGGCCTCGGTATCAGCACAGACTACTTACCTTGGTTATTATTATAGCTACGCCGGTTCAAGTAATTCACTTCTCGTCACCGACATAGGCTCTGTCTTCACCAACAGTGGCTCCCTCTATGTTGGTTATGATGGCGTGTCCAACTCTCTGACTGTGGCGAATGGTGGTACGGTCTATGCAAGCGATATCACGATCGCTTACAACACTGGTTCCACGGCGACACTGAACATCGGCTCCCTCGGTGGCACTGATGGCGCCGGAACCATCACCACCCCGACGATCGCCTTCGGATCGGGTACCGGTACGATCAACTTCAACCAAACCAACACGGCCAGTCTGACCAGCAGCATCTCGGGGCTGGGCACGGTTCAGCAACTCGGTAGCGGCACTACCATTCTCTCTGGCGACAACACCTACACGGGTGTGACCACCATCAGTCGAGGTACCCTTCAGGCAGCTAGCACCAATGCCCTCGGTGGCAGTGATGTGACCCTCGGCGGTGGCGGTAGTACGGCGACCCTCTCGCTCGCTACAAACCTGACCATCTCCTCGCTCATCTGGAGCAGCAACAGCGTCATGTCCTTCACCCCGGGATCCCAGACGCTTGCGATTTCGGGAGCCTTCACCAACGCGGGGGGCGGCGTCTTTGACTTCGGGGGCTATAGCACCGCCGGAACCAATACGCTCATCACCTTCGGAACGAATGCCGGCGGAAGCTTTACAACCAACAGCTTCAGTGTTGCAGGTGGATCAATCTGGGGCTTTATCCTGGATAGCAGCAGCCTGAGTGCCTACTACATCAGTGGAGGTGGAGGAGGTTTATCCGACCTCTATGTCGGCAGCAACAGCTCCAGTCAGACGACAAACTTCACCACGGGGACCAACAGCTACTCCAACACCTATGTCGGCTACGATGCGGGTTCTTCAAATAATGCACTGATTGTCTCTGGGAGCACCACCCTGCTCACCAACAGCGACACTCTCTATGCCGGCTATGATGGGAGCAGTAACTTGATGGTCATCTCCAACGGGGCATTTGTTGCCAGTTCCAACGGCATCATTGGCAATAACAGCGATTCCTCGAATAACAGAGTCGTGGTGACGGGAGGAAGCACCTGGTCCAACTGCATCCCTCAAGAGGGAGATCTGATCATCGGCAGTGGTGGATCCGGTAACTCGATGCTGGTAGACAGCAATTCCGCTGTCTACGCCAACACGGTCTATATCGGCAGGGATGGTAGTAGCAACCAAATCACGATCAGTGGCAGCTCAAGCCTCACAGTCAATGGTGAGATGTTTTTGGGGAATAATGGGAGTGGCAACAGCCTGATTGTTTCGAATGGTGGGTCCATTAGTGGGGTGACATCTTTTAACATTGGTAACAATCAGTCTTCTTCAAACAACTACTTGCTGGTCACGGGAGCGACTTCTGCCATCTCCATCGATAGTTTTTACCTGGGTACGTATGGAGCAGGGAATCTTGTCGTGGTTTCCAATTCAGGAACGATTATAGCCCAAAGTGCCTCTATTTGTTCTTCACAGTATTCCAGCAACAACACCCTCAACATCGCAGAGGGGGGGAATGTCACCATCAATAATGATATTAATGTAGGATCTGCTGGCTCTGGGGCGTCCTTGCAAATAACAAGCGGAGGTCAGCTTTTTAGCGCTTCTGGTATTATTGCATATCAACAGCAATTGGGTGGATATTATGGTACGTTTGCATCCACCAACAATTCCGCTCTTGTCTCCGGATCAGGATCGATGTGGAGCAATAGTGGAGCACTCACGATTGGATATGGTGGTAGCGGAACACTCACTGTTGCCAATAGTGGCTCCGTGGTCGCCTCATCGATCACCATCGCCTCCCTGGGCTTTAGCAGCAACAACCCTTACAGTTACTCCTACGCTTCCTTCGGCACTCTGAACATCGGCTCCCTCGGTGGTAGCGACACGGCCGGAACCATCACTACCCCGACGATCGCCTTCGGATCGGGAACCGGCACGATCAACTTCAACCAGACCGATTCCACGACGCTGACCAGCAGCATCTCGGGGCTTGGCACGGTTCAGCAACTCGGTATCGGTACGACCATCCTCTCTGGCGACAACACCTACACGGGTGTGACCACCATCAGCCGAGGTACCCTTCAGGCAGCTAGCACCAATGCCCTCGGATCCAGTACCGTTACACTCGGTGGGTCTGGTAGCACGGCAACTCTGGCCCTATCCACCAACCTGACCATCTCCTCGCTGATCTGGAGCAGTAACAGCGTCATGTCCTTCACCCCGCGATCCCAGACGCTTTCGATCTCGGGAGCCTTCACCAACGCAGGAGGTGGCGTCTTTGACTTCGGGGGATATAGCACCCCCGGAACCAACACACTCATCACCTTCGGAACGAATGCCGGCGGAAGCTTCACGACCAACAGCTTCAGCGTCTCCGATGGATCAATCTGGGGCTTTATCCTAGATAGCAGCAGCCTGAGTGCCTACTACATCAGTGGAGGTGGCGGAGGCGGCGGTGGTAATACTACCAACACGGGCAGCACCAATATAACTTCGAATACGACCAACAGCACAACGACGGTGGAGTCGGGAGTCACAACCGTGACGACTGGAGCAACCCTTACCTCCTCAAACTATGTCACGGTAGCAGGTGGTGCACTGGTTAATTCCGGAACCATCACCACTCCGACCCTCTCGGTTTCCAATGGTGCGGCTTACTCGATGCTCGAGGGAACCTTGAACGGAAGCCTGAACATCGCCACCGGCGGCAACTTCTTCATGGATCCCTCGGTGATCAACGGCAACGTCAATAACTCCGGAAGGTTCACGGTCGTCGGGCTCAACAACATCATCAACGGGACCCTCACATTGACCAGTTCCTCCACCCTGACCATGGGAACCGGCTCCCAACTCACGGTGAACGGTTCCGCAACCCTCGGAGGAACCTTTGTGGTAGCCAATGCCATGCCCTTCGGAACCAAGTTCACCTTCTTGACCGCTACTGGTCCGATCAAGGGATCCTTTGATTCCATCATCGCGCCTGCCGGAGAACGTGGTCGCCTCGTGATCGAAGGCGACCCGACCGCCAGCATCATCATCGCCCCGCAGAGCTATACCCAAATGGCCGCCAACCAGAACCAAGTCAACGTGGCAACGGCACTGAACAGCTTCATCCCGTATACCAGTGGCGACCAACAGGTCGTCTCCACCTCCCTGGATAGCCTGACAGCTTCGCAGTACAATCAGGCCTTCAACGCCATCATGCCAACCTTCTACCAACAGGTGGCAACGATCGCCTTCAACGAAGCCAACGCCCTCAACATGGAACTCAACCAACGCCTCTGGGGACTCCGTCTGGCAGAGGGTGGGGGATTCAGCATGAGCGGACTGGCAGATAACTACCCCATGATCCAGGAAGGCCAGGGAGATGGAGGCAAAGGAGTCCTTGATGCCAAGAAAGACATCCTGCGCCCCGGACTCGACAACCACTGGGGACTCTTCGTGGATGGCAACGGCATCTTCTCCCAAGCCAACAGCGCCAACATGCTCCCCGGCTACAACTCCGAGAGCGGAGGCATCACCACCGGACTCACCTACAAATGGAACGACAAAGTGGCCAGCGGCATCTACGCCGGCTACCAGGGAACCTATACCAAGAGCGGAGCCAATGGCTCAGGCCTTGGAACCGGTAGCAGCCTGACTGACAACGCCGTCCGCTTCGGAGTCTTTGGAACCTACGGCAACAAGGATGGCAAGGGACTCTACCTCAACGCCCTCGCCGGAGGAGCCTACCACAACTACCAGGCCACCCGAGTCATCCAGTACACCGGGATCGACAGGACAGCCAACAGCCAACCCGGAGCAGGGGAACTCGATACCATGCTGGCCACAGGATATGACATCCAGAAGGGCAAGTTCACCTTCGGGCCGACCGCCTCGCTCCAGTACACCTACCTGGGAGTCAACTCCCTGAATGAAACCGGAGCCCAGAGTCTCAACTACAACTCCTCCGGATGGAACAGCTCCAGCATGCTCAGTAGCGTGGGTGCCCATGCCGCCTACAACTGGATAGCCCATCATGGCAGTGGAGGGGACATCGTGGTGGTACCCCAGATTAACCTCAACTGGCAGCACGAGTTCATGCAGAACCCGTATGACATCAGCGGCAACCTCGGGGGAACCTCACCGACCTTCAGCAACTGGAGTGCGGCACCGATCCGGGACTTCCTCTACACGGGAGTCGGCTTCACGGTGGACATCGGAAAGAGGTGGAACACCTCCTTCTTCTACAATGCCGCCGCAGGGAACCAGAACCTCACTTCCCAGAACATCTTCTGGTCTGCAGGCGTGAAGTTCTAGGCTGGGAATAGCCTGTTAGGCCAATTTCACACTACTGCCAATTTCAGTTCATTCTGTCCGGGGTAGATTTCAAAAAGAACAGGTACACTCGAGAGTTGCGGTAACAGACGGCTGTTCCCCTCCGCTGCAAGATCGCCGGCATCATCGGGATGATTGTTGAGCACGATACCCCCGCAGGTCATGCCGTGAGAGGCGATTGACTCGAGGGTGAGGAGCGTATGATTCAGCACGCCGAGACGGTTTCGCACGACAAGGAGAACTGGCAAACCCATGGCTTTTGCCAAATCCGCGCTTGAATAGTCCTTGGCAAGCGGCACGAGCCATCCTCCCACCCCCTCCACTAGGAGTGAGCGATGCGTGCGGTGAAGTCTTTCGAAGGTTGGTAGTACCTCCGAGGGATCAAAGGTTCGGTCCTCCATGCGTGCCGCCTCGATCGGAGCGAGGGGAGCCGCGTAGGAGACAGGGGTTACCTCTTCCAAGGAGAGTTCATTCTCCGCCGCCGAGCGAAGGGTCCTGCTATCCTCGGGTTCTCCGCAAGAGACAGGTTTCATGGCGACGGTGTCAAACCCGGCCTTGCGGAGACTGCGGGTCAGCAGTGCCGTAACGTAGGTCTTGCCCGCATTGGTGTCAGTGCCTGTAACGAAGAAGTTCATGGAAACAAGATTTTTAGGTGGGGGAGAAGATGCATGGAGGAAGGCTAGCCGCCCCCAAGCGGCTTCCCTGCCTCAGTTGTTTCCGTAGCCTTCAGAAACACCGTTTCAAGATCGAGTTGTGGCTGGCGCGAGGAAATCAGTCGGGCACCGCGGGAAGCTGCAAGCCGGGCAATTTCTTCCTGAAGTTCCGGAGATGCATTTTCGATCACATACTCTGTCTGACCGGTGATTCCTGTCAGGATGTCGAGCGATCCCTCCCTGACAAGACGCCCCTTTGCGAGAATACCGACCCTGTCGCACACTTCCTGGACCTGCTCCAAAAGATGTGAGGTGAGAAGGATGGTTTTGCCGCGAGCTTTGAGGCGCAGGATCAGATCCCTGATTTCACGGGAACCCGCTGGATCAACTCCAGCTGTCGGTTCATCAAGGATCAGGAGGCGTGGATCATGAACCATTGCCTGAGCGAGGCCGATCCGCTGGAGCATTCCCTTAGAATAGCTTCCAACTCTCCTATCCCCGGCCTCGGTCAGTCCCACGATCTCGAGGAGTTCCGTAACGCGATTCCTGAGAGCTTGACCCGAGAGCCCGCAGAGCTTGCCGTAGAAGGCGATCGTTTCCGCGCCGGTCAGGAACTTGTAGAAGTAGGGATTCTCCGGCAGGAAGCCGACATCAATACGGCTCGAGACACGATGGCTCGGCACCCCGAAGATCTCGGAGGTTCCTGCGGAGGGGGCCACAAGTCCCAGCAAGATCTTCAGTGTGGTACTTTTTCCGGAGCCGTTGGGTCCAAGTAGTCCGTACACATGGCCGGCAGGGATATCCAGTGAGAGCCCCCTCAAGGCAACGACACGACGGCGACGCAGATGAACCGGAAAAAACTTCTCGAGATCACGGATGCGAACCGCCGGTTGTTCGGATGAAATTGCAGTCGAAGAGTTCATAACCTCTCAATCAATGATCCGGAACCCCCTGAGTCCCGATTGCGGTTCCACTGGAATCACCGATTCTTTCTCAATGTGGCCGGCGAGATGGCTCTCCCTGATCGCTCGCAGGAATTCATCGACCTCTAACGGATCACCGCAGGTCAGTAGTTCCACCCGACCATCTGGGAGATTCTTTACCCAGCCGCTCAACTCAAAACCCTTCGCAAGGGAAAGGACTGACGCTCGAAAGCCGACACCCTGGACTTTTCCATCATAGCAAGCGCTTACCGTGATCATGATGATAGTCGATCAACGCACCTGTCCGGATCCGCGAATCAGGTATTTGTAGCTGGTGAGCTCTTCAAGCGCCATGGGGCCACGGGCATGAAGTTTGTCGGTGCTGATACCGATCTCACATCCGAAACCGAACTCCGCCCCATCGGTGAAGCGGGTGGAGGCATTCCAGTAGACCGTGGCACTGTCGAGGCCAGCGAGGAACTGCTCAGCGGTCTTTTGATCGGCGGTCACGATGGCATCACTGTGATGGGATCCGTGGGATTCGATGTGGGCGATCGCTTCCTCGCTGGATGCGACAATCTTAACGGCCAGGATCAGGGCGAGGAATTCGGTGCGGAAATCCTCGTTGGTCGCCTCTTTTAGAAGTCCGGGATGAGCCGATCTTAAAACATCGGGAATCAATGCAAGTGCTTCCTTATCGCAGCGTAACTCGACGTCATGCTCGAGAAGCGCTTTTACCCCTTCGGAAAGGAAGGGGGCGGCGATATCACGATGGAGTAAAAGAGTCTCCGCGGCATTGCAGACTCCGGGCCGCTGACACTTGGCGTTCACGATGATGTCACGGGCCATCGACAGGTCCGCAGCCTTGTCGATATAGACGGCACAGATGCCGTCATAATGCTTGATGACAGGCATCCGGGCATGATGCGCGACGGTCTCGATGAGCCCCTTGCCGCCGCGAGGGATCATGCAGTCAAGGTGTTGATCCATCTCACAGAGAATGCGGACGGCCTCGCGATCCGTGACGGGAATGAGTTGGATCGCCGCATGAGGAAGGGCGGCGCTCGCCGCACCCTCCTGAAGGGCATCTGCAATGGCCTTGTTGGAATGAATCGCCTCACTTCCGCCCCGGAGGATGACGGCATTGCCCGCCTTCAGGCAGAGGACGGCGGCGTCGCTCGTCACATTGGGGCGGGACTCATAGATAATGCCGATGACCCCGATGGGGACGCTGATCTTCTGAAAGGTCAACCCGTTATCCTTGCTCCATTCCTTTAGATTACGACCGACGGGATCGGGAAGTGATGCCGCCGTTCTGATCCCAGAGGCCATGGCTCCCAGGCGCTTGTGATCAAGGCGGAGCCGGTCGAGCATTGCCTCGGAGAGGCCATTCTTTTCTCCGGCATCAAGATCCAAGGTGTTCGCCGTAAGAATGGTGTCCTCCCTGTCCATAAGACAGTCCGCCATGGCGAGCAGGGCAGAGTTCTTCTTCTCAGAAGATGTGACCGCAAGAATGCGCGCGGCGGCACGAGCTGCTTCGCCGATGGCATGAAGTTGTGCTGTCAGGTCAGTGGACATTGGACATGTTCGTGGATCTCCTTGTTTCTAGTCCAGCCGGAGGCAAACGGCAACCGCTCTCATTGCCAACATAGGCCGCTGAAAAGCTCCATTTCCCAGACTTCATGAAACTGATTAATTCTGTTCCATGGTCATGACGTCAACAGCCTCCAATAAAGCCTCCGATCAGCTCCGCACTCTCGGTGATCGCTTCATCAAAAGAACGTGCGCTGATTTTCCCCAGTGGGGAAGCAGTCTGGGTTTCCTGCAGTACGAGTCATTGCTCTCCGGAAGTGACCTCAAGACAAGAAAAGAACGAATCCTCTTTCTTGAGAAGCTCCTTCAGGAGACCGAGGCATTGCCTGCCGCCTTGCTTCGCGGTGATGACTGGCTGGATCGCCGCTGTCTCCTCGCAATGCTCCGCACGGAGTTAATAAACACCCGCGATCTGGAGCGCTATCGGAACAATCCTCAGGAATATTGCGACACTGCTGTCGGCGCAGTCTTTGAACTTGTGATCCGTCATTCGGGGAATCTAGGGAAGGCGAGGCCGGCGATTGAAGCACGTCTGGCTGCCATCCCCGGTTTTCTCAAGAAGGGGGCGCTTTCCGTGCATTTGCCGGTTCCGCTTTGGACGCGACTCGCCGTGCAATCCTGCCGTGGTGCCAAAGAGTTCATCCTGACCATCGGCGAGACCTTGGAGGGGATCTCGCCCGATCCCGTGAAGACTAAAAAAACAGCACGTGCAGCGGCCACGGCATTTGATGATTACGCTGCGGCAATCTCGGATAAGAAGCATGGAAAGCCGGGATCCTTTGCCATCGGGAGGGAGAAGTTCGAGTATCTGGTGAGGGAAAGAACGGGGCTCGATTGGAGTATTCCCGAAATCGAGGCCGAGGGTCATCGCCTCATAGCCTTGCTCTCTACTGAGTTGGATAAGGAAGCACGGAAGCAGGGAGGCAAATCAGCTAAGATGATCCTTGAGAGAGCCCGTGACGCCTGGATTCCAACCCACTCGCTTCTGGAACTCTATACCCGCTCCTCCAAGCAATGGCGGGAGCGCGTCGTGAAGAGCGGTCTCTATCCGATCCCTCCAGGGGAGAGTCTGAAGGTGACTCCTGTGCCCGATTTCATGAGGGAGCACTTTCCGACCGCCGCCTACAGTTCCCCCGGAGCCTTCGAAAAACGTCAGAAGGGCATCTTCTGGGTCAACGACCTCGGTGCCACCAAGAAGGATCCTGCGGAAAAACTCCGCGAAGAGCGCCAGCATTTCGGTCTGGAACTCACCAGCGCCCATGAGGGGTATCCCGGCCATCATCTGCAGTTTGCAATCCAGAATCGTCACCCGAGTTCTATCCGTCGTCTAAGCTCCCATGCCATTTTCTATGAGGGATGGACCATGTGGTGCGAGAAGTTGGCCATCGAAAAAGGGTGGGTGAAGGGACCTCATGCCAGGATGCAGCAACTTCATGATGCTCTCTGGCGCGCCTACCGTATCGTTATTGATTGCGGTCTCCATTCAGGGAAGCTGACCCATGAGGCGGCTGCCCAGATTCTGGTAAAGGGGGTGGGGTTCACTCCTGCACGCGCACGTGCCGATGTGAACTGGTATACCTCACAACCCACTGTCCCGATGAGCTATCTGCTGGGACGTCTGGAGCTTGAGCGGGTCAAGAATGCCCGAATGAAGGGGAAGAATGGCAAGGGATGGTCACTGCGGAAGTTCCATGAGTGGGCGCTTTCCCATGGCGCCATCCCATGGCGCTGGATTGAACAGGCCGAACTTCAGTAGGCCTTCTTTCCCTGCTTCTTCAGGAGACGGGCCTCGACAAAGGACTGGATGCAGCGGGCGACAAAGAGTCCGCAGAGAAGTGCGGTGGCCATCTTGGCAATGGCGGAGTTGGTCTTGTCACCGGCTGTCTGCTTGAGCACTGCAAAAAGCAATCCGTAGGACGAAACCGTCGCCCCGAATCCGAGAAGTCCGATCAGGACCGCCACGTGCATGATGTGCATGCGGATTTTTTCAATCCGTGCCAGTAGACCGAAGATGATGAGGAGTACTCCCAAACCACAGGGGATCAGCGCCGTGGGATGCGCGGCACCCGTTCCAAAAAAACCGACGAGTCCGACGACATTGAGAAGAACTCCGAAAAAAACCGTGATGGTGGCCATGGATGTCATGTTGTGAGAGTGACTAGTCAAAGGCTTGGAGTCGAGGACCGAGGGAGGGTTCTTTAAGTTCTTGGGATGATACGCGCCTCCGGATTCAGCTTCATGAGTTCCAGAGTTCCAGATTAAATCCTTATCCACCATGCTTCATATTGTCCTGATCGAACCGGAGATTCCACAGAACACCGGCAATATCGGCCGCCTCTGTGTTGCCACTGGGACGCGGCTTCATCTGGTTGGGCAACTCGGATTCTCACTTGATGAAAAAGAGATCCGGCGTTCCGGTCTGGATTACTGGGAGCGTCTTGATTTCAGGACCTGGGCATGTCTGGAGGATCTTCAGGCCGCCATGCCCGAATCCCGTTTCTGGTTCCTGAGCAGTAAAGTAGAGCGCTCTTACTGGGAGGTGGAGTTCCGTGACGGCGATTGCCTGGTCTTCGGACGGGAGTCAAAGGGGCTGCCGGCATCCCTTCTTGCCGCTCACCCGGAATCCGCGCTGACCATCCCGATGACCGAGGGTAATCGCAGCATCAATCTCTCCACATCGACCGGAATCGTGCTGTACGAGGCAATACGGCAACTGCACTCCGCTCAGGGACCAGGGGCTGTTCTGAAGGGGAAGTTGACACTCGCGGGGATACCCTCGCTCTGATTTGATCGGCAGATGCCTTCTTCTCCAGTCATCGAGACTTATGAACTGACCAAGGCGTTCCGGACCTACAGGAAGGAGGAAGGCTTGATGGGGGCTGTGCGAGGTCTCTTCCACCGAACCTATACCGAGACGATGGCCGCCGATCGCGTCAGCTTCTCGGTTGGAGAGGGGGAGTTTGTTGGTTTTCTCGGACCGAATGGAGCCGGCAAAACCACGGTACTCAAGATGCTTTCGGGACTTCTCCAGCCGACATCGGGAAGCGCAAAGGTCCTTGGATTCAATCCCTCAAAGCGTCCGCTCGAACTGAAACGTCAGTTTGCCCTTCTTATGGGGCAGAAGAATGCCCTCTGGTGGGATCTTCCCGCCCGGGAGTCGCTCGAGCTCAATCGGGCCATCTACGGCATTGAGCGAAAGGAATTTGAACAGACGGTCGGTGAGTTGATCGAACTGCTTGATGTTCGTGACAAGATGGGGGTGATGGTCAGGGAGCTGAGTCTGGGGGAGCGGATGAAGATGGAACTCATCGCCGCTTTGCTGCACCGCCCGAAAGTCCTCTTTCTGGATGAGCCGACCATCGGGCTCGATGTGATGAGCCAGAAAAAAGTCCGGGAATTTCTTGCCGAGTATAATCGGCGTCACAAGGTGGTCACCCTGCTCACCAGTCACTACATGCAGGATATCGAGGAGCTCTGCGAGAGGGTCATCCTGATTGATCACGGCAAGATTTTCTTTGATGGTTCGCTATCGGAGGTCGTTTCCCGGTTCACCTCCACAAAAATCATCGAGGCCGACTTCAGTGCCCCCTTGCCCCAGAATTTCATTCCGCCCGGCACCGTGTTGGAACGGAATCCACTACAGATCAAGATCGAGGTGTTGCGAACCGAGGTTCCGCAGGCCTGCACCTCCCTGCTCACCGCAGGTCAGGTGATCGATCTTTCGGTCCAGGAGGTTCCGATCGAGGAGGTGATCCGAAAGGTTTTTGGAGGCCAGCAGGAGAAACATCGCTTAGAGTCATCTGTGTGAGGTCGATGAAGAAATTGCTGTTGCCTGTTGTGCTGGGGCTAATGTTGCTGCCCTGTTCCTTGTTTGCAGGGAGGGGCGAGGGGGTAGATGCCTCACTCGCCTTCGACGCCTCGATGCCTCTGGTCCCGGGGGAGCCTTTCACCGCGATCATCGTGCTGGATCTCAAGCCAGGATGGCATACTTATTGGCTCTATCCGGGGGATTCGGGAGTCCCTACCAAAGTGGTCTGGGATCTTCCCATGGGATGGAAGGCAGGCCCGGTGGAATTCTCGATACCGAATCAGTTCTCCGAGCCCGGCGACATGGTGATTTACGGATACGAGAAGCGTCAGCTCCTGAAAGTTGTGATTACTCCGCCTAAGGAGATTCCCAGGAACAAGCCCATCGAACTCAAGGCCACGGTCTCATGGTTGGCATGCAAGGAGCTTTGCGTTCCGGGATCAGCGGAAGTTTCCTGCCAGATTTCCGGGCCCACCAATGAAGTGGTGCGCTGGTTGAGTTCCTATGTCGCCGAAGGTGAGTGGCCGCGAGATCAACAAACTCCCTTCTCCGTAATCACGTCGGGTCGTGACAAAAACCGGGTCGTTTCTTTCACGGGTCAACGTGGAGCTACCTACGAACTCTATCCCGATCCTGCGGAGGGAACAACAGTCGGCCATGTGACGCGTCTTGTTTCCGAAGGGAGCACCGGTCCCGCTGTCGTTTTTTCCATTCCTTGGGAGGGTGCGTCTCCGTTCCGTGCCCTGCTTGTGGAAACAGTGGGTGATTCACGTTCCGCCTGGTGGATTGGTAGCGGCGGCAATCATGGAGAGAATGCCCATGATACCCGGAGTAGCTCTTCCAGGATCCCGTTGGGCGTGTTGCTTACCTTCCTCTTCTCCGGATTTCTTGGTGGTTTGATCCTTAACCTGATGCCGTGCGTCCTGCCGGTGATCTCTCTGAAGATTTTCAACTTCATTGCTCAGGCAGGCGAGTCTCCGAAGAGGATCCTCATGCACGGAGTGGCATTTTCCGCGGGTATTTTTGCCTGGTTCTTGGGACTGGGGGGGCTGGTGATCGTGTTGAAAGCGGGTGGATCTCAGGTTACCTGGGGGGCTTTCCAGTTCCAGAATTCCTGGTTTGTCGTCGGCTTGAGCGTCTTGGTCTTTCTCTTTGCCATGAATCTCTTCGGCCTCTTCGAGATTACCCTCCCGGGTGGCGCCACCAACTCACTCGACCGTGCGGCGCATCAACAAGGCTATTGGGGATCTTTCTTCCAAGGCCTGTTCGCGACTCTGCTTGCCACACCTTGCACCGCTCCATTTCTTGGCAGTGCCCTCGGGTTTGCATTCGGCCAGAGTCCGTTGGTGATCCTTGCGATGTTTGCCTCAGTTTCCTTTGGGATGTCGTTTCCTTACCTTCTTCTTTCCGCCCGTCCGGGGTGGAGGAATTTGATTCCCAAGCCGGGTACATGGATGGAGCGCCTGAAGCAATTCATGGGCTTTCCGTTGCTGGCAACCAATCTATGGTTGCTCTGGGTCCTTCAGAATCAGCGTGGTCCAAATGCCGCAATGGCCTTGATGGCACTGCTGCTCCTCATTGGTTTCGCTGCTTGGGCCTACGGTGCCATTCAAGGAGCCAATGATCGTGTCTTTGTCACAGTTCTTATTCCTTTGACGGTATTTCTAACCGTTGGATTGGTATTTTTTCTACCCAGGATTCAAGACAACTCAGCGTTATCCTCCAGCAAATCTACCGACGAAGGCATTTCCTGGATTCCGTATTCAGCGAGATCACTTGCGGCTCTGCAATCCGAGGGTAAGCCAGTTCTTTTGGACTTCACCGCATCATGGTGCCTCACCTGTCAGTTCAATGAACGCACGGCAATCGATGTTCCGGCGGTTCGGAAAGTGCTTGGGGAAAAGGGAGTCACGGCAATGAAAGGTGATTGGACCAATGCTGACCCAGCGATTACCGCCGCCCTTAAATCGTTCGGACGTGTCGGAGTGCCGCTCGTGGTTTTTTATCCTGCAGGAAAAGGAAGCGAACCTATCGTCCTTCCTGAACTGCTCACGGAGAAGATCGTTATTGATACTTTGGCCAGGTAATCTTTCTGTCTTTCTTTTCCTGAGTTTCTGATGCGAATCATTAAGCAGGCAAGCAATTCCATTTTCTGACATCCATTTTTCATGAACTTCAAAACTCTCAAACTCGATCAACTGGAGCAGAACAAACCGATCACCAAGGAGGCCTACAACCGTGACCTCAAGAAGTATCAGCTCGGTCTTCTCAATCTTCAGCTTCGTCTCAAGGAGAGCAAACGCACGGTGATCATCGTCCTTGAGGGGCCCGATGCCGCCGGCAAGGGTGGGGCGATCAAGCGGACATTGGAACGTCTGGATCCCCGTCTGGTACGCGTCTATTCGACCCAGAAGCCGACGGCAGAGGAGTATCGCCATCACTACATGTGGCGGTTCTGGAACAGGATTCCCCCGGTCGGTGAATTGGCTGTTTTTGACCGCTCCTGGTATGGTCGCGTGCTGGTAGAGAGGGTCGAGGGGTTTGCAACGAAGGCCGAGTGGTCACGTGCCTATCGGGAGATCAATGAATTCGAGCAGACGCTGGTCGAGGGGGGGGCGATCATGATCAAGCTCTTCCTTCAGGTTTCCAAGTCCGAGCAGTTGAAACGCTTCAAGGAGCGTCAATCCGATCCCTACAAGCATTGGAAGATCAATGACGAGGACTGGCGCAATCGCCGTAAGTGGAAGCAGCATAATCAGGCTGCTGAGGAGATGTTCCAGAAGACCTCGACCAAATATGCCCCCTGGACGGTCATTGCAGGTGACTACAAGTGGTATGCGCGCGTCCAGTTTGCGAAGACTGTCTTCGAGAAAATCGCCAAGCAGTTCCCCGAAGCGAAGTTGGGCGTATAGCCCGTTTTAGAATCCGTCGTCCGTCACGGCGCCATGGGAGGCGTCGGTGACGTGGGCGGCATACTTGGCAAGAACTCCACGGCGGTAACGAGGGGTTGGCTGCCTCCAGGCTTTCTTTCGCTTGGCGAGTTCGCTTGAGCTGACCCCAAGTGACAGGGTTCGCTTGCTGGCATCGATGGTGATGAGGTCGCCTTCCTTGATCAGGGCGATCGGTCCACCGGAGAAAGCCTCCGGGGTGATGTGACCGACGACAAAGCCGTGGGTTCCTCCCGAGAAGCGCCCGTCGGTGATGAGGGCGACATCCTTGCCAAGGCCAAGGCCCATGACGGCGCTAGTGGGAGAGAGCATCTCGCGCATGCCGGGACCTCCCTTGGGCCCCTCGTAGCGGATGACGATGACATCCCCTTTCTTGATCTTTTTGGCGAGGATGGACTGGAGAGCTTTCTCCTCGGAGTCGAAGACGCGCGCCTTTCCTTCGAAACGCAGCCCTTCCTTGCCGGAGATTTTGGCAACGCCTCCCTCGGGAGCCAGGTTGCCCTTGAGGATGACGAGGTGACTCTCTTTCTTGATCGGATTGGTGATCGGGCGGATGATTTCCTGTCCCTTTGGGTAGTGCTTAAAAGACGCAAGGTTCTGACGAAGTGTCTTGCCGGTGACTGTCATCACATCTCCGTGCAGGAGTCCCGCAGCGAGCAGATCCTTCATGAGTGGAACAATGCCGCCGATCTCAACAAGCTGTGACATCAGGTATTTGCCGCTGGGTTTTAGGTCGGCAAGGACGGGGACACGTTTTCCAATCCGCGTGAAATCGTCAATCGATAGCTTCACGCCAGCCGCATGGGCGATTGCAAGAAGGTGAAGAACGGCGTTGGTTGAGCCTCCAAGTGCTATGATGACCGTGATGGCATTCTCGAAGGCCTCCCGGGTCATGATGTCGAGGGGGCGGATTCCTTTCCTGAGAAGATTCAGGACGGCGGCTCCGGCATCGCGGCAATCCTGCATCTTATGCGAGGAGACGGCTGCCTGAGCAGAGCTGTTGGGAAGACTCATTCCCATGGCTTCAATGGCAGACGCCATCGTGTTGGCCGTGTACATGCCACCGCAGGATCCGGGGCCGGGGATGGCGCACGACTCGACTGCCTGACGCTCCTTGGCCGATATCTTGCCGGCGGCTTCCTGACCCACAGCTTCAAAGACCGAGACGACATCGACCAGTTTGCCGTTCAGGCAACCGGGCAGGATCGTTCCTCCGTAGACAAAAACCGAAGGTCGGTTGAGTCGAGCAATGGCTATCATGCAGCCGGGCATGTTCTTGTCACAGCCGCCGATGGCCACAAGTCCGTCGAAGCCTTGACATCCCGCCACGGTTTCCACGGAGTCGGCGATGACTTCGCGTGAGACAAGGGAGTATTTCATCCCCTCGGTACCCATGGAGATGCCGTCGGAGATGGTGATGGTGTTGAAGATGACTGCCTTGCCGCCCGCCTTATCGATGCCCATCGCAGATTCACGGGCGAGAGCGTCGATGTGCATGTTGCACGGGGTGACCATGCTCCAGGTTGAGGCTACCCCAACAATTGACTTGGTGAAATCCTTGTCGCTGAATCCCACCGGATAGAGCATGGCGCGGCTGGCGGCGCGACTCGGTCCATCAAGCATCAATGAGGAGTAGGCGCGCTCGATTGAATGGTTTTTTTGGGCTTTTTTGCCGGAGGCAGCGACGGTTTTTTTTCGGGAGCTCATTGTTAAAACTTATCAGAGGCCGCAGAGGGGTAGAAGGCAAACATCGCCGGAAACATGGAGTTTCAGTTTTTTCCAGAAACCGGGCTCTCCGGTGTCAGGTGATCAACGAGTTGTCGAAGCAAGCGGCGCTGCTCCTCGGTCAGTTCTCCCTGCCCTAAGGCTTCCTGAAACGTGCGCAGGGCCTCTCCCCTTTCTCCATTTCTTGCATAGGCTTGCCCGAGATATGTCAGGCTAGCTCCAAGTTGCTGATGGTTTTCGCGGGCCAGGGTGACAAGAGATCGGAGTGCCCGGACCTCCTCTTCCTTGGAGTTCGCGACATTGGCGGCACGCGCCAAGAGAAAATAGGTCTCCTGATTTTTGATTCTTTCCGTGAGTTGACGCGCCACATCCAATGCCTTGTCGGGTTGACCGCACTCGGTCAGTGCGCGAATCAGAATCTCGGCGGCCGATGCATTCCCAGGGTCCAAGCGATGGGCCATGATGGCAGCGGAGAGCGCATCATTCCAACGTCCCTGAGCAGCAGCAAGGGATGCTTGTGCAGACTGCAGCGAGGAGAGGCACTTTCCAGTTGATGAGGCAATCTGAAGGAGCTCTTCGGCATCATGTGTTTTGCCAATGGTGATCAGGTTTTCAGACGTTGAGATGAGCCATTCGCTTCTCTTCATGGCATCAGGAAATTGTTGGTTGAGATCTTTTGGACTGGGGGGAACCCAAGAAGCTGTTCCGGCGGTTTTGGGTAAGAGGACATATCCCCACGGAGAGACATCATGGAGCACCCAAAGAGGCGAGTCGGCTAACTCGCTGGTCAAACGTGTCGAGGGTTGGAGCGTTCCGAGGATGAGAAGGGAGAAATGATGCTCGCGGTTGAGTCTGTAAAAGTTGGAGGTGTCAGACACTGCAGTGACGGCATCCTGTAGTGACACAAGGAATGGCAGTTTGCCGGGAGGCACAAAACGATAGAGCTCCGGGGAGAGAAATACTGATTGATGGTGCTCCAAGGTCTTCTCTAGGAGGGCTATTAGATAAAGGGGAGGGGTCGCCCGCAGTTCAGGTTGCCGACTTGAGAGATGGGCAATCAGTAACCAAGCGCCGATCAGAAAAAGCCCCGCGCTTCCAATAAGGATGAATCTAGTCTTATTCATGATATCGTGGAGTTTCAAACGCTTGCCGAGACTCAAGATGATGATATGCCTTGGACATGAAACAAGCGTTTCTACTGATCCTTACCATGAATCTGTTTTCCTTTTTTGCACGTGCCGAGCCTTTGACTGTGGGAGTTCCGGCTCCTCAGGTGACCGCCCTCGACCAGGACGCTCAGCCCATTGTTTTTTCCGACATCTACGGGAAGGGAATCACCCTGGTTTATTTCTACCCGAAAGCCGAGACACCCGGTTGCACCAAGGAGGCCTGCTCCCTGCGTGATGCCTTTGCGACGCTGCATGGAAACGGTCTTCAGATTCTCGGAGTAAGCCGTGACACCCCGGAGGCTCAGAGGAAGTTCAAGGAACGCCAGCATCTTCCCTTCACGTTGATTGCCGATACGGATGGCAAGGTTGCCGAGGCCTTCCACGTTCCCATGATTCCGCTGATCGGGGTTCCCATGCGTCAGTCATTCATCATCAAGGATGGGAAAATCGCCTGGGTATCGTTAAATGCCGAGACTTCGGGTGCTGCCAAGGAGGTGCAGGCGGCGATCGATTCGTTGCAGAAGTAAGAATATCCGGCCTTCATGCGGGCTGATGACAATTGTTACAAAATTGTCATTGAAATTCTGTAGACAGGAACTGGGTCGCTTGGGAGTAATTCCGCATGGCGGTTTCAAGCCCAGCAAGTCTCTCCTCGGTAAGCTCTAGTGAGCGCTCCATCCGCCCCGTCTACTCGATCAGGTTTGCAAAAACAAAGGAGGAAATCCTGGCAGCGTTGAGGTTGCGTTTTGAAGTTTTCAATCTCGAACTCAACGAGGGGTTGGCCAGTTCTCATGCAACCGGACTGGATGAGGATGAGTTTGATGAGGTCTGCGATCACCTGATCGTCCTGGAGGAAGTTTCTGGATCAGTAGTCGGCACCTATCGCATGCAGACCGGAACCTCTGCGGGCCTCCATCTCGGATACTACGGCGCCGGCGAATTTGACTTCACACCATACGAGCCGATCCGTGACTCAATGGTGGAGCTTGGGCGTGCCTGTGTGCACAAGAATCACCGCAGCATCGTGGTCATCTCCATGCTCTGGAAAGAGATTGTCCGCTATGCATTGGACCGCAATGCACGTTATTTGATCGGATGCAGTTCGCTTACCTCCCAAGATCCCGCTCATGGCCATGCTCTCTATCGTCGATTCCAGGCAGAGGGTCATATCGCCGCTTCGGAATTCCTTACCTCACCTCTTCCAAGCTTCAAACTCGATGATGTCGAACCGATGCTCGATTGCCCTCCTCCGCCCAAGCTGCTGCGCGCCTATCTCGGGGTTGGTGCCAAGATCTGCTCCACGCCCGCCATCGACAGGGCATTCGGCACGATCGACTTCCTGACCATGATCGACTGCTTTAATGCCGATGTCATCGCCACGGAGCGTTTCCTTGAACGACCCAACAGGTCGAACGGCTCCAGGATCGAGCAGTGATACTGGTACGCCCTGTCAGGGGATTCTTCCGATTGATCTGGTTGGGGTGGGTGATTTTCTCGGGCATGATTGCCCTGTCTTGGTTTCTGCATCGTGAAGAATGTCGGGAGACCGACTCCAGAATTGCCTGGATGCAATGGATGAGCCGCCGCTTCCTGTCGGTACTTCACTGCAGCGTTGAGGTTTCCGGGGAGGTTCCCCATGGCGGACTCATTGCCTGCAACCATTTGGGATATGTCGATATCCTCGTGCTCGGCTCGGTGTGTCCCGCCATCTTCGTGGCTAAGAGTGATGTCAGGGAGTGGCCCATTTTCGGATGGTTGGCTTCCCGTGCAGGTACGATTTTTGTCAGTCGCAATGCCCCGGCCAAGGTGGCCGCCCAGCTTCAAGAGATGGAGCATCCGCTCAGGGATGGTCGTCCTGTGATCCTGTTCCCCGAGGGGACAAGCTCGGATGGATCCCAAGTATTACCCTTTCGCAGTTCACTTCTGGAATCTGCCATCATTACCGGATCGCCGGTTACTTCCGCGGCCATCGGATATGATCTGATGGGTGATGGATCAGTCGGTACTGAGGTTGCTTATTGGGGGGATCTGGTCCTGGTTCCCCATCTCTCTAATTTACTGACGAAGAAATCGATGATGGCGCGCCTCTCCTTCGGGAAAACCAGATCGACCATGCCTGACCGGAAACAGGAAACACGACTTCTGCAGGAAGAAGTTTCCACCCTGCATCAATCCCTCTTTAGCTAAAGAGAGTCCGATGATGTTTGCACTGGATCTTTCCGATTTAAGGTGAAGATTGATCTGATGCGAGTTCTTCTCCTCTCCCTTGCCGGCGCTCTTCTTATGTCCACATCATCAAACTCCGCTCCCTCTCCAAGTCCTGCAGCTTTGAAAACAGCAACGTTCGGCGGGGGTTGTTTCTGGTGCATGGAAGCCGTGTACCACTATGTGCCCGGAATCACGAAGATCACCTCGGGGTTTGCCGGTGGAACGACGGATAATCCCACCTATGATCAAGTCTGCACGGGACGCACCGGCCATGCCGAAGTGATCCAGATCACCTATGATCCGGCCAAGGTGAGCTACGACCAATTGCTCGATCTTTTTTGGAAAGCGCACGACCCGACGACCCTTAACCGTCAGGGAGCCGATCATGGAACCCAGTATCGCTCCATTATTCTGACCTCGAATGCCGAAGAGACTTCCGAGGCCGAGGCTTCCAAGAAAAAAGCGCAGGCACAGTTTCCCGATCAGATCGTGACCGAGATTGTTCCTCTCAAGGCATTCTATCCTGCGGAGGATTACCATCAGGATTACTATCAGAACAACAAGGACAAGAATCCATACTGCCAAGTGGTGATCGCCCCCAAGCTCAGGAAGCTTGGGTTGGAGAAGTAGCAGCACCACCACCCATCTGCAGCAGTGGGGAAAAAGCACTTCCACTGCCAGTGGAATCTTGCATAATGCATGCCTGTTTGTTCAGTGCTGTCATGCAGCTTTTGAGCACGCGCCACGGGTTGATAGCTCAATGGTAGAGCAGTACCCTTTTAAGGTATTGGTTCTGGGTTCGAGTCCCAGTCAACCCACTCTTTTCGGAAATCAGCGTGCAACTTTCGCCCGCTCCATGTAAGCAACACCGCATGAAAATCGTTGTCGCCTACTCGGGGGGGCTGGATACCTCCGTCATTCTCAACTGGATCAAGGAAACCTATTCCGCCGAGGTGATCGCATTCTGCGCCGATATCGGGCAGGAGGAGGAACTCAAGGGGCTCAAGCCGAAGGCTCTTCGCACGGGGGCATCCAAGTGCCATGTCGATGATCTGCAGGCTGAGTTTGCGAGCGATTTTATCTATCCGATGATGCAGGCGGGAGCTCTTTACGAGGGGGAATATTTTCTTGGAACAAGCATTGCCCGTCCGCTGATCGCAAAGCGCATGGTCGACATCGCCACCGCCGAGGGGGCAGATGCCATCGCGCATGGCGCTACGGGGAAGGGGAATGATCAGGTTCGCTTCGAACTTGCCGCCGCCGCCCTCTCTCCCGATCTCGAGGTGATCGCGCCATGGCGTGAAGAGAGGTTCCGTGAGGAGTTCCCGGGACGTGCGGAGATGATCGAATACTGCCGTTCCCACAAGATTCCAGTCGAGGCGAGCGCCAAGAAGCCCTACTCGATGGATCGCAATCTGCTTCATATCAGCTATGAGAGCGGCATCCTGGAGGATCCCTGGTTCGACGCTTTTGCGCCCGAGAACAAAGGAATGTTCAAGCTCTCGGCCAGTCCCGAGGATGCACCCGATAAATCGGAGATCATCACCCTCGATTTCGTTCAGGGAAATTGCGTTGCCATCAACGGCAAGCAACTCGACCCACTCTCCGTCATGAAGACGCTCAATAAGATCGGCGGTCGTCACGGAGTCGGTCGCGTCGACATGGTCGAGAATCGCTTTGTGGGAATGAAGAGCCGCGGTGTCTACGAGACTCCGGGCGGGTCGATACTTCACTTTGCCCATCGTCAGATGGAGTCACTCACGATGGATCGTGAGGTGATGCACCTGCGTGATGGTCTGATTCCGAAATACAGCACGCTTGTTTACAACGGCTTCTGGTTCGCACCCGAGCGTCTCGCCCTGCAGGCCCTGATCTCGGAATCCCAGAAGAATGTCACCGGCACTGTCCGTGTACGCCTTTATAAGGGGAATATCCTGGCTGCCGGTCGCAAGAGCCCGGTTAGTCTCTATCGCCCTGATATCGCGACCATGGAAGCCGATCCCACACAGGCTTATAATCAGGGAGATGCCACCGGCTTCATCCGGTTGAATGCCCTCCGGTTGAAGGTTGCCTCGAAGGTTTCCGCCGGCAAGAAGGGGAAGACTGCCCCGGTTAAGAAATCCTCTTCAAAAAAGAGGGGCTAGACCCTCTCCCCTGGCCCTTGCTCCCTGGCCCTATCTGATAAAACCCCAGCGCTCGGAGAAGGGCCAGTAGACAAAGTAGCCGCGGCCGATGACATTCCGCTCGGGAACGATGCCCCAGTAGCGGCTGTCACTTGAGTTGTAACTGTTGTCACCTAGGGCAAAGAAAGCGTGGGGAGGGACGGTGAATGTCTCCTCTGGCGTCGTCAGATATTGGGCGGCGCTCGGGTTGGAATATCCCCTGTAGCCGTTCTCACAGCTCATGACTCGTTGAAAGGGGGATTGTGATGCAATGGAGCCGTCCAGAAAAAGCTTGGGAGCATCGATTCGCAACGAGTCTCCTGGCACGCCGGCCAGACGCTTGATGTAGAATTGGGAACCTAGGGCCGGATCGAGATTCATCTCGATGCGTTTGATACCCGTGGTTTTGAAGACAAAGACATCGGATCGAGTAGGGTTCCGGAACTGGTAGGTCATGCGGTCGACAAAGACCTGGTCACCCGCCTGCACGTAGCCGTGAACGATTGTTTCTCCAGTTTGGTAAACCCTGCCTGGACGGACGCCGAAATCACGCGCGACGACGTCGCGTGGTGCGAAGATCGAGAACCTTCCCTCAGTGGTAACGACTTCGGTAAAGGTGAAAAAGTTGAGCTTGGTCTGCTCGTTGAGCCCCAGGACTTCTTCCTTTGTCGAGGCCTTGAGATCGATATGGGTGCGACCGAGACGAACGAAATCAATCGCCCGGGTGATGGGATCAGGGAGAGGTGACTCCATCGGATGACCAGTCATTCCGTATAGGGTTGGCTGCATCGACCCTGTCGGAATTTTGAAAGGCTTTAGAAAGTATGCTTGGAAACTGACTGCCAGGGCAACGGCAACGACAATGGCCTCAATATTCTCCGCCCAGACAGGATGAGATCTCGCCGGAATGACGGCCGAAAATCCGATTTCAAGTTCGTGCGTTGCCGCGAGGATGTCCTGTTCTTTCTTTGCGGAGATTGCAGAATTGAGTCTGCCAATAAGTTCTTGAAGCGTTGAAATCTGCGCCGCCTGCAGAAGATCACGGTGGTGATGAAGGGTTTTGGAAGCTCCCTCCGAGAGGAGTCGGGCTTCCTTGATGTATCTGGGGGTAAAGAGTCCCATGGGTTGAAAGTCGGATAGCAGAGGGAAACAGGATCACCGAAGCTTGGCAATCCCGGCGGTTCTCATTCGGATTTGCCGATTTCCCTCTTTCCGAGCCGCACGGTTTTTGGTTTCCTACTAGGCTTCATGGACAATCATGCTGCACCTTCCAATGGAACCCGTCAGGCCGACCAGATCCCTGCGGATCTTATCGCCAAGATCGATGAGGCGGTGTCCCACTATCCGGTTTCCAAGAGGAGCGCCTCCCTGCCGCTTCTTCACTTGTGGCAGAACCATTTCGGATTCATCGATGACAGCGGCGTGGAATGGATCGCCAAGCGTCTCGAGTTGGAGTCGATCAATATCCTCGAGTTGGTCACCTTTTACCCCTGGTTCCGCCAACAGGCCGCCGGGAAGGTTTGTATCCGTGTCTGCCGGACACTCTCCTGCGCGCTGGCCGGGAGTTATGAGGTCAGGGATGCCTTCTGCAAGGCTGCGGGAATTGATCCGAAGGGCCCCATGCATGGCCACACCCCTCCCGTCAGTCCCGATGGAAAGTTCAGCGTGGAGTTTGTCGAGTGTCTCGCCAGTTGCGGTTCCGCACCAGTGGCTCTCATCAACGACGATCTGGTCGAGGACATAACCCCCGAGGGGACCGCCGCTATCCTAAACCAGTACAAATAATCATTACCGCAGGATCCCATCATGAAATCACTTCTACTTCCGCCTCACCCGAAGGAGCGCCGCATTGTTTTCAAGAATGCCTGGACCGAGGGATACACCCCCGACATCGACTGCTATGTGAAGCATGGCGGTTACGAGGAACTCAAGAAAGCCCTCGGGATGAAGCCCGAGGAGATCATCGATGAGGTCAAGAAGGCCAATCTTCGTGGTCGTGGTGGAGCCGGATTCCCTTGCGGCGTGAAGTGGGGGTTCATCCGTCGCGATGACGGCAAGCCCCATTACATCACCTGCAACGGTGACGAATCCGAGCCCGGCACCTTCAAGGACCGCTACATTCTGCATAATGATCCCCACCAGTTGATCGAAGGGATGGCGATCGCCGCCTATGCGCTGAATGTCAATCTCGCCTACATCTACATCCGCTGCGAATTCCCTAAGGCCGCACGGATTGTCACCAAAGCCCTTGAGGAAGCCCGTGCCAAGGGATTCCTTGGGAAAAACATCATGGGAAGCGGTTTCGACGTCGATATCCATGTCCATCAGGGAGCCGGTGCCTATATCTGTGGCGAAGAGACCAGCCTGATCGAGTCTCTGGAGGGAAAGCGTCCTTACCCCCGAATCAAGCCCCCTTACTTTCCCGCCGTCCTTGGACTCTACATGTCCCCGACGATCGTCAACAACGTGGAGACCTTCTGTCATGTGAAGCAGATCTTCAAGGTAGGCAGTGAAGAATACTCAAAAATGGGAACACCTGGTGACGGCGGCACCCGCGTCATGTGTGTTTCCGGCGATGTGATGCGCCCCGGTCCTTATGAGATTCCAGCCGGTGGTGTGACCTTGGGGGAACTGATCAATGATGTCTGCGGCGGTATGAAACCGGGCCGCAAACTCAAGGCGGTGATCCCAGGCGGAAGTTCGTCGAAAATTCTTCGTGCCGGAGAGACCTTCAAGATGAAGGTCAAGGGAGAGGATGGCCAGATGGTCGACAAGGAAGTTCCTCTCCTTGATCTCGTCATGGATGCCTCCACGCTTGCTGCTGCCGGCACCATGGTTGGAAGCGGAGGCGTGATCGTCATGGATGACTCCCGCAACATGCTCTGGGCCTTGAATAATCTGAACGAGTTCTATGCCCATGAGAGCTGCGGACAATGCACGCCATGCCGTGAAGGAGTGCTCTGGATCGACAAGATGACCACCCGCATGGTGAAGGGTGAGGGGATCCCGCAGGATCCCGCGACGCTCAAGAACGTTGCCGACAATATTGCCGGTCGCACGGTCTGTGCCTTCGGAGAGGCGGCTTCCTGGCCTGTTCAGAGCTTCCTTCAGAAGTTTCCCGAAGAGTTTACGGTCGCGGCCAAGTAATTTATCATGACCCGTCGCGCTGCCCGCATTACGGCCGCCGCGACGGGATTGCTGGCCATCGCGCTGGGAGCCTTCGGGGCTCATGCACTTAAAGGAGTGCTTGAGGCCCACCAGACCCGTGAAATCTGGAATACGGCCGTCCTCTACCACCTTGTCCACGCACCAGCCCTGCTCTGGGCGGCAACCTCTGAGCCCTTCCTGCAGTGGGTGATCCTCTGCTGGACTGCTGGTATCATTCTCTTCTCCGGAACCCTCTACGCCCTAGCCCTGACCAAGATTAGCGTTCTAGGTGCCATCACACCCATCGGAGGACTTCTGTTAATGGCAGGTTGGGCGATCGTGGGTATCCGAGCGCTGCGTTCCTAAGGTCATGAAAGCTCTCACCGAGAGTTTTGATGTCCCCACCAAGGGGAAGGGGACTTACGAGATCACCGATCAGGTGGAGTCTCTCCTGCGGGCTAGCGGGATCCGCACGGGACTCGCCACGGTTTTTGTCCGCCACACGAGCGCGAGTCTCGTGATTTACGAGAATGCCGATCCGACGGCCCGTGCCGATCTGCACCGATACTTTGAGGATCTCGTGCCGGAGGATCATCCCGGCCTCGTCCACACGGCAGAGGGGCCTGATGATTCGACGAGTCACCTGAAAATGGCGCTGACCAGAACGAGTGAGTCAGTTCCTATCCAAGATGGAAGGCTGACGCTAGGGACGTGGCAAGGACTCTACCTCTTTGAGCATCGCAACTCACCGCACAGGAGGACGATCACGGTGAGTTTGCTTGGTGTTTAGGTGGGGGCCCCAGAAAAAAAGAAACCGCAATGGTTGTGGAAAAAACAGGAGGGGGTAGGACTCTCTGTGTCTCTTCGGTGTGTTTATAGTGCCTGGATGATTCCTCTTTACAAAAAAACGGCGACCTGAGGGTCGCCGTTTCATTGAAGCGCTATTGATCCGATGTATGACCTTTGGTCACAGTGAAGCGGTCTGCGCTACCAACTTTGTCTTGATTCCGATAACATACTAAAAGTTCCCTCATGATTAACACAACACAAAATCTCGATCTGGCCTTTGATGTGGGCCATGACTCCATCGGTTGGTCGGTTCTCTCGCACAAAGGCGACGCGCCTGAGATCAAGGGATGCGGAGCTGTGATCTTCCAGAAGGATGGGTGCCTTGCTGTCAAGCGAAGGGGATACCGTCGTCAGCGACGACACATTCGCTCGACCCGCCAGAGAATCGCTCGGATGAAGAGTCTGCTTCGATCATTGGGCGTTCTTGATGAGAGTGCACTCGACGAGGTCTCATCATCCAGTCCGTGGTTCCTTGCCGCCGGGGTACTGGCCGGTAGTAGGTCGCTGACATGGCCCGAACTCTGGGATGTTCTGCGCTGGTATGCCCACAACCGAGGATACGATGGCAATCGCGGATGGGCGACCAACGACATTCCGGAAGATGATGAAGACACCCAGAAAGTGGAGAATGCCAAAGGACTTTACGGAAAACACGGCACTCGGACCATGGCGGAAACACTCTGCGCTGAACTAGGTATGGATCCGCAGGGAGAGAAGGCATCCTCCCGGATCCGATTCAAGGGTTTGGACGCTGCTTTCCCTCGAGAGGATGTCACAGCGGAGATTCGCAGGATCCTTGAAGCTCACAAGGGAGTCCTTCCTCGGGTGGACGATATGCTGATCCGCTCACTGATAGGGAAAAGCCACGACGACCACGAGGCGTGGAAGGCCATCACGGTGGAGGGGTTGAAAATTCCCCTCCGCTACCGGGGGAGTATGCTCATGGGCCAGGTGATCCCGCGATTTGAGAACAGGATTATCTCCCGATGCCCCGTCCTCTATCAGCGGATCCTTCAGAAGAGGTTGAACGAAGGGTGGGTACGCGAGGAGGCGGAGGCCGATGCGGAAAAGGGGGCCAAGGTGCCGGCCAAGTCAGCCGTCGAGTTCCTGCGCTTCCGTTGGGCGATGCTTCTGGCTAATATCCTCATTTCCGAACCCAGAGGAAAAGCCCGTTCCCTCAGCGTGGCGGAACGCTCTGCGATGGATCAAAAGATGAGGGAGGCCGGATCGATGACGGCGACCGAGTTCAAGAAAGCCCTCATTGAGGTGGTCGGTCCGCTGAAGTCGAATGCGGAGGCAATGCTCACTCATCCGGACGCCGACAAGGCCCTCGTGCTCGATGCTACGATGAGGGAAATTCGGAAGGGGGCCTTCGGAATTATCTGGGATCATCTCGACGAGCAAACGAGGAAGAGAACGCTGGGGCGGCTTCGTCACGGAAAGTCGGTGGATCTGGCCGGCCTCGTCGCAGGAAACCAGAAAGCCAAGGAGGCCTTGGAACAGCATGTTTCCAAAGCATCGATGAGCAAAGGCAAGGGAGCCAAAGTCGCAAAGGCTCCTATCACCCTGGTGAGCCTTCTTTCTGAGACGATCTCGGTGAACCCTCCGCAAGGAAGGGCTCCCTTCAGCAGGGAGGTGATGAGTGAGGCCGTTGCCGATGTCATGGAGAGGGGAATCCATCCGACAGCCGAAGGAGGGGTTCTTTATCGGGGTGAGGAGATCAGAAAAGCTCAGGTCGAAAGAAGGCTCGATGTCCAAACTAACAACCATCTTGTGCGTCACCGCCTCCTGATTCTGGAGCGACTACACAAAGACATCATTGAAATCTATGCGGACGGGGATCCCGGACGCATCGGTCGAATCACCATCGAGGTGAACAGTGAACTCCGCGCCATGTCGGGCAGGACGGCCAAGGAAATCGCCCAAGAGGAGGGGAAGAAATTGGCAGACTTCAAGGTTGTCACCAAGGAGCTTGAGAAGCGTTTGGAGGGCACCGGAGTCACCATCACCGCAGGTCTGATCCGCAAGGCCCGTATAGCCAAGGATCAGGGCTGGAGATGTCCCTACACGGGCAAGGACTTTGATGAGATGGATCTGGTCCGCCGCAAGGTTGACAAAGATCATGTCATCCCGAGAAGCCTGAGACCCAGCGACAGTCTTGATTCCCTGGTCATCACCTTCTCCGAGGTTAACCGGATGAAGGGACAGCGGACTTCGCTGGCCTTTATCGAGGAATTTGGAGGAAAACCCGTCGAGGGACGCCCGGAACTCACCATCATGAGCCCGGCCTCCTATCAGGAAGCTGTGAAAAAGTTGGATGAGCGCAAGGGGCACGATGACGACAAGAGGCGTAAAAAGAACCGCAAGCGACTCCTCCTGATGAGGGATTATGTCGAGAAGGAGTTCACTCCCGGAGACCTCACGCGTACCTCCCAACTCGTTCGACTCGGTGCCCAGTTGCTTGAACGACCCTATAAGGAGCAGGAGAGGAGACCCATCATCACCTCCCTGCCGGGAAGCGTTACCGGGGCGGTCAGGAAAAGCTGGCGCGTGCTCGGATGCCTCCAGAGGGCGAATCCCTTGGTGACCGACGGGATGACCAAAACCGATGTCCGCTCCATCACGCATCTCCACCACGCCCTAGACGCCTCGGTGCTGGCGCTGGCCTCGCACTTCCTGCCCAGGGACGGGGGAATATGGGAACTTCTCGTAAAGAGAAAGCTCTTCCCTTCCGAGCAGGAGCATCTCCTGAAAAAAGGACGCCAGTTCGCCCGGGACAGCGAGGGGAGGGTTTCACTCATGGATCTTCCTTCCTATCTGAAGAATCAACTCGGGGAGCGGCTCGCCGAGAAGCGGGTAGTCCAGCATATCCCTGCCGACATGGGCGGATTGGCCGCCGAGGAGACGGTCTACCGCGTTTTTGATCCCAAGGACACACATCCCTCCGCGAAGCGGATCGCCAAGTGGTGTGCGGCCCGAGGGATTAAGATCCCGGATCCCAAGGATGAAGAGGTGCTGTTGGTCTGCCGGAAACGAAGGTCCGAGCAGGAGAACGGAGACGTGCTCCATGAGACACCGACTTGGCGCTGGATCTATAAGACCGAGAAACGCTCCAAGTTGCTCGGCTTGGAGCCCGCCGGCGGCTCCAACGGAAAACTCAAGGCCCAGAAGGCCGTGAAGATCATCGGTGAGAATTTCGGCTTGGCCTTGGATCCCGAACCGGAAGTCCTCCAACTGAGTTCCGTCTGGAAGCGTCTTTCCGAATTGAGGAAACAAAGTGGTCGTAGAATCCGAGTCCTGCGGAACGGTGATCTAATCACATTGAAGTCACCTGAGATTCCTGAAAAACGACGAGGTATATGGCGGGTCATGTCTGTGAAAAACAGCAAGAATGGACCATCTTTAGATTTAGGAAGGGCTGACCAAATCGGGGTTACTCAGCAGTCTTGGCGTGAAGTTCGTGTGTCGAGTTTGCTTCGGGATGGAATGAGAATTGTTAAACCTCGATTGATTGGCGGGTCTTAGAAGGCATGAAAATGGCATGGGCTACCATATTGTCACTGTTGATGCGGCGGATTGTTTTCTTGGCTGCAAGTCGGCGCAGCTGATCTGCCGAACCGACGAGGGGGAGAGGACCCTCCCCCTCGAGGATGTGGCCAGTATTGTGGTGACGGGGTTCAGCGGCACCGTGCACAGTGAGCTTCTCCTGGAATGTGCCGAGAGGGGGATCCCTCTCATCTTCTGCCGGTCATACCGTCCGAGCGCCCTTGTCTATCCTGCCAACCGATCCACGGACACCCTACTGACACGTGCCGTTCTCAGGTTGAGTTCCTCAATCAGAGGGAGCCTCTGGAGTGCCACGCTCGATGCGAAGTGCATGGGTCAATGCAGGGTCGCACGGGAGTTTGGAGCGGATCCGGACGCCCTTGTCACGATGGAGGCCATGGCCTTTGGGAAAAATCCCGCTCGTGAAGCCGCCGTGGCGAGAACCTACTGGAGCCTTTGGGGGACTTCAGCCGGTCTCTGGAAGTTTCACCGGGAGCGATCCCTCGACGGGGCGAACCAGCTTCTTAACTATGGATATGCGGTTCTCCTCTCCTGTGTGCTCCAGAAGCTCTTCTCAGTGGGGATAGATCCTTCGTTCGGAATCGCTCATGCCGTGCGTGAGAGGAGCGATCCGCTTGCCTATGATCTGATGGAACCGTTCCGCGTGCTGGTCGATAGTCGGGTCAGGGAGTGGATCGTGAATCAGAGGGGGGAGTGTGTGGTGGATAAGGCGTTCCGTACCCATGTGATCCGCTTTTTGAAGGATCCCGTCGAATATAAAGGCCGTCCGATGGAGACCTCTTACTGCGTGGAGGCCGTGGTCCGCTCCTTCCGCGGGGCAATCCTTCGGGAAAAGCCTTCACTTTACCGGCCATGGACCTACACACGCTGAAAATGGGATGGCTTCTTGTAGCCTTCGACCTTCCGGTCGGGACAAAGGTACAGCGGAAAGCCGCCACGGGGTTCCGGGAGTTTCTGTTGGATGACGGCTTCCAGATGATCCAGTGGAGTCTCTACGCTCGGAGTTGTGTCACCATCGCCAGGCAGGAGACCCACATGGCCAGGGTGAGGGGGAGTCTTCCTCCCGAGGGGAGCGTGCGTGCCATCTTTGTCACCCGAGCCCAGTGGGAGCGTTCCTTTGTGATCCATGGATCTCCTGCCAAGCCCTTGTTTCCCGAGGAGATGCCAGAACAGCTTCTGATCTGGTAATCAGGCGCAACTCGCTCCGCTAAAACAAGTTCAGCGGAGCGAGTTTCTCTGCCCCTGAATTGGAATCAAGGCAAAGCCGAACTCACTGTAGATGACGTCATGCTATCAGTTTCTCTGCCCCTGAATTGGAATCAAGGCAAAGCTCAGGGGAGACAGGGGCATTGGGGAGTCTGAGTTTCTCTGCCCCTGAATTGGAATCAAGGCAAAGCCTGATGCTCCTCCCATAGTCGGGTGGGGTTAGTTTCTCTGCCCCTGAATTGGAATCAAGGCAAAGCCAGGAAACCAGACGTCTGCAGGTTCACATAAGTTTCTCTGCCCCTGAATTGGAATCAAGGCAAAGCTAAATGGACGTTGATGCTTGGGAAGCCGACAGTTTCTCTGCCCCTGAATTGGAATCAAGGCAAAGCTCGCATGGACAACCATCGAACGGGAGCGATAGTTTCTCTGCCCCTGAATTGGAATCAAGGCAAAGCTCCATCGATCCCACTCGTTAACGATGCCGTAGTTTCTCTGCCCCTGAATTGGAATCAAGGCAAAGCTCAGTCTCCAAGACCTATGTGGTGTTCCGCAGTTTCTCTGCCCCTGAATTGGAATCAAGGCAAAGCCCTTAATCTGCATGGGGTTTGGTCTTCCTGAGTTTCTCTGCCCCTGAATTGGAATCAAGGCAAAGCTCCACCCAGCTTGCTGTTGAGCTTTTTACGAGTTTCTCTGCCCCTGAATTGGAATCAAGGCAAAGCATTAAGAACAGCAAACTAAACAACCAACTCGCATCCGTATGATTACCGAAAGACCAAACGGCAGATGACGAGGGAGGCGGCGATGCCGGCGGTGTCGGCGAGGAGGCCGGCGGCCAGGGCATGGCGGCCGCGGCGGATGGCGACTGATCCGAAGTAGACGGCCAGCACATAGAGGGTCGTCTCGGTGCCGCCGAGGATGGTTCCTGCGAGGTGGGCGGCGTAGCTGTCAGGGCCACAGGCCTTCACGATCTCGGCGAAGAGACCCGTGGCCGCGCTGCCGCTAAGAGGTCGCACCAGTACGAGGGGTAGGACCTGCGGCGGCAGGCCGATCAGGTCGAGCACGGGGGAGAGGAGTCGCGTGAGGATGTCGATCCCTCCGGCCGCGCGGAAGACACCGACCGCCACGAGAATGGCCACGAGGTAGGGGAAGATACGGAGGGCGACCTGGATTCCTTCCTTGGCTCCCTCGATGAATTCCTCATAGACGGAGATGCCTTTCAGGGCGGCATAGAGGGGAAAGAACCCGATCAGGAAGGGGATTGCCACCATCGAGATCGACTGGACGATCGAGATCGGGAGGGAGGTACCTGCGACCCGTGCTACGACGAGATGCCAGATGGTGCCGGCGAAGAGGGCGACATAGATCGCAAGGAGCAGTTTCTTCCAGAGGGGGAGGGGGACTGAGGCGGCGCTCTCGGGAGCGGATTCCGTAGCAATGGGAAGGGGAGTGGGATTGGCCAGCGGAGGCAGGGCAAACATCGGCAGTCTCTGCAGGAGTTTCACTGCGACGATGCCGGTGATGAAGGAGCAGGTCGTTGCTACAAGTGCTGTGCCGATGATCGAGGTGGGGTGAGCGGCTCCGGTTGCGGCAAGGATCCCGACGGCCGTCGCGGGGATCAGTTGAACCGAGCTGGTATTGATGGCCAGGAAGGTGCACATGGCATTAGTGGCTGTGCCGGGACGAGGGTTGAGCGATTCCAACCCCTGCATCGCCTTCAGGCCTAGCGGGGTAGCGGCATTACCGAGGCCGAGCATGTTGGCGGCGATATTCATGACCATGGCCCCCATGGCGGGATGATCGGCCGGCACCTCGGGGAAGAGGCGGGTGAGGAGGGGTCGTAGGAATGAGGAAAGGCGCTCCACGGCACCCGACTTCTCGGCAAGTCGCATGATTCCAAGCCAGAGCGCCATGATGGCCCCCAAGGGGAGGGCAATGGTCATCAGGGAGGTCTTGGCAGCGTCGAAAGTCGCGGCGGTGACGGCCTCGGTTTTTCCCGTCAGAAGACCTAGGATCACCCCGCAGAGGATCAGGCCGAGCCAGAGGTAGTTGAGCACGTGAGGATTTTAAAGGTATTGAAGGGGTCTCGGGAACAAAATTGAGTCTCTGATAGGCATCTTTTGCGATGACGGATTTTCAGGGATCCGCTTTAATACATCTCATTATGTCTGTTTGCTCTGATCGTTGGATTCGTAAAATGTCGCAGGAACACGGAATGATCGAACCGTTCATCGACGGCCAGATTCGTTCCACGGATGAGGGGGGGCGACTGATCAGCTATGGTCTCTCCAGCTACGGTTACGACCTCCGGGTAGCGGATGAGTTCAAGGTTTTCACCAATGTCTTCAGTGCCATGGTCGACCCCAAGGAGTTTGATGAGAAATCCTTCGTCGATGTGAAGACGGACGTCTGCGTTGTTCCTCCCAACTCATTCGCTTTGGCTCGCAGTGTGGAATACTTCCGGATTCCCCGTGAGGTTCTGACGATTTGCGTCGGCAAGTCCACCTACGCACGATGCGGTATCATTGTGAATGTGACTCCCTTTGAGCCGGAATGGGAGGGACACGTCACCCTGGAGATCTCCAACACGACCCCACTTCCCGCAAAAATCTATGCCAATGAGGGATTGGCCCAGGTTGTCTTTTTTGAGGCCAAGGAGGCCTGCGAGACGAGTTATGCCGATCGCGCGGGCAAGTACATGAAACAGCGCGGGATCACAGTGCCGAGGATGTAGTGTCAGACGGCTTCATAAGCCGGCATGACATGACTTCTGACCCCCGGTGCTATTGTTTTATCTCGGGAGTATCATCCCCACCCGGTTCTTGGGACGACTGCTCCGTCATCTTTTTGAGTACCTCGGAGAGATCCTCCACCTCATTCCATACCTCGGTTGTGGCATAGATGGGGGCCTTCTGCTGGGCCGCCATGGCCAGGCAGTCACTCGGTCGGGCGTCCAGTTCGAGAACCTTGCGTTGTTGGAGTTCGTTCTCCGCGCTCAGGATCATTCTTCCGTAGTAAGTCGCCCCCTTGAGATCGTTGATGATCACCCTCTCCACTTTGGCTCCAAACCCGGCAAGCATCATCCCCATGAGGTCATGGGTAAGCGGTCGCTCATGCTTGTCACCCCGGATCAGCATGCTGATGGCATTGCCCACAAGGGGATCGACGTAGATGACAAAAACCTTCTCCTCCGTCCCCAGAAAAACTGCGCTACCGGTTGCGGTCGGGATGATGGCCTTGATTTCAATCTGGACGACCTCTTTGTGGTTCATGAATTCAAGATGCTCCAAAAATCACTCTTTCGCACCTATGGATTCTATTGAATGGGGGAGGAGGGTAACGGATGAAAATTCTGATTGGTGATGCCGCGGATTTTGTACTCCGCCGAGACGATGAGGTAATGGTCAGCCCAGACACGAAGTCCCGACTGCTCTTCGGGAGTCAATGTGCGGACAATTCTGGCAGGTGAACCCACGACCATGGATCCCGGAGGAATGACCGTGTTCATGAGAACCGTGGCGTGTGCCCCGATGAGGCAGCGTTCACCGATCACGGCCCCGTCCAGGACGATAGCCCCCATGCCGATGAGGGACTCGTCCCCGATGGTGCAGGCATGAACGATCGCTCCATGTCCGATGGTGACTCTTTTCCCAACGGAGACACCAAGGCCGGTTGCGACGTGAATGACGGCGTTATCCTGCACATTGCTTTCCTCGCCGATCACGATCGGAGCGATATCCGCACGGAGCGAGGCCGATGGCCAGACGCTGGAGCGGGCATGCAGGGTCACGGCCCCGGAAAGAAAAGCCCCCGGCGCGACATAGGAGTCCGGGGAGATCTGCGAGTGATGATCAAGATGAGACCTCACGATTCCCGCAAAATAGTCAAGATGTTCCGGATGGAAGATGTCGTTTCGAGGATCGGCTACAGGGTGAGTGTTCATGCGCTTTTTTTATGATTTTCTCACAATGGGTGTTGACAGCAAGAGAGGGTTTTTTTTGGATCAGCGGTGTCACACGACACAACCAACCAAACAACCCAACCAAACAATCCATGAGCAGCAAAGTACACCTCGTTGAATCCGTCCAGAAGGCCCTCGGCAAAGACATCTCCAAGGCCCACGCCGAGAAGGTCGTCAACGCCGTCATCGACAGCGTCAAGACCCTCGTCAAGAAGCACAAGAGCCTTCAGTTGATCGGATTCGGCACCTTCAAGGTTGTGAACCGCAAGGCACGCAAGGGCATCAACCCCAAGACCGGCAAGGCCATCCAGATCAAGGCTTCCAAGAGCGTTCGCCTGACCCCAGGCAAGGCTTTCAAGCAGTCCCTCTAAGTTTTTAAAGGGTTTCCCCCCACCCGAGAAAACCCGTTATGCCGTTGGCATAACGGGTTTTCTCATTTCTCAGCACAACACTTTTCCGATAGGATCCAGTCTCCATGAAATCACCACTCGTTGTTTCCGTCACCGGCGCAGCCGGACAAATCGGCTATTCTCTCCTTCCCCGAATCGCCTCCGGTCAGGTCTTCGGGTACGATCAACCGATCGCTCTTCGCCTGATCGAGATCGAGCCCGGAATGAAGGCTCTTGCAGGCGTCGTTATGGAGCTCAATGACTGTGCCTTCCCCTTGCTTGAGTCAATCGAGGCGACTTCCGATCTTGATCATGGTTTCAAGGGCACAAACTGGGCGCTTCTTGTCGGGAGTGTTCCCCGGAAGGCGGGCATGGAGCGCAAGGACCTCCTTGGAATCAATGGAAAGATCTTCGTCGGTCAGGGGCAGGCCATCGAGCGGAACTCAGCCTCCGATGTCCGTGTGCTTGTTGTCGGAAATCCCTGCAACACAAACTGCCTGATTGCCATGAGGAATGCGCCTTCGATCCCCTCCAATCGCTGGCACGCAATGACACGACTCGACGAGAATCGTGCGAAGAGTGCCCTGGCACACAGGACCGGGGTGCATTCCCGTGATGTCACCAGACTTGCCATCTGGGGTAATCATTCCAGCACCCTCTATCCTGATTTTGAGAATGCACTCATTCGCGGAACACCTGTCAGCCAGCATATCCATGATCGCGGGTGGCTCGAAGGAGACTTCATCAAGGATGTCCAGCAGCGAGGCGCCGCTATTATTGCCGCCCGAGGTCTCTCCTCCGCAAAATCAGCGGCTCATGCCGCCATCGAGACCGTGCAAACGATTCGTGCCGTCACGCCTGCCGATGACTGGCACAGCGTCGCAATCCCTTCGGATGGATCCTATGGTGTCGAAAAGGGACTGATCTGCTCCTTCCCGACGCGTTCGGACGGAAGTGTCGCATCGATCGTGCAGGGTGTTGATCTCGGTGAATTCGGCAAGGCCAAATTCCAACTGAGCGTCAATGAACTGCTCGAGGAGAAGGCAATGGTTTCCGAGCTGTTACCATCATGAGTAACGAAGGGGCTGTTATTGCCGACCCCGAGAACTATCGCTCGGAGTCCGACAGTATGGGGGAGATCCTGGTCCCCAAGAACCGGTATTACGGCGCGCAGACCGCTCGCTCCCTGATCCACTTCGCCATTGGCAACGATACAAAGCCGCCCGAATTGATCAAGGCGTTGGGGCAACTCAAGAAAGCCTGTGCGCTTGCCAACAGGGATCTTGGTAAACTTGCCGAGGATAAGGCGGATTTAATCGTCCGGGCGGCAGATGAGGTGATTGAGGGAAAATTAAACGGACATTTTCCACTTCGCATTTGGCAGACCGGCAGCGGCACCCAGAGCAACATGAATGCGAACGAGGTCATCTCGAATCGCGCCATTGAAATGGTTGGCGGAGTGCTTGGATCGAAGACCCCGATCCATCCCAACGACCACGTCAACATGTCGCAGTCCTCCAACGACACCTTCCCCACGGCAATGAATATCGCCGCGGTGACAGTCGTCTGCGAGAGACTGATTCCTGCCCTCAAGGAACTCCGGGATGCCCTTGATGCCAAGGCCCTCGAATTCGCCGAGATCATCAAGATCGGAAGAACGCATCTGCAGGATGCGACGCCCGTCACCCTGGGGCAGGAATTCTCCGGCTATGTCGCCATGCTCGATGCCGATTTGCACCGGATTGAGAAAACCCTTCCCGGGCTTGAGTCACTTGCCATAGGAGGGACTGCGGTAGGTACTGGTCTTAACTCCCATCCCAAGTTCGGGGCAACCGCGGCCGCCCATATAGCCAAGATAACTGGGTATCCTTTTGTCTCTGCCGAAAACAAATTCATGGCCCTGTCCTCGCATGGTGAATTCGTCTTCGCAAGCGGGGCTCTCAAGTCGCTTGCGACCTCGCTCATGAAGATCGCAAACGACCTTCGCTGGCTGGCATCCGGTCCCCGTTGCGGTCTTGGTGAACTCACGCTACCCGAGAATGAACCCGGCTCTTCCATCATGCCGGGTAAGGTAAATCCGACGCAGTGTGAGGCTGTCACCATGGTCGCCGTACAGGTAATGGGGAGCGATGCTGCAATCGGTATGGCTGCCTCGCAGGGAAACTTTGAGTTAAATGTGTTTAAACCGGTCATCATTCATAACTTTCTCCACTCTGTGCGTCTTCTTTCCGACGCCTCGCTATCCTTCAAGGAGCATTGTGTGGTCGGTATTGAGGCCAATCGGGAGACGATTGCCGGATATGTCCAGAACTCTCTAATGCTGGTCACGGCCCTGAATCCTCATATCGGATATGACAAGGCGGCGCAGATCGCCAAGAAGGCTCACAAGGAGCGTACCGGGCTCAAGGAAGCTGCTTTGGCGTTGGGTTATTTGACGGGGGATCAATTTGATGAATGGGTCGTCCCCAAGGAAATGACCCATCCCTAAGCCCGTCGCTCATTTCAGATAAAAATAGAGGTCGCGAGCTCTCCATGAAGCCTGAATTCAATTCGGCATCTGGCAATCCTGATGTTGTTCTGGTCGGTGCAGGCATCATGAGTCTGACCCTTGCCGTGATCCTGAAAGAACTTGATCCAGGACTCACGATTGAGATTCATGAGGTTCTGAACCGGGAGGCTCAAGAAAGTTCCAATGCGTGGAATAATGCGGGGACCGGGCATGCGGCTCTCTGCGAATTGAACTATACCCCGCAAAAGAGCGACGGAAGCATCGACATCTCCAAGGCTCTTGAGGTGAACACGGAGTTCGATCTTTCTCGCCAATTTTGGGCCTATCTCGTGAAGAAAGGGATCATTGAGGATCCACGGTCTTTCATTCAACCCGTCCCGCACATGAGCTTTGTTCGTGGGGATGAAAACGTAGCTTTTCTCAAAAAACGCTTCGAATCGCTCTCCGCCCATCACTGTTATCGAGGAATGGAGTACTCCGATGACAAGAAGCAAATCGAGGATTGGATCCCTCTCGTCATGGAGGGGCGTGATCCCGGGGAGAGAGTGGCGGCAACGCGCATGGTTAGCGGAACAGATGTGAATTTTGGGGCGTTGACTAGCAACCTTCTTCAGCACCTGAAGGGTCTGGAGGGTTTCTCCATCCACTTTTTCAGCCGTGTGCAGGATCTCAAGCGTCAGGACGGGGGATGGAAGGTGATCCTGCATGATGAAAAAAATGGTGAACATCGTGAGCTTCACTCGAAGTTTGTTTTCCTCGGTGCCGGCGGCGGATCTCTCCATCTTCTTCAGAAATCGGGTATTCCCGAGGCGAAGGGGTATGCAGGTTTTCCGGTAAGTGGGATCTGGCTGCGATGCGACAATCCGGGGGTCACCTCACGTCATCATGCCAAGGTGTACGGGAAGGCGGCTGTTGGTTCACCACCCATGTCTGTTCCCCACCTTGACACACGCCACGTGGACGGCAAGGTGTCGCTTCTTTTCGGACCCTATGCAGGTTTTTCCTCAAAGTTTCTGAAGCATGGTTCGTATCTCGATCTCCTCGGTTCCATCGATCCGTATAACCTGGTTCCCATGCTTGCGGTCGGAAGAGACAATCTGGCGCTGACAGAGTATCTGATAGGTCAGGTTCTTGAGACGATGGAGCAACGCTTTGCATTGCTTCGGGAATTCTTTCCGAATTTAGACGAGAAGGATTGGAAGCTCGAGGTGGCGGGGCAACGAGTTCAGATAATCAAGAAAGACCCGGTACACGGAGGTATCCTGCAATTCGGGACCGAACTCGTAGGTGCAAGCGATGGATCGCTCATTGCGATGCTCGGTGCCTCACCGGGAGCCTCCACCGCAGTCTGGATCATGCTCGAAGTGCTTAAGAAATGCTTTCCAAGTCGCCTGAACGAATGCTGGCTGTCGAAACTTAAGGAGATCATTCCTTCTTTCGGAGAATCCCTTATCGAGAATGCAGAGCTCTGCCAAAACATCCGTTCGGAAACCGCAACAATCCTTCAGATCACATCCATTGCCAACTGATCAAAGCCGCCTCCTGATTTGGAGGTCTTCAGAAAAATCACCTGCCAATGGCAAGTTTTGTCATCAAATCTGTGGTCAGTGATTCGAGTTCAATCGAGACCACCTCGACACGGCGTGTGAAGTAGTTGTAAGCGATCAGATTCGGAACAGCGACTCCTAGTCCGACAATCGTGCAATTCAAGGCCTCGGAGATGCCGTTGGCCACCATTTGCGGATCACCATGGGCCCCGATATTCCCAAAAATACCGACTAGACCGGAAAGGGTGCCAAGCAAGCCCAGAAGGGGAGAGATGCCGGTTGTGATTTCCAAGAAGACAAGTCCTGATTCCAGGCGGGAGATCTCATGCCGTGCGCGGGTCTGAACCGAATCCAAAATCTCCGCCCGCGTCCAGTCCCTGTGCTGGAGGACACTCAGGAGAACCCTGGAGAGTGGTGAAGGTTCACTGAGCAGGAATTTCTGAAATGCTTCTGTCTGAGCGGGTCCTTTGAACGTATCGAGGGCACGAATGACATCGGGCGGCAAGGCCCTGTCCATCTTAATGATCAAAGACCGTTGTAGAATCACTGCCAGTGAGAAAATCGACAGCAGCAGCAGCACCGCCATGAAGAATCCTCCTTTGACAAAAAACAGGACAAAGCTGGGCATGGCGGCAAGCAGGGGTTGAAAATGCATGGGAAGTTCTTAGTAAACGGTGAAGCTATAATCGATTTCCAGCACCCCGTTCTGAAGAGTTCTGGCAACATCAGGTGGGATCGGCGGAAGTTTTGCGTCCATGATTGAGCGAAGACTGCAATCCGTCAAAGACTCATTCCCATTGCTTGAGATGACATGCAGTCCGCTTACGGTGCCATTGGCCGTTACCTTGAAGCTGACATCGACGGTACCCATGCTGAGAAGCCCCATTCTTTCATCAACGTAATAATACCAACGTGACCCGATCGCATCGGCTACCCCTTTCCGGTAGCGCCCCAATGGAGTTGCCTCTGCCGCTACTGACGAACGACCGCGATTGGAGATGTTTCCATGAATAACGGTTTGACGGGTCTCCGGTTGATATCCTTTTGTGTTGCCCAGGGATCCCGGAGCAGAGGCCTGGCGGGGTTGAGATGGAGATGTTGCCTGGTTGGCAGATTGTGCGATCTGCTGTGGAGATGAATTGGCAGATGGTGGTTCGAGAAGTTTAATGCTGTTTGGCGGTGGAGGGGTGGGTGGCGTCGGTTGGGTTTTTGGAGTGCTTTGGGGAGTCGCTGTAGGCGCAGGCAACTCGCTTTGTTTCTGATGGGTTGCAGTTGGGTTTTCCGGGGCGCTAGGGGGGGATGCAGGCTGTGGTGGAGCGGGATTGCCCGCGGAATTTGCAGGTTTATCACCAGGGGTATGTTTTTGGTTAAGCAGTTCCAAAGAAGGTTGCACGATGCCTTGCTGGGAGGGGAGTGGAAGCGTTCCGTCGGGTGGTTGCTCGCTTGCTGCCTTGGAGTTCTGATCCGATTGAAAGAGGGAATCTTTCGGGGCATTCTGAGCAATTTCCGTTGCTTGGATAAATGGACGGTCATTCTTTGACGGCGGACTGATCTCAAGGGTTACTTCCGGCGGGGGCAGTTCCTTTTGAGACTCCTTCTTCATCAGCGTTCTAGTAAAGAGAATCGCCAGAAGAATGATCAGGGTGGCATGGATGAGGCACGAGAGAATCAGGAAGAAAGGAAACCCCTTCTTCCTCCGATTTTTCTTCAGGGAGCGCTGTCCGGTGGAGACCATCATGTCCGGGTATCCTGCAGGGAAATGGACTTCCTGGGTTTTCTTGAACTGCCTCGTTGATTCTGCTCTCTAGGCAGCACCATTTTTCCCGTGCGAGCCTGATGAAACAGGTATTGCTGCAGATAACCGGCGTAAGGTCCAAGAATTCTTTCCCCATAGCGTTCCAGTTCCAGGGGCGTGAGTTTTTTGGAGCGTGGGGGTCTAAAAGAGGAAAGGATCCTGGCGATCCAGACATCGACTGGAACCGCTTCCAGTCGCCCATAGGAAAAGAGAAGGATGCAGTTGGCCACTTTCCGGCCAATCCCCGGTAGCGTACAGAGGGCCTCGCGAGCATCGGATGTACTCATGGTGCAAAGTGATTGGGGGTCAAACTTACCTTCGGAAATCAATCGTGCCGTTCCGAGAAGTCCCTTTGCGCGGAAGCCAAGGGCACAACGTCTTAATTCCAATTCCGTGGCCGCTGCAAGAATGCTTGGATCCGGAAAAGCCGGAACCGGTGTGGTAGAAAGTTTTTTCCCGTACGCATGCCTAAGGGCTAGGCTCATCTGGCGAATATGAGCGACCTGTTTCATCGGCGAGAGAATGAATGTGGCCAGGCACTCCCAGTGTGGTTGGCGCATGATGCGAAGTCCTTTGCAGGAACGAGAGGCCTGCAACGCCATGGGATGTTCTGAACAGGACTTTCTGATCGTCTCAAGATCGTGATCAAAGGAGAAATAATGACGTAGAGATTCCTCATCGATCCCTCGAAAATGAAGTGTTTTGCCAACCTGGCGTAAAAAAACCCCGCGGTCTCCAATGCATCCCGTGTAACCATCCTCAGATTCCGTCCAATGAAAGGTCTGTCCGCTCTCCAAAGTCATCTGGAGGTTGAATTCCGGACATTGGATCCGTCCCTCGCTCGCTTGACTCGCTCGGGGCGATCTCATCGCGCGAAGTAACTGAGGTTTTCCAACTCAATTGCAAGATTCACATTATTTACGGCAACAGTTTCGGGAAGTTGAAGAATTACGGGGGAAAAGTTAAGTATTGCCTGTATTCCCGCATCGCAGAGTTGAAGAGCGACCGTTTGGGCAGCAGATCCCGGCACGCAAAGAATTGCCATTCTGATCTCATGCTTCCGAATGAAGCCTCGCATGGATCCCACTCCCCTGATGCCCACACGTCCTTCCTTGATTCTTTTTGCATGAAGATCGAATGCAGCGACAATTTCAAACCCTTCCCTTGCGAATCCCTTGTAACTCAGCAATGCCTGACCAAGATTACCTGCCCCGACAAGAATGACTGGCTGAAGGCTCGCTCTCCCAAGGATTTCCTCCAGTCTATTTCTCAGGGTTAGCACCTCGTAACCGGTTCCCCGCTTGCCAAGTGGACCGCAGTAAGCAAGATCCTTGCGAAGTTGAGCGGGTTGAACGCCTGCAACCCCCGCCAATGCCGAAGATGAAACGATACTCTCTTTCTTCGCAACCATCAGGCCAAGGCATCTCAGATACAGGGAAAGACGATATACGGTTTTTTTGGGAATATCCGTCGAGAGATGGTGTGGTTTAGCCCCGCTACCATGCATCACGCTTGCGGGGGAGGGTGTCATTTAATCGTTGATGGCTGGATCACCATAAAGTGTCGAACTGCTTGCCGCGGTGACAGAGACATCAAAAATCTGGCCATGGAATCTGCTTCCACCTTCAAAGATCACGATCTTGTTGGTTCTTGTTCGACCGGCAAGACGGCCCGGGTCATTTCTACTGGGGCCTTCGCACAATATTTCCTGCCGTGTGCCAATGCAGGCCTCAAGCTTTCTTGAGGCAGAAGCATTCACCACCGAAAGGAGATCCTGATTGCGCGATTCCTTCTCTTCCTCGCTTAATTGCTCTTCCATCAGTGAGGCCGGGGTATCTCCTCGTTTCGAGTAACGGAAAATAAAGGCACCATCAAATTCGAGCTCTTCTGCAAGATCCCTTGAGGCTTGGTAATCTTCCTCTGTCTCCCCGGGAAAGCCGACGATGATGTCGGTGGTGATGGCAATTCCCGGACGACTGCGTCGAAGGTCTGCAACGAGTTTTCGGTATGATGCGGCGGTGTAGGGACGGTGCATGGCCTTGAGGATGCGGTCAGACCCGGACTGAAGCGGCAGATGAACATGTTCCATCAGCTTCGGAAGGCGGGAGAAGCATTCCACCAGATCCCTTCGAAATCCCATTGGGTGAGGGGAAGTGAAGCGAATCCGGTCAAGACCGTGGATCTCGTGCAGAGCCTCGATCAATTGCACAAAGGGACTCTTTTCATCAACTTTGGGAAACTCATGCCTGCCGTACAGATTAACGATTTGTCCCAGTAGCGTTACCTCACGGATACCTTTTTCAACAAGCGATCTAGCCTCTGTGACGATCTCGTCAATGGGTCGTCCTCGTTCCTCCCCTCTGGTTGTTGGTACAATACAGAAGGTGCAGTGCATGTTGCACCCCTGCATGATCGAGATGAAGGCAGTGGCTTCTTTCTTTTTTTCCGTGAGGTGGTCACGGATGGAGTTCTGAGAACCGGACTCCGGAGCGATATCAATAATCGGCATGATGGTCGCTCCCAGATCCCTGAGATCCTCCGCTCGGAAAGTCTCCTCACGTTTTTTCAATGCCTCCTCGACATACTCGGCCACCCGATGGAATTTTTGAGTACCAATCACCAGGTCGACATGTGGGGAGCTCTTCTGAAGTTCTTCGCCGAGTCGTTGAGCCATGCATCCCATGTATCCCAAGACGAGCTTGGGTTTTTCCCTGCGCAATTTTCGAAGCATCCCCATCTTTCCGATAGCTTTTTGCTCGGCCATTTCACGAACACTGCATGTGTTCAAGAGAATCACATCGGCATCCCTCTCGTGCAGAACGAGTTTGTGTCCACGATCCTGAAGGTCACGTGCGACCTGTTCAGAGTCGCGTTCGTTCATCTGGCATCCGTAGGTCTTGATGAAGACGCTGGGCATAGGCCTTTGATACTACAACCCGCTTTGATGGCTTTCCAGCAAGACTCACTGTACGGCTTGTTGGCCGATATTCTCTAGTAATTCGTTAGGATTGTGGGGAAACACTGGTTTCCCCCTGACCTGCAGCCGTTTCAACAGATTCCTCAGAATTCCGATCACGATCATGAGAAATGGTCTTTTTCCTTGGATCCACTCTTTTAAGTCCGATTCGCTGACCGGTAGCTTCCACGAGTTCAGCCACACGCTTTTTCAAGCGGTAACCACGTGTCCAGATGACAATCATCACCGCGGCATAAACCCCAACCGGAAACATCATCGAATGTCCGGTTGCCACCAGATAAATCAGCAGACAAATCATGAGGAAGTTTGCCAAGAACGTGGTCGCCACCATGCGTGTGGCCAAGGCAACCCTGGTAAGGCATTTCGGTCCACCATGGTACTCGGTAACACTTCTCATGGTAACACCCCACCAGAAGCTACCATAAATCTGGACATCCCACTCTTTCCAGCCCGTATCCGTCGAGTAACTCCAACCTTCTGTTTCCAAAGCCTCGATGACGGAGGAGAGAAGCACTTCACGTCCTTTTCCTTCCTCATTCCAAAAGACAAGCTTGGATAATCCTTTGATTTTGCTGGGGATAAAATCTTTTTCCTTGGCCCCGATGACTGATTCCGGAGTCCGCTTAAACTTGAGCCAGGTGAAGTAGCGCGACCATCCCCTGACCAAAGGTTGAGACAACGCTAGAAAGGCAACCAAAAGACGTGCCCTGATGGTATCAAATCGCGGCTCCAGTTTGGCATGAATCATGTAGGAGAGTGCCACTAGGAACGTGCCACCAAACATCAGGTAAGCAACAATCCTAAGAACAGGGAAGGGAATGGCTAACAGGAAGAGGAAAGCGGTCAATGTGACCCATTCGATACTACTCAGATAAGCAGCTAATTCAGACTGGGGGGTGGGATAGATGCATTGGAAAAGCCCTTCGCCAAAAACACCATGATAGATCACCGGTTGGTTGATAAGCCATGTGAAGCGCGGTGCCCCGTAAACTTGTCCCTTCCATTTTGCCGTGCCTGTAGGGCCAAAAAAGACAAGATGCTTGAAGCGCAACAGAGATTCGGCCTCGCCATAACCCTCCTGCTGTTTTCTAAATGCCTTTAGGGTAAATCGACGGTAATGCCACACAATTGCAGAGGGGCTGAAGGCAATGACCTCCCCTTCCTGCTGAAGGCGCCAGCAAAAGTCCACATCGTCACCCGCCTTGCGGTACTCCGGATCGAAGCCACCTATTTTTTCAAAGGCCCAGCGGTGAAACGCCATGTTGCATCCGGGGATATGTTCGGCAACGACATCCGTAAGTAGTACGTGGCTAGGCCCTCCTGGAGCCGCCGCCACGCAGGCTTGGTGCCAGTTCTGTGCGGGAGGCGATATGTTGGGGCCTCCCACACCTGCATAATCCCCTGAAAGGAGTGTGCCCACCAGGTAATAAAGCCAGTCGGGATCGGCCATGCAATCGCTGTCCGTATAAGCAAGAATATCCCCCTTGGCCGCGGATGCGCCGACATTACGGGCAACGCTGAGACCGTGATTTGTCTGATAAATGGCGTTGACCCATGGGTGGTGGGAGAGAATTTCCTTTGTGTTGTCGGTTGATCCGTCATCCACGACCACTACCTCGTAGTCAGGGTAGTCGATCTTTTTGAGAGATCTCAGACACGACTCCAATGTCTGTCCACCATTATAGCTACACACAATCACGGATACCTTTGGGACACGGGTCAGAGGCGCACGGTGAGTGATGGACTGCTGATCGCTAAAAAATCCTCTGACTGTTGTGAGTGCTTTTTTTGGAGTGCGATCGCGTTTCACCAAGCCGAAAGCCCAGTCGAGAATTTCCGAACCTCCTCGATGCCACTCGTCAGTCCAGGAGTAGAGGATTGTCCCGGCAAGGCCACCCCTGACCACGGCATCCAGATGCCATCCGATCATTTCCGCCTGTTCCTCCTCCGTATGGCGGATCGTGTCCATTCCGAATTCGCCCATGATGAGAGGTTTGTCCTCTGCCAGATTTTGAAGACGAGCCAGATAGCGTTCGAAATCCTCCCGACGGTGCAGGTAGACATTAAACGTCAGGAAGTCGACATTCTGAGGGAGAAGGTATTCCGTGGGCGGATAACTTGCGTAGGAATAAAGGGCTCTGGGATCTTCGCGCCTTGCGATGTTGACGAGATGCTCTACGAATTCGGTAACCCTCTTTGCTCCCAGCCAGCGTACCATAGAGGAGGGGATTTCATTTCCCAGCAGATAGCCAAAGATTGCATGGTGACCTTTGTGTTGACGAACCGCCTCAATGACGGCTTTTTCGACAGAGGCCATGACTTTGGAGTCATTCAGGAATTCAACATGTTCCATCCAGGCGATGCTGAAGAGAACCCTAAGTCCGTTTTCTTGGCAGAGATCGAGAAACCAGCGAGGTGGGGTCGTGTAGATACGGATGAGATTCGCCCCTGAGTCTCGGATTGCCGCTAGATCCTTCGAAGCCTGATCTTTTGGGCCGAATTGAAAACCATCGGAATCGGGAGCAAACGGACCGTAGGTGACACCTTTTACAAAAAACTTCCTCTCACCCTCGAAAAAAAACTTTGATCGGACAGTTACTCGCTCAGTCACTTAAAGATGTTCGTGGAGTGGGTGGTGCAAGTCGAGCCAGAACGGGAAATCAACCTCTGACGCGGTGATTTTCTACAATCCCTTCAGGCCGCCGAGCAGAAGTTCTGCATTGCTCTTGGTGGTTTCCATGTTCAGGCATAGGATTTGCATCGCCTCGGCGGCTGGAATTTCCATGAGTTGCTTCCGTAACTGGACAATTCTCTCATACTCGTCCGGATGATAGAGCAGTTCCTCCCTTCTCGTGCCAGATTTTGTAATGTGAATGGCTGGGAAAATTCGCTGCTCCATGATGGAACGATCCAAGTAAATCTCCATATTTCCGGTTCCCTTATACTCCTCGAAGATCAAGTCATCCATCCTGCTGTGGGTCTCGACCAAGGCGGTCGCAAGAATGGTAAGGCTTCCTCCCTCTTCGACATTTCGAGCCGATCCGAAGAATTTTTTTGGTCGGGCCAAGGCCGCTGAATCAACACCGCCACTCATGGTGCGTCCCTTCCCTTTGGTATTGTTATTATATCCGCGTGAGAGACGGGTGATGCTATCGACGAGGATCACGACATCTTTCTTGAGTTCAACCAAACGCTTGGAGCGCTCAGATACCATTTCAGCCACCTGGACATGTCGGGAGGTAGGTTCGTCAAATGTGGAACTGAAGATGTCGCATGTGAGTGACCTCCTGAGATCAGTGACTTCCTCAGGCCGTTCATCAACGAGAAGAAGCATCAGGTGCACATCAGGGTGGTTGTCTTGAATCGCGAGGGCCAAGCTTTTGAGCATCATGGTCTTTCCAACGCGAGGAGGAGCAACGATCAGACCTCTCTGCCCCATGCCCAGCGGGGCAATCAAATCCACGGCTCTGGCCGTGGTATTGTTTTTACCAGCCTGCTCCAAATAAATTCTTCTGTTGGGGAACATGGCTGTAAGCTTGTCAAACTCTGTCGGGCTCTCCCATGTTTCCGCTGAAACCCCCTCTATCTCGGTAAGGGTATCTAAGGTCAGTTTTCGTTCCGATTGCATCCTGACAGTACCCTTAATCCTCAAGCCGGGTCTCAATCCATACTGGCGCAAGAACGGAATAGGAAAGGTCAGATCACAGGGGGTGGGCTGAAAATTAAATTGAGCCCAGCGGATCATGGGGGTGTCCGGGGCAAACTCCAGGATGCCCTCCGCAATGAGGGTTCCTCCTCTCTTCACGTGATCTCTTGCCAGATCAAATGCAAGTTGATGGCGCGAGGCGTCTCGATATACGGGAAGGTTATTCGAATCTGCAAGAGTCAATAGCTGGTGATGACCCGCATTGAGAAGTGTCTCCATCAACATGGGCGCGGGTTTATCCACAGGATCCTTATGATTATCGTCAAAAGACGGTTCGGAATCGGATGTCATGGTGTCATCAACTGTATTGCGAGCCTTTTGATCTGAAGTTCGAGGGTCTCAAGGGATGAGTCGTTCCAGAGAAGATAATCAGCTTTCGAAGCCTTTTCCTCCTGCGGGAGTTGGTGCTTCAACCAACGGGAAGCTTCTTCTGGTGAAAGCTGTCTATTGGTTAATAAACGTTCCTTCCTGATACGGTCGGAACACCCGATTAGGATAGTCTTGTCGAAGAACGTTTCGAGTCCCTTTTCATAGAGGAGTGGAATTTCGGCAATGAAAAAAGAATTGCTGGATCCCTTGAAGCTTTCAGCAAGCGGCTTCCATGTTTTTTCTAATCTCGGATGAAGAATTTCTTCCAAGGTTGTCTTTGAGTATGGATCCGTTGTGATGAGGTGGAAGAGATGTTTTCTATCTGGAGACCCCTGAGAGTCGAAACACGAATCTCCAAGTTTTTGCTTAATGAGTTCCCGGACTTCTTGATCATTCTCAAGTAGGGAACGATTCACCTCATCGGCAGAGTAAGCCGTTGAATTTGTGAGGCATTTGCAAAGAAGATGCAGCACAGAAGTTTTTCCACTTCCAAGGCTCCCCGTTATCGCTATTGAAGACATCAGATTGTTATCTGATCAACTATGGGAGAGCACTTTCTCCTCGATACGCAAAGTGGGATCACTTACCACGAATTGCTGCAGAACTCATTGTTGGTTGAGGCAGGTCCTGGGGCAGTCCCATTGGGGTTACCACCTCTTGGTCTTCCGTATCGCCTCGACGAGGCTGACCTTCAGCATCAAGGATTCTTGGAGTCACAAAAATCACGAGGTTTTTCTTAAGCTTTTGATCAGCATCAGAGCGGAAAAGACGCCCTGCCAAGGGCATATCTCCCAAGATAGGGACTTTATCCTGAACTTTCTGAACATCTTCACGGATCAGGCCTCCTAGAGCGACTGTTTGACCATCCCAAACAGTCACAAAGGTATTCACCTCGCGGACTGTAAACACAGGCTGATTGATTGTGTTGGTTGTAAGTGTTTCAACGTAAGGAATCAATAATGCTCCCCCTGTTCCCGTTGTCCTGACATACCCCACCGAGTTCAAAGGGGATCCATAATTGATAAATCCATCAAAATCAGTTACTTTTGGATTAAGTTCCAGGTCGATGGTGTATCCGTCGGGACCAATCGTCGGCTTGGCATCCAAAACCACACCAAGATCTTGCTTGGTGAAGTCTCTAGGGAACGAGGGAGTGACGGTGGGTGGGGTTCCAGTGTTTGAAGTGCTTTGAGGAATTTGCGGGGGATCGTATTGACGGGGATAAATGAATTCATCAACGATTTTAACCGTGGCTTTGACTCCGCTCTTCGTCGTTACCTTGGGTGCGGACATCAGATCGATTCCTTTTTTCTGATTCAGTGCATGGATCACCATTTGGAACTGAGGATCCGTGAAGACACCTGCCACACTGAATACACCTGGTGCAGGTGTAGTAGAGCCCCCGACCTGACCTGCCAGCAAGGAGTCAATGGAGTTTCCGCTGATAGCTTGATCACCTGTTCTCAAACTACCTACCGTATTCATTCCTGCTGAATTGAACGGGTAATTTGCGCTATTAAGTGAATTGGAACCTCCGCCACCACTTCCGTAAATGCCTCCACCGATACTGAAGGGACCCAATAACCAATCAAATCCGAGCTCCTGAAGGTTGTTTTGGTTGATCTCGAGGAACTTTGTCTGAATATCGACTTGTGAAGGTGCCACTCCCATGGCGGCATCCACCAAAGCGTCGATCTGGTCAATGTTATCCCTCGTATTTCGGACTACGAGCTTGCTTCCAGCAGGAAGGTAGTTGGCACTTGCACCTACGGGGAACTCCACTCCCTGAGAAACCAGATAATCCTGCGCATTGTATCGAGCCGCAACTCGTGGCGTATTTGCAGTGCTTGGAGCAGCTCCGGCCTGAGGCAAAGCAGCTCCGGAATCCATTGGCTTGGGGGGTATAAATGTGGGTGGTACCTGATACTCCTTGGTGACCATGATATCAGTGGGTTCTGACAGCGGAACAATGGAGACTGCGTAGGGGTCAACTTTTAGTTTCAGGTTGCAGAGTTTGCTAATGTAGTCCAGCGCCACATAGAGAGGGACGTGGGAGAGCGCCAGCGTAACGTGCGGTTCGGTTGTGCTTGCTCCTTGCTGCGCGGGTGTCACTCCCCCGGGAGCAGCATTGGGCGAAGAAATGGCAGATTGAGGTTGGGTTCCGGCTTGAGCTCCAGTTTGAGATCCTAGTTTGAGGAAAATGTTGACGCCTTTATGGTTCGGATCCTGCTCAACGCTTTTCTGCTTCAAGTATTCCACAGCCTCGCTGACCGGGGAGTCATTAAGATCGATCTTGGGAATAATAATTGAATTGAGCTTTGCTGTGATCTGATCGGTGCCACGGATATCTTGCTGACGTCCCACAGATTCGGTGCTGCGTCCTTGCTTGGATTTCCGTGGGGGACGTTCCCATGCCTTTTCGACCTCCCAGAGCAATCTACTGCGGGTCTCGTTGTAGGCTTCATCCGCATACTTGATCGTTGAACTATTGATTTCCTCCATCCCCTTGCGTGCGGCGCTGTTGTACGGGTCAAGTTGTAGCACAGCCTCATAGCTCTTAAGGGCCTCTCGATTTCGTCCAGTTTTGGCAAGATCAGTTGCTTGGCGGAGAAGTTTGACTACTTGGTCTCGCTTGGCCGCAAAGGCAGGAGTCACCGTTTTATTGAAAACACTATTTTGTTCCAGATCGGAAAGAAACTTAACGGCTTCATGGCACTGCGGATTCATGGAGGGTTCCAAAACCGATTTGGCAACACTCTCAGCGGATAGAGGGAGGCCAGATCCATCAATGATTCCATTTTGTTTGGCGATGCTATCGGTGAAATCCCCATTCTGCGCGAGTTCCCGGGCATAAGAGAGGGCAATGGCCGTGTAATCTGTCACTAATGAATTCCTAGTCTTGTTTGCAGCATCACCCGATGGGGCCATGGTCATTGCTTCCCTTGCATCCTCATATGCTCCCATGAGGTCATGACGGGATGCCTTTTGTTTGGCGGTTTGCATCAAGGTGCCAGCCTTAATAAGGTTTTCTTGACTGCGCACGATAGCACGCTCCGCATCGGCGGCCACCGTGGTGGACTGGGCATGAATCCCGCCGCAAGACAAGGCTGTCAAAGTACAGACCACTGTCAGGAATAGTCTGTCGGATGCGTGGAAGGAAAAACGAGTGATCATGCGTTCAATTGTTGCTCATGCATCTGATCATCATCGAGCTGATTTGGATGCGGTGGAGGGATCTCCGGGTACTGCCTCTGAGGCCACGGCTTTTGCATCGGGAGCAGGTATTTCCACACCATTCTCGACTGTTTTGATCAATGGTTGTCCGGCGGGGTCAAGCAAGCCCGCAGTAACGAAGATGAGAAGGTTTCTCTTGATTCGTTGATTGGCGGAACTACGAAAGAGTGATCCTACCAAGGGGAGGTCCCCGGCGATGGGCGTCTTATCCTGGACTTTCTGAACATCCTCGCGAAGCAGTCCCCCCAACACCACGGTTTGACCATCATAGACAGTCACCTGAGTATCAACCTGCCTCACACTGAAAACAGGCTGGTTGATATTGTTTTCCGTAAGAGTAATTTGTTTCGTGGCAACAATCGCTCCGTTTGTTCCACCAAGGTAAACAGGAGCGATTGTCTGGATCGGAGTGCCGTAGTTGACAAACCCTTCAAATTCAGTGATCTGAGGTGAAAGGCTTAATTCGATGGTATAACCATCAGGTCCCACAGTGGGTTCAACTTCCAATTGCACTCCACAGTTACGAGTTTCGAAGGATGTAGGGGTGGCAGGTGTGGCCGGAGCAACGCCTCCTCCCTGAGTTTGCGGAACTGTTGGTGGAGAGTAATCCCTTGGGTAAGGGAATTTTTGGGTAATGTTAATGGTCGCCTTCCTTCCACTGGTGACCGTAACTTTGGGAGCCGAAACCAGATCGACTCCCTTTTGCTGGTTCACCGCACGGAGGACGACTTGGAATTGCGGATTGGTAAAGACTCCAGCCAATGCAAGAACGCCAGCGGCAGGTCCGGCGGGGGAGCCAAACAGCAATGCATCCAATGCATTTGCAGTTATAGCCGTCGATCCCGATCTGTTACCGGATGTCACATTGCCTGCCGTAACGTTCCCTGCGGCATCAACATTCATGGCACCGGCAGGAACTCCATTAGCTGGGTTCACAAATGGATAATTACCCACATTATTCAAAGGGCTGTTTCCAGCTGTTCCGCCTCCGGTGTTTACACCGCTTCCTCCCGGGAGTTGAAAGGCACCCATGAGCCAATCAAAACCCAGTTCCTGCAGATTATTCTGAGTCACTTCCAAGAAACGTGCTTCGATCTCCACCTGACTTGGGGGAGTGGCAAGGGAGACTTCCACCAAGGAATCAATGAGATCCAGATTTGCCTGAGTATTTTTGACAAGCAACTTGCTGCTGGAAGCCAAGTATGTGGCACTTGCACCAAGGGGGAAAGTCACCCCCTGGGTTTCAAGGAATTCCTTTGCCCCGGATTTGCCGACCGTACCAGTGGATCCCGGCACACCAGCAGATGGAAGTGCGCCTGGAGCAGCTGTCGATGCAGCGCCGCTCGAGATGAATCCGGGGGGGACATTATACTCCTTGGAAATCAAGGTTTCCGTCGGCTCCGACAGGGGAACGATCGCAACGGCATAAGGCTCTACCTTCACCTTGAGGTTGGCCGCAGAAGCTATGTATTTCAAAGCCTCCCCCAGGGGAAGATCATTCAGGGAGAGGTTGATTTTGGTGCCACCGTCGAGTGCTTCTTTGGTGGGATCTAGTTTGAGGACAATGTTTACTCCTTTTTTGGCAGGATCGGTTTCTGTGGTGTCCAGCGTACGGGATTTCTTCTGTAGCTTTTCTACCGCCTCACGAACCGTTTCGTCAGATAGCGAGAGTTGGGGAATTCTGATCTCCTGCAACTTGCGGCTGATCGCACTGGTTCCCTGCATGTCGATCGGATTCTGTTCTACGATTGTAGTGGCACCGGTGTTGATTTTTGGAACGGGAAGCTCCCATGCCCGCGCAACATCACCAATCATTTGGCTTCTGCGTTCACTGTAAGCTTTTTCGGCATAGCTGGAGCGCTCCTTGTCAATCCTCTCCATTCCCTTTCGGGCTGATTTGTTTTCAGGGTCAAGGTTCAAAACCTTTTCGTAATCCTTGAATGCGGCATCAAAGCGTCCCGAAGCGTAGAGTCCCTCAGCTTCGTTCATCAACTGCTCCACCTGATTGACCTTTGAAACAAATCCGGGAGTGATCGTTCTGTTAAAATGGTTGGGATCATGCAGTGATTTCTGCATTTGGAGGAGAGCTGGGTAGGTGGAGGAATAAGGTTTCTCCACAGCGGTTTTAACAACCAATTCCGCATCGTCGTAGTATCCTTCGCTCACCCGTTGCGTGGCCAGTGCAAGCGCAGCTTTGGAAAATGTTTCCAGGGCCAATGTGCGCAAGCCCTCCGACGCGTTTCCGCCAGCGGGAAGTGCATCGAGGGCGCTCTTTGCGTAGGCAAAAGCCGACTCATAATCCTTTTCAGCAATTGCGTTTGAGGCCTTCTGCGTCTGAGCCTGAGCCCACGAATTGCGTTCTTGGAGGATGCGAATTTCCCGTTCGGACTGCCCAATGACGCCACTTTGCTGAGCAAAGGCGTTTACCCCTGAGAGACTCACTAGCAACCCCATTGCCAGCAAGGAATTGCCAATGCGAGTAAATCTCTTCCTAGAGTTCTGGTATAGAGTTGAGTTGATCACGGAAAAAGATGGGGAATTCAAGGGCGACTCAGGGGTCAGTGTTGAATTGTTGTAGAGCTACTTGGAGTCGCTGGAGTAGAACCTTGCGGCACAGAGGAGGAAGGCTTGATATTATAGTTTTTTCCTTCCTTGCCCAGAAGGATTCCATCCTTAGAAAAGTCGACCAGTTTGTAGGTTTCCTGATGCTTTTTGTCCAAGCTTCCAAGATTGAAAGTCTTGCCCCTCTCGACCGTGATATCTTCCGACGGAGCGCCTGTGAGTTGGTAATGGAAGGTAACGCTTTCAACCAGTTCAATGGGGGTTTTCTTGTATTCCCTGGAAGTATTTTTCTTCACAAGTGTGTGGCGTTCACCGGTCAAGGTATTTTCAAGAATTAACTCTCCAACATCATAGGCCGTATCATTGATCATTTTCGTTTGATCAATATAATCCACCATTTTCAAGAATGGTGCCCCTGGAACGGTTTCTCCCTTGAGAATGGTGCGCGTGGAAGTATCCGGGCGGTTTCCCTTTGAAGGGTTGGGGAGGGGGATTGCGGGTCTGAGTTGATATTCCACGGTTGTTTTGTTCGTGTCAGCGACGCCGTTTGCATCGACATCACTGTTTGTTTCCACACCTAAAAACTCCAAAACGTAGGTGCTTTTACGGATGTCGCTGTCTGCATAGGACAACTTTGTATAGAGCGGTGGATACTGATTGATATTGCTTGGATCCGTCCCCGCAAGGAACTCCTCACGCACAGTGAATCCTTTGTGATTGGGGTCCCTATCCAAAATATTGACATCTGTGTAATCAAGTTGGTGGTCCATGAGCCATTGATTCGGCACGGGAGGATAGAGAGGTTCGTTGCCAACCATCGGGTCGACAAGTTTACCATCCTTGAGCAGGTAGGGGCGTGATACCAACGGGGATGATCCGTTATCACTCGGTTTCCAGATAATGCTCTTCTTCAAATGATCCGCTGCAATCACCGCATTGGAGGAAACGACTGGAGGCTTTGCTCCTACTTGTCTGGCAATGGCATCGGCACCTTTCAGTGAGTCCTGAAATCCGATCGATTGAGTGATTAGGTATACGGCACTGGCAACGGCAATGATTGCAGCTAAGGCCAACAGAATTACGTGGTATTGGCGGTGTAGAAAATTCTTCATATCCCGGTTACTTGGTCACGGGTTTGGTGATTGGTCCAGCAGCACTCGAAGCAGAAGAAGTAAATTCCAATCCTCTGAGTCTCATGGAAACATTGAGGAGTTCCCTTCCGACAACGATCGGGAGACGCTGAACAACGGCAGTTCCGTCTGCAGGAGATGGCGTGGGGATGGGTTGCTGGGAGTCGCGTCTGGGCGGCTCCGTGGAGGTGTTCTGTACAAGGAGTTGATCGATCATCAGAAAGTAGGGGGCCGCGGATACGGAATTCACGATTTCACGCAGAGACCCTTGGTTGCAGCGAAATCCGAGCTTGATACCCGAAGTAACTTCGTAAGGAAGCGCCTCTTTGGCAGGCGCGGGTTTCTTCATAGGCTCTTTTTTAAGCGGACTCTCGGAGCTTACGCGTGAAAACTCTGAAAGAATAAGGTCCTTGTGACAGGCCAGCAATTCGGCCAGCCAACTCATCACTGTCAGTTGTTTTGACAAGAGTTGAACATCCTCTTGGGTTGGAAGGCGATTCTCATACTCCTCAAGGCCTAGGTAAAAACCGGGGGGCAGGTTTGCCCCAGTCGAAGCTGCAAGGTTTTTGATCCGGGTCACTTCATTGCGCAATGCATCCTGAAAACGCTGCGGGCGATCCTGTGGTTTTGCTTTCGCAATGTCGGCGAATGGCGGAACATCATATCTCTGCAACTGACTGACCAGTGCCTGGAGAGAGGACTGTTCCGTTGTAAATATCGATTCAAGTGCACGGAGATTTGCCTCGCTGGGAAATGGTTTCTGCTGCGAGAGCTTAAGAAGTTGTGCGGCCTTCGATGTGTACTCTGCAGAGGCAGAACCGTAATCGTCCCATGCAAAATAGGAGAGGATTCCAAGCGCCAGCGTACCAACAACGAGAACTGCGATGAGCGATGCGGCGAGGGTGTTATCCTTAAACCAGGCAGAGATCTTATTCATCAGGTTCAGGGGAGCGGGGTGAGTGTATTGCGAAGGGGAATCCGGAGGGCATAAGGATACGCCCAGTACTCGCCGTTGGGACTGCCTCGCTGCGTGATGACCTTTGATTTATCTTTATCCTCGACGGCGAACACATCGGAGGATTGGAGGGCTGTCACAAAATCATCGATCACCGACGCCTGACGAGGGTTATCCAAATAGAGACCCTTGATCTGGATGGCCTTCACTGTTCCGTCGCTGACTTTTGTCGGAACTCCACGTTGAGGAATGTCTCCTGTGGGCTGGATTTCGGTGATCCAGAGATAACGCTCAGGCACCTTGGCGCTCAATTCAGTAAGGATTCGAGGGTAAGCCTCTCTCATACTGATTACCGAAAGAAGAGTCTCACTTGTCTGATTTACGGTTGCCTCCTTGGAGGCAATAGACTGCATCTGATTGGAAATAGAAGTTTCCTTTGTAATCTGGGCATCGATGGCGGCGGTTGCCGTGCGGGTAACTGAAGAAGCCTGAACCGCGAATCCATACCAAGCTCCCAGACTGGCCAGAAAAAAGACAACGCCCGCAACCAAATATGGGAAACGTTTTGCGAACGCCCGTTTTTTGGAAACGGAAGGAGGCAACAGATTAATTTTTGTATGGGGAGCGGAAGTGAGTGTCAGGGCACCTCCCACAAGTTCCCCGCAATTGTTCGGGTTCGACTCCAAAAAAGAGCGGGCCTCGGCCGCGACATCTATACCCTCTAGAGGATTGAAAAAAGTGGTCTCCTTTTGGAGTTTTTCTGTAAAGAACTCGGCAAGATATGGCATGGAGGCCATGCCACCCGTGACGAGAATCTTCGTCGGTTCGCCACCGCCAAGGTTGGTTTTGTAGTAACTCAGCGAACGGCTGATGTCTGCTTGGGTTTTCAGCAAAGTTTGCCTGGAGATACGGGCTATATTTGCTTCAACGGGATCGTGGGGTTGCTCGTATCCCGCTCCAAGCGCAACGCTTCCCCGTGTGACCTTGAGTTGCTCCGCCTCGTCCAACTCCGCATGAATGTCTTTTGCTATTGCGGAAGTGACGGCAAGTCCGCCGGAGGGGATACTTCGTGAGAAAAAGGCTCCCTCCGCGGAAATCACCATGTTGGAAGTCCGGGATCCGATATCCAGTAGCAGTGTTGTCGTGGAGGCAAGGTTGGGGGACGAATAAAGAATTGCGTCGTACAGAGCCAACGGTGACACCAAGACTGAGGTAATGGTAAGTCCGGCTGATGAGACTGCATGGCAAAGGGACTCCAATAAATCTGTTTTGACGGCCACAAAGGCGACGTTCACCGAACCGGAAGGCGTTTCACCCATGACGACATAATCCCAAACGACCTCCTCAAGAGGGAATGGGATGTTCTGATGGGCTTCAAATTTAACCACGGCATCAACCTGACCGGCGGACCCACCCGGAACCTCAAGGGGGACTACCCTAGTAAATACGGTGTGTGCGGGTAGTACACATACAACGTCGGAACGATGCAGTTTCCAGCCTTTCAGAATATCATGAAGGGCCAGTTTGATTTGATCGGGACGCGAGGTGTCTAGGGAAGGGTCAAGCATCAGTTCCCTTCTGGCTCCGCGTAAAATCTGAAGTTTCCCGGAATCGGCCAGCACAAACTCTGCAATCCTCAAGGACTGCATACCAAGATCCAAGACCAAGGTTTTTTTGGGGGCTGCCATGGTGCCGGTGTTTTTTGGGTGCTTCTTATTGCTTCTTGACCGCCTCGTAATAATCGCTGTTCAACGATGCGAAAGGAGTTTCGCTCTTATTCAGGAGAAATCCGCTGGTTTTTTGATACTGCGGCCACCAGATGCCGGGTGACTTTAGGCTCTTCTGGGCAAGGATTTGCCCCTGGCGGGAGATCGTTACTCCGACGTCAACCACCGCAGACGCCGCGCTGGATGGAATCTTGCCGTCAAAAAACCGTTCCAAAGTCCTGGGATTGATGTACATCACCGATTTTAAATCATTCTGCATCGCAGGCACCGACATGTGCGTGACTTGTCCGGTAAGGAGTGTGCCTTGGGGCGCGGCGGCACTTTTGTTGGAGAGAAGCACGTAGTAATCAAGAACGATATCATCAGCGTATTTGTCAACAGGGAGGGGGGACGGTTGCCATGCAAACGTCACTTCGATTTCCATCCAGCTTTTGGGACGAGAAGATTTTTGAGTTGCACCCGTGTAACTGATCGAGGGGGTAGTCACGATGGCGGGCTCGATTTTCAAAATCGAAAACCCTCCGGAACTCTGGGCACAAAGTGAAAAGGTGCCAAGAAGCAGTGCGACGATGGAGGTGTTGATTGCTTTCACTGTCAGGGGGTTGTTTTGGGGTTAAAAAACAGCCCTTAATACAACCCGAATTTTCTTTTGAAATCCAGAAAGAATACGCCGCGGCGTCTCTTTTCTTAAAAATCTTTAAAGATTTTTTATGATTACTATCTGGCACCCTTGCGGAACAACACTGCCGGAATCGTTCTCAAAATGATCCAGAGATCTAAAAAGAGCGATGCCCTCTCGATATATTCAATGTCGAGTTGAACCCACTCATCGAAACTTTTAATCGAGTTCCTACCCTGAATCTGCCAAAGGCATGTTAGCCCCGGTTTCACGCTGAGGCGGCGGCGATGAGTGCTTTTTTCAATCCGTTCCGTCTCGTAGTCGGGCAGCGGGCGCGGGCCAACGATGCTCATTTCGCCGCGAAGCACGTTCAATAATTGAGGGATCTCGTCAAGGCTTGTGCGCCTGAGAAAAGCCCCAAAGCGGGTAATCCTAGGATCCTTGTCTATTTTAAATACCGGTCCCTCCATCTCGTTTTGTTCTGAGAGTTGTTCATGCAATTCAGGGGCGTTGACGACCATTGAGCGAAATTTGTAAATGGTGAAACGCTTTCCACGCTTGCCGCTTCTCACCTGAGAAAAAATTACCGGACCGGGCGAGGTGGCCTTAATAACCATGCTTATGGCAAGGCAAAGGGGTGCCAGGATGATGATACCGAACAGGGACCCCAATACATCCACGATTCGCTTGATGAATCGCTGCCAAAAATCACCCGGAGATTTACGGAATACAAGGACGCGGTTTTTTCCCGCCTGCTCAAAGGATGGGGTGCTGGTGATTCCATTGATGCTCTCGGAGACAATCCAAACATCAAGCCCCTCGCTCTCACATGTCATTGGGAGATCGTGCTTTGTCAGCGAATCTTGCGAAACAAAGATAACCCTGCCAACGGCGTTATCACGGAGGTTTTTTAAGATTGTTTGGGCATTGTTTAAAAGCGGGTCAAACTTTCCAATAATCTGGAGTTCAAGTCGTTCCGATGAGGAAAGCCCCGAGAGGAAGTTCTCGCAGTCTTCGTCGCCGCCCAGCAAAACACTCCGCTCTCCAAAGATACCCTGATTGTAATGATGGATCAGGTATTTCCTCATGATTACCACCCTGAGAAGCAGGAATGCGGGAGCCAGAATCAGGAAAAGAATCAAAACCGAACGACTGGGGATTTCCAACCTTCCGAAAATCGAGACTATTCCCAAAACCAGAATGAGCCAAAAACCTGATTTTACGATCTTTGAAGCAAGATTCTCGAATCTCTGCGATAGAGGGTTCTCGTAGTACCCTTGCAGGTCCAGCAGCAGGGGCGTCAGCGGAATAATCAAGGCCAGCATCCAGTATGTATGGGAGAAGGATGGGATCTCGCCCAAGCGATCAAGGCAGATCACTCCCGTCGATCTGAGCAGATAACTAATCCAGAGACAGATGCCAATCATCAGTCCATCGAGGATCATTGGTAGATCCTTGGAGATTTCCTGCTTGCGGTTCATGATGGGGAAGGAAACAACAGATGTCTTTACTAGAGTGAGTACCATGCGCCGTCAAATCCTGAGCCTTCAACCCTTCCTTGGCAGAGGGGGTACCCTTGTCGTTGGAACACTTCACGACCAGAAAGGGATGTCCTTTATAAGAAAGGCCGAGAAACGCGTGTCCCTGCTCACGGGTGTCGATGTCTTGGAAGTCAGACTGGATTCATTTCCCTTAAAAGGGATGCCGACCCGTTGGTTACGACCGGTGATCGTCACAGCACGTCACCCCGCAGAAGGAGGTGTGGGAAACCTATCTCAATCGCGACGTCGTGAACTTCTTGAGTGCGCTCTCCCCTGGGCTTCTGCATTGGATGTCGAGTTGAGGTCAGCTGCTGCCATGTCATCTCTAATTGCCGGGACACATCAGCAGGGAAAAACACTCATTTTGTCCCATCATGACTTCGCGGCCACCCCGACACTTTCCATGCTTAAAAAACTGGCTTCCAAGGCTGCTGACCAGGGTGCCGATCTTTTCAAGGTGGCCACCTTGTTGAGGGACCGTCATGACTTGCAGCGTTTACTGGATCTTCAGTCAAGTAACACACCGATTCCGATTGTCGCGATGGGAATGGGTGCGGCGGGCCGCTTTTCTAGAATCGTGTTAGCGGGATTCGGAACACCCCTCTGCTATGGCTGGCTTGGAAGCCCGCAGGTGTCGGGTCAGTGGCCGGCTCTGGAACTTCGGGGCATTCTGAATCAGATTCTCCCTTCGTGAGTTTAGTATCATTGTTTCTCCCCCTCGGGGCAGGTTTGGGTTATGCCTGTGGCGCGGTTGCAATTAAACGTGCACTTGGATACGGAGCTTCCGGCCTTTGGGTGAATCTGCTCTGTAACAACATGATGGCCGTTTTTTTTCAACTTCTTTGGCTCTTGCCGGGGCAAGCTATCGGGCCGGAACTTCTGTTGCCACCGGTTATTTGCGGATTCCTTTTTTTTCTTGGGCAAATCTTTACATTCAAGGCCATAGAGACCGGAGATGTTTCAGTTGCCACTCCCTTGCTTGGCTCCAAAGTGCTTCTCGTGGCCCTCTTTTCCTTTTTGCTGATAGGAAAAAATCTTCCCCATGCCATCTGGATTGCATCGATTATGGCGAGTCTCGGCATAGCACTCATTTCTTATTCCCCAGGGGGCAATCACTCGAGGTTAGCCGAAGCAGTTGGATGGTCGCTGGGGGCTGCATCACTTTTTGCCTTAACCGATGTCTTGGTACAGCGTTGGGTTCCATCTGTCGGATACAGCAGGTTCGCCCCGCTGATGTTTGGATCTCTTGGGCTCTTTTCCCTCGTTTATGTGCCTCAATTAATGATTTCGATGAAGAGAGTTTCTGATGCTGTCCCTTTTTGTATCCCCGGGATTCCGGTTTCCTCATTGCCATGGCTCCTGACCGGAGCTCTCCTCTTTGCAATTCAGGCCCTCGCCATGTACTCGTCTATCGGTATTTTTGGCAATGCGACCATGACGAACATCATTTATGGGTCACGTTGTCTATGGAGCGTCATTTTGGTTTGGATACTTGGGCCGATTGCCGGGGATATGTCCCCCAGAGAGGATAGGGAAGGGGTGATGATTCGGCGCATGATCGGGGCTCTGCTACTTTTCGGAGCGATGTCACTAGTTTTGCGATAGTCGCTCAGATAACTTTTTTAATCTAGATGACCGATCAATTTCCCGACCCCAAGGCCTGTGCATCACTTTCCACAGGTGAGATTGCCTCTTCGCTAAGTCTGTTGACCAGAGGCGATGTTGAAGATGAGGCTAAAGAGGCTTTTTTAATTTCCCTTAGCAGCCGAGGTGAAACTGCCGCAGAGCTTGCTGGGTTTGCCGGGGTCATTTTGGAAAGGTCTGTAAAGATCCATATCGAACGCGATCCAGAATCCCCCTTGCTTGAACTTTGCGGCACTGGCGGAGACAGGGCCGGTTTTCTGAACATTTCCACAGCAGCGATGTTTGTGGCTGCTGGTGCCGGTGCAAGGGTAGTAAAACATGGCAATAGGGGCGTAAGTTCACGCTGCGGTAGTGCCGATGTCTTGGAGGCCTTGGGAATCAACCTTCATCTAAAACCTGAATCGGTCTCTTCAATTCTTGATCATGCCGGATGTGTCTTTTTGCTCGCTTCGGATTTTCACCCCACGATAGCAGCACTCTCCCCTCTTCGCAGATTTCTTGCCTCGAAGGGGCAGACAACCATTTTTAACTTGTTGGGTCCATTGTTGAACCCCGCTCTTCCAGAGGCTCAACTAACTGGCATCTTTAACGCCAACCAGCTGGCTTTGTACGCAGAGGCCATGGGTATGCTAGGTCGTAAAGCGGCATGGGCTGTTCACGGAGAGGGACTATATGGTCAAGGTGGGGTGGATGAACTCTCCATCACTGGAAAATCCAGAGTTGTCGCATTCTCCAGTGAAGAGGGTAACGATCGCTCTAGCCTGAAGGAATTTGTGATCGATCCACGGGCACTCGGGTTTACGGAAGTTGAATCCCCAGCTCTGTTGCTCGGTGGTGATGCTAAAGCGAATGCCTCTCGCATTAGGGCGATACTTTCCTGTCAAGAGAGTGGTCCCGCTCGCGACATGATTGTTCTTAACGCTGCTGCTGCGCTGCATCTTGCGGGAATTGGTGATACACTCTCCGAATCGATTGAATTGTCCCGGGAGAGCATCATCTCGGGCAATGCCTCTCGTAGTTTGGATCGCCTCAGAGAATATCCGTCATCCTGAATTGCTTCCCGTTAAGAATCAGAGGCCCAGAAATCCGGGGAGTTCTTCCGGGCCGAAATCACAGAGAATCCTGCCGTCGGGCATTAAGAGCACAGGTGCCTTTGACTGTCCGGAGAGCCTTCTCATTTCCGCGAAGGCATTATTGTCGCTCAGCACATCGATGGACTCATAGTTGATATCCCTCGTATTAAGCCAATTTTCGGCCATATCGCACCAAGGGCATCCCTTTTTGATGTAGAGCTTCATCTTGGTAAGGTTAACTCAAGATATCTTTACTTGTCAGTTAGAGATCGATCTCCTAAAATATCTCCCCAAAGTCGCCATCGTCTAACGGTTAGGACATGCGGTTCTCATCCGCATAATCGGGGTTCGATTCCCCGTGGCGATGCCATTCTTTTAGAGGGTTGCTCTGGTTGTTTGTTAAAATGGAAGTGCTGATTTAGGGGATTTATCGACAGAACATTGGCATCTGGTTGTTTGCGGCTTATAGGTAATAGTACCCTATGGGCGACCTTCCCGAATCGATTGAACTCTATTGCAGAGCTGCCCAGGAGTACAACGCCTCCGACCTGATACTACATGTCGGTGAACCGCCCGTGGTCAGGGTGGCTGGGAGTGTTTCCCCGATGGAGGCGCCCGCATTGTCGCTTGCGGATCTGAAGGCCCTTCGAAAACATTGCTTGGTCCCCGAGGAAGCCACAGATTTTGATGCGAGTTTTGTTACAGCTCAAGGAATCAGATTCCGCGTGAATTTTCACCGTCATCTGGGAGCCGACGGGGCGGTCCTTCGACGAATCAATTCTACGCTTCCTGATATAGACGAACTTGGTGTTCCCTCCTCGATTCTTAAAGAGATATCGTTACGTAAATCAGGTATCTTAATCGTTTCTGGAAAAACCGATTCAGGCAAATCAACCACATTGGCTGGTCTACTTGAGTGGGTGAACAGGAATCATGAACGGCATGTTGTCACTATCGAGGATCCGGTTGAGTTTGTATTTCATAGCAACAGGTCACTATTTACTCAGCGCGAGGTCGGTATTGATACTCCAACATTTGCTGAGGGGTTGAGACGTTCACTTCGTCAGGCACCCGACATTATTTTGGTGGGAGAGATCAGGGATGCTGAGACAGCAACAGTGGCGATGCAGGCTGCAGAGAGTGGACATCTTGTGCTCTCCACACTTCATGCTACCGACGCTGTTGAGGTAATTGAGCGTTTGATGGCATTTTTTCCTGATAGTGAACGAAAAGGCCACCTTCAGGTTCTCTCTGCTCAGTTGCTGGCGGTTCTCTGCCAAAAATTGCTTCCGACAACGGACGGGAAGCTGGCTTTGGCCTGTGAATATATGAGCAATCTTGGACTTACACGTCAGTGCATCCTCAATGGAGATCTTTCATCACTTCGTGAACATCTCATACAGGCGGACAAGTCTGAGTCATCGGTTTTCCTAGAATCATTTCTAAGTTTGGTTGCTTCCGGAAAGATTTCCGAAGAGACGGCCCTGTTGTTCGCCCCTAATCCCTCTGAGTTGCGCCGTAGATTGCGCGGTATATCCAGTAACGCTAATTAACAGATGAGCGATCTGCCTGAAATTCTTGATGTACTTAAGGAGGCTGTGAAAGAGGGAGCTTCCGATGTCCATCTTTGCGCCGGTTTGCCCCCATCAATGCGCCTCAAGGGAGATATCAAGCCGTGCCATGAGCGTATTCTGACAAAACAGGAATGCAGGGCGATTATTCTTGGGCTTCTTACCGACTCGCAGCGTTCCCGCTTGGAAAATGACATGGAACTTGATTTTGGTTTGCAGGTGTCGGGCTTGGGCCGCTTCCGTGGAAATGCCCACTTTTCCAGAGGAGCCTTGGAGGCTACATTCCGCCTGATTCCGGAGGAAATTCCATCGATCATGTCGTTGGGACACCGTCCCTCGGTCATTGGGTTATGCAATTTGAGTCACGGTTTAGTTCTGGTGACGGGAATGACCGGTGCTGGAAAGACTACCACATTGGCAGCCATGATCCGTAAGATCAGCGAGGAACGGGAAGCAGTGATCGTGACGATTGAGGATCCCATCGAGTTTTATTTCAAAAGCGGACGATCCATTATCAAACAAAGAGAACTTGGTTCCGATACGAAGTCGTTTGCCGAGGCGCTTAGACACGTTCTTCGCCAGGATCCCGATGTGATTATGGTAGGTGAGATGAGGGACCGTGAGACCGTACGTGCCGCACTTACCGCTGCGGAAACTGGGCACCTTGTTCTGGCAACGCTTCACACTAACGATGCGCCCCAAGCGCTTGATAGGATTGTTGATTATTTTCCCGGCGATGAGCAGGAGCAGGTCTTGGGTCAGTTGGCCGGGTGTCTGGCAGGTGTCCTGTCACAACGGTTGATAGCCTCGGAAGATGGCTCACGTCGTTTGATGGTTAGCGAGTTTTTGGTGAATAATGGCGCTGTAAGCGCCTGTATAAGGGAGCGTCGGTTGGAGCAAATAGTAGGTCTGATGGAAATCGGCCGTAAAGACGGCATGTACACCATTGATGACACACTCGAGGAACTGTACCTCGCCGGATATATCAGCAAGGAAGAGGCCATTTCAGAGGCAAGGGATGCGGTTCGAATGGAAGGTCTCCGGCGGCGCCCCCAATAAAGGGAGTAAACTCCGCTGTGAGGCCGAATCTGAAGATCTTTTTCCTCTTACTTTTACTTTGTGTTCCAAAGTTACTGTTTGGTATCGGCATCGATCTTTCTAAAGAGCCCGCCTCAGAATCAGTGGTTCAAGCGTTTGAAAAAGGTCACTTGGCCGAGTTTCACCGGGAACTTGGCAAAGCATTGGCCCTTGCTTGGAAGCCGTTCAAAGGAGGTGATTCAGGCACCTGCAGCCAGAAGACATATGGATCTTGGGTTGATTTGTATCATTGGGTTGACTTGCTTGAAAGCGATGAGGCGTCGGTCACAAAACGTTGGTTGTCTCGCCACCTCTCCGTAAGCGAAGAATTGGGAGCAAATCGTAAGGTCTATCATGTGACGATCCATCAACCCGGCTCACCATTAGTGAGACGCTATGATCGGGTGCAGCATTTTTGTACCGAGGAACTGGCGGGAAATCCTGAAATGCTTAACCAAGCTCTTGCCTCTTTGGTCGCGCAGCCTTATGAGCCAAGAAATGGACAATTAATCATCAGGCTTGATCCACAATTCATCAGGGCAACTCTTGAGGATTCAACTTTTTGGAGTTCATGGGCCGATAGTTACGACGAGGATGATTTTGCACCGAGAGTGTTGCTGAACCTGCAGTCAATTTGGCAAACCTCTCCAGTTGATTGGTTTGAGTTCAGGAATCTGGCTTTGGCTATAGCCTTGGTTCACGATCAACCCCCTCCAGATTTTTGGCCCCATCGACAGGTCTCTTCTACAAATGTTCCAAAGAGTTCCCTAAAACCGGTCGATATTTTCAGAGGGTTCGTTCGTTCCTTCCGAGAGGGAAAACTACACCTGGATCCGAGGCATCTTGGAGTGAGTGAGTTGACATACCTTGTTGATGCTCAAATTGATCCATCGGAGTTGGAGTATATTCGTTCCTCATCCTCTCGCTCTCGGGAAAGTCCTCCTAATGCTTTTGAGGCAATTTCTTATGATCAGGGTCGTATTGAGAGGGATGTCTATATGTGGCCCTGGGGTAATTATTCACTTTCAAATATCAGGATTCACGGCGGAATTTGCGTAGACCAAGCATATTATGCTGCCATTTCGGGGAAAGCATTGGGGTTCCCGACGATTTTCTTTTCAGGCGAAGGCAGGAATGGAGGACATGCTTGGGTGGGTTATCTCAAAAGTCATGATCATTGGGATCTGAATGTAGGACGCCATGGAGAGGAAAATGTAGCCACCGGTGTGGCGCTGAATCCAAAGAACTGGACACCAGTAACCGATCATGAAATCTCCATAATGACCCGTCATCCTGACAAAAATGGATTGCAGGAGAGCGCTATCAGGGATCTGACCATGGCCGGTATCTTTCGTCGTCAAAATGATGCATCTCAAGAGGGAGAGGCGATCAGAAGCGCTCTCGCACGATCCCCTGATAATCCCTTTCTGTGGGATTCACTTGAGGACTGGTTACACCGTACGGGTGCAACAGTTATGGAGCTCCGAAAGCATCATGAGGCTGCCATTCGTCAATTTTCTCATATACGCGATCTGAAGGCTCAGCATCAGGAGGCTCTTGCCCGTCTTGCTGCGGAGAGTGGGGACAGAACAACACAAAAAAAACTCTCGGATCGGATCATCAGGGAAAACCTTGGTGTCCGGAACGATCTGAGCGCGGTTGCGGCTAATGAACTCATCTCCTATCAGTTGAAAACGAATGATCCTGATTCCGCCCTTAAATCCTATGAGGATCAGTTGAGAAGACAGGCTGTCGTGGGGAAGGGTGATTTTTTTTATCGCGTCACGGCACCGCTGGCTGAAGAATTTATAAAGAAAGCTCGTCCTGATTTGGCCAGGCGTGTTCTTAAAAGGGCTTTTGATACCATTCGGCCAATCAGAGGATCCCTAGTGGATAAGGAGTTCCGAAAGATGTGGCTGAAAGCAGGCGGGATCTGAGTGTAATTTGCTAGTTGCAACCAAAGTTCAGGGCAGGGAGAGTTTTTAAATGATCCGTTTATTGAGCACTGACTTTGACGGTACATTGACAGACTCCCTGTATCCCGACCGCTGCGTTCCATTTCTGTCCCAAGAACTCGCAGCCGCAATCGGTGGAGGGGCCCTCTGGGCTGTTAATACCGGGCGCTCATTGGACAGTGCCCTTGACGGACTGAACAGACTCAAACTGGGCCTAAAGCCAGATTACATCCTCACCAGCGAGAGGCATGTTCATAAGCCGGATGGAAAAGGTGGGTGGACGGATTACGGCGATTGGAACGCGATCTGCAGAAAGCATCACGACCTTCTTTTTAGCGAAAGTGGTGTCTTTTTCGAAAGCATCTCCAAGCTGATCGACTCCCATGAGGGGGTGAGTTTTCAAGCTAATCTTCATGGAGTGCCGGAGGGGCTCATTGCGTCCACGGAAGAACAATTGGATGAGATAACCCGGATATTGGATAAATTGCCGGGAAAGCCCCGGGATTTTCATTATCAACGCAGTAATATTTACCTGCGTTTTTGTCACCGGCGCTATGACAAAGGGAGTGCTCTTGCTGAATTAAGTCGCCTCATCGACATGCCTGCCTCGCAAATTCTTGCGATCGGCGACCATCAGAATGACCTGGCGATGCTATTTGGGGAGGTTGCGGGAATGGTCGCATGCCCATCCAATGCCCATTCCAGTGTAAAAGAAGCGGTGATTCAGGCGGGAGGTCATGTCTCCAATTTGCCTGCGGGCGAGGGGACCGCTGAAGCAATTCACCTTTATAGGACAGGGAAAAAATCTCTCAGGCAAAAGAAAACCGGGAAGGAGTCATAATGACCCTCTTCCCGGTTGGAATGACTGAAATTTCCTGTTTTAGGACTTTTTCTCCTGAATCTTGTAATGTCCTTTCCCTACTTTTTTAATTTCTGGGAGTTTTGATCCGGTGCTGCTGAACCAAACATGCACATTGGCATTCTTAACCCCGATTTTTTTGGACAGGTCTGTAACCTTGAGGCCGGCGTCACCTGCAGCTTTCAATGCAGCCAGAATCTTCTTCTTGATGGCTCCGCGGGGAGCTCGCTTGCTCCTCACGTTTTTCTTAACGGATGTCTTGGGTCCCTTTTTGGCCGGCCGTCCACGACGTTTTGCGCCAACCCGAGCCGGCTTTCCGGTGATGAGCGAAGCAAGTTGTCCTTCAATGGACTCGATTTCTTGAATCAGGGATTCCTTACGCTCTGTAAGTTTAATAAGGTTACGTAATGCTACCGAAGTAATGTTTGTGAGTTTCATAACAAATTTAGTTATTTTGTAAGTTTTTGATAATGACAAGTATTAAAGCAAGCAGAGTTCCTGCTTTTTTGAGGTGTCGCACCCGTCCGCTGACGATTCCGGAGGTGGGTCAAGTAATTCTCTTGATTGCAGATTTCGATGTTTTTCCTGAAATCCCAGTCAGCCCTGAGGAACTTAATCGCGCCATGCAAATGAAATCAGTCAACGCGAGAAGAGCTTTTCTAGCAGGGCGCCGCGTTGTTCGTTACTCGCTTTCGCTTTGGTTGTCTCTCAACCCTATGGACATATCGATTCGTGTTTCTCCTGAAGGAGCTCCTTATTTTGAAGGTGAGGGCATGCTGTTTTTTAGTATTTCACATAGCAGTGAACTGGTCATGGTTGCTTTCTCTAGGAATCCTGTGGGTGCTGATCTGGAACTTGAACGTCCACTGGATATGGTTTCTCTAGCGGAGAGGTTTTTCTCAAAAGACGAATCGCTCTATGTCCGGGAAAAAAATGATCTCGGGATTTTCTTCAGGCTTTGGACGTGCCGCGAAGCTGCAATTAAAGCTGATGGTAGAGGAATGGCTAAACTTCTCTCTTCGACGAACGTTAAGCTCGAGGAAGAATGTGCTGCCAGTGCTGTGGTTGGGGGAGGGGAGTGGAAAGTAGCTTATGCCATGATAGACCAGTGTTACCATGCCGCGATTGCCAGTCGCCAGCAACCATCGCTTATTCACTGGTGTGATCTAAGGTAGCTGATAAGTTACATCCACTCATGTCATTTCAGGATCTTGGACTCTTAGAAGCCGTTGTCCACGGCGCTCAGCGGATGGGGTATGTGGAACCGTCGCCAATTCAGGCGCAGGCCATACCTATTGCAATGAATGGAGGGGATCTCATTGCCTCGGCCCAGACAGGAACTGGAAAGACAGCCGCATTTGGACTCCCTATTCTCAGTAGATTAAAGCAGTCAAACGGCAGGACCCGGTGTCTGATCTTGGAGCCCACGCGTGAACTTGCCCTTCAGGTTGAGGAGGCGTTTAAGGAATTCTCTGTTTTTACTGATCTGGAGACTGTCGTTATCTTCGGGGGAGTTGGATATGGAGCCCAGCGCGATGCCTTAGCGCGTGGTGCCGATATCATCGTTGCGACGCCGGGACGATTACTCGATTTCATGCAACAGGGGGAAATCAACTTCAGTGACTTGGAAGTTCTTGTTTTGGACGAGGTTGACCGGATGCTCGACATGGGTTTTCTTCCCGATGTGCGCAGGATTGTCGAAAAGTGCCCGAAGGAGCGCCAGACACTATTTTTCTCGGCCACGATCCCCGAGGAGATCGAGCGTCTTTCCTCGTGGTGTCTTCGTAACCCCGAAAAGATATCCATAGGGGCCCGACGGTCTGCCGCAGAGACCGTGAAGCATGCGTTTTACCCAGTGGCCGCAGCACAGAAGTTTGATCTCTTGAAGGCGATGCTTGATAGGACTGAATATCACAGCGTCATTATTTTCTGCCGCACCAAGGACGGTGCGGACCGGATTGCTCGTCAGCTTGAGAATGAAAAGCACAAGGTTGCGGTCATGCATTCGAATCGCTCCCAGCAGGAACGAGTGGATGCCCTTGAGGGTTTCAAGTCAGGTCGATACGAGGTGATGATAGCCACTGATATCGCGGCCCGTGGTATCGACATCGCAGGGGTCAGTCATGTCATTAATTACGACGTTCCCCAGCACCCCGAGGATTATGTTCATCGCATCGGCCGTACCGGTCGCGCCCAGAGCGAGGGCGACGCCTTCACAATCATGACCGCAGAGGAGCTTCCGCACGTGAAAGCGATCGAGACGTTTATTGCCCAAAAAGTTCCGCGTGAAAAGTTGGATAACTTTCCTTACCTCTTCACCATGCTGTTTCAGGAGGATGAGGCCGCAAAAGTTCTCAAGAACATCCGGGGGGCTAGAACCCTTAAGGGATACAGTTACGGGGCGAAGCGGCGCCGCTAAACTGATTCCTAAACTGCTGATTCTGACTGGAACTTCCTGAGCAGCGGTTGGTGTTCCTTAAGCTTTTCGGGCGGAAGGTGATCGATAAAGAGAATGCCGTTCAGATGATCAACCTCGTGTTGGGCTGCCCTTGAGAGTAGTCCCTCGGCTTCAAAATCAAGAGTCGATCCATCAAGATCTTGGCAGACAATACGAACCCGGGCAGGCCTTTCCACCTCTTCATGGAGGCCGGGCATGCTCAGGCATCCTTCAATCTCCCGAGAGCATTCTTCCCCGACCGGATGAATCACCGGGTTGATCATCACAAGAGGCATTAAGGACTCTAGCTCCAGTTCACGTCCCCCAATCCAGGCGCGGCTTGGTCGGTCTTCATAAGCCGGCATGACATCGATCACGGCAAGTTGTAGTGATCGGCCTACCTGCTGTGCAGCAAGGCCGCAGCCATCAGCTTCATACATCGTGACGATCATTTCTTCCGCCAGGGCGAGGATTGAGTCATCAATCTTCTCGATCTTGCGCCCCTTGCTTCTGAGAGAGGGGTGCCCGTACTTCACCACTTCCAGTGGTTCCGGATGAGCTGCTTTTGTATTTGTTTTATTTGAGTGAGCCATGGTTTTCCTGACTTATTTTTCCAACGGCTTTGCAACCGCCGGAATATTCTTAATGCCAGCCTCTTGAAGAGCATCAAGTACCGTGACCACGGTGCCGAAAGGAGCCTCTTTGTCAGCCTGCATCGTGATGGAGCAACCCGGGTTGGCTCGCTGCGCCTCATGGATAGCGGCAGGCAACGCCGCGGCCGTGATGGACTTGTTATCGAAGGAGATCTGATCGGGTCCCTTGATCTGAAGTAGGATAGCCTTCTTTGGTTCGCTGGTCGCTGTTGCCGCTGCCTTGGATTCAGGGAGATTAATCTGTAACTGGGGCAGGCGCTCCTTAAAGGTTGTCGTGACGATGAAAAAAATCAGGAGAATCGCCAAAATATCGATCAGTGAAACAACGGTGATCGAGGGCATCTTTCTGCGCTTGTTATAGAATCGCATGGTTAAAAGATGCGCTGTAAAGCCCTTATAGGGACATTGAAAAATTGGTGGCGGGGGTAGGATTTGAACCTACGACCTTCAGGTTATGAGCCTGACGAGCTACCGGGCTGCTCCACCCCGCGTCTAGAGTCAATAACCTAGCAGTGCCAGCCCCACAGTCAAGGGGCATTGCGGCGTGATGAGTGGTGTAAAAGAATTAACGAAGGCCGACGGCCTTTCTAAGACGCTCCATGACTGGCGACGCGATTTCCGAGGCACGTTCGCCCGCTTTCTTAAGGATACGATCAACTTCAGCGGGGTCGGATGCGAATTGGTCTCGTCGCTCCCGCATCGGGGCGAAGTAATCACGAACTCCGGAGAGAAGACGTTTTTTGAAGTCACCATATCCCTTTCCACCGGCATGGAACTCAGATTCCATTTCGGCATACTCGGCAGGAGAGACCACATGCTTATAAAGGCCAAGAATTGCGGAACCTTCGACCGGTTTTGGAGACTCCACGGGAGTCGAATCGGTTTGGATGCCCATGATTTTTTTCTTCAAGTCAGCTTCCTCAAGGAAGAGTTCCACGGTGTTGCCGTAACTCTTGCTCATCTTTGCACCATCGGTTCCGGGGATGGCGGCCGATTCCTCCCTGATCAATGATTCGGGCAGTTTGAAAATTTCCCCGTAAAGTTCGTTGATTTTAACGGCGATGTCTCTGGTGACTTCCAGGTGCTGTTTCTGATCCTTTCCTACCGGCACGAGATCGCTGTCGTAAGCTAGGATGTCTGCGGCCATGAGAACCGGGTAGGAGAAGAGTCCGAGTGAGGCATGAAGACCTTTTGCAAGCTTGTCCTTATAGGAGTGGCAACGCTCGAGCAATCCCATCGGAGTCACCGTGGAGAGAATCCAGGCAAGTTCTGGAATACAGGTGATATCACTCTGGCGGAAGAGGCAGGCCTTCACAGGATCAAGACCACAGGCGAGAAAGTCGATGGCGACTTCCCGGGAGTTCCTACGCAGGACCTCGGCATCCCTGACCGAGGTGAGGGCATGTAGGTCTGCGATGAAGTAGAGAGCCTCTCCTTTCTCCTGAAGTTCGATGGCAGCCTTCATCATCCCGAAGTAGTTGCCAAGATGGGGAAGGCCTGTGGGCTGTATGCCGGAAAGAATGCGCATAAATCAGAGAGTTAGGATTATGAAGATTGAATGAAGAAGGCAAAGGAGAAGAACGAAATTCGCATCGTTTTCTCCATGACCGGTTGCGAGAACCACCAATTTAGGTGCTCCTCTTCCATGTGCTCAGCAAATTAAATAGTTATGCGTGAAACAAGGGGCCAGCACTGATCCGCCTCATCTTTTCTTTTCAATAGACCAGCTTTCGATGAATCCAAATGCTTTGAAGGAGTCCCAGGCAGGCCATCGTGATAAGTAGGAACGAACCTCCGTAACTCACCATCGGCAGGGGGAGTCCTGTGATTGGTGTCACAGCTACAGTCATTCCGATGTTCATGAAGACATGGGTGAAGAGTAGCATCACTATTCCTATGGAGAGCAGTCGCCCCATGAGATCCTTTGCCTGCGATGCCACATATAGACCGCTCAGCAAAAGAATTGCAAAAGCTGAAATCAGCAGGACTGCCCCCAGGAATCCATGTTGCTCTCCGAAGACCGAGTAGATGAAGTCCGTGTGGACAATGGTGCTTGGTAGATAGCCCAGCTCGTTAAGCGTGTTATGTGCCCTGAATCCCTTTCCCCAGAAACCTGCGCTGCCGATAGCATTGAGAGACTGATTGATGGTCCAACCCGCACCCTGGGGATCAAGCGAAGGATCTAGAAAGATCAGGATTCGATCTTTCTGATACGGTTTAAGTCCAAAGTTGACGACGAGAGGCATCAAGGCGACGCCCATCAGAATCATGGTCACCAGATAACGGAGTTGAATCCCAGCGACAAAGAGCATGGCAAATAGGACGGGCAACCAGACGAGAGTTCCTCCGAGATAGGGCTGAATAAGGATCAGCACGCAGGGGATGGCGGTGATGACCAGGCAGATAAGGATTCGCAGTGCCGGATGCATTGCCTCGGATTCACTGAGAAAAAGGGCAAAAATAAGCACTCCCCCAAAAATCGCCATCTGTGACGGTTGGAAGTTTCCAAAGCCAAGATTCAGCCAGCTTCTTGCTCCGAAAACCTTCACCCCGATAAAAAAGACAAGGATTAGGAGAATGACACTGAGAACATAGAGGGGAATGGCACCAAGTCTCACCCACTGGTAATCGTTGAAAGCCACAATAAAAAAGACGGGTATGCAGACCAGCATCCACTTGATCTGGCTTATCCAAAAAGGCGTATCCCTCATCCAAGTGGCGCTGTAAATCGCGTAAATTCCGAATACGCAGAGTGCAAGCATGATGAGCAGCAGCGGTTTGTTCAGTGCGCGAAACTTGCGCAGAAGCATGAGGGTATTCATCGATGTGGTTTCAAATCCGCGGAACGGCCGCAAGTAATTCGCGTGTGTAAGAATTCCTGGGTGTCTGCAAAACCTCGCTCGTCACACCCGCTTCGACGATCTTTCCGCGATGGAGAACAAGCACAGAGTCGCTGACATGCTCCACAACGGCAAGGTCGTGAGCAATGAAGAGCATAGCCAATCCGAGTTCCTGCTGGATATCTTGCAAAAGGTTCACGATCTGAGCCTGAACGCTTACATCCAGGGCACTGACGGGTTCGTCGCAGATAAGGAATTCCGGCTCCACGGCGAGTGCGCGAGCAATCCCTATCCTCTGTCGCTGGCCGCCGCTGAATTCATGAGGAAAGCGTGAACCCATCTCGGAACGAAGTCCGACTCGTTGAAGTAATGCCGCCACCCGGTCGTCTCGTTCGCTAGGGTGCATCTCCTTGAAATGAATTTCCAAGGCTTCGCCGATAATCTTTGAAATTGTCATACGTGGATTTAATGAACCGAAAGGATCCTGGAAAATATATTGGATCCTCCGTCGTAAGGGACGGAATTCCCTTTCACTCATGGGCAGAATATCCGTTCCTTTCCAAAGAACCTCTCCAGCAGTGGCGGCTAATAGTTTAACGAGGGTTCTGCCAATGGTGGTTTTGCCGCTTCCGCTTTCCCCCAGTAGTCCGACGGTTTTGCCTGCAGGAACTGAGAAACTGACCCCATCAACCGCTTTGAATACATCCGTTTGCCGGCGCAACAAGCCTGAACGAACTGGAAAATGAACCTTCAGATCTCGAACCTCCATCAAGGGAGTAAGGATTTCAGTCGGGTGAATTCCTTTGTCTTTCATGCTCTGCATCCTTTTTCCAATAAGTTAAGGAATTCATCTGGGGCTTTTGATTCGAGTAGCTCTTTCAATGTCGAGGAGTCGCGGCAAACACGTGAAATAGCGCCCAGAATTCTTAGATATTCATTGTTAAGGGCCTCGGGAATAGCCGCCAAAATAACGAGATGGATCTTATTTTTTGTTCCTGGCACATCAATTCCAGCAATACTTCTTCCAGCAGAAAGGACTAACTCCGAGACACTTTCGGTTCTGCTGTGATGTAACAACATTTGAGAGGGAACTTCGCGTGAGATATCGTCCGGAGAGTGTGACAGGATAGCTGCACGTAGGAGTTCCCAATCATGCACTCGGTTATCGCTTCTCAAAGGGAGGAGAAGTTCCTCCAAGACATCGTGGTGGTCACTTGATTTTAACTCAAGTCGCACATCCTTGTGCAGTAATGATGCTGATAATGTGCTCATTCCGCAGGGAGCTTCCTTGTTAAATATTGCTTCCGCTCCATTTGAGCTTTTGGCGCAGAATTTCCGGAAAGGTCGTGTCTGGCATCATGGCTAGCGGCAGGGTAAGCGGGGAAAGGCGCAATGAAACCTGTTCAGATGGCTTGAGGGCATGGGGGGAGCGCCCGTCAACCGTGACAAAAATATCCTGATTGCCCACTGCGCGTATGACCACCTCGCTTCGGTCTGAAATTACCAGAGAGCGGTTACTTAGGACATGGGGGCAGATGGGAGTGACTACTAGGGCTCCGCTGTCAGGCATCAAAATAGGGCCTCCAGCAGCAAGTGAATACGCTGTGGAGCCAGTCGGTGTGGCAATAATAAGCCCATCGGCATGGTATTCCGTTAGGGAGGCCCCATCCACGCTGGCCTGAAGTTTTACCAACTGGGAGCGCTCTCCGCGACTGATCGTCACATCATTCAGAGCTCTCTCAAGGGGAATTCTTCCCCCGGGACCCTCGATTGCCACATCCAGAAGGCTTCTCGGGCTGAGAAGATAATTTCCTGCAAGGATGCAGTCGATAGCTTTCAGATACTCGTCAGAACCAACGCAGGTGAGAAAGCCAAGTGATCCGATGTTGATTCCAAAAATAGGACGGATTTTTCCTCCAGATCGGTGGAGGGCACGCAGAATGCTTCCATCTCCTCCCATGACAAGAAGCAGTTCGCAGCGTTCTGAAAGTTGAGCCTCATCAAGATCGGATTTCTTGCCAACAAGGGTGGCGGTGGCTTTTTCAAGAAGGTAGGGTGACTTTCTGCAGTCAAGTTCACCGGTGACCAAGCGGATAAGTTCAGGAGCACCCTCCTTTCCGGCATGAGCTATTAATCCAATCATCATATTGTTGGCAGTGTGATCGCTTCACTCTGTCCGCCTGGAATTGGAGCCATAGAATCACCACGTCGCAGCAGAGCCAGAAACTCGATGTTGCCAGATGTGCCGGGCAGTGGTGATTCGATGAAGCTGTCAAAGCGGTGCCCCGCGTTTCTCACCCATGTCTTAATCGAGTCAACGGCACGTAGACGTGCTACCGCGTCACGGACGATACCTCCCTTGCCGATATCAGCCCGTGCCAGTTCGAATTGTGGTTTGATAAGTACGATCATGAGGCCTTCCTGATTAAGCAACTGAAACGCCGCAGGCAGGATCTTCGTCAATGAAATAAAACTTAAGTCACCGACGATCAGGTCGAAACGACGGTCGAAATCAGACGCGGTGAGGTAGCGTGCATTAATTCCCTCTCGTACGTCGACCCTGGGATCCTGACGAAGCGACCAGGCAAGTTGCCCCCTGCCGACATCGACGGCTGTAACATGGGTGGCCCAGTGTTGCAGAAGGCAGTCGGTAAACCCTCCTGTTGAGGAACCCAGATCAAGACACGTCATGCCTGTCGGATCGATTGCGAATCCGCTGAGGGCTCCCTCCAGTTTATGTCCGCCTCGGCCCACATATCGATCGCGGCCTGTGATCAGGATTTCACTATCGGAACTAACTTTCGTACCCGCTTTGTCAGCGATCCTTCCACACACCGTTATTTGCCCGGCCAGGATCGCGCGTTGAGCCTTCTCCCTTGAGTCAAAATGACCGGTTTCCACCAGATGCTGGTCAAGTCTGACTCGGATTGAGGCTGGGCTTTTCATTATTTTGAAAAGTTTGCCGCTACTCCCAGTAGTTCGTGGGGTGAATTCAAAAGATATTCCGGATTGAGAGCAGAGAGGGCGCTACCTGTGTTATATCCCCAGGAAACAGCGGCCATCCGTACTCCACTTTCCCGAGCCGCCTCAATATCACGGGTCTCATCCCCGACATAAAGGATTTCTGCGGGATGAACGCGCTCTGAGCGGATGAGTCGGTTCATTTCCCGAGATTTACCGAAAATCTTCGAGGAGGTACGCACAAAATGAAAATAAGGGAGATTGTGACGTTGAAGAAAAGCAGAGACATTATCCTCGGAATTGGATGTCAAAATGCCGATTTTGTGTCCTCTTCCATGGAGTGAGGCAAGGACATCGGTCATCCCCTCGATCGGTTTCACCAAGTCCATTCTTTCGTGGAGGAGTTGCAGTCCCCTGCGTGCAATCACCGGGATGCGCCAGTTGCTAATACCCAGGTGACGTATAAACTCCCTGGTCCCCATGTTCCTCGCAATCTCTAGTTCCTCATCGGGAAGTGGCCGGAACCCGAACTCTACGGACATGTCGTTGAGGATTGAGTGAGCGACCCCCCTTGTGTCCGCGATGGTGCCGTCAAAATCAAAAACCAGCACCTTGATCTCACTCCGTGCAGGCTCCCCTTGTTGAGTCATCGGGGATGAGGTCATTGATCCGGTGAACTAGCTATTATGGGATATTTCAGGAAATCAGTGATGCTAGTTCTGGGGGGAGACTCATTTCACCCTTGAATTTGTGCTCTTCAACTTCAAGGCCGAAATGAGTCTCGACCAGCTTGCGAATGAGATCCATTTCAGAGTCCTGAAGTGGCGGGCATTCCGAGGTCGCTGCAAATTCACGGATCTGCTCGGCGTTGTAAATATTAGGAAGAATCGAGAGGGTGCGGTTGTCCTTCAGGAGCCACTGCATGGCTGCCTGCCCCATTGTCCTGTCGGGACGTTCCAAGAACCGGAGTTGCTCGATTTTTTTGACTCCATTCAGGAGCCAACTCTTGGGGCGATGGTTACGGTGATCATTCGGGGGAAAGACGGTGTCGGCGGTATACTTGCCCTCGAGCATTCCTGAGGAGTGGGGAACACGGATAAGAAATTTCGTGGGTGCCTTGGTGGCTTCTGCCACTTTGTGCAAGTCTGATCCGGGATGCTGTTCCAAAAGGTTGTAAATGTGCTGAACCACATCCGGTTTTCTCTTGGCAATACCCGAGGCTCCCTCTCCAATCCAACCGATGGCTGGACCTAGGGCTATGCCACCATGCCTGAATTTCCCCTCGGAACGAAGATCATCCATCACTTCCCAAAGGGCATCATCCAGGACTTGTTCCTCCCTGATATTATGGAGCTGAAGAATGTCGATATAATCGGTTCCAAGCCTTTGGAGAGCTGCATCAACGGCATTCCGTATCGCCGAGGGGCTGAAATTCTGCGGGATTTCCCTCTGCCCGCGACGACCATCGCCATGGTTGATGAAGTCGTAGCCAACCTTCGTTGCGACCACGATACGCTTCCTTTCCTTTCCCGGAAAGGCTTTGGCAATCAGTTCCTCGCTCCTGCCATTGCCGTAGGTATCAGCGGCATCAAAGAGGGTAATGCCTAAGTCCGCAGCCTGTTTCATGAGGGTAACGGCCTCGTCATCCGTGAAGGTGCCCCACCATCCGGTGGATACCGTCCAGAGTCCGAAACCGATTTCACTCACGGGGAGGTCAGAGCCTTGCAAGGTGCGATACTTCATTTGAAGAAAAGTTAACCCAAGGGGAGTGATAATCCAAGTCCCGTGACTTGGAACGAGGTTTGCTCTTATACTTCATGCCGGATAAGTAGTTTTTCGATTGCCATAGCAGGTTGTCGGAACGAAACCGACATGCTGCAAAGTACCCAAGGACGATCAAAACACACCAATTTCACAACCATGACGACATCACCCGCCCAGCAATCAAGTCTAGACACCTCTGTTTCTGGTCTAAAAAGCCTGATCGAGAATCAACTGAAGTTTAGCCTGGCCCGGGATCCACGAACGGCAACGCACCGGGACTGGTGGTTGGCAACTTCCAAGGCTGTTCAATGCCTTGTCATCGAACGACTGATGGCTACCCAGACTAAACACAGGAACGACAACGTTAAGAGGCTATATTACCTCTCCCTCGAGTTCCTGATGGGACGTCTCTATATAAGCAACTTTCATAGTGCGGGCGTCTACCAGAACATGCAGGCCGCCATCAGGGAACTAGGTCTCAATATCGAGGAACTCCGGGAGGAGGAGTACGACATGGGGCTTGGTAACGGGGGGCTCGGTCGTTTGGCGGCATGTTTTCTTGATTCCCTGGCGACATTGGACCTTCCAGCCATCGGCTATGGAATCCACTACCAGTACGGACTCTTCAAGCAGGAATTCCGCAACGGCTATCAGGTTGAGTTGCCCGATGATTGGATGAAATACGGCACCCCATGGGAGATTGTTCGACCTGAACATACGACGGAAATAGAGCTCTATGGCTGCGTTGAGAATGTTTTCGACAACATCGGGAACTACGTCTCCAAATGGACTGGCACCAAGAAGCTGATCGGTATTCCTTATGACATTCCGATAGCTGGATTTGGAACGAATACTGTTAATTTCCTGAGGCTTTGGTCGTCCAAGGCCGCAGAAGATTTTGATTTCAATGCTTTTAACAGCGGTGGGTACGACGAGTCGGTCCGTGACAAGAATGCGAGTGAAACGGTTTCCAAGGTACTGTATCCCAACGACAAGACCGAGAGTGGGAAGGAATTGAGGTTGATCCAGCAATATTTCTTCGTGGCTTGTTCCCTTAAGGACATCATTCGGAGATTCCGAAGGAGCAATTCGAATTGGCAGGATTTTCCTGATAAGGTCGCCATCCAACTCAACGATACTCATCCTGCAATCTCGGTCGTGGAGCTTCAGAGACTCCTTCATGACGTGTACGGACTTCCTTGGGAAGAGGCGTGGTCGATTGTCACCCGCACGCTGGCCTACACCAATCATACCCTGCTTCCCGAGGCTCTGGAGAAATGGAGCGTCGGACTCTTTCATAAGGTACTGCCCCGTCATCTGCAGATCATTTTCGAGATCAATAAGCGCTTCCTTGAATCTGTCGAGGCCAAGTGGCCGGGTGACGTCGAGATGGTGCGCAAGCTTTCCCTGATCGAAGAGGGGGATCCTCAGATGGTCCGCATGGCCAACCTCGCCGTCATTGGCAGTCACTCGGTGAACGGGGTTGCCGCACTGCATACCCAGCTTCTTAAGAGCGACCTATTCCCGGAATTCGACGCGCTCTATCCCGGCAAATTCAACAATAAGACAAATGGCATCACCCCGCGCCGCTGGCTTCTCTGCTGCAACCCGCGTCTCAGTGAGTTGATCACGTCCAAGATAGGAAACGGCTGGGAAAGAAACCTTGATGAACTTCGTTCACTCGAGGGATATGCCAAGGATCCAGAGTTTCAGCGCCAATTCATGGAGGTGAAACATGCCAACAAGGTAGATCTTGCGAAAATCATCAGGCAGGAGTGCGACATCGAGGTGAATCCATCGGCGCTTTTCGACGTGCAGATCAAACGTCTTCACGAGTACAAGCGCCAGCATCTCAATCTCCTGCACATCCTCGCGCTCTATCGCAGGCTTCTGCAGAATCCGGGGCTTGATATTACCCCTCGCGTTTTCATTTTCGGGGCAAAGGCCGCGCCGGGTTATGATCTGGCAAAAAACATCATCAAGGCAATCAATGCCGTCGGCACCAAGATCAATTCGGACGAGCGGATCAATGGAAAGTTGAAAGTTGTCTTCCTTCCCAATTACCGTGTTTCTTTGGCACAGAAGATCGTTCCTGCGGCCGATCTTTCCGAGCAGATCTCAACAGCCGGCAAAGAGGCTTCGGGAACCGGAAACATGAAGCTTTCGCTGAACGGGGCGCTGACCATCGGTACATTGGACGGGGCGAACGTGGAGATTCGTGAAGAGGTTGGAGATGAGAATATCTTCATCTTCGGCATGACCGTGGAAGAAGTGAACGACCTCTGGAAGAAAGGATACAATCCCCAGGAATTCCTTCAGTCGCACGACGAGTTGCGCGCCGTTGTCGACTGGGTCGGCTCAAACTATTTCACGGCGGACGAAGCCCCCGGTGTCTTCAATATTTTAAGGGATAACCTCGTCTACCATGATCCTTTCCTCTGTCTTCCTGACTTCCGTGCCTACAGTGATACGCAGGAAAAGGTCGGTGAATTATTCAAGGACAAGGCCCGATGGGCGGAGATGGCAATTCTAAACACCGCCCGAATGGGCAAGTTCTCCAGTGATCGCACGATCAGCGAATATGCTCGCGAGATCTGGGACCTTGTTCCTGTAAGGGTTTAGTAAAAAAGCCGACTCCATCCCCCCTCAAAGGATGATTATCATTGTTGGCGCCGGCCTGTCCGGGTTGGCCTGTGCTACCCGGTTGGAGGAATCCGGTGTCGATTGGCTCATGTTAGAGGGCTCGGATAAACCGGGCGGACGTGTCTCCACGAAGATCACTTCCGATGGCTATCATCTTGATCGCGGATTCCAGGTGCTACTTGATTCTTATCCAACGGCCCGTAAGTTGCTGGATTTTTCGTCATTGTGCCCCCGGTATTTTCAAAGCGGAGCGCTGTTGTTCGGTTCCAATTATTCCGAGAGGATCCTTAATCCTCTCCAACACCCCGCCTACCTTCTTGCAGCGCCGTTCATCCGATCGATTTCCCTAAGGGAAAAAATTTCCCTGGGTATTCACGGGGCCATTCAGTGTCTTAAATCCGACGAAGCGTTGCTTCGTAGGGAAATCGGTAAAACGGCTTTGGAGGAGTTACAGGAAATGGGGTTGGGCGAGGATATTCTGGAAAAATTCTTAAGACCCTTTTTTGCCGGCGTTTTTCTTGATAATGAGCTGGGAACCGATGCCTCCGTGCTGCGGTATGATTTGAAAAAGTTTGCCTTTGGAAGGGCCCTGCTTCCTTCGGGTGGAATGGGGATGATCCCTCGTCAGCTTGCAGAAAAGTTACCCGCATCACGACAGCGTTATGGCACTGTCGTCTCCGCCCTTAAACTCACTGGATCGGCGATAACGGGAGTGGAGCTCGCAAGCGGCGAGGAGATTTCCGCTGAGCACGTGATTCTCGCTACTGATGAAGGCTCTTCTTGTCGCTTACTCGGTATTCAAGAGCAACGTCGTTGGAGTGTTGTTTCGACCTACTATTTCACGGGAAGCCATCGTCTCTACGAGGGGAAACTTCTGGTTTTACCAGAGGGACGCGGATCTATTGTCCGGCACTTTACCGATTTAACGAATACTGCTCCCGAGTATGCCCCTCAGGGGAAGAGACTCCTTTCGGCCACTGTCCTCAATCCCCCGGAGAGTGATCAATCATCCCGTGTACATGATGAGATCAGGCGATATTTTTCCGGATTTTCCGATTGGAAGTTTTTACGCGAGGTGAGAGTGCTTAAGGCATTGCCTTCCCAAGCTCCCGGATTCAGGGCCCTTTTCCCGGAGAAACATCCCGCATCCAACCTCTGGTTGGCTGGTGATCAGGTTACTCATGCAAGCATTGAGTCTGCGTTGGCAAGTGGTCTTGGCGTTGCGGATGAAGTTCTTGACTGCATCGGGTAAGAGTCTTGTTACGATCCTAATCCATGCTTGCTTTCTCAACGAACTGGAATGCCTCGAGACATCATGACGGCGCCGCCATGATTGGGGAGATTCTGGAGATGGGATTCGACCAGATCGAACTGGGTCACGGTCTATCTGTTTCGCAGCTACACGGGATCAGAGGCGTATTTGCTAAGGGGAACTTCAAGATACCCAGCGTTCATAATTTCTGTCCGATGCCCATCGAAGTGCTTCATGACAACCCGGATTGTTATGAATTCACATCACATAGACCCTTGGAAAGAGAACGGGCCGTAAGACTCACGAGCCAGACCATGGAGACAGCCGTGGAGTTCGGGGCGCGCTTTATCGTTCTTCATCTCGGGCGAATCATGCCCCTTCGGGGGATGACCAACTCACTACTGGAGTCCTTGAGTAGTCATGGAGTTGCCGATCGTTCCTATAACCGTGCGAAGCTAGCCGCCGTGCAAAAAAGGGAGGGTCAGGGCCCCGCATTTCTGGATCGGGTGGCCCGATTGCTTGAGCCGATTGTGGAAGAGGCTTCCAAAAAAGAGCTTACCTTGGTCGTGGAGAACCGAAGTGATTTTGAAGCTGTCCCGACAGAGCGGGAACTCCTGACCCTACTCCGAAGCTTCGATACTCCACACCTTCGCTATTGGCATGACTTCGGGCATGCCCAGTTAAGGGAGAATCTCGGTCTTCTTGACCATGCCCAATGGCTTCAAGAAATCAGTCCCTTCTGCGTGGGAGCCCATCTTCAGGATGCCAGGTGGCCCGATCACGATCACCTGATACCATTTGAGGGAGAGATTCCCTTCGACCGACTGGTTCCGCTTCTGCCATCATCCACCACGTACGTTCTCGAACTCTCCTCAAAGGCGACACAGTCGGCTATCCGTGACTCTGTTGTTCGTTGGAACACACTCTTTTCTCAATGAATCCGAAAAAAATCATCATGACTCTCATTCAGGCTGGAGTGACTCTCCTGCTCCTCTGGTTGCTCATTCATGATCCGGTGCGTCGTCACCAAATGGTTCAGGCCCTCCATACAGCAAATCTGCTCTGGTTGCTTCCCGGATTCCTCTGTTTCGGACTGGTGCTCGTATGCGGTGCTTTCCGATGGCAGTTACTCATGAAAGTACAGGGCATTTCCCTGGAGTGGTTCCGCGTTTGGAAACTCGTCATGATCGGAATGTTTTTTAACCTCTGTCTCCCTGGTGGAGTTGGAGGCGACCTGATCAAGGTCTTCTTTGCCATGAGAGAGGCTCCCAAGTCCAAAAGCGCCGTGTTTTTGAGCATCGTCGTTGACCGGATTGCGGGGATGTTCGCATTGATCATCGTTTCCGCCGGCGTCTTTGCTTGGTTCTACAAACCGCTGATGTCCCTGCCGATGATCCGGGCCTTCCTCCTGACAGTCACCATCATCTTTTGCGCCTTTATCGGTCTGATCTCCATGGGACTCATCATTGATCGGTTTCATCTTGCAAAAAAACTTCCCGCCAAGATGCCGGGTCATGCGGCGATCCTTGATGTCGCGGGGGCCTTTTCCATCTATGCACGGGACTGGAAAGCTGTGGTGCTTGCCATTCTCATCTCCATGCCGCTGAATGCCTTCATCTTCGGCACGGCCATCTTTGCAGCCTTTGCCTTTGTGGGAAACCCCGGTGCCGCCGCCATGACATCGGTGATTCCCATCGTTAATACCATCAGTTCCCTGCCGATCAGTTTGGCAGGAATCGGAGTCAGGGAGGGCCTGTTCTCAGTGATGCTCAATTCCCTCTATGGGACGGCAGTTGATCTTGCGGTGCTGATCTCGATTACAGGATTTGCCCTAAGTGTCGGATGGGGATTGATCGGTGGGATCATCTACATGACCTACAAGCCCGCTGATGGAGGAAATGTCTCGATCGGTGACATGGAAGCTCAGGTAGAGGAGGTTGAGCATCAGATTGAGTCAGAGGAAGAAGCCACGGGCAATCTGTCCTGATACCTCATAACTGATCATGAAAATGTCCCGATCAACGGAGCGGGTGGGTAATTTTTCGATGAGTGTGGATGGGAGAGCGCTTTCCCCCTCGGGGTGTGACCCTATTTCTGCCATTGAAGATGCTCAGGAAATTTTCGTCCGGATCCATCCCGTTATTTCGGGAAATGCCCCCATTAAGGTGGAGAATAATGTTAGCCAAGGATTTCTCCCCAAGGAGCAAAGTTTCGTTCTGAAATCAATCAAGGAGGAGGGGGGTGGAGTTGCCAGACTTCTTTACATTAGGGCAGGGAAGAAGCAGGGGAACAGATCCTGATGCATACCGAGTCCTCCATCCTGATCAAAGCCCCGCTGGAGAGGGTTTTTTCCATGACTTCCGATCTCACCAGATGGCCGGCCTATTTGCCCCACTACCGATGGGTGAGATGGGTGGAGGGGGGGCCTGATCATGGTATTGTCGAGATGGCGGCGCTCCGAGGATCCATACCTATCAAATGGACATCTGAATTCCGCAGGAATTGCAAGGAATCCGAAAAATCACAACTCTGGTTCCGACATCTCAGTGCCTTCACCAAGGGCATGGAGGTTCGTTGGGTCTATTCTCAGGGGGAGCATGGTGTCCAGGTGACCATTGAGCATGACCTGAATTTTCGCTGGCCACTCATTGCTCCGATTGCGAATCCGATCATCGGGGATTTCATGATCGGTTGGGTGGCACCCCGGACGCTCGCCTCATTCAAAGAACTCCTGGAGATGACAAATTGAACACAGTCCGATCAAGTCGCCGCGCAGTCATCACCGGAATCGGCCCGATCAGTTGCATCGGTATCGGGAAGAAATCTTTCTGGGAGGGCATTCTTGCTGAGAAGAGCGGTATCGCGGAACTAACCCGATTTGATCTCCAGGGATTGGAGGCGCGTTCCGCAGGACAGGTCGATGATTTTGATCCGTTAAACTATTTTCCTGCCAAGATGCTCCGGCGCTTGGACCGCTACGCACAGTTTGCCGTTGCCAGCGCTTTGCTTGCCCTTGAGGACAGTGGTCTCTCCTATTCGTCCGAATCCCCGGATCCCCGTCGAGGGGTTAGCTTCGGAACTGCTCTGGGAGGCATCTCCAATGCGGAGAAAGAACATGATGCCTTTGTGAAAGGGGGATTCAAGGCGGTGAGCCCCCTTCTTGCCCTCCAGGTTTTCGGTGGATCGGCTCATTCCAATATTGCCATTACCTGCGGCTTTCAAGGGATCGGCACAACGAACTCCAATAGTTGTGCCAGCGGCACCGTGGCTCTCGGCGAATCACTGCGCTACATCCGTGACGGGATTGCTGATGTGATGGTTGCGGGTGCTTCCGAGGCACCGCTGAGCCCGCTCACATACGGGGCCTTTGCCAACATAAGAACCATGAGTGAAGCAGATCCCTCGGTTTCATGCAGGCCGTTCGATCTGAAACGTGATGGATTTGTCATGGGGGAGGGTGCTGCCTCGCTTGTCGTCGAGGAGTACGAACACGCCAAAGCACGTGGCGCAAGGATCTATGCCGAAATCCTGGGATTCTCGCATAACAACGATGCCTATCACATGACCTCACCGCATCCGAATGGCGAGCCGACCATCAGGGCCATGCAAGACGCTCTTGCCGACGCCCTGACCAATCCCGAGGAGATCGATTATATCAATGCCCATGGAAGTTCGACCAAGGTCAATGACAGTAATGAAGCACATTGCATCCATACCATCTTCGGGAGTCGAGCCGCGACACTTCCGGTAAGCGCCACAAAGGCCTACACTGCTCATCCCCTAGGTGCAACGGGGGCCCTCGAAGCCGCGATCTGTTGTTTGGTAATGACCGAGGGATATCTTCCTCCGACACTTCATTACGAGACACCTGATCCCGAGTGTCGGCTTGATGTCATTCCAAACAAGGGGAGGGAAGCAAGGCCGCGGAAGATTCTTTCCAACTCGTTTGGGTTTGGGGGGATTAATTCGTGCCTAATCCTTGGAAAGATTTAGAAATCGCCAGATTTTTAGAGATTTGCCGGCCTAACCTTGGCACCTGAGGGAGTGGAATACTGGCCCATGGCCAGGGACAGCGCTGCGAGGCTTGTCAAGTAATCAGCCCTTGCTCCCGCCTGTTCAAAGCGGGATGCGGCCAGGGCGCTCTGATTGGAAATGAGGTCGGTGATATTCAGTAACTGGTTGTCGAATGCGGCTTTGGCGGACTTGAAGTTTTCCTCTGCCGAGGAGACCTGTGAGTCCGCGTAGGCAACCCTCTTTCTTGATTTTAGGAAGTCGTTGTAGGCGATCCAGACTTCCTGAGTTGTCTGTAGTTTGGTCGATTCGGCATTAGCTCGTGCCTGAGACTCCTCAGCCTGTCTTTGTTTGACCTTCTCCACGCGCTGAAAACCATCGAATAGATCCCAGCTAAGGACGGCGAATCCTGAGTAACCCTGTGCGTTTCCATAGTAGGTTCCCGTGAGTGAGGGTTGAGATGCCGTGTAGACGTATGGCTCGCTCGCGTAGGCTCCTTGAAGCGAAAGTTTGGGCATGAAGTCAGCTTTGGCCCGCTCGACCGCAGCCCTGCTTGCGGCGATATCGGCCTTGCGTGCCGCCAGATCAGGACGTTTCAGGATGGCTTGATCGATCAGTGAGTCGACCTTTGTGCCAAGCACCTCGTAGGGGGAAGTGGCGGCATTTGTATCATTACCTCCCGGAATCACCTTGAGGGGGGCGTTGGCTTGCAGTCCTGCGGCGACACGCAGGTTGCCAAGGGTGACTTCGACGTTCCGGTCGGCGCTCGAGAGATCAAAATCGGCTTGGGCCAGGGTCTTCCTAGCCGTGTCGAGTTCGGGCTTTGTTCCGAGGCCATTGGAGACCTGAGCCTCGACCATGCTCAGGATTGTTTTGGAGAGTTCCAGATTTGCCTTGGCAGCCTCCATCTGAGAGAGGGCCGCCGTGTGCGCGAAATAGGACTGCTGGATTCCGTACACAGTGGTCTGAACATTCCTGCTAAAAGCAAGGTTGGCCGATTCCAGGAGGGCGACCGTGCGACGCACATCAGCCGCGCGGCGCCCGAAATCAAGCAGAAGATACTCGAAATCCAGTTCCGGAGTGAGGCTAGTCTGTCGGAGGCTCATTGGGCCGTTATTAATCTGGTAAAAACTTTTCTGATAACCTCCCTGAGCATTCAGTGAGAGTTTTGGGTAGTATGGAGACTTTGCCTGACCCACTTGAGAGCTGCTTGCCAAGGCATTGAACCAAATGGATCGTGTCAGCGGATTGTTTGCCAGTCCAAGCTCGATCAACGTGGAGAGCTCATAGGAATGATTCGGATCAAAGGGGGCTGCATGCTCGGCGATGGGAAATGGTTTTTCCGGGCCCAAGAGCGTGTCCAAAACATTACTATCACCTTTGCTGTAAGCTTCTTGAAGCTGGAATAGCAATAAACATCCAACGAGCGTGCTCACTCCTAGAAAAAATCTGCGTCGCTGTGGTCGTCTCACTGGTAATGCCTCTGAAGCATGGTAAACGATGCCGAGATGTCCTGCCCAACTCAATCCCTTCCTTAATCAGATTGCGTTCCTGGTCGTGTACGGATTTGATCACGTTCTGTGATCACCGAAATCCGCTCCGCAGTTGGCTTCGCCACCCAATTACCCCGTTATAATGAGATTGTTACCATTCTCTTCAAATACGGCTTTGCTGATGTCCTTAAATTGGTGGCCCTGCAGCAACTCTTGGGAGTCGACAAGGCAGTTCTGGAGATCCACGCAACAGGTCCCTTATCCAGTCCCCCCCAGGAGCGACTTCGCTTTGCACTTGAAGAGTTGGGTCCCACGTTCATCAAATTCGGACAGATCCTCAGTTCTCGCCGTGATCTTGTAGACGACACTTACTACGAGGAGCTCACCAAACTGCAGGATAATGTCCCGACGTTTCCCGGGGATATTGCCAAGGAGATATTTGCCCGCGAGATGGGGCGCACCGTGGGAGAGGCTTTTCAGGAGTTTGATGAGAACCCGATCGCCGGTGCTTCCATTGCTCAGGTTCATAAGGCCGTGACCCGCGACGGGGTGACCGTTGCAGTTAAGGTGCAGCGTCCCGATATCCGCCCGGTGATCGAGCAGGATCTCTCCATACTTGTTGATCTGGCAAAGTTTGTTGAACAGCATGTCCCTGATCTTGCCTCCCTGAATCCCGGGGCGGTAGTGAAGGAGTTTGCCGATACACTTCTTCAGGAACTCGACTTTACCCATGAGGCGGGCAATGCGGAACGTTTTGCAGAACAATTCCGGGGAAATTCCTCCATCAAGGTTCCGCAACTATTCAGGGAACTGAGCGGTGAGAAAATCCTCACAATGGAATTCATCACCGGAAGATCAGTAACCAAGACCGATGATCTTCTGTCCCATGGAGTAAATCCCATCTCCCTGTCGGAGAGTATCTCAGGGCTGATTTACGAGCAGGTATTCACCCACGGATTTTTTCATGGTGATCCTCATCCCGGTAACATGACGATCATACCCTCCCAAGATGTTCCCTGTGGCGGTGTGCTGGGATTGTATGATTACGGGATGATGGGTGCATTTTCCCCGAGTTTTCGATCTAATCTTGCCCAACTGATCGCCGGACTGGGGGAAAAGGACAACAGGCAGGTCATGCTCGCCCTTATTGATCTGTCCGAGGATGGAAATGTTGCCGATTTCGACCGGATGCTCCGGGATGTGGAGGAGTTCAGTGAAAAATATCTCAACAAGCCTCTTGCAGAGATCAATCTTTCCTTGGTCCTTAATAACCTGTTGGAACTGCTTCGGGCGCATCGGCTTCGCATGAAGGGTAATTTTTACCTCGGAATCAAGGCGCTCTCACAGGTGGAGGCGGTGGGTCGTTCCCTCAATCCCCAACTCAACTTTGTCGCGTTGGGGCGTCCCTATGCGGAGAAATTGATCGCGGGTAAATACATGCCGACTCATCTTTTGGAGCTTTTAAAGAAGCTGGGGGCTGCCTCGGTTGATTTTCTCGAGATTTTTCCAAGTGATTTCAGGGTTTTTTGGAATCGTATCAAGAGAGGAGATGTCACCATACCGCTGCAGCATAAAATCGATGCCAAGGGAATCGAACCACTGCGAGTCACGCTTGACTCGATTGCAAACCGCTTGGCCAACGCGATCGTCGCTGCTTCAGTCCTTATCTGCTCCGCCCTGCTGATTCACTCGGGGATTCCTCCCAAGATCTGGCATATTCCCGTCATTGGACTGGTAGGGTTATGCTGGGGAGGCTACATGTGCCTTCGGATTGCGCTCTCAACGTGGAAGCACGGGGGGCTTTGATCGGATCAATTAGCGTTGCCCAGTACTTGGGGGCGTCCATAAAGTATGGCCATGAAGTTTCGGATCCTATGCCCGTCCCTCCTCGTCCTTCTGACGATGAGCGGGTGTGATCCTCAGATCAATGTTGCCGGGGCTTATTTCCCCGCATGGCTCCTTTCGGGCCTCGTCGGATTAGTGGTTTTTTGGGTGTTACATCTGGTTTTTCTGCGAACAAAAATGATCCCGTTTTTCGTTCCGATCCCGCTTTTTTACATGGCACTCTATATCGTCCTGACCTGCGGGACGTGGTTGCTTTTCTTTGCTGCTCGATGAGTGAAGCATCCTCCATCAGTCCGCCCGAGTCTCAAGGGGATGCCACGCCCAGAAGGGACATCCCGCGAACGGTTTTAGGAATCATCTTCTCGCTGGTGGCGTATGTCTTGGCGGTTTATCTTTCCTATGCGGTTTATCAGAATATCCGGATCAATCCCCGCACGGAGGATGCCCAGGTTCGCGCCAATGTCATCGGTGTGAGTCCCCAGGTCGGCGGTTCCATCATCGCCATCCACGTCAAGGATAACCAGCAGGTGCACAAAGGGGACCTGCTCTTTGAACTCGATTCACGTCCCTATCTTGCCGAGGCCGAGAAAGCGAAAGCCCAACTTTCGCTCACAGAGCTTGAGATTCAGGCTTACAAGGACCAAATCGCCGCCTCCGAGGCTGAGTTGAAACAGAGTCAGGCAAAAGCTGCCTATGCCGTCGACTATGCCAAGCGTGTCCAGGCACTGGTAGGGAACCTATATGTGACCGTTGATAAGAATCAGCTGGCTCAGACCGAAGCGATCACGGCTACCGACAAGGTGGCTCAGGACAAGGCTGCCCTGGAGCGCGCCCAGAACCTTCTGGGAGAGCAGGGTGACATTAACGTGCGCCGAATCGCCGCTCAGGCTGCACTGAAAGATGCAGAACTAAAGTTATCTTATTGCAAGGTCTATGCGCCCTGCGACGGCTACGTTGTCAATCTTCAGATCACGCCCGGTGCCTATGCTGCGATTGGGGAGCAGGTCTTCTCCATCGTTGATCAAAGGATCTGGTATGTACTCGCGAATTTTAGGGAGACGGATCTTCGACACATCCGTCCCGGTATGGAGGCTGAGGTCTTTCTGCTTGCGGAGTCCAACCGTAAGATACGGGGTATTGTCCAAGGGGTACCCAAGGCCATTACGGCCCAGTTTGCCCCAACCCAGAATGCCTCCGGGGGACAGGGGATCCTGCAGAATGTTTCCCCCACGCTGGACTTTATCCTGCTTGCACAGCGTTTTCCGGTCAGAATTGTCCTGGACGAACCTGAAGAGCATTCTTTTCGCATGGGAGGGACTGCAGCGGTCATTGTAAGGACAGAAAGTGACGTGCAGGCCGGTCTGAAGCGTGTGGAAGATCTTCAAAAAGGGGATGCTCCTGAATTTCGTGCCCCGTTGGGTGCAGCCAAGGATCTACCGCTTGTCCCCGCACCGTGAACGAACAAGTCAGGAAGGCCTTTAGGAGCACCCTGGCCGTGGGGATCACGTTGTTTGCGATCGAGATTTATCCCAATCCCGTCGCTGCTCGAGGGTTACTGTGTGCCTCTTTGGTCTCTGCGTTGCCCACCTTTCAGAGAGCATTGATGCGCCAGCGTTTTCTTCTGATGTGGATGGCGGCCGCTGTGGGCATGCTATCGGAGGTTCTGTTTCGGGATGCACCATGGTTTTTTGCTCCGTTCTATTTTGCCCTTGTCTGCCTTGTTTTTTTTCTGGGATCCAAAAGTCGTGATGAGGCGACTATGATCATCATCGCCTACGGAATGAGTGGCTCGCTTCTAAACCAGTATACGGGCTCCATCAACGAACCCGTTTTTGACGGATTCTTTCGTGCTTTCTGGTGTTCTGTCGGGCTTTTTGCCGCTTCATTTTCCTTTCTTATCTTCCCTGTTCAGAAGTTAGCTCATGCAAGCAGAGAACCTCGTGTTAGCTTTCCAGTTCGAGACATTGTTTTTCTGGGTGCTTGCGCCGTCATATCACTTTTTGTGGGTTTGTTGGCAGTCCAGTATTTATCGTCGGCCTTCTTTGTGATGGTGACGCTTGTATGGGGAATCACGCTCATCAGTCAGCAGGATAAGTCGTCCCTCCCGATGACCTTTGTCATGGGAATCGCGGGATTGGTTCTTGTGGTCGTCTTTGAATCAATTATCGGTGCCTCGACAAATAATCTGATGGTTTATTTGTCGGCGTTCTTGGCCATTGTCTGGTTGATCAACTGGGTGAAATTCTCGAATCCCTCATTGGCTCCAATTCTCACCTTCTTTTTGATTGTTTTTCTAACTGGTGGAGGACTGGTTCCTCATCCGCTGCAGTCGTTCAATCAGACGCTTTACATTTTGTACAGTGTCCTTGCGGGTATTGTGATGGCCTCCGTGCTATGGGTAATCGACCAAACACTCCGTTCTGTTGAAATGGCCGTGGAGCGTTCAGCACACAGCAATCTTGCTTGCTAATCCTCCCACTCGGGGAGTTGGGATTCATCAGCCGGATCAAAATCCTGTGACTTGCTATTGGAGGATAATCCACCCATACCCGTTCCCATCCCTTGAGGGGTGTATCTTGCGACGGCCCGTGCAACTTCCCAACGTTCCATGAGCTTTTCGGGTAGTTCCTCCAAAAAGCGTGAAGGTCGTTGAAATGCCTCGCCATAGGCAGCGTTAAGTCTCAGTTCGGGATAGGTTAGATAGAGTTCATCCTTGCATCTGGTGACTCCGACATAGAAAAGGCGACGTTCCTCCTCCAGGGCAGTGTCATCCTCGATCGAGCGACCGCTTGGAAACATTCCCTCGGTCAGCCATGCAAGGAAGACAGCCTGCCACTCCAGTCCCTTGGCCTGATGAATGCTGGAAAGACAGACACGATCCTCCTCCTCATCACGACCGCTCACCTCACTTGTTTCCGTTCCTCCAAGTAGTGTTAGTTGAGCCAGGAACTCATCTGTCTTTTCAAACTGCTTGGCATAGTTCGCAAGGGTATTGAGGTCATCCCGACGAGCCTCATAATTGGCGAACTTCGTCTGCATGTAATCGTCATAAAGGGAATTCATGACAGCGGTGATCATCTCTGAGGGTGAGGAAGGTTCACCGCTTGGGGCCAACTCGCCTAATGCGGCAACCATCTGGGACCATCCTCCCGATGATTTCGAAGGAGGTTTGCATCCTTGCTGCAGCAGGGAAAAGGTACGGCGTCCTTCCAGTAGTTTTACAGTCTGTTGCCAAAGATTCTCAGCTGTTTTGGAACCTATGCCCGGAATCATCCTGACAATGCGCTTGAAGGCGACTTCATCATTGGGATTCAGCGCGAATTTCAGGAAGGCGGCGACATCCTTGATATGGGCCTGCTCAAAGAAGCGCAGTCCGCTGGTTATTCCAAAAGGGATGCCCCGTCTGGTGAACTCCAGTTGGATTTCCATGGAGTGAAAATGAGCCCTGTAGAGCACGGCGATCTCGCGGAAATCAACACCCTCGTCATGAAGTTCCAGGACACGTTGGGCGATGAAGGATGCCTGCTCGTTGTTTGTAGCCAAAGGAACGAGTGCCGGCTTTGTAATGGCGGGTTTACGCACGGCCCTTAGTTCCTTGGGGAACTGGCGCGGATTATTCAGGATGGAGGCATTGGCTAGCTCAAGAACTTGGGGCACGCTCCGATAGTTCGTTTCGATCTGATGCACGAGCGATCCCGGGTAACGCTTGGGGAATTCAAGGATGTTTGCAAAGTCAGCTCCCCTCCAGGAATAGATGGATTGGGCATCGTCCCCGACGACCATGATGTGCTTGTGAGTTGCCGCCAAGGAGTCGATGAGGCCGGCTTGCAGCCTGTTCGTGTCCTGATATTCGTCCACAAGTATGGCGCGGAAGCGACGACGGTAGCTGTCTGCGATTTCAGGATTGGTCAGGAGCAATTCATGCGTTTTGGAAAGCAGATCGTCGAAGTCGAATGCGTTGACCTCTTTCTTTTTTCCCTCGTAGGCAGTTGCTACTTGGGCAATCAGTTCCTCAAGATCGATGAAGTATCGGTAACGCCGGGCAAGAAGGGTCCGGAGTGTCTCTCCTGTGTTGCACCCGAGACTGATTAACTCCGCAAGCACCTGCCCCTTTGGGAAGCGTTTGTCATTGGTTCGAAATCCAAGACGAGCAACCACGGACTCCAGGAGTTCTTCCTGATCCTCCCTGTCCATGATGGTGAATCCCTCTGCAAAACCGACAGCTTCGGGATTACGTCTCAGAATGCGGTGGCCGATGGAATGAAACGTTCCGCTCCAGAGCCCTTCGGAGGCACCCGGAAGGAGGTCGTTGACACGCTCCACCATTTCGCGTGCCGCTTTGTTGGTGAATGTCAGCAGGAGGATTTCCCCGGGACGATATCCCTGCTCGAGGAGCCATGCCACACGGTACGTCAGCGTGCGTGTCTTGCCGCTGCCGGCTCCTGCTATCACAAGATGTGCTCCCGGAGGAGCTGTTACCGCTGAGAGTTGCTGCTCGTTGAGTGCTTTTCCAAAATCGATGCCTGATCCTGAGCCCGGTGATGGATGGAGCTGGTAGCTCCTGCTCATGAACTTGAGTGATTCTGATCAACCGGATGCCGGTGATGCATGCGGTGCTTCAGGGGTCTGGTACCGGTATCGGACTGGATTGTTCTCGTTGCAGACACAGGCTGACCCTTGGATTCCTGCGGAAGTCCCAAGGCCCAGCGCAGAATCCGTGCGGAATCGCTGAAGATCCTCTCCTTCGTGCTGCCAAGGATCACGGTGATAACTTCCCGGCCGTTATAACTTCCGCTGCTGACGAGGCAATGCTTTGCCTTGTCGGTGTAGCCGGTCTTCATGCCCGTGCAGAACCAGTTGTCGCGCATGGTCTGGTTGGTGTTGCGAAGCATGTGAATGTGACCGTCGGCGTAGCGGAAGGGGAGGTATTTGGTCGCCATGATGGGACGGAGTGTCGGATTGGCATAAGCGGCCCGAGCCACCTTGGACATGTCGGAAGCGGTGGAGTATTGGTCATCGGCGGGGAGTCCGTTCGGATTCACAAAGTGAGAGGAATTCATGCCCAGGCTCGCGGCCTTGCTGTTCATGAGGTTTGCAAATGCCTCGATGCTGCCTCCAACATCCCGCCCGAGTGCACGTGCAACATCATTGGGGCTTTTTACGAGAAGGGCGGTGAGCAATGCCCCCCTTGAGTATGCGGTTCCCGGCTTGAGTTGCAAGGTTGTCGGCTCTGCCAATTCGTCAATCGGTTCAATCACGACCTCTTTCTCCATGTTTCCCTGTTCGGCCACGATGAGCGACGTCACGAGTTTTTGGGTGCTTCCCACCGGACGTTTTTCATTGGCATTCCTCTCGAAGAGGACACTGCCGGAATTGGCGTCGACAACGATGACGGAGGCTCCTTTCACATCCGGAGGTTGATCAACCGCAAGTGCCTGGCCGATGCTCGCGCTGATAAGGGCATAGAGTGTTATACGGATTTTCATCAGACTTATGGGAGAGTTGATGGTGATGAATTGGAGGGTTGTCCTGCAACAGCTTTGGCGATCAGTTTTTCAATGGCTGGATCGCGCTGGGCGCCAAGATCGAGGGCTCTTTGGTAATGGCGGCGGGCCAATTCGATCAGGGGAGGGGTCCGGCCAAGGTAGAGCACCGCGAGATTAAAATTTGCATCGGCGTAGCGTGGATCCAATTCCACTGCCCTCCGGAGTTCCTGCTCGGAAGCCTCGCTCCAGCCCTTGCGACCAGCTGCCATGCCAAGATAATTGTGAGCACGCGGATTATTGTCATTAAGCAGCGTTGCCTGTGTCAGGAAAGCGAAGGCTTCCTGATCCTTCTTCTGCTCCAAGGCGTTCATTCCGAGAAGTTGCCATGCGGGCGCATTGTCGAGATCAATCGAGAGGGCTTTTCGAAGGACGGATCGAGATTCCTCCAGGTTCCCCATCTTGGTTTTGACGGCGGCTGCGCTCACCAGCAGGGACGGAACATTCGGTGCCACGGCAAGAGCCTTTGAGTAGAGTGCATCGGCTTTACCCAGATTTCCCTGGGCAAAGGACTGCTCCGCCTGGCTGACTAGGGGAAGTATTTGCTGGGGAATCTTCGGAGGCGGAGGAAGTGAAGGCTTGTTGGTTGGAGAATCCCTGGCATCGGGTGTGGCACCGATCCCGGTGCTCAAACCAATCGATAAGAAAAGAAGGCACCTGAACAACTCTCCCCTCATTGTTCTGACTTGGGCGCTGAGAGTTCGATCGAGCGGTCTCTAGCTGCAAGGACTGAGGCTCGCACGACATCGGGAAAGCCCTCCTTTTCCAGGACAGCCAGGCCAGCTGCGGTGGTCCCCGCAGGGCTTGTGATTTCTGCTCGAAGGGCTGAGGGTGACTCTCCTGTCTCGTTGACCAGTGCGGCGGCAGCTGAGAGGGCGCCCGCTGCAAAGGTTTTTGCAAGTTCAGGATCCAGTCCCCCCTCGATGCCCCCTTGGGCCATCGATTCAAGCATGAGTAGTGCAAATGCGGGGCCGCTTCCACTCACGGCGGTGACTATGTCCAGATCCCTTTCACTAACAATGACAGCGGAGCCAACGGAGGAGAAGATCGAGGTCGCTGAATTGATATCCTCGTCGGTGCAGGATCGGTGTGGCGCCACGGCGGTGATCCCCTTGCGGAGACGCACCGCTGTGTTGGGCATGGCGCGGATAATGCGTCCCTTGCCGTCAGCGGCTTGAAAAAGATCCTCGGATCGAACGCCAGCAACAATGGAGACGAGTAGTTTGCCCTCTAGATCCGAGGCGATTGATGAGACGACAGCTAGTGCTTGGGCAGGTTTAACGCAGAGAAAAATAATTCCGGCCCCACGAACTGCCTCTGAGTTGGATCCGGATGCGATAACACCAAGCAATGACGCCTTCGCCGTTGAGGATTCGGGACTCCTTGCCGAGACGGTTATATCCGCACCCGAGGAGAGGCCCGAATCCATGATGCCACGAACGAGGGCACTCCCCATTTTTCCAGCACCTAGAACCGCGTAATTCATGGGATTATCTTAAAGAAGAGAACAGTTGGTGCAAGGTTTGGAGAGTGCCTCATCCGTTAAATCTGTGACAAATCCCCGCAAACTCGACATTGCAGGAAACACATCGGGGCGATTAGTTTAGGCACACATGCTTGCACTGGATAATCTTAGCCTGACTCTTGGTTCCGAAGAGGACGCTCCGAGGTTGTTATCCCAGATTTCCGCATCATTCAGCCGCGGACAGTTCATCGCGGTCATCGGACCCTCAGGATGCGGCAAGAGCACCCTCCTTAAAATGATTGCCGGTATCGCAGTCGGCGATGAAGAGGGGACCATTCATTGGGATGGTCGGAATCTTGCCGAAGAGGACTTCAATCCTTCCGAATTCGGTTATGTTCCTCAGTTCAGCATCGCTCATGAGGATCTGACAGTTGGGGAGTGCGTCGAGTATTCCGCCAGACTCCGTGTGAGCGGACAGAGCGGAGAGGAACGTGATTCCATGGTTGATCGTCTGCTGGAAGAGGTGGGGATGGGGGAATTCAGGGAACGCCCCGTCAAAGTCCTTTCCGGAGGGCAAAAGCGGCGTCTGGCTCTTGCGATGGAGCTGGTGAGCAGTCCTCCCATTCTTCTCTGCGATGAAGTGACCAGTGGTCTCGATCCCCGCTCGGAGGATGATATCGTCACACTTCTCAGGAATGTTGCCCGGGATGGAAACAGGTTGGTCATGTCCGTGACCCACAGCCTCAAGCACCTCGATTCGTATGATGCCGTCGTGGTCCTTTACAAAGGTGTCCTCGCCTATGCCGGTCGCCCGGATCATCTGGCTCATTATTTTCGAATAGAGGATCCAAGTCTCGTTTACGGCCAGTTGGAGAGTCGCGATCCCGACGGTTGGCAGGCCTCTTGGGTAAAGCATTCCGCAGCCTTTGTGAACGTTCCGGATAATGCGGGTGAGAAAGAGGATCATGTAAACCATGATCCGGAGGGAGGTGAACAGCACGACGCCCAGAGTTCCCATCCAAGTGCGGTTTCCCAGTTTGTGACCTTGGTCGAACGTCGCCTGCGCATCTTTTTTCGCAGCAAGGCTCAGCTCTGGCTTCAGGGAGGGCTTGTGTTTGGATTTCCCTGCCTAGTTGCTGTCTTTGGTTGGAATGGTCTCCCCCAGATTCGAAATCTGGGAATGGGACTTGATCTTAATGTCATTCAACAACTCACCGAGGCCCGGGATTTTCTGATTCAGGCTAGCAAGGTCGGAAGTCTAGTTTCCGGAATCGCAATGTTTGAAGTAATCCTGCTGACCCTGATGGGAGCCAATAATTCGGGTCGCGAAATCGCGGCCGAGCGGCAGATCTTCGAGAAGGAAAAACTCTCGGGATTGAGTCCTGTCGCCTACATCGCCAGCAAGGTGCTTTTTCTTGGGGTTCTCTCCGCCATTCAGTCGCTTTGGATGGGGCTCTTTATTCATTTCACCTGTGCTTTTCCTGGTGACTTACCCTCCCAGTTGCTTTTCCTCTTTTTGGTCAATGCAGCCATGACCTTCATATGTCTTGCGATCTCAGCGTTCATGTCGACCGCCGAGCAGGCCTCCTTGGCATCGATTTATCTGGTTGGTTTTCAGCTACCTCTTTCGGGTGCCGTGCTGGCGCTGCCAACCTGGCTAGGAGCAATAGCGCGTCCTTTCATTGCCGCCTACTGGAGTTGGTCGGGGATCCTGCAATCGCTTAGAGGGGAGCGTTACTACGACATCGTCGTCATGGTTATTCAGACTGGCCTTTCTGCAGCGCCCCTCTGTCTTTGGGTGCTAGGCATTCATATTGGTGTCGGGATCCTGTTGGCTTACCAAGGATGTCTTAAGACCAGAATGGACTAGGGGAGACACTACGAGAATTGACTCCCTGCAGTCTTTTCGGTAATGTATTTTTAATGACACGACATCCAGCATCTGGTGATGCAGGTGATCTGCTGAAGAACTCGACGCTTTATCGTGAGTTTCAAGCGGAGCGGGAGGAGATTCTCCGGCACAAATGGTTCGAGAGTGAGAAGCATGGTCGTGACATTGGATTTGAGCGGGCTCTTCTTGATTGGATGATGAAGCACCGAACCACATGGCGACAGGCTCGGGCCGCCGCCAAAAATACCGGCGGCTAGCCAATGTTAAGACCTCACTCCTTTAAGGAGGTCCCGCGAGACCCCCAAGGATCATGAAGCCAAACGACACCAAAGATTCCAACACCCGGCTAGACCTCATGGATGAGGATCGGGCCACACTGGTGATGGATGCGGATGCGATCCGTAAGGCTATCCGGCGCATTGCTCACGAAATCATCGAGCAGAACAAGGATCTTCACAGGTTGGTGATTGCCGGAATCCCGACACGGGGAAAAATCGTCGCAAGCCGGATCGCCGCACACATTTCAGAAATAGAGGGGGTATCGCCCTCTCTTGGCACGGTTGATGTCTCGATGCACCGTGATGATCTGTCCACAAGGGCACGTGTCAGCATGCTTCAGCCGACGGAGCTCCCTCTCGATCTTGATGGGCGCCCCTTGGTCCTTGTTGATGACGTTCTCTATACCGGGCGCAGTTGCCGGGCCGCAATGGATGCCGTCGCTTCTTTTGGCCGTCCTTCCCGTATTCAACTCGCGGTATTGGTAGACCGGGGGCATCGAGAGCTTCCGATTCGGGCTGATTTTGTAGGAAAGAACATTCCCACAGCCTTCAGTGATCGTATCCGCGTCAGATTTGAAGAGAGCGACGGCATTGCTGACTCGGTAACTCTTCTGCATCCTTCCACCACACCACAACCATGACCTGGCAACACAAGGATCTCTGTGCACTTGCGGACCACACGCCCGATGAGTTGCTGACCATCCTGAATACCGCAAAAGCTTTCAAGGGGGTGGGTGAGCGTAACCTCAAGAAGGTTCCGGCTCTCCGTGGAAAAACCCTCGTTAACTTCTTCATCGAGCCCAGTACCAGAACCAGGATTTCCTTCGAGTTGGCTGCCATGCGCCTGAGTGCTGACGTTGTGAATATCTCGGCTTCCGCCTCGAGCCTTGAAAAGGGGGAGACACTTCTTGATACGGCTAGAAATCTCGAGGCCCTGCGGGCGGACCTGATCGTGATCCGGCACAAGTCCGCGGGGAGTGCCCGTTTCCTTGCGGAACGATTGGACGCTTCGGTGATCAATGCCGGTGACGGTGCCCACGAGCATCCCACCCAGGGACTGCTGGATGCTTTCACGATTTTAGAGAAGCTGGGGCGGATCGAGGGCGTCCGTGTTGCCATTGTGGGGGACATTCTCTTCAGCAGGGTTGCCCGTTCCAACATCCAACTCCTTACCAAGCTCGGGGCAGAGGTAACTCTGGTAGGCCCTTCAACGCTTGTTCCGGCAACATTTTCCTCACTGGGCGTTCGGATTGCCCACAGCATTGACGAAGTGCTGGATCGTGTTGATGTGATCAACCTCCTGCGGATCCAGCACGAACGTCAGCGCAAGGAATACTTCCCCAGCTTGGGTGAATATACGGCGCGATTCGGCCTGACCAAGAAGCGGGCAGGGATGATCAATCCGGAGTGCCTGATCATGCATCCCGGCCCCATGAACCGTGGCGTTGAGATCGACAGTGATGTGGCCGACGGACGCGGCAGTGTGATCCTGGATCAGGTTACCAACGGACTCGCCGTCCGTATGGCCGTCCTTTACCTTTGCTCCGGGGGAGCTCCCTTCGCGGCAACCTCCTCCGAGATATCATCATGAACGCTTCACTACATCTCAAGGGCGGCCGAATCATTGATCCCGCAAATGGCATCGACCGTGTTGGGGATCTCTTTGTCCGTGACGGAGTCATCGTTGAGTCACTGCCGAAGGGAGAGAAGGCCGTTGAAACAATCGATGTGGCGGGAAAAGTTGTTGTTCCCGGTTTAATCGACATCCATGTCCATTTCCGTGAACCTGGTCAATCACACAAGGAGACCATCGCAACCGGCGCCCGTTGTGCTGCCGCGGGTGGATTCACCACGGTTGTTTGCATGCCCAATACGTCTCCCGTGGCTGATAGTCCGGCTACCATTGCTTGGATCCAGGAGCGTGCGGCCTCGACTGCATGCGTGAATGTCTTCTGTTCCGGAGCCATCACCAAGGGTATCGCCGGGGAGGAGATGGCGCCGATCGGTGCCTTGGCTGCCGCCGGGGTGGTGGCTTTGACAGACGACGGTCGGTGTATCCAAAACCACGGAGTGATGAGGCGTGCCGTGGAGTATGCCCGACAGTTCGGACTGCCTATCATGGATCACTGCCAGGAGGCGACACTCAGTGCGGACGGGGTAATGAACGAGGGTGAGTGGAGCACGCGACTGGGGCTTCCCGGATGGCCGGCACTTGCCGAGGATCTGATTGTTGCCAGAAACATCCTGCTTGCCGAGGAAACCGGTCACCCCATTCATTGCCAGCATATCAGTTCCGCCCGAAGCGTTCGCCTGCTGCGTGAGGCGCGTCGTCGCGGTGTTCCAATCACGGCCGAGGCCTGTCCTCATCACATCGCCCTAACTGATTCCGAATTAAAAACCTTCGATACGAATTTCAAAATGAACCCCCCGCTTCGGACCCAGGCGGACATCGATGAAATCATTGCCGGTATCTCCGATGGAACCATTACGATCCTGGCAAGCGATCACGCGCCCCATGCGGCTTTTGAAAAAGAGGTCGAGTTCGACCAAGCGCCTTTCGGCATCCTAGGATTGGAAACGGAGCTGGCGCTCTTTTTGGAAATTCTCCTCCATCAGCGCAAGGCGCTCACGCTGCCTCAAATCATCGAAATGCTGACAATCAATCCCGCGAAGCTCCTACGTCTTGATCGGGGAACTCTCTCCGTCGGAGCTTCCGCGGATATCACGATTCTTGATCCCGATCATGCCTGGACAGTCGATAAGAACGCCACGGCATCCCTCTCCCGTAACACGCCGTTTCACGGACACTCCCTGCGCGGAAGGGCCCTGATGACGATCGTCGCCGGAAAGACCATTTGGGATCTGGAAAACGGGTTCGGGAAATAAAGGGTGAGCTTGAATCCCTTCACTCTTCTCAGGACCGATTCCTCCAGTAAGGCCCGTGCCGGTGTCCTGCACACGCGGCGCGGTGATGTCGAGACACCGGTATTCATGCCTGTGGGCACCCAGGCCACCGTCAAGGCCGTCACTCCGGAAGAGCTTCGCTCACTGGGTGCCAAGATCATTCTTGGCAACACCTACCATCTTCATGTTCGCCCGGGAGAGAAAGTCATCGCCGAATTGGGAGGGTTGCACCGATTCATGGCATGGGATCGTTCCATTCTGACCGATAGCGGAGGATTTCAGGTTTTTTCCCTTTCCAAACTTCGCCGAATTACGGAGGAGGGTGTTCATTTTCAGAACCACCTCGATGGCACTCCCACCTTCATCGGTCCGGAGACCTCGATGCAGATCCAACGCGATCTTGGCAGCGATGTGGTGATGGCTTTTGACGAGTGTCCTCCGTTTCCATGCACGTATGTTGAAGCCGCAAAAAGCCTCGAACTGACGACCCGTTGGGAACGTCGCTCCCGAGAGTGGTGGAAGACTCAGCCGGAGGAGGGTAGGCCGCTGCTCTTTGGAATCGTTCAGGGGAGTTCGTTTGCCGATCTTCGTGAGAAGTCCGCCCGCTCGCTAGTGGAGATCGGTTTTGATGGTTACGCGGTTGGTGGCGTCAGTGTGGGTGAACCGGAACCCGAGATGATGAAAGCGGTGGAATCAAGTGTTCCTTTCCTGCCAGAACACGCTCCCCGGTATGCAATGGGACTTGGAACCCCTCCGCAGCTTGTCGAGATGGTGGCGCGTGGCATCGATATGTTCGACTGTGTGCTGCCAACCAGGATCGCCCGTAATGGAACCGCCTTCACCGCCTCCGGAAGCGTGAATCTCAAAAACGCACCGTTCACACGTGATCCGCTGCCGATAGAAGAGGGATGCACCTGTCCTGCCTGCCGTGATTTTTCACGTGCTTACCTGCGTCACCTGATCAAGGCGGAGGAGATCCTCGGGTTGCGTCTTGTGACACTTCACAACCTTCACTTTTACATCACGCTGATGGGGAAAATCCGAAATGCTATCCTTGACGGTTCATTCGCGGAATTCCGCCAGAAGTTCGTCTCAGGCTACCGGGTTTGGAATCCGGAAGAGCAAAAAGACTAACGGCAAGAGAGCCGTTCAGCCAAACAAGCGTCCTACCAGCTCTGGAAAGAGTACTGACGGCAGTAGTCGTACTTGGTCTCGAATGAGATCTCGGGAGGAAACTCGGAGTATCCCGAGTTCAACCACTGGATATTGTTGTTGTATGGAGGCTGATAGGTTCCGTGCTGGGTAGGGAAGGGGAAGGTGACAACCTCGAACAATCCATATCCGATTCTTGCGAATGTCCTTCCAAGGCCGCGTACCAAGCCATAACTGAAAGCTGCATTGTTGCCATCGGCATAATTCACATCGGACATCGACTCGATGATCTCTGTCGATCCATAGAGTATGTTGCCTAATCCTCTGCCGAGTTTACGCGTCGGGCCTTGGTCAGATGCGGGGGGGGCCTGAATGTCGGCCCTAACCAAGGTGGGCATACCGCAAAGAAGAACAGCAATCAGAAGGGGGGTAAGCGTTTTCACGAGCTACTAGAAATGACTTTTTGGAGTGCACTTTGGCAAGTTTAAAGAAGGAGATTTTGAGACGTGTCTTCCAATTGGTCTTTTGACGTACCTCTGTCCGGATTTGAAGAGATGTCACTGAATTCGGCTCTGAATTGCTGAAGAGGTGTCACTGGGGCAACTCCCAGGGGGCGGACCCATTCACGTTGACCACTATGAGCGGGAGCAGTGGCGGCATAAGCCGTCAGGAACATCTCCATCCTGGCATCGATGTTATCCACGAAGTGAAGCAGGGCAGCTTCCGGTGTTTTCGGGAGGACCGGTGACCCAAATTCGAGTTGTCCATGATGCGATGCCACCAGATGGAGCAGGTGAAGACGGACATCCTCGGACGTGGGAGTCAGATTATCCCATTCATCCTTGGGAAGATCGCGCCAGAGTGAATTGACGAGTTCGATTCCGATCGAGAGATGCCCCAGCAGTTCGCCTCTTGGTTCCGTCTCGATTCCAAAGCCGCGCTCGGGGGGACAGGTTTCCCAGAGTTTACCCGTATCATGGAATAGTACTCCGGCGATCAGCAGATCACGGTTAAGTTCGGGATAGACACCCCAGAGGGAGAGGGCGGATTCCATCATCCGGGAGGTATGTTCCAGAAGGCCCCCCCTCCTTGCGTGATGGTTGCCACGGGCCGCGGCGGCGCGGCGAAATCGGGCTCCATGAAGAGTTAGGAAACGAGTGCAGAGAGCGAGTAAGCGAGGATCTTTCAGGCTCTCCACGGCTCCTGTGATGATGCCATTGGCGCGATCCAAGAGGGCGATCCTTTCTGCAGATCCCTCCAGAAGGAGATCCACCGCTTCAGCGGGGAGAGGGCTCATTTCCCATCCTTTGGCATCAAGTCCATAGGTTGCACTGTGTCCGAACTGCCCCTCGATCATGACGAATTCACCAGGTGTTGCACGGGAGCACGTTTCAAAGGCTGCCCCATCCATCCAGGCTCTTAGGATCATGCTTTCTGCGGCATCGCGAAAAACCACTTCGTAGAATGGCTTGCCGTTGGATGCTTCCTTGCGAGTGATTTTTTCGATTTGGGCATGAACAACAGCCTCTTGGGGAGAAATCTCCCGCGCGGCCTTCTTCAGTTCAGCAATGGTCAATAACGGCATACTGAAAGACTGAAGGCAGAAGGCAGAAGGCTGAAGGAAAAACTAACCTGAAACAATGCAGACAATCTCAGTGATCCTCGGAATTTTCAGGATCGAAATCACCTTCAGTATTCAGCCTGCGATCCGGAGGATCATAAAATCAACATGCAGTCACCATAACTGAAGAACCTGTACTTCTTCCGGATCGCTTCCTCGTAGGCCTTTCTAATGAATTCATGTCCTGCAAAGGCACTCACCAGCATCAGCAGCGTGGATCCCGGAAGGTGAAAATTGGTCAACAGAGTGTCCACTCGTTTCATTTTGTAGGGAGGGCGGATGAAGATATCCGTAGATCCGCTCCTGGCGTTCAATGGTCCCTCAGGCTGCGATTCCAGAACCCTTGCTGTTGTTGTTCCAACGGCAATGATCTTACCCCCTTGTTCCCTGATGGCATTGATACGACAAGCTGTCTCCCTGGGGAGCGTGTAGTGTTCACGGTGCATTTGGTGGGTTGAAAGATCCTCAGTCTTGACCGGTTGGAATGTTCCCGCCCCCACATGAAGCGTCACAAAAGAGTGTGGGATGGATGTCAGGATTTTTCCCGTGAAATGCAGCCCGGCTGTCGGTGCGGCAACGGATCCCGGATCCTTGGCATAGATGGTTTGATAACGCTGCTTGTCCGACGCGTCGGCAGCCCTTTTAAAGTAAGGAGGTATCGGCATTTCACCATGCTTGTCGAGATCCGGTGGTAAGGTGAACTCCAGTATCCGTGTTCCATCCTCCAAGGTATCAGTGACAAGGGCACTTGTTCCCGCAAGCTCCACTTTGGTGCCTGTACGCATCTTTTTTCCCGGCCTGACCATGGCAGTCCAAAGCACTGGCGAAAGGTTTTCCAAGAGAAGAACTTCGACTCTGCCGGTAGGGTCGTGGAGCCGTGCCGGAATGACGCGACTATCGTTCAGGATGACCAGATCCCTTGGTGAGAGGTGATCCGCGAAAGTGGGGAATTCATGGTGCTCGATTGTCCCCTCAGCACGATTCAGCACCATCATTCTGGAATCCTCCCTGTTCGTTGGGGGACGATCTGCAATCAAGTCCGACGGGAGATGATAGTAATAGTCGGAAAGGCGCTGGGTCATTCCATTAGAGGCTAAAAGATTGAAGAGAGGCGCTGAAAGCATGAAAGAGCAATCCAACGCTTGGAAGGTTCGGGTTTTTAATCACCCAAAGGTGCTGTTTTGTTTTGACACTAAACCCCTTCTGCACAGATAAACATAGGTCGCATATGAATCTCCCCAGTGCCCCCATTTTCAAATTTTCTTTGATCGCCATTGTTGCCGGCTTTGCCTGCTTAGGCTCTTCGCAACTACAGGCCGGAGCTTCCAATAAGAATGGAAATCCTTACGGGAATGGTACCTTCTTTCAGACAACGGGTACCTTCAGTGCCGTTGTCCGTGGTGAGAATCTGAGCGGCACCATCTTGTTTAGCACAGGGGTATCCACGAATGGGGCGAGCACAAATTCAGGAGGGTCGTCTGTGATTGTCTACGGTGGAAACACTTACATGGGAAATGTGGCGGGAATGTGGGATCCATCTTCAGGTATTATTGAGGGTCAGATTTGGGGGGGGCAAAAGCTTTCTGGAACAAATTCTTCCACAATTTATCCTGAGATTTTTAATACAAATGCCTATCCTGTGTACGTTCAGGTTGCTACAAATGTTCAAGGAAATATTCAAAGTGTAACTGTTATTAATGGAGTTACGAATACCTCATCAGTGCCCACTAATTATTCTATTACAAATACTTTTGCACTTGAACCTCAAGGCACTAACTTTGTAAACGATGGGGTTTATATGAACGGATCCTTTGATGGGGGTGTTGCCAATAGCTATCCTAATCAGACATTCACGGCATCGGGAACAATGATCCAACAACAGTTGGCGGAAACTCCCATAGCTGGAAACACTTACGGAACGAATGTCCCTCCAACTGGTGTTGAGGGCACAATACCTGTCCAAATTTCATCTGTTACAATTCCCATTACAGTTCAGGGAATACGTATTGCTGATAGTTATACGACCTTTGCAACCATTGACAATTCATCCAACGTTCCTTACTCAGCTACCTACTACACGGTTACAAATCCCCCTCAGTAAGAGGCACTTCTTAGAAGATCAGTAATTCTTCTGATCGTACGAAATAAGGCATGTGATAAGCAAAAGACGCTTCAATGGTGACCAGATAGGTTTCACTGTTACGGAGTTGGTCGTTGTGGTTGGAATCATTGGAGTATTGATGGCTTTGCTTTTTCCGTCACTTGCTTCCATCTCCGCAAAGGCAGATGAAATCATCTGTATGTCTCATCTTCATGAACTCTGGATTAAGTTTTCACCATGTGCGACTGATCCTGATGGTTGGCCTCAACTCCCAGCGGGAATGAAACCGGGGACGCCGCAGGAGGATCTCTTCTGGGTCGATTACTCCAGCAATAATCTTGAAGTCTCTCCGTCGACATGGAAATGCCCCACTATTGCAAAAGAAGTCAGACGTGCACCAGCGGGCTCACAGGTTCCCCTTATCAATTATTTACCTACGCTTTTTGATGCGCGTCCGGGAACGCCAAATCGCTGGTCCACCATGCCTTGGTTCAGCGAGATAGCCAATGTTCATGGTCATGGAAATCTGACGGTTCTTGCGGATGGCTCGGTCCAGCCCTCGGTTCCTCTTGGTAATAGTGGGGGTGGAGGGAATGTTGCTCCCAGTCCTCAGGTACCTCAGCATTGATGCCGTGGTATTCGCTATGACGATTGGATTTTATCAGATCCATCGACTGATTCTTTCTTGCTATTCCAAGCGGATTAGCCCGGGTGTTATTATATTACTGCTTTCACTAATTCTCCCGGAAGTTCTGCGTGCTGATATTAAAGCCAGCCCTCTTGTCGTGCCGACTGTGTTAAGCAAGCCGGTACGAGCTGAGGTTACCCGAGGAGGTCAGATTGAAATAGCCATCCCTGTTGTCTCTGTAAGCGGTGGTGATGTCAGTGTTCAGGTTTCAAAAAAACCAAACTGCGGAACCCTGCAACTAATCGATAAAAGATCAGGAACAGTTCCGGTCTTTCGGTATCGGAATAACGCAGCCATCAATTCTCCAGAGGACAGTTTTGAGTTCCGAATCAAGGTGCAAGGTCAGCCGTGGAGCACACACACGGGCTTGATCCGTATTAAAAACCCTCCCGGAACATTGAGTGTTGTCCCTGAAAAGATCGATTTTGGTACTATTTCCATCGGTAGTTCCGCTCGAAAAACCATGCTTCTCAGTAACAACTTCGGAGCACCTGTATCTGGAGTCCTGTTGCTACCTTCACCTTGGTCGCTTGTTGGTGACGGCGCCTTCTCACTGGCTGAAAATCAAGTGAAGGCATTCACAGTGCTCTTCACTCCAGTCAAGGCAATATCCGAAGTTGCTGAACTAAAAGTAGCTCCCGAGCTTTCCAACTTTCCTGCAGTCCCGCTTTTTGGCCAGGGCGTTATTCCATTTTTGATCGATACAAACTCAGCCATTGTCACTAAAGAGCATCCTCAAGCCGATTTCAGGATTACCAACGCCTCAACTCGGGAAATGAGGATCGGGTGGGACGATGATACAGGCCTTCTGGCTTCACCCCCAGTTATCATTCCACCCGGAGGCGCTTCGAAAGTATGGATTTCCATTGCACCTCTTGCCTTGGATTCCGAGGAGAGAAAAGTGGTTCATCCGTCTCTCCGGGAGGGCAACTTTTTCCTCCCTCTTGAAATCGTTGCTTTGGGTCCGAAGGGCAAACTCATCCTGAAAGCGGATGAAAAGACCTTTTCCTGCAAAGCAGGCGCCCAAGTAACCCTGCATGGAGTGATAGAGAGCACTTCCTCAATGGAGAGAACCCTGCAACTCCGCTGCCCTGTCAAGGATGGTGACTCTGACTTGATACGTAATGTGACGATCGCCCCCCATGCCTCTCAACCCTTTGTCTATTCATGGAGTTCTCTAACACCAGGTCCTAAGACCCTGAAAGCCTCACTTTTCGAATCCGGGAGACTGCTTCAGGAGGTGGAATGGCATGCGATGGTTATTCCCCCAGAGAAACAGATTCACCAGTCATCACAATCAGTTTCCAAGGTTATTGCAGGAGTTAGTGCAAACTCTTTCCAAGCACCAAAATCACAGATTATCAGGCTTTCCCGTAAGGATAGCGGTTGTGTTGCAGCAAAGCTTTCCTCCGTCCTAGAACCGGGGGTCTTTGCAAATTCTTTGCTATTGAAATGGCTTTACCTTGGAGATGGAGTGCCAGCTTTTATCGTCGAGGAGAAAATAAAAAGGAATGTGTTAACAGACCGTACTGGTGAAAATCCCGGGGAGATATGGCGTAGATTGGATGTCAAGCCTCGGAGGGAGAACGGTGAATGGGTGGCTCGAATGCCAATGCCGTGGCCCGGAATACACATCTACAGGGTTTATCCATCAGGGAGTCCCGTCGTCATCATGAGTGAGGTCATGGTGCCAGTGACTTGGTCCATGTTCCTCCGGCCCGCCGCACGTGCTGGGTTACTGATTCTCTTTGCTCTCTGTATTGTAAAGGTTCTTCGGGAACGACTCTGACCGTTGACGTCACGGAAAGTATTTTTGTTCTTATCTTGTAGCGATCAGACCGGAGAGCCAGGCAAGGCGCTGTTGAAGACAGGATCCAAGATCATACTTTGCAAGGACAGTCTCCCTGGCCTTTTTCCTGAGCTGATTAAAGTCCGCAGGACGATCCAGCACATTGCTGAGTGTTTGTGCCAGTTGATCGGGGCGGAAGAAGTCAACCAGTAGGCCATTGATTCCGTTAGTGATGACTTCCTGCACGGGCGCGGTATCAGATCCAATGACAAGCCCCTCGCAGGACATGGCCTCAAGCATCGACCAGGATAGGACAAAAGGACGTGTCAGATAGACATGGGCGGTCGTGCACTTCAGGAGCTTCACGTAGTCGCCATAGGGAAGGGATCCCACAAAGTGAACACGCTCCTCATCCAGCGGGAATTTCTCCAGCATCATTTTTTTGTAAGATGTCCCTTCCGGAGCCGGCTTGCCGTAGGCGACACGGTCATCCCCCGCAACAATGATATGAGTATTCGGTCGCTGCTTGAGTAGCATGTGAGCAGCTTCAATGAACTGGGGAAAGCCCCTGTAAGGTTCCATTCCCCTGGTGGCATAGGTCACGATTTCCTTGCAGTCGGAGAGATCAAGATTTTTATCCGGAAGCACCAACTTGAGGTCTGGATCGGGCTTGAAGAAATTCGTGTCGATTCCCTCATGGGAGATGATGAGCCGCTGACGAAGGTGAGGGGGATACTGTTCGTATTGGAATCGGGTCGGACAGAGGCCCGCGTCAGCGCTTGCTAGCTCGGAGAGCAGGCAGGAGTTTTTTATCCTGATCCTGGCCTCATCATCGGCGGTGACAGGTTCAGAGGGATCAAAATCGCAATCCGTCCCATGGGCGTGATAATACCATTCGAAATTGAGGGCGAGGGGCGTCCTTGGAAAGAGATCCTTCATGAAGAGCGTCGGTCCCCATCCGGCATGTCCGAAGATAAGGTCGGGAATGAAACCCTTCTGTTTCTCCGCCAGCATCACTTCATAGGCTCCCTGACCATGAAGAATGGCATCCTCGAAAGGACGGATATAGTGGTGGGTTTGCGGGGATGGTTCCCTCTTTTTCTGATAGATGATCTTTCGGACTCCCTGCATCTCACCGGCTACAGCCGTGGTCAGGAAGCAGACCTCATGGGCCGGATTGGCACCGAGAACGGCCGCGATGGAACGCAGCTGCGAGGGAAAATTCGGATGAACTAGCAGGATTCTCATGGGGGAAACAACTCCACTTCAATACTAGACGGGAAACCGTAAGCTGTCGAACTTCGATCTCGTTATGAAGGACTCAATCGACTAGGTTGATTTTCATGGAGACGTCACCCGTTCCCCGCACCGTCAAGCTTGGTGATATTCTGCCCAGTCTTGCCAGTTTCGATTCCGTGCTGGGATCACTCAAGAGCTATCGCCTTTGGCCGGTCGTTTTGAGGGAGGCCCTTCTCGACAAGGCCATTTCGGGGATTTCATGCACCGCCGGGGAGATGGAAGAGGCCTGGATGCTCTGGTGCAGGAGAAATGAAGTGGATCCCGGATCACCCGTTTTCGAGGGCCTTTCCGTGATGGAGATGCGTCATGCGGCCGCCAGGGAAAAAAGAATCGAGAAATTCAAAGAGCAGGCCTTCGCGCGCCTGCTTCCCGAATATTTTCGTTCCCGGAAGGGTGAATTGGACCGCGTGACGCTCGAGGTCGTGCAGTTTCAACTTCAGTCCCTTGCCGAGGAGGCTCTTTTCAGATGCAGGGGTGGAGAGCAAGTCCTCGAGGAGGCTGCGAGGGAACTTGCCCATCGGGAAGGCGGTGAGCCGTTGATCAAGAGGATCGGTCCAATCGGATTGGGTCGTGTCTCCGCAGGCCTTGCCTCCCTGGTGACCGGAAAGACATCCGGGTCAATACTCGGCCCCAAAAAACTGGGACACTATCATTGCATTGTCCGGGTGGTCGATATCCAGGAGTCCTCCCTAGACCTGCGCACCAGACAACGTCTCCTTGAGGAACTTCTCAATCAGTGGATCGAGCAGCAGATGTCCGCAATGACCGGCAGGGTGTCCAGACAACCCCATGAACAACTCGAGGATCCACGGGGATGAAGTGGATGAACAGACGTTTGATTGTCGGACGGACATCAAGGGAAATATTCCTTGTTCATTACAGTTTCACGGAGTCGTTTCATTGAGCCTTTCCGATCGAGCATGAGAAGAGTCCTTGTCGTCATTCCTCACTTCTATGCCCTTGGCAACGGGTTCTATGGTTCGACCGGAAGTGATCCCTCCCGCAGGATGCGGGCGTTGGAGAAAGTCATCGAGGGTCTCCACCAATCTCTTGGATCAAGACAAGCTTTTCTGCTGAGGATTCAGCAGCATGTTCCTGGCAAAGGGAACGGGCATCTTATCCACGCAAACGGTTCCCTTTGTTCGGAACTGGATGTGAAGATCTGCACAACGGGAGCGAACCATCTGGTCCGCACGCTGGACCTTCCGGGTGGATTGTTTACCCATCAACCCCTGGAAGCCGAGCCGATGAAAATCGGTTTTGCGTGTCATGAGGTGCTTCGCAGTCATCTCGGCAAATACGACTGGTACTGCTATCTGGAGGACGACCTGTTGATCACCGACCCTCTTTTCCTTGCTAAGCTGGAGTGGTTTGTCGGTGAGTTCGGGGATGAAACGACCCTTTCACCCCACCGCTTTGAACGCTCCCTCTCACAACCGGTTCACAAGCTTTACCATGATGGTTCGGTCCGCCCTGATTTCACCGCCGCCTGGCAGGACATCACGGATCGGCGGACTTTTGACCGGCAGCTTTTCGGGACAAAGATTCACTTTGAACGTTGGCCCAATCCGCATTCCGGATGTTTTTTTCTTAATGCCCGGCAGATGGAGGCCTGGGCCTCAAAATCATATTTCGGGGATTGCGACTCAAGCTTTGCCGGACCGCTTGAAAGCGCCGCATCACTCGGCATTATCAAGACCTTCCGGCAGTACAAACCGTCTCCTGCCAACGCCGGGTTTCTGGAGATTGAGCATCTGCACCCACGATACTTGGGAGAGACACTCCGGTTTCAGTAAGGCGCTCCCTATCTTACCGTTTCAAGGGTATCGAACGGTTTTGCAAACTCGTCCGTAAGGATTGAAAGCAGGGTGCGGCTGCGGACCTGGATGTTGACCATTGCGGCCATGCCGGACTTCAGCGGAAGTTTTTCGCCGTTGTGAATCAGGAACTGATGGTCGAGCTTGATTCTTGCCGGAAATCTCGGGTATTTGAACTCGTCATTCGGGGGGAGGGCATCGGCCGCAAGATAGGAGAGGGTGCCCTTGATTTCACCGAACTCACGGAAAGGGAATGTATCGAGTCGCACCACGGCAGGCAGCCCCTCATGGATGAACCCGATATCCTTGTTTGTAAGGAAGACCTCGGCAACCAGATCCTCGCCGGGAATGATGTCAAAGAGCTTGTCCTTGGCACCGACGACGGTTCCCGGTGCCTTTTTGGCCATGTCGAAGACCACGCCGTCCAGAGGCGCCTTGATTTCATGGAAGCCGAGCTTCTGCTGGGATGCGGCTCGGGAACTGTCGATCTCCGCCAGACGGCGCGTCACATCATGTTCCTGCTGGTCAAGTTCCGAGCTGACCCTGGCATAGTCGCTCTGCAACTGATCGAGATTACGCTGGGCGTTGACCCACTCCGCCTTGCGATCGAGGATTTCCACCTGAGAGACCACCCCTCCAAGAACCTGGCTATAGTGTTCGTAAGCTTCCTTTTTTATCCTCACCAGATCCGAGGCGCCGGGTATCTGCTTCGCAAGCCCCTCCCTCTGGGCCCGCTTTTGCGCGAGCGAAGTCTGATCCTGAAGAATGGCGGCTTTCTGTTTCTCAAGGCCCTCCATTTCCGCCTGGGCCACCTCCTGGTTCATTCTCATCAGGACCTGTCCTTTTTTGACGATGTCACCGTTATGCACGAGCACCTCGGAGATGACTCCCTCCACGGGGGATTGAATTTCATGAGCTTCTCCGGCCGGGATCAACTTCCCGTGTGCAGGAACGACCTGTCCGATCTTCGCAATTGAGATCCACGTGCCGAAGGCGATCGTCAGCAGAATCAGCAGGTAGAGAAAGAGACGCGACCAAAAGATCGTGGAGGGCATCGGAGCTCCTGCGTCGGGTTCCAAAGCTCGGCGAAGGATTCCTCGCTTTGGTGAAGTGATATGATTCATCTATTCAATAAGGGTTACGCAGCAGCTTCCTGCTGGAGAGAGAGGGCGTAATAGAGGCCTCTCCTCGCCATGAGTTCGACATGCGTACCGCTCTCCTTGATGAGACCGTTCTCCATATAGAAGATCATGTCGGCCATTCGCACCGTGGAGAGCCGATGGGTGGCGAAGAAAATCGTCTTGCCGTGGAATCGTTGCCGAAGGTTTGTGATCACCCTTTGTTCGGTGGGGGCATCGAGGGCACTGGTGGCCTCGTCCAGCAGGAGAAGCGAAGGGGACTGCATGATCAGGCGGGCGAGGGCGATGCGCTGCCGCTGTCCGCCCGAAAGGTTTCGACCCTGCTCCCCCACCGATGTCGCGTAGCCGTTTGGAAGGGTCATGATGAAGTCGTGCGCCTCCGCAAGCTTTGCGGCCTCGATCACTTCGGAGGAGGGTGCCTCCGGATCCGCCATCGCGATATTTTCCATGACGGATCCCTCCATGAGCAGCGTCTCTTGGAATACCATGCCGATCTGCCGGCGCACCGAGTTGAGTTCGACCTTCGACAGGTTGAATCCGTCGATCTCGACCGATCCCTTCACGGGCTCGTAGAGCCGTCCGATCATCTTGAGAAGGGTGCTCTTCCCGGAGCCGCTGAGTCCCACGAGGGCGACAAGGCTTCCTGCGGGAACATCGAGCGAGACATGCTCGAGTTGAAGTCGCCCCGGTGCATAACTGAAATCAAGATCATGGACGGCCACCCGTCCCTTGATCTCGGGAATGGGCATCTGCTCGTCGGAATCCTGATCTTCCCTGGCGCGATTGGCCACATCGCCGAGGCGATTGACGGAGAGAGAGGCCTCCTGAAAGTTCTGCCAGGACTGGGCAAGCCGGAGCAACGGACCGGTCACGTAGCCCGCAAGGATCCTGAAGGCAATCAGTTGTCCCAGGGAAAGCTTTTCGTCGATCACCATATAGACTCCCACCCAGAGCACGGCAACGTCATTGAAACGGTTGATGAGCATTCCCAGGGTCGAGGCACTGGTTGAGGTGATCGTGTTCCGGAAAGAGGAGGCGATCGTGTCCCCGTACCGGTGAAACCATTTCCAGCGACTGCGGGTCTCGATGTTCTGACCCTTGATGGTCTGAATGCCGGTGAGCGATTCGACAAGATGCGATTCCGTGGCCGCGGTCTTTTCCGCGCGGTCCTTGAGTTGTCTCCGGATGATCGGTGAAACGAAGAGGGTCAGCGCCACCAGGAGTGGAACGCCGATCAGCGCGATGACCGTCAGTTTCACGCTGTAGAAGAGCATGATGGCGATGAAGATCAGTGAAAACGCGGTGTCGATCATGGCCGTCAGGGCCGTGCCGGTCAGGAAGTTGCGGATCTTGTCGAGTTCCCGCAGACGCGAGGCGATCTCACCCACGGGGCGCTGGTGAAAGTAGGAGAGGGGAAGGCGGTAGAGATGCTCGAGCACCTTGAGGCCGATCGAGAGATCGATCCGATTGGTGGCATCCGTGAAGAGAAACGTACGGATGGCCGAGAGAGCAGCCCCGAAGAGCGTGCAGATAATCAGCAGGCCCGCCAGAACATCAAGCGTGCTAAGGCTCTCCTGAACGATCACCTTGTCGATGATCACCTGGATGATCAACGGGTTGGCCAGGGCGAATATCTGGATGAAAAACGAGGCGACGATGACTTCCAGAAAAGTGCGCGTGTGCTTCCTGATGTAGGGGATGAACGAGCGGAAACCAAAGGCCTCGCCTTTCGGGGAACGCGATCGTCTGCAGAGCAGGATCAGGAAACTTTCCTGACCATCGACCGTTGGGGGCGGAAGATCCCTCCAGTCGATCCAACGTTGTTGCTGCTCTTTTTCCGATGACAGGGGATCGGCCACCAGCAGTCCGTGATGTGAGACCTCCTGGATCACGACCGGTGCATCCTTCATGGTCATCAGGAACGGTGCATCCTGATCACGGAGAACATCGGCTGGAACGAGGAGGGGTTGTGTTGCGATCCCGATCATGTCCGCCACTGAACCGATTCGTGGCAGGGAGATCCGGTCACTCCCTTCCAAGGTGAATTTCAGAGCAGAGCGCACGACTTCGCCTCGGAAAGGAAGATCAAGCTGGCCTGCCAGCATTTTGAGGCAGGCAAATACCGCATCCTGCGGAGTGGATGCCGCATGATAGGGTGGGGGTGGCTTTCCGAGCGAGTGAAGCGGCGACGGGTTTGATGTTTGGGATGCGGATGACGAGGAGGATCCGGATGGAGAGTCGGCAATCCGCACGGCACTGCCGGAGGATTCGAGGGTTCCGATCAGTGTGTTGATCAGGTCTGCGGGGATTCCAATGAAGCGTCCATTGATTGAGGGAAGAAGGATGACGGACGGTTTGTCATCTGAATTGCTCTCCTGCCCGTTGACTACAGAGGCTTGGGGTAGTAGTCCGAGCGAGATCTGGACCGCGGCGGAAACCGGAACCGCGCGGTCCTTCAGCATGTTGCAGACAAGGGGGAAGAGTTCTGGAAGAGCCGTCCGGGAGCGGATCGTGGTTGCCCACTCCGGGTGATCGAGCAAAAGCTTTTCGAAAACTGCCTTTGGTATCCTCAGGGCCTTGATCGGTGAGGCTGTGCGGATCCATTCGCAGGGGTGTCCGGTGGCAATCGAGAGGTATCCCACGACCGCTCCCGGTTTCAGAAGTTCCAGCGAGACAGGGGTTCCGTCCTGACTTCCCAGAGAGCGAACAGTGCCTTCCGTAATGAGGTAAACCCACGGGGTGATCTTCCCTTGGGAGACCAACTCATACCCCGTCTCGAACGAGACTTCGGGCGCGCACCCGCGCATGAGCGACTCCAGATCCTTGGAAGGAAGGTCCGCGAAGGGAAATGCTCCACTCAGGAGATCCCGTAACGTGTCATCAGGAGGCATGAGTGACTATCAACGCAGAAATCGTGCTTCCTGTCATGCCTTGGAATGGTGCCTGAGCGTGGAAACAATGTCTTTAGCGATGCATCCCGATGGACCAGGAGGCCCGGTCAGACATACAGGACATGGGCGTTGGCAGGGTTGAGAAACGCCGCGCCGCCGTTCAGGGTCGAGGCATTGAAGCCACCACCCGTCGTGATGTCTGCGACAAACTTGCCTGAATCATACAAGCCGAAATGCGTGGAGCTTTCGGTGAGACCACCCGATGTGTTCCCAAGCGAGTAATGCCCTTTTGTATATTCCAGGCCGTTTAGCTGGAGCTTGTCGACGGACGTGAAGTTGCTGATAACGGCATAATTCGAAACGCCGATTCCCGCCCTGGAAGTCCCGTAGTAAGTTGCCGCACTGCTAGCCAGCACGAACCGGTCGACACCCGATCCTCCGGCAAGACTGTCGAACGTCGTGGCCGAGCCACCGCCATCAAGGGTGATATTTGAACTCAGCGCCGAGGCATTGATGGAGTCATTGGCCGTTCCACCGACCACATTGACGATCCCTGCAAGCGCCGCCTGTGTTGAAAGCGTTGCGGAATTGGTGCCGTTGGCAAGGTCAAGAACCCCGATGCCCCTTGTCCTTGAGAATGCTGAGTCTGCTATATTCGTTGAGGCAAATGAAAGAGCTAGGATGTCGGAACTGGTTCCTCCGGCGATCGAATCCGCATTGAACTCCGACTGGGTTCCCACGATGAAGGTATTCCGCGAGGAGCTTCCTCCGATCAGGGTGAGTGCCCGTGGATCTGCGGAAGTCTGCGTTATGGTGTCGCCTCCCGCTCCCCCATAAATGGTCGAGAAGCCCGCGGCAAAGGCATTCGCGCCTAGCGTCACGGATGTCGCACTGGTCAGTGACAGGGCCTTGATCCCGGTTTCGTGTACGAACGAGACGTCTGCAAAGACCCCGGAACCAGTCAGTTTCAACGTGTCGTTCGATGATCCACCGATGATGGTATCGTTGGCCAATAAAGATGCAGCCGCGATATTGAAGGAATTCGCGGGCGAAGCCCCCCCGACGAACATCATGGCGAGCGTGTCCGAGGAAGACTGGACGAAGGTGTCGCCACCAGTTCCTCCGTACAGGGATGTAAAGCCTGCAGTCTGGGCGTTGGCTCCCAGGGTGACAGACGAGGCACTGGTCAGTGAAAGGGCCTTGATTCCCAGAACGTGGGCAAAGGAGGTGTCCGCAAGCGTTCCGGAGGAGGCCACGGTCAACGTGTCGTTGGAAGATCCAGCGGCTATTGTGTCGCCGGAAAGTTGAAGGGCATTCGCAATAATGAACGTATTGGCAGGTGCATTTCCTCCCACGAAGACGACCGAAAGCGTGTCCGCGGAAGTCTGATTGAAGGTATCTCCACCCGTTCCTCCGTAGACGGAGGTGAACCCTTCAAGGGCGGCATCAGCTCCCAAGGTAACGGAAGTCGCACTCGTCAGCGAGAGGGCTTCGATTCCAGAGGTGTGCACAAAGCTTGAGTCCGTGATCATGCCGGAGGATGCCACGATCAGGGTATCGTTTGATATTCCACCGATGATCGAGTCATTGGGAAGCATGGCGGAATTACCGATAATGAAGGTGTTGGCCGAAGTGCTTCCCCCGATGAATGCCGTCGCATGCGTATCCGAGGTGGTTTGATAAAGGGTGTCTCCTCCCGTTCCACCATACACCGTGGTGAAACCCGCGTTAAACGCATTGGACCCGAGGGTGAGTGATGAGGCGCTGGTAAGCGAAAGCACCTGAACCCCGGAAATATTTGTAAAGAGGGTGTCACCCAAAGTGCCTGACTGAGTGATCTGAAGTGTGTCAACACCGCCGCCACCGTTCAGAGAGCTTGTGGAGAGAATGCTCGGGGAACCGATCTGGAAGAAATCGTTGGATGCCGATCCAGTCAATGTCGTCCCCGAGGAAGCAGAGGCGTTGATGGAAATCGAGGCGCCAAAACCCGAGGCATTGACCGTGTCGGCTCCCGTGCCGGTCACTATCGTTGATATCCCTGCCGAAAGTGCATCCGCCCCGAGCGTCACCGCCGAGGCGCTTGTAAGGGAGAGAATGCCGATGTTCGTGACATTGGCAAAAGACCCCGCGGAGAGAGTCGCGGGACTGCCGATTACCAGCAGGTTGGAGAAGGACGAGGATCCCCCCGAGATGCTGTCACTTGCCAGCATTGATGAATTTGCGATCTCAAAGAGATTCGCTGCACCAGTCCCTCCGAGAAGGGTGGTGGCCGTGTTATCGGCTATCAACTGATCTATCGTATCCCCACCAAGGCCACCGTAAACGGAATTGATCCCGGAGGATTGGGCATTCGCGCCAAGCGTTACTGACGAGGCGCTGGACAGGGAGAGGGCACTGACTCCATGAACCGATGCAAAGGCCGCATCCGAGAGACCGGCAGGCGCTGTCACCTGGATCGTGTCGCTTCCTCCATCGCCGTTGATCGAGCTATTACCGAGGGCACTGGCATTGGAGAACTGGAAGAGATCGCTTGAGGTACTTCCGCCGAGCGAGACACCGGCGGATGCCGTGGCGTTGATGGTGACGGACCCGCCGAAACCCGAAGCATTCACCGTATCGGAGCCATTGCCGGTAATCACCGTGGTGATGCCAGCGGAGTAGGCATGGTCGTCAATCGACAGGGAGGATGCACTGGTCAATGAAAGGGAGCTGATCGCATAGACATTCGCAAATGCCGTGTCTCCGATCGTACCAGCCGACCCGATTGAGAGGGTGTCATTTGACGCCCCACCAAAGATTGCGTCGCCGGCGAGAAGAGTGGCGTTGGCTATGTTGTACTGGTTTGCAGCGGAGTTGCCCCCGATGATTAACAATGGAGTTGAATCAGCGGCCGTCTGGGTGATCGTGTCGCCACCGCTTCCACCATAGATCTCGGTGATCCCGGCCAAACTTGCATCGGCACCCAGCGTCACTGAGGAGGTGCTGGTGAGCGACAGGGCGCTGATCGCTTGCGTCGTGGCAAACGCAGTGTCCGTGATCGATCCCGCCTGGGTCAACTGGAGCGTATCCGTGCCACCGCCACCGATGATCGAACTGCTGGCAAGTGCTGTGGCGTTTGAAACCTCGAAGAGACAGTTATAAGTGCTTCCAGTCAGCGTGGCGCCCGTCGCTGAGGCGGCGGCATCGAGCGTGATGGATCCGGTGTAGGCCGAGGCGTCGATCGTATCAGCGGCGACTCCGGAGATCACCGTGGAGATTCCAGCAGAGTAGGCATTTGAACCGAGAGAAAAGGAGGATGCACTCGTTAGTGAAACTGCCGAGATTGAGAAGACATTGGCAAACGCCGTGTCGTCCACGGAGCCGGCCTGTGCTAGCTGCAGGGTGTCCGTACCAATGCCCCCTGTAATCGAACTGTTGCCAAGAGCCGTGGCGTTCGAGATCTGAAAGAGATCATTGTGGTAAGAGCTTCCGGTCAACGTGGTGCCGGTCGAGGCCGTGGCATTGATCGTGAAAGCACCGGCGAGTGTCGTGGACTGTCCGAAGTCGGTGGCATCGACCGTGTCGGCTCCCGTTCCGGTGATCACCGTGGAGATGCCGGCGAAGCCGCCAAGGTTTCCGATCGTAAGGGATGAAGCGCTCGTCAGCGAGAGTGCCGAGATTCCGTTAACATTGGTGAAAGCAGAGTCGATGATCGTGTCGCTCGTGCCGATAATCAGCGTGTCGTTGGAGGATCCCCCAGTGATCGTGTCATTGGTGAGGAGGGCAGAGTTTGCTATGTTGAATGTGTTGGAAGGGGAGTTGCCGCCTACAAAATCGATCGAGAGACCGTCATTCGCGGTCTGAACAAATGAGTCCCCCCCCGATCCACCGTATATCGTGCTTATCCCCGAGGAGGCCCCATTCACATCGAGGGTCAATGACGAGGCGCTTGTGAGCGACAGGACGGAAATTCCGCTGATATTGGCAAAAGCCGAGTCACCGATGGTTCCCCTTGAGCCGACCTTGAGGGTGTCGGTTCCCCCGTTGCCATTGATAACGCTGTTTACAAGACACGAGGCCGAGACGTTGAAAAGATCGTCAAACGAGGTGCCGGTGATCGATGCCCCCGTGGAGATCCCCGCATTCAGCGTGATGGCTACCTGCCCGTTGCCAGCAAGGGTTGTGAGGCCTGCTCCAGTGTACGAGATCTCATTGAAATGAAAGGCAGATGATATGGCTGAAAAATCGAGGGTGGCGTTATTGGAAAACACATTGTTGATGCTCCCGGTCTGGGCGGAGATCAAGTCCTTGGAATTGAAGGTGTAGAACGAGTTGGTGCCGCTCCCTCCGATCAGTGTGTTCGGCCCATTGGTACCGCCGACCAAGGTTACCGATCCCGTCGAACTGCTGGCGTCGAGCGTGTCCAAACCGCCTCCCCCCGCCAGATAATCGTTCCCGCTGCCTCCCTTGATGGAGTTGTTGAGGGTATTTCCCATGAGGGTCACGTTTCCCGAGCCGGCGTATCCAAGATTGGAGACATTTAGAACTCCCGCACCATGGTGGGCAATGTCAGTCATGCTGAAGGAGGCCGTTGACAAGGAAGCGGCCAGCGAAATGGTGTCATTGGTCCCCTTCGAGGCGGCGATTGTGTCTCCGTTTCCGGTGAGGAGGAAGGTGGTGAAGGAACCGCTTGCCGAGAGGGAGGAAAGGCCGTTACCCGCGAGGGTGACCCCGTTGCCCCTTGCGACAAGGGTATCGATACCCGTGCCGCTTTGGAGAAACTCCTGGGAACCGAGTGCAAGCAGGCTGTCGCGACCTGCTCCTGCGATCAAGGTGGAGAGATTTCCCGTTCCGGTAAGCGAGTCGCCGCTCAGATTCGTCAGCAGGGGGCTGATGATCGAGGTGTGGGACGAGGCCGAAGTCCCAAATCCGCCCGAGAGAGTCGCTGTATAGTAGTTGGTTGCGTCAAGGGTCTGAAGTTGGAACGAGGCGCTTGATAGCGTTGACTTAGGTGCGGTCTGTTTGGCCATGCAGAAGGATATAGGGTGGCTGCTCTGAGAATCAGTTAAAAATACCGCGGTTAAACGATGTGCTGGGAGGCGAAGTCCAGATTGGAGAGTTGATACATGGCACCCATCCCGGCGAAGTTCTGAGCCACTTCCGAGGAAGTCACGTTATTGTAGGTGATACCCGCACCGCCGACTCCAAAGGTGGTTCCGCCGATCGTGTAATTGTTTCCTGCCGCCGGTGAGTTCACACCCGTCACCTGCAGATTTGTTGATCCCACATGAACCGTGTAGGCATTCGAAGCAGCATTGGCCACATAGGCCTGATCGGTGGAATCAAGCGGCATCCCCTTCACTTCAGCCACAAGACTCACGGAAGTCGTGTTGGCAAGAAGGGGATTCGTGGAGAGTTTATAAATTCCGAAGTCGTTTGGATTGATCGTCGGAGAGGTCCCGTTACTTCCGCCGACGTTGTGGTAAGCGTAACTGCTGGGGGCCGCGCCGATCAGGTACGTTGCGGCACCCCCAAGGTTGATCGTTGCTCCCTGAGGCGTTGCACCTGAGTTCTGGCCATCATACTTTGTCCCGCCCGCGAGTGTGGAACCCGTGGCGTCGACGACCGCATAGTCCAGCGCCGAGGCCGTTTGGCTAATTCCATAAACGATCGCTCCAATGGTGTTACACAATGGAGCGGAATCACTGGTTGAGGTCCCGTAGTTGTCACCGCCGACCTTGAAGTAGTCGGGAGTGCCGGCCACGCCGCTGGCGCTTGTGACTCCGGTGGCATTCCCCACAAGGCTGTCGCTGCCGACGCCGGTCACCCCCCCGCCATCGAGCGTGGCGCCGTATTCGTTGCCTTGTAAAATATTGCTGCCGATTTGTCCCGTTACCTTTGTTCCGCTTTGGAATCCGGTGGATGAGTTGTTCCCGATCGCGATGCGTGCAACCGGATCCCCTTGTTGCAGGATGATATTGGAAATACTTTGTCCGCCTGACTGATCGCCGGTTGTCGATAGCTGGTAGCCAAGGACAGCCGTGGTTGCCCCATTAATTCCCGACCAGTAGACGTCCGAACCCGTGTACATGATGGTGTCGTTGCCACCATTCCCTGTCACCTCGTCACGGCGGAAATTATCAGCTGTCAGGCTTGCATCCGTGGTCAGGAACCCTGTTCCGTTCGCATAATTGATATTGCCTGCGGAACTAATGTAGAAAAGGTCGCTTCCGACTCCTCCGACCATGGAGTCGTTACCAGCCCCTCCATCAAGGACGGCGGTTCCGGTGGAGGTCCCGCCGTCAGTGGCAATCAGCGTGTCAGAGTTGGCAAGGTTGTCATAGACCCATCCGTTTTTTCCGGTTGTCGTCCAGTATTGGCTTGGATCGGCGGTACCCGGACCACCGGTCAACGTTGAGGGTACGGGATCCGAATCACGGTAGATACTGCTCGTCAGTCCGTTGGTAAAATCATTTTGAGCAAGGCCGACATTGTCTGTTCCCGTTTCATTGCCTCCGATCAGGACGTCTGCAGTCTCCGTGCCGTAGATACTGTCACGACCCGTGTTACCGACGAGCGTGTTAGCCCCTCCTTGGATCGGATCGTAGATGAAGTTGCTGAGGGCATTCCCTTCGGCGAACTTTTGGCCTCTTCCCCAGAGTGCAAGCTCATCTATGAACTTGCCTTGGGAGACGGTTGTGTCGCTGAGTTGGATACCTGTGATCGCCCTGATCGTCGTTGTACCGCCTGGAAGTGATGAGGCGAGGGGATTGGAGAGGCTGAGGACACCCGTGGTCTGATCGACCCCCGTGATCGTTCCCGTGTAGGAGAACGCCTTGTTGTTGATCTCTATTTGCTGACCCACGGCAAATCCATCGGCGAGATTCGTGCTGAACTGACCGCTGTAGCTGATTCCATACAAGGATTGTATGGTGATGGACGTGGCGCCGGATAGCGCCGAGGCAGTGAGGTAGGCGGTTGGAGAATCCAGTCCGGTAACGACAAGATTATGCTGTCCACCGTTGAGGCTGACACCCGTGGTGCCGATAGCCGCCTGCAGGGAGGCATCCATGGGTGCCTCGGCGGTCGCGGTCATGTTCACCGGAGTCTCCTGACCATACTTGATGATCAGGTCGAAGTTGTTCTGAGTTCCGTTGGAAACGACGAAAGTGTCGCTACCGATCCCTCCCACCATGGTGCTTAGTCCGTTGAAGGTGATCCCTCCCACCGTGTAGTCGCTTCCATCGCCATACCCCTGCTGACGGGTGATCATGAGATCATTGCCATTGCCACCATCCAGATAGACGGGATAGAGATCAAAGGCCTGCTGGGTGGGGCTGTAAGGGGCAGGCGTCGTGATCAGGCCGGGAGTCTGAGGGTTGTTGGACAGGATGGCGTTGGTGTCCTGGTAGGTATGTTGCTGACCACTGGAGAGGGTCTGTACCGGCGTAAAGCTCCAGAGAACATCATTCCCATTGCTTCCTTGAAGAGTTACCGGTGTCCCTGTGACAAGTCCCGTGTTCGGGTCAGTCGTGGTGGGAATCGTGAGTTGCTGCGCCGTGACCTGGAAGTCGTAGGACTGACCGCCCGGCAGAGTCGGGAGATTATCGACCGTGAGCGAGGGGTTGGAAGCCGTGCCAGCCAGGTCGTTGGAGGTACCGTTGACGTAGGTCCTCCAGTCACCGTAAGTACCGTCTCCGTTGTCGACGCGGTAGTTCACCGTATAGCCAACCACGGCGCCTCCCGACGTCGGGGCGGCCCAGGAAAGGACCGATTGAAGATTGCCCGGATTATTGGGATCGGGAGCAAGCGAGGAGACAAGGAGTTGGTTGAAGCCCGTGGGGGTCGACCCCTCATCGTTCTCATATTGGGTTCCGTAGGAGGTTCCGTACTGAACGTCCATGGAAGTTGAATTCGTCAGGGAGATATTAATGGAACTCCCGCCAAACGTGACCGTGTGGGTCTCTTTGGAATTCGGATTTCCATTCCCGAATCCGAGGAAGGTGGCTGGATCGGTCTGGCCTGAGTTGACAGGAAGGGAAGGGTTGTTGGGGTTGATGTTCGGAAGATCCGGAGACTGCGCCGTGACGAGCAGGTTGACGTTGGTGATGTTATCGGCGATGGCATGGAGGTTAACCGTGGAAATCAGCGTGTTTCCACCTTTGGCAGCGATCACCACATCAGCCTGATTGTGAACGACGAACGTATCGTTCCCCAGGCTGCCGATCATTGTGTTGGAACCGCTCGACTGCCCCAGACCATCGTTGTACCCGGGACCTCCGTCGAGGTAGCTGCTGGCACCGGTGGCGACGAGGGAGTTGTTGCCGGCATTACCGATCACTCCGTCGATGAAGGACTGGGAGCGTGTATCGTAGGGTGCCGAGGCAAAGAGGTCGGGATTGGCATACGCGCTGTTGACGTAGCCGTAAAGTGAGTCACCGGTCCCTCCACCAACGATGGTGTTATTGCCGCCCATTCCAAGCACGAGGTGTGAAAGGGTTCCGGTGGTGACGATGTTGTTGTCCAGGGCGTTCCCCACACCGTAGGTTGCTCCACCGTAGGAGGCGCCTCCATCGAGGGTGAAGTTATTGATGGTGTAGAAGGAGGCAAGATCGGCCGAGGCAAAGGACTGGGACTTGGTGATCGAGGGGGAACCATCCGGCAGGGTGGGGGCGAATTGGTTGACCTGGGTTGACTGGATCGGGTCGAAGTTGACGTAGGAATCAACGTTACTCGTCTCCGGAGCAGTGCCGGCTTCGGAGGCATACGGGTTGGAGGAGGGATTTTCTACCGATCCAAGGATCACGTCGGCACGATTGCGCACAATGAATAAATTAGTGCCTCCAGCCGCCTGCATGGTGGAGGCTCCGAGGCCACCATCCAGGGTGCTGTTGCCGACTCCGGACTGGATAAAGTTTGAACCGCTTCCTCCTATCAGGCTGTTATTTCCGTCGCCCCCTTGAAGGGTTGCATTACCATTGCCACCTAAGAGCGTGTCGTTTCCCGTGCCGGAAACCATGCTCTGGTTGCCGGTACCACGGGATCCATCGAAGTAGACGGACTTGGCGTAGGTGTCCGGCGTGGTGAAGGTGTCTGCTCCGCTTCCCCCGATGATCGTCTGGATACCGATCTGAACCCCGTTCTGACCAAGAGTGATCAGGTTGTTCCCGTTAGCCGTCTTGATGATCTCTGCAGAGCCTGCGCCGATATTTGCCAGATTAGCATCGGTGAGTTGAACGCCGTTGCCGGTGAACTGAATCGTGCTGCCACTCTGAAGAGTCACTCCGGGGGTGGCGGTGTACTCCGGATTTTCGATGTAGGGAAGAAGTCCTGAGAATCCAGCCGCATTGATGATCTGGTAAAGATTGTTGCCACTCCCACCAACCAGCGTGTTGTTGGCGTAGGAGCCGGAAATCAGCGTATTATCTATTGCCTTGTTAAGGTTGATTGAATAGACGAGATAGTCGCCGTTGGCATTTCCAGACTGAAAGGTAACAGGTCCTCCACTTGGATTGGAAACCGTGCCGTAAAGATTATGAGTCGTGTCTGTGTTGTAATAGGCACTGTAGATAGTCCCTGTGATTGGAGCTGTCGGGTTATAGGAAGTTGGAGTCTGAGCACCCACCATACTCTCTCCTAGGCCAAGCCCCGTCAGGAGATCACCTTTATACTGGATCGAGGTGAGGGGATTTGAGGCTATGCTTTGAAGTGCCAAGGTGTCCTGAGCAAGTTCATTGGGTGCTCCGTAAGATTGGCCCAAAGCACCCCAATAATAATAACCTCCGATTTGAACGGGGTTTGGGTAAGCCACAGAGGCAAAACCCGTCGGATTAGCCCAATTTAAAATACCTGCGGCGTTAGCTCCTGGTCCATTTGCAGGATTGTTCCCGAGTAACTGAACGAAATTTTGCTGCGCTGCGGAAATCAGTGTCTGATTAGACAGAACTCCGCTCTGCAGTGAGTCATTCAGGACGGCACCCTGAATCCATCCGTTGATGGTCGTTCCCGCTCCTATCAGGGCTGTGGTCGGAGCTGATAGGGTAATGGTTACTGTAGAGGCCGTGGAGGTTATTCCGGTGATCGTCGTGCCTGTAGAAATCCCGTTACCGGAGACTACCTGACCGATCTGGAAGCCCATTAGTCCGGAAGTCGGTGTCAGCTTATTGAGTGTGATCGTTGAGGAGTTAGAGGCCGTCTGCTGGGCTAGTCCGTAGACATTTGCCGAGAGTGTGTCACTGCCAGAGAGAAGTGTGCCACTGTCAGTAATGTTAAGGATGCCACTTCCCTGTAAGGAACCTACAAGATTATTTCCTCCACCAGTGATTGTGAGGAACTGGATGTTCTGAACATTGTTAAAGCTGTTTCCGTTGAGAGTCCCGGCTTGTCCAATCTGCAAGGTGTTGCTACCGCTCCCTCCGTTGATGGATCCGAAACTCGAGTTCTGAAGAATGAAAAGGTCATTGCCACCCGTGCCGAGTATGGTGTCATAACCACCCCTACTGCCGAGAAAGGTGTCATTACCTGAACCGCCGCCGATCAGGCTGGTCTTGTTAATGGCGGCCGAGGCATTAAGTACGGCGCCGGCTGTCGTGTATCCCTCGACGCTCAACGTGTCGCTGCCTGCTCCCGCAACGAGTGAGGTTACCCCTGCGCTTTGTGCATTCTGTCCCAGAACGATAGAATCAGAGATGGCGTTCAGGTCGAATACAGTAGGAAGGTAACCAGCGGACACATTCGCAAAGAGCGAATCCTGGATGGAAACTGGGCTGGCCGAGGAGATACCCAATGTATTGAGCGATGCCGCGGAGAGTGTTGAGAAGGAGAGTGTGTCGGAACCGATGCGGTTTGCCTGAGTCTGGGAAGTGATAGCAAAAAAATTGGATCCCTTTCCCCCGACCAAAGACTCACCACCAGCTAGACTGCCTGCAACGAGAGTATTAGATCCCGAACCTCCAATGATAGTCATGACGCTGGTATCCGCGCCGGCTGATAGAAAATTCGTTCCGGAACCACCTAGAAGCGAATCCTTGCCAAGTCCGGCGAACAAAGTGTTCGATCCACTGCCACCGATCAGGGTGTTCCCGCTCGATGTGGAGGAGCCGGAACGCAGGGAATTGGTGCCGGAGCCAGCAAGAAGTGTGACTTTGCCGGTGCCACCGAGGAGGGTGGAGGATCCGCTCAGGGCTATCAGGCTGTCGTTACCCAAACCGGCAACAAGGGAGTTGGTTGTCCCTCCCCCGATGAGCGTGTTACCCTGAAGTGTGGAAGTGGTTCCCGAAACAAGGGTATTGGTACCGCTGCCGGAGCGAAGGGTATCCCTGCCGATGCCCCCTTTTAGAAAATTACGCCCGGCGCCACCGATCAGGCTCTGGTTTCCCAAGCCTGCAACCAGGGAATTATTAAAGCCGTTATTGGAAACGGCGGCGATGCTGTTGCCGCCGATCAGTGTCGCCGCTCCATTGGCCGCAACCATGGTGCTGTTGCCCGTGCCACCCTTGAAGTAGTCGGTCTGGGTGCCGCTGCCTCCAAGGAACCAATCATTGCCAGCTCCACCCACCATGCTGGTGGTCGCGGCATTTCCGGCGATCAAGGTATCGTTGCCTCCGTTGGCCTGAAGGTAGTTGTAAACGAGGGGGGTACTCGGGGAATTTCCGGTGAGGCTGATGCTTGCAAGACCGGTGCCAACGAGCCCATGGGAGGTTGCTGGAAGAACTGTGGAGACCGCCGTGGTGATCGTATCGTTTGCAGGTGGGGCTGGCGGAGCAGGGGGTAGAGTCGCAAATCTAGGAATAATGCACTCAACCAAAATCTGTTTGCCGTTAAGAGATATAAACGCAGAGTCATCCTCCTTAAGAATCGAGTCTATTTCCTCATCGGAGAGCGTTAGGCAACGAACAGCGGCGGAGAAAAGTGCACCCTCGTCACCGGGGGTTTCCTCGGTGTTAAAAAGAGCATCGATATGGTGACCGATCTCCTCAAGGATTGCTTCGTTTACGAGTTCCAAGGGGCAGGAGTCCGAAAGATAAATAGTCTCGGTCGCTCTCGCATACGCCCCAATCGCAGGGGTAAGGAGTGATGATGAAACGATCTCCGCCTTAGGTAGCCACGAACAATTCCCGTTCTGGATCTTCTTTAGGAAAGAATCGGCTTTTTGCTTATTTGTTCCGAAAATTTCACGCAGGTCTGTCGAAGCGTCTGGCCTTGATGCCCAGGAAGTAAGAAGTGCAAGAACTGCAGGTGAATAGATCTGATTCATGGGGGTTATGAGTGAAAGCGTTGAACGGGAATAATTCTCAATAAAGTAGAGAGCTTTGATGACCTGTCAAATGAAGTTTTTCATTGTTTCTGCAGTCCTTTAACAGAGAAAAAAGAAGAACAGGTTGAAATGCACCGTACTACAGTTGATACAGGATTTGAGACTCCTGCGGTGGAATGAAGCAGGAATTTTGTAAAAATAGATAAGAATAGATGCTAATCTCTATCCTTCAGCATATTACAAAAGATTCCAAAGGATCTTGGACGCTTCTTCCAAGACTTCCTGTGTGTGTGCCGTCGAGAGGAATCCGGCTTCGTACTGGGAAGGGGCAAAGTAGATGCCATGACCGAGGGCTTCATGGAAGTAGCGGGCAAAGGCGGCGGTATCGCTTTTCTTCGCATCTCCGAGATTTCGGACCGGTCCTTTCTTGAAGTAGAGGCAGAACATGGAGCCGATCCGCTGGAAGGTGAGGGGCTTACCCTTGATGGCTTCCCTGATGGATTCCTCCATCTGGGCACCGCGTGACTCAAGGAGCGCCCACCCCCCGATCCGCTGCATTTCCTTCAGTTGGGCAAGTCCTGCCGCCAGGGCTAGTGGATTTCCCGAGAGGGTGCCGGCCTGATAGACGGGCCCAAGTGGAGCCAAGTGATCCATGAGGTCTGCTCGACCTCCAAAGGCACCGACTGGCAGGCCACCTCCGATGACCTTGCCCATGGTGGTGAGATCCGGAGTAATTCCGAATACTTCCTGTGCCCCCCCGGGCGCAAGCCGGAATCCGGTCATGACCTCGTCAAAGATGAGCAAGGCCCCATGAGCTCGGCAGAGGCTCTGGATGGTCTCGAGAAATCCCGGTTCGGGGAGGTACAGTCCGGCATTCGCGGGAACGGGTTCCAGAATCACGCAGGCAATCTCGCCTCCTGATTCCCTAAAGATGGCTTTCAGGGCCTCGGGGTCGTTAAACGGAACAGTCGTGGTGAGAGCGGCTAGCGATGCGGGAACGCCGGCGCTATCGGGATATCCGAGGGTCAGTGCACCGCTCCCCGCCTTCACAAGAAGGGAATCGACATGACCATGGTAGCAGCCCTCGAATTTGATGATGCGGTCACGACCGGTAGCTCCCCGTGCAAGGCGGATCGCCGACATGACGGCCTCGGTGCCGCTGTTGGTCATGCGGACCTTCTCCACGGAGGGAACCATTCTGCAAATGGTCTCGGCCATCTCTACCTCCAAGGGGTTGGGAATGCCAAAGCTGGTCCCGTGCTTTGCTGCTTCCGTGACTGCATCGATGACAACTTGCGGAGCGTGTCCCAGGATTGCAGGTCCCCACGTGCCGACGAAGTCGATGTATTCACGGTCATCGGTATCCCAGATCTTGCAACCCTTGGCCCTGTTGACGAAGAAAGGCTCCCCGCCGACTCCACGGAAGGCACGGACAGGGGAATTCACACCCCCGACTAGTCGCCTCTGGGCGCGCTGCCAGAGGGCATCCGAGATTGGCCCGGGATGATAAGGCGAGGACATTTAGTCGATTTTGCTCAACTCGAGCATGCGCCTCACGGACTTCTCTCCCTTCGCGCGAAGCCCCTCCTCAAGAAGAATTTCCGGCTTCAGATCACGCAGGCAGAGATAGACCTTTTCCAAGGTATTCATCTTCATGTAACGGCACTCGGCGCAGGCGCAGTGATCGGTAGGCCCGGGGATGAAAACCTTGTCAGGGATTTCCCGGCGGAGGCGATGAAGCATTCCTTCCTCGGTGACAATGACGAACGCGTGGGCCGGTGAGTTCTTGCAATAACCGATCATCTTCTCCGTTGAGCAGACTTCATCGGCAAGCAGACGGACCGCCTGCGGGCACTCGGGATGTGCCACAACAAGAGCCTCGGGATGCTCCCGCTTCGCCCGCTCGATGCTGTCCCGAGTGTACTCCATGTGGACGTAGCAGCTTCCCTGCCAGAGATCCATGGGACGTCCCGTCTGTTCAATGACCCAGGCTCCGAGATTCTGATCGGGAACAAAGAGGATCGGGCGATCCATGGGTGCCGCATTGACGATCTTCACGGCATTGCCACTGGTGCAGATGACATCGGCGAGTGCCTTCACTCCCGCGCTGCAGTTGATGTAGGCGATCACGAAGTAATTCTTCCCCGCGTGCTCTTTGAGAAAAGCCTCGAGTTTTTCCGCAGGGCATGAATCCGACAGCGAACAACCGGCATCCATGTCAGGAATAACGACTGTTTTTCCGGGGCTGAGGATCTTCGCCGTCTCGCCCATGAAGTGGACGCCGCAGAAGACAATGACGTCAGCATCGGTGTCGGCTGCCTTCTGACTCAGGCCGAGCGAATCACCGACGTAATCCGCGACATTCTGAATCGCCTCGATCTGGTAGTTATGCGCGAGGATAACCGCATTGCGCTCCTTCTTCAGGCGCTGGATCTCGGCTGCCAAGTCGATTGTATGAGTGGAGGACATAATTGATAAATCTGGAACTCAAGAACTCAGGAAAAAAAGTAATGATGGACTAAAGAAACTCTCTGCCTACGCGTTTTACGGTGATTGGCATCGTGGAGAAGTTGATGATGATTCCTGATTCGATACCAAGGGATTTCATGTAAGATCGAACTATAGAAAAATGGATAGGCTCGATTGACTGAACAGCCTTGAGCTCTACAACAAGTCTGCCATCAACCAACAGATCGAGACGATGTTTACCGATCTTCTGATCTTTATAACTGATTTCGATCTCTTTTTGACGTTCAAAGGATATGCCTGCTTGAGATAACTCAAAGCAGACAGCTTCTTCATAAAAGGACTCTAGATATCCGGGACCTAGGATTTTGTGGACTTCAATTGCAGCTCCGATAACTCGTGAGCTGAGATCGGTGTCATTGATTGATCCCAAATTCCTGAGTTCTTGAGTTCCAGATTGCTAGGAATTTGCCCTATTTCGCTTCGGCAATCAATTGACGGAGGATGAACGGTAGAATGCCGCCGTGGCGGTAGTAATCCACTTCGATCGGGGTATCGATGCGGACCTTGACCGTGACGTCCTGAGTCGAGCCATCCTTGCGGGTAATGCGCAGGGTCAGCTCCTGACGGGGCTTCAGATCCTCACCGAGGCCGACGATGTCATAGGTCTCCGTGCCATCAAGGCCGAGTGTCTGGGCGGTAGTTCCCTCCTGAAACTGGAGTGGAAGGATACCCATGCCGACGAGGTTGGATCGATGGATGCGCTCGTAGCTTGCGGCAACAACGGCTTTCACGCCGAGGAGGCGTGTTCCCTTGGCGGCCCAGTCGCGACTGCTGCCGGTGCCGTATTCCTGACCAGCGATGATGACAAGAGGGGTTTTTTCAGCCTGATATTTGCTCGAGGCATCATAGATGCTCATGCGCTCGCCATCCGGTTGGTGGAGCGTCTCGCCACCCTCGACACCGGGGAGCATGAGGTTCTTGATCCGTACGTTGGCAAAGGTTCCGCGGGTCATGATGCGATCATTGCCACGGCGGCTTCCGTAGCTGTTGAAATCATCCTTGGTGACGCCATGTTCGCTGAGGAAGCGTCCGGCAGGCGATTTATCCTTGATGGCGCCGGCGGGCGAAATGTGATCCGTGGTGACGGAATCCCCGAAGATGCCGAGTGCACGGGCGCCGGAGATCGGCGTGATGGTTCCTGCCTCCATGCCGAAGTCCTCAAAGAACGGGGGCTCCTGGATGTAGGTGCTCTTGGTGTCCCACTGATAGATCGCTCCGGTGGGGGCGCTGATTTCATTCCACTTGGGATTCTGTCCCGCAAAATCACCGTAAAGGGTGGAGAACATCTCCGGGGTGAGGGCGCTGCGCAAGGTGTCGCGGACCTCGGCGAGGCTGGGCCAAATATCCTTGAGGAAGATCTCCTTCCCATCCTTGCCCTTGCCGATGGGTTCCTTTGCGAAGTCTATGTCAACGCGGCCCGCGAGCGCGAAGGCGACGACAAGCGGGGGGGACATCAGGAAGTTGGCCTTGATGTTCTGGTGGATGCGGGCCTCGAAGTTGCGGTTGCCGGAGAGGACGGCGGCGGCAACGAGATCGTTGTCGGTGATCGCCTTTTCCACTTCGGGATTGAGCGGGCCGGAATTACCGATGCAGGTGGTGCAACCGTAGCCGACGGTCTGGAAACCGAGTTTGTCGAAGTACGGTGTGAGGCCTGTCTTGTCCAGGTAGGCGGTGACGACCCGAGATCCCGGGGCCAGGGAGGTCTTGACGGTCGGATCCATGACAAGTCCTGCCTCGACCGCTTTTTTTGCAAGCAGACCGGCGGCCAGCATGACGCTGGGGTTGCTGGTATTCGTGCAACTGGTGATCGCCGCGATGAGGACGCTTCCATTGCGAAGTGTCGTCTTTCCTAGATGCCCATTATGATAAGGGGACTCCGGCATCTGGGAGAGCGCATCGGGAGTCGGACGATCACTGATCATCTCCTGCTCATCAGCGGGAATGGTGGGGTTGCGTCGGGAGACAAGAGCTTTCGCGCTCAAGGCTTTTCCATCCTTGCCGTAGCCGCCCTCGGCGACCGGCTTGGCGAGGAGTTCGTGGAAGAGGGGTTTAAGTTGTGGAAGGTCGATCCGGTCTTGGGGACGCTTCGGGCCGGCGACGCTGGGGACGACCGTGGAGAGGTCAAGTTCGAGATCGACGCTGTAATCGATCTGACCCTTGCGGGGCATGCCGTACATTCCCTGGGCCTTGAAGTAGTTCTCGAAGGCATTGCACTCCGCCTCGGTACGGCCTGTTGCACGAAGGAAGGCGACTGATTCCGAATCGACGGGGAAGAGGCCCATGGTTGCACCATACTCGGGGGCCATGTTGGCAATGGTCGCGCGGTCGGGGAGTGGAAGCGACTCGGCACCCTCGCCGTAGAACTCGACGAATTTGCCGACGACCTTTGCCGCGCGGAGCATCTCGGTGACGCGAAGGGCAAGATCGGTGGCGGTGACTCCTTCGCTGAGCTTTCCGGTGAGATGGACACCGACGACCTCGGGCGTGAGGAAGTAGACGGGTTGACCTAGCATGCCGGCTTCCGCCTCAATGCCGCCGACACCCCAACCGACAACGCCAAGACCATTGATCATGGTCGTGTGGGAGTCCGTTCCGACAAGGCTGTCAGGATAGTAGACTCCACCCGAATGAAGAACTCCACGTGCCAGATATTCCAGGTTCACCTGGTGAACGATGCCGATGCCGGGAGGCACGACACCAAAGGTTTCGAAGGCCTGCTGACCCCACTTCAGAAACTCGTAGCGCTCGCGGTTGCGCTTGAACTCCATGTCGAGGTTCAGCTTCATCGCGTCGGCCCAGCCGTAATAGTCGACCTGCACGGAGTGATCGACGACAAGGTCAACCGGAACCAAGGGCTCGATGATGCCGGGCTTCCCGCCCAAGCGGGCCACCGCACTGCGCATGGCGGCCAGATCCACCAGCAAGGGAACTCCCGTGAAGTCCTGCAGAACGATGCGGGCAACAACGAAAGGAATTTCCTCGGGAGCGGGAGCCTTGGCATTCCATGCCGCAAGAGCCTTCACATCCTTGTCGTGGACTTTCTTGCCGTCGCAGTTACGCAAGACCGACTCCAACACCACGCGGATAGAAAAGGGAAGGCGCGAGATTTTTCCAAGACCCTGTTCCTCAAGTGCAGGAAGGGAATAGTAATTTGCAGTGGTTCCCTTTGATGGCTCGAAGCTACGGAGTGTCTTGAAGGTGTCGTTGGATGGCATGGGAATGGTGGCGGTGGATGAAACGTGAGACTTAAAACCTGAAAGGCTGATAACCGAAAAGCTATTTCAACTCGGCAAGCTTGGTCTGGATCTTTGCAAAGTCGGGGAGTTGCTTGGGATCGTCGTTCGACTCGGCGTACTGAATGATGCCGGAGCGGTCGATAAGGAATGCGGAGCGCTTGGCAACTCCACCCATGCCGAGTCCGATCTGGGGTAGGAAACTTTCGTAGGCAATGCCAAAGCTCTTGGCAACAGTGTGCTCGTAATCGCTCAGGAGCGGGATGGTGATGCCCTCCTTTTGGGCCCAAGCCTGCTGGGCGAAGGGGTTGTCTCCACTGATTCCGTAGACGGTGCAATCAAGCGTGTCATAGGCACCGATGCCCTTGCTGATTTCGCAAAGCTCCGTCGTGCAGACACCTGTAAAAGCCATGGGAACAAAGAGGAGCAGGATGTTCTTTTTCCCGATTTCCGAGGAGAGGGTGATCTGCTTGGGGCCCTCGGAAGTTGCAGTCGAGAGCGTGAAGTCGGGGGCCTTTGTGCCGATGGTAAGCATATTAGGAAATGATGAAGGGTGTGGGTTGATGGATGAAGACTGGTTAAAGGTGGCAAACTTACAGGATTGGTGTGGGAGAGGGAAGACTGGAGGTGGATGGGGTAGTGGCAGGATTTGTCCCACTAGACGGAGTGGAACTAGACGGTATGGAATCAGTGGGTGAGGGAGTTGGAAGTGGTGTTGGTGTCGGCCAAGGCTGCTCAAGGGATGTCCATTCGTGCCAGGAAGCAGTGTCACTGCCGCCGAATTCTTTCCAGAGTGCATGGCAGCGCTCCGACCAGTGGGCGTAATCCGGCGCAGTAAACGGCTTTTCAGCAGTTCCCGGAAAAATCAGATAGACAACCTCAGGGCTACTGACAGGACGCCGGTCGGCACCGCTCTGAGCTTCAATCTCCCGACAGATTCTAAGCGAGGCCTCGCCTATCTTTGAGTTAGGACCCAGGTCACCAAGGATTGCGGGGTAGAGGGTCCCTTTGGCGATCACGACGGCGTAGTCACCGATACCTGGCTGATTCGAAGTTTTCCCCGCCATGAAGGAGGGTAGAACAATAAAAGGATCAGCTGTTCCAACAAGAAAGCTCCAGCGCTTCAATTCCGCGATTGTGGCTTTCGCGGTTGAGGATCGAGCCTCCAGGGAGGTTTTTTCCACAGCGGTGATGGTGCCATTTCCGAGTTCCGCCTCGGTCAGTGCGAGTTGGGAGAGTGCGTCCCGAAGGCATGGGTTCGGTCGATCGGTTTTCTTGCCCCATCGATAATTTGTCTGCGGCTGAAAAGTCGGCGAGAAGTGATCAATTGTAAGATTCCTATCGCCGTCGGATCCATCTGTATTCACGTTCATGATCGCCTGCACAAATAATGCCCGGCGTGAGGTCTGCGGGTTCCTTAGATCAAGGATTGTCTGGCAGTCGAAAAGCGAGTCGCGGTAGGGAAGGTGCTGTAGTTGTCCCAAGTTGTTACGAAGGGACTTTTCCTTATGATTAAGGAGAAGCGCAAAATCAGGCGAGGGGACGGCATTGGTAAGATAGGTATCCAAGGAGGGTAGCAATCCCAAAATATCGGGAGTTGCAGCTTGCAGTTCGCCTGTCGTTGTTGCCGCCTTGGGCCACTGGATATGCAGATTGATGTCCATCTTATAAGAGTTGCTGTCAGCAACGGCTTCCATCGCTGTCTCTTGGGAAGGGGATCCTTCCACACTGCTCTTGATGATAATCCCACTGAAAAGCTTGGAGGTGTCATAGTTCTTTCGAGAAAGAACGGGAACGGGGGTGGGATGTCCGACTTCTTGTTTAGTAGGCTGCTTTTTCGAACACCCCTGAGTGGTCAGGGTCATTATTAAGCTCAACACCAAGCCTCCCCGCATCAGTGATACCTTGAGAAGGGATGCTGGCTTCTGCATGGAGCGCTTAAGTGTATGCCAAGAAGGCACTCATCACGTCACCGGGGATATCCAGCATTTTATAATCCGTCGAGGAGACGAACAGAAGACTTTGGCTCCCTTTGCCGAGCATGTTTCCCATGGAATCATAAATTTCATGCTCAAGGGTGACGAATTTCCGGTTGTGACCCGCCACACGGATCTTCACGCTGACGGTTTCAAATTCGCGGGTTTCCCTGACAAATTTGTGCTCAAAGGAACGGGTCAGGATGTAAAAGGGTGTCTCCTTAAGATTGAACTTGGGCATCACTCGGTTGAAAAAGAGTTCCCGGGTCTTGCCCACCCACATCGCGTACATTCCGAAATAGACGTTACCGACCGAGTTAGTGTCCGCGTAGGTAGCGATGAAGGAGTGGACAAACCACTTGTCCTCGAAATGTCCCCCGATGTCATGAGTGCCGGTCGATGCAGGGGTAAGAACGGTTCCAACAGGAGTTAGCGGCACAACGGAGGCCGTGGAAGGCTCTTCCAATCCTTCGGAGTCGATGGTGAAATCCTCACCGGTGAAAGGCTTCACCATCAGCCAGATCACATATCCAAGGGGGAGCAGGGAGGCCAGGATCTGGAAAATCGGTTCATGCAGGAAATACCCGTAGGCGAAAATCACGACGGCCAGTGAACCGATGCAGAACATCTTGATCTGCGGGATGACATTGACGGGGCCGTTCATGAAGGCGCGTCCGATTGCAAGCGCGGAGTACCCCACGAAGAATGTCGCAAAGAAAATCATGAAATATTCCAACTCGATTCCAATGGCCGCTCCGACAACCGCAATGAACGCGCAGAGGATGAATGTCGGGATCGGCGAGGTGATGAGTCGCTGCGGAATCAGGGCAAAGATCGGATTTTTGCTCTTACTTGCGTTACTTTTGAAAAACCATTCAAGGGCAATGTAACCGCTGTCGAGTGTCGTCAGGATGCATCCGCCAAGAAAAACGAGATAGGCACCGAGCAACCATGCATTCACCGGCACCTGGCTAAAGACGCGGGTAAGGAGTGATTCGGCATATGGGTAACCGGCGAGTCCTTTCTGGATAAAGGATGCCCCGCCACCCTCCATCGCCCAGAGGGCAAGGATTCCGTGGAAAAGAAGGATGGCGCCGAAGAGTGTGGCCCCGACGGCATAGGAGGCTGTTATCGAGGTATTTTCCCGTCGCATCTGGATCGCCCTCTGCCACTGCTGAAGATCAAGCCAAGGTCCGACCAGGAATCCGATGCAGATAGGAATCACGTACCCCCAGAAATTCCAGTCATGTGACGGAAGGAGGCTCGGACGATGAAGTCCCCTCAGGTATGGGGAGCCGAGTTCCGAGATGATCACAACGATGCAGACAATTATCAGCGCAAGAAAGACTGCGTGGCTGTACTTGATACGGCGGATGGAAAACTCCTCGCCGAAAAGAATGCCGGCCGCCAGGATAATCAGCGCCGTGAGCGGGAGATAAAGGGAGTCCGGCTTTAGTCCAAGCGGTTGCCACCCGTAGCGTATGAGGGCAAAGATCGTGAGCGAGAGGGCGATGATTTGGTATAGGAAGAAAACCAGACGAAAGGGGCGTGCCCAATTGCTGAAAAATGCAGCGAGGCTTTCCGAGCCTGCGTGCCGTTTGGCTATGTGATCCGCGACGGCGCCGAAAAGAAAAAGACCGAGACAGTTCGGTATCAGGAAAGTGAGCAGTCCGGTAAGTCCGAACTCCACGGTGAACTGCACCGAGAAGAACAGCCCCAGCCCCCATACCCAGGAGAGAGCAACGGTATTGCCCCAAAGAAGGATGTTCAGAAAACCAAATCTTGGAGAGGAGAGGACTGGAGTTGCCATGAAAGAGCAAAATCCTAGACACTGGTGACGCAGTCATCAATCCGAATGCTGATGGACTTGAGGATACCTGGGTAACTCACCAGAGCCCCCTTTTCTTGCATTCGAGACAAGGGAGGGGCAAAATTAAACACTTCCCTACATTCTATTTGAGGGGAGTATCATTCCAGCAATTCTTGAAAATACTCGATCGCTACCTGTTGACGGCTCTTGGTGTGGCAACCCTCATGGGTGTTGCCTTGCTGAGTCTGGTGCTGGTTCTTGGTAATGTCTTCAAGGAGATGCTGGATCTGCTGATCAACCACAGTGTACCCCTTGAAACAGTTCTGGGATTTGTCGCCTTCGTGCTGCCATTCTCGATGACGTTCACGATCCCCTGGGGATTTCTGACGGCAGTCCTTCTGGTTTTTGGTCGTCTTTCGGCTGACAATGAAATCATCGCGCTACGTGCCAACGGTGTGAGTTTTCCGAGGGTGTTTTTTCCGGTTCTGGCAATGGCCCTTCTGCTGGTTGGAGTCTGTCTTTGGATCAATATTGATGTCGCTCCCCGAGCCCAGTACTCGATGCTAACTTCGCTCTTCAGGATCGCCACCAGTAATCCGGTATCGATGTTTCAACCGGATGAGGTGGTGGACCAGTTTCCGGACCGCCGTATCTTCGTGGGAGGGCGTGATGGTGATAAGATGAAAAATCTCGTTGTTGTGGAACTCAATGATCAGGGGGATCCTTCTAAGGTTGTTTTTTCAAAGACTGGCTCGCTCACCATGGATAGTGACAATCACCGGTTGCTGCTGAGAGTTCAGGACGCGAACTTCGAGCAACGCGATGAAAGGGATCCTAGTAATGTAGGGTTGATCCGTCAGGGAATCACGATGAAGGAAGGTGTCTTCCCGATGTCACTTCAAAAGCTGATCGATCAGAAGAAGAGGGGGAAGCCCCTTAGTTCCCATACCCTCAGCGAGTTGTTCGAGGCAATTTCCCGGCCAGATTGCCCGCGACGACTTGCTTACCAAGTCGAGGTGAGTAAGCGTTTCTCCCTCTCCCTGGCGGCACTCTCTTTCGCTCTCATCGCCGTTCCTTTGGGAATCACGGCTCATCGCAAGGAGACGTCCGTCGGTTTTGCTCTGAGTCTTATAATCGCGTTCGGGTATTTCTTCCTCATCATCATCGCCGACACGCTCCATGAAAATGCACATGCGTTTCCCGTGCTGCTGGTCTGGCTCCCCAACCTGATCTTCACCGGTGTCGGAATTTGGCTCTTCTCACGCCTTGCCCGACGCTAAAAACACCAACAAGCAGACTTTCTTTCATCGCCATGACATCATCCCAAGATCCTTCCAAAAACGACCCGGAGACCAAGGAGATCGTCCGTAAACTGGTGGCCGGAATCGCGAAGGGCCGTCGTGCCGACTTCCTGAACGACATGATGGATACGGTCATCCGTTTCGGGTTGGACGACATCTCGATCAATGACCTGAAGTTGGTCAGTCGATCGATGCGCGAGATGCGCTATGCGGCGACTGTGTTTCAGAAATACAACACGGTCAGGAAGGTTGCTGTTTTCGGCTCAGCTCGGACGCGTGCAGATGAGCCCGACTTCCAACTGGCTAGGGAATTTTCCCGCAGGATCGTCGAGGAGAATTTCATGATCATCACCGGCGGTGGCGATGGAATCATGGGAGCCGCTCAGCAGGGGGCGGGTGCCGAAAAGAGCTTCGGTCTGAATATCAGGCTTCCGTTCGAACAGAGCGCGAATCCCGTGATTGCGGGTGATCCGAAGCTGATCAACTTCAATTACTTCTTTGCCCGCAAGTTGAGTTTCGTGAAGGAAACGAGTGCCTTTGTACTCTTTCCGGGTGGTTTTGGAACCCTTGACGAAGGATTTGAAGTGCTGACCCTGTTGCAGACAGGCAAGACCTCCATCGTGCCGATTATCCTCATGGATCGTCCCAATGGATTTTACTGGGAGACTTGGCGCCGTTTTCTGGACAATGATCTTCTCGAACTCGGATTGATCTCCCGCTCCGATTTCCACCTCTTTACCATTACCCACGACGTCGACCGCGCGGTGAATGAGATCAAAAACTTCTACAAGGTTTTTCATTCCTATCGCTGGGTTCGAGACGAGATGGTCATCAGGATCAACAGCAAGTTGACCCCGGCTGCCCTCGAAAACCTGAACCAGCAGTTCGATCACCTCATTTCCACGGGGCATATCGTCCAACGAGAAGCGCTTCCGGAGGAGGCGGACGATCGGGCCTCAATCCACCTGCCGCGTCTTGTCCTTACCCCACACAAACGTGAGTTCGGCATGCTCCGACTGTTGATCAATGCGATCAATGACTCCAAGGTTGTGGCCAATAACGTTGATCAGGCCGCGGGGATCTAATTCTGCAAAAGGTCACTATCATGCCAACGATGCCAAAAGTTTCCCTTTATGATACCACGCTGCGGGACGGTACCCAGGGTGAGGGGATCTCCTTCAGCCTTTTGGATAAAATCCGCATTGCCGAGAAACTCGCCGCCTTTGGCATGGATTACATTGAGGGCGGGTGGCCCGGATCGAACCCTAAGGACCTGGCGTTTTTCGCGGAAGCCAGGAAACACAATTTCGGGAAGACCAAGCTGGCTGCCTTCGGGAGCACCCGAAGGGCGGGTGTAAAAGCCGTTGATGATCCGCAGATAGCCCAGTTGTTGGAGGCGGGCACCCCGGTGGTGACGATCTTCGGAAAGAGTTGGAAACTTCAGGTGGAGAAAGTTCTCGGGGTTCCTCATGAAGAGAATCTGGAAATGATCCGCGATAGTGTTTCTTACCTCAAATCCCAGGGGAGGGAGGTGTTTTACGATGCCGAGCACTTCTTCGACGGGTACAAGGACAATGCTGATTTTGCGATGGCAACAATTGCCGCCGCAGCCCAGGGAGGTGCCTCGATTCTAGTCCTGTGCGACACGAACGGGGGCACGATGCCCGACGAGATCCAGAAGATCACGGCCGTTGTCGAGAAGCGTTTCCCCGGCTTGGTTGGAATCCACACCCACAACGACTGTGGCATGGGTGCCGCAAATGCTCTTGCTGCCGTGCGCGCCGGGGCCGTGCAGATCCAAGGCACGATGAACGGTTACGGCGAGCGGACGGGAAACTGCAACCTCACCACCGTGATCCCGTGTCTTCAGCTCAAGATGGGAATGGTTGTGGTTCCAGATTTGACCCGACTTCGTGAGGTGTCGCTGTTCGTGGATGAATTGGCCAACTGTCACCCTGACGTCCGTGCCCCATTCGTTGGCAGCACAGCCTTTGCCCACAAGGGGGGGATGCACGTGAATGCGGTTGCCAAAACCGCCGAGGCATACGAGCACATCGAACCCGCGTCCGTGGGCAATCAGCAGAACATACTTGTTTCCGAACTTTCCGGTCGCAGCAACATCCTCCTCAAGTCAGAGGAACTGGGGCTGAAACTTTCCAAGAGTGACCCTGCGGTGTTGAGTGTTCTTGAAAAGATCAAGGCTCTTGAGTCCAAGGGTTTTGAGTTTGAGGCTGCCGATGCATCGCTCGATCTGCTGATCCGGAAAGAGCTTGGTCTTCACACCCCGCTCTTTGAGTTACTTGGATATCATTGCAGTTTCCGACGTGATGCTGCCGGATCCTCCACCACCTGCGAGGCCATGGTCACTGTCCGTGACGGGGATAAGGAACTTGCGGTGACTGCCGAGGGTGACGGTCCCGTGAATGCTCTCGATGCTGCGCTGCGAAAAGCGCTTCAGCAGCTTCATCCATGGATCGCAGGGATCAGTCTCTCGGATTATAAGGTTCGCATTGTGGATGGCGGACGAGGAACGGCCGCACGCACCCGTGTTCATATTCTCTCGAGTGAAGGGGCGGATTCCTGGGGGACCGTCGGTGTTTCCGATAACATTATTGAGGCGAGTTGGATGGCGCTGGTCGACTCCCTTGAATATCGCGCTTCGAGAAGACATTGATCCCTGGGGGACAATACCGGGACTTATCCCGCCACTCTACTGACGGTTTTTTAATTCCGTGGAGCCTGCGGGGGAACCGTGGTGCTTGTGTTTTTTCTTCGTGCGGTGGGTTGTTCCGGCGGAAGAATCCGAGTGATGTGAGTGTGATGATTTTGAGGGGCTTTTTTTCTTCTGCGGGTGAAAGAAGAGGCGATGGAAAGACCAGGGGTTTTCGCGGGTCGGTAGCAGGAAGTGAGCCGCGGGGGTGGGGACATTGCGTCCTCCGCCATGAAGTTTCCGATGCTCCATGATAAAGTCGGTGGGTACCCAGTAACTTAATAGGTCGCGGGTGCCTCCGGCATGATTAACTCCGATCGTGAGATCCTTGTGCATCTCGAAGTGAAGGTGAGGGGGATACATTCCGTGATTGTTTCCGATCGTGCCGATCTGTTGACCTCGAGCCACATGCTGCCCCTCCTTGACCAGGATCCTGTCGAGATGCCCGTAGAGCGAGTCGGTGAAGTGGATCTTCCTGTTTTCAATCCAGGCATGACGGATCACCACGACGTTTCCCCAGTCGGCACGGATATCGCGCCCCAAAACAACAATGCCATTGGCGATGGAATGCACGGAATGTCCAAACGCCTGCCCTTTTCCTCCAGCAATAACCCAGTCCTCCCCTAGATGACCATGAGCCCGGAAGCCCCGCGACTTGCAAAATCCGGTGCCGTCTGGAGGCGAGACCGGAAAATCGAATCCATCGGCCGTGATGGCTGAAGTCTCGGGCAAGATTTCCAACGAGGGGAAGGAGTGGAATAAGCGCGCGAAAAATCCCTCGGGTGCAATGGCCGATTCATCGGCGCGTCCCTGCGCCGGCACGATTGCAAAAAGCAACGCCGTCAGCAGGGAGTAAATGTATGGGGTTTTATTCGACACGAAACGGTCACCTTAGAAAGGAAGCGCTGGGCGGGCAATCCCTTGATGTAATCTCAAGTGGTAATCTGATTGCACCAAGCATCGGTGCGTGGTGTGATATTCAGGTTTCTTTTACATTCATGTCCATTTCCTCCACTCAATCTCCCGCAATTCTGGCCCTTGAAGATGGTCGCGTGTTTCATGGAGTTTCCATCGGTGCCAGCGGGAATGCGGTTGGAGAAATCTGTTTCAATACTTCCATGAGCGGGTATCAGGAGGTTCTTACCGATCCCTCCTACCGAGGTCAGATCGTGACGATGACTTATCCCCTGATCGGCAATTATGGGACAGGCGAAGAGGACGGGGAGAGTTCACATCCACAGGTGAATGGATTTGTGATTGAGGAACTCTCGAGGGTTGAGAGTAACTGGCGCGCTTCCGAAGAGTTACAGGTCTATCTTCGACGTCATGGAATTCCCGCGATTTCGGGCATTGATACCCGATCACTGACCCGACATCTTCGGACTCAGGGGGCGATGAGGGCTTGCCTGAGCACGGACGGATCAGGAAGCCAGGAGGCTGTTCAACGAGCTAAGAATTCCCCCGGACTCGAGCAGATGGATCTTGTCGGCGAGGTATCCACCCGTGAAATCTATGAATGGGACCCCGAATGCAAGGAGAGCATCCAGTTTGGAATGACCCGCCGTCAGGTTGGTGGTAGCGAGCCATTGGTTGTTCTCTACGATTTCGGTGTAAAGCGTAATATCCTCCGATTGCTTCGTTCTCACGGGGTGCGCGTGATGGTCGTTCCCTCCGCGACTTCAGCCGAGGAGGCGCTGGCGTTGAATCCACAGGGGATCTTTCTTTCCAACGGCCCCGGGGATCCGGCTGTGCTGACGCAGGCCCATGAGACGGCGCGCCAGCTAGCAGAGGTAAAACCGGTTTTCGGTATTTGTCTTGGCCACCAGATTCTCTCGGTGGCTTTCGGGGCCAGTACGTTCAAACTGAAATTTGGTCATCGTGGAGCCAATCAGCCCGTTCAGGATCTTCGGAGCGGACGTGTTCTCATTACTTCGCAGAATCACGGATACGCCGTGAAGGAAGAGGGTTTGCCGGATGATTTGGAGGTGACTCACAGGCATCTGAATGACGGAACGGTTGCAGGGATTCGTCATCGCCGTAAGAACGTGAGGGCCGTGCAGTTTCATCCCGAGGCATCTCCCGGTCCTCATGACTCCTCCGGTTTCTTCGACGAGTTTGTTGAGGCGATCAGGGGTTGAGCCTGTCGTCTGCAGATTTGAGATCAGCCGGGTTGCTGCCAGGATCCCTACAGGTCCTGCACATTGACTTCGGACTTTCGAAAAAACCTGCGAATTTAAGCCCAGCTTATTCGTTGCCCATTCGAGGTGTCAGTCCCCGAGTTCCACGTTCCAATAGGCAAGGTCGATGAAATGACTCCAACTGTCATCGATGCCGCCGGCAAACGTTATGTTTACAAAGGGGCGCCATTTCGGGCGCTTCGGCTTTTTAAGAAGTTGCATCCGCGCCTCATGAGGTAGTCTGTTCCCCTTGCGGGTGTTGCAGGGAATGCAGGAACACACAACGTTCTCCCATGTTGTTTGACCTCCGCGGTCGCGCGGAAGCACATGGTCGATGTTCAGGTTGCTACGGTCGAAAAGATTTCCGCAGTACTGGCATGTGTTCCGATCACGCTCAAACACATTCAATCTTGTGAATTTGACTTCTTTTTTTGGGAGGCGGTCAAACAGGGAGAGAACGATGATTCTTGGGATACGGATCCTTAGGGAGATGGTCTGCAGCATCCTTGGTTCCGGATTAGAGAGGGAGAAATCCCTCCAACTCAAAAAATCATGGGTCAAAAAATTCCTCTCTCCGTCTGTCGCGACCGCCTGTGCATGTCCCTGATAAAGGAGTGTCAGGGCTCTTCTTGCGGAGCAGGTATTGATGGCCTGCCACAACCTGTTGAGTACAAGTACCGGTTGATCGAGCAATGCATCCATGATCTTGTGGTTGGTAAAAATGTACCTTGAGATCGTGAAGTCACTGATGTCAATCCCTCAGGAGTAACAATTTTGTAATGATCGCCCGTGAGACCCTTATTTTCAACTCCCAGTTGAAAAGGCGGGTTTGCTCTTTATGAATAAAACAGATAGGTTTTCCCTCCCTTGCGTATTGCCATGACCAGAATCCTCTTTTGCTTCCTGTTCCTGCTTGTCGGTTCCCGGGGGTTGCTGGCAGCTGATTCATCCGAGCAGTTTCTGAATGCCTATCAGGCCTATCAGGAAGGTGAAAAACTGGAGCGCGACGGCAGCACTCAGGATGCTTTGAGGAAATACAAGTTTGCGGAAAGTCTTCTTGAAGAAATTGAAAAGAACGACCCCTCCTGGCAGAAGGCCGTCGTTGAGTATCGACTAAAGAAAACCCGAGATGGATTGGGGCGCCTTCAATCAGGTGGCACCTCCGATGGCGCCACTCTTTCACCCTCGCCTGAGGTGGCGCCAAGTGGCGACTCAGCTAATGCAAGCCGGTCAAGCCAGGGCCCCAGTATCTCCATTGTTCCACCGGGTTCCGCGTCGAACGAAAACTCCAGTGATGCCTCCTCCGAGGTGAAGCGTCTCAAAAGGATGCTCGAGAAGCTTCGCGGGCAACTTCAGGAAGCAAAGGATGCAATGACCTCTGACAAAAATCGATCCAAGGATCTTGAAACCATCAAGTGGGTCGAAGAGCGCTCCAAGCTTGAGAAAGAGCTTCAGGTCACAAAAAACCAAGTTGCCGATCTGAACGAAAAACTTCAAAAGCGCGACTCCTGGGAGAGTGACCTTAAGTCATTGCAAAAGAAACTCGATGATACCGTGGCTGATAAGGTGGCCATGGAAGAGGAGTACAAGGGCAGGGTGAAAAAGAAGGATGAGGTCAACACCCAGCTCCAGCAGCAACTCGAAGAAGTTCGCGGTAAATTGGCACTTGGAGCAGCCTCCGAACAAAAGTACCAGAAACTGAGTGCCGATTTGGAATCCGCAAAAAAGGAGATGGCGTCCATGAAGGAGCAACTCGATCACGCCGGACAGGTGGCCAAAGATTACGAGGCAAAGAACGTCTCTCTCAAACAGGAGATCACTGCAGCGTCCGAAAAACTCAAGGTAGCCCTCAAGCAGTCGGACGAACTTGCTCCCCTTCGGGAGAAATATCAGAAACTTCAGCAGAATCTCTCAAACTCCGATGCCGACGCAAAAGCTTCAAGACTACGGGTTGCTGATTTGGAAAAAGAGGAGAACCAGCTCAAGGTTGACGCTGCAAAGAGGGAGGCTGGATTAAGGGCTGATCTTCAGGCCCTTGAGGAGGAGAGGAACACGATTGCTGGGAAAGTTGCCCAGCTATCAGATGCCGCCCGCGATGCCGGGAAGGTCAAGGGCCTTCAGGAGGAGGCCTTGGCGCTCAAAAAGACCATTGTTGAGTTGCAGGAGAAGCAGGTGATCGCCAACCAGGAATCCGCCAAGGCGCGTGTGGATGCTGAGGCATCCGCTAAGGTGATCAAGAAGACCCAGGACATCCTTGCAGAAAGTGTGGCTAATGCATCAGCCGACAAGGCTGTCATTGAGGAGGAGAGGTTGCGTCTTTTGGCCAAGTTAGAGGAGGCCACCCGACAAAATATAGAGATCAAGAGGGTTGCAGATTCCGCTGCTCCGCTTTCATCGGAGATTGAAAAGCTCAAGACCCAGTTGTCTGAGAATGACAAGGCTTTCGAGGCGGCAAAAAAGAAGAACGATGAGGCGATCAAAGCGGCCGCGAATCAACAAGCCGATCTTCAATCCAAGTTGGATGCCTCTCTGTCACTCAAGAAACTGATCGAAGGACAAAACGCCGCCCTGCAAACCCAGTTGAAGGGCGCCATGGCTCAGATGGCAGCCCTTGTTGATCACGGACAGGACTCTGGTGCTCTACGAGATCAGATCACCAAACTTCAGCAACAGGTTGATTCCAACGCCGCTGACTATGCCAAATCCCAACAGCAGATTGCCGACTTGAACAAGGCTCGGCCCGAGCAGGAGAAACTGATCCAACAGAAACAGGATGAGTTGGCCGCCGCAAAAGATGCCGCCGAAAAGCTCCGTGCTGAACTCGACAAGGCAAATCAGAAAAACGCCGACCTTCAGCATCATTCCGATGAGAGCGACGATCGGCTCAAGAAGTTGCAGGATCAACTGGCAGTCCTCAGCAAGACGATGCCACAAAAAGACAAGGAACTTGCCGATGCCCAGGGGGAGGCGGGAAAACTTCGCTCCGAACTAACCGATGTGAAGTCAAAGCTCTCAGATCTCGAAAAGAAAGCCCTCTCGGGTAATGATCAGCTTAAGGAACTCAAGGACTCACTTGCGGAGAAGGATGCCCAATTGGCTCGTTATAAAAAACGCAAGGGTAAGTCTGTTGGGGATGAAAAGATGGCCGAGGAAAACGATCTTCTTCGTGGGATCGTGCTGAGGCAGGTCAAGGAGGAGGCCCGTCGCTCGCAGGCCCGACGGCTTCTTGAGGATGAAATGAAGAGACTGAATGTCCAGTCACAGACTCTGAGTGACCAGATCACGATCCTGTCAACGCCTGCCACTGAATTGACACCTCAGGAGAGATCTCTCTTTAAGGCTGGCCAAATGGTGGTGGCCGATTATGGAAACGGAAAGATAGAAGCCTCCGTGTCGGCACCGATCACCAAATTCGATTCGCCTTCAGTAACTACAACTGCTCAGGAAAGCAACGTGTCCGATCAAGGATCTTCAACTCAGGTGGCGCCCCCCTCACGACCTTCTCCATCAGCTGCAAAGACCAACGCAGACTCGCAGGAAATCCCATGGGAAGGAAAACTCAAGGAGTGTTTGGCCAAGGCTAAGGATGAGTTTGACCGGCAGGATTATTTGCAGGCTGAAAATACCTTCCAAGAGGCGCTAAAGATTTCTCCCGATGATTACTTTGCGCTCTCGAATATCGGCGTGGTGGAGTTCCAGTTGGGCAAGATGACCGAGGCGGAGACTTATCTGAAACGGGCCGCCTCCAAATCCAAGGATAGCTCTTTTGCCCTGACCACATTGGGAATTGTCCATTATCGCCAACAGCGATTGGATGATGCGCAGAAGGTTCTTCGCAAGGCCGTGGAAGTCAACTCTCAGGATTTTACTGCGCATAATTACCTCGGTATCGTGCTGGCCGCATCAGGCAATGGCAAAGCCGGTGAGGGGGAGATCATGAGGGCGATCGAAATCAATCCCCAATATGCCGACGCTCATTTCAACCTGGCTGTGATTTACGCGACGGGTAAACCACCGGCCAAGATGATGGCCAAGAAACACTACGCCAAGGCAATCGAACTCGGTGCTCCTCCCGACCCCTCGCTTGAACGCTTGGTCCAGTAGGGCTTGTTTTCCGGTAACTTACGAAATCAGAGAGCCTCGCTGACGATCCGATGGATCTCCTTGAGGTCGATGAATCCGTGAAGTTTTTCCGATCCCGGCCCGGAACCTGCTGAAAGAACGTCTCCAGCGGTTCCAACGGCATTCGGAAGCTTGAAGCCGCTAGGTTGGGTGAGGATTCCAACTGATCCGGGGGCGCCAATGCTGCTATTGGTTTTCTTATCCCCTGAGGACTTTTCCATGGCGAATCCGGGGCCCGTGGACCAACAGACCGTGGGATATCCCTCATTGTTCATGGCTAGTACGGACACGCCCTTGTCCCGCAGGAAGGGATAACCATTGAGATTCAATCCCCCGATATTTTCGCGACCTGTTACCAAAATGAGAGCATTGGATCCTGCATAGCGGCGCGCAGTGGCGATGGCCCTGTCGAAGGCAATCAATCTGCGGAACATTGACTCGGCATCGTTGCATTCCGCCGCCACTCCGATCATCGGGTCGTCAATGACAAGGAGATATCCTTTGCTGTTAGATTGAAGGTTTCTGATGGCAATCCGGACGAGATCTGAGAGTGACGGAGCCTCATTGTTACCCTCACCAAATTCGCCTTGTGAGAGGGAGGATTGAGTCAGGGATAGGAGAGTGGGGACTTTTTTCCAAAAGGGCTGTTTTTCCAATTCGGTGACGGATTGGACGACGACGTAACTGTTCGTGGTAGCGGGGTGGTTTTTTTGGGATGCAACGAGCTCTTCCCAGCCGCTTCCCGCCACTAGATCAAAAGCCGGATGTGCCATAAACTGTGCCCCAATAGAGTTCGTGTCCGTGTAGGACTGAGTCTTTGAATAGGATGCGGCGGCACCTGCTCCAGTAAGAGGTCCTGTGGTGAGAAGTCCCGTTGCACGACCTGCCTTGGAGGCATCCTCAAGGAGGCTTGAAAGAGGAGTGCCCGCCGCGCTCATGCATAGACTTCCTCGATTGACGCGTTCTCCTCCCATGATGGCGGTGGAAGACGATGCCTTGTCGGGAACGGAAAAGTCGTTGGCGGCGTTTCGCGCAAACGCAGTGTTTGGAAAGTCCTCGATGTTGAGTCTCGCATCGCCGCCCCCTTCAAAGAGGCGTGCTGCCGCAAGGTTTGACGCGGAGATGTTGTCCGCGGTGAAAAGAATGACGGCGAAAGGCTTTCGGTTTGTCGTTGTCAGGAAGAGGCCGGCTCCGATGAAGAGGAAGAGGATCAGGCAAACCAGCGCGATCAGCCTGTTACGCAGTTTCATTGTCATGTTGGTGATCTATCAATGAACAAGAGTATGTGTCCGTTGAGAAGGCTATTTGCCCCGATATCATCGGCCATCGCTCAAAAGAGACCGCTTTCTCGTTGCGAGAAGAGTCCCGACAGAGTTAAATAAATGCGTTATTTGCCCTGTGGTGTAACGGTAACACAGTGCCCTTTGGAGGCATTATTCATGGTTCGAATCCATGCGGGGCAGCTCACCTTTCGGTTGCGGAGGATTTTTTACCTTTCTCCTGTTTGGAAAACAAAAAAGCCGGATCGAAGAAATCGACCCGGCTTTAAAGTGAGATTGAATTATCCGGATGAATCCGGAAATCCTCCCCCTGTTACATTACTTGCTCTTGCCGACGGTGGCGGGAGCTGGGGCCTGCTTGCTGGCGCAAGCGCCGAGGGACAGGGTAGCTGCCGCGAGAGCGACGACTGCTGCGATCTTGGTGATGGTCATGGAATATTTCGCCTCCTTTCTGTGCTAGTTGCTTGAAACTGAATTTAATGAATTGAAGCAATCCGACAAAGCAAATTAACGGGTTTTTTTACCCCGCTGTTCTCAAGTGTCGATCATGGGCGGATGAAGACCTCTGTGTGGTTTGGTATCCTACCGTACAATTCGATCATGTCTTGGTTGCACAAGCGGATGCATCCGTGGCTTGCCGGAGTCCCGATGAGGTCCTCCTGATTTGTTCCATGGATGTAGATGTAACGGTCACGTGTATTGTTGTTATGTGCATCCAGTCCCTCCAGCCACAGGATCCGACTCAGGACCAGATCCTCTTCTCCTCCGGGAGTCGCGATTTCTCCTGTCGGCATCCTTCCCTTGAAGATCATCCAGGGAGGGGCATCTTCACCGATTTTCTGGCAAATCCGGAATCGACCAGTTGGTGTTCTAAAGCTTCCCTCCTCCGTGCCAACGCCGAAACGTGACGTGGAAACCGGATAAGAAGCGATCGGAAGGTCAAGATCATGAAGTTCAAGGGTCTGCCGGGGGATATCGACAATGATGTTTTTCCGGGTGGGGAGACCCCCGTCATTTTTCGGTATCATGGATATTCTCTTTTGGATGCTTGCAGAGAGAGCCGGCTAAAGGCAATTTTTTACCTTACACCATGAGCAAGCCAGTCACAGGATCCATTTCATCATCCCCCAAGCATGTCGCCATCGTAGGAGCCACCGGTGCGGTTGGGATTGAAATGATGCGGGTGCTGGAAAGGCGCAACTATCCGACGGCGTCGCTCCGTCTTCTGGCATCCCCCCGTTCCGCCGGCAAGAGCCTTGAGTTCCGCGGCGAGAAGATCATGGTAGAGCCTCTCGGTGAAAAGAGTTTTGGAGGAATTGACGTAGCGCTCTTCAGCGCCGGAGGGGGTATTTCCAGGGATTTCGCCCCCATTGCCGTCACGTCCGGTGCCGTCGTGATCGATAACTCCTCCGCATTCCGCATGGACCCAAAGGTTCCCCTTGTTGTCCCCGAAATCAATGCCTCTGACGTCGCAACCCATTCGGGCATTCTTGCCAATCCCAACTGCACCACGGCCATCTCTCTGATGGCTCTCTACCCGCTGCATCAGGCGTTCGGCTTGAGGAGGGTCATTGCCTCGAGTTATCAGGCTGTCTCGGGAACCGGAGCAAGAGCCATTGAGGAGCTTCGCGATCAAGTGGAGGCTATTGCCGCTGGAAAGCCGGTCATCAAGGAAGTCTATCCGCATCAGATTGCTTTCAACGTGCTCCCTCATGTCGATTCCTTCCTGGAGGACGGTTACACACGCGAGGAGATGAAAATGCAGAACGAAGGGCGAAGAATCATGCATTTGCCAACCTTCACCGCTTCCGTCACGTGCGTACGCGTTCCGGTCTATCGCGCGCATTCCGTTGCCATTACCGCCGAGTTTGAAAACCCCGTCTCGCTGGCAAAGGCCCGCGAGGTACTGGATGCCGCCCCCGGAGTCATTCGACAGGACGATCCTGCCACTGCGACCTATCCCATGCCGATCGAGTGCAGCGGTGAGGACGATTGCCGTGTTGGCCGTCTCCGTCTTGATTGTTCGATTCCCAACGCTCTATCTTTTTGGATTTGCGGAGACCAGCTCCTCAAGGGTGCCGCGCTCAATGCGGTCCAGATCGCGGAGCTGATTTAGCCCAACTATCACCGTTTCATTCTGATATGCCGACCTACGAGTACGAGTGCGCCAAGTGCAAGAAGACATTCGACGCCTTTCAGTCGATGAAGGACGACGCCTACAAGACCTGCCCCAAGGATCTTTGCCGAATGAAGTCATGGGGAAAGGGCAAGGTGAAGCGTCTCCTGGGCGCCGGAGCCGGACTTATTTTCAAGGGATCCGGTTTCTATATCACCGATTACAGAAGCGAGGGGTACAAGAGTGCCGCCAAAAGTGATTCCAAGAGTGACTCCGTGTCGACATCTTCGAAAGCTGCTGAAGGTTCATCCTCAACAGGATCCTCAGAGTCCAAAAAATCCCCCTCGACCGATTCATCCAAGAGCAGGAAGACCCCACCAAAAAAATCATGACCACATCCCGCTGCGTTTCCTGCGGTCAGGAGAATCCTTCCTCGCAGGTTTACTGCTCGCAGTGCGGAGTCATTCTCTCCCGATCACCTCAGGCCGACGGGACCACTCCACTTTCCACTTCTGTTGCCGTCGCTTCCAGTCGATCCAATCGAATCAAAGTTGATTCTCAAGAGGGTGGGGCACTGCTGTCAACGTTGTGGGCAATCATTCGATATCTTGTTTCGGTCGCCATCGGTGTGGCTGCAGTGCTGGCACTGATGGATCCCAAGTCCCAGTTGCCCGACTCCCCCCAGATTTCCAATGCCACCGCTATTGTTCAGCGTAGCATTGCGGATGCCGCCCAGGTGCAGGTATCGATTGCCCAGCAGGTGATCAATCAGGCACTCCTTCAGGACGGCCGCGTGGAATGGACTCCTCCTGTCCCCTTTATTCCAGTTCCTGAGTGGACGGGCAGTTCTGTGATTCTTTCCAATGGACGAGTCACCTTCACCGTTACGTTCAAGTTCTTGAATTACCCCCTGCACCTGTCCGAAACCCTTTATCTTTCCGGCAATACACACCAATGGTCGTTGACTCCTGAATCAGCAAGGATCGGTATGCTACCGTTGAGTGGTCACATGTTATTGATCGTTACTCCCTTCATGAAGCATTGCGCAGTCCCCTTCGCTAGGGAGTTGAAGATGATCAGGGAAGCCGATACGTTGCGGATCCGCACGGGCTTCTTGGATCTCAGCAGGCGCCCCTAAATCCCGAAAGTCAGAGCCTGTGTCTGAACGTAGGCAAATCACTCATTGGAGAGGCGTCATACGTCCTGCCAAACTCCTGTTTCTTGTCATCATTTGTTCGGTGGCGTATCCGCTGACGGCTTGCTGGGCTGGCCCGTTGATCCAGACTACTACGGACGGATGCTTTTCCCTCCAGTTTGCTAAAGTCAGTGGAGGAAATTCCACGCAAGTCATGAGGGTGTTGAGCGAGGCTGAGAAAAGATTTCTTTCGGTTACCGGTTTTGTCCCGAGTGACTACCCACCGGTGATTGTTTGTCTGCATGCCGATGATTCCTCTCAACAAGGATTGCCAAGCATGAGGGTGGACGCCTTGGAGGGTGGGGTGCCGAGGATTCAGGTCGATCTCTCGGACAGGAAGGCGAGGGGGATGCTTGACTCTGAAAAAAGACTTCTTATCGAGGCATTGCTTCTCCGAGAGTTCTACGAGGGCAAGGCGCCGAATGTCGGGGAAACCATCCCCGCTTCTCCCCGATGGATTTCGCACGGATTGTCGCGACTTTGCTTTGAGAATTCCTCAAAGACGACCATGCAGGCATCGTATCTGCAGGGGGGCACACCTCCCGAGGTCGATGCTTTTTTACTCGAGCGGGAACCCGGGGAGGAGAATCGTCTGCTACTGGACAACTACAACGAACGGGCAGCCTGTCTTCTCCGTGCCGGTCTGCTTTCCAATGGCGGGGCTGCTTTCAGGAAGTGGGTCGGTCATGACGAGAAGGGTGGAGTTAATTTCATGAAATCCCAGTTCCCAAGCGGATGGGACAAGCATCGTGTTGAGCGGGATTGGCTCTTGATGATGGCCGCAACCTCTCGTGACAGTAACAACTCGACGGGATCACTCTCCTCTGAGGAGACGTTACTAAACTATGATGAGATCACTAAGGGCTTACCGAAGGATCAGGTCCTGTTTTTAAAAAGCCTCAAAGAGTCCGGATGGGAATACAAATCCCAGGAGTGGACTTCCAGACTCAAGGCGCTTCATTTGCGGGCTAATCCGCTGATCGTGCCACTGATCGACGAGACCATGATTTTCGTCCAATCAGCCAAACGACTTTCCTCAAAAAAGCTAGCCGAACAACTCGGCAAACTATCGCAAGAGCGGGCTGATCTTCTTGGGCGTTCGAGGAAGATGGATGCCTATCTCGATTGGTACGAGGCCGCCAAGGTGCCCCTTCCCAGCGGTCTCTTCGAATCGCTGTTACATGCTCCGGAATCGACGCCTCGCAAGGGACCCATCGGTCGATACCTCGACAATATAGAGGAAAGGGGATGGTAACCCCTTCACCGAGGTTTACGGCAAAAGGCTAGGATCAGTGCCCATACTTGCACCTTTGATTGTACGGATTATCTTATCGGGGTGTTAAATCTTACCAGGCAAGAGCAGATCGTCGTGATCTTCGTCCTCATTGCGCTGTTGGCCGGTGCAGGGATCAGGCATTTCCGCATGGTTTCCATGCTTCCCGCCCCTGAACAGGCTGCCGGGAACGAATCTTCACGCTAAAACAACCCATTTTATGAAAGTTTCAGGATTCAATGAGGCGGTGGCCATCGCCATGTCCAAGAATGAAAAATACCGCCCCGAGGGGTATCAGTTCCTACGAGAGTCCCTTGAGGCCACCCTGAAAAAACGTTCCAAGTCCAAACAACCCGTCTCTGCGCATGTCTCGGCCGCAGAATTACTGGAGGGTTTCCGGCGCATGGCTCTCAGGGAATTCGGGCCGATGGCACCTACCGTGCTGAATTACTGGGGTATCGCCTCTTGCCGGGACATCGGCGAGATGGTCTTTAACCTTGTCGAGGCTGGTGCATTCGGTCGCACTGAGAACGATCGCATCGACGATTTTGAGAACGGATTCGATTTTCACGAGGCTTTCGTAAAACCATTTCTCCCTCCGCCGGTTCCTTCTGCGGATTCCGTTGACGGGGAGGAAAAGACCCTGTCCACAAAATGAAACAACTTCTTCTATTCATGTCACTCCCCGTCCTTTCCGTCTTTAATATGGCAAACGCATCTCCTGAGAAGGCTCCTCATCACCAGTCCTCCAAGGCAAGTGATGGTGAAGTGGCGGCCATTGTGGATGGCATTGCCAAAGCGGATCCCTCCCTCGATACCAAACCTCAGGTTTTCACGTACCCGAACGGACTCACCCTGATCGTTGAGGAGAACAAAGGCGCTCCTGTTGCCAGTGTCCAGGCCTGGTGCAACACAGGTTCCATTCATGAAGGGAAGCTGCTGGGAGCGGGCCTTTCTCACATTCTTGAGCATATGCTGTTCAAGGGCACCACATCCCGTGCGCCGGGTGTGATCGCCAGTCAGGTTCAGGATCAGGGCGGATATATCAATGCCTACACCTCCTACGACCGCACCGTTTACTGGATCGACGTTCCTGCAAAGGGAGCCTCCAAGGCGGTTGACATCCTTGCCGACGCCATGATGAACGCCACGCTCCCTGAGGCCGAATACAACAAGGAGCAGGAGGTCATCCGTCGTGAGTTTGCCATGGGGTATGACAATCCCGACCGCACCGCCTCACTGCTGCTCTTCCGTTCGGCTTACCATGTCAGTCCCTTCAAGGAGCCGGTGATCGGTCACCTTGACATCTACAACAAGCTCACGCGTCAGGACGTCCTCGACTATTACAAACGCCGCTATGTTCCCAACAATCTCTGCTTCGTCGTCGTGGGTGACGTGAATGCCTCCGAGATCCGGGATCAACTGGGGAACTTTTTCGAGAAGTATCCCCGTGTTGCGTTGGAGCCTGTTACCGTGGCCGAGGAGCCGCCTCAGCTTGGAAAACAGGTGGCGAGAGATACCTTCCCCACCGACCTCAGTCGGATGAACATCGCATGGCGTGCACCCGGAGCCACCAGCCCCGATGCTCCCGCCGTCGAGGTTCTCTCGGCCATTCTTGGAGCAGGGACAAGTTCCATCCTCAATACCGAGGTCCGCGAGAAAAAGGGGCTTGTTCACCAGATCGGAGCCGGTCTCTACACACTGACACCAAAGGAGGGACTGATCTATGTCGGAGCGGTTGCCGATCCCTCCAAACGTGATGCAGCCGAGAAGGAAATTTTCATCCAAATTGAGAAAGTCTTCCGTGACGGAGTCACCCCAGCCGAACTGGAGAAGGCCAAGAAAGGGCTTCTCTCCGAGCACTACCACGGTCTGACCACCATGCGGGGCCGGGCTTCCGACTACGGCAATGGATGGCTGATGACCGGCAATGCGGAATATGGAAAGCGATACCTGGAGTCAATTGAGAAGGTCACTCCTGAGGATGTGCGCCGTGTCGCCGCTCTCTACCTGAAACCGGAGGGGCTCACCGTCACCTCGCTTGATCCGATCTCTGTTGCAAAGGATCATCCTGATTCCACGCCGAAATCTACCGAATCAAAAAACAACATTCAGAAGGACGTCCTTCCCAATGGCCTGCGCGTGCTGATCCATCAGGACAATCGTCTTCCCTTAGTTTCCATCATCGCCGCTTTCCGCGGGGGTCTCTTGGTCGAGACCCCAGAGAAAAATGGTATCTCCCAGCTTGCAGCCAGTACGATCGTGAAGGGGACAACGACCCGTTCTGCCCAGCAGATTGCCGAGTCCGTGGAGCATGTCGGAGGATCGATCGGTGCCTCCTCCGGCAACAACAGCTTTTCAGTCGCCGTGGAAGTCATGAAGGATGATGTCCCCCTCGGCATGCAGATTCTCTCCGACGTTCTGCTCAACGCCACATTTCCCGAGGGAGAGGTTTCACTCGAGAGGGATTCCCAACTCGCTGCGATCAAGGCCGAGGATGATCAGATCACCTCGACCGCCCGGAATCTTCTCAAGCCCCGTCTCTATGGAGATCATCCCTACGCGTTGCGTTCCAATGGTTCGCCCGAGAGTGTTTCCAAATTGACCTCCACCGACCTGAAGGCCTATCGCGACAAACTCGTCGTCGGTAAGAACGGAGTCCTCTCCATCTTCGGCGCCGTAAATCCGGCTGAAGTGCTGGCACTTGCGAAAAAAGATTTCGGTTCCTTGCCATCAGGTGAGGCAACCCTGGAGCACCCACCAGTCTCATCTCCCTTGAAAGAGTCCGTTGAGGCGAGTGCCGAGCGACAGAAACAACAGGCGGTGATCATGCGCGGATTCCTCGGGACGACTGTCGACGCAGAGGATCGCCCGGCCCTTGAACTGATCGAGGAGGCCTCGAGCGACCTTGGTTCGCGATTCTTTGTCCGAATCCGCGAGAAACTCGGTCTTGCCTACTTCGTCGGGGCTTCCAATTCCGCCGGACTGGCTCCCGGAGCTTTTGTCTTCTACCTCGGTACCGACCCTAAGAAGGTCGACCTCGCCAAGCACGAGTTCAACGACGAGATCGACAAACTGGCGAATGATGGCCTGACCCAGGAGGAACTCGATCGCGCCAAGGCCAAACTTCTCGGAGCCGAAGCGATCCGCAACCAGTCAAGCGCTGCGCTCGGCGGCATGTGCGCCACCAATGAGTTGCTCGGACTCGGTTTCGACCACGACAAGGCACGCAAGGCCGAGATTGAAAAAGTCACCCTTGAAGACACGAAGCGGATCGCCAACAAATACTTCCGCGATGCCAAGAGCGTGGAAGTCATTGTCGGCCCACCTGCCGCAAAGGCTGGCGAAGCACTTCACAATCCCACTCAAAATCCTTAAACTAGAGCAGTCCTAACTCCAAACCACTCCCTTACACATGGCCGAAATCCAACAATCCACCAACTCCGCTGACCTTACACAGCGCTTCATCGAACTCGTCATGATGAATGCCCAGCAGGCCGCTCTCTGCCTTGGTCAGATGGCTCATCCCTCCACGGGCAAGGCCGAAGTGAACCTCGATGCCGCCCGGATGTTCATCGACCACCTCGAGATCATCAAGGAGAAGACCCGAGGGAATCTCAACAAGGATGAGGAGAAGATTCTTACAAGTGTGCTTTCCGAACTCCAACTGGCCTTTGTGCAGGTAGCACAGGGTGGGGGAGTCACAGGTCATGTGCATGATGAGGATTGCTCCCACGGCGATCACCATCATGCCGATGCTCCAGAGGTAGAATCTGTCACACCCGAATCTCCCAAGCAGGAGGCCTCTCCGGCCGTGGAGGACGAGGGGAAGAAGAAGTTCACAAAGAGTTACGGCGCTTAATCATGAGGCAGGGAGTCATCTCGATTTTCGCGATCTCCCTGCTGGGCGCATTACCTGTGAGTGCTCTTGAGATCCAGGGAGTGACTGTTCCTCCTACTGCACAGGTTGCGGGCACGACCCTCCGTCTGAACGGTGCAGGGCTTCGCACCTTCTCCCTGCTCATGGTTCCGATCAAGATCTACGTTGCCTCCCTCTACACACCTGTGGCGATACGCACGGCGTCATCGATGATGGATGCCGCGGGACCGATGCAGTTCGACTTTACATTCCTCAGGGTCGTGAGTCAGTCCGATGTCGCCAAAGCCTGGACGTCACAGTTTGCCCAGAGTGTCAGCTACACCTATCCCGGGTATGCCAGTGATCGGGACGCCTTCATTGCCATGTTCGGCCCGCTTCAGAGTCTAGGAGTCGAGCAGGTCCAGTTTGTTGGTACGAATACCGTGGTCGTGGATCAGGGAGTTCAGAAGGGCACGATCCCCGGACGGGATTTTCAGAAGGCTTTCCTGAGTCTCTGGTTTGGCTCCAACCCAGTTGCCCCAGATCTGAAGTCAGCACTGCTGGGTAGATGATACCATGAAGGTCATCTTCTGATATTTTTTGAAGATTTAATGCCATGAGGTTTGCAAGGAACAGATTCACCGCAGATCTTGAGACGCTGAAGCTGATTATGGAGGAGATGCCCGTGGCCATCGGGATCTCGCAATTAAAGAGCGATCTGGATGCCGAGCGGATTGTAAGACCAGGAAACGACACCCTTTATTACAATCGTCGCTGGAGGGAAATCTTTGGATTCGACGAGAAGGTTGTACTCAATGGGGCCGATGCGACCGAGAGGTTATATCCTGACCCCGCCTATCGCGCAAAAATGCGCCGTATCAGAAACCAAGCTGCCCTTGACTCATTACGCCTTCGCACACCCACAAAACCCATCAAGATCCGGGCGCGTGTTGCTGATGGAACGGAGCGAATGTTTTACTCAGGAACCACGGTGATAGGGGATCGTTTCATGGTCTCGATGGAGGAGGTTGTAAAACGTGATCTGTCCCCCAATTCAAAAGTACTATCTGTATCCAGAAGCGGCTCCGAAGAAGTCTTTTTAGATATTGGTACCATTGCGGCCGTACTTGCAGATCGGAAGTGCACCATCGTGTTGAGCGGGACCATGGAGTACAAAGACCGCAGGAGTATCGGTGAGTGGGAAAAAATACTTAAAGGTAGAGAGTTTGAGAAAGTCGACCGTTCCACACTGATCAAGATACCCTGGATCTACGCCGTTCAGTCCCTCGGTCGTGGGGCCAAAGTTTCGTTTGCCCACGCGGCAGTCACCCTCCATGTGGGAAGGGTAGGCCGTGAGAGGCTTACAAAAGTGCTTTCCTAGAAAGTCACACTCCAGCTTAGACCTTCTAGTCTAGAAATAAATATTGCTATACGGCCATATAAACGGTTGTATTCTATACATCATGAAAACGACGATAGATCTTCCTGAGGAGATTCTTTACAGGGCAAAAGTCCTTGCTGCCCAACAGCGTTCCACGCTCAAGGATGTAATTCTTGCGGGGCTTGATCATGTTTTGGGTAATGCTCCGGAGGTTCTTGGTCAAGAGGCTCCATTGAGCAGGCTTAGGAGCGGCTTTCATCTGGGGGGTAACCCTCTCTCACGCAACGAGATTCATGCGCGCCGCTAGATTTCTCGACACCAATATCCTTCTCTACGCCTACGATCTTGATGCGGGGATCAAGAGGGAACGGGCTCTGGAGATTGTGGAGCAAGGGTGGAAACAGCTCGGACAGACGGCGGTCAGTGTGCAGGTGCTTCAGGAACTCCATGTGAACATGGAGCGGCGTGGCATCCCAAGATTGGAGATTCATCAACTGGTGCGCGATTACACATTATGGCCCATCGTTGAAAATACACTTTCTCTCCTGCAGGGAGGAATTGCTGAGCAGTCCCGCTGGCAGCTTTCGTTGTGGGATTCCATGATCCTTGCAGCTGCCCGTGCTTCTGGAGCATCCCAGCTAATCACCGAGGATTTTAGTCATGGTCAGGACTATGGAGGGATTAAGGCTATCAATCCCTTTGTGTAAGATATCCCATTCCAGAGTCCTCTCTGGGTAACATCTCCTGCAGGATGTGGGATGTGGGATGTGGGATGTGATTAGCTAGTATCTTGGCACTAGTTCTCGGTCTTCTGCTCTATCAACTTTTTCCTTCAACTCACCCGCCTTAGGCGGGGTGGAGTGGTCGATTCGTTCCGAATTTGGCCGATTCGTTCCTTTTAAAGAAAATATATTGAACGGAATTCAAAGAATAAGGACACTCTGGATCCTTAAATCCACGATCCTTATCTCTGCAACGAATAGTTTGCTTCAAAATTTTCCAACTGTAAGACCATGACCTCAAAAACCTTCTCTCGATTCCTGCTGCCGCTCTTCGTTGTATCCAGCATTCTGGCGACATCAGCTCGGGCCCAGAGCACGAACTTCGCCTACACGGGTCTAGTGGTCACCTACACAATTCCTGTTACAGGCAACTACGATTTCACTGCGGCTGGAGCGAAGGGGGGAACAATGACAGGCACCATTGGTGCCTCCGGTGGGTTGGGAGCCGTCATGAGTGGAGAGATCTACCTTACCAGTGGCACGGTGCTTGATATTGTCGTCGGCGGATTGGGAGGTAATGGACTTTATACTGGCGGAGGGATTTCAAACACCAACTATGGAGCGGGTGGTGGCGGAGGGACCTTCATCTATACTGCTACGAATGCACCCCTGATGATCGCTGGCGGTGGTGGTGGCGGGGCTTACGGAGGTAATGGTGTGGGCGGCGTGACCAATCAGTCGGGAACTGATCCCTCAGGGACTCCCGATTCGAGTGGAGGTAGTGGTGGAATCGCCAATGGTGATGGTGGTGGGGGGGGCTGGTTTTTACTCGGCTGGGACAAATGGAAATGTAGGAGGTATCGGAGATCACCCAGGAAATGGTGGGTTATCGGCCACAAATTTTTCGGGGGGTAGCGGGGGCGGCACTGCTTTCGGAGTAACTAACAAGGGTGGATTTGGTGGAGGTGGAGGTGGAGGTGCTTCGGTCGTTAGCGCAGGCAATGGAGTTCAAGCCGGTGGAGGTGGAGGCTATAGCGGCGGAGACGGAGGGGATAGTGATGTCGGTGATCATGGTGGTGGAGGTGGCTCCTATGTCTCCGGATCCTTTAGCAATGTGACCGGCACGAATGCGGTCAATAATGGGAATGGATATTTCACCCTCACTTATGTTGTGCCTCCTGTAGCAACTCCAACGTTCTACTGGGCAACCAATACCCAGTCGTGGGCCGTCGCTACCAACTGGAGTAGCAATCAGGTTCCAGTCTATTCCAACAACGCCTTCATCGATAACGGCGGGACCTCCGTTCTGACCAATATCGGCACGGTCGCCACCCTCACGATTGCGAGCTCGAATTCCTCGCGCGGCATCCTTTACATCACGAACGGCGGATCTCTCACGGCCAGCAACCTGATTGTTGGAAGCGTCGGTGCTGGTACCGTGACGATCGGTGGTGGAGGCAGCCTCATTTCCTCGAACATCACGATCGCCTCGGGGAGCAATTCGATGGGTGTCCTGAATGTTGGCGTGCTGGGTAGTAACTCGACAGGGGTCACTCTGGCATCACCAACCATCACCTTTGGCAATGGAACCTCTTCACTGAACTTCAATCAGGCCGACACGCTGACCAACTCCGCCATCTTTACAGGTGGGATAGTGAACAAGACCTTCATTGCGCAGCTCGGCACTGGAACCACGGTGCTGACCGGCGTAGGAAGCTCGAATAGTGCCTCGATTGCAGTCACGGGCGGGGAGTTGGTATTCAACGGAGGCAGCTTCAATACAGCCGGAGACATCAGTGTTGGGATTTATGCTAAGGCTTCGAACGGCGTCACCTACAGCAATTCACAACCTGTCTCGATGATCATCACCAATGGAGCCCATGTAACCGCTGGATATTTTGGAATAGGATATGGCTACGATACGAATGGCAACTCCTTGGGATTGTCCAATAACTGGGTCACAGTGACGGGATCGACAACGGTCCTGAATGCAACCACCTTGGTTGTCGGCGATGGTGGCAACAGCAATGCGCTCAATATTTTCAACGGCAGCACGGTCAACGTCACCAATACCAATGACGGATCTGTCACTATTGGAAATTATGGGAATTCCAATTCGGTATTTGTCGGCTCCAATTCGACCCTAAATTCCATCACCATGTATGTCGGCTACAATGATGGCACTCCTGGCCAGGGGATAAACAACAGCCTCATTGTCTCCAACGGCACGGTGAACGTGACCAATGATTTATTAGAGATAGGATACGCGGGAACTTCGAATAGCGTGGTGGTCACAGGCTCCCAAGCGATTCTGAACAATGCCGGATCATTCTATCTTGGAGACGATGGTACTTTCGCATCCGCCAACAACAACACCCTGATTGTCAGCAATGGAGCGACGCTCTACGGAAGCAGTCTCACTGCGGGAGGCGACGCCATTGGCGTTGGAGGTAGCAGCAACGCTCTTATCATCACAGGACCCGGGTCTTTCTATTCGAACAGCAGCACTCTCTATGTAGGATTCGGTGATTCTTCCTCAGGGATTTCAGGGGTTGGAAACGGCATGATCCTTTCTAATGGGGCAACGGCACTCATCAATGTTGGCGGTGGTGGATCGGACGGGGGTCTGTTGTTGGGTTATACCACTGGCGACCTCAACAACTTCGTCACGGTCTACGGGAACAGCACCCTCTCGGTAACGGGTGACAGTTATATTGGTTATGGAGACGCCTCGAGCAATACCGTCACTGTCACGGGAACAAATGCAGTATGGTCCAATAATGGGACTCTCAATATTGGCTATGGAACGAATTTGGGAAGCGTCGGTAATAGCCTGGTGATCTCCAACGGAGGCGCGGTAATGGCTGCTTTCGTGAATACCAGCAGCGGCACTAGCAGTGATTCCAATAATTCGATCATTGTCACAGGTTCGGGATCCAAACTTATGGTCTCTGGCGGCATCAATCTTGGCGACAACGGCTACAATGACCTTCTCATCGTTACCAACGGCGGTCACATCTACTCGGGAGGCGATCAGATCGGAGTAAACTCAAGCGGATCCGTGGCGATCGTGACCGGAAGCAATTCCCTATGGAGTAACTCCATGATCTCCGTCGGCATCAATTCAGGTGGGGGCAATCAGCTGCTGATCACCAATGGTGGACATATGATTACGGCATCCACCAATACTTCTGGCGCCTATGGTATCGGCATTCAGTCAGCCAGCAATACGGTGATCGTCACTGGGGTCGGATCTCAGTGGCTTGTCAGTGGCAATTCCAATACCGAGTTTAGTGTGGGAGACAGTGGGGTTAACAACAATCTGCTGGTTATTTCTAACGGTGGATTGGTAACGCTGAATAACAATGAAGGCGTCTACATTGGTAATGGTAACGCTACTAGCAACGGAGTTATTGTTACTGGAGGAACTCTCTCGGCAACCAATAATGGAGCCTTCTATGTTGGAGGCTCTGCCGCCTCACAGAACTTCCTTGATGGCTCATCTGGAACAGTCGTTATAACCGATCAGCAGGGAGCCGTTGGTATCAATGGATCCGGTAATAACACTGCTTTGCTATCTGGCAGCAACTCATCTTGGAGTAATGCCGACACGATGTCTATTGGCGCGAATGGCTCTTCCAGCAATACCCTGATACTCTCCAATGGATCCACTCTCTACAGTGGAACTGGCAATGTCGGCGTAAATGGATCGTCCGATGATTCCGTTCTGTTGACCGGCGCCGGAACCAAGTGGAGCAATAGCGGAACAATTACGCTAGGAAATGCTGGTGGAAGCGGATCGATAACCATCGGAAACGGAGCGTCCCTGATCTCCTCCAATATCATGGTATCTGGCGGACCTGGAGATATCGGCATCCTCAATGTCGGCACCTATGGTGGAAGTGATTCGAATGTCACCTTGATAGCCCAAGCAATTACCTTCGGAGGTGGTGCGAGTGCGGTGAATTTCAATCAGTCTGGCATCCTTACCAATGGAGCCATCTTCACAGGGACCAATTCTGGGCCCTACTACGTCACGCTGGCCCAGTTGGGAAGTGGTACCACGGTGCTTACCGGGAGGGGTGGAACCAACACGGCAGATGTCTTTGTGGAGGGGGGTCAGTTGGCCTTCCAGGGAGCGGCTTTCAATAATTCGACCGGAAATATCTATGTCGGCTATCAGGGGGCTGGAAACGCTTTTGGTGCCCGCAGCAACTCCACCTCGGTCTCGATGCTCCTCTCGAGCAATGCCGTCGTGAAGACTGATGCTCTCTATGTGGGTAGTGGTGCGGGTAAGGGAAGCAACTCCATCACAGTCACCGGAAGCAGCACCCTCACGGTGACGAATAGCTCCTACATCGGCTACGGAGGTAGTGATAGCAACTCGGTCACGGTGACCGGCAGCGGCTCTGTCTGGAGTAATGCGGGAACGATCAATGTCGGTGAGGGTCTGGGCAACGGTAGCGTCGGCAACAGCCTCGTGATTTCCAATGGCGGTAACGTCATCGCTGGATATGTCGATATTTCCCAGTCGGGCCTAGACAGTAACAACTCGATCCTGATCACCGGGGCCGGTTCGAGCCTCGGAGCCGGGTCCGTGACGATCGGTGACGCCGGCAGTGGATCACTCACCATCGGATCTGGCGGTACACTCAGCGCCTCCAACATCACGGTTGGCAACACGTGGAATATCGGTGGCACCCTGAATGTCGGTACCCTCGGAGGTAGTGATACGAATATCCATCTCAATGCCCAATCCATCACGGTCGGCCCCGGATACTCCAGTCTCTTCTTCAATCAGGCGGACAGCCTTCTCGTCACCTCCTCGATTTCACAGACGGTGTTAGGCCAAAGCGGTTATGGCATTGCCATGACGGGACTGGGCACGACGACCTTTGGTAGTTCCTCGATCAGCTTGTTGCGCGGTCAGTTTATCGTCGCTGCCGGGACGACCATTTTTGATAACGAATCGTTCTTGAATACCGGAAGTGGATTCTTAGTAGGAGGGAATGGCTACACGTCGTTTGGAGGATTATTGACCCTTACCAACACGCATCCAGCGACCTTCATCGCCACGAACGGATCGCAGATCGTCACCGGCTTCTTTTTAGAGGGAAACGGGAATCAATATTCAGCCTCGAATTATATCGCGGCTACAGGCAACACAGCCATCTTTACCGGCTCCAATACGGCACTAAAATCTTCGGGTGTTTATGCTTATGTAGGGGTTGGAGCCGACGGGAACAATAACACCCTGATCTTCTCAAATCATGCCTCCTTGATCTTCACGAATGATTCCAACAGTTTCGGTTTTTATCTGGGGAATAACGGATTCAGCAATACCGTGATTGTGGACAATGCGAGCATCCTGATTGCAACCAATGCCCCGTCCGGTCAGAACGCCCTCAATATAGGCTCTGGTGCTCAGTACACGCCAAGTAGCGATAACGTGGCGATCTTCCGCAATGGAGCCTATGTCATGGGCTCCAATGACCTCATCGGATACTATGGGAATAGTAACCAGATGCTGGTGACTGGCGTGGGTACGATCTACACCAACGGGGGCTATCTCCAGGTCGGCACCACAGGTGGTAGCGACAACAGTCTTGTGGTGAGCAATGGTGCCACTGCTCTGGTCATGCAAGGGATCTATTTAGGTTATACGAGTGGAAATGTCAGTAACTCGGTTACGGTCTATGGGGGGAGCACGCTGACCTCGGCTGGAACCAGCGGTATCGGTTATGGAGGTGCCTCCGGTAATACGGTCACCGTGACTGGCAGCAATGCCCTCTGGAGTAACAGTGGAACCATCAACGTGGGTGATGGGCTGGGCAACGGCAGCGTCGGTAACAGCCTCGTGATCACCAATAGCGGCACTATTGCGGCAAATGGTTATGTCGAGGTTGGCTACACGAACGGAGACACTGGCAACTCCATTACGGTTTCGGGTACCAATTCCAAACTCGTCGTGAACGGTTCCAGTTCAGACTATTTTGACATTGGTTACATGGGTTCATCCAACTCCATGATTGTTTCCAACGGTGCCTCTGTGGTTCTGAATAGTCGTGTGAATGTCGGTCACGGCCAGAGCTTTTCACCACACACGATAGGATCCAGTGGCAATATATTGATTGTGACGGGACCGGGGACGACCTTCACCAATTCGGGTGACTATATCGATGTTGGCGATTGGACCAATAGCACGGGGAATCTCATGGTGATTTCCAATCAGGCGCAGGTCTCCAACGCCAATACGTTCTACATTGGTTGGGACACTGCATCTTCCAACAACACAGTCATCGTTACCGGTGCAAATTCCCGCCTGCTCAACGGCGGCGATCTGGAACTCGGTGACTATGGTTCGGGGAATTCTTTAGTTATCTCAAACGGTGCCTATGCATCTTTCGCAGGGACGAATTACATCAGCTATTATGCGGGTTCATCAAATAACTCGGTGCTTGTAACCGGTGCCGGATCTGTCTGGTCCAATTCCTCGATAGATCTGGCTCACAACGGCTCGGGAAGTATCACGATTGCCTCAGGAGCCTCGCTCATGGCATCTAACATCATGATTGCCTCTAACGGCGGCTCCGTCGGAATCCTGAATGTTGGAACCTACGGGGGTAATGACACAAATGTCCACATCACCACTCCAATCATCTCGCTAGGTGGTGGCGTTGCCAGCATCAATTTTAACCAATCCGACACCATGACCAATGCTGCGGTGATCAGTGGAGGGACAACCTATGATGTCATCGCCCAACTTGGCTCGGGAACCACGGTATTGACCGGCGTGGGCAGCACCAATGAGGCTCAGGTTCTTGTTATCGGAGGGCAGTTGAATTTCGAGGGGGGCAATTTCAACAATTCTAATGCCTCCTCTATCTATGTCGGATATCGGGATCAGGGAGGTTCTTTTGCGAATCTGAGCAATTCATCCCAGGTTACCGTGAACATTTCTAGTAATGCCATCGTGAGCACTTATTCATTTCAGGTAGGTCACGGCGACTCGAACTCTTACAATTCCAATAATTGGGCCCTTGTCACCGGTAGTGGTACGGAGCTCAACTCAGCACAACTCTATGTTGGTAACTACGGTAATGAGAACCTTCTTACTGTATCGAATCAGGCAACGGTTACGGTGGGTTACTATTCCTTGACGGTAGGTAACTTAGGAAACAGCAATGCGGTCGTGATTTCTGGAGCGGGCTCGACGATCAATAGCTCTGACTCCCCGATCACAGTTGGAATCTACGGCACGAACAATAGCATTCTGGTTTCCAGCGGAGGACTTTTGTATGGCTGTGCCAATGCCAATACTAACTCAGGCTATGGTGACATCATTGGATACGGGGGGTCCACCAATCAAATTCTTGTAACCGGTGCAGGATCTCTTTTTAGTAACAATTCAGCGCTTAACGTTGGCTACGGACTGCCACAGGAAGGCGGGGTTATAGCAGTTAATAATGACAGCCTCGTGATTTCGAATGGAGCGTCGGCATCTCTAGGAACACTCTTTTTAGGAGAGTTGCAAAATGATGTAAGCAACAGCGTTATGGTCTATGGGAACAGCACCCTTACGGTGGGAGGCAATAGCACCGTTGGGTATAATGACTCCTCCAGTAATTTGATGATGATTACGGGAAATAACTCCCTTTTTACCAATTCGGGAAATCTTCATATCGGTTATGGATCAAGTGTCGGCAGTGTTGATAACAGCCTGGTAGTCTCGAACGGGGCGAATGTATCCATCGGTGGAGCCCTTTATCTTGGAAATATTTCAGGCGACACAGCTAACTCGGTCTACGTTTATGGCAATAGCACTCTGTCTGTTACAGGCACCTCCTATATAGGAAATGGCGATTCCGACAGCAATACCGTCACCGTGACGGGGAGCAATGCGGTTTTCACCTCAATTGCAGGTCTTGATATTGGAAATGGCAACAATGCAAGCCCCGGCAGTGTTGGAAACAGTCTGGTGATTACTAATGGTGGATCCGTTCGCGTGAGTAACGCATCCGGCGTCATCCTGGGAAGCAACCCTCAGGATTCTCAAAACCATCTGATTCTTTCCGGAAACGGCTCCGTGCTCACGGACGGTGGACAGTTAAAAGTCGGACAATCCGGATCCAGCAACAGTTTGGTGATCTCAGGTGGTGCTGAAATGCTTGTGACAGGAACGCACAGTTGGATCGGAAAGATTGGAGGATCCGATAACAACAGCGTGATCGTGACGGGAGGTGGCTCACTTTTGAGTAATTCCTCGGAGTTTGACATCGGCGGAAGCGGAAGCGCCAACACGCTGCTTATCACAAACAGTGGCAGTGTGTCTGTCGGTGGGGATTCCTATGTGGGAAAAAGCTCTGGTGCATCGAATAATCTTATCAGCATCGTGGGTTCGGGATCACAGTTCCTCGTCGCCGGGAATCTCTATGTGGGCGACGGCACTGACGCTAACACGCTGTCACTGAACAACGGGGCCTTCGTCTCTGCTGCCTCGATCACGGTCTACACCAACAGCCTTCTGACAGGTAACGGGACAATCACGGATCCGACAATCAACGGAGGCACCTTTGCCCCGGCAGGTACTAATGCCCTCACACTCAATGGGAATCTAAGCTTCACCAACGCGGGTATCTACGCCTGGAACCTATTCAACAACAGCGCGAGCACGAACGGTGGAACCAACTTTACAGTGCCGGTTGTCCTGAATGGTAATCTCTCGGTCACGACGAACTCGCTCTTTGACCTTAACTTCAGCGGAGCCGTCAATGGATCGAGCTCCTTCTGGACCAACAGCCAGCAGTGGCAGGTGGTCGCGGGAACCAACTCCTTGAGTGCCGGGACCAACTTCGGCCTGGCGTGGGCCAATCCTGCAGCGAGCGCCGGATTCAACCTGGCTGATTTCAGTCTGAGTGCGAGCAACAATAACTTCTACCTGAACTACAACGCACCGCTAATCACCAATCCGACGATCGCCGCAGGTACCAATACTGCACTGCCAAGCTATAATCAGGGTAGCAATACGGTTCTTGTGATCACGGCCCCGACTAACGGAACGGCCGTCCTCAGCGGAACGAACCCTGCTCTGACCGGAATCTTTGTCAACAGCGGTACCTTGGCCTCGACCAACCAGAACTCGATCCCGACCAATGCTAATGTGACCGTCTACGGAGGCACCATGGGCTTCACCGGACCTGGAACGAATATTATCGGGAGTCTTTTCGTTAGTGGAGGGTCCGTGGCAGCCAGTAACACGATCGTGCAAGTACAGAGCTATGTTCAAACAGGGGGAACTCTCTCAGGCGGTAGTAATGCAACTTACTGGTCGGATAACTACTACTTTGCTGCAAGCAATACCGCCACAGTCAACGCTAAGCTAGATAACCTCTATGGAGGCACTGGAGGGGGTATTACTCACCATTCCACCGCGGTGGTCACCACCAACTCCTCGGGAGCACCTGCTGCACCGGTCGTTTTCGACAACAATATGAGCTACGACGGAGGCACGGTGATCACTGGCGGCATCCTCCAACTTGGTAGCAGCAACAGTACGGGAGCGGTAACCGTCCAAGGGAACATCACCAACAACGGGTTCCTGAACTTTGGGTTTAATGGCAACTCCACGACGCCGACCAATGTGGTGATCGGAAGCGGTGTGATCGGTCAGATTGGCACCGGTACCTTGACGATTGGAACCAACGGCATCGACAACTCCTTCACTGGCTCCTTCGGCGTGGCCAATGGAACCCTGGCGATCACGACCAATTCGGCACTTGGTGGATCCACCAACTTCTATCTGGCGAGCGGGGGAACCCTCCAGGCAACGACTGGAGTCACCAACATCACCAACGTGAATGTCACCAATGGAACGGGCATCATTGATAATGCTTCGAGTAATACGTTGACGTTGAACGGAACCCTTACCAAGAGCGGAACTGTCCTGGTGCTGGCGGGAGGAGACTTCCAAGTCAATGCGCAGGTGACTGGTAGCGGAGGACTCGGCTCCTTTAACTCCGATTTGGTGGTGAGCAATGCGACCGCCACCCTCAATTCCGGTAACAACAATTACTCGGGACCGACCTATGTTGTTGCTGGTTCCTCATTGAGCAACGGCATCATCAATGCACTTCCAAGCAATACGGTGCTGACCGTTGGAGCAACTAGCGACGGATCGGTGACCAACCGCTACGACATGGCTGGCTACAACCAGACCCTTGCAGGGCTCTCCTCAGCGGGAAGTGCGGCAAACATCGTGACCAATACGGGATCGCCAACCATCCTGAATATCAATGGCTCCCAGAGCACGACATACGGTGGGCTGATCACCGGCAGCATTGGTCTGACCCGTGCAGGAACGGGAGCAATCACGCTGACCAATAATAATACCTACGCAGGTGGCACGACGATCAGTTCCGGCAAGATCGTGACACTGGCCAATCAATCACTCGGTACGGGAACGGTGGGGCTAAGCGGCGGATCCCTAGAAATCCACAGCCTGCTTAACATCGGAGCCTTCACATGGACCGGTGGACAGGTGGCAATCCCGACCCTGACCTCGGCCAATGGTGTCTATCTTCTATCGACCAACGGATTGACGATCGGCGGAGCCAGCCATGTCTTCAACCTCAGTGGTGCATCGCTGACGATCGGGACACCGACCCGACTGTTGGGTGCGACCAACATGTCGACCAACAGCTTCTCGACCAGTGAGTTCAGTGTGAGCGGGGTGGGCAACTACAGCCTCCTTATCTACAGCAACACGCTCTGGATCGATCTTCTGAACAACCCTGCACCGGCAGCCGTTTCCTATCCGAACTTCGTCGGGTATGCGGTCAATCGTAACCAGACCAACGTGGCCTTGGCGCTCAATAGCTTCACCAATAACCCGAACGCAGATCAGACGGCCGTGCTCACTAGCCTGACCGCGCTGACCAATAGTCCGGGATCCATGCAGCAGGCCTTCAACGCGATCATGCCGAACTTCTACCAGCAGATGGCGACGATCGCCTTCAACTCGGCCAATGCCCAGAACATGGAACTCTCCCAGCGCCTCTGGGGCATGAGGGTTGCCGAGGGAGGTGGCTTCAGCATGAACGGATTTGGGGATAATACCCCGATGATCCAGGAAGGGCAGGGGGATGGTGATGGGAAGGGAGTGCTCGACGCCAAGAAAGACATCCTGCGTCCCGGCCTCGACAACCGCTGGGGAATGTTCCTCGATGCGAACGGTATCTTCGCCCAGGCCAACAGCGGCAACATGCTCCCCGGCTACCAGTCCGAAAGCGGAGGTGTCACCACGGGATTGACCTACAAGTGGAACAAGAACGTTTCGAGCGGCATCTATGCCGGATACCAGGGAACCTACGACAAGCTGGGTGCTGCAGGTAGCGGCCTCGGTGTGGGAAGTACCCTCATCGACAATGCCGTCCGCTTCGGGTTCTTCGGAACCTACGGACAGGTCAACTCGAAGGGTGAGCCCCTTGGCTTCTATGCCAATGCCCTCGCAGGTGGTGCCTACAACAACTACCAGGCATCCCGTATCATCCAGTATCCCGGCATTAACAGAACGGCGACCAGCCAGCCCGGTGCAGGGGAGCTCGATAGCATGATCGCGGGAGGTTATGACCTGAAGGCAGGTAACTTCACCTATGGACCGAGCGCCTCGCTCCAGTACACCTACCTCGGAGCCAATGGTGTCAATGAAACCGGTGCGCAGAGCCTGGATTACAACTCTTCCGGGTGGAACAGCTCCAGCATGCTCAGCAGTGTCGGCGCCCATGGTGCCTACACCTGGATGGTCAATAAGCTCGAGGGTCATGAGGTTGCTGTGGTGCCTCAGATCTCCCTGAACTGGCAGCACGAGTTCATGCAGAACCCCTACGCCATCAATGGTAACCTGGGCGGCACTACACCGAACTTCAGCAACTGGAGCGCCACGCCGATCCGCGACTTCCTCTACACGGGTGTCGGTGTGACCGTGGAGTTCGCCAAGCGCTGGAACACCTCGTTCTTCTACAATGCCGCGGCAGGTAACAAGGACCTCGTGAGCCAGAGCATCTTCCTCTCCGCAGGACTGAAGTTCTAAGGAGAGGCTAAGGTCTAAAGGCTAAAGACAATTAGCTGAAATCCACCTAGAAATGGCCCGTCACTGAAAGAGTGGCGGGCTCTTTCTTTTTGTAAACTCTGGTGCCTTGACAAGTGACATCTATAAACATTTTCGGTTACATTCTTACCATTAAGAATCAAACAATTCGGTACGTCTCTATCTTCTTTATGAACATGACCTCAAAAACCTTCTCCCGATTCCTGCTGCTAGTTTTCCTGCTTGCCGAAGCTCTCGTCACCTCGGCTCAAGCCGCGAATCTCTACGTGGGGAGCAATAGCTCCAGTCAGTCGACCAACTTCACCTCGGGCACTAATTCCTACAGTAACACTTACGTCGGTTATGTCACTACCGGCAGCAACAGTCTTGGCAACTCCAATACACTGACGGTAACGGGCACAGGTACTATCCTAACTAATTCCGCAAATGTTTATGTTGGCTATGCAAACAATTCCATTGGAGGAAATAGCAACAGTTTGTCCATCTCTGGTGGCGCCAATGTCTCTGAAAGTTCACTCTCGATTGGTTATGAGGTCTATGGTGGCAATTTTGCTTCAGGATCCGGAAATGGCAACAGTCTGACTGTGAGCGGCGGAGGGATCCTCACCAATTCGGGTAACTTCACGGTTGGGAATGAGGAGTATGGTAATGGTGGTAATGGGAATACGGCGACTATCAGTAACTCCACCATGTTTAACTCTGGCTCGGTGACCGTTGGACAATCAATAGATGATGGATTGTACACATACAAAAACCCTGGAGGAGACAGCAATACGCTCACGCTGAACGCTTCGAGTTTCACCGCGGGTGGCATTTATATCGGTTATGGTGATTACAATACGAATGGCATCAGTGGTGGTGACAACAATCATGTAACAATCAATGCCTCCTCCGTCACCAACACTGGCGATCTCGTGATCGGGTTTGCAGACTATGGATTGGGGGGGAACTACAACAGCCTGACTCTCACGAACGGGGCCAGCATGACCAACAGTGGTAATCTTGCTGTCGGTACCAATAACGATCCTGCAGATTACAGCGGCGGCAATGGGAACACGCTTACGATTGCGGGTGGCAGCACTCTCTCGTTGGCAAGCAACACTTATATCGGCATTGGAGCCTCCAGTAACACGATCACAGTCACTAGCAGCAATTCCTTACTTTCTAACTCCGGAAACCTGTATGTCGGCTACGGAAATGGGTCGAATGCTCCTTCGATCGGCAACTCACTCATCGTCTCCAATGGGGCTAGCTTAGGTGTGGGAAATAGCATGAACGACACAGGAGACTTACAAATTGGTGCTATTCGGGGAGATGTAAGCAATTCGGTGTTTGTCTACAGCAACAGCTCCATTTCAGTTTATAACAACATCAACATTGGTTGCGGTGATGCTTCCAGCAACTCACTGGTTGTGACAGGGCCCAACGCATCCGTCTCGAACTATAGCGGGAACGGCTTGTATCTTGGCGTCGGATCGACTTACGGAAGTATTGGCAACAGTCTTGTGATATCCAACGGGGGAAGTGTGATCGTCGGGGATGGAGGGATCCAGATTGGTGGTATCCATCAGGATGTGAGCAATACGATCACAGTCTATGCCAACAGCTCCTTGAGCGACTTTTACTTCCTGACAATCGGAAATGGAGATGCTTCCTTCAACGCGGTGACGGTGACCGGGAGCAATGCAATCATCGATCTTAATGGCAACTCGCTCAGTGTAGGCCTCGGGACAAATTACGGAAGTATTGGCAACAGTCTCGTGATTTCAAATGGTGGGACAGTCAATGCGGGAGGATTGGTAGTTGGCAATATGGTCCAGGATGTGAGCAACACGGTTACGGTCTACGGCAACAGCACTCTGACTGTCTCGGGAAACTCAGACATTGGTAATCAGGATGCGGGGAGCAACACAGTTACGGTGACCGGCAGTAATGCTGTCATGAATAACACTGGCTACCTCCACCTTGGGAATGGAGCCAGTACGGGGGGTAATGGTAACTCCTTAGTGATCTCCAACGGAGGAGCCATGACTATTGGGGGAGGCTTAGCCGTGGGATATTATTACTACAGTGCTCAGAACAGTGTCATTGTCACAGGTGTTGGATCGACACTCGATGTTACCGGACTTACTGTGGGTGCGAATTCTGGCTATGAAGGGGCGAGCAATAGTCTAGTGATAAGCAACGGAGGTGTCGTCACGGCTGGAGACATGTATGTGGGCAATTGGCAGTCCACCTGTGACACTGTGATTGTTACGGGACTGGGCTCTGCCCTCAATTTGAGTGGTGCCATAACACTCGGTCAGTATGGATCAATTGGAAATGTCTTAAGTCTCGACAATGGTGCTTCCATCATTGCTCCAGGAGGAATTTCTATTTCCACCGGCAGCACTCTTACTGGAAATGGAACGATTACGGCATCTGCTGGCACTGTCATCTCGGGCACCTTCGCCCCGACGGGTACGAATGCCCTGACGGTGAATGGTGACCTTACCTTCACGGGGGGCACCTACCTCTGGAACCTCTACAATAACAGCACCAGTGCTGCAGGTGGTACGAACTTCACAGTGCCGGTTGTCCTAAACGGGGCTCTCTCGGTGGATACCAATTCAGTCTTTGACCTGAACTTCAGCGGGGCCGTCAATGGATCGAGCTCCTTCTGGACGAACAGCCAGCATTGGTTGGTGACTGCGGGAACTAATCCCCTGAGTGCCGGGACCAACTTCGGGCTGGCTTGGGCTAATCCTGCAGCGAGCGCCGGATTCAATCTGGCTGACTTCAGTCTAAGTGCGAGCGGCACGAACTTCTATCTGAATTACAACGCACCGCTAATCACTAATCCGACGATCGCCGCTGATACCAATACTGCACTGCCAAGCTATAATCAGGGTAGCAATACGGTTCTTGTGATCACGGCCCCGACTAACGGAACGGCCGTCCTCAGCGGAACGAACCCGGCCCTGACCGGAATCTTTGTCAACAGCGGCACCTTGGCATCGACCAACCAGAGCTCCATTCCGACCAATGCTAATGTGACCGTCTACGGAGGCACCATGGGCTTTACAGGACCTGGAACGAATATTATCGGGAGTCTTTTCGTTAGTGGAGGGTCCGTGGCAGCCAGTAACACGATCGTGAACGTCCAGAGCTTCGTTCAGACGGGTGGAACCCTTTCGGGCGGAACCAATGCTACCTACTGGGCGGCCAACTACTACTTTGCAGCAACCAACCCCGCAACCGTTGCCGCCGCGCTTGCTAACCTTGGTACCGTTTCTGGTTACCAATCCACGGCCGTTGTGACGACCAACTCGAGTGGCGCGCCGGTTGCCCCCGTGGTCTTTGCGAACTCGATGCAGTACAGCGGAGGCACCGTGATCTCCGGTGGCATTCTCCAGCTTGGTAGCAGTGACAGCACGGGAGCGGTAACCGTCCAGGGAAACATCACCAACAACGGGTTCCTGAACTTTGGGTTTAATGGCAACTCCACGACGCCGACCAATGTGGTGATCGGAAGCGGTGTGATCGGTCAGATTGGAACCGGCACCTTGACGATTGGAACCAACGGCATCGACAACTCCTTCACCGGATCCTTCGGCGTGGCCAATGGAACCCTGGCGATCACGACCAATTCGGCTCTTGGTGGATCCACCAACTTCTATCTGGCGAGCGGAGGAACCCTCCAGGCCACGACTGGCGTCACCAACATCACCAACGTGAATGTCACCAACGGAACGGGTATTATCGACAACGCAAGTGGTGGAACCCTTGCGCTCAACGGAACCCTCACCAAGAGCGGAACGGTGCTTGTCCTCGCCGGGGGCAACTTTGATGTCAACGGTCAGGTGACCGGCGGGGGAGCAAGTGGCTCCTTTAACTCGGATCTTGTGGTGAGCAACGCGACCGCCACGCTCAACTCCGGTAACAACAACTACACGGGACCGACCTACGTCGAGGCAGGATCGAGCCTCTCCAACGGCATTGTCAATGCACTGCCGGTCAACACTGTCCTCAACATGGGAGCAACCACCGACGGATCGGTGACCAACCGCTACGACATGGCCGGATACAACCAGACCCTGGCGGGACTGGCCTCTGCGGGAACTGCAGCCAACTTCGTGACCAATACGGGTGCTGCAACCAGCCTGACGATCAATGGTTCCACCAACACGACCTATGCCGGAGTGATCGGAGGCAACATCGCCCTGACGCGAGCCGGAACGGGAGCCATCACCCTGACCACCAACAACACCTACACCGGAGGCACCACCATCAGCTCCGGCAAGATCGTGACCCTTGCCAACAGTTCGTTGGGAAGCGGAACGGTGGGGCTAAGCGGCGGATCCCTAGAAATCCACAGCCTGCTGACGATCGGGGCGTTTACCTGGAGCGGAGGACAGGTGGCCATCCCGACGCTGACGTCGACCAACGGGGTCTACCTGGCCTCGACCAACGGGCTGACCATCTCCGGAGGCTCACACATCTTCAACCTGACGGGTGCCTCGGTGACCATCGGAACACCGACCAAGCTCCTGGGGGCCACGAACATGACCTCCAATAACTTCACCACCAGCGAGTTCGCGGTGACGGGTGTGGGCAACTACAGCCTGCTCATCAGCAACGACATCCTCTGGATCGACCTGCTCAACAACCCGGCGCCAGCTGCCACCGCTCCCGTTTATCCGAACTTCGTCGGGTATGCGGTCAATCGTAACCAGACCAACGTGGCCTTGGCGCTCAATAGCTTCACCAATAACCCGAACGCAGATCAGACGGCCGTGCTCACTAGCCTGACCGCGCTGACCAATAGTCCGGGATCCATGCAGCAGGCCTTCAACGCGATCATGCCGAACTTCTACCAGCAGATGGCGACGATCGCCTTCAACTCGGCCAATGCCCAGAACATGGAACTCTCCCAGCGCCTCTGGGGCATGAGGGTTGCCGAGGGAGGTGGCTTCAGCATGAACGGATTTGGGGATAATACCCCGATGATCCAGGAAGGGCAGGGGGATGGTGATGGGAAGGGAGTGCTCGACGCCAAGAAAGACATCCTGCGTCCCGGCCTCGACAACCGCTGGGGAATGTTCCTCGATGCGAACGGTATCTTCGCCCAGGCCAACAGCGGCAACATGCTCCCCGGCTACCAGTCCGAAAGCGGAGGTGTCACCACGGGATTGACCTACAAGTGGAACAAGAACGTTTCGAGCGGCATCTATGCCGGATACCAGGGAACCTACGACAAGCTGGGTGCTGCAGGTAGCGGCCTCGGTGTGGGAAGTACCCTCATCGACAATGCCGTCCGCTTCGGGTTCTTCGGAACCTACGGACAGGTCAACTCGAAGGGTGAGCCCCTTGGCTTCTATGCCAATGCCCTCGCAGGTGGTGCCTACAACAACTACCAGGCATCCCGTATCATCCAGTATCCCGGCATTAACAGAACGGCGACCAGCCAGCCCGGTGCAGGGGAGCTCGATAGCATGATCGCGGGAGGTTATGACCTGAAGGCAGGTAACTTCACCTATGGACCGAGCGCCTCGCTCCAGTACACCTACCTCGGAGCCAATGGTGTCAATGAAACCGGTGCGCAGAGCCTGGATTACAACTCTTCCGGGTGGAACAGCTCCAGCATGCTCAGCAGTGTCGGCGCCCATGGTGCCTACACCTGGATGGTCAATAAGCTCGAGGGTCATGAGGTTGCTGTGGTGCCTCAGATCTCCCTGAACTGGCAGCACGAGTTCATGCAGAACCCCTACGCCATCAATGGTAACCTGGGCGGCACTACTCCGAACTTCAGCAACTGGAGCGCCACGCCGATCCGCGACTTCCTCTACACGGGAGTCGGTGTGACCGTGGAGTTCGCGAAGCGCTGGAACACTTCGTTCTTCTACAATGCGGCGGCAGGGAACAAGGATCTCGTGAGTCAGAACATCTTCCTCTCCGCAGGACTGAAGTTCTAAGGAGAGGCTAAGGTCTAAAGGCTAAAGACAATTAGCTGAAATCCACCTAGAAATGGCCCGTCACTGAAAGAGTGGCGGGCTCTTTCTTTTTAGGCTGCAAGTGCCATCAATCTGGCCTCTGTTGATCGAGACTCTCGTGTTCGCTTCAGTTCCAGCACCCCTAGAAGCTAATTAACTCCCAACTCCTCTTCAGAGTTCGATTTCCTGACCCGGGGGTGGGGCGATGACCTTTGTGCCTGGCAGGGCGGAGTAGAGCTCGCGCTTGAACCACTCGATGGCCGGATCATCCCCATGGACTAACAGGATGGTCTTTGGTTTCACCTTGATGGCGTAGGAGAGGAGGTCTTCTCTTCTGGCATGGGCGCTGAAGGTGAAAATATCCCTGTGACAGTGAAAAGGGACAGGTGCTCCGGTAGAGGTGAGCTGGACATCAGTTCCGGGAACGGCACCTCTGACATGACCTGCCGGTGAGTTGGGATCTGCATAGCCGACAAAGAAGAGGTACTGTGAGGGGTCGGGCAGGACTTTCTTGGCAAAGATATTGGAGAGAGTGTGCTCAGTCATCATGCCGCTGCTCAGGGCGTAGATGGCACGCTTGCGCGGATTCAACGACTGAATCTCTTTCCCTCCGGCGACATAGGGAGCCACTTCGTTCATGAGTTGGAGTTTCGGCAAGCGACGGGGAACCTGATTGGCCATGCCGTCGTAGACAGCGGTGATCTTGCTTCCAAGTCCGCCGATATAAATCGGGGTGGGGGGGATGATGCGTTCCCGCTGCATCTTCCAGAGCATCGCCATGACCTCCTGCGTCTTTCCAAGAGCAAAGACCGGGATGGTGACACTGGCTCCCTCTTCCAGTGCCGAAGCGACTGCCTTGGCGAAGCGTTCTTCTTCCCTGGACCTGGTGAATCCCTCCGGGAGCGGCGCATCCCCGCGAGTTGTTTCCATGAGCAGGACATCGACAGGTTCCTCGGGGAATGATGCTCCCGACTGTATGGTCTGATCCTCAAAGTTCACATCCCCGGTATAGAAGAACTTCTTTCCCTCCGAACGGATCATCACGCCTGTGGAGCCAAGGATATGTCCGGCATCATGAAAGGTGACGGTGGTACCGGAGGCCTCGGTGCTGCGATCCCCATCGAGGTTGACCGCACGCTCCAAGGGGCAGTACTGCCAGCTACGAGCCGCCATCTCGATGGCCCGGTGGGTAAAAAGGGGATAATCCGAAAGTTTCAGTTCCTCCTGTTGACGGAGCATCACATTCACCGAGTTGTGAAGCATCACATCCGCGATCCTGGCAGTGCCAGCGGTCATGAGAACGGGCATGCCTGGCTGGCGTGATTGGAGGAGGGGAAGACAGCCGACATGATCCTGATGGGCATGCGTCAGGATCGTGGAACGTACCGAGCCGTTCTCCAGCTCCTCAAGCATCGGTGTGGAATCGTGCCCCACATGCTCGGGATGCATGCCGCAATCCAGAATCACGGACCCCTCGGGCAGATCGAGGCGGTAGCAGTTCGAGCCGATGCCCGCCCCCCTCGTCAGATTCGTAAAACGCATAAGGTGGCAGTCTAGGAGGTCATCTTCTCAACCCGCTAGGGGAATCTCTTCACCAGATCGCCAAGGGGAAGTTTTTCTCTAAAAACACCCTGCAACTTTCTCGCCCCTATGGTGTTATCACATTATATGTTCTCCCCTCTTCCTGAGAAACTATGGAACCGTAATCTGGCGGCCCATTTGCTGGACAGGGCCGGATTCGGCGGTACCCCCGCCGATATTGACTCCCTGGTGGCAATGGGTCCGGGGAAAGCGGTTGATTCCTTCATACATGCTGACGATGACGGCGATCTCTTTCCGAAGCCGCAGATGCTAATGCCAGCCGAGAGAATGGTGTACAAACAAAGGGAAAAAGCCGCGACCACGGAGGAGGCGCGTCAGGAAATCAGGAAGGAATTGGGAAAGGCCGAGTACGCCTCCATGCTCGAATTGCGTCTCTGGTGGCTCAACCGGATGCGCTATACGGCGGCTCCGCTTCAGGAGAAAGCCACCCTCTTCTGGCATGGTCATTTCGCGACCAGTAATGCAAAGGTGAATGATCCTTACCTGATGTGGCAGCAGAACGAGACGCTGCGCCGTTATGCCCTCGGCAAGTTCCCCGACATGCTCAAGGCGATGTCACGTGATCCCGCCATGATCCGATGGCTTGATCTTGGCCAGAGTCGCAAGGATCACCCGAACGAGAACTTTGCCCGTGAAGTGATGGAACTCTTCTCGCTGGGTGAGGGGCACTATACAGAGAAGGATATCCAGGAATCGGCCAAGGCTTTTACCGGATACCGTATCGATTACCAGACAGGATACTTCCGTTTCCAACCAAAGGAGTTTGATCCTGGAACAAAGACATTCTTCGACAAGAGCGGACCCTTTACCGGCGACGATATCATCGACGCGATTGTTGCCCAACCTCAGTGCGCCCGTTTTATCGGGAAGAAGCTCTGGGTGTTCTTTGTCTCGGAGAATCCACCCGAGGAGACCATCTCGGGCATCGCCGAACTCCTTCTCTCCAATGGGTATGATATTGGCGCCACGCTTGCGACGATCTTTGGCAGCGCCGCCTTCTACTCCCCCCATGTCGTTCATCACCAGATCAAGAGTCCCGTCCAGTGGATCATGCAGACCACAAAGATGCTGGAGATTCCGCTTCCCGATGCGCGGGTTCTCGAAAACTCCCTCTCAGCACTCGGTCAGGTGGTATTCGCCCCGCCCAATGTGAAGGGATGGGATGGAGGACGTGCGTGGATCAGTGCCTCGAGTCTTCTCTACCGGTATAACCTGGCTGCTTACCTCCTGAGCGGAAAGGCCCGCATCCTCGGCGGTGGCAATACGAAGACAGCTATTATTCCACTGGATACGATTGCCCCGGCTAGCGTGCGTGGCGGATCGGACCAATTATTGGATCATCTCTCGTTACGATTGTTCAACTACCCCCTGCAAACAAAGGATCGGGCCACCTACCTGACCTACCTGGAGAAGCATCCGGTTCCGTACTCGAACGACACCGTGCGTGATCTGATGCAGATCATGATGAGCACTCCCGACTATCAGCTGACATAACCCCAACCTGTGCCATAGTTACGATAACCCTCCTGCTTCATTCCCCCATATGAAATCCCCCAAAGAACAATCCCTACACACAAGGCGTGATTTTTTAAGAACTTCGGTTCTCGGTGGAGCGCTTGCCTATACGGTTCCTCTCTTTCTTGAGAAGACCTTCCTTTGCCTCGACACCATGGCGGCGGCTTCACCGGGGCAGATTACCACCGGTAAGGACGGGACGATCCTGGTGGTCCTTCAGCTTGCCGGTGGGAATGACGGCATCAACACACTCGTCCCTTACGGGGATGACGCCTACTACAAGGCTCGTCCCAAGATTGCTCTTCCAAAGGCCGATATCCTGAGGATCAGCGACTACGCGGGCCTCCACCCTAAACTCACCGGCATGCATGATCTTTACTCCCAGGGTCATCTCGGAATGATTCAGGGAGTCGGATATCCTAACCCCAACCGCTCCCATTTCCGTTCGACCGAGATCTGGCAGACCGCAAGTGATGCGGATCGGAATGTGGCGGAAGGTTGGCTCGGTCGATATTTTGATAATTGCTGCCAAGGTTCCGATCCCTCCTCGGTGGGAGTGGCCATCGGGGGGCAGACCCCGCAGGCCTTCACTTCCTCGACTCCGAAGGGTGTTGCTTTCAGTAATCCGGAGCAGTTCCGCTACATGAGTGAGGCTGCGAGCGATCCCAATTCGGCCGATATGTTCATGCGCCAGATGAACCAGCCAACAGATGCGAATCACTCCTCACTCAGTGAAAACTCGGGCGGTTCGATCGGGATGCTCTCGGGCCCCTCCGATAATGATGGAAGCACGGTGGAGTTTCTCCAACGCACGGCGCTCGGAGCCGAGATGAGTAGCGACAAGATCCTGGCCATCACACGGAAAACAAAGAGCACCGTGGACTATCCCGCATCCCAGTTGGGGAATAGTCTTAACCTGGTCGCGCGACTCATTGCGGGAGGTCTGCCGACACGCGTCTATTATGTCTCCCAAGGTGGCTTCGACACCCATGCCAACCAGTTGCCCTCGCACGAGCGGCTCATGAATGATCTGAGTACGGCGACTTCCTCGTTTGTGCAGGATCTGAAGGCCCAGGGAAATTTCAACCGTGTCCTGATGATCTCATTCAGCGAATTCGGCCGCCGTGTTTCAGAGAATGCCAGCGGCGGAACAGATCACGGGGCCGCGGCTCCGCTCTTTGTCATGGGTGGGGGAGTCAAGCCCGGCCTTTATGGCAACTACCCGAGCCTGACCGATCTCCACGATGGAGATCTTAAGTTTAGCACTGATTTCCGATCGGTTTATGCCACGGCTCTTGAAAAGTGGCTTGGTGCACCGAGTGAGATGGTGCTGGGTAAAAAGTATCCGCTGCTACCCTTTATCTAATGCCTTCCGTCGAATTGCCGGTGGGGTGACGGGGATGCGGATAGAACAAAAATACGCAGAGAGCCAGTGCCGTAACCACCTGGGGCAGCCATGGAATGAGAATCCCATGACGCAGGGTGATCAAGGTGGCGACGACTGTGGCAATAAGGAGCGTCGAGGCGAGGGTTAGGGAGACGGCTTTTCCCGAATGCGCTCCAACAAGGAGGAGCAGGATGCATCCCAGTCCCAGCAGAAGTTGGGAGACGATGGAAAGATGTCTCCAGACAAGTCGTGCAGCGAGTTGTTGTAGGGTAGATATGGTTGATTTGGTCGAGAGTTCGGAGTCCTGTCCGATGACAACAAGTGCATCAATCCAGAGTGAGTCGAACTCGGGAGATTTTTCTCCCCGTTCCCTCTGCTCGCTGGCCAGAAGAAAGTCCTCCTGGGTAATTGTTTTAAGGATAACTGAGTTGAGGGAATTCGTGCCTTTCATGATCAGTGGCACTGATCCGGATTCGTTGAGTAACACCGTTGAGTGATTTGGAAAGATCAGTACTCTTCCGGCGACCAACCAAGAAGGAGTCGTTATCTTGGTGAGATCATTCCTCTCTCGATCCTTTTTTTCTGAAATCATCTCCACAAGAAGTTCCTGCCAGATCGATGGCACGACCTCTCCCTGGACTGTTTCAGCATAGAGCTGTATTCCTTGTGCTGAATTGGCGAGGGAGGGGAGAAAGCATCCTTGATCTTTGTTGGAGATCTTCCCGGGAATTGTCTCCAAGGGTGACTGGGTAAGGAACGGGGGGGTGTATCTGCAGAGTGAAGCGGAATGATAAGTGGATTTGCCGGCGGGAACCTGCGCCTGTAGGACCTCGATTCCCTCAGCCCGTGTCGTGTTGAGAACCCCTTGGAGAAGTTGATCCGATTGCGGATCCTCGGAGATTTTTCCGGCAATCAGGATTCCCTCGGGATGGAGTTTCCCAAGACCTCGAAGAGTCAAGGCAACATCCAGCGGGGAGAAGGCTCCATCCGTGGCCGGTAGTTCCAAGAGTCTGATAGAGGGAACAACAGATGGATTTCCAAGAATGGCCTTCGGAAGATGGTGAAGAATTCTTTCCTCCAGGGACCAGGTCATCGGAATGAACTGAAGGATAGTCGCCAGCAGAATAACGAAGCTCAGTGCAAAGAGAGAGATTGGTCTGGCTCCACGACGTCCCTTGACCGGAGGAGAGGGCGGTACTGATGTTTCTATCGAAGGAGAGGAATCATCTCCCTTGAGGTAATAGAGTGCCATGAGAGCTGTCCCGGTTCGTTAAATTCTCAGGGAATTGCTTTAGTTCTTTTTTACCGACCGAGATGTTCCCGATTCCTTGATAAGGGTCTCGGCGTGGGCTTTTGCCGAGTCGGTCACTCCACCAAGCATTCTGGCGATCTCGGCGATGCGCCCGGCTCCATCGACCGGCGTCAGGTTTGTTTCCGTACGCCCGTCATGCACCTCCTTCATTACCATGAACTGCGATGCGGCTGCAGCCGCGACCTGTGGCAGGTGAGTGATGCAGAGCACCTGATGCCCGAACCCAAGCTCCCTCATCTTTGCCGCGACCTTGGTGGCGATCTCTCCTCCTACATTCGCGTCAATCTCGTCAAAGACCAGAAGGGGTATCTTATCCTGGGCAGCCAGGGCGGACTTCAAGGCAAGCATTACCCGCGAGATCTCTCCGCTGGAGGCGATGGCGCGGAGATTCTGAACCGGTTCTCCGGGATTGGGAGCAAAGAGAAACTCCGCCAACTCTCCTCCATCGGGTCCCGGCTCCTCCAAGAGTTCCAGCGTGATCTCAAATCCGGCCTGCTTGAATCCAAGGTCGGCCAACTCCCGAACGACTGTCTTGGAGAGAGTGACGGCACCCTTGGCTCTTTTTGCCCCGAGTTCCTTGGCTGCAAGTTGGAGTTTGGCACGGGCCTCGGCGAGTTTCTTCTCCGCAGCGACCTTCAATTCCTCGTAACCGGAGAGTTGGTCGAGAATTGCCTTTGATGCCGCTCCCCTTGAAATCACATCGGAGAGGGCGGGTCCATATTTCCTGCGAAGTGTCGCCAAAAGATTGATTCGATCTTCGAGTTGCTGAAGCTCACCCGAATCGACCTCGATCGTCTCGGCATAGTCCCTGAGATTGGACAGAAGTGAATCCATGTCGACGGTGACTTTTTCGAGTGCCTCAAGATGAGCGGAGGCACGGTCATCGAGTCGTGCCAAGTCACGAAGCAGGCGACCGGCATCCGACAGGGCAACGCCCGCCCCTCTCTCTTCGTCCTCCAGTCGGGAGACTGCCGTCGCAGAGAGTTCGATCAGGCGGCGCGAGTTGGAAGCTGCCTTGTATCGGGCATTGAGAGACTCTTCCTCCTCTTCAAGAAGGTTGGCCGAAGTGATTTCGTCGACCTCGAGACGCAGTTGATCGATCCGATCGATTCCCCCGGCCGCCTTTTCGAGTTCTTCCAACTCTCGCCTGGCTGCGGCGAGAGAGGCACGACGATCCAGATAAGCCTCCCGTTGGGGAAGCGCCTCGCAAAAGCGGTCCAGTAGCAGCGTTTGCTCACGACGTGAAAAGAGGGATTGATGATCGTGAGGACCATGCAGGTCGACAAGGTGTGAGCCGAGTTCCTTCAGGACGGAAAGATTGCAGGGGCTTCCATTGATGAACTGGCGTCCGGTACCCGTGGATCCCTCGGCTGCGATCGATCTCTTCAGGATCAGTTCTCCGTCGTGACAGGGATCAATGCCAGACTCCTCAAGCAACGCGTCGATCTCGCCTGTATTTTCCAAGGAAAAGACAGCCTCAATCCCCGCCGAGGTTGCTCCTGCCCTGACAACGCCGCGGTCAGCTCTCTCTCCCAGAAGGAACTTCAAGGCCCCCAGAATGATCGACTTGCCAGCACCTGTCTCTCCGGTTACGGCCGTAAATCCCGCTGGAAGATCCCATTCCAGCTCTTCAACAAGGGCTAGATTGCGGATACGGAGAGATCGGAGCATGGCCGACATGCTAGATACTATGCCAGCCAGTTGCGGGGAGTTGAAGCGCTCAATTACAGCCAAATAAAGTTGCTCGCGCAGAGACGCGGAGGCGCAGAGAATCTACACATGAAACAAAACAGGTTTGGGATTCAATTTTTGAATTCTTTATTTTCTGCGAAAGAAGAACGGCAAACTTTTCAACAACCTTCTTACCCCTGAAAAAATGGATTTAAAGAGTTATGCTCGGCGTCTCTGCGCCTCTGCGGGATAAAAATCCCATGTCGTCCTTGGAACTCACCTTTCTCGGAACGGGCACATCCCAGGGAGTTCCCGTGATCGGATGTGATTGCGCGGTTTGCCGTTCCAAGGACCGCCGCGATCAGAGAACGCGTACATCCATTCTCGTGAAGGCGCCGGAAGCTCATTTCGTGATCGATACGGCTCCTGAATTCAGGATTCAGTGCCTGAGGGAGGGAGTCACACGGTTGGATGCCGCCCTGATCACCCATGCTCATACTGATCACATCATGGGATTCGACGACATGAGGCGTTTTTGCGAGATGGAGGACAAGGCTATGATCGTCCATGCCTCCCTAGAGACCATGGAGGGGCTGAGGGGAACGTTTCGATACGCCTTTGATGATCCCCGGCCATGGAAGAACTACCTTCGGCTCGATCCGAAGGTCATCACGGGCTCCTTCCAAATTGGCGAGACCACGGTGGTTCCCGTCGACCTGCCGCATGGAAAATTCACCACCACGGGGTTTATTTTTCACCGTTTTGGGAGAAAGCTTCTGGCTTATTTCACCGACTGCGCCGACGTCCCGTCGGAAGCCATTGAGGCTGCCCGCGGTGTCGAGGTCCTCGTGCTGGACGCACTGAGGGAGCGTCCTCATCCCACTCATATGAATTTCGAGCGAGCCATCGAGGTCTCGCGATCGATCGCCCCGGGTGGCACGTGGTTCATCCACCTCTGCCATGAGGTCTCCCATGAGGCGAAAGAGAGGGAACTTCCGACGGGATGTCATCTCGCGTACGATGGTCTGAAACTAAAAGCAGGGGAGTCATGAGGAAGATCATCCCTTCATTTTTCGGACTCTTCCACTTAGCTCTCATGGCTCTTTGTGTACCGTTCCTTTCAGGAGCAACACCCGCGGAGGAAGCCGCGGCGACCGTGGTGATTTACAACGCCACGGAACCAGATTCCAAGACCCTGGCGGACTTCTACTGCTCCGCTCGATCCATCGATCCCTCTCATGAGATCGCCCTCGTCACCACCAACGCGGAGGAGATTTCGAGAACAGATTACGATGTCTCGATCGCCAGTCCACTCAGGCAGGAGTTTGTCGGACGCGGCTACTGGAACGTCACGCGGGACATGATGAACCGTCCTGTTCTTGTCTCCTCCAGCATCCGCTACGCCGCCGTGATCCGAGGGGTACCCTTGAAAATCAAGGAATGCACCAACTATCCGGGAGACTCGGTTGTGCAGCCCGCACCGGCAGGAAATGTGAACTCTGCTTCCGTTGACTCGGAGATCTCTGTTCTCGGACTCTTTTCTCCCCAGATCTCGGGAGTGCTGAACAACCCCGTCTGCAATAATGCCGCACGCTCTGTTTTCAACCCCCAGGTTCCTGCCTCGCTACTCTTCGTGGGGCGTCTCGATGCTCCCAGCGTTGATGCCGTCAAGGCGATGATCACCAATGGAATCCGTGCCGAGAAAGAGGGGCTCTGGGGGTGGGGATATATCGATCTCCGGTCCATTACCTCCGAGGGATACGTGCAGGGGGACAACTGGATCAGGGGTGCAGGAGTCGCGATGCGACACTATGGCATTCCGGTACTCACTGATGATTTACCTGATACGATCCAACCGGGTTTCCCCGTGACTGATGCCGCGGCTTACTTCGGCTGGTATTCCGAGAATATCGATGGCCCGTTCGCCGATCCGTTCTTCCAATTCGTTCCCGGTGCCGTGGCGGCCCATCTTCACTCGTTCAGTGCCACGACCCTCCATGATCCGAACAAGGGATGGACCGGACCGCTTATCCAGCACGGTGCAAGTGCCTCCGTGGGAAACGTTTACGAGCCCTTTCTGGCTTTCACCACCGATTTTGCCACGATGGAATCCCAACTGCTTGCCGGTAACAATCTGGCCGACAGTTATTACGCTGCGCAACCGGTTCTCTCCTGGATGAGTATTCTGGTTGGGGATCCTCTCTATCGACCCTATGCCTGCTTTGCCGAGGCTGACAGCACCTCTCCCTCGAAGAGCGTCTGGACGGATTACAGGCGTATTATCCTTTCCCACAACGGGGATGTCCTGAAGTCGGCAGGGGATCTTTACGCCCGAGCCAAACAAGGTGGACAGAGTCTCTATCTTGAGGCACTGGGAGCCGCCCAGATGGATGCCGGAGAACTCTCCGCTGCCGCGGCAAGCTTTGCCACTGCTTACAAACTCTCCAAGGAGAACCCGGTCCAGTTCCGTATCCTGCTCGAGGATGCTCGATGCTTTGAGAAGCAAGGGGATGCCTCCCATGGAGCCTCGCTGCTTCGCTGGGCTCTTCTTCATTATACCTCCGCTTCCCAGCGTCGAATCCTCCTCGAATGGATCGCCCGAATGGATCCCGTGAAACCGTCGCCGACTCCATCAGTGACACTGATTAAGAACTCTCAGACGCGGTAGTACACATGCTGAAGCTTTTTAAATATAGACAGAATAATGATTCTTCACTAAGAGACTTGTAATTACAGATCTCTTTAAAATAAAAAATTAAACTCATTTATAACTCTAAATTTTCATGAAACTAAATATTAGATTTTTTTATTTAATAATATTTGTAATTTCTTTGCTTAGCTCAGAATATGTTTTTTCTGTTGATTTACTTGTTGGTAATGGAGAAGACATTCAAATTTCAGGGTCAAGTAATTATGGAAAAGTATACATTGGCACATCATCTGGTGATACAAGTAGTATCACTGTACTAAACTCCGGCAGTTTAAATGTAAGCAGTACACTATATGCTGGTGTTAGTGGCACAGGTTCTCTCATTATTGACGGGGGAACAGTTTCCCCTCATGTGTTGACTATCGGCAATAGTAGTGGCTCTGTCGGAATGGTTATTGTAACAAATAATGGAATCCTAACATCCATACAGAATCTTAATCTAGGTAGCTCTGGTTACGGAGAAATTGATATGAGCAGTGGCTCAATGTATGTAAACGGAGATTTTGTTCTTGGCGCTAATTCGGGAAGTACTGGTTTCCTAAATTTAAGCGGTAACTCGTATGTAACTGGCGTGGGTGGAGGGTACCCATGGGTTACTGCATACTTAGGACAAGGAGGTAGTGGAACAATTACAATCAATGACTCCTCATCACTTTACATACCTAATCACTATGCGAGCCCTATTCCAGGAGTTCTCAGGCTGGGAGCTAATGCTGGCTCAAGTGGAACTTTGAATTTTGGTACAGATGGATTGGCTGGTAGTCTTTCAGTAGCTGTAATCGATGGCGGGTCAGGATCTGCGACGATTAATTTTTTCCAATCAAATAATCTTAGTATATCATCTGATATTACTGGAAGTATCGGATTAAATCAGTTGGGAACCGGCACGACTACTCTTTCTGGAGATAATTCATACACAAATGCAACTCTGATCAACGCCGGCACCCTTTTGGCTGCCAGCACGAATGCATTCGGCTCCAGCGTTGTTACCCTGACCAACTCCGGAAGCATCGCCCTTTCGACCAACCTCACGATTTCCTCCCTGGTCTGGAGCGGAGCCTCTTCCAGTGTGGCTATCTCCAATCTCTCTAGCGGAGCCTACCTGAATATCACAGGAGCTCTTAACCTAACCGGAACGGGGACATTCAACCTCACGGGTGACACGCTCGGAAGCAGTCCGCTGGAACTCATGGCCTGGGGTAGCGGAAGCTATACGACCAATAATTTCGCGATTACTGGCCAGAGTGGGTACGTCCTGAGCATCAGCAACGATGCACTCTACATCGCCACAGCGCCCGTGCCTTCAAATATCCTGTATGTCGGTAGCAATAGCTCCAGTCAGACAACGAATTTTACTTCGGGAACCAATATTTACACTGGCGTCTATGTCGGATACTCGGCTGCGGCTTTGAGTAACAAACTGGTTGTTTCCGGGAATAGCACCCTCCTGACCAATTCCGGGGACACATATATCGGATACGATGGCCATAACAACTCGATGGTCATCTCCAATGGTGGCACTGTTGTGAATAGCAATGGATGGATCGGATACGGCAGCACTGCCTCCAATAATATTGTGACTGTAAATGGTGGAACCTGGAGCAACTCCGGAAATCTTTATGTCGGTCTTGATGGAGCCAGCAACAGCCTTGTCATCACGAATGGCGGAACCGTTCAAAGTGCCGCCGTGTTCGTGGGTCATTATGCTACGGCTGTTGGCAACCTGTTAGCAGTCAGCGGCACTCAATCCACTCTGAATGTTTCCGGTGATCTTTATGTCGGCTACGCAGGACAGTCTAACAGGATGGTTATTTCCTCCGGAGGGTTTGTCTCAGATGTGAATGGCTTCGACGACGGGGTGAGCCCATCGGACTCGCATAACTCCGTTCTTGTGACCGGGAGTGGCTCCGTCTGGACCAACTCCGGGAATCTGACCTTTGGCTTGGCAGGTCATGATAATAGCCTTGTGATCTCCAACAGTGGTTTTGTGGCGGTGGGTGGAGAATCAATCATTGGAAATCAAAGCACTGCCTCCAACAACTCGGTGCTGGTGACAGGAGCAGGCTCACTCTGGACAAACTCCCAGGATCTAACGATAGGTTCCGATGGCAGCGGTAATTCCCTTTCCATCTTAAACGGAGGATCAGTCAGCGTACTGGGAAACACTAATGGTGTCGCAATAGGACTGAATGCCGATTCATCGAATAACTCGGTCACGGTATCCGGGGCATCGACCCTGACGAGCGGACAGAACGTCTACGTCGGAGTTTACGGATCTGGGAACTCACTGATTGTTTCCAATAATGCGAAGGTCAATTTAAGCAATAGTGGCACCCTCCAGCTTGGGTATGACAGCAACAGCATCAACAACTCGGTGTTGGTGACCTCAAATGGAACGATTAATGATTATGACGTCTACTTGGGCTCCTCCACTAGCGGCACCAATCGACAAAATAACTACCTTGTGGTTTTCCGCGGGGGAGCCTTGAACTCCGGTGATGAAATTGATGTTTATTCCGGATCGATTCTAGTAACCGAAGGCGGTGTGATGAGTGCCACTAATGATATCAATATTGGCTGGGGCTCTTCGTCCTCCAACAGCTTGGTCGTTTCCAACACAGGAGTGGTGAACTGCAGTTCCTTCACTGTTGGAAGTTATGCCACAAGCAGTAATAATTTCGTGATCGTTACCGGAACCAATTCTAAAATCATTAACACGGGTGATTTTCTAATGAACTACGGAAACGCCTCCGTAAATAACTCGATGGTTATTTCTAATGGGGGTGTGGTCAGTGATGTGAATGCGACCCTTTATGGAAATACCAATTCCAGTTCCTATGGGACTTTTGATTCAGTGTACATCAAGGGAGCTGGCTCCGCATGGAGCAATAGCACGCTCACCATTGGTGGCGGTGGCAGTGCTTATGTAACTGTCTGTGACGGGGCCACGCTGGCTGCTTCCAATGGAATCACTCTCAATAGCACCAACGGATTAGACTTCTTAATAATCGGCGACTACACCCTAGCGAGCGGTACTTTTAATCCTATCTATAACTCTAATGGTACCGGGGGATCAATTATCGCCCCAAGCATCACTTTTACGAATGGAGTTTTGGGGGCTCCATTTGAGGGGGCGGCTATAGGATTCGCCCAAGCTGGTTTATGCACCCTTACCAGCAGTGTCTCCGGTTATGGACAAATTGTTCAACTTGGAATGGGTACCTCGGTTATTTCAGGTAATAACGGTAGTTTTTCGGGACTTACCGTGATTCAATCTGGCACGCTCCAAGCGGCCAGTACCAACGCCCTTGGCACCAGCGGTGTACAATTATCTGGTGGTACATTATCACTGGCGACCAACCTCACAATTAATTCGCTAAGTTGGGATACGGGAGCAATCGTCCAACTCGCAACCAATGGCGTTTTCTTGAATGTAACCAATGGTGTCTCCCTAACAGGTTCCGGCACCAATAACTTTGACTTCTTGGGCTATTTTTCAAGCTCGTCCAATTCTCCCACTGAGCTTATGGCTTTCGGCAGCAGCTCACTCTCTACAACCAATTTCGGTATCGACGATGTGACGGGCTACACGCTCTTCACCAGCAACAATGCTCTCTGGGTATATGGAGGTACCTTTAATGGTGGTGGAGGTGGAGGGCTCATTGCCAGCAACACGGGTACGACCATAAGCATCACCCAGACGAACGCATCTGTCACTTTTCAGACGAACGGCATCCTGACGATCACCCCGACGGGCAACCTGACGATTACGACCAATGTGGTGGTGAACAACAACGGTACAGTGAACCTCAATGGACAGTTTACGACGCCGAATCTGACGATCCAGAGTGGCAGTACTCTCTCTGGTAACGGAGGCACCCTCAATGGCAACCTGACTCTCCAGAAGGGATCGGCCTTTGTGGTTCAGTCTGGTCAAAGCCCGATCACAGTCAACGGCACGGCAACTCTCGGTGGAACGCTTGAGATCGCCACCCCGATGGCCTTTGGAACGAAGCAAACCTTCCTCTCTGCAACAAGTATCACCGGCACCTTTGATTCCATCATCGCACCCGCCGGAGAACGTGCTCGCCTCGTGATCGAAGGAGACCCAACAGTCTCCGTGATCATGGCCCCTGTCAGCTACACCCAAATGGCCGCCAACCAGAACCAGGTCAACGTGGCAACGGCTCTGAACAGCTTCATCCCGTATACCAGCAGCGACCGCCTCGTGATCTCCACCAGCTTGGATAGCCTGACAGCTTCGCAATACAACCAGGCCTTCAACGCCATCATGCCAACCTTCTACCAACAGGTGGCAACGATCGCCTTCAACGAAGCCAACGCCCTCAACATGGAACTCAACCAACGCCTCTGGGGACTCCGCCTGGCAGAAGGAGGGGGATTTAGCATGAGCGGACTGGCAGAGAACTACCCCATGATCCAGGAAGGCCAGGGAGATGGAGGCAAAGGAGTCCTCGACGCCAAAAAAGACATCCTGCGCCCCGGACTCGACAACCACTGGGGACTCTTCGTGGATGGCAACGGCATCTTCTCCCAAGCCAACAGCGCCAACATGCTCCCCGGCTACAACTCCGAGAGCGGAGGCATCACCACCGGACTCACCTACAAGTGGAACGACAAAGTGGCGAGCGGCATCTACGCCGGCTACCAGGGAACCTACACCAAGAGCGGAGCCAATGGCTCCGGTCTCGGAACCGGTAGCAGCCTCACTGACAACGCCGTCCGCTTCGGAGTCTTCGGAACCTACGGCAACAAGGATGGCAAGGGACTCTACCTCAACGCCCTGGCCGGAGGAGCCTACCACAACTACCAGGCCACCCGAGTCATCCAGTACACCGGGATGAACAGGACAGCCAACAGCCAACCCGGAGCAGGAGAACTCGATAGCATGCTGGCCACAGGATACGACATCCAGAAGGGCAAGTTCACCTTCGGACCGACCGCCTCGCTCCAGTACACCTACTTAGGCGTCAACTCCCTCAATGAAACCGGAGCCCAGAGTCTGAACTACAACTCAGGAGGGTGGAACAGCTCCAGCATGCTCTCAAGCATGGGTGCCCATGCCGCCTACAACTGGATAGCCCATCATGGCAGTGGAGGGGACATCGTGGTGGTACCCCAGATCAACCTGAACTGGCAGCACGAGTTCATGCAGAACCCTTATGACATCAGCGGCAACCTAGGAGGAACCTCACCGACCTTCAGCAACTGGAGTGCGGCACCGATCAGGGACTTCCTCTACACGGGAGTCGGCTTCACGGTGGATATCGGCAAGAGGTGGAACACCTCCTTCTTCTACAATGCCGCCGCCGGGAACCAGAATCTCACTTCCCAGAACATCTTCTGGTCTGCAGGCGTGAAGTTCTAGGGTTCTTGCGTGAAGTTCCGTTATCGAGGACTTGCCGTAGGTTTTGCCTACGGCTTGCTGCTGCTTACTAGCCTGCTGGCGAGCCCGCAGGCATCAAATGCACAGACTCAGGAAGAGGTTTCCAGGGAGTTAAAAGCATTCCCACAAGCGGAGGAGGGGATGTGCCGTCATGTGCTGTATCTTCCCGAAGAGGAAAACGAGGAACTGTTGAAGGTGCAGCTTATCGTTGGCAAAACCATTAAGCTCGATCCTCAAAATCGGTACTTCTTCGGAGGCAAGCTGGAGCGGGTGACAATTCCAGGATGGGGATATGACCGATATGTTTTGAAAAATCTCGGCCCCATGGCCGGCACATTGATGGCTGTTGATCCGAACATTCCAACAGTGGATCGATTTATTTCGCTGGGTGGAGAGCCCGAGTTGCTACGCTACAACAGTCGACTGCCACTGGTGATCACTGTCCCGCAGGGAGTTGAAGTTCGCTACAGAATCTGGAGTGGTGACGCGAAGGATAAAACTATCCCCGAGGGCTAGGTAAGTTCCCTGATCAAGATATCAGTTCGTTTTCAGCACCTCGATAAAGGCTTCCTGGGGGATGTTCACCTGTCCGATCGCCTTCATCCGCTTCTTACCCTCTTTCTGTTTCTCGAGAAGTTTGCGCTTACGCGTGATGTCGCCGCCATAGCACTTTGCCGTCACGTTCTTACGCATGGCGCTGATGCTCTCTCTAGCGACGATCTTGCCGCCGACGGCGGCCTGGATGGCTACCTGATACATTTGGGTGGGGATGACATCCTTGAGCTTCGCGGCGAGGGACCGGCCCCTTCCTTCCGCCTTGTCGCGGTGGACGATGCTCGAGAAGGCATCGACCGGCTCGCCATTCACCAGCATCTCGAGCTTCACAAGGCGGTCGGCACGATAACCAGCCGGCTCATAGTCGAGTGACCCGTATCCGCGGGTGACGGATTTGATCTTGTCATGGAAGTCGACGAGGATCTCGTTCAGCGGGAGAACGGCGGTGATCATGACACGCTTGGTATCGATCGAGTCTGTCGATTCTACGACCCCGCGCTTGTCCATCATGATCTGCATGATGTCGCCGATGTTCTCGTTCGGAATCATGACGAAACACTTCACAACAGGCTCACGGATCTCCTCGACGACACTCATGTCGGGAAGATTCGCGGGGTTATCAACCATAAGGCTCTCACCATTGGTCTTCACCACTTCGTAGACCACGCTCGGATAGGTTGCGATGATGTCCATGTCGTACTCCCGGCGGAGACGCTCGACGATGATCTCCATGTGGAGGAGACCCAAGAAACCGCACCGGAATCCAAAACCCAGGGCAACGGAGCTCTCCGGCATGTAGTTGAAGGCGGCGTCGTTGATCTGGAGCTTCCCCATGGCCGTCTTGAGCTGTTCGAAGTCGGCCGTATTGATGGGATAGATACCGCTGAAGACCATGGGCTGGACTTCCTTGAAGCCCGGAAGGGGTTCTGCAGCCGGTTTTTTGGAGTCGGTGAGTGTGTCGCCGATCTTGATCTCGGCCGTGCTCTTGATGTTGCCGATAAAGTAGCCGACATCGCCCGGGCCCATTGCCTTGGTGGCTGTCATCTTGGGAGTGAAGATACCAACCTCCTTGACCTCGTAGGACTGATTGGTCGACATCAGTTTGACCTGCATGCCCGGCTTGATTTCCCCGGAGAAGACGCGGACGTAGCTGACCACGCCCCGGTAGGTGTCGAAAAGGGAATCGAAGACAAGGGCCCGAAGCGTCCCGTCACCGGCGGGGGGTGGGGGGATGCGTGCGACCACGGCCTCCAGAATCTCCTCGATCCCGATGCCTGCCTTGGCGCTGGCCGGGATGGCCTCATCGGCGGGGATGGCAAGCAAGTCTTCCAGTTGCTGTTTGACGGAGGGAAGATCGGCGTTCGGAAGGTCGATCTTGTTGATCACCGGAATGATCGCGAGCTGCTGCTTATGGGCCAGGTGGATGTTGGCCATGGTCTGCGCCTCCACGCCCTGGGCCGCATCGACAATCAGGATGGCACCTTCGCATGCGGCTAGACTGCGGGAGACTTCGTAGGTGAAGTCAACATGGCCCGGGGTGTCCATGAGATTTAGGGTGTACTCCTGACCGTTCTTGGCCCGGTACTGCATGGAAACAGGGTGAGACTTGATCGTGATGCCGCGCTCACGTTCCAGGTCCATCGAATCGAGTACCTGCTCCTGCTTGTCGCGGTTGGCGATCGTATTGGTTACTTCCAGAAGACGGTCCGAGAGCGTGGTCTTCCCATGGTCGATATGGGCGATGATACAGAAGTTACGGATATTCTCGACGGACATGGGCAGTCGGTGAATATCGTTGAGGAGAGGTGCATGGTCAATGCTCTTGGCATGGCATCCGAATCAGGACTCATGAACCTTTTCTTTACCCTTGATTCCCAAGCCAACGGGTTGGAGGGTTATCAGTGATGAAAGAGAACGAGGAGTCGTCGGGACGATCAAAAATCTGGATTTGGATTCTGGTGGTCATTTTGATGGGTTTGCTGGCCGTACCATTCTTGGCCATGGGAGTGGCGTTGAAGAAAGTGGGGATGGTTTCTTTCATGAATCATCCCGTTGCCGCAATACGGAGTGCCATCCCGGCGACCTCAACCGATACGGAAGTTCCTCTTGAACATCCCGAAATGACAGGATTAAGGGCCAAGCTCGAAAAGGCTGCGGCTAGCGTCATTCAGCTTCCAAAATTAAATTCCAAGCTGAAAGAGGTTCTGATCGAGACTCCTCCCGCGTCGCTTAATAAAGCTCATGATGAGATGCACCAATTGCTTTCCGGGAGGAACCTCCAATTTGTGGAGGCTGTCGAGGCTGACCGGATTAGGATTGTCATCATCATCCCGAGCAAGGAGTGGCCAGAACTTGCCACCAGTATCCAGACCGCCGCCACCAAGGATGGATTTATTTATAGAGGACCCAGTCAGACCGAGACAGCAGGGAACCAAGCCGACTCCATGGTTGCCCAGATCGAGATCCTCAAGAAGATGGAGGATTAACCCCTCCGTTTCTCTCTATCCCACTATTCATGACATATATTATCTGTAGTTATTGAACTGCTCAGATAACAGAGCATTGTATTGTTTCCAAAGAGATTTAGCCCTTTGATAACCAACTTTCTATGAACCGACAGAACCGAATCGACGCTCTCTTTTCCAAGCTCAAGTCAGATGGACGGCCCGCCATGATCGCCTACATCACCGGCGGCGATCCTAGCCTTGAAGCCTCAGCCAAGATTGCCCTCGCCATGGAACAGGCCGGGGTCGATCTCCTGGAATTGGGAATCCCGTTTTCCGATCCCCTTGCTGATGGTGCCACCATTCAGGCGGCTGCCGGGCGTGCACTTGCCGCCGGCGCCTCGGTTCCCGGAATCCTTGAACTTGTCCGTGAGATTCGTAAAACAAGCCAGATTCCCATCGTCCTCTTTGCTTATCTTAATCCGGTCTATATCTACGGATTCGAGAAGTTCCAGCAGGACGCTGCCGCCGCCGGTGCCGACGGACTTCTGCTCCTCGATCTTCCGCCACAGGAAGCCGCGCGGAATGTTGAGCTAGCCTCCACCCACGGACTGCAATCCATCAGGCTTATTGCTCCGACAACGCCACTCCAGCGCCTAAAAGAGATCACGGATGCATCCGAAGGCTTCATCTACTACGTCTCTCGTGAAGGCGTAACCGGCGAACAATCGAGTCTTTCCACCGATATCGAGGAACGTGTGGCTGCGATCCGCGCCCTCACCAAGGTGCCGGTAGCAGTCGGATTCGGCATCTCCAACCCCGATCAGGCCGCCACGGTCGCAGGTTTGGCTGACGGGGTTGTTGTCGGGAGTGCAATTGTAAGAAGGATTGCCGAGATCGGAGATGCTCCCGAACTTCCCGAGAAAGTCGCGGCTTTCGTGCGCCCGATCGCCGAGGCGGTGCATGGCATCTCCAGCAAGTAATTTCTGTCAGTCGGTTTTGCTGCTGACATACCGAGGCGCTAACTAGACGCTCTCTGAATCTCTGCGCGAGAGCCCCCCCCCCTTCATGCTTTCCTTGGTCGGGATCTTGGGTGAGAATAAAGCGATGATTCTGGAGTTCACCAAGATGAACGGGGCAGGGAATGACTTTGTCATGGTGGATAACCGCGATGGCTCGCGCACCCTTTCCCGTGATCAGATCGCCCGTCTCTGCGATCGTCACCGCGGCATTGGAGCCGACGGACTCATTGCCGTCGAGGGCACTGCAGAGCTCCCACGGATGCGTTATTACAATGCCGATGGTGGCGAAGCCGAAATGTGCGGTAATGGTGCCCGTTGTTTCTCCCGTTTCGCTGCACGTCTTCTTGGCCTTGCCGCGGGTACTCTATCCTTCCAGACAGAGGCAGGGATGCTTGCTGCGGAATTACTTTCCGGCGATCGGATCCGCCTTCGCATGAGTCAACCTCATAGCCTGCAGTTGGCCCATTCCTTGAGGGTGGAAGACCGCGATCTCGAGGTTCATTCGCTGAATACGGGTGTTCCCCATGCCGTGACGTTTATGCAGCATCTCGAGGAGACGCCTGTTGTGGAGCTTGGCCGGGCCATACGCCACCATCAACGCTTTGCCCCTGCTGGCACGAATGCCAACTTCGTGCAGGTGTTGGCTCCCGGTTCCCTGTCCATCCGCACTTATGAGCGCGGGGTTGAAAATGAAACCTTGGCCTGCGGGACGGGAGTTGTTGCCGCGGCACTCATTCATCATCAGCTAACAAAGACCCCCTCTCCCATCTCCGTTCAGGTTCGTGGTGGGGAAACTCTCGAGGTTGAATTCGAATTGGATCAGGAGCAACCTGTGAGCGTGACCTTATCCGGCCCTGCGGACTTTGTTTTTGAGGGAACGATCTCTCTTTGAACCGTTAAGATTTCTTTCATCATGCCAGCCCTTACTTTTGCAGGTGCCCATACGGCTCTGGTAACCCCCTTCAAGGATGGAAAGCTTGATGAGGCCTCTCTGAGCGCCCTCATAGAGGCCCAAATCCAAGGTGGTATTTCCGGTATTGTTCCCGTCGGCACAACCGGTGAATCCCCCACCCTGACTCACGAGGAACACCGCCGCGTCATCGAAATCGCCGTCAAGGTGGCTGATAAGAGAGTACTGGTCATTGCGGGCACCGGTTCCAATGCGACCTCCGAGGCTGTCGAATTGACGATCGAGGCCGAGAGACTGGGCGCCGATGCCGCCCTGGTGGTTGCCCCCTACTATAACAAGCCCTCCGCCGAGGGTCTCTATCGTCATTTCAAGAAGATCGCCAAGGCCGTCTCCATTCCGATCGTGCTTTACAGCATTCCGGGTCGTTGCGGCATTGAGATTCCTGTCTCCGTAGTTGCCCGCCTAGCGGTCGATTGCCCCAATGTTTTGGCGATCAAGGAGGCCGGAGGGAAAGTTGAGCGGGTGAATCAGCTTAGAGCGGCGCTTCCTGCGAGTTTCCAGATCCTTTCCGGTGATGATGGGCTAACATTACCATTTATGGATGCTGGTGCCGTGGGCGTGATTAGTGTTGCTTCCAATATTATACCCACAGAAGTCGAGGAACTTGTCCAAAGCTTCCTAAGGGGGGAAGTAACCAAAACCGAGGAGCTGCATCGTCAGTTTGCTGACCTCTTCCGCGATCTATTCATTGAACCAAATCCCGTCCCTATCAAGACCGCCCTTGCTGCCAAGGGTGTCTGTCATGATGATGTCCGTCTTCCTCTTTGTGAGATGAGTGAATCCAATAAAGAGATCCTCATTAAGACGCTAAAATCACTTCATATGGTTTAATATAATTATTTGCTATGAATAGACTTAAAGTTGTTATTTACGGATCAAAAGGAAGAATGGGTCAGGCTCTTATTGCCTTGGTAAAGGAGAGTTCAACCTTGGAACTGGTGGGGACGATCGATGCCGGAGAATCCCTGGACTCGATAACTGCTTGCGATGCTGTTATTGACTTCACCCACGCCGATGCGACCCTTCCCGCGCTCACGAAATGCGTAGAATTAGGTAAAATTATTGTTATTGGAACGACGGGTCATTCTAACGATGTTCGCAGGGCTATAAACGAGGCTTCGACTAAGATTCCCGTCATCTTTTCCCCAAATTACAGCGTGGGAGTGAATACGCTCTTCTGGTTAACCAAGAAGGCTGCTGAAATCCTTGGCCCTGAATATGATGCGGAGGTTATCGAGGTGCACCATCGCCTCAAGAAGGATTCTCCAAGCGGCACTGCACGTCGCCTGGTGGAGGTTTTAGATGAGGTCTATGGACTTGATTATGAAAAGGATACACGTCACGGCCGTGTTGGCATGACGGGAGAGCGCTCCAGAAGCGAGGTTGGCGTTCATGCTATTCGCGGCGGCGACGTGGTCGGCGATCATACGGTCATGTTGGCCGCGCCCGGTGATCGACTGGAACTTGTTCATCGAGCCTCGAGCCGCGAAACCTTCGCCCGTGGCGCCCTGCGTGCCGCACTCTGGGCCAGAGATCAGAGAAATAACCTCCCCGGCCTGTACGATATGCAGGATGTCCTCGGGTTGCGCTGACCCTCCCCATCACCAGACCATGCGTGTTGGCATCGCCCTCGGTTCCAATCTGGGCGACAGGCGGTCCATTTTAACTGAAGCCATTGATCAGCTTCGCGTCCTTCATCAAGGGGGTGATTTCCTGGTTTCCACCCTCCATGAAACCGAGCCGGTGGATTGTCCGCCTGGTTCCCCTGTTTTTTTAAATGGGGTTGTGGAATTGGAGTCCTCCCTTGAACCGATTACCCTCCTTCATCGACTTCAGGCACTGGAAGTTACCTTTGGTCGACCTTTGCACCATGGAATCAATCAACCCCGAACACTCGATCTGGATCTCCTTTATTGTGACGGAATGACTCTAAAGGGTTCTGAATTGGAACTCCCTCACCCGAGGATAACCGAGCGACTTTTTGTTCTCGCCCCGTTGGCTGAAATTCGCCCAGAACTTCAACTTCCTGGATGGTCCTTTCGTTGCGATTACTATTTATCAGAGATTCATAAGAAGTCTTTTTATCATGCTGTTTATTAAATAATAATGAATCTTAAAGATAAACTAATTATCGCTAAGAAGGAGGGCCTTCATCAGGCCTGGCTCACGGCTTATGATTACCCCTCGGCTCGGCTACTTGATGAATCAGGGATTGACCTCATCCTTGTTGGGGATTCCCTTGGAATGGTTGTCTTGGGACATAAAGACACCATTGATGTGACCTTGGAAGAGATTATTCACCATCTTAAGGCAGTCCGTCGGGGTGTTGCCCGTGCTCCTGTTGCAGCCGATCTCCCTTATGGAAGTTATCAATCTCCGGAACAAGCACTTATTAGTGCAAGGCGTCTCGTTGACGCTGGTGCCGACGCCGTGAAACTTGAGGGTCCACTCCGGAATCACATAACTCTATTGAAAAGTAATGAAATTGAAGTAATCGGTCATCTTGGCATGCTTCCTCAACACGTCCGTGAGGAGGGAGGATATCACCGCAAAGGAAAAAGTGAGACAGAGGCTGCGGCCTTGCTGAAGGCCTCGCTTGATCTTCAGCAGGCCGGATGTTGCGCCCTTGTCCTGGAGTTGGTCGAAGAGAGTTTATCAAAGGAAATAAGCAGTCAGTTGGACATTCCGACCATTGGCATTGGAAGTGGAGCTTCTTGTGACGGGCAGATCCTGGTCACTCCGGACCTCTTGGGACTCCAACCATGGTTTCGCCCCTCTTTTGTGAAGCCTAAGGCGGATCTCGCCACTCCCTTCCAGAAGGCTGTCAGGGAATTCATTACTGAAGTAAAAGCTTCCTGATGAGTCTTGATATCCAGCGCCGGGCGGCCGAAGGACAGAAAGTTGTCCTGGCCGGAGTCTTGTTGAATCTTATCCTCTCGACGGGAAAGATCGCCGGAGGGCTCTTGGGCCGCTCCAACGCCCTAGTCGCCGATGGTATCGAGTCACTGCTTGATCTCTTCAGTTCCCTGCTGATCTGGGTGGCTTTGAAATACGCCGCCAAACCGCCTGACGAGGAGCACCCCTACGGTCACGGGAAGGCGGAGGCACTTGCTTCCCTGATCGGATCCCTAGTCCTTGCGATCGCCGGAGCTCTCATTGCTCACAACAGCATCGTCTCCCTGATTTCAGCATCGCATGGTGCTGCGATCCATCTCCCCTCACCCTGGACGCTTCTTATCCTCATTGGGGTGATTTCCCTCAAGGAGACGCTTTATCAGATCATGGCTGGCCGTGCCCGACGGATCGGGAGCAATGCCCTGCTTGCCGATGCCTGGCACCACCGCTCTGATGCCGTCACCTCGATCGCCGCCTTCATCGGTATCTCCATCAGTCTTCTGGGGGGACCCCGATATGCTGTTGCCGATGATTGGGCGGCCCTCTTTGCCTGCGTCGTTATTTTCTACAGCTCCTACAACATGCTGAAGCTCTCCCTTGGTGACATGATGGATGCACAGGTATCGCCCGATGCCGAAAAGACCGTGCTCTCCATCACATGTGACGTTCCAGGGGTCATCAGTGCCGAGAAATGCAGGATACGGAAAAGCGGACTCTCCTACATCGCTGATCTCCACATCCGCGTGGGGGGAAACATCTCCGTCAGGGAAGGCCATGCCATCTCCCATCAGGTAAAAGATCTTCTGATGGCGTCAGATTTGCCTTTGGAGGATGTGACGGTTCACGTCGAACCCGAAGAGGGTTGAACCGAGAAAGAAAGCGGCGCCAGTGTATCGCGGTAGGCGGCCAGCGACTGCTTGCGCGAACGGAAAATGTTCTGGTCACCGAATTCACACGTCAGGCACTGGCGGTTAAGATCCCTGCGCAGCCCCTCGGTAACCCGGGTAAGGGCCAGCGTGACGCCCCTCGCCTCTAGATCCGCATGCAATTCGAGGAGAGCTCTCCCCGCGGTAAAGTCCATGGATGTGATCGGACCGCAGTCGATGATCATGGCTCTTACGCCAGGCGAGTGGGAGACCAAGTGCCGAATCTCATCACAAAAGTGAGGTGCGTTGGCGTAATAGAGATCGGTGCCGAACCAATAGAGAATCACACCCGGTTCGACAAAGATCCCCGGTTGGACTTTCTCCATGCGCCAGTGAATATCACGATCACGCACAACGACGGCGGTGCGTGGTTTGTAACCGCGACGAACATGATCCAATAGGGAAACCACGATGGCTATTTGGATGCCGTAACCAACGCCAAGGACAACAACGGACAGGGCGGTGAGCAAGGCAACCCAGAACTCCTTGCGCCCGCATCTCCAGAGATCACGCAGTCCCTTGATATCAATCATGCTGACGGCCACCACGAAGACAATTGCTCCGATGACGCAGAGCGGGAGATACTTCAATGGTCCTGTCAAAAGGATCAGGATCACCCCCACGGTTGCTGCGGTGGCGAGGTTGGAGAGTTGGCTGCGTCCGCCATAAGACTCGATCATGGCTGTCTGTGTGGGACTCCCGTTCACGACAAAGGTTCCGGAAAGTCCCGCCACCACGTTTGCGGCACCGAGGCCAATGAGATCGCGATTTTCGTCCGGGATTGATTGGTGCCTCACTCCGAAGGCGCGCGCGGTTGCCGAACTTTGGGTGATGATCATGACAAAGCAGGCTCCGGCCACGGGTAGTAGCGCCTCCACATCCGCCAATGAAACCGATGGTAAGCTAAACGGGGGAAGACCTCCCTCGACCGGGCCGATAAGGTGAAATCCGTGACCTGGGAAATTGAGGTAATAACTGGCGAAGATAGTCCCAGCCACCGCGACAAGTGCTCCGGGGAACTTCGGTGCAAACAATCGTGCCGCCACAATGATTGCAATGACCATCAGGGAAACAATCAGTGTCGGAAGGTGCAGTTCGGAAAGATGGGTAAAGAGAGCCCAAAGCTGGGACAGGGAATCGGTACCTGTCACCGCGATCCCGAATATCTGACCCAAGACTGCTATCCCTACCTGAAATCCGACTCCCGTCAGAAAGCCGATGAGGACGGTTCGGGAAAGAAAGTCAGCCAGGAAGCCAAGACGCAATACCCTGGCTAGAAGCAGGAATGCTCCGGTGAACAGCGCGACCACCGAGGCGTGAGCAAGAAAGTCAGCCGTGCCCGGATGAGCCAATGGGGAAACTCCGGTTGCAAGAATTGCCGCCGTTGCCGAATCTGCAGCCACAAAGAGCGATCGAGCACCGCCGAATATGGCGAAGGCGATGACCGGAAAGAGGAGCGTGTACAGACCGGTGACCACCGGTGTTCCGGCGATCCGGGCATATCCCATCGCCTGAGGAATGTTCATCGCCGCCAGGGAGGCGCCGGCGATGATTTCCGAAAGGAATTTTCGCGGCACCAGGGGAAAGATGCCGGGGATGAGACGGCCAAACTTTAGCTGGAACTCGGGGAGGTTGGTCACTTCTGGAAATTTTAAACGATCGGATTGGAAAGAATGCCTATGCCCTCGACTTCAATCTCAACCCGATCCCCGGGCTTCAGCCATCTCGGAGGAGTTCTTCCCACGCCCACACCCGAGGGGGTGCCCGTCAGGATGACCGTCCCGACGGAAAGCGTGGTGTCGCCGCTCAGAAACTCAATGAGGCTTGGCACGTCAAAGATCATGTCCGAGGTGTTGGAATCCTGCAGTGTCTCTCCATTCACCCTGGTGGCCAGATGCAAGCCGTTGGGATTAGGAATATCGTCTGGAGTTGCCATCCATGGTCCAAGCGGTGCGAACGTATCGAAGGACTTTCCCCGGCACCATTGGGATCCTCCCCAATCCTTCTGCCAGTCGCGGGCACTGACGTCATTGGCCACGGTATAACCGAGCACGTGATCCAGGGCATTTTCCCGTGTGGCGTTTGTGCAGCGCTTCCCTATCACGATTGCAAGCTCTCCCTCGAAGTCGACTTGGTTCGAGGCAAGCTTCCTGGGAATCCTGATCGCGGCACCGGGATCGAGGATGGCGGCAGGGTTTTTGAGGAAGAGAATCGGAAAGGCTGGGATCCTCGCATTCATCTCCTCTGCGTGCTTTCTGTAATTCAATCCGATGCAGAGGATCGCCGACGGAACAATGGGGGCGAGGAGGGTGAACTCTGAAACTTTTTGACCGGTCAGGTGAACTCCCTGAAAAGGATCCCCGGAGAGAATCTCCATCGAGGAGCCCCTCTCATCAAGAGGCCGTGCATAATGAATGATGCCGTCTGGAAGAAGGATGCGGGCAATCTTCATGAAGATAAATTACATCACAAAGGGCATGAAGGACACGGGGATTTCTTAGGCACAAAGAGGGTGAAGGAAATGGGCTCTTAAATGGACTCGAGTTGCATTGCCCTCTCCGCCATGTCGGGACCTAGGTAGCAGTGGGATCCGACCGACAGGAAACCATGCCGTCGCAACATGCTGCGATAGTGGTCGGCGGACTTGAGTCCCTTCGTTGGAAAATCGCCGATCAGGGAATCCTCTCCTGTATACAGCTCCAGAAAAGCCACGCCTGCAGCCCTGTGGCTGAGCGAGGTCAAACCCTGCTCCAGTTCCGCAATGGAAAGATAAAAGAGTGTGTCGCTGCAGACGATGAGATCGTATTCATCCTTCAGTCCGATGTGCTCGAGCGTGTCGAATGATCCGAGACGGATATTCCTCATTTTCCCATAGCGTGCGACGGCGTAGATGCTGGCGTCGACTCCGGTATAGCGGATCTTGGGCCTCAGGGCTCTCAGCGCAGGCAGCCAGTTCCCCTCCCCGCATCCGACATCCAGTACCGAGCGAACCGATCGCTCGAGGTAATATTCCGCGACGGAAAGTGCCAGGGCAGCCTTTCTGGCAATCGCCGTGGAAGACTTTACCTTGGTTTTAGGGTCGCGATACCAGCGGTCGAAATAGGCCCGGTCATATCGGGCAACATCCTCTTTTTTAAGACTCAAGGAAGGAGCAGATGTAATGACAGGGATCGCCGGCAACCGTGATGGTGAATCCGGAATCTGCGGGCACCTCGAATGCATCAGCGGCGGCACATGCATGTGACTTGTCAGTTCGGTCGACGACATAGGAGCAGGAGCCATCGATGATCTCCATGCGTTCGGCCTTGACCGTCCCGAAATGATAGGTGCCGGGAAGTATCACGCCGACGGTCTTGTGTTCCCCTTCGCTGGTAATGACCGTGTGGGAGACGACCCGGCCTTCGAAATAGATGTTGGCCTTGGCATGAATAGTTGCGTTTGAGAATTCCATACCCGTTCTGATCGTTTTCCGAAGGATCTTTTGCAAGTGCAAAGCACGGAATTTTCATTCAATGCTCAAGAATCATGTGGGTTTCCATGCTAATAGTGCTTCTTTGTTTCGAGATCATTCCCGCCCATGCGGAGATTGGATCCACGACCGAGCAGTGCATCTCCCGTTATGGTCAACCGGAGCGGGACAACATGAAGGGCAGCGGGCTCCTCTATTTCCGGAAGGATGGAATCTGTACCATTGCCCATTTTTATCAGGGCAAGTGCGACGTGCTGAGTATTTTTTCCTCCGAGGGGCAGATGGGTGTTCCCGATGATCTCCCCAAGGATCGGATTCAATCACTTCTGAAAAGCGAAGGAGGTAGCCCCGAATGGATCCTCCCCCCCCGCTATTCGCTCAATGGTGTCTGGTGCACGCCCGACAGGTCTACCTTCGCGATCTACGACACCATGCGCCACAAATTGGCCATCATGACCCACGATGCCTACATGAGGGAGCAGAAGTCATTAGCATCGGTTCGTTCGAAAAACATCAAGGAATCGGATCCCACAAAGCCCATCAAACCTTGAGATTCACAATCTGGTGGAGGTAAGGGGAGTCGAACCCCTGGCCTTCTCATTGCGAACGAGACGCTCTACCAACTGAGCTATACCCCCAAGTTGCTATTCATAAGTAATTCGCTCAAAAAAGCCCGGCAAGAAAATCCCCGGACGCAGTTCTCCCGGTAATGGTTCTTGTCGCCGGCAGATGGCTGCGGAAGAGTTCCCGCATGGATTCCTTTTACAAGAAACTTGGAGATTCGGTGTACGCGGAGTGGAAGAACGTGAACTTCGATCTGACTCTTTTCCCGGGAATCGCCCGCAAGGCTCTCGAGAAAAGCAATCCATCGAGGAATGTCGATCTGCAGGAGGTTATCCATGAATTCCTGATTCAGGATGATCAACCCTTCCAGACCTCCTCGGGGTTCGGTCAACCCGAATTGATCCTGCACGACAATCCGAAGTTCTACATTCAGGCACTCTTCTGGTTGGATGGAACGACCGATATCCATCAGCACGAATTTTCCGGTGCCTTCCATGTCATGGCCGGATCGAGCATTCACTCGACCTATGATTTTGAGAAACCAAAGGCGATCACCGCTCACTTTCGTCTCGGAGATCTGAAACTTCGTGATGTCGCCTTGCTGAAAACAGGGAGCACAGTGCCGATCACTTCGGGGCGGGCCTGTATTCATTCACTCTTCCACCTGGAGACACCCTCGGTGACGATTGTGATCCGCACGCACTCCGATCCGGGGACCGGCCCGCAGTTCACCTACCTGCCTCCCCATGTTGCACTCGATCCGGTGCAACAGGACGCCCTGACGACCAGAAGGAAGCAACTCCTTGATGTCCTTGAGCAGACGGGAGCCGCTGACTATGCGGATCTGGTGGTGGAAATGCTCGGCGAACTCGATTTGGAACGCGGCTTTTTCATTCTCCAGAACTGCATCGGCCATCTCCGGAACCTTGGCGAGTGGGATCGAGCCTGGAATGTCTTTGCAAAAAAACACGGTCCCTCGGTGACTCCAATCAAGCTGACGCTTGAAGAGATCATCCGCAGGGATGCCCTCACCGCCATGCGCTCCTCCATTGAGGATGTGGAGCATCGTTTCTTTCTGGCGCTTCTTCTCAACCTTGAGCGCTCGGAGGATCTTCTCCGACTGGTCGCCTCCCGTCACCGGGGTGATGCCGCCAAGACGATCATGCGTTGGGCTGCGGAGTTGATCCAGATAGACGAGACGGGAGTCTGGCTTTTGGATGCCCGGGTCCCATGGATGAATGATGTCGATGAGGAGGAACTTCCGTCGCTCTTTTTGGAGTTTCTTGCATCCCTGCTGAAAACACGAGACGCCCGTGGAAAGAAGTTTTCCGGACCAAAAGGTCTCCCTGCGAGGAGATTTGCACACTTGAGGTCGAGCCTACTGGATTCTAGCTGGCGCCTGTTGCTCCTTCGCTAATCATCCGGCGGCACTTCATCGGCTCCTGTTGACCCATTTCTATCCTAACGATAGAAGCATTGAATGACTGATCGGTTACTCATCCTTATTCTCGCTTTGTCGGGAGCTCTTGCATCCTTGAAGAGCGCCCGCGCGGAGGGAGAGGTCTGGAACGGGCTTCCCCATTTTGAACAACGGGAGCTCTTGGCCGGAAAAACAGTGGAATTCGAGGAGAATGTAGAGGAGAGCGTCTGGCCGCGATTTATCATCTATCATCTGGTGAAGGCTTCTCCATCGGCTGTGGCCGCAGTCTTCTGGAACTGCGAAAAGGATCCCGAGTACATCCCCAACTGCACTTCCGTGAAGATTCTGGATTCTCCGGAGCGAAGTGTCGTCAATGCCCAGTACACCCTCTCCATGCCATTTTTCCTTCCGGACGAGGTCTACATCTCCAGTAACCAAGTCAAGAAACTTGCGGATCACGATTATGACATCGTCTGGAAAGTCACCCAGTCACGCTATTCGAAATCCTCCATCGGGAGCCTGCGAGTGGAAGAGCATGATGGGATGTGCCTGATCCGCTACACCAACCTGGTGATTCCTTCGAGTCGGTTCGCCGGAATGCTTCGTAATTCGGCAGGCAAGCAGGTAATGGAGAGCGTGAAAGCGCTGGTGGCGCAGGTCCTTATGGAACACGAAAAAACTCCGGAGCTCTTGGAGAAGCAGGTGCGCGCGCTGGATCAGTCCGTTGGAAGCCCGTAGTCAGTGTTTCCCTTCGTGCAGTCCCTTCTCCCGCAACTGAGTTTGGTCGCCTGGTCGATGGCCATCGTGGCGGCGATCAGCGTGGGACTCACCAAGGCCGGATTCAGCGGATGTGGACTGATCACCGTGGTCCTGATGACCCAGATCATGCCAGCCAAGGAATCGACTGGAGCTGTGCTGCCGATGTTGATCGCCGCCGACCTCATGGCGATCGGCGTCTACAGAAAGCATGTGGAATGGAGGGAATTGTGGGGGCTTTTTCCCACAACATTCATCGGACTGATTGCAGGTTGGGGCTTGATGAAAATGATTCCCAATCATGCTTTCGGACATGTTTTGGGATGGATGATTCTTGCGATGATGGGCCTTGTGATCTGGCAACGCTTTGATCGCCGGATCCTTTCTGAAATCATGGATCATCCGGCGTTGGGATCTTTTTCAGGATTTCTGGCCGGAGTCTCGACGATGATGGCGAACGCAGGAGGACCTGCGATGACCTTTCACCTTCTTGCCCGGAAATTTGACAAGATGGCCTTTGTCGGAACATGTGCCTGGTTTTTCTTTATCACGAATCTCACCAAGGTGCCGCTGAGTTGGAACCTGGGGCTGATCAGTCGCAGTTCCCTGACCTTCAATCTGGTGCTCCTTCCGGCCGTGGCCGCGGGGATGATCGGCGGGCGCTATCTTTTGGGGAAAGTCCCGCAGGCATCCTTTGACTGGATCCTGATCGTCATGTCGACGGCGATCGCCCTGAAACTGTCACTGGGCTAGGCACGGGCGATTTTAAAAACCCTTCCACTTCCCCTTTTCAATTTAGGCCTTAATCTCTCGTCCATGCCCCGTATCGCAGAGGAAAGTATCCAGAAGGTTGCCGATTCGAGCGATATCGTGGAGATCATCGGGGGCTATTTTCCGCTCAAGCGTGCCGGAACGAGCTTTCGGGCAATCTGCCCGTTTCATAAGGAGAAGAGTCCCTCCTTTCATGTGAATCCCTCCAGGCAGACCTTTCATTGCTTCGGATGCGGTGCCGGCGGAGGTGTTTTCCGCTTTGTCATGGATTACGAACACGTCGACTTCCCCAGTGCCGTCCGCAAGCTGGCCCAGCGTGCCGGGATCGTTCTGATCGAGAGCAATGATCCCGAGGATCAATCACGGCGTGATCAGCGGAGCAGACTGCTTCTCCTGCACAAGGAAGCGGCCGAGTGGTTTCATCTCAATCTGCTTCGCAATCGCGACGCCGAGCATGCACGCGCCTATCTCAAGAAACGTGGCCTGACCAAGGAGATCTCCGTGGACTGGTTGATCGGTTACGCACCGGGAGGTTGGGAGACATTCCGCAACTGGGCCATGGCAAAGGGTTTCACGAGGGAGGAACTGATCGCAGGAGGTCTCCTCACGGCCAAGGAAGGTGATGCTCAGGGAGGTTATGACCGGTTTCGTGACCGCCTGATGTTCCCCATCCGCAACGATTATGGGGAGGTGGTCGCCTTCAGCGGACGCATCCTCAATGACAGTGACAAGGAGGCGAAGTATGTGAACTCCCCAGAGACACCGATCTTCTCCAAAGGGCGCGTTCTCTTCGGTCTTGATAAGAGCAAGCGTCCCCTGATCGAAGCCGGCTCTGCCATCGTTCTGGAAGGGCAGATCGATCTGATAGCCGCCTTCGAGCACGGGGTGAAAAACGTCGTGGCACCGCAGGGAACAGCCTTCACCACCGATCAGGCGCGCCTCCTCAGGAGATTTGTGGAGAAGGTGATCCTCTGTTTCGACTCTGACAATGCCGGGCAGAATGCCGTGGAAAAGTCGCTTCCCTCGCTGCTTGCCGCCGGACTCGCCGTGCTTGTCGCTAAACTCCCCGCCGGAGAGGACCCTGATTCGCTGATCCGTGGAAAGGGTGTCGACTCCTTCACCGAAAAGATTTCCGGCGCAAAGGATTTCTTCGATCACACCATCGAACGCGCCATGGAGAGTTCCGGAGGAAGCCTCGGCCCGAGGGAAAAAGCCACGGTTGCCAAGCGCCTGGGCGCATTCCTCGCCCTCTTGCCTGAACCTGCGCTTCGGGAAACAACCACATCGCATGTCGCCACACGATTGGGGATTTCTGAGTCCGCCCTCAGGGAGGCTGGAGCTCAGGGTTCGGTTTCGCTTCCCGATCAAGCTGAGGTGACGTCATCTCAGGGAACAGAGCGTGTGCGTGTCTCCGCCTCCACGGAGTTGATCTGCAGTCTTGCCATTCTCTCAAAAGAGGTCCGCGACTGGCTTTCCTCGGACTCTTCACTGTCCCTTCAGGAACTGGACCCGGAATTGGCTCTGTTGAATGAATTATTACCTCCCTTGCGAGAAGTGGAATCCCCCACCCCGGCAATGATTCTTGCACTGATACCGACAAAACTGCAACCACTGGTCAGTGCCTGGGAATTGGAAAAGATGCCCGCTTCCCCTCTGTTGGCCATTCAGGATGCCATTCGAAACCTGCGTCTGATCGATTTGAAGAAAAAACAGCATGCAGCCACCCTTTTACTCAGATCTCCGGGCCTCGAAACTGGGAAAATGATTTCCATACAGAAAGAGATCCTTGACCTACAGCAAAGGATCAACGATCTTTCCGCGCCCGCGAATTAGTCAGGCAATACCCGCGTTCCGTTGAAAAAAATCTCCAAACCTTCCTCGTCCCGGAAACCTTCCGGAAAGTCTTCACCGGCCAAAAAGCCAGTTGCTCAACCAAAGAAGCCGGCACCGGCCAAAAAGCCCGTGTCTAAAGTTTCCAAGCCAGCTCCCAAACCTGCCAAGGCAACGGTAAAAAAACAGGTTAAGACTCCTGTTAAAACTTTCAAAAAGCCGATTACTAAATCTGTTGCCAAGAAGGTTGCCGCCAAAGCGGCACCAGCGGCCAAGTCAGTCAAGGCCTCTGCCCCTGCGGCGAAACCATCAAAGCCCGCTCCCGGAAAAGCAGTTCCACCCACATCGGATAAGAACACTGGCAAAGCTGTAAAGAGCGGACTCTCCCTTTCCATCTCCGGACAGGCTCCTGCAAATGCCGCTGAAGCTCAGAAACTCCTCCAGGAGAAGATCCGTGAACTTCTCAAACTAGCCAAGGAGCAGGGGTACATCACCTTTGAGGATCTTGACGAGCATCTCCCGGAGGGAATGAATGATCCCGAGACGATCGATTCGATTCTCTCCCAACTCCGCGCCGTCGAAATCGATATCATCGACGCCTCCGAAGTTGACCGTGTCAAGGAGCCGAAGCGCCCCGATGACGAGGAAAAGGATGACAAGGAGAAGGATGAAAAAGAGGAGAAGGCCGATGGCCGCCTCGACATTCTCGACGATCCCGTCCGCATGTACCTCAAGCAGATGGGCCAGGTTCCCCTCCTTACCCGCGAGCAGGAGGTCGAGATCTCCAAGCGCATCGAGGAATCAGAAATCAGGATGCAGGAAGTTCTCTACCGCTTTGGCATCATCGCCCATGCCCACCTCGACATGGCCCAGCGCCTCCTTGATTCCCGCGAGCGTTTTGACCGGGTCATCCAGGACAAGAAGATCGAGAGCCGCGAGCGCTATCTCAAGCTTCTCCCCCGTCTGAGCCATCAGCTTCAGCGTCTCGCCGACAATGTCTCCGAGCATTACGTCAAGAAGATCGCACCTGCCAAGAAAGCCCCTGCCCCCAAGGATGTGGTTGTCTTCGAGAGGCAGATCGAAGAAGTCGTTAAAATTTATCCCAAGTTCTACTTCAAGTCGAAGATCGTTGAGGATTTCGTCACCCATGCCGACGACCACCTCAAGACCATGCTTTCCCTGCGCAACGAGCACAGCAAACATGCCGCCAAGAAGAGCCAGGATACCCAGCATAAACGTCACCTCGGTTCCCTCACTGCCCAGATCGACGAGGCTCACCGTAAGAACTGGATGTCGATCGAACATTACCATGATCGTCACAAGGAGCTTAAGAGGCATTTCCGCGAGGCTCTCAGGGCTAAGACCGAGATGGTCGAAGCCAACCTGCGTCTCGTGATTTCGATCGCCAAGAAATACACCAACCGCGGTCTCTCCTTCCTCGACCTCATTCAGGAGGGAAACATGGGCCTCATGAAAGCGGTTGAGAAGTTCGAGTATCGCCGTGGTTATAAGTTCTCCACCTACGCCACTTGGTGGATCCGTCAGGCGATCACGCGCTCGATTGCCGATCAGGCCCGCACGATCCGCATCCCGGTGCACATGATCGAGACGATCAACAAGCTGATCCGCGTTCAGAAGCAGCTTGTTCAGGAGTATGGCCGCGAGCCCTCCGCCGAGGAGATCGCGGATGAAATCCAACTCCCTGTTGGTCGCGTACAGGCCGTTCTCAAAATGGCCCAGCAGCCGATTTCCCTCCAGGCACCGGTTGGTGACAGTGATGACACAAGCTTCGGTGATTTCATCGAGGACAAGTCAGCCGAAAATCCCGCCGACATGGCCGCGATCGTCCTTCTCAAGGACAAGATCAAGGATGTTCTCGAATCCCTGACCGAGCGTGAGCGCCAGGTGCTCGAGCAGCGTTTCGGACTTGTTGACGGCTATTCACGCACCCTTGAGGAAGTCGGCAAACAGTTCAAGGTCACCCGCGAACGTATCCGTCAGATCGAGGCCAAGGCACTCCGAAAGATGCGTCACCCGACCCGTCTGCGCCAATTGGAAGGATTCCTCGAGCCCAAGGACATGTAACCCCAAGGGTTAAAACTTTAGAAAAAGGGGGCAAAAGAGAGCTTTTGCCCCTTTTTTTATGCAACCACAGTGCGTGATAGGTGTTGTAATAATTAGGAATGAACGAAGAGCGCCAACAAGATGGAGAACTGGAGAAGAGCCCTGTCTGGGATCTTCTTGCTGCTGATGCCGCCTCTCACCCAGTAAATCCCTCTCCTTGGTTTGTCACCCGTGCCGTCGGTCAGTCGCATTCCTACGCGCAGCACCGCTCCCGTTCGTTATTCTTCCGTTGGTTGATGCCACTTCCCCTAGCCGGTTTGGCAGCGCTTGCATTCCTGACCCTTCACGGTCTCGGGATTCACGGTTTGGGAAAAAGCGGGACCTATGTCTCCTCTGATTCCGAATTTGAAGCCCACATGGAGTTGATGTCCACCTCGCTCGATTAATCCAACATCGCGGCCTAATCCGTGACGATCACAGGAGTGTTGATTCCCACGGCAGTATAAATAATCCGGGCCATCTCCTGCGGAAGCCGGATGCATCCGTGCGATGCGGGATATCCCGGTAGGATTCCCACGTGCATCCCCACTCCTTGGGGCGTCAGCCTCATGAAAAACTTCATCGGGGCACCGCTGAAATGAGTGCCGCTTGGAGCCGCATCAAGTTTGCTACTGACACCTGAACGGACAATGCGGCCAATTCCATCGACGAAATTCCCGTAGAGATTGGAGTGGTGTTCGGGATCCTTCTCGAGCACCGCAAAGTTACCCCTTGGCGTCCACCCATTCCGTCGCCCCGAGGAGATCGGTGAATCGACGGCGATTTTTCCGCCAACCATCAAATAGGCACGCTGTTTGGAAAGAGAGACGACGATCGAGAGGGGTTGAGTCCCCGCTTTCTCCAGAACATTGGGATAAACCTTCCCCGGTTCCTGCACTCCAATGAGTTCCGAAGCAGGTTTCATGTCGGAGTTCCGGGTCGGAAGCGACTCAGAGGCAAATAACCAGCCTGAGCAGACTCCCGAGGAGAGCATCCCTGCGCAAAGAATCGATCGGTGCAATGTCATGGGGAACGACCCAAGATTAGCATCTCCTAACCTTGAGGGAAGCCCGTGAATCCTTTTGAGTTGTTGTCGTGGCATGATCCAGCACCTCTACATACACATACCCTTCTGCCCGAATATCTGCCCGTATTGCGCCTTCTACAAGGAGTCGGCTGGGAGGGAACGTGTGGAAACCTTCCTGGATGCGCTTCTTCTGGAGGCAGGGCAATGGGCGTCACGGCTCCAGCCGAGGACGGTTTTTTTCGGGGGCGGCACTCCCAGCTCCCTCTCGATCCCCCAGTTTGAAAAACTTCTCGGAGGCCTGCTGAGCCGTCTCGACCTGAGTCATCTGCGGGAATGGACCATCGAGATGAACCCCGCGACGGTGGCGGCGGACAAAGCCGCGCTGTTAAGGGAGCATGGAATCAACAGGGTCAGCATGGGCGTTCAGTCATGGGATGACGACGTGCTGAAATCTCTCGGACGCACGCATGACGCGGACAAGGCAGAGGAATCATTCCGGATTCTTCGCAGTGCCGGGTTCGACAACCTCTCGATCGACTTGATCTTCGGAGTGCCTGGCCAATCGCTTGAATCCTGGAGGAACTCGTTGGAAAGAAGTCTCGGGTTATCTCCCGAGCATCTCTCTGCCTACGGTCTGACATACGAGGAGGATACCGAGTTTTTTCAAAAGCTTGGCCGTGGCGAAATGAAACCCAACGAGGGATTGGAGGCTGATCAGTTCGAACTCACCGCCGAGCTTCTTGGTAGGGCTGACTACACCCAGTACGAAGTCTCCAATTACGCCCTCCCGGGTCGTGAGTCCCTGCACAACTCCGCTTACTGGGAAGGTCGCGACTACCTGGGGCTGGGACCGAGCGCTTTCTCCACGGTCGGATCACGCCGCTGGCGCAATATCCGTGAGACGGGGATTTACAGTACGTCGACCATTTCGGGAAAGACAGCCATTGATTTCGAGGAGGAGGTGACGGACAGATTGAAAAAATCCGAAAGGGCCGCTTTCGGGATGAGAACAGCTCGCGGCCTGCCGATTGAGGACTCCTTGACATGGGCTGATGATCTCAGGAAGGCCTCCGACGAGGGGCTCGTGAAAGAGCTTGGGGATCGCTGGATTCTGACACCACGGGGGCGACTTCTGGCCGATACAGTCTCTGAGATTTTTGTATGAGCGACTTTGGGATCATCGTGATCGGAGCGGGTCCGGCAGGAAGCACCTGTGCCGCACTCACTGCTGCGACCGGAAAGAACGTGTTGCTTCTGGAGGCATCCCGATTCCCAAGGGACAAGGTCTGCGGTGATTGCCTGAATCCCGCAGCCTGGCAAGTTTTGAAGAGACTTGATGTTGCTGATCGAGTCCGGGAACTTCCCTGCACTTACCCCCGCCGTGTTCGGTTCTCGGTTGCCGGAGCCGGCTCGGCTGAGATACCGCTTTCAGTGACTCAGGAATCGTCCCCGGAGTTGGTCGTCAGGAGGCGTGACTTCGATGAGCTTCTGGCAAAGAGAGCCGTCGAATCAGGTGTGCTTGTTCGGGATGGAACACCGGTGACCAACATCAAAAAGATGACGACAGGTTGGGAAGTCACCACCGCAACTGGAGAGATTCATCGTGCAAAAAAAATTGTTGCCGCCGATGGACGCAACTCTGTGACGGCACGTTTCCTTGGATTGCACCCTCCTCTAAAAAAGGGAGGACGCATCGGAATCCAGATCCATATCCCCCACCCTGAGGGATACGATGGAGCCTTGGAGATGAGGATCTATCGCCATGGTTATGGAGGCCTCGCCGATCTTGGGAACGGTCTTGCCAATCTCTGTCTGGTAGCCAACGAGGGTGAGATGAAGGAACTACGGAAGGAAGCGGAGGGGCATTACGACCTGGATCCCGCAGGGGCATGGCGAAGCATCACTCCGATCACAAGAGCAAGGGCCCGATCCGTGGCACGGGACGGTGTTTTTCTCTGCGGGGATGCCGCTCAGGTCGTCGAACCATTCACAGGAGAAGGGATCTCCTTTGCCCTGAGAAGCGGCGCCTTGCTCGCAGATCTCCTCATCGATCCCGACAATAACTCCCAATCCCTGGAAAAACGTTATGCAGATGCCCATCGCAGACTCTACTCCAAGGGTCTCTGGGTGAACCGCCTCACCCGTTTATTTTCCGAGTATCCCCGTGTTGCCCATGCCGCAGCACCTCTTCTGCTTCGTTTTCCGGAATTGCTTTCAACGCTGACAAGCAAGGTGATCGCCTCACTATAGCGTCCTGACTAACAGCAAAGATAAGGAACAGTTCCTAAATAAACTGTTGAAATTAAGAGGCTAAGTCTTTTGCATCAACAGCATCATGTCTGTCGAGATCCTCTCCCGTATCCAGTTTGCACTGACGGTATCGTTCCATTTTCTCTACCCGCCGATGACCATCGGCCTGGGAATGCTGCTCGTGATCATGGAGGGGCTCTATCTGAAGACAAAGAACCCCCTCTTCCACCAACTCTCCCACTTCTGGACCAGGGTCTTCGGCCTGATCTTCTCCATCGGTGTCGCGACGGGCATCGTGATGGAGTTTGAATTTGGCACGAACTGGGCAGCCTACTCGCGCTTTGTCGGTGACATCTTCGGAAGCGCCCTTGCCGCAGAGGGGATCTTCGCTTTCTTTCTCGAGTCGGGATTTCTGGCGTTGCTCCTCTTCGGTTGGGACAAGGTCGGGCCCAAGACCCACTTCTTCGCCACCTGCATGGTCTGCCTTGGATCCCACTTCAGTGCCATTTGGATCCTCATCGCCAACTCCTGGATGCAAACCCCGGCGGGATTCCATCTCGAGAGAATTGTGGGCAACGTTCACACACGCCTCCCGGAAGGGTACATCGTGCAGACCGCGGATTTGGGTCATGTCCGTGCGGTGGTCGATAATTTCTGGGGAATGATTTGCAATCCCTCATCCTTGAACCGCATCTGTCACGTTGTCTTTGGTTCCTGGCTTGTCGGCGCCTTCCTCGTGCTAAGCATCAGCGCCTGGTACCTGCTCAAGGGGCGCTTCACGACCTTCGCCCGTGCTTCCATGACGATCGCCGCCTGCTTTGCGGCATTCACAACCGTTCTTCAGTCGATCAGCGCCGATTCAACAGCCCGTGGTGTCGTTCACAACCAGCCGATCAAGCTCGCCTCCATGGAGGGTGTCTATGCGACACAGGACTACACGCCGATGACGCTCTTCGGTTATGTCGATACGAAGAACCAGACCGTGCACGGTCCCCAGATCCCCGGACTGCTAAGCTTCCTCTGCTTTCATAATTTCAAACAACCGGTGCAGGGACTGCTCTCCATGCCAAGCGATGAGTTCATTGCCGCGCGTCATCCCGGCCTGACCAAGGAAAAGATAGCCGAAATTCGCCCCAGCTATTGGCCGATGGTCGGCGCTGTCTTCCAGACCTATCACATCATGATCTGCGTGGGATCCGCCGTGTTCGGTCTCGCTTTCCTTGCCGTGACATTGCTCTGGAGGGGCTGGCTCTTCCGCAGGGATAATCCCATTATCCGCGCGATTCTCTGGATCTATGTTTTTGCCGTGCTAGCACCCCAGATCTGCATGCAATCGGGTTGGTTCACGGCCGAGTTGGGTCGCCAGCCCTGGATCGTCTACAATATGCTGAAAACCTCGGACGGTCTCTCCCGTGCCGTGCATGCTAACCAAGTGGTCTTCTCCATCATCCTCTTCGCGCTCATCTACATCCTCCTCTTCCTGACCTTCATCTATCTCCTGAACAGGAAGATACAGCATGGTCCCGATGAGGATGAGGGCCACCATGTGAAGGCTGTCGGAGTCGGAGAGAACATTGCCGAGGGTCTGTTTGGCCAAAAAGGGCGTGCTTCAAGACAAGACTGATCAATCCGTCTTAAAGTCCTCAACTCGCGCACTCCATGCACCACTTTTCCCTCTCACATTTCCTCAATCTTAACGTCATCTGGTTCCTGCTTGTGGGGATTCTCTTCACCGGATACGCGATCCTGGACGGATTTGATTTCGGCGTTGGCATTCTCCACCTTTTCGTCAAAAAGGATGAGAACCGTCGTATCTTTCTGAACTCCATCGGACCCGTCTGGGATGGGAATGAAGTCTGGCTTGTGACTGGTGGCGGAGCCCTCTTTGCGGCCTTTCCCGGTGCGTACGCCACCGTCTTCTCCGGATTTTACGATGCCTTTATCCTGTTGCTTGTAGCGTTGATTTTCCGTGGAGTGGCCATTGAATTTCGAAGCAAGGAACCAGGTCAATTCTGGAGAAACTCCTGGGACATCGCCTTTAGTGGGGCCAGTTTTCTGGCAGCCCTCTTGATTGGAGTTGCCATGGGCAACATCACACGCGGCATCCCACTCGATAAACAAGGTGACTTTGTCGGCACTTTCCTAGGCCTGCTGAATCCTTACTCCCTACTGCTGGGGGTCACCGTGGTGGCTCTTTTTGCCATGCACGGAGCCATCTTCCTTGTCCTCAAGACGGAGGGAGAACTTCAGGCCACCATCAAGGGGTGGGTTCCAAAGTTGATCGCCCTCTTCCTGGTACTCTTCCTTGCCTTCAACGCCGCGACATTCTTCGAGTGTCCCGATCTCGTCGCCGTAATGCTGACGCGCCCCTATGGCTTTATCATTCTGGGACTAGATATCCTCGCAGCCATTTCCATCGGCATCATGACTGCCAAGGGATACGAATTCGGCTCCTTCCTGATGTCAGCCCTTACGATGGTTCTCCTGATGGCCGTTCTTGGGATTTCCTATTTCCCCCACATCGTCATGTCGATGCCCATTCCCTCCAATAGCTTGACGATCTACAACTGTGCCTCCACTCACAAGACGCTCGGATACATGCTGATCATTGCCTGCATCGGCATTCCGATCGTGTTGGCCTACACTGTCAGTATCTACTGGATCTTCCGTGGAAAAACCCGATTAGGTCACGTAGGCTACTAATTTGGGAGCGGCCTTCGGCCTCCCCCATGCATCCGGCGGTGTAGTCCAACGGCAGAGACAGGCGACTTAAAATCGCTCCAGTGCGGGTTCGAATCCCGCCACCGCTAGGAGTCTTATCATCCATCCGCATGAATCAACCTGTTAACAGGTCGAATTAGCTTGTGGGATAAGCTCTATCACCTAGATATCAACTCACTGGAAGAGCTTATGAAACAAGGTTCAAATAGTGTCTCCACCCCCCGTAAAGAACGCATTGCGATCGTCGACAGCCAGCCATCGAGTCGGATCGGTCTGGATCATTTCATCAAGAAGATAGGTCGTTGGGAGATCGCTTGGTCGAGCGCCACGGCGGAAGAGGCTCTTGAGAAAATGGCCAGGGAAGAACCCGATCTCATGATCCTGGAGATCCAGCTCATCGGTAAGGATGGCTTGGAGTTCATCAAGCACCTGATGCCTCTTTATCCGCATCTCAAGATTCTTGTCCATTCGGCACACAGCGAGGAGTTTTATGCAGAGCGCTGCCTCAGGGCCGGTGCCATGGGATACCTACACAAGATGGATCCGATGGCAAATTTCGAGAAGGCCGTTGAAAAAGTCCTGCACGGGGAGCTCTACGTGAATCCGCGCCTTGCCAAGCAGGCTCTCCATTCACTGGTAATGCATGCAGGGAACCTGAAGGGTGATGATCACCATCTTCATAATCTGACTGACAGGGAGCTTGAGATCATGATCCTGATGGCCAAAGGCGATTCCTGCCAGGACTCGGCTGATAAGTTGAAAATCAGCCCCCGCACGGTTCAGGTTCACCGGAACAATATCCGCCTGAAGATAGGCCTTGAGAGCGCCCTTCAACTGCATGCCTATGCCGTCAAGTTCTACGGCTCGGAAGCCTCTCTCCATACGGCTGAATCGTATGAGCCGGCAGATCCTTCCAGGGGTGCCAGCAGGCCTGCCAAGTCTGCCAAGTCGCAGGGAAAATTATCGGATCCAAACGTAAAGGCGGCCCTGAAGCGCTTTACGGAACGCTTTCCTTAGAAATTCAAGGTTGCGGCTTACCTCCCGCATCTAAGCGTTTTGCTTACTTATTTCTAAGCAGAGTCCCATCTACAGGTGATAACGGTTGTGTGTCATTATTCTCATCGATGACTTACTCCTCCCTACACAAAACATCCAAACCGCATGCGATTAATCGCATGCATGTTCCTGATAGATCTAATAACGAATCCTATCCCTCAGGTTACGAAATCAGGGTGATCTGTCTCTATCCGTCAGTGGAGGCTGGGAAACTTGGAAGGCAATGGATCGAGACCGCATTCCATAATACCTCTCCCCGGACGAGTACCTGCATCGAATACTACAATTACGCGGTCCTCGGTCACGACGGCATCAGTTGGTCCCATGTCATTGATCGGATCCACCCAGATATCATCCTCATGATTGGTGATGGAAGGAATCAACTCATCCCGGGACTGAGACACTCCCTCAAGGAACTCATCTTTCAATCAAGCAACGGCAAGAAACCGCTGGTGATCTTTAGGGATCTGGAGCCCCGCCCAACGATCAATACCAGTATGCTGCTGGATTACGTCTCGGCACTGACCGGAAAAAATCATTGTGAGTTCAACGCCATGAACGGCGACGGCACCCCGATCCATTGCTTCAGACATCCCAGACTCCTGCTGAAAGCACGGAGACACACCGAATAACCACCTCAACATGAACATCCTTATCACCGGCGGCGCAGGGTTCATAGGATCGCACCTTGCAGAGCATCACCTTGGAAAAGGTGATCAGGTGGTGGCGGTCGATGACCTCACTACCGGCAGCATATCTGTGATCGAGGGGTTTGATCGGGATAAGTTCCGCTTCATCAAGGCCGATATCCTCGACTGGAATGATCTCGAAAAGGAAGTGGCGCAGGCCGACAGGATCTACCATATGGCTGCGGTGGTGGGAATGTTCCGAGTCTTGAAAGAGCCCGTTGAAGTGACCCGCGTGAACGTTCTTGGAACCGAGCGTGTTCTCGAAGCCGTCGCCCGCAGTAAAAACCTTCCGGAACTTATCATCACCTCGAGTTCCTCCGTTTATGGACACTCTCATGAAAAGGTTCTTAAGGAGGGGATTGAGTTGGTCTATTCGCCTGAGAAAGGGGGCCTGACTGCCTATGCACTCAGCAAGTTGACCAATGAGGTGCAGGCGATGGCCTATCGCGAGGTCCACGGCATCCCCCTCTCGATTCCTCGTCTCTTCAACGCAGTGGGACCAAGGCAGTCCGGAAACTATGGCTTTGTACTCCCTCGATTCATCAAGCAGGCCCTCTCGGGTGTCCCTCTTACTGTCTATGGCGACGGCACGCAGACACGCTCCTTCTGTGATGTGCGCGACACAATCGCCGCGCTCGATCTTCTTGCAGGGAAACCGGAAGCCTGGGGACGCGCGGTGAATGTCGGCAATCCCAGGGAGATAGCGATCCTCGAACTTGCCAGAATGGTGATCGAACGTTCCGGGAGCAGTTCTCCGATCGAGTTTGTTCCGTTTGAGCAGAGCTACGGGAGCAAGTTCTGGCAGATCACCCAGCGACGCCCCTCTATCGACCTACTGAAGGAACTCACGGGTTTCAATCACCATTGGACCCTCGAACAAACAATCGACGACCTGATTGCTCGTAACCGAGTATCCGGCGTTCCCGACGGAAGGCTCCTCTAACCATGAACCCGATCATCCTCCGCCGATGCGCGGGGAGACTTTTTGTCATCTGTTCCCTTATCGGGACTATCTCTCTTCAGGCCGAGGGGAACGCTCCGATCTGGACACTGACTGATCCGATTCCTTTTGAAGAGCAACCCGACACCTCCGCTCTTGGGATCTACGAGCAGGCGGAACTATCAGCCTCCCAGCAGCAATTAGTGAAGGCCCGCGAGGAATACAGCCAAGCCTACACTCAGAATCCCGGCGACCATCGTATCAGGGAGACCTATGCGTGGTTCCTTTACGCAAACGGATTTCATGACAAGGAAACCCTCCGCCTATTGGAGCAATGCCTGCTCGATGGGGGCTGTTCCGATCCTGCCGCGTTCTTCAACGCCACCGTCGAACTCAGGGATGAGTTGGGTCTGCCTGCAACCCCGCTCAAGAAACCCCCCGGCATTCCCCATCATATCGCCCCCCCTCGCAGGAGATTTCCTGTGAAAGCAGAGACGTTGCACGGCGCTGACAAAAATCCCGTGAAGACACCGATGGAAGAGGTTGAGCATTTCCATCACTGGACCTTCGCTCCTTATTACGACTACAGCTTTTTTAATCACGGGCGTCAGGGATGGCAGGAGGAAGATGCCACCCTGGTCTATCAGTTCAACCAACGATTTGCCCTTGGCGGCGAGGTCGACGTGATGGAAAGACCGCCTTCGGGAACCAATACTTATTATAGCGCCCTCGCCTCCTACTACCTCTGGAAGTGGCTTGAGGTGCACGGCAAGTACTCGATCTGCCCGGCACCGACCTTTGCCGCGCTCAATATCTACTCGGGAGGCTTTATCTACCAGGCCTCTCCGAAGCTGGGACTCCTTCTCGACTACCAGCGCTACAACTTCATTCAGGGTCCGATCGATCAGATTAATCCCGGACTGGTCTACAACTTCACCGACCAGACATCGATTGCCTTCCGCTATGTGAGGGGTTGGGCTTTCTATAACTTGGAATACAACTACTACTCAACGGCCCTGAATCTGGGATTACCCGGAAACAGAAAGCTCACCATGGCCTTCGCCTATGGTGCCGACCCGGACAGTGAAGTTGGCGCCAATGGAAACAACATTTCCACCCTAAGCCCTGCTTATACCTACTCCCTATTCTTCACCCAACCGGTCACCAAGGACATCAGCATCTTTACCGGCGCCCAGTATTGCTATCGCCTGACACAGTCCGGCGCACCTCTCTACCAACAATTCACACCCACGATCGGGTGCATCTGGAAGTTCTGATCATGAACCTGCTCACCATCGTCACCGCTACGGCAATACTCCTGACCGTTCTGAGCATTGTTCTGTTGCTCTCCATCATCGTTCTGAGGATCCTTACCGAACGGAATATCGTGCGTGAGAGGAGGTTCAGGGAGATGGCTCTCCCGTTGATTCTCTCCCATATCGAGGGGAAGGCGGATCTCGAAACTACTGTAGCCTTCCTGAAAAAAGAGCCCTCTCTCGCCCTCCCCCTGCTGATGCAGGAATCGGTGACCCTTGGGAAAGATAACACAATGAGTCTGAAAGCAGTGTATGAGGCATTGCCATTCGCCCGTGAGGGACTCAGGGATGTGAAGAGCCATGACTGGGCGACGCGACTTCATGCTGTCGAGCGACTCGGCTTTGTCGATGGAGATGCCTCCATCCCGGCGCTGATGACGTCACTGGGGGATGATGTGATTGCCGTACGTTTTGCCGCTGCCCGATCCCTGGTTCGATTGGAATGCCTGGATGCAGTCGAGACCATCCTGCACTCGCTCGATATTCCCGGAGAGGTATCCCAGCGAAGGGTCGCTGAGATTCTGTTCGCATTGGGCCGCTCGGCAGAGAAACCGCTCCTGAAAGTTCTGGAGAATTCCTCCGTGAACGACACATCGCTGACGATAGCCATCCGTGTCGCTGGGATGCTTCGCTTGGAGAAGGCTAACCTGACGCTCCGCCACCTCCTTCATCATCAGGATCTGAATGTCAGGTTAAACAGCGTCAGGGCACTCTCCTCCATAGGTGAGCGATCCGCCATCGCGGAGATCGCTGCACTCGGTGAGGATCCCGCCTGGGAAGTTCGGAGCACCGTCATGCAGGCCTTGGGAGAGCTTCAGGCAGAGGATCAGATTGTTCTCCTTCTTCAGGGAATCTCGGATCAGGAATGGTGGGTCCGACACAATGCCGGCGAGGCACTGGTCAGGCTTGGGGATCCGGGCATCAAAGCGCTTCAAAACGGTGTTGAACATCACGTCGACGGATTCGGACGGGACATGTGCCGCCAGATTCTCCAACAGCACGGGCTTTTGGAAGCAACCAGGGAGTCTCACGCATGAACATGCTCCACATCCTTCTCTGGGCGATCCTGGCCTATTACATCGCACTCCATGCGATCTATCTCCTTCTGGTTGTGCTAGGGGCGACACAGGTGCGTCGCTACCATCGTGGAATCAGCTTCAGGGAATTCCGAAGGATCGGCGAATCGTCGCTGACCATGCCGGTCTCCCTCGTTGTTCCCTGCTACAACGAGGCATCCATCATCATTGCCACGATTCAAAACACGCTTCTGTTGAACTATCCGCAGTTTGAAGTGATCGTGGTGAGCGATGGATCGACCGATGGAACAGTCGACCTCTTAAAAGAACATTTTCATCTCCGCAAGATCGACCGCTTTGCCAGGGGACGTATTCCCACCAGGGAGATTATCGACATCTATGAGTCTCACGATCATCCCAACCTCGTGGTGCTGGAAAAGGTCAACGGACGTCGTGCCGATGCCATCAATGCGGCGGCAAGTGTCTCACGATATCCCCTCCTCTGCATCATCGATGCCGATTGCGTCCTAGATGCCGATGCATTGCTCCACCTGGCACGCCCTTTCCTAAGGGATACGGGCGTCGGAGCGGTTGCCGGCATTGTCCGCCCTTCTAATGGATTGACCGTTGCAGATGGTAGGATCACCCGAAACGAACTTCCCAAAACACTGCTCGGGATGAATCAGGAGGTTGAGTATGCCCGCAGTTTTCAATGGGCCCGTATCGGACTCTGCAGGCTCAAGAGCATGCTTTGCATTTCCGGAGCCCTCCTGCTGATCAAAAAAAACCTCTTCGAGGAGGTCGGCGGACCCTGGCCTGATGCGATCACCGATGACATCGAGTTCACCATGCGGCTGAACAGTCATATCCATGATCGAAGAAGGAAGGATCATCCACGTCTAGTCTTTGCACCTGACGCCGTCTGTTACACAGAGATTCCCGAAACTATCGGACAATACGCCTCGCAGAGGAACCGTTGGCAGAGGGGAACCATCCAGGCACTTCAGCGCAACGCGGCAATGATCTTCAATCCCCGCTACGGCATGACCGGACTCTTTGGGATGCCCTTCTTCCTGATTTTTGAGGCCCTTGCGGCCTTGGTTGAAGTCTCCGCATGGATCCTCATGGTTGTCTGTCTGGTTCTCGGCATCGCTTCCGGTTGGGAAATCTTGGCCATGATTTTTCTGGCTTACATTTTGGGAGTCTTTCTCTCGCTCTCGGCCATTGTGATCACGGAGTCGACACGGTTGAGGGCGGCCAGTTGGCACGATTTCTGGAGACTCATTCTGGCGATCTTCCTGGATAACCTCGGTTTTCATCAGTTCCACCTGCTGATCCGCGTGCTCGGAACCTTTCAGTATCTCTTCGGGCGCAGAGATCTCGGCGCAGCCATGACCCGTAATGGAAATCAACCTTCACCCAACAAACCCAACCCCAGTAAACGATGATCATTAAACCCGCAAATGCACGCTATGAAGTCGCCGTCGTCGGCTTGGGATATGTCGGCATTCCGCTGGCTGTCGGTTTTGCAGAAGCAGGATGCCGCACCATCGGATTCGACCTTGATCGATCGCGCGTGAAAGAACTTCAGTCGGGACACTCACCTCTGACGACCGTCCCCTCCGAGCGGATCAATGTGCTGACGGGAAAAAACCTCCTGACCTTCACGGTCAACAAACAGGAGCTCTCAGAGAGCGAAGCGATCATCATCTGCGTCCCCACTCCGCTTCGCACGCACCTTGATCCCGACATCTCCTTCATCCTCTCCGCAGGTGAAGAGATCGCCCCGGTGCTCAGAAAAGGAATGCTCGTCTCTCTGGAGTCCAGCACTTACCCGGGAACCACCCGGGAGGATCTCCGCAAGGTTCTGGAGGCCAAATCCGGGCTAAAGGCAGGCGTTGATTTCGCGCTGGCTTTTTCCCCGGAACGCGAGGATCCGGGTAACGAGAAGAGCGTTCTCAAGGAAATGCCAAAAGTCGTGGGCGGTCTCACTCCGGAGTGTCAGGAGAGAGCCGTCGAACTCTACTCCCGCGCCGTCAGCAAGGTCGTTCCCGTCAGCAGTTGCGATACAGCCGAAGCGGTGAAACTCACCGAAAATATCTTCCGCTTCATCAACATCGCCCTCGTCAACGAGCTCAAGCGGATCTACACACCGATGGGGATCGACATATGGGAGGTAATCGATGCCGCGAAAACCAAACCCTTCGGCTTCATGCCTTTTTATCCGGGCCCGGGCGTTGGCGGTCACTGCATTCCCCTTGATCCCTACTACCTGACCTGGAAAGCACGCGAGTTCAATCTCGACACACGATTCATCCAACTTGCAGGTCAGATTAACCGTGGAATGCCCTTCTACGTGGTCAGTCACCTGATCGAGGGACTCAATGCGATCTCCCTTCCCATACAGGGCGTCCGCATCCTGATCGTGGGACTCGCCTACAAGCCGAACATCCCCGATGACCGCGAGTCACCCTCCTTTGATATCATGAATATCCTTCGGGAAAAGGGGGCTCAGGTGGATTACTACGATCCCTATATCCCCGAAATCGGAAATCATGCCGGGGAGGCATGGTCAGGCCATCGCTCCATCACCTGGAATCCCGAAATACTTAAGGGATACACGGCCGCAGTCGTCTGCACTCCTCACAAAGAGGTCGATTACCCTGCCCTTGCGGAGAACATCCCTCTGATTGTCGACGCCTGCAACATTGTCCCGAAGAGTGGCAAAGCCCACGTCATCCCCGCCTAAGAGGAAAAGATACATCCTCGCGCAGAGGCGCAGAGGCGCGGAGAATCCTTAAAAACTGACAGTAGTTTGGAATCAAACTGATATGCTTATAAAGCCAGAAGGTTTGAATAATCAGCGTGTGATTATCAACACATCTCTGCGCCTCTGCGCCTCCGCGGGAAAACTCATCAGTCTCACTTTTCTTATCATCCTGATCATGGGTTGCTCACGGGCCATTGCAGGGGAATACTTCGAAGGGTTTGATACCCTGGGAAAACCATCGGCTCGGGATGGGATAACTTGGGGATACACGGATGAACTCACGCCGGTCACCGGCTGGAGATCGATCATCCCCGGTGACGGCTATGCCCATCTCTCAGTCACGAGTCATTCTCTCAATAAGAGTTTCAAGAGACTCCCTGACGGAAGCGAGTATCTCCCATTTCAGACGCTCGATCTGGGACCGGTCTCCAGCAATCACCGCATCAGCATCCGCGCGAAGAACACCGCCATTCCCGGAGTGGCCTGCGTCCTCTTCACCTACCGGGAGAAAAGCAAGGTAGACGAGATCGATATCGAGATCACCGCGGATGACACCCAGAGGAGTGGAACCGGTCACCCCACCGGTACCAATGCGGGATGGAGTGACATCCGTCTCAACACATGGGCCAATGCCCGTGGGGATGAAGGCAATAGCGGTGATTCCCTGCTGCCGAAGCGCACCATTCACATGCCGATCCATGATGCTCAGGGGATGAAAGTGTCGCATCGTGACGATCGTTTCCATACCTACACCATCGAGTGGCGTCCGGATTCGATCCGTTTCTATATTGACGGTGTGCAGCAGGCGGTCATCGACGACGTGGTGCCCGATTACCCCTCAAGAGTCATCTTCGGAATGCGCCGGATGCCATGGTCGGGGTCTCCTGACTGGACTGGCAAGCAGACCATGCTGATCGATTGGGTCGACATCGAGGAACTCTGATCAGCCGCTCAGGATCTGGGTGAAAACCCGAAATAAGCATTTTGCTTATCCCCTGTTTCTTCCGTATCAAATGATAACGGATGTACCATCAAAGTATGGAAGAAACGCAACAGGTCTCCCCCTCAGGCGCAGTCGTTGCGCCGCTTCATCCCCGTGAGGAGGAGCGGATCGCCCGACTACTCGGTTTTGACATTCTAGATACGGCCAAAGATGCACTACTTGATCGACTGACTAAGATTGCTTCAGAGATCACCGGCACACCGGTTTCCCTCATCTCTCTGGTGGATCGTGACAGACAATGGATCAAGGCAAAGTACGGCACCCAGATGGAGCAGAGTTCCAGGGAGGATAGCTTCTGCAGTCATACGATCCTGAACAAAAAAGATGACCCGATGATCATTTCCGATACAGAGAAAGATCCCCGGTTTGCCACCAATCCCTTCGTCAAAGGGGATCCCCATATCCGTTTTTACGCCGGCATTCCCTTGCAAGCAGGAGATGGACTTCCGATCGGTAGCCTCTGCGTCATCGACACCAAGCCAAAAACTCTGACCGAAGAGCAGATCAAGGAACTTCAGTCTCTGGCTGCAGTTGCGATGGATTATATCGATGTCCACCGCTCTAACAGGCAACTGAGCAACCTTCTGATAAGGGAGAAGGAAGTCTATAACAACCTGCTACGAACCTCTTCTGAAATGGCCGTTGAGGCACCGACCTTTGACGACGCCCTCCATAGCTTGATCGATCATCTAGACCCGAATCTCGGCTACCTCTCCTGCCGTATCAGGAACATGCAGACGGGAGGTACGACCGGCATCATCTACAATCCCATGCTTCCGAAGGATCCGGAGCTACCGATGCTCTGGGTGCAACTTGATTCCTTCCCTCACTCCCCCACCGGAGAACGTGCCAAGACCGATTTCATCTCGACGGGAGCACTGCGGCCCGAGTTCTCCTATCTGGTGGTGCCTGTGAGAATCCGTGAGCGCCTCGTGGCGGTCATTGAACTGATCTATCCCGACCATCGCAAGATGGATCCTCGCATCAGGGAAGTCTTTGACATCATGGCCTCGAATCTGGGGATCGTCGCTGAACGCGAACTGGTGAATGTCGACCTTCAGAGACAGGCCTCTCATGATGCCCTTACCGGAGCGGCCAACAGGACGGTCTTTATCGCGCAGTTGGAGCGATCCATCGCCATAGCCGACAGCCTTAATCCGACCTCGGCACTCCTCTACATCGATCTCGATGGCTTCAAAGAGGTGAATGATAACTTCGGCCATCAGACAGGTGATCGACTCCTGGTTGAGGTAACAAAACGATTAAAGGAGATCTGCCGCGGCGAGGATCTGCTGGGACGCCTTAGCGGTGACGAATTCGTGATCCTGATTCACGGCGTCGCCGATAAAAATGCCTTGGAACAACTGCTTCATCGAATCCAGCGTCATCTGGCAATGCCCTTCATGCTTGGCGATCTGGAGATCAGGATCGGCTCCAGCATCGGATGCTCGATGCTGGAAAGTAGCGAGATCTCGACCACCGAATTGATCCGTCGATCGGAGGAAGCGATGTATCTGGTAAAAACCGGTGATCGGAAAGACTACTGCATCGCTGACACGGAACTCATCGCGATGTTCAAAGAAAAAAGGCGTATGGATCGGATGATCCGGGAGGCTGTGAATGAGAAGCGGATGTTCCTAGCACTCCAACCGATCGTCGACTACACGACGGGAAGAATCATCTCCACCGAAGCCCTCCTCAGGGTCGTCGATAAGAAAAAAGCGGTCATCGATGCAGGGGAATTCATGGACTCACTGGATCGACTCAGGATCCTCCCGGAGGTTGATGAATGGGTCTTTGCCGAGACCTTGCGTCTTCTCAAGCAGTACCGAAAAGAATTTCAATTGGTGCCCGATTTCCGATTCTCCATTAATGTCAGTCCCTCGATCCTGATGACCAGCGGCTACGCAAGACTCTGCCTCAGTCGCCTTCATGAGGCAAAGATTCCCCCGACCATGCTCCGGATGGAGATCATTGAGTCGCACCTTCAGACATCCAATAAATGGCTCCATGAGAACCTCGTGACCCTTCGCGAGGCCGGTGTAAGAATCGCTGTCGATGACTTCGGCACCGGCTACAGCAACCTGCAGTACCTGACAGGACTCCCGATCGACACCATCAAAATCGACAAGGTCTTCCTCAAGGGGATCCTTACCAAAGACACTCACCGGAACGATCTTCTGGAGGCCATCATCGGCATCGCAAAGAACCTCGACTATTCCATCATCGCCGAAGGTGTGGAGGATCCCGCTCAAGCCGACTATCTCAACAGACTCGGATGCACCAAGATGCAGGGATATCTCTATGGGAAGCCGATGCGGGTCGAGGACTTCATCACCCACCTGTTTCAAGTGAACAAGATTTCCAAAACCGATCTCGGGACCTCCTCCACAGCTTCTCCTTCGCTAAGCCCTGTGAGCCCCGCGCAGTAAAAAACCCGAGAAATAACTCCGAATCAGCAGGATTTCTTGGGAAAAAGGGCGGAACAGATCCCCGACACCCCAAGCGCACCAATGATAATGCCAAGAGACCAGAGCGTGGGAAAATGCCCGGCAAAGTGAGTGTCGAGCCATGACATCTTGAGTCCGACGAAGCAGAGAATGAATCCGAGTCCGTACTTGAGGTAATGAAATTTGGAGGCCATCCCGGCAAGCAGGAAAAAGAGGGAGCGCAGTCCAAGGATCGCGAAGATATTCGAGGAGAAGACGATGAACGGCTCCTTCGTGATGGCAAAGATCGCCGGAACGCTATCCACGGCGAAAACAATGTCCGTAAACTCCAGAAAGAAAAGCGCCAGCAAGAGAGGAGTGCACAACCAGCGACCCGATTCACGGACGATAAAACGATGACCGTGGAATCTTGGAGAAAGCGGCAGGAAGCGTTTGAGGATCCTGATCAGGAGGTTTTTCGAGGGATCCGGATGGGATTCCGGTCCGAAGGCGACCTTGAATCCGGTGAACAGCAGGAAGAGGCCGAAGAGAAGTGAAATCCAGGAGATCTGCATGAGCACGGATCCCAGCGCGATAAAGATGGCACGGAACACCATGGCTCCAAGAATTCCGTAGAAAAGAACACGATGACGGTACTCCTGCGGGATGGCGAAGTAGTCCAAGACCACGAGAAAAATGAAGAGATTGTCGACGGATAGGCTCTTCTCGACAAGATAGCCGGAAAGAAATTCCAGCGAGCACTGCTTTGAGAGAGCGGAGGGATCAAAACCGGCCAATCTCGGGTCACGGGGAAAATCCCACAGGCCGAAAAAATAGAGCCCTACGCAAAAAACGAGCGCCAGACCAATCCAAAGAACCACGCTGATCAAAGCCTCGCGATGCCCGATCACATGCTCCTTCCCTTCTCTTCCCCGCAGATCAAGATAAAGACTTGTGAGGATAAGCAGGCAAAAAAGACCGTAGAGCCACCAGTAAGAGGACCAGGGAAAGAGTTCGGGATGGACGGCGCTCGCCATCATCAGATGTTCCCGTCGCTCATGACGGTCATGGGATCACGACTAATGAGAAGCTTGTCGATGCGCTGACGATCCATGTCGACGATTTCGAACCGGAATCCGGCATGCGTGAACTTTTCCCCTTCCTCGGGAATATGACCGAGATGATGAAGGACGAAACCACCGATGGTCTGATAGCGGTTGGCCTGCAGTTCCTCTTCCGAAAGTCGTAATCCGATAACTTCCGCAGACTCGTCAAAGTCGAGCTGGGCATCGATCAGCCAACTGCCATCCTCTCGCGTGATGATTTCGGGATAATGCTGGCGGACGCCACGCTCGGGGAGACGGCCGACAATCGCCTCCACCACATCCTTGAGTGTCACCATCCCCTCGACGACGCCGAATTCATCGACGACCAAGGCCACATGACGCCTCATGTTCCGAAACTCCTCGATCAGGCGAGGGGCCGACATGGTCGAGGGAACGAAGAGTGGTGGGTTGAGAACATCCTTGAGGCGGACACTTCCGGTCATGGAGATATTTGCCCAAAGCGACTTCACGGCGACTATTCCGCGGACAGTGTCATGATTCCCCTGAAAGACAGGGTAGAAGGAGTGTCCGGCACCGGCAATCTTGCGCCAGTTCACCTCGTCGAGATCATCGAGGTCCAGCCAGGTGACACGCGAACGGGGTGTCATCAACTCGGCTGCCGACTGCTCATCAAGATCAAGCACTCCCTCGACCATCTCCTTCTCGGCGGCATCAAATGCCCCGCTCTCCAGGCCCTCGTCCATTATCTGCAGCACCTCTTCTTCGGTCTGTTCCGCGGTGCGGGCGCGGTCGAGTCGCAGAATCCTTAGCACAGCGGCAACGGCACTCCATCCCAACTCCGCCAAGGGATCGATCCAGAGGGTAAGCCAGTTTGCAAGGCGCGCCAGGGATCGGATCAGAAGCGAACGGTGCGTTGCTTCTCCAAGGGCTCTCGAGAGAAGTATCCCGAAAAGCAGGATCAGGAAGGAGAGAAGTGTCGCAATGATCCCCACAGCCACCGAGAAAACAACGGGAGGATATTCTCTGAGAGCGGTGATGAGATCCCGCATCGCGAGCATCGAGGCCAGCGTGAAGAAAAAGACCGAGGCAAGTCGCAGTCCTGGACGAGGACGTGATCCAGACCCCAGGTAGGAGGCGACTCCATCGGCATCACCACGTCGCTTTAAGAGAACGACATCGGAAAGAACAAAAATCCCGCCGATCAGAATCAGCACGAGCGGAAGCAGTAGAGCGAGCAGGCAGTGCTCCGTAACCTGAAGGTACTGAGGAAATCCATTCATTTGGAATCAACGTTCATCAGGTTGCCGAGAATCTCCGGAGTGACCTCGGAAAGAGTGGTCACGGCAAGATCACAATCCTTCAGGGACTCCACGGGATTGGTCGTGGCGACGCCAAGGACCCTCATTCCACCGCGACGGGCAGCCTCGATCCCAGCAAAGGCATCCTCAATTACCAGACAGCGCGAGGGATCGAGTCCCAGCAAGGAAGCTCCTTTCAGGAAAACCTCGGGATCGGGTTTGCCATGGATGACATCGCTTCCGCAGACCACGGCGTCAAAAAGAGCATCAAGACCGGTAACGGCAAAGAGTGCATCCAGGTTCTCCCGGGGCGTTGAGGAGCCGACGGCACTTGGGATTCCGGCTTTCTTGAGCGATATCAGGAGTTCCCGGGCGCCGGGCAGGACAAGGACACCTTCGGCGGCAACAAGTTGCCGGTACAACGTCTCCTTGCGGTCGGCCAACTCTTTCACGACGGCAGGATCAGTCCCCCACCCCATCGAAGGAATAATGACTTCATTCTTCTTGCCGAAACCGGCTTTGAAATGACCCTCGGGCAGGGTCAGTCCACGTTCGGCGGCAAGTAACTCCCACGAGCGCTCGTGCTGGGCGGAGGAGTCGATCACGACGCCATCCCAGTCGAAAAGGGCACCCCAAGGTTTGGACATTCGTTAATTAAGGGGAATTAGAGGATGTGGGGCAACGCGATTCTCCCGGAAGAGGGGAAAAGAGTCACATCCCTCCTCCGGTAGAGTGGGAGAGTTGCGCTCTTGAGGATGTTGGTGAAGACTCTGCAATCGAATGAGACACGGGTGCTTTCCACAGATACTGGCGCTTCTCCTCACTGGCTCCCTCTCTCTAAGCGCCAAGGATTTCGGTGCCGCGCAGGAAATGCCTTCCCGGGATCTCTCGGTCAGTGTGGTCAGGATCGATGTGACGGATCAGGGGGCCGATTACATCGCTCCGTGGAATCCGGGACATGTCAGCGGCGGCGTCGGTTCGGGATTCGTGATCATCGCGCCGAACGGTCAGAAACGGATCATGACGAACGCCCACGTGGTGAGCAATGCGCGCTTCATCACTCTCTCACGCGAGCGACTGAGCCACCCCTACACAGCACATGTGGAGTTTATCGCCCATGATTGCGATCTGGCACTCCTGACGGTCGATGATCCGGGATTCTTCAACGGGACGGTACCGCTGGATTTCGGCGCCGTGCCCGCGATCGAGAGCGGAGTGAGCGTCTACGGCTATCCGCTCGGCGGTGAGCGCCTCAGCGTCACGCGCGGCATTGTCTCGAAGGTGGACTTCGATCTCTACACGCACTCGGGCGTCGATTCCCATCTGGTGATCCAGATCGATGCGGCGATCAATCCGGGAAACAGCGGCGGGCCGGTTCTTCAGAACGGCAAGGTGGTCGGGGTCGCTTTTCAGGGATACTCCGGTGATGTGGCTCAGAACATCGGGTTCATGATTCCGACGCCTGTGATCGCCCGCTTCCTGAAGGATCTCTCCAAGGGAACCTACACGGGATACACCGATCTCTCGATCTCCTTCCGTCCCCTGCTCAGTGCCTCGGCCCGCAAGGCACTGGGACTAGCCGATGACGATCGGGGAATTCTCGTGACCGATGTGCACGAGAAGGGCACCTCCAACGGCCATCTGAAAAAGGAGGATGTGCTCCTCGCGATCGACGGACATCCCATCTCAAGCAACGGCCTGCTTGATCTCGATGGTGAATCGGTGGAGATGACCGAGGTGGTCGAACGTAAGTTCGCCGGCGACATGGTGAGGTTCGACATCCTGCGCGAGGGAAAACCGCTCAGCGTGGAGTTCCCCCTGAAGGGGACCTGGCCCTTCCGGATGCAGGGGAACGCCTACGACGAAAAACCGCGTTACCTGATTCACGGCGGGCTGGTCTTCCAGCCGCTCGACCGGGATTTCCTCAATGCAGTCGGCCATCACGATCTTAGGGTTCGCAGGGCCTTCAACGACTTTCTGGAGAAGCATCTCTATCTCGAGCGTCCCGAGATCGTGATCCTCAGCAGGATCCTTGCCGATCCCGTCACCAAGGAGACCGATGGATTAAGGACCGGGATCGTCGATACGATCAACGGCCATAAGATCCGTTCTCTGGCCGATGTCCGAGCGGCACTCGATCAACCCGCCCGCTATGACGTGGTGGTGCTGGACGGAATCGGTGTCCCAATCGTTCTGAAACGCTCCGAGGTGCTGAAAGCCGATCCCCGCATCATGCATAACTACGGCATCCGTTCACTCCAGAATCTCTGACGCCATGAAGGGACACTTCCCCATGATCAAGTTGCTGAGTGCCACTCTGATCTGTGCCTTGATTTCCGGATGCGGCGGCAAGAATGGACCTGACTCCTCGCTCGAGCGCTCGGTGATCCGGGTCGCCTCGACCATCCAGTATCCCGACAGCAAGAGGCCGTGGTTGAAGAAGCAACCCTTCACAAGGGTTGGGCTCGCGGCGGTCATTTCGGGAGGACGGCTGCTCGTGACTGCCGATATGGTCGCCCATGCCAGCTACATCGGACTTGAACAATCCGAGGATGGTCCGAAGGGTACGGCCACGATCGAGGCGATCGATGAGGAGTGCAACCTGGCGGTTCTCAAGCCGGTAGACGCCGCTATCCTCAAAAATACCAAACCGCTGAATCTCGACCAAATGGTCGGACCCGGGACAACGATTCAGATCCTTCAACTCGAACCGAACGGTACCCCTGCGCTCAGCCCCGCAAGCGTGACCACGGTGGCCGTGATGCCCTATCCGGCGGACGACGCCTTCTACCTGCTCTACAGGGCCTCGACCACCATCCCTCAACGGGAGGGAAGTTTCGTGATCCCGGCTCTCCGCGCCGGCAAGCTTACAGGTCTGGTGATGCGATACGATCCGAGGACTCAATCCGCCGATCTGATCCCCGCTCCCCTGATTGCCCGTTTTCTGAAGGAATCGGCCAAACCGGGCTTCTCCGGACTTGCCCGTGCGGGACTCATTTACGATGAGGTTCGGGGAAACACGCTGCGCGCGTGGCTCGGAGCGGATAAGGAGCAAGGGGGTGTTCTCATCAGTTCCATCGAACCGGGCGGTCCTGCCGAGAAGGCTGGACTCAGCAAGGGTGATCTCATCATCAAAGCCGGAGGTAAAGCGATTGATGGAGAGGGAAATTATACCGATCCGGTGATTGGAAAGGTCAATTTCAGCAATCTAGCTTCTTTGGATTCGTCACCTGGAGACAAGGGTGAAATCGTCTATTTCAGAAGCCTCGGTGAAGGTACGGGCACACTGGGCACGACAACAATAACCTTGGGGGGCAGGAATCCTCAGGCCGAAATCAGTCCTTCCCGGCTCCAAGGAGAGACCGTTCCCTACACGTTTCTGGGGGGGCTTCTCTTTCAGGAACTAAGCAGACCCTTCCTTAGGGAGTGGGGTCCGAACTGGAGGGAAACGGCTCCGGAAAACCTGATAGCACTCGATACCTTTCAAGAGGATTTGCCAAAGGACCAGAGAAGACTGGTCATTCTGACCGGCATCCTCCCCTCCACCCAGACCATCGGACACCTCGATCTGGTCTGCAGGGTCGTTACCAAAATCAATGGCAAGGCAATCCATGGACTGGACGATGTGACGGAAGCTTCCAAATATCCGATAAACGGTTTTCACAGGATCGATCTTATGGGATCTTCAGGTCCAATCTATCTGAACGCCTCGACTCTCTCAGAGGAGGAAAACAAACTGCGAAACGAATACGGAATCCCACCAAAAAACCTTCCGTAATCAGCTTGAAATCGTCGTTTGTTTTCACACTTCTTCTCTTTTGACTCTCGACGAAACGCTCCAAGCGGGTATTTTAAAAGGCTTCCATTTTCATCATGTCCGAACGCACTCTCGTCGTCGTCCCAACCTATAACGAAAGGGAAAACCTGCCAAAGTTGGTAGAGCGGCTTTTTGCCTTACCAGAGCCGTTGGAGATCCTTGTCGTTGATGACGGCTCGCCTGATGGCACCGGACAGTGGGTATCGGAGACCGCGGCGACCAATCCCCGCATTCACCTACTCTCACGCACCGCAAAAAACGGACTGGGACGTGCCTATGTGGCGGGCTTTCAATGGGCGCTCGATCACGGTTACGACCTTGTCGTTCAAATGGATGCCGATTTTTCACACAGCCCCGAGGATGTTCCGAAACTTCTGGCCGGAATTCGTCACTCGGGTGCCGATCTGGCCATTGGATCCCGTTATGTCGGCGGTATCCGTGTCATCAACTGGCCCCTGAAGCGTCTTGTTCTAAGCGTCGGTGCTTCCTATTACGTCAAGTGGATCACGGGATTGCCCGTCTGGGATCCCACCGGTGGCTTCAAGTGCTGGAGAAAACACACACTCGATTCCATTGATCTGCCCACCGTTCTCTCGAATGGGTATGGCTTTCAGGTGGAGATGAATCACCGCACCTGGATCCGGGGCCTGCGCATCACCGAGGTGCCGATCATTTTTGCGGACCGCATCGAGGGTGTCTCCAAGATGTCCAAGAAGATTATCTTTGAAGCCCTGATCATGGTCTGGGGTCTCTTGTTAAAGAGCGGTCTTCGCAGATCCCCTAAGAAAAAAGCATAGAGCTTCAGGGTTATTTCATCACTTCACGTACCCCCATCCACACAGCATCAACTCTCCTTTCCTTCGCATGAGCATTTCGACCACCACTGTTCCTGAATCCTCAACCGAGACCGAGGAACGCGTCCATCCCTTCCGCGTGTTCGACAAGCATGAACGCCTGACGGCGTTGGTCTGCTTCCTGATTGCCCTGATCACCTACTGGTCGACCGTGATGCCGAACATCGGGCTGAACGATGATGGCGAGATGGCGACTGCGGCGCTTCATTTCGGCGTGATGCATCCCTCGGGTTACCCTCTCTGGACAATCCTTGCGGGAATCTGGAGCCATCTGGTTCCCTTTGGCAACGGTTCTTGGAAGATCAATCTCTTTTCCGGACTCTGCACGTCGCTGGCCGCAGCGGTTTTTTCCCTCATCTCCCTGAATGCAACACGCTGGCTGGGCGTGAAAAAAGCCCCGGCCACAATCCTCTCGGTCGCCTCGACACTGACCTTTGTCTGGGTGACGCCGATCTGGTCCCATGCCGTGGTCGGAAAGGGTCTCTACGCCCTTCACGTCTGCCTGATGATGATCCTCTTGATGCTGACCTATGTCTGGATCAGACGCCCTCACTGGAAGAATGCATTCGTCTGGTTGGTCTTCATTTTCTGTCTTGGAATGAGCAATCACCACATGACCCTGGCGATGGCGTTCATGCCCCTCCTGGTGATCCTGCTTCTCCACGCTGAACTCTTTTGGGAATACACGGTCTATAGCCTGATCATTGCGAGCCTGCTCTACCTCGGATTTGCCTACCTCTCACATATCCCCGATGCATGGAAGGCCTCCGTCCGTCTTTTCTACACAGTGTGGGCCGGGTTTCTCCTGCTGATCGTCATTCGCAGGAAGCTCACGGAATGGCGCCAGGGATTGCTTCTCGTGGTCGCCGTGTTTCTCGGGCTTCTGCCATACGCCTACATGCCATTCGCCTCATCGACAAATCCCCCGATGAACTGGAGTTACTGCAGCACGCCTGAGGGATTCTTTTATGCGATCAATCGCTCCCAGTATTGGGGAACACTTGCCGATCAGCTTCAGGGTAGCATCGGCAAACTGGTCGGTGTCCCGCCCGTGGAGAAGCAGAAGGGACCGAAAGCCCCCGATGAAGAGACCCCGCTGCAGTCGTTTGCCGGTTTCTGCAAGGTCTTCTGGCGTGTCCTTGCGCAAAACATCTCCCCGCTCCCCCTGATCTTCGCATTCTGCGGACTTCTCCTGTTCTGGCGACTCCCCCGGGAACAGCGTATCTGGTTCTACATCCTGGTCATCGGCTTCTGTCTTTCCGCCTTCCTGCAGCCCCTCTCCTGGAACAACGGCTATGACAATGCCGGTTGGGACATGCAGTTCCAATACCAGAGTCTTGCTTACGGCTTCTTCATCATGCTCTCCAGCTATGGGGTGGCAATCGTCTTTGCGCGACTCTCCGAGCGTTTTTCCAAAGCGGGTTGGGCGATTGCCGCCCTCTCCGGAGCCACCGCTCTCTACACCCTGGTCACCTGTTATCCCAAGAGCACCCAGGGAGGCCACTGGTTCGGATGGATGTACGGTCACGACATGCTAGCCGATCTCCCGAAGGATAGCTTCGTGTTCGGAGGAACCGATCCGGGTCGCTTTGTTCCCACCTACATGGTCTTCGGCGAGAGTTTTGAAAAATCAAAGCGGGATCCGAATTTCGACCGCCGCGACCTCTACATCGTGACCCAGAACGCGCTCGCCGACACCTTCTACAACCGATACATCCGCTCTCACTACACGGCGGAGAGACCGACCGTTTTCGGATGGTTTGAGAAGCTCCTCGGTCGAGACAAAACCTATCCGGAGGAACGCCTGACCTTCCCTCATCGCGAGGAGATCATGGGACTCTTCGAGGTGCTGATGAACCAGTACCAACGCAATCCGAACGGCATGCCTAATCCGCAGTCCGACCCGGTCGCCCTCAACTCCGCGGTCGCCGAATGGATTTTCCTCCGTAACCGTGACAAGAAGGACGGGACGCCGCGTCATTTCTACGTGGAGGAGAGTTTCCCGATGCAGTGGTCTTATCCCTATGCCATCCCCCATGGCCTCTGCTATGAGATCAACCACGATAAACTTGATGCCCTTCCGCCCGGTACCGCCGAGAAGGATCTCGCGTGGTGGGATGATTATATCAAGAAACTCGAGGCCGTTCCCGGATTCCGCAACGACGATCTTGCTCTCCACTCCTTCGCCAAGCTCCGTAACACGGGCGGTAATATCTATGCCTTCAGGAACATGCGACCGGAGGCGGAGCGTGCTTACCGTCAGGCGCTCTACATGTGGCCGGCAAACACGGAAACCACGAGCAATCTGGTAAACCTCCTCACCCAGGAAGGGCGCTATCAGGATGCCCGTGATCTGGTGGCTCAGTACCTGCCGCTCGACCCCAACAGCAAGGTGCTTCAGAGGCTGGCAGGAGCCACCGAGGCGAGGCTCAAGGCCTCCAAGGATCTGCCCATGCTGCTCATGTCGTACCAGGCTAATCCCAACAACAGGCAACTGCTCGCTCCGTTGATCCAGAGTCTGCTGATTTTGGGGCGCACGGCGGAAGTGGACTCCACGGTTTCCAATGCGATCGCCGCGACACCGAAGGACGTTGCCTTCCTCAGGGACATGATCAACTTTTACGCCACCCAGGGTCGGATTCCCCAGGCCCTTGAGGTAGCCAAAACATTGGAGAAGGCTCAACCGGACCAGTGGGATGTCCCCTTCACGATTGCCAAGTACGAGTTGATCACTGGTCATCGCGAGGCTGCATTCACGAATATCCAACGGGCAGTACAACTCGGTGGTAATACCGCCCTGCAACAGATTGCGCGAGAGCAGATCTTCCAACAGGTCGCCCAGGACCCAGGCTTCCAACAGGCCGTTCAGCAGTCATCAGGAGGCCATGGACCTGATGAGATCCTTATCAGTTCGCCGTTAAAACCCGCCGGCAAGCTTCCCAAAAAGAACTAAAAAAGAAGCAGGTCATCCACTATAACTTTCAGCAAGTATCCTATCGGGCCGTAGCTCAGCTTGGTAGAGCGCCACGTTCGGGTCGTGGAGGCCTAGGGTTCGAATCCCTACGGCCCGAGATAGGATAGCATTGGGAAAACTTCAGTATACCAACGGAGGATTGCCCCCCTCACCGGCAAGCTTGGCAGCCTTCTCCTCGGCCAGCCTGACTTCCTGATCCACGACTTTTTCATGGAGGAAGGCCTTGAGTTCCGGAATTCCCTCACCCAGTTCTGCACAAATCGGCAGGATGGTGACTCCCTTGTATTTTTTCTTGCAGGCCTTCAGATTCGCCTCCGCTTCGGGCATGTCTATCTTGTTGGCGATGATGCACCAGGGGCGATCGGCAAGTTCCTTGTTGTAGAGTTCCAACTCCGTGCGAAGCGCCTTCAGGTCGTCGAGCGGGTTGCGACCTTCAGAACCGCCCATATCCAGAACCATGAGCAGGTAAGCGCATCGCATGACGTGACGCAGGAATTGATGGCCCAAGCCCCGGTTTTCATGAGCCCCCTCGATCAGTCCCGGAATGTCCGCGACCGTTGTCTTGTGATAATCTTCCAGATCGACAACTCCCACCTGGGGATTACGGGTTGTGAAGGCGTAGGATCCGACTTTGGGATGCGCCTTGGAAATCGCGCGAAGCAGTGTCGATTTTCCGGCATTCGGATACCCCACAAGACCTGCAAAGGCAATGGAGCGCATCTCGAGCAGGAACCACCCCTCGTCGCCGGGAGTTCCCTCCGTGAACCGTCGGGGGGCCTGATTCCGTGAGCTCTTGAAATGAATGTTGCCACGGCCACCCTTGCCACCATGGCAAATGATGAACTCCTTGCCCACCTCGTCCAGGTCGGCGACAAGATCCTCGGGCATGGGATCGGCAAGACCCTTTTTGGCCCGCGGTTGATCGGAAGGATGTTCCTCCCCATCGATCATCTCGTGCTGTTCAGAAAAGGGGTCGTGCGGGGCGGGAGTCGGAAAACGGTAAACAAGCGTTCCCACCGGCACGGGAACCACGAGATCCGGCGCTGACTTGCCGTGCCGCTGACGGAAAGAGCCCTTCCCTCCAGGTTTTGCTTTCAGGATCGGCTCGAAAAAGAGATTGGCCAGTTGGTCGACGTGGTTGTCGGCACGGAGAATGACATCACCTCCATCGCCGCCATCACCGCCGTCAGGGCCACCCTTGGGAATGAACTTTTCACGACGAAAGCTGGCGGAACCGTCGCCACCGTCACCCGCCTTGGCATGCACCCTTACTCGATCAATGAACATGGGTCACTTTTGCAGAAGCTTGGCGTAAAGTCTCTCGGTTTTGCGTGCAATCGCATCCCAACCGAACATTTTCTCGGCACGCTTGCGCCCGGCCTCGCCCATCCTCGCGGCAAGAGCCGGATCTCCCATGAGGAGGTTGATCTTCCCGGCGAGATCAGCGGCGAATTGTTCGGGTTCGGTGGCTTCAAAGGGGCTTTCGCTCATCTGCTTGAGAGGGACAAGGAATCCTGTCTCGCCGTCAACAACCACTTCCTTGATACCGCCTACGGCACTGGCAACTACGGGAGTTCCGCAGGCCATTGCCTCGAGATTGATGATTCCGAAGGGTTCGTAAATCGAGGGACAGACAAATACAGAGGCTCCCGAGTAAAGGACGATGGCCTCAGGACGCGTCACCATCTTCTCGATCCAAACAATGGATTCGTGATGCTCCCGTGCCGAGGAGATGGCCTCCTTTATTTCCAGCGCGATCTCCGGAGTGTCCGGAGCACCGGCACACAGGACGACTTGGATTCCCTGGTTCAAATGACGGATGGCACGCACAAGATGAATGATTCCCTTCTGACGAGTGATGCGTCCCACAAACAGGACATAGGGACGATCGGGATCAACTCCAAGGGATCGAAGCAATTCTGGGTTTTCGGTGGGGTGATATTCGTCCAAATCGATTCCGTTATGAATAACACTGATTCGCTCCTCGGAAACGTTGAAGAGGGAAAGGACATCACGTTTGGTTTCCTCCGAAACGGCGATCACGGAATCGGCCATCTCGAGTGCCGTTTTCTCGACCCAGAGGCTGAAGTCATAGCCGCCACCGAGTTGCTCGCGTTTCCATGGGCGGAGAGGTTCCAAGGAATGAACCGTTATCACCAGGGGGATACCATAGTTCAGTTTCGCCATGATGCCGCCAAGGTGTGTGTACCAGGTGTGGCAATGAACGAGATCTGAAGTGATGCCGGCACCATTGAAATCAACACACCGACGCGAGGCACCGAGTGGACTCTGCAGCGGCTTTGGACAGGTCAACTCGGGACTGCCAAGCCCGAATCCCCTGACGGTCAGATGTTCACTCATTATATCCTGTTCCCCAAAGCAACGAACCTCCACCTCAATCAGCCTTGCCAATTCACGGCTGAGATAATCGATATGAACGCCAGCACCACCATAAATATGGGGAGGGTATTCGTTGGTTAGGAGAAGAGCTTTCATGGGTGTTATTTTACAAAAATTTCACGGGCAATAGGTACTGGAGGACTCCTGAACCGAAGCGGAGACTCTGGAGATTCACCCCGACAAGGGATGCCTTCGCAACCTCGACGGACTCACTCCTTGAAAAACCGATCAGTGAAGCGATCAGACAGCTGAAATCGGGCTCGTGTCCGACGATCATGACGGAATCAAGCTTTGAAAAACCGGATAGTTCAGACAAGGCAACATCGGGAGACATCCCGCAAGCAGCCCATGGAATTTCGGTAAGAGTCGTTTTGCCCAAGAGTTTCGCAACAATCTCTGCGGTTTGACGTGCCCGCAGGACGGGACTGGTGAGAATAACCTCGGGTCGGATGCACTGCTCTTTCATGAAGCATCCAACCCGACGTGCCTGCTTGGACCCCTTTTCCGTGAGGACCCGGGAGAAATCATCGGCTTGGTACGGCTCCGCCTCCGCATGACGTAGGAGGTGGAGAAGCATTAGGAGAGAATCATTAAGTTATAATGATGATATTTGAAACAGGGAGAAAAAGTCCCAGCGAAGACCCTTTTATCATCCCTCATCATTTATCCTTTCCCTACATCGACATGCCGCCATCAACGGCAATCACCTGACCGCTGATATATCCGGCTCCGGGACCGCAGAGAAATGAGACCGTGGAAGCGATCTCCTCAACCTGACCGAATCTCGAGAGCGGGATCTGTCCGAGCGCTCCCTTGCGAATCTCTTCGTTAAGAACGGCTGTCATGTCGGTCTCGATGAATCCGGGGGCCACAACGTTGACCGTAATCCCACGGCTGGCGACCTCCTTGGCCAGCGCCTTGGTAAGACCGATCATGCCGGCCTTGCTTGCTGCGTAATTGGTCTGACCGGCAAGACCCATGAGACCGCTCACGGAACTGATGTTGATGATACGCCCGGAACGTTGCTTGATCATCGTACGAAGTACGGAACGGATAAAGTTGAAGGCTCCCTTCAGATTGGTGTCGAGGACTGCATCCCACTCCTCAGAGGACATGCGCATCAGAAGGTTGTCACGGGTGATTCCCGCGTTATTAACGAGAATATCGGCACGGCCGAAGTCGGCCACAATCTGCTCCCCCACTTTCTGGACGGCATCAAAGTCTGCGACGTCGACAGCATAGGATCTGGCGGAACCAGGCCTGATGGCCTCGAGGGCTGCCGCTACCTTGGAGGAGTTGCCCTCACTGCGACTGACAACGGCAACGTTGGCTCCCGCCTCGACAAAATGACGTGCGATGGATTCGCCGATGCCGCGTCCGGCTCCGGTAACGATGGCGACTTGGTCCTTAAGGATATGGTTGGTCATGGGAATCGATAAAAATTATGGAAACGAAATCCTATCCGAGATGAGTCTTTCAGGAAACCGCTTTTCTTTAGGAAGCCTTGTGATGGCCTGAACTCAATTTAGGAAGATATTTGGCCAGCGCAAATTGCCCCGCCCCCATCAATGCAAGAACCCCTCCGACCAGGGCAAAGGCTCCGTAGGCGCCCATTCCCGTCGAGAAAGCCGCACCAACCATCGTTTTGACAACCACGGAGACTGCATTTACGCCAAACTGTGAGGCGGAGGTGACTCCTCCGGCATGTTCCAGCGGGGTCAATTCCTGTCTCTTACGGGTCAACGTCAGGCGGGCACAAACATTGGTCACGGCAAAAAGGAACACCACCGCCGTCATGATCCAGAGATTCGCAGGCAACCAACCGAGAGCCAGAATGAAGGTTCCCACGGCACCAAGCGCCACCCATTTTGCGCCTGAATCGCGATGCTTCGTGAGGGCATAAATCATCGCACCCACGACTCCGCCAAGAGCAAAAGCGGCGCCGATCTGTCCAACGGTCGACGACTTATGCAGAAGCCCTTTAGCAAAGAAGGCGCTTAGAAGCTTTCGCAACGGATAGATGTTGAATGACATCAAGCCGACACAGGTGATGAGTAACGGTTGTTTGGTAAGGATGTATTTGAGCCCGGCCCACGAGCCTCCGTGGGAGTGATGAGCTTGTTCGGTCCCGGAACCGTTGACACTCTTGGCTCCCGCCTCTCTGCCCATACCTCTGGGAATGAAGAAATAAGCGGCCGCAGAGAGGACAAATCCAACGGGAATCAAGATATGGGGAATCACTTTTCCTCCCCACATCATCAGTCCTCCCAGGATCAAGGGACCGGCCACCCCTCCCAGATCAAAGGTCAGCTCATATCGGGAATTGATCCGGTCAAGCTGGTCGGATCGGTGCCGCGCAAGCTCCAGCGGAATGGTGTGCACGGAGGTGTCGACAAAACCGCGGATCAGAGCCTCCAACGTGTAGCAACCCATGGCCCACCATAGATTCAAAAAACCGCAGATCATCGCGGCAGGGATACCTGCGAGGGCCACGCCGCGAAGAAAGGTCGTCATCACCAGGATGCGCCTTGCCCCAAACTTCTCGGTTGGCCATCCGCCGATGTAAGTCCCGAGCATGTGAATCCCGGTATCAAAAGCGGAAAAGAAGGCAGCCCCACCGAGTGAACCGGAGAGCTTTGCGAGTAGCAGTGGCTGGGCCAAATGAAGGGCGCTGTCCACAAGTTGCGTGAGAAAGACGCCTCCGAGGTATCCGCCCAGACGGATCGGCGGATGACTATTATGCTGCACTGGATCGTCTACTCCCATCCGAGATGCTTTTGATACTCCTGCCGAGCAGGAACACTAACCAGGCGCTTTTCGGGAAGAATCAAAGCAGTCAAGGCACCTCCGTACACGCATCCGGTGTCAATGCCGATTGCGTTCGGTCTGACGACGGGGTCTTTGCGGGCCCAATGACCGAACACGATGAGCGTCTCGTCCGTGTAAGAATCGTACCAAGGGAGATCCATCCCCGGGGGAATTCTGATCGTGAGAAGATCATGGGCTGTTTGGCGCCTGATGGAGTGAATGCGGGGATCTATTCCCGCATGGACAACAAGGAAACCTTCACCCTCGATATAGAGAGGTCGGGACCTGATAAAATCCATCGCTTCGTTATACGAGCCATCCAGTTGCCGCCACATGGCCCAGTCTGGGGAATCACGTTCAGGCTCCTCCCCTTCAAACCATTTATTGAGAACCTTGACCTCATGGTTACCTAAAATACAGCGGACATTCGGGGTCTTCATCACCCATTGCAGAACAGAAGCGCTGTCAGGCCCCTTGCGTACGAAATCACCAATCAGGATGATCTCGTCATTTGCGGTTGCCCCGGTCTTATCAATCAACTGTTCAAGCTCCCACATGCACCCGTGCACGTCACCAATTACGATCGTTCTCTTCATGATATGACGGGTGATTCGGAATTAGATGGAGCTGATGATGAGATTCTTCGGCGAAGTTGACCGCAGGCGGCATCAATGTCATGCCCCTTTTCACGGCGGATGGTGGCAGCGATCCCCCGGTCCTGCAGAATGGAAAGAAACTCTTCCTGAACTGCCTCCGAAGGACGTTTCCATGGGAGTCCCTCGACGGTGTTGTAGGGGATCAGGTTGATCTTGGCGCGGAGTCCCCTCGCCCTTTCGGCAAGTAGGCGCGCCTCGCTCGGATCGTCGTTCACCCCCTCGATGAGGATATATTCAAAGGTGATCATCTGCTTTTTCCGCTCGCCGTAATAGACACACGCCTCCATCAACTCGGCGACCGGATACTTCTGATTCACCGGCATGATCTGACTGCGAACATCATCGCTGGCACCGTGAAGGGAGATGGCCAATCTGATCTGGAGCGGTTGGTCGGCGAGATCCCGGATCCGGGGAACAAGCCCGCTCGTGGAAACGGTCATCTTGCGGGCCCCTAGTCCCACGCCCCACGGGGCGTTCAGAATTGAGACAGCCTGGAGCCAATTCTTATAGTTGGCCATCGGTTCCCCCATTCCCATGAAAACCAGATTATTAATCCTCTCCCCGGAGATCTTCTCGGCAAGCAGAACCTGGGAAACGATCTCATCAGCGCTCAAATGACGCTTCCATCCGTCGAGTCCGCTAGCACAAAATTTGCACCCGTAGGCGCAACCGACCTGGGAAGAGACACACAGCGTGCGTCGATCTGATTCCTCTCCGTAAAGAGCCGGGGAAGCTGGTATCAGGACGGTCTCGATCAACTCCCCGTCATGGAGTCGAAGAAGAAATTTTCTGGTCGTATCTTCGGAACCGCTGACCGTGACGACCTCGGGCAGACGGATCGGATGCAACTCTGACAAGGTGCCGCGGAGGGATGCCGGCAAATTTTTCATGGCATCCCAGGAGTTCACGCGCTTTTCACGACCATAAGCCCATTCCATGATCTGTTTGGCCCTGTAAGAGGGTTGTCCGAGGGTCACCAAACTTGCCTCCAGATCCTCGATACCAAGGGAATGCAAGGGGTTCATGGTGGCAAGGTTGGTCATCGGTGCTAAAGAGGAACTAAATAGTGGGAGAAATTCATTGCTCTGCAAGCAGTGATTGCTATTCTTTTTTGCTCTTCCGCCGTCACTTAAAAGGAGTCACGTCAGGACGGATCGATAACGATCCCTTCCGCGGAAGTCATCTAACACATCATGACAACATCAACCGCTGATTTCCAGCAACTCATCGCCGCCTCGATCAAAAACTACCGCGAAGGCAGCATCGTCAAGGGTCACATCCTCGAGAAGCGCCCGAAAGAATTCCTCATCGACATCGGCTACAAGTCGGAAGGTGTCGTTTCCGCATCGGAATTCGATAACCCCGAAGAAATCCAAGTCGGCGACGAGGTCGAGGTTCTCCTCGAACGTCTCGAAAACGACCAGGGGATGGTCATCCTTTCGCGTCTGAAAGCCTCCCAGCGCCAGAACTGGTCCAAGATCGTCAAGTTGTTTGAGGCCGAGGGCATCATCAAGGGGCGCGTCAAATCCGTGGTCAAGGGTGGACTCATCGTCAATGTCGGCGTCGAAGCCTTCCTTCCTGCTTCCCAGGTGGACATCAATCCACCGAAGGACCTCACCCAGTTTGTCGGCAATACCTACGATTTCAAGATCGTGAAACTCAACGAGGACCGCAAGAACGTCGTTCTCAGCCGCCGTGAACTCATCGAGGCGGAGCGCAGCGAACGCCGCCAGCAGTTCCTCGGCACCATGAGTGCGGGCGACAAGGTCGAGGGAACGGTGAAGAACATCACTGATTTCGGTGCCTTCCTTGATCTCGATGGTATCGACGGACTTCTTCACATCACCGATATGTCCTGGGCACGTCTCACTCACCCGAGCGAGGCAGTCAAGCCCGGCGACCGCCTCACTGTGGTCGTTCTTGAAATCAACAAGGATAAGGAGCGCATCAGCCTCGGCCTCAAGCAACTTCAGTCCAATCCTTGGGACCGTCTCGAAGAGCGCTTCCCAATCGGCCAGAAGATCAAGGGCAAGGTCACCAATCTCATGCCTTACGGCGCCTTCGTGCAGATCGAGGAAGGTATCGAAGGACTCATCCACGTCTCGGAACTTTCCTGGACCAAGCGCATCACCCGTCCCTCCGATGTCCTCACCCTCGGGCAGGATATCGAGGCGGTCGTCCTCGGCGTCAACAAGGAGGATCAAAAGATCTCCCTCGGCGTCCGCCAACTCGAACCGAACCCTTGGGACGAGATCGAGCAGCGCTACGTCATCGGCAAGCAGGTTCGAGGTCAGGTCCGCAACATGACCGCCTACGGCGCCTTTGTGGAACTCGAGGAGGGAATCGACGGCATGGTGCACGTTTCCGATCTCAGCTGGACCAAGAAAATCAATCATCCGAGCGAAGTCCTCAAGAAGGGCGACGAGGTCGATGCGATCGTCATCGACATCGACAAGGCCAACCAGCGCATCAGCCTGGGTGTCAAGCAGCTCGAAACCGATCCCTGGAAGGAGATCGAGGGCAAGTTCAAGGTCGGCGATGTGGTAAAGGGAACCGTATCGAAGATCGCCAACTTCGGCGCCTTTGTGGAACTCCCCGGCGACATCGACGGTCTCGTCCATATCTCGCAGATCAGCGAGGATCGTGTCGAGAAGGTCAAGGATGTCCTCAAGGTAGGCCAGGAAGTCGAGGCACGTGTCATCAAGATCGACAAGACGGAGCGCCGTCTCGGTCTTTCCATCAAGGCGACCAACTACAGCGAGGATGCGCTCCGCAAGGAGAGCGAAGCGCTGGAGAGCGTCAAGAGTGGCGAGGACATGGTCAGCTTCGGCGCAGCTCTTTCGGCCGCCGAGGAAGAGTATCGTCCCGGTCAGGGGAAGAAATAATTCCCCTCACCTCACCACGACCCAAGATATGTCACAGCACGAAATCACCGCTTACCTCAAGACGACCTGCGGATGGAGCAACGGAGTGCGCGCCGTTCTGGCGAAGTACTCCCTTCCCTACACCGAAAAGGATATCATCCAGAATCCGGCCTTCCGGTTCGAGATGGAGCAGCGCAGCGGACAGCCCCTCTCCCCTTGTGTGGAGATCAACGGGGTAATGCTCCCTGACATCAGCGGTGAAGAGGTGGAACGCTATATGCTCGAAAAAGGAATCGTCTCAGCGAACGAGGTAAAGACCGATGTTCCTTTGAACGCTCCCTGTACCGATGCACAGCACGCCGCCATGGCGCGCGAAGCCGGGCAGAACATCAAGGTAAACTTCTAAGGCTTAGCAAACTCAACAAGAAGGCCGCACTTCCCTGTCAAAAGGGGGTGCGGCCTTTTTTGGGCAGATTTTTGATCAGGAAATCTGGAAGATAGGAAAGAATCCCGCAGAGGCGCGGGGATTTAGAGAAAAACAAAACAGGTATTCATTGTGTTTTTTGCTTTAAATAACCAACCCCGATGAAAAAAAATCTAATCGTTGCCGGAGTTACCCTGTTGGTAATTAGTCCATTAATGCTTAATGGAATGGAAGAAACATTCCGGCTGTTAATCGCATCAGGAGTCTCATCACCAGAAGCACTTTCCCACAATATCTACCCCAGTCTGTTTTGGTCATTCTCCGGAATAATTGTTGGTGTGGCGACCGGCATCCTTGGTCTGATTTTACTGATTACAGGACTGGTCCTAAAAAAACCAATAAAGCCAACAGGCGAGGTAGGATCGGATGAAGAACAAGGCGGCCAAGGAAAGCCGTAGCAAGTCCTACGGCGACCGCAGGCCAACATCGTTATTCGCCGATACCGCCCGCCTGCTTGGGTTCGACCCAGCGTGCTAGCCATATACAGAATTCGTATAGAACGACCATCGGCCCTCCCATCAGGAGATAGGTAACCAGATCGGGCGACGGGGTGATGAAGGCAGCGGCAGTGAAGATGGAAACAATGGCTATGGAGCGCGCTTTGCGGAGCTTCTCCGCCGTAAGAAGTCCTATTTTGACAAGTGCCAGGACAACGATAGGCATCTCAAAGGCGACCCCGAAGGCGATCAGGAACTGCGTCGTGAAGGAGTAGTATTCACGGACAGTCCAAGTAGGCGTCCAGTGCATGGACTTTGCATCCTTGAAGAAGAAATCGAGCGTTCCGGGAAGCACCACGAAATAAGCAAAGAGGATGCCGGCCAGAAACAATGACAAACCGAAGGCCGCAACAGGCAGGAGAATCTTGCGCTCCGAGGGTTTCAATGCAGGAAACAAAAATTGGGCCAGGAAGAGTAGCAGGATCGGAAAGGAAATGATCAGTCCCGCATAGAAGGAAAGCTCTATGGAGATCGTCATTGAATCCGCAACACCAAGGGACTGAAGGGAACTGGCCCGGATGGGATCTACGGCGATGAGGGGGCGTTGAATCACCGATGCAAGGGTATCCCTGAAGAAGAATGCCGCGAACATGGAGATGGTCAGGGTAACCGCCATCCGGATAATCATCACCCGCAGATCACCAAGATGATCCATAAAGGGTCGAGCCTCATCATCCGATTCACGGAACGAGAATATCTTCTTCAACTCCATGTCGTATGGGACGCCCTATCCGAGAATCTTATTCCAATGCAAGAGACGCGCGGAAACGTTTTCCGGAGAGGGGCCTCCGATCGCAGATCGTGCCTTTAGTGAGCGGATCGGATCAAAGAGGATGCTCCATTCGCACCTGAGTTCAGGGCATAGCTCGCTGATCAGTGAGTCGGGAAGTTTATCTAGGGGAACCCCTGTTTTGGCGGATTCGGCTGCAAGTTTTCCCACCAAATCATGTGCTTTTCGGAAAGGAATGTTCCGCCGCACCAACTCATCCGCCAGATCCGTGGCCAGGAGAGCCGGATCGCTGGCTGCCGCATTGGAGTTTTCGGCATTGATCTGAAGGGCAGCCATCATCTCAGCAGTGACTGCTAGTGCCATTCTAGCCGTATCGACGGAGTCAAAGACCGCCTCCTTGTCCTCCTGAAGATCACGATTGTAGGCCATCGGCAATCCCTTGAGAACGGTCAGCAGACGGAACAAGTTGCCGTAAAGACGGCCTGTCTTTCCGCGGGTCAACTCCGCGATGTCCGGATTCTTCTTTTGAGGCATCAGACTGGAGCCGGTGGAATGTCGGTCGCTCAGTTTCGCAAAGCCAAACTCCGTGGTTGTCCAAAGAACAACATCCTCGGAAAGACGTGATAGATGCATGCCGAGGATGGCGAGTGATGAGAGAAGCTCTAGTGCAAAATCACGGTCACTGACACCATCAAGGCTATTTTGGGTGACCCGCGCAAAACCCAGTTCCTTGGCGATTGCTTCACGGTCCAAATGAAGCGTGGATGCGGCTAATGCACCTGATCCAAGGGGAAGTTCATCCATCCTCAAAGCGGTGTCGGCCAAGCGACCATGATCACGATCGAGCATCTCGACATAAGCCAGCAGATGATGAGCAAAAGGGACGGGCTGAGCTCTTTGTAAATGAGTGTATCCCGGAATAAGGACTGCCTTATTATCTGAAGCCAGTTTAACCAAGGCCCCTTGCAGAACGCGGACCCCGGATTTCAGGGCGGTAACCTCATCCTTCAGGTAAAGGCGTAAATCCGTGGCCACCTGATCATTGCGGCTACGCGCTGTATGGAGCTTGGCTCCTGCATCGCCGATACGATTCGTAAGCTCTTTTTCGATGTTCATGTGGATATCCTCAAGGTCAACGGAGAAGCTGAACTGACCTTCGGAGATCTCGACGCTGATTTCCCTCAGACCTGTCTCAATCAGGTCAAACTCCTCTGCAGTCAGGTACCCTGCCCTAAGCAAGGCCCTGGCGTGGGCGATACTTCCCTGGATGTCATGAGCATAAAGCCTCCAATCGAAAGATACGGATTCCCCGTAATCCCTGAGCAGGGTTGACATGGATTCTTCAAAACGGCCGTGACGCATCCTCTTTTTTTAACTGATTTTGATCATACCGGAAGCCCTAATCCTCAAGGTACAAGCCGTGCTGTCTCCCCAAAGAGGGGTCAGGGAACTACGGCAAGAGAGAGCTGGTTGCCGTTGCTGCATTCCTGCCCTGGCGGGGTTCACCGGTCTTTCATCCATAGCCCCTGACGCTAATTATGTTACTGCAAGCAAAAAGGGAAAACAATGATGGAAAGCTCTCTTTTTGATACTTGAGAAAAGGGAGCGAGTTCACTAATTCTACCAGTCTTTCCTTTCCCCCATCATGCAAAAAATACTCATCATTGTGGCCGCCGTTCTCTCCCTTGGTGCGGCCGCCCTTGGTTTTCTAAACCACGGAAAGCTTGTTTACGCAAAAAATGACGCCGACTCAAACAAGCAGCAATTGGACAAGGCAAACAAGAGTTTGACCACCGCACTGGCTGACGCCAAGGCAAAGACAGAAAAACTGGCTTTGGTAAATACTGATCAAGAAAAGCTTGCTGCCGAGAATGCTGACCTCAAGGCACAGGTTGCAAAGTCCTCCTCCGGCGTCGCCGACATACAGAAGCAATTGTCCGACAGGGATGCAACCATCGCCCAGCAGAAGACTGACATGGCGGCAAAGGATTCCCACATCGCCGATCTGGAGGCCAAGGCCAACTCCACTGCAAAACCTGTTGCTGCTCCCTCGGACGATCTGAAGAAGCAGCTTGAGGAGAAGGATATCCTGACAACCAGCCTCCAAGCCAAGCTCAAGGATCAGGAGAGCCAGTTGGCGGCACTTAAGCAACGGGAAGCCCAGAGGCGCACCAAATCAATGCAAAATGGACTTGAGGGACGCATCCTCGCGGTTAATCCCTCTTGGAATTTTGTCGTTCTGAGCCTCGGTGATCGTAATGGCGTCGTCAATAATGCGGAAATGCTGATCAAGCGCGGATCACAACTGATAGGAAAAGTCCGTATCACCTCGGTGGAACCTTCCACTTCCATTGCCGACATCGTCGTTAACAGTCTCCGCTCCGGATTAAGCGTTCAACCCGGCGATACGGTCATTTATGCCGGTCCCGGCGAGGATGCAACGGAAAACAAGGGCCAGCCATGAATCGCCTCGGACTGACCCTCATACTTTCCATCCTTCTTCTATCGGGGTGTGCATCTGAGCCCAGCACCGACATCACGACACCCGAAAGCGCCTCAGTGAGCGCCATCCCGTGGAATAAGCCTGCTAGCTGGGAAGGATCCGGTGCATTGGGCGGATTTTCACCTCAGGGTGGAGGTCATTGAGAGGATGGTTGGCGACCTGTCATTGGGATAACGTCCCAAGTGACAATAGGATCCTGAAACCGTTTCACTCACCATGCGCATTCTTGCGGTAGATCCCTCTCTCAGGGGCACTGGATTTGCCATTCTTGAGCAAGATTCCGGAAAGATTCGTTGCTTGGAATATTCAGTCATCAAGAATCATGCGGCCCTCTCGCAGGAAAAATGCCTGATCGCCATCCACTCGGAAATAACATCGGCGATCCAGCGACACAGTCCTACCGAGTTGGCGGTCGAAAAGGTCATCTTCGTTCAGAGTTATGCCACAGCCATCCTGCTTGGGGCAGCCAGGGGGGCATCGGTGCTGGCTGCTGCTCAGCATGGACTCAGTGTGCATGAATATCCGCCAAAACGCGTGAAACAGGCAATTGTTGGACGCGGTGCCGCGGGAAAAGATCAGGTGGCCTTCATGGTCCGAGCCCTGCTCGGATTAACTGAAACGCCCCCGAGTGATGCAGCCGATGCCATCGCGATCGGACTCACCCATCTGCGAACCATTTCCTCACCCGTTCACAAAGTAACGGCTACCCGCGTAAAATGAGCACGCAGCTTCTTTCCCGATGGATTGGCAGGATTCCCTACATCGAGGGATTAAACCTTCAGGAATCGTTGGTGCAGGAAAAGTTGGAGGGGAACAAGCAGGAGCATCTCCTTCTGTTGGAGCATGACCCGGTTTTCACGATGGGACGTTCGCGTGATGAATCGAGTCTTGGAGAGGAGACAGCCCTCCCCTATCCCATTCATCGCACCAACAGAGGGGGGCAGGCAACTTACCACGGCCCGGGTCAGTTGGTGGGATATCCGATACTTGACTTGAATGAACGCGGAAGGGATCTGCACCGCTACCTCCGTTTTCTCGAGGAGGTGATCATCATCACCATGACAGCATACTCCGTATCGGGATCACGGCGGGAAGGCATGACCGGCGTCTGGGTGGAGAACCGCAAGATCGCATCCATTGGGGTTGGTGTGAGACGCTGGATATCGATGCATGGATTTGCCCTGAATATTGGAAAGGAACTTCCTGGATTCGAATCCATCACACCCTGCGGTATAAACGGCGTCACGATGACATCCCTGTCTGCAGAATCCGGAAGGGATCTCAAGACGGAGGAGGTCTCCGTTGTCGCAGCCGAAGTCTTCTTTAGGGAACTTGAGAAACTGCCCGGAGGTCACTTCCGGTAGGTTTTCTTGTCATAGAGGCTGAAACCCCCTCCCAAAAAATCCTGAGATCAACGCGGAAACGCTCCATCGCCAGATAGACAATGGGCGTGGTGAACAAGGTCAACACCTGGGAGACAAGGAGTCCTCCGACGATGGCCACTCCCAGCGGTTGTCGCAGTTCAGATCCAACACCCATGCCGATCGCGAGCGGGAGTGATCCGAAGATGGCAGCGGCACTTGTCATCATGATCGGTCTGAAACGAACAAGACATGCCTCGTAAATGGCCTGCTCCGGGGAAATTCCACGTTCCCGTTGAGCCTCGATCGCAAAATCAACCATCATGATCGCATTCTTCTTCACAATGCCGATCAAGAGGACTATTCCGATCATGCCCACGATGCTGAACTCCATGCCGGAGAGAATCAGTGCAAGCAAGGCACCTACGCCTGCCGTCGGTATTGTTGAAAGAATGGTCAGCGGATGGATAAGGCTTTCGTAGAGCATACCCAGGACGATATAGACAGCCAATATCGCGGCGAGGGCAAGGAGTGGAAGTGAGGTGAAAGTCTCCTTGAAGAGACGTGCATTCCCGGCGAACGCCCCCTTGATCGAGGGAGGCATCTTAAGATTCCGCTCCGCCTCCTCGATAATTGCTTCGGCGTCCCCAAGTGAAATTCCGGGCATTAGGTTAAAGGAAAAGGTAACAACAGGAAACTGTCCCTGATGATTCAGCGAGAGCGGCATGTTCGTATGCTCAAAGTGAGCTATCGAATTAAGAGGGATCATTTTTCCGGCCGACGATTTTACGTACACCTTCGAGAGATAGTTCGGATCCTCAAGAAACTCAGGATTAGCCACGAGGACCACATGGAACTGGTTGATCGTTGAATACATATTGGAAACCATGTTCTGGCCGAAAGCATTGTTCAGGACTGAATCGATCTGATCCGGTTGGATACCCAGACGTCCTGAAAGGTTTTTATCAACGACCACCTTGACCTGTAGTCCCTGGAACTGCTGATCACTGTTAAGATCGGCAAGTTGAGGATATGATTTCAGGTAATCCACAAGCTTTGGCGTCCACTGCATCAGAAGTCCCATGTTATCTGCCCTCAATGCATATTGATATTGAGCTCTGGGCGGCCTCCCTCCCATCCGGAGATCCTGAACGGGACTTAGGAAAACGCGTGCGCCCCTTACTTTCGCCAATTTAGGACGCAGGCGGTTGATGACATCATCGATTGTTGCCCGACGCTGATCCATCGGTTTCAGTGAGATAAAAAACCGTCCATTGTTCACTGTCGCACCACCGCCGCCTCCGATGCTTGAGATCACGTAATCAACAGCCGGGTCATCGGAAAGGATTTTTGCCAAGGCCTTCTGTTTCTTTTCCATACCACTGTAGGAAATGTCCTGCGACGCCTCGGAAACACCGGAAAGAACACCCGTATCCTGTTGGGGAAAGAACCCCTTGGGAATAACCATATAAAGCAGGATCGTCGCCACAGCTGTTCCCAGCGTGAACCAAAGAGTGAGTCTCCGATGCCGCATCACCCAATCCAAACCCACCTTGTAGAGCTCGAAGCAATCGGTAAAAAGCACCTCCAACCAACTCCCGAAACTCCCCTCCTGACGCTTTCTGTGATGATGAAGGATCCTTGAGCACAAAGAGGGCGTCAGGGTTAGAGAGATAACCGCCGAGACAACGATCGAGGCGCTCAGAGTCACCGCAAACTCATGGAAAAGTCTTCCGATAATCCCGCCCATCAAAAGGATTGGAAGGAAAACCGCAATGAGCGAAAGACTCATGGAAACCACCGTGAATCCAATCTGACGGGCACCAAGCACGGCCGCATGCAGCGGAGATACCCCCTTTTCAATAAAGCGGACGATATTCTCAATGACAACGATCGCATCATCCACAAGAAATCCGACGGAAACCGTCAACGCCATCAGCGACAGGTTATCAAGACTGTAGCCGCACAACCACATCACCCCAAATGTTCCCGCAAGTGCCAGTGGAACCGTGACTCCGGCTACAAAAGTCGGCCCCAAACGCCGCAGAAAAAGAAACATGACCAGGATGACGAGGGCGCTGGTCAGAAGGAGCGTGGACTGAACATCTTTCACGGAAGCCCTGATCGTCTGGGTTCGGTCACTTACCACCATAAGATTCACTCCGGATGGAAGCCAGGACCGCAGTTGGGGAAGGATTTTCTGTATCTCCTCGATGATTTCGATCACATTGGCATCGGGATCCTTGAAGATCGGCATAATGACAGCTCTCTTGCCATTCACCCAGCCGGCCTGCATCGTGTTTTCCGTACCGTTAATGATGTTTGAAACAGAGGAGAGAGGAATCGGAATGCCATTTGTTGTCTGGGAAATCACAAGGGACTGGTAATCGGCGGCCTTCATCAGCTGATCATTGGCATGGAGATTGAAGGAACGCCCCCCTGCTTGGATTGTTCCCAAGGGAGCAAAATGATTTGCAGCCGACAGAAAGCCCTGAAGGTCATTCAGACTCAATCCCAAGCTAGCCAATTGCGATGGATCAACTTGAACGCGTACAGCAGTTTTAGCCCCCCCCCAGAGCATCACCTGACTGACGCCAGAAACCTGACTCAACCGCTGTGAGATGATGCTGTCCGCAAGGTTGTAGACCTCAGCGAGCGGGACGGTGTCCGAGGTCATCGCCAACATCATGACCGGTGCACCGGCGGGGTTGACTTTCCGGTAAGTGGGGGGGGATGGAAGATCCGGAGGCAGATCGTGGGATGCGGCATTGATGGCTGCCTGAACATCATGTGCGGCAGCGTCGATGCTTCTGGTCAGGTCAAACTGTATGGTGATGGAAGTGCCCCCCAGGGTGCTTGAGGAGGTCATTTCGATGACACCGGGAATCTGACCAAGTCGTTTCTCAAGGGGGGCAGCAAGGGAAGTGGCGGCAGTCTGGGGGTCGACTCCCGGCAGTGAGGCATTCACGCTGATCGTGGGAAAATCAACGTTTGGAAGCGGGGCAATCGGAAGACTGAAATAAGCCGCAATTCCAAGAAGAAGAATTCCCAAAGCCAACAGGGAGGTTCCCTTCGGCCTCTTGATGAAGGGGGCCGAAATATTCATCTCGAGGTGATCGAGGTGCTGGTATCGGGATTTTCGTGTAGATCGGCGCCAAAACCAGTCAACCAGACCTCCAGTCGGTCAAGATAAAGATAAATGACCGGCGTTGTGTACAGGGTGATGAACTGTGAAAGCAACAAGCCTCCTACGATTGCAATACCAAGCGGTTTTCTAAGTTCAGATCCCGTTCCTGACTGGAATGCCAGAGGAACAGCTCCCAGAAGGGCGGCAGCTGTGGTCATCATGATCGGACGGAATCGCAGAAGGCACGACTGATAGATGGCTTCTCGGGCAGTCACATGTTTTTCCCTCCGAGCATCTAGTGCGAAATCGATCATCATGATCGCGTTCTTCTTCACGATGCCAATGAGGAGAATAATGCCTATCAGCGCGACCAGTGAAAAATCCAGATGGCAGATCCATAACGCCAAAAGAGCCCCCACCCCCGCACTTGGAAGGGTTGAAAGGATCGTTATCGGATGGATGTAACTTTCGTAAAGAACACCTAGGATGATGTAGATCACAACAATCGCGGATAGAATCAGGAATGGCTCGCTGGCGAGTGATGACCTGAACTCGGCAACACTTCCGAGAAACTTGGTCTGGACACTCTCCGGCATGCCGATCCGGCGCTCCGCTTTTTGAATGGCTTTCACAGCCTGGCCAAGGGAATACCCCTTGCTCAGATTGAATGAGATTGTCGCCGAGGGGAACTGACCCTGATGGGTGATTACCAACGGGTTTGTCTTCGTCTTTACGGTGACCAGGGCACTCAGGGGAACAAGTTTACCGCTTGTCGAGCTGACATAGATCTTATTAAGGGTGTCGGGCGAGTTCCTGTACCTACCCGAGTTTTCCATTACGATCCGGTACTGATTCAACTGTGTATAAATTACCGAGACCTGCCTCTGACCAAAGGCATCATAGAGCGTGTCGTCGATGGCCTGAACCGGAACGTTAAGCCGGGATGCGGCTACACGGTCGATCGTGATGTCCAGTTGCAGTCCGAGATCCTGCTGATCACTCGCCACATCCTGCAACGCGGGAATGGATTGGAGTTTTCTTTGAAGTTCCGGCACCCATTTCCTGAGTGAGGCCGGGTCAACATCCTCCAGAAGGTACTGATACTGGGTGCGACTGATCCTGGTATCGATCTGAAGGTCTTGGGTGGGCTGCAGATACAAACTGATGCCCGGAATCTCACCTGCCAGTTTGGAAAGCCTCTCCATGATCTGCGTGACAGAGGATCTTTTTTCACGCGGTTTCAGGACAATGTAAAAGCGTCCCGAGTTTTGTGTGGAATTCACGGTTCCCGTACCTACAAAAGCTGCAACCCGCAGCACATCGGGATCATGAACAAGCGCTTCCGAAAGCTCGCGCTGGCATTGAAGCATTTGCTTGAAGGAAATGTCCTGCGACGCGTCCGTGACTCCGATGATGAGACCCGTATCCTGCTGGGGAAGCAGCCCCTTCGGTATGAAGGCAAAAAGCGCAAAGGTGGCGACAAGTGTCAGCATCGCAACCGAAAGCGCGGCCATCTGGTGCCTTAGTACCCAAAGCAATGTTCTGTCGTAATGCCAGAGCAGACGTTGGAATCCTTTTTCGAGAATCCCTTGCAACCCATGTTCCCTGTGTTCCTCAAACTTGTGTTCCCTCCTGAGCATCCTTGCGCACATCATCGGCGTAAGGGTCAGCGATACGAGAGCCGAAACGAGAACGGAACAGCTTAAGGTTATTGCGAATTCACGAAACAACCGTCCGACAATTCCCGACATGAAAAGAAGCGGGATGAATACCGCGATCAGGGAAATGCTTAGGGACACGACCGTGAAGCCGATTTGCTTGGATCCTTTCAGGGCTGCTTCGAATGGGGATTCGCCCATCTCAAGATAGCGCACGATGTTCTCGATCATCACGATCGCATCATCCACCACGAAACCCGTGGAAATGGTCAGTGCCATCAGAGAAAGATTATCCAGACTGAAGCCAACCAGATACATGAAGGCGAAAGTTCCCAATACAGACAGTGGAAGGGCAACACTGGGAATAATCGTGGCGGTCAGTTTTCTTAAAAAAAGAAAAAGTACGAGCACCACGAGAATGACCGTAAGAATCAGAGTGAACTGAACATCCTTCACGGAAGCCCTGATTGTATCGGTCCTGTCGGAAAATATTCCGATATGCATTCCTGTGGGAAGTGATGAACCCAGCATCGGGAGCAGTGACTTCACACGATCAACCGTATCGATGATGTTGGCGCCCGGTTGACGTTGAATATCGATCAGGACGGCCTGCCGATAAGGTCTCTCAGGAGTCGAAACCCAGGCCTGTATCATGGAGTTCTCCACATCGTCCTTTATGGTCGCCACATCCTTCAGTCGAACCGGGGCGTTGTTCTTGCTATTGTAGGAAATGATCAGCGAAGAGAGGTCCACAGCGCTCAGGATCTGGTCATTTGCACCGATGGTGAAGGATTGGTGCGCCCCGTTAAAACTACCCTTGGGGGCGTTGGCATTGGCTTGATTGATGGTGTTCCTGACGCTCTCCAAACTGATGCCCTGGGCATCCAGGGCCGCGGGGTTGAGCCTCACACGAACAGCGGATTTCTGGTTACCCTGAATGGAAACTAGTCCGACACCCGGTATTTCGCTTAATTTCTGGGCTAACACTGAATCGGCAAAGTCGTTGACCTTGACGATCGGAAGCGTGTCCGAGGTGATTGCCAATGTCAGAATCGGGGCATCGGCCGGATTAACCTTATTGTAGACGGGGGGATTCGGCATTCCCTGGGGAAGCACTCCGCCGGCTGCATTGATCGCCGCCTGAACATCCTGTGCAGCTTGGTCGATGTTTTTTCCCAAAACAAACTGAAGGGTGACCACCGAAGTCCCGAGTGAACTGATTGAGTTCATCGAGGAGAGTCCGCTGATCTGACCAAACTGCTTCTCCAGCGGCGCTGTCACAAGCGACGCCATGACTTCCGGATCCGCGCCGGGATACTGGGACGTTACCTGAATCGTTGGAAAATCAACCGTTGGCAGGGCGGAAACCGGCAGCGATCTGTACCCGAGAATGCCAACCAATACCAACGCAAGCATGAGCAACGAAGTGGCAATGGGACGCCTGATGAATGGCTCGGAAATATTCATTAATGCTTGCTAAAAAAACGACATCCAACAACACGCTGCGCTGTCGCGGGTGGACCAGACCATGAACTACCGCCCCTTAGGAGGCGCACCACCGGCAACGGGCTTTGCGGTGGCTGTGGTTACCGTGGACCCAGGCTGCAGGCGGTACTGACCATCGGTTACCGTGATATCACCGGAATGCAGACCACTCTTGATCAGGGTCATTCCGCCCTCGCTTGGACCGGTTGTCACCAGCCTTAGCTCCGCCTTGTTGGAAGGAACAACAACATAGACATAGGAGCCATCAGGACCCAATTGAACCGCCTGGGAAGGAACAACCACCGAATCGGGAAGATGATTCACCAACAACCGGACATTCACAAACTGACCCGGCCAAAGTTTGAGGTCCTCATTGGCAAACAATGCCTTCAGTTTGACCGTGGCGGTCGCCGTATCGATCTGGTTATCGATAACGCTCAACTGCCCCCTGCTGAGAACACTCTGATTGTTCCGATCCAACGCCAGAACCTCCAATGTCTTCCGGGCAAGGAACGGTTCCCTGATCTGTTCCAGATCTTGTTGGGGAAGAGTGAAGGAAACGAATATCGGCTGGATCTGATTAATGGTGACAATGGAAGATGCGCCGTTAGCCATGTTTCCCCCAACGGTTACTTGGTTACCAACATCCACATAACGGACACCGACACGGCCTGAAATCGGAGCAGTCACCTGGGTCCAGTCCAACTGTGACTTCTGTATTTCGGCATTGGCCTCGTCGGCCTGCACCGTCGCCTGCAACTGGGCGACCAAATATTTCTGGGTATCGTAGGTCTGGCGATCAAGGACATTCTTGTTGAGAAGCCCCTGATCCCTCGAAAGAAGGATCTTTGCGCTCTCCAGTTGAGCGGAATCCTGCGCGGTTTTGGAAACCGCCTGATCAAACTGCGCCTGAAATGTTCGCGGATCGATCACGGCAAGGATATCGCCTTTCCTTACCTCCTGGCCTTCCTGAAACTTGATTTCCTGGATCAATCCGGAAACCCGGGCGTTCACGAGGACGGAATTGTAGGCCTGCACAGTCCCTAAACCATCGAGATAAATGGGAAAGTCTTCACTTGTTGCAGCGGTAGCCGTTACCGGTATTGCAAAAGACCCCCCACCGGCGCGTCCCTCCAGCGGGGACTTGTCACTCCTCAGGCGTATGAGCCTCCACATAAGTCCCGCGGCTATCAATAACAGGGCGAGAAAGATAATCCAACGCACCAACCCCTTCCCTCCGGCTTTTCCAGCAAGGGAAGACGATTTGGAAACACCCGCTACAGTGTGGTGCGAGGTGTTCTCTGGGGAAGCGTTCATGGAATTAAAACAACGATTCGGTATGAAAATTAAGGGGATATTTCTGAATCAGTTCAGGCCGTCAGGTGCAGAAAATTTGACAACAACTGCTTTCCATGAGTGGTCAGTATGGACTCGGGATGAAATTGAACGCCCCAAAGGGGAAGTTTTTTATGACGCAACCCCATGATCTCACCCTCGGCTGTTTCAGCAGTAATCTCAAGACAGTCAGGAAAGGTTTCCCTTCGAACCAGGAGACTGTGATACCTGGTTGCCTCAAATGGATTGGGAAGCCCGGCAAATAGATCCTTCCCGTTGTGAAGGATCGGGGAGGTTTTTCCATGCATCAAACGAGCGGCTCGCACCACATCTCCCCCGTAGACATCTCCCATGCACTGATGACCAAGGCAGACACCCAGAATCGGGTAACGACCGGCGAGTTTACGGATGACCTCACAACTGATGCCGGCCTCCCTCGGGGTGCATGGTCCGGGTGAAATACAGATCCGATCAGGGGAGAGAGACTCGACTTCCGCAGGAGTTATCTCGTCGTTCCGACGAACAATCGGATCAGCCCCAAGCTCACCGAAATACTGGACGAGATTATAGGTGAAGGAATCGTAATTATCGATGACTAGGATCATGATGAAAAAAGATTAACAACGGGTTGCGGATGCCAGTTCGACCGCACGGATAACCCCCATGGCCTTGTTGACAGTCTCCTCATATTCAGAGGAGGCAGTTGAGTCGGCAACCACGCCAGCCCCGGCTTGGACGTATGCGACCCCACCCTTGAGAAGGACCGTTCTGAGAGCGATGCAGGAATCAAACTCCCCGTTGAAACCAAGGTATCCGACAGCACCGGCGTAGCTCCCACGCACGGTAGGTTCCATCGTGGCGATAATCTGCATGGCGCGGACCTTGGGGGATCCGCTCACCGTGCCAGCCGGGAAAGTGGCGCGAAGCACGTCCAACGAGGAATGATCACCGGAAAGTCTGCCCACGACATTGGAAACAATGTGCATCACGTGACTATAACGCTCGACGGTCATGAAGTCGGTGAGAGTCACGCTGCCAAACTCGGAAATGCGACCGACGTCATTTCGGGCAAGATCAACAAGCATCAGGTGCTCCGCTCGTTCCTTGGGGTCATCCAGCAACTCCAAGCGGAGTCGTTCATCGTCCTCGGGGGTCACCCCGCGCTTTCTCGTTCCGGCTATGGGACGGATCTGCACGTTTCCATCAGTCACCTTCACGTGAACTTCGGGGGAACTTCCGACCAGTGAAAATCCTCCCGGCAGATTGAGGCAGAACATGTAGGGGGATGGATTGATATGACGGAGAGCCCTGTAGAGGTGAATGGGATCCCCCGAGTAGGGGATGGAGAATCTCTGGGAAAGAACGATCTGAAAGATATCGCCTGCACGGATGAACTCCTTGGCATCCTCAACTGATTTCTCAAAAGACTCCCTGGTGAGATTGCTTGAAATGATCAAGCTCTCACCCACGGCACGGGCAGGAATCGGACTCATCGCATTCGGCAGTGCCAGTTTTTTTTGAAGGGCCAGAATCCTCCCAAGAGCCTCGCGACGTGACTCATCGATGCCGAGTTCACCGGGAAAAGCGCAGGCAACAATCTTTAGTCTCCTTTTCTTGTGGTCGAATGCCACGACGGTGTCAGCGATCAAAAAAAGCATCTCGGGAACCGCGAGGTCATCAAGGGGCGCTGACGGAACCGATGGCTCAAAACGAGTTGCCGCCTCATATCCCAAATAACCTACGGCACCTCCCGTAAAACCAGGCAAATCGGGATGAACCGCGCACTGGTACGGCGCCATCACCTTTTCGAGCTCTTTCAGCGGGTCAAGGGCCTCCCACGTGCGGGTTCCCTTGCTGTCAGTGAGGGTAACTTTTCCCCCTCGGTAGGAAATGACCGCCCTGGCACCCGAACCGACGAACGAGTAGCGTCCGACGAGATCATTCTGTTCGGCTGACTCAAGAAGAAATGAGGGCTCGTCTGCACGAAGCTTGGAGAGAATGGAAATCGGAGTCTCACTGTCGGCAACGAGTTCGACCCAGAGAGGTACAACAGAATGAACGGATGCCTCCTTGGCAAACTCCTCCGGTGAAGGGAACACTCCTTTCAGATCTGAAACGTCATTTTGCGGATCCGACTGCATTCGAAAAAGGGTGATTCCAGCAGAGTATGCGTGCAATGAGCAAATACTCTTATTTTCCACTCTTGAACCGGGCAACCTCGCGATCAGTCTCCCTCTGTTCTGCTTTCTTCTTAAGATCCTGCCGCTGGTCTGCTGCATGTTTTCCCTTGCCGAGACCTACTTCCACCTTCACGCGACCCTTTTTCCAATACATCCTGAGAACAGGAAGGGCCAATCCCTTTCGCGTGGTCTGCTCAAGCATTCTGGCAATTTCCACTTTGTTCAAAAGGAGTTGCCTCGGACGCTTGGGGTCATGGGTTTCATGACTTGCCTTCTCGTATACCTGGATCGTGGCATCGTGAAGAAAAACTCCCCCTTTCTCCACCTTGGCATAGCACCCAAGAAGATCGGCTCTTCCTGCACGCAATGATTTGACCTCTGTTCCCAGCAAGGAAACTCCAGCCTCGAATTTCTCAAGGATCAGATAATCCCTGAGAGCCTTCCTGTTGGTGACGATGTCAGAACCCATGCCTGGAGCGCGAGATCAGCAGCTTCACAAGGCCTGTCATGCAAGGTGTCGGGAACGACACCCACAAGGGTGAATCAGGCTTTCTGAAAGAGATCGGCCACCTCGGAGTGAGCCTCAACACCCAGTTTTCCGGCGGCGATTTCAGCAAGAGCAATGTCAGCAAGTCCCATTTGGAGATCAACCTCGACCATGGGACGGCTTCCTGCAGAAAGCTCACGCAAACGCTTGCTGACGATATTGATAAGTTGCTGCTTGTTTGGGACCACCTTGGCGGCCTCTTCGATATACTGGGTTTTCATGGAAAGGGTGGGATGGGTAACTTGCTGGATCGCGGTTTAATCAGACCTTTGATAATCCTCCAAGAAAGAAGGTATGACAAGCCTTTCAAAAGAAATGAAAGAGGTAAAAAAATGGCTCCAGCGGTAGGATTCGAACCTACGACCAATCGGTTAACAGCCGACCGCTCTACCACTGAGCTACGCTGGATCAATGGGAAAAAAATCAAACACCTCCACTCCCTCCCGTGCAATCAAAAACATTCCGAAAATAGAGGAAAACAGGGATCCGATCAGGGAACTGCACTGATTTCGTCGAATGCATCCCTCAGGGAAGCAGTGGAGTGAGCCTCATGCCATGAATCAATCCCCGCCCCGATGCGTGGTGAGATCCATTGCTGGCGATCACTCCTTTTCCATGGAGCAAACATTCCCTCATGGAGACCCGAAAACAAAACCAAGGTTCTGCAGTTCAATGCAGTGGCTGCATGGGCGGCAGCAGTATCTACGGTAAAAACACAATCAGACCCTGCCAGAAGGTCAATGAACCCCTGAAGATTATCAGGGATAACAATCGAAAGCTGGCTCGTTGATTCAGGCAGAGTGTTCGCAAACATGTTCAGGAATGCTTCAAGGCGCGGCTTCTGATCAGGAGAACCGGTCAGAACAAGATGAGGGAGTCTTCCTGCAGAATGAAGGAGAGTGAATAACTCCACCCAGCGATTCTCCGGAAAGTTTTTGTGAATATCGGTGGAAAAGGGAGCGCAGACAAAATACGGCCTAGGAATTGATGAAGGAGCAATGGCTTTTAACTCGGGCCAGATCTCTTGAATCTCAACCTTTCGTTTTAGAGCCTTTTCCACAAGAAGACGATTTGCCTCAAGTTCGCTGGGAATACCGGGACTGCCAGACGGGTACTTGAGGACCTCCATCGAAAAGAGGGTTGTTAGCAAATGCTCCGTCCAACGTCGCACGGGACGACCATTTCCTAACAGCAGGTTGGAAGCCGCCATCCTGCGACCTGCGGGCACGCTGCAAAAAAGGAAGTTTTGAAGATAGTCGCGCATATGACGCAGCGAGATCGAGACATCCACCCGCGTACGGAGCATCGTCATCCATGCAGGGAAACAGCGAAGAACGTTCGCAACAAAAACATTGAGGAGAATCCTCTGCTTGCGAATTGGCAGGCCGATGACGGAAGCCCTCGGAAACTGTCCCCTCACCACCGCCTTTAGAGGAGGAAGAACGGCAATAATCAGGTTCTCCTCACCAAACTCTTGTGCGAGGAGACGAATGACTCCAGAGGCGAGGAAGAAGTCACCGATCCCGTCTGGTTTAAAGATAAAGCAACGGGGCACCTGAAAAGGTTCGATGACCTATCTGTCGTTCTCGAGAGAAGCCCCACGTTGCCTTTGCAACCATACCTTGGCGACACCCTTGATACGTGTGAGCAGATAATAAACGGTCTGGCTTCTAAGTCGGACCAGTTCTGCTCCGACGATCTTGGGAACGAAGTCCGCAGGAATTTCCAAAATCTCCGAGGGAGAAACCCCATCAAGTCCCTTGCAAAGGATTGAACTCATCGCACGAGTCAGTGTCTGGACCTGTGGGCCCAGCGTAACTCGGAAATGAGAACCTCCCGATTCATCGAGACGCAGATAAATGGCCACGGTGTCGGTGCACTCCTCGTCCTTGCGAATATCCTCAAGATCAAATGCCTCCCCTTCCCTTGGCTCCTGGGACTTTGCCTGATCTGCGTAAGCGATCAAGGTTTCACGCTTCTCGGCATCTGGAAGCCCGGAGAACAGTTCAATGATCGCCGAAAGCTTGGAAGGATAGGACATGGGATCCCCGACTAGAGTGATTTTTCGATCGGCGCACCGACGCGATTACCCCATTCCGTCCAGGAGCCGTCATAGTTGCGCACATTGTCAAAACCAAGCAGGTAGGTAAGAACGAACCATGTATGGCTGGAACGTTCACCGATCCTGCAATACGCGATAATTTCGTCCTCTGGTTTGAGACCGAGATCCGTCTGGTAAATTTTCTTCAATTCCAGCGCACTCTTGAAAGTGGCGTCAGGATTAACAGCCTCCTTCCAGGGGATACTATGGGCACCCGGAATGTGACCTCCCCGCAGAACACCCTCCTGCGGATATTCAGGCATATGGGTGACCAATCCCTTGAACTCTCCCGGAGAGCGAACATCTATCAGCGGTTGCTTGGCCTTGCTCTGGGCAAGGGCATCGTCGAAGAAGGCCCTGATTTCGGAATCCCTGCGCTTCGGGGGAACAGGATATTGGGTTGCCGGATACTTGGGAACCTCCCTGGTCAGGGGACGCCCTTCCTTAATCCACTTGTCCCTGCCTCCATCCATGACTTTGACCTTCTCGTGGCCGAAAAGACGGAAAACCCAGAGTGCATAACAGGACCACCAGTTGGATTTATCACCGTAAAAAACGCAGGTTGTCTCTGGAGTGATGCCGTTTCTTGAACACAGGGCCGCGAATGCCTCGGGCTGGATGTAATCCCTGACTGTGTGATCCTGAAGGTCACGTTGCCAATCAATGTGAACGGCACCAGGGAGATGACCCATGTCATAAAGAAGGACATCCTCATTGCTTTCGATAATCCTCAGGTCTGAATCCTTCAAATGGTCTTCCACCCATTCCGTGGTAACGAGTACCTCGGGATGCACGTAATTGCTGTCTATGCTCATCCCGACACTTTAACCACTCGCGGAAGAAGGGTCAAACCCTCCTCCTATAGGAATTGGTGGCTATAAAAACAAAACGGGCGCCGAATTTCTTCGGCGCCCGTATCCTCGGGGAGGAAAATGAATGAATGCTTACTTTTTCTTCTTCAGGAGAGGAAGACCGGTGCGCTCGTTCTCGGAAATTTCATAACCAGCGGGAAGCGCATCGAGGGCGCCCTCTTTGGCTTCTCCACCGAAATAGTAGAGAGTCACTTCCTGACCGCCGCGAAGCTTCTGGAGGCGATGATGAAGGAAGTATGTTTTACCGCTTTTCTTGCTGACGACGCTGAATGCCATGATGTTGGTTCCTTTCGTTTGTTGGGGGTTGATGCTGTGGGTGAATTAGATGAGACCGGCTTTCGAGAGTGTGGCGTGAGCTCCGTTCTTCGAAATGGTCTTCAGGGCGCGGGCAGTGACCTTGACGGTCACGAACTTCTTGAGTTCAGGCACCCAGATTCGCTTGGAGCGAAGGTTGGGAGAAAAATAGCGGGGGGTCATGGCGGTGACGTGCATGCCGATGCCGCCTTTCTTCTTGGCGAGACCTCTGCGGTGGATCTTGGAGCCGCGGACGGGACGCGAACCTGTGATAGAGCACTTTCTGGACATAATAAAATTTGTTGAGTTGTTGATATGGTCAGTTGTCGTCCTCTGGGTCAAGGATTTTTGAGCTGATTTTCACTTTTGAGACAGAATTTCCTCCTGACGGGAGACCAATTCGGAGATCCCGCGTCTTCCATATTCCAGCATTTGGGCGAGTTGCTGCTCGTTGAAAACATTCTCCTCCCCCGAGGCCTGGAGTTCAATGAACTCAAGTTCCCCGGTCATGACCAGATTCAGGTCGACTTCTGCATCCCGATCCTCGGGATAGTCCAGATCAAGAAGGACTTCCGAAGCAAGCACGCCGACACTGACCGCCGCGATCCGACGCGACACCGGGGTTCTAGTCAATTTTCCTTCGGAAACCAACTTGTTGCAGGCAAGGGCGATGGCGACACTCGCTCCCGTGATGGAGGCGGTGCGGGTTCCGCCATCGGCTTGAAGCACATCGCAATCCACCCAGAGGGTCCTGGAACCAAGTGCTTCCAAATCAATACCGGCTCGAAGCGACCTGCCGATGAGCCTCTGGATTTCCGTTGAACGTCCATCGATCTTTCCACGGGAACTGTCACGCTGTTTTCGCGGGGCTGTCGAGTAGGGAAGCATGGAGTACTCCGCGGTCAACCACCCTCCGGTCACCCCCTGCTCCTTCATCCACCGCGGCACCCCTTCCTCTATACTTGCCGCGCAAAGAACCTGGGTGCGGCCAAACGAAATGAGTACGGAGCCCGAGGCCTGGGGTGCTATCCCGGTCTGAAAAGTGATTTCCCTGAGTTTATCGGGAGATCTGTTATTGGAACGTATGCGAGCGGTCATGAAGGCGGAGACTTCACGTTGCCGGCACGAAGAGCAAGAAGATCCTCGATTTATCTCGCCACAGGGTTATCCCTGATCGGTTGATGTGCGGAGAAGGCAGGCAGGACCTTCTCCCTTACCATTCTGGCCATGGCGGGATCACCGGAGTGTTCATAGGTGGAGGCAGCAATGAACCCCACACGAGATGCCTCGTCAAACTGACCGCACTCCGCAAGCGCCGCAGCGTAGGTCAGGAGAAAAAGAGGTACCTGGGCATTGGTGGAATCCACAATTTGCTTTGAAAGCACCACTGCTTCCCGTCCATTACGAACACCTGAGTCGGGATGAGTTGCAAGTAGCCAAGCAAGAGCCCTCTGGCCTTGAAGGTCGCCGGGATCAATCTGCATCGAAATACGGTAGACCTGCGCAGCTCTTCCAGGATCTCCATTCATGAGAAGTGCCGCGGCAAGGTTCCTAGCCGCACCGGTTGTTGCCCTGACCTGAAGGGATTGCTGAAAACCCTGGATAGCCTCCTGACGACGCCCCATTTTCAAGAAGGTCAGCGCCATGTCGTTATAGGCCTCGGCATTGGAGGGGCGAAGGCTAATGGCCTCGGAAAACTCTTTCAGGGCCTCGGGAAGTTTCCCCTGAGCATCCAATGTGCAGGCATAATTATGGCGGGATTTCCAGCTGGTCGGATTTCGAGCCAGCGTTGCCGGGAAAAAATATTCCCCGGAAGCCCACTGGGGCAACTGAAGGAGGGTGATCACTGTCCAGAACGTTGGAATAACAAGGCCAAACAGGAGTGCATTGATCCATCGAAGCCTGCAAAGGAGCAACGCAAAGGCAAACGCGGGACCGAGCATGCCGAGATAGAGATACCTGTCGCTGACTGTGGAAACGACCTGAAAGTTGAAGGGGATGAGCCCCAAGGTGGGCAGGACACCGACAATCATCAGGGAAAAAGGAAACAGGTAGGGCCTGAGTCTCTTGACCAGTGAAAAAGCTAGAAACACACCTGCCGGCACAAGCCAACTCCAGTAAAGAACACCCGCTGCCAGCATCGCGTTCGGTGAACGTCCGTAATCAGCGCACAGCCCCCAAGGTTCCGTAGGCCATAGCAGTTTCCAGAGATAAAAAGTAATGGCATCGCCGGCGACCAGAGGCCTTGCCCAAAGAGGCACCAACGAACGGGCTAGTTCGGCGGCTGGTTGCGCCTTGGAAGTCATCATGACCTCCAGCACGGCGATGATAAACCACGGGATCAACCAGAGTAACGGTTTGAGCGGACGCTTCCTGACACTCAGCAACCAGTAACCGCAGAGAAGCGCCAGCGCCGGAGTGACAACGCTTCCCGGCTTGGAACCGAAGGCCAGAAGCAGAAGAAGAGATGATCCGGCATAACGAAGCCAGCACCCCTTATCGGAAGAAGGCCTGTCCAGCCAAGAAAGGAAGAGAGCCAGCGAGGCGAGTGAAAAAGCTCCTCCCAAAAGGTCACGGAGCCCGGAAACCCAGGCAACGGTCTCGACCTGGATCGGGTGAAGCCCGAAAGCAAGAGCTCCCGCAGTCGATGCCCAGAGAACCCTGGAGGATGAAACTGATCCCTGGGAATAGCTTGCTCCGAGCAACCTTCGGAGGATCAGGAACACCATGGCCGTGGAGAGCAGATGAATCAGTAAATTCGTCCCGTGAAAAAGCGCGGCGTTGATGGGACCGAAGCTGATACTCGTTCCGGCAAGAACACGCGAAAGTGCAACAAGAGCCGCCCAGACCGAGTAGGTAACAGGAATATAAAGTTGCTGGAAGGGGCCCTTCCAAAAAATCAGCACACTCTCCCACGAGAGCGGCGCATAAAGCGGGTTCCTATGAATGTTGGTGTCGTCGTCCCAGAACGGGAGAAAATGAAAATCCAAAACCTCCGAATAGACACACCCGACAACTATCAGCAGCAGGGAAAGTAAAACTTTGGGAAGCCATGGCCTCGAAGAAATCGCGCCAAAAAACACTCGTAGTCCGCTCATGTTTGTCCGGAGATCCATACAGTCGGGAGTGTTCTGTTGGCGAGCACGCGTTCCTCGATGTCATGCGAACCGTGGGTTGGGGCCGGATCGGGAAAAGCAATGAAATCGGCAAGAGCACCCCTGGAAAGCTCCCCCAACCTTCCTGATCTGCCCAAGGCGGTCGCAGGAGCGGTCGTGACCATCTTCACAATCTCGGCAGGTTCCAATTCGGGGAATGCCATGGCCATGGATCTCATCTCGGCAAACATATTAAGGTCTTGATTGCTTGCCAGGCTGTCTGTTCCCAACAAAAGAGGAATATTGTTTTGGCGGAAGAACTGCAGATCAAACGGAGGGCGTTTAAAAAAGGCGTGGGTTCTCGGACAATGAACAACGGGATACGCCCCCGGCATTTTTCCCATCAATTGACGATCCGCTTCGCTAAGATGATTCATGTGAACCAGGATCGTGCCCTTCGGCACCAATCCACCGCCCACGACCGCCTGAACGGGAGTTGTCCCACGGCAATCGTCCATGGAACGGCCGATTGATCGGAGAAACTCATAAAGAGCCCCCTCCCCCGAAGTGAACATCTCCATTTCTTCATCAGATTCCGCAAGGTGCGTGCAGAGAGGCAGGTGATATTGACGGGCATACTGGGAGGAGAGTTCATAGAGCTCTCGGGAGACCGTGTAGGGGGCGTGGGGAGAGATTCCGAATCCACCGCTCTCATTGGCAGCTTTACCCGCTTCCACAAAAAACTGGATAGCCCCCGCCAACGCCTCGGAGGATTGCAGACGGGTTCGTATATCCATGACCTCCAGAAACCACCAGACCCTCATCGGCGACTCTGGCAGCAAGGGGACCAGTTCGGGAAAGCTTTCTATATTCAATACTGTGGTGCATCCCCATCTGCGTAATTCCTTCAATCCATCCCCGATGGAATCGAGATAATCCCTGGTCTCGAGCGAGCGCCTCACAGCGTTGAGTCGCTGGATCCAACCGGAGAATGAGGATCCTCCAAAAAGAGCCCCCCTCATCATTGTGTAATCGAGATGACAATGGGCATTGATCAGACCCGGCATCAGGATCACATCCCCCAAATCCACCCTGACCGACGTGGAATGCTCGGCAAGAAGATCGGACCATCTGCCGACATCAATGATCTCACTTCCCAGAACTGCAAGTGCCCCGTCTTCGATCGGTTTTGAAGCCATCGGAAGAATGGTACGGGCACGATAGAGTTTTATCTCGCGAGGTACTGACATGATGCGCGGAGTAGGCGCTATTCCTACTTTGGGAGATTCCCTTTGGCTATGGGACGAGCAGCCGCAACCACAAGGTTGCAGAGCTCCCGACAGATCAGGGGGATCCTGTCTGCAGGCAGGGCATCCAGCGACAACTTCGATGAGGGAAGAGTTTCAATCGGCTGGCCCGGTTCCATATCCCAGAGAATCGTCCGCATGCATCCTCCCTCGGAGGTGCAGCATTTTCGCACAAGATCACCGGCCTGATCCGGCTTGAGCAACTGCGTGATGCGGTACATGCCCGTCTGACGATCCAGCGTCTGCCGAAGACTCGTGATGCCGAGGGAACCCTTGAGATAAGATAGCCAAAGACCAAGGGCAGATGGGTAGAAATACTCCATCGCCAACTCCATCTCCTCAATGGAGGAGAGTTTCAAAACCCATCCCCGACGCAGGTTGGGAGCAGTTTTAAGCGGACGAAAATTTCCTGAGACATCGTAACGGGCGATCTCCCTCGCGTCAGAGGGCAAGGAAAAGCACTCCAAACCATCTTTCCCCGAATCACCCGCATGACGAAAAGAGAAATCATTCCCGAGAAGGATTTCCCCGATCAAGAAACGACCCGAATCAAGCGACGCCGCGAGTAGCTCACGGCATGTGGAGGGGACCTTGAGCATTCGCCCCCGGAACCCGTTTACAGGTGTTTGCGGCGCTTCACGTGAAGCTGCGCGAGGGACTTGAGAAGTGATGACTGCACGAAGGCAAGTTCCTCACCTGCAAGGGCCTTTTCGGCGATTTCTTTCTGTGCACGGGCCACGGCTTCCTCCGCGGCTTTTTCATCAATATCAGCCTCTGTCACCGCCATGTCGGTCATGACGGAAACACGGTCCGGCAACACCTCCAGAAATCCGCTACCCACTGCAAGAACGCGCTCCTCCCCGTCCTCCGTCGTAAAACTGAGTTCGCCGGGGTGAATCTCGGTCATCAGCGGCATATGCTCGGGCAGAATGCCCAGCAATCCCTCTATCCCAGGCACCGTGACCATCCGGGCTTCGCCCGAAAAGGTCCGTGCCTCAGGAGTGACGATCTCGAGGTGGAGTGAAGCCATCTTAGGAGTTTGCGGAAGCCGCGATTACCTGATCAATGCCACCCTTCATGTAGAAATCACCTTCCGGAACCTCATCGAGTTTACCCTCGAGGATCTCCTTGAAACCGCGGATCGTTTCGGCGATGGCGACATACTGCCCCTTGGAACCGGTGAAGATTTCAGCAACGTGAAACGGCTGGCTGAGGAAGCGCTGTATCTTGCGGGCGCGGTAAACGGTGAGCTTATCCTCTGGGGAAAGCTCATCCATACCAAGGATCGCGATGATGTCCTGCAGATCCTTGTAGCGCTGAAGCACCTTCTGGACACCACGTGCAACACCGTAGTGCTCATCGCCGACAATCTCGGGCGCCAGCGCCTTGGAGGTCGAAGCGAGAGGATCGACGGCGGGATAAATTCCAAGCTCGGCGATGGACCGCTCGAGCACGATCGTGGAGTCGAGGTGGGCAAACGTATTTGCGGGTGCTGGATCAGTCAGATCGTCCGCGGGAACGTAGACCGCTTGGAAGGAAGTGATTGATCCATCCTTCGTGGAGGTGATGCGCTCCTGAAGGTTACCCATTTCAGCAGCGAGGGTCGGCTGGTAGCCGACAGCGCTCGGCGTACGGCCAAGCAGCGCGGAGACCTCGGAACCGGCCTGGGAGAAACGGAAGATGTTGTCGACGAAGAGGAGCACGTCCTGATGCTTCTCATCACGGAAGTACTCCGCCATGGCAAGTGCGGTGAGCGCAACGCGGAGACGGGCTCCGGGAGGCTCGTTCATCTGGCCGTAGACCAGCCCCACCTTGGATCCCTCCTCGAGGAAGATAAAGTTGCCATCGGCATCCTTGACGGGATGGCCCTTCTCGTCCTTCTTCACCGCGATGACTCCGGACTCGATCATTTCGCCGTAGAGATCGTTACCCTCACGGGTACGCTCACCCACACCGGCGAAGAGGGAGTAACCACCGTGGCCCTTGGCAATGTTGTTGATGAGCTCCATGATGACGACGGTCTTGCCGACGCCGGCACCGCCGAAGGCGCCAACCTTGCCACCCTTGGTGAAGGGGCAGATTAGGTCGATGACCTTGATACCTGTCTCGAGGACCTGAGCCTTGGTGTCCTGATCGACAAGCGGAGGTGCATGACGATGGATGGGAAGGGTCTTGTCGGCCTTCACGGGACCACGCTCATCGCAGGGTTCGCCAAGCACGTTGAAAATGCGTCCAAGAACCCCTTCGCCAACCGGTACGGAAATTGGCTTGTCAAGGGAACGGATCGGCATGCCACGCTTGAGTCCCTCGGTGGAGGACATGGCGATTGCGCGGACCCAGTTCTCACCGAGGTGCTGCTGCACCTCAAGCGTCACCTTGGCTGGTTTGCCATCGATGGTGTAATCGACCTCGAGGGCGTCGTAGATCTTGGGCAGTTTGCCCTCCTTGGTGTTGAACTCGGCATCGATGACCGGGCCGATGATTTGAACGATGGTGCCTGTGTTGCTCATGAGAGTGGGTTGGTTTGTTTGGGAAGTGGGTTAGGCCAGCGCCATCTGGGCGGTGGTGATTTCGAGGAGTTCCGTGGTGATGCTGGCCTGACGGGCCTTGTTGTATTCCAGCGTGAGATCCTTCACGAGGCTCTTCGCGTTGTCGGTGGCGCTCTTCATCGCGACCATACGGGCACTCTGCTCCGAGGCACGGGCGTCGAGGATCATCTGGAAGACGGTGAAATGGAAGTAATAGGGAAGCACCGCATTAAGCACCTCGTCGGAGTCTGGCTCAAACAGGAACTGGGCACCGGCAGCCTTGTCATCGTGGTCGTGTCCCGCGGCCGTTTCCTTGGAAATTGGAAGAAGAGGAACGAGGACAGGCTTCTGGGTCAGCGTGTTGACGAATTTGGGATAAAGAACGGATACCTCATCGACTTCGCCGGAAAGAAACTTATCCAGGCAAAACTTTGAGATGGCCTTCGTCTGCAGGAAGGTGGGGCTGTCTGGCAACTGGAAGTCAGCAATCATGTTCCTGCCTGTACGGGCGAGGAAGGAGGCCCCTTTCTTGCCGGAGGAAACGAATTCGGTAATCGAAACATCCAAGGCAGATGCCTCGCGGAGAACGTTGGTGTTAAGGGCGCCGCAAAGTCCCTTGTCGGAAGTCACGAGCAACACAAGTTTCTTCTTCACCGGCCGCGCCTCGAGCAGGGGATGGGCGTTTTCACTAACCAGATCCCGCAGCGAAACAAGCACGCGGTTGAGAACTTCCGAATAAGGATGCCCCGCCAGTGCCGCCTGCTGCGCTTTACGCATCTTGGAGGCGGCGACCATCTGCATCGCCTTGGTGATCTGGGCGGTGTTCTTGACCGACTTGATACGTCGGCGGATGTCGCGGGTGTTTGCCATGGAGTGCTAGGGTTCCCCTGCTGCTTCTTTCCTTGGTTTCTTAGCGGAAGATAACCTTAAACTCATCGACGGCAGTCGTGAGTTCCTTCTCGATCTCGGCATCGACTGCACCCTTCTTCAGGATGGAGGCGAGCACACCCTGCTTGCGGGTGTTGAGGAAATCGGTGAGCTGCTTCTGGAAATCCTTCACGCGCTCAACGGGGATGGCATCGTAGTATCCCTTCTGCATGGCCCATAGGATGGCAACCTGTAGCTCCACGGCTTGGGGATTGTACTGCTGTTGCTTGAAGAGCTCCACGATGCGCTGTCCGCGGTCGAGTTGGGCCTTTGTGCGGGCATCCAGATCGCTGCCGAACTGGGCAAAGGCGGCGAGTTCACGGAACTGGGCGAGATCGCCCTTGAGCTTTCCTGCGACCTGCTTCACCGCCTTGATCTGCGCTGCGGATCCGACGCGGGAAACCGAGAGACCAACCGAGATGGCCGGACGGATACCCTGATAGAAAAGATCGGTTTCGAGGTAGATCTGACCATCAGTGATCGAGATCACGTTGGTCGGAATGTAGGCGGAAACGTCACCCGCCTGGGTCTCGATGATCGGCAAAGCGGTCAGGGAGCCGTTACCGGCCTTCTTGCTCAGACGAGCGGAACGTTCGAGAAGGCGGCTGTGGAGATAAAAAACGTCGCCGGGATACGCCTCGCGGCCGGAAGGGCGCTTGAGAAGCAGGGAGACCTGACGGTAGGCAACGGCGTGCTTGGAAAGATCGTCGAAAACGATCAATGCATCCATGCCATTATCCATGAACCACTCACCCATGGAGGCTCCGGCAAAGGGAGCGAGGTACTGGTTGGTGGCACTATCCGAAGCAGGTGCTGAGACGATGATGGTGTCGCGAAGCGCATCGTTGGATTCAAGAATGTCAACGACGCGCGCGATGTTGGCATTCTTTTGACCGATTCCAACGTAAATGCTGTAGACCGGACGGAAAGAGGGATCTCCGGAAGCCTCACCGGCACGGTTGATTTTGGCCTGATTGATGATCGTGTCGATCGCGATCGTGGTCTTGCCCGTTGCACGGTCACCGATGATGAGCTCACGCTGGCCACGGCCAATGGGAATCATCGCATCGACGGACATGATGCCGGTTGAGAGGGGTTGACTGACGCTCTGGCGCTTGATGATGCCGGGAGCAATCTTCTCCACGGGATAGAAGGTCTTCGACTGAATCGGACCCTTTCCATCGATCGGTTGGCCGAGCGCATCGACGACGCGTCCGAGAAGTTCCTTCCCGACGGGCACCTGAAGAAGACGCCCCGTCCCCTTGACTTCATCACCCTCGGAAATGGAGGTGTAGTCACCGAGCACGATTGCCCCAACCTCGGTCTCCTCAAGATTGAGGGCCAGTCCGTAGACTCCACCCGGAAATTCAAGCATCTCGTTGAGCATGACTCCACCAAGGCCTTCGATACGGGCGACACCGTCACCGATCTCACGGACGGTGCCGACATTGGATTTCGTGACGTTCGAGTTGGAGAGTCCGTCGATCTTCGCTTCGAGTTCTTGCAGGAGGTTGCTCATGATGTGTGGGTGTTAAGAGGAAGGTGTTTTGGGTGATTATTAATGATGTGTCAGGAAACAAGGGCATTCAGTCGGGAGATCACTGTGGCATCCCAGACTTCACTGCCGAGACGGATGCGGGATCCGCCGATCAGGGAAGGATCCACCTTGGTCTCCAGAGAGACGACGCCGCCGTCACGTTTTTCAAGCGACTTTAGAACGGAGCCGCGCGTCGATTCGTCGACCGGCACAGCGCTCTCGATCAAGGCGCGGTGCTTCTCCAACTCAAGACGGATCAGCTTGGTATATTCTTTGAGAATCTGCAGGGAATGCCGTGGTGCGGACTTGATGAGCAGATCGGCGATTGAAAGTGCCTTACTCGCATCCGGGCGACCCGAGTCATCAAGGGCGGATTCAAAAAGCTCGCGGGCCTGGCGGCGTGCATCCTTGGGAATCTGCATGATCGTCGTCGGTTACGTAGGGATTTACTTGAAAATCAGGCGGCGAGGTCCTTGGCGGCCTCTTCGCTCAGACGCTTCTGATCCTCGGGGGTGAGCACCTTGCCTGCAACCTTGGCCGTGGTCTTGACGACCAGCGAAACCATCTCGCGTTTGACTTCATCTACCATGAGATTGCGCTCTGAGGTGATTTCGTGACGGGCACGCTCGACAATGGCAGCCGAGTCCTTGACGGCTTTCTCCATCTGCTGCTGGGAGAAGGCCTCGTTGTTCTTGCGAGACTCCTCGAGCAGGAGTTGTGCGTCATCGTTGGCCTTGCGGAGAATTTCCTGATAGCGAAGCTCGGCCTCGGCCAACTGCTTCTTGATCTTTTCCGCATTGAGTTGGCTCTCCTCGATGCGCTTGCGGCGCTCGTCGAGGATCTTAAGCAACGGACCGAAGGCGTACTTGTTGAGAACGAAGTAAATGATGAGAAAGAGAACCAACTGGGCGATGAAGTGCGGCCAATCGACTCCGAATTTGCTTAGGATTTCAGTGAACATCTGCTGGTTGATTCTCTCTTGGTAAATATCTTGGTAAAAGATCTATACCGCCTCCGGATGGAGGCGGTATAGGATCGAAATTTTACATTCCGCGGAAAGCCTGGATCAGACCGAAGATCGCGATTGCTTCGGCCAACGCGATTGTCAGCAGACCAATGAGCAGAACCTTAGGCAGGGTGCCGGGGTTACGGCCGATCGCCTCGACCATGCGGGCCCCGATCAGACCGATTCCGATTGCGGATCCGGCACCGGCAACACCGAGGGTGAAACTGCCGGTGACGGTGTTAAGGGAGGTCAGCGCTTCGGCAAGCATTGGGATAATCATAATGGTTGTGTTGTTTTGGGTTGTGTTGTTTTCGATTTGCCGTCCACGTCCTGCATGGTCCCGACAATCAAAAGTGATGATGATCAGTGTTCCTCGTGAGTGGTTGAGAGCTGGAGGTAGACTAGGACTAGGAGCGTGAAGACCATCGCCTGAAGGAGGCCCACCAGCAGTTCCATGAAGTAGAAGGGAATGGGAACGATGCAGCTCAGGACATTGCTTAGCCACTCGGGGGCATGAAAAATATGCCCGATGCTGATCATCGTGCCGAGAAGGTTCTCACCGGCGAAAATGTTACCGTAGAGACGCAGGGAAAGTGAGACGGGGCGGATCAGGATTGAGAGTACTTCCAACACGCCGATAAAAAGGAAAAGCGGGACCAAAAGAATGAGAATGGGACCTGTCATCCCCCCCTTTACCCCGAATAGTTCCTTGATAAAGGCAACGGGACCGGTCACCTGCATGGTCCAGTAGAACCAAAGGACCATCGAGACCACGGACATTGCGATCGTCATGTTCATGTCGGCGGTGCCGGGACGAAGCAGCGGGGTCTGCAAGGAACTCAACGACAGGAATCCATCCTTTACCCCCCAACCAATCGAACCCACTCCGGGAAGAAGCCCGAACCAGTTCGAGATCAAAATGAAGATGAAGAGGGTTCCCAAGAGACCGAACGACTTGCGGGTCATCTTGTCACCGAGAATACCCTCAACTGCACCGTAAAACCCCTCGACGACCGCCTCGAGAAAGTTTTGTCCGGATCCGGGAATGATCTCGATCTTGCGGGTACAGGAGCGGACGATCCACATGATCACACCAAGGACGATGGCCGTGACCAAAATAGAATTCGTCAACCATGCCAGAAACGAGTGCGTGAGGAACTCGGGAGTCTCTGCAGAGAGTTCTGCGCTGGCGATGAGTGATGCTGAAAAAACCATGATTGTGGAACATTTTCCCCGAAAAGAGGAACAAAGATCTCACTCAAGGAAACGATGGATGGCAAGCGCTTTTTGGCGGGCTTGTGAAATTTTTCACAAACAAAGCCTCAGCAGTCTGAATAAACGAAAACCTCTTCCCACGCACGATACAACAACCTCTCCAGGAAGCTGAAATCAAGGTTTGGAAGCTTGAAAAAAGGAGGTTTCAAGAAACTTTGAAATCTTGGCATCCGGCTTGTACTCATCGAATGCAGCGTCGTTCATCAGCTCCCTGAACACCCTCTGGGGAAAGCACTCCTTGGCTCGTTGCAGAAAAATAACCGCATTCGAGGGAGACTTGTTTTGGAGGGAGGCAAGGGCCGCACCCAACGCCTCTTCTCCAGTCATGGAAGTGACCGATGCCAGGGAGGGCAATTCCTTGGCAGGTTGGTTTTGAAGCCTTGTCAGGACTTCCCTTGAGGCAAGCAATGAGAACTGTTCATCGGGATTCGACCGCAGGATCGCCCTGTGATAAAGATCCGCGGCCGTGCGGTAACTCCCATGCTGACGCTGCATGTCCCCCCACTGCCTGTAAATAGCCGGGGACATTGGGTGAGTCGTTGCGTAATGACGGAGTTCCGATTCAGCCGTCACCATCGGGTCTGTCATTTGCTCGGAGCCATTTTTTCCCTTTTCTGACTCATCCAGTGAAATAAGTGCCAGGAGGACCTTCGCTTCGGCATCCATTTCGTTTTTTGAAACGGCGTGTTGCAGTGATTCTTTGGCAAGGGCGACTTCACCCGCTTTCAAGGCCGAATAGCCCACAAGATAGTCGATTCCCGGCAGCGAGGGCTGGCTCTCCTGTGCTTTTTGAAACACAGAGAAAGCCTTTCTGAAGCTCCCCTCGCCCATTTCCTTGAATCCCGAATCCACAAGGGTCTCCGATTCAGCTGTCGGAACGACTTCCTCGAACTTTGGGACAACTTCTGCCAAGCGAGCCGAGGCCGCGGACTTTTTTCCGGCAAGGAATCCAACGGCACCGACAACACCCGCCGATAGAATAAGGCAGGAAACGACAAAGAACCTCTCGGCATTCCACCCTCTCGAGCGACCTCTTCCACGGGACCTTCCCCTACTCCCCTCCTTGGAATCACGTTTGCCGAAGCTTAAAAGTCCGAAACCGGAGCGGCGACTTGACCTGCGACGCCGTCTTGGATGCTGAAGACCCTCGGAACTCCCGGAGGAAAGGGGAGTTCCCTCAATGCGATCAACCCCCTCGGGCAAAACGACTGGTTGTCTCTCTTCCGAAGATTCAGACGCATTCATTGAGGAAACTGATTGAGGGAAAAGTTGGGGGGTGGGAACCGGAAGGCACGCTCAGACAATGCAAAGCATATTCATCATATCCATAAGAATCGTGGTTGGTACGATTTTTTTGTTTCCGATTTGCGGACACCTGCAACTCCTAGTATTGAATACATTCTTCTGTGCCGATTTTCCCGGTGTAAACGGGACGGAACAGCCAACAACCAACACATCCCTTACTCGCACCATGAGCAACGTCCCAAAAGTTTTCGTCGCAGATCCCGTCTCCACCCGCGGAGTCGAAGCCCTTGCCGAGGGAGGAGTTGTTGAGGTCGTGGTGAAAACGGGCCTCAAGGAAGAGGAGTTGATCAAGATCATCCCCGAGTTTCATGGACTGGTCGTCCGTAGCCAGACAAAGGTCACCCCCGCCGTATTCGCGGCTGCAAAGAACCTCAAGGTAGTGGGTCGAGCCGGTGTCGGCATCGATAATGTGGACGTGGAGGCCGCCACGAAGCATGGCGTCATTGTGATGAACGCACCGGGTGGAAACACCATCTCGACTGCCGAACATGCTTTCTCACTCATGCTCGCAACCGCCCGCTATATTCCGCAAGCCGACGCCAGCATGAAGGCAGGCAAGTGGGATCGTAAGAAATTCGAGGGAGTGGAGCTGCACGGCAAAACCATAGCTATCCTTGGCATGGGTCGTATTGGAACCGAGGTTGCCCGCCGGGCCATTGCTTTCGGAATGAAGGTGCTTGCCTACGATCCCTACATCTCTGCCAGCAAGGCAAAGTCACTGCAAATCGAGGTTGTTGAGAAAGTGGACGACCTCCTTCCCCATGCCGACTTCATCACCGTGCACATGCCCCTGACGGAGGAAACCAAGCACATGATCGGCCGCAAGCAGCTTCCCTTGCTCAAGAAAGGTGTCCGCATCGTCAATTGCGCCCGAGGCGGCCTCATCGATGAGGAGGTTCTTGCAGAGGGTCTCAAGAGCGGCCAGATCGGAGGTGCAGCCCTCGATGTCTTCGAGGTGGAACCCCTCCCTGCCGAGTGGCCGTACCGCGACGTGCCGAACCTAGTCCTCACCCCTCACCTTGGGGCATCCACGGCAGAGGCTCAGGAGTTGGTCGGAATCGAAATCGCCGAAGCAGTTCGCGCCACCCTTCTCCACGGTGAGATCCGCAACTCGGTCAACATGCCGAACATTGACGCCAAGACCATCTCCACACTCGGACCTTGGATCGAACTCGGCGGCAAGCTCGGACTCTTCCTGGCACAGGTAGCCCCTAAACGCGCCGAAAAGCTCCAGATCCGCTACAGCGGCCGCCTTGTCGATCTGGATCTGACGGCTGTCACCCGCTCTCTTATCACGGGATTCCTGCGTCACACGCACGGAGGCGATGTCAACCCCGTCAATGCTCCCGCCATTCTTGCCAACCTCGGTCTTGAAGTGATCGAGACACGTCAGAGCGAGGCCGGGGAATTCACCGACCTAATCGAGGCCACCATCACCCAGGACGGCGTGACGGCTTCCGTCGGGGGAACCCTCTATGGCTCGAAGCCACGAATCGTCACGATCAACGGCCGATTTGTCGAGGGCGCTCCCTCCGGCTTCATCCTGCTTCTCGAGAACCGTGATCGTCCGGGCATCGTCGGTCATCTCGGCACCATCCTTGGGCAAAGCAACGTCAACATCGCCAGCATGTCCCTTAGTCGCAATGAAGTCGGCGGACAGGCGATCACCCTGCTGAATCTAGATTCCGCACCGGACGAGGCGTTGCTCACCAAGATTACCTCCGACGCCGACATCTCGACCGCGAAGGTCATTCGCCTCTAGGCTTCACTCCTTAATCCATGGGAGATTCTTCGGCCCTGATTCTCGCAGGAGATCTGGGAGGAACAAATTTCCGCGTCGCCGTCTTCAGCGACGACGCGGAGATGACTCGCCTGCACTTTCAGAAATTCCGTAGCGCCGATCATTCCTCGATCGAGGAAATGGTCGGATTGTTTCTGAAGAACCTTTCGTTGGAATCACCGCTAAAGACGGCCTGCTTCGGTGTTCCCGGCCCTAATATCAGCGGAGTTGTCACGGCAAGTAACCTTGGCTGGAAGATCGAGATCAACGCCCTGCCCAAACTCATCGGCGTTCCCCGCGTCGAGGTGCTCAACGATCTGGAGTCGACCGCCTACGGAATCGAGGCACTCCGTCAGACCGATCTAGCTCCCCTGCAGGCGGGCTCAGGCTCCCATGCCGGCAATCAATGCGTCATCGCCCCCGGCACGGGACTCGGCGAGGCCGGGCTCTTCTGGGATGGCAAAAGGCATACACCTTGGGCCTGCGAGGGAGGTCATGCCGACTTCGCCCCCACCGACGAACTCCAGCATGCCCTCCTCACGTTCCTTCGAGAAGAGTACGGCAGGGTCAGCTTCGAGCGTGTTGTTTCAGGCATGGGGATTGACAACATCTACCGCTTTCTGAGGGAAACCGGCCGTGGCACGGAGAACCCCGTCGTCGCGAAGGAAATGCTGGAGCAGGATCCCGCAGCTGTCATTGACAAGCATGCGTCTGATGGATCTTGCCCGCTTTGTCGCTCGACCATGGATCTCTTTGTTCAGGCACTTGGAGCCGAGGCCTCCAATCTCGCCTTGAAAACCATGGCCACCGGCGGTGTTTACCTCGGAGGAGGCATTCCTCCGAAAATCCTCCCGCTTCTGCGCAGGCCGTTATTCTTGGAGAGCTTCCTTAGCAAGGGACGCCTCAGGCCACTCTTGGAGACAATGCCGATCAACGTCGTCCTGAATGACGAGACGGCGCTTCTCGGATCCGCGAGGAATGCCCTCAGGATGCTGGAGCGGTAGGGTTACCCAACCACTCAGGAAACTTTCCTGAGATGGCTCGGCAGGATTCCGAGTTGCTCCCGGTACTTGGCAATGGTTCTTCGGGCCACCTTCAGTCCCCTCTCCTCCAACTCCGTCACGATATCCTGATCACTGAGGGGTGATCTGGTTGATTCACGATCGACCATCTCGCGGATCGCGACCTTCACCATCTCGTTGCTGACCGTTGATCCGTCGGAGTTTTGAAACCCGGGGGTGAAAAAGTATTTCATCTCGAAGAGTCCCTGAGGCGTCTCCATGTATTTTCCGGAAACCGTGCGGCTCACCGTGGTGACATGTAGCCCCACGGCATCAGCCACCTGTGCCATGATCAGTGGTTTCAGAGCACTTGCTCCCCTGCGGAAAAACTCCTCCTGCCGGGCAACAATCTCATTGCCGATGGCAAGCAGGGTCTGCTGGCGTTGCTGAAGACTGCGGAGGAAAAAACGCGCCCCCTTGATCTTTTCGCGAAGATAGAGCAGCACCTCCTCGTTCTGCCCGCGTTCGGCAAGCAACTCCTTGTACTCATTGCTGATCCTGAGCCGGGGGAGATCATCCTCGTTGAGCCGGACTAAAAATCCTTCCTCATCCCCCTCACCGCTTGTTTTGGGAATGACGATCAGATCCGGAATAACGCCTTCTTCATCCGCCATCGCAAAGGGGCGACCGGGATTGGGTTCCAGGGATGCAATATGCCTGGCTGCCGCGGTGACATCCTCCAAGGGAACATGCAGGTCACGGGCAATCTCATCGTAGCGGTGTCGCGCCAACTGGGAGAGATGATGCCTCAGGATTCTAGCTGCGAGCCCATTGGATTCTCCCTTCCTCGAGAGTTGAAGAAGCAGACAGTCACCAAGATCGGTGGCCGCCACTCCGGGAGGCTCAAAGTCACGGACCTTTTTCAGCACAGCCTCGAGTGTTGGCTCACTCACACCCCCGATGGTGGCCAGATCCTGAACCGGCACCCTTAAATAACCATTCTCTTCCAAGCTGCCGGCGATCAATTCGACCAGACGATACTCCTCGGTAGAATAGCCTGTCGCTTGCTCCAGGATGTAACTCCGTAGCGTCGGACGCGAAACTTGGGATTCAAAGAGAAACCTGCGACGTTCCTCGTCATCGGCGGAGTAGATGGGGCGGGCGGCTGTCTGGGGCAAATAATCACGCCATTCGTCCTGCAGGGAGAACTCATTTGATTCGCTCCCATTTCTCTCCGATACACCCTGCTCGGAATCCTCCGCACCATCGACACCTCCATCATCACTAACACCAGGGGAATCCTCCTCAAGAAGTGGATTGGCAGCCAGTTCCGAGGCCACCAGTTGTCTCAATTCGGCAACAGGAGCCTGAAGAAGCTGCAGACTCTGCTGCATTTGCGGCGAGAGCGTCTGCTGCTGGGACACCCCAACGCTGAGTTCCATTCCGACCATGCTTTATTATCAGATTCGGAACCTATACAAACAAGCAACTTTTAGGCCAGTTTTGCTGAAAACTTTCATTTAACTCACAATACCCTTTTAAAAAACCCTACGCTACTGGACATGAAGAATGAACGAACTATGTTGTGAGATCAGGCAACCAGCTCACAAAGGAGGCGAATTTTATCATGACCATCACCAAGATTGCGGCGATCGTTGCACTTGCAGCGGCCACCCTTAGCCTCGGAGCATGCTGCCACAAGCAGTGCTGCCAGAAGCCCTGCCCTTCGAAGACCAAGTAACCTTCTCGTGGTTTTCGGGAAACCACACGGTTCCCTTTTTTCAAAGACCGGGTCGCGTCATGCGATCCGGTCTTTTTTTATGATCGGGTATTATTGCGGCCTGCTCACAAAGGAACTCCCCTTCATCAGGAATCTCCAAGGGTAATCGGCGGCAACAGTTATTCCGATCCTGGTTGAGACAGCAATATCGGGTGCTACGGAGGGAAATCTCAGCACCCACTTTGAATCCCTCAATGGATCGACTCCATGCTGCGCTCCGTTAATGCCCATGGCCTGGGTAAGTTTCGCGGGACCATTGCAGAGTTGATTGAGAGTCCTGCCATTCCGTCTTCCCTGCATGAGTTCCAGTCCTCCAAGGGGTTGGATCGCCCTGATCAGCACGAACCCTTCCCTTTTCCCCTTTACGAGAAAGTTCAACATCCAGTGCATTCCGTAGTTCAGATAGACATAGGCTGTGCCTGCCCGATTGATTGACACAAACTCACGCGCACTGGGTCGCCTCCAGGTATGGCAGGCCGGATCACCCTGCGCATCATACGCCTCTGTCTCCACGATCACACCCGAGGTATCGCGGAATCCAAGCGTGCACCCTATCAATCCCTTTGCGCAGATCACGGGGTCCTGCCGGAAGAAGTCGATTCCGATGGGAGTATTCCCTCTCACCGGCTCACAGACCCGTGGGATGGTCGAGAAAGCTCCAGGGCAGACCTGTCTTCTCCGAAAGATGGGCAGCCAGAGCCTTCACCCCGAAGGTCTCGGTCGCATAGTGACCACCATAGAAAAGATTCACACCCAGTTCCTCGGCGGCCGTATAACTCCAATGCGGCCCCTCCCCGGTGACAAAGGCATCGACGCCCAGGGCGGCGGCGCGAGCCACTTCACTTCCAGCTGCTCCGGTAACCACCAGAACACTCTTGATTTGATCGGGACCTCCGCAAGCCATGTGCACCTCCCCTCCGACAGCGCCCGAGAGCAGGGACAAAAAAGCATCCCTTGTCGTCATCCTCTTCACCTTTCCCACCACTCCAACGCTCTGCCCCTTCATCTCCAGAGCGGGCTTCACATCGCTGAGTCCCAGAGCCTTGGCGAGCAGCACATTGTTTCCTAGCTTAGGGTGAAGATCGAGAGGGAGGTGGGAACTGTAAAGAGCAAGATCACGACCTAGCGCCCCCTTCAGCTTCCGATACTGGGCCCCCGTGACGGTTTGCACCCCGTTCCAGAAAAGCCCGTGGTGAACGATCAAGAGCGTTCCAGGGACCTTGGAGGCCTCCAGGATCACCTGCTCGCAGGCATCCACAGCCGCAACGATCCTCGAGACCCCCCCCGAATTAGCGATCTGCAGGCCGTTTACGGCCCCGGGATAGTCATTGATCTCCCCCGACCGCAGGAGGTTGTCCATTGCCGAGACCAGCGATTCGAGGGGAAATAAGGAGGATTTGGATCGTTTCATGGGAAAAGTTTTTTTACCTGAGAGTGCAAAAGAAGTTTTTCCCCGACCCATCCTCAGGTAGCAAGGTTAGATGTTACGCACAGGAATCGTCGGTCTCCCGAACGTTGGTAAATCAACCCTCTTCAATGCCCTCACCCGGAGCCGCAAGGCCGAGGCGGCAAACTTCCCCTTCTGCACCATCGAACCGAATGTCGGCGTGGTGAACGTGCCCGACGCCCGCCTTGAGCGCCTGCGTGTTCTCGCCTCCTCCGAGAAGGTCATCCCAGCCGCCATCGAGGTGGTTGATATCGCCGGTCTGGTCAAGGGAGCCAGCGAAGGAGAGGGTCTTGGCAACAAATTCCTCGCCCACATCCGCGAGGTCGATGCCATCGTCCAGGTCGTCCGCTGCTTCGAGAACGACGATATCCACCACGTTGCAGGATCGATCGACCCGGTCCGCGACATCGAGACCATCACGACCGAGTTGGTTCTTGCCGATATGGCGACCGTGCAAAAGCGCATGGAGCGACAGGCCAAACCCGCAAAGACCGGAGACAAGGTCGCCAAGGCCGAGATCGAGCTCGGGGAGAAGCTCCTTCCCCACCTCAACGAGGGCAAGCCCGCCAACACGGCCCAACTCACCGACGACGAGAAGAAACTCATGGCCGGATTCTTCCTCCTGAGCGCGAAGCCCGTCCTCTTCGCCACCAATGTCCGCGAGGAAGACCTCGGGCCACTTGAGAAGGGAGACTACTCCAGCAACCCCCATGTGAAGGCCGTCGTCGACTACGCAGCCACCCATCATGGTACAGGCACAGTCGTCGTCAGCGCCCAGATTGAGAGCGAACTCTCCGAACTTCCACCCGAAGAGGCGAAGGAGTACCTCGAGGGTCTCGGCGTCTCCGACAGCGGAGTCGGCAAGTTGATCCGTGGAGCCTACGCGCTGCTGGGACTCCGCACCTACTTCACCTACGGCCCGAAAGAAACCCGTGCCTGGACCATCCGCACCGGGGACAAGGCACCTGCGGCCGCCGGTGTCATCCACAGCGATTTCGAGCGCGGCTTCATCGCCGCCGAAACCATGGCCTTCGCCGACCTGGACTCCCTCGGTTCAGCAGCCAAGTGCCGCGAGGCGGGCAAACTCCGCATCGAGGGCAAGGAATACGAGGTCAAGGATGGCGACGTGATGGAATTCCGTTTTAACGTGTAGCCGTTGAGATCTCCGCGCATCCGTGCCTCTGCGCGAGAATTCATTATTCCGTTCGATGACACCTTCCCCTGATCCGCGTGATTCCCTTCTCGCTCCCTACGCCCAGAGGGCGTCGGAAAGCGCGGGACGCCTTCTATCCGAATCGGAGCATCCCTTCCGATCCTGCTACCAGCGGGACCGCGACCGCATCATCCATGGCACCTCCTTCAGACGCTTGGATGGCAAGACGCAGGTCTTCCTCAACGGCAAGGGGGATCATTACCGCACCCGGCTTACCCATACGATTGAAGTCGCTTCGGTCAGCAGAACCGTCGCGCGGGCACTTGGCCTGAATGAAGACCTGGCAGAGGCCATCGCCCTTGCCCATGACCTGGGACATCCCCCCTTCGGCCATGCCGGAGAGGAAACGCTCGACCGCCTCATGAAGGATCATGGCGGATTTGATCATAACGAGCAGAGCCTACGGGTTGTGGAGACACTCGAGGAGAGTTATCCCCAGCATCAGGGACTCAACCTCACCCATGAGGTTCTTGAAGGATTGAAGAAACATCACCGCGAACTCCTTGCGGCAAACGGATCGCGCTACCCAAGCCCATCGCTGGAGGCTCAGGTTGCGAATATCGCCGACGAGATCGCCTACTACAGCCACGATCTCGAGGATGGCCTCGCCTCCGGACTCCTTTTCGAAGAGGACCTCATGAGTCTTGATCTCTGGCGTGAGGCCGCGGAGAAGGCTCTCCAGGAATCTGCCGGTACACTTGCTTCCTCAGGCCCCCGCACCCATCGCAAATTTATCCTCCGCTGCCTCATCAACCGCGAGGTCGAGGATCTTGTCTCCACGAGCCGCGTGGCGATCGCCGCAGCGGGTGTTCTCGGCGTCGGGGATGTTCGCCGTCATCCCACGCGCCTTATCGGCTACTCAGCCGAGCTGAAATCCCGGAACTCTGTACTGCGCCGGCATCTCTACGAGCGCTTCTATCGTCACCCCGAAGTCCACGACGCCAATGAGAATGCATGCCGCCAGATGGAGGCAGTCTTTGCCGATCTCATGAATCACCCCGAGAAACTCGGCATCAGAACGCTAAGCCGACAGGAACGGGATGGACTGCCAAGAGTCACGGCGGATTATGTCGCCGGGATGACGGACTCTTTTTTAAGAAACCGATATACGGCAATAAATTGCTAATCCTTGAACCTTCTGAATTCACAAATTAGGTTCTGAATCTTCTTTTATTGTTTCCAATGTCTACCGGCACACCCCATCACACGATCGATGTCACCTACTTGGCCCGTCTTGCACGATTGGAAGTCACTCAGGAGGAGATCGAGATCTTCGGCCCCCAGTTAGGCCGCATCCTCGATCATGTCGAGCAGATGAATAAGCTCGATATCTCGGGCATCGAGCCGACGGCGCATGCGATCACTGTCTTCGACGTGATCCGCGAGGATGCGGTTACCGAGAGCCTTCCCAAGAAGACGATCCTGGAAAACGCCCCCCACAATGCCAACGGCCTCTTTGTAGTTCCCAAGGTTCTCGACTGATTTTATGAGTTCGTTCACACCCTATCAGAGCATTGCGGCGACTCGCCGACTCCTCCGCTCCAAGGAACTCTCTCCCGTTGAGTTGCTCGAGGGACTGGAGCAGCAAATCGCAGCGATCGATCCTCAAATCGGATCCTACGTCGGACGTGATTTTGAAACGGCCAAGAAGGAAGCTGCCAATGTAGATCTCTCAAGGCCGCTTGGCGGTATTCCGATCGGGATCAAGGATGCGATCAGTGTCGCAGGTCAACCTCTTCAGTCGGCTTCCAAGATCCTCGAGGGCTACACGGCCCCCTACGATGCGACCGCAGTGGCGCGCCTCCGCACTGCCGGAGCGATTCCCTTCGGCAGGATGAACATGGATGAATTTGCCATGGGATCCTCGACGGAGAACTCAGCCTATTTCCCCACTCGCAATCCCTGGGCTCTTGATCGGATTCCCGGAGGATCGAGCGGCGGCTCGGCAGCAGCCGTGGCATCCGGAACCGCTCTGGCGACCCTCGGCTCGGATACAGGGGGATCGATCCGTCAGCCTGCTTCCCTCTGCGGCTGCGTGGGTCTCAAGCCGACCTATGGCCGCATCTCCCGCTACGGTCTGATTGCCTTCGCCTCATCACTCGACCAGATCGGTCCCCTCACCTCGACCGTCGAGGACAGCGGCCTGCTGCTCAACGCCATGGCAGGCAAGGATGCCCATGACTCCACCTCTCTGGAACTTCCCGACGAGGACTTCACTGCGGAGATCGGGCGTGACCTGAAGGGGCTTCGCATCGGTATTCCCAAGGAATACTTCGTTGACGGAATGGAACCTGGTGTCCGCTCCTCCGTGGATGCCGCGATCAAGCAACTCGTCTCGCTTGGAGCGGAACCGGTCGAGATCTCCCTGCCTCACACGGAGTATGCCGTGGCGGTGTACTACATCATCGCGACCGCGGAGGCCTCGGCCAATCTGGCCCGCTTCGACGGTGTCCGCTATGGAAAGCGCTCCCCCGAGGCAAAGGATCTCCTCTCCCTCTATGAGAAGACGCGAGCGGAGGGATTCGGCCGAGAGGTGAAGCGCCGCATCATTCTCGGAACCTATGTGCTCAGCAGCGGGTACTACGACGCCTACTACCTGCGCGCGCAGAAGGTACGCACCCTGATCCGTCGAGACTTCGACCAGGCCTTCACCAAGGTCGACGCCATCGTCTCACCGACCTCGCCGGAGACAGCCTTCCGCTTCGGGGAGAAGACCGATGACCCACTCAAGATGTATCTGGCCGATATTTTTACGATTGCCACGAACCTTGCGGGGATCTGCGGCCTGAGTCTCCCCTGCGGATTCTCAAACCGCGATGGTGAGGAACTCCCCGTTGGGCTCCAACTCCTTGGACGCCCCTTTGGTGAGAGCCGACTCCTCAGAATCGGCCACGCCTACGAGCAGGCTACGGAATGGAACAAGCGACATCCTTCGCTCGGCTCACTTGCCTAAAAGGCAAAATTGGCAAAGTTTTTGCTAGGTAAGATTGATTTTTTGCCCGCAAGGGCAATGATTCGACCTGACTTTTGATGGAAACCAACTACCTCTCCGACGGCTTCGCCAAGATCGACCGGGATCTTCGCGAATTAATGACGTGTCTCAACGAGGTGCTGGAGGAACTCGGGGAGGAAGAGACCCGCAGCCGTCTGCCATGGATCAACGGGGAGGAGACGGGAACCGGGGGGGCACGCGGCCTAGAGCAGGCTTACTCGATCGCTTTCCAACTTCTTAACATCGTCGAGGCCAATGCCGCGGCGCGCACCCGCAGACTGCGCGAGATCCATGAGGGGCTCGCTTCGGAGCGCGGACTCTGGGGCAACCAACTCTCCCGACTCACCTCCAAGGGATGGACTCCCGAGGAGATCGCGGCCTACCTGCCCGACGTGCGTGTGGAGCCCGTCTTCACCGCCCACCCGACCGAAGCGAAGCGTGGTGCCGTACTCGACCAGCACCGGGCGATCCATCAGTTCCTGGCAGAGCTCGACCGCGAGGATCTGACTCCCAGCGAACGCCTTGAAATCCGCAGGAAGATCAAGATCTGCCTCGAGCGCCTGTGGAGAAGCGGCGAGATCTTCCTCGATCAGCCCGATGTCGCCGATGAGCGGAGGGCCGTGATGTTCTATCTGCGCGATATTCTTCCCGATGCCGTGACACGCCTCGACATGCGTCTTCGCTGGGCATGGAACGAACTCGGTTTCACACCGGAACTCCTCGGCGCGCCGGAGACACGTCCCCGCCTGAGCTTCGGAACCTGGGTCGGCGGAGATCGTGACGGGCATCCGTTTGTCACCGCCAAGGTTACCGGCGAAACGCTTCAGGAACTCCGTCTGAATGCCCTGCTGGTGATCCATCGTCAGCTCGACATCCTGGCCGAGGCTCTTCCCCTCTCGAGCCATTTTCAAAAAGCATCATCCGAGCTACTCGATCGCGTCGCCGTACTTCGCAAGGAACTCGGCCCCCTGGGAGAGCAGATCATCGCACGCTTTCCGGGTGAGCCGTGGCGCCAACTGGTGCTGCTGATGCAGGGACGCCTGCCGCTCCAACTCGGGGCTGCTGACAGGGCATGGATCGCAGAGTCGGGAGTCCGCTATCAACGTCCGGAAGAAGTCGCCTCCGATCTCTCCATCCTTGAGCAAAGCCTGGCCGAGGTGGGTGGACAGCGCCTGATCCGCGAGACTGTCTGGCCGGTTCTTCGTATCCTGGATGTCTTTGGATTCCACCTTGCCCAACTCGACATCCGACAGAACAGCCGTACCCACGATCTGGCGATGGCCCAACTCCTGAAAGCTGCGGGCGTCCCGGACGGTGAGAACTTCCCGGACTGGAGTGAAGAGAAGCGTCTGGAACTCCTCCGCAGGGAACTCCTTTCCCCACGCCCTTTCCTTGGCCCCAACAACCATCTGGGGCTTGGTCCGGAGGCTGATGCCGTCCTGAGCTGTTACGACACGCTGCGCGAACACATCCGCGAGCATGGACGGGAGGGTCTTGGTTCGCTGATTATCAGCATGACACGACAACTCTCAGACCTGCTCGTGATCCCGGTTCTGGCGCGTGAAGCGGGACTGACCGAGTGGCATCACGGCACGCTCTCCTCCCCTCTCCCGATCGTTCCTCTCTTCGAGACGCTCGATGATCTCGAGCGAAGCCCGAAGCTGCTCAAGGAATTTCTCTCAGAACCCGTCGCCAAGGCTTCGCTCGACCGCAGGCATGGCCACCTCCCCGTTCAGCAGGTGATGATCGGCTACAGCGACAGCAATAAGGACTGCGGAATCCTGGCAAGCCAGTGGGGTCTCCACGAGGCGCAGGAAGCGATGACCCGTGTTGCGGGGGAGGAAGGGATCGCCTTGCGCTTCTTCCATGGACGCGGAGGCACCATCAGCCGCGGAGCCGGTCCCACCCACCTCTTCCTCGACGCACTTCCTCCGGGAGCGCTCCAGGGAGACCATCGCATGACCGAACAGGGAGAGACGATTGCCCAGAAGTACGCCAACGTCTCCACCTCGACCTACCATCTGGAACTCCTGCTTGCAGGGGTCACCGGAATCTCCCTGGCAGGCAAGCGCTCCGAACGGGACATCAAGGTCTGCTCCGGAATCGCCGATTTCCTGGCCAAGGCAAGTCGCAAGGCCTACAGAAACCTGATCGAGGCTCCCGGATTCATCTCGTTCTACGATCAAGCGACACCGATCGACGCCCTCGAGTCGAGCCGCATCGGATCACGACCGAAACGCCGCTCCGGCCAGCGAAGCCTTGCCGACCTCAGGGCCATTCCCTGGGTGTTCAGCTGGAACCAATGCCGCTACTACCTGCCGGGATGGTTTGGGGTCGGAAGCGCGCTCGAGGCGTTGGAGAAGGAACAACCAGAGAAATTCAAGACCCTGCAGAAGGACCTGAGAAATTATTCGTTCCTCTACTACGTCCTCTCCAATGTGGAAACTAACATTGCCAGTTCCGAAATCTCAATCATGAGGGATTATGCGGAGTTAGTTACTGACATCGAGATCCGTGAGAGGATTTTTGGAATGATCTCCGAGGAGTTCGAGAGAACGAGAGAACAACTCAAAAAGGTGTTTGGCGGAAGTTTGGACGAGCGTCGACCTCGCATGGGCAAGACCCTGCTACTCCGTGCCAGCGCACTGGCACTTTTGCATGAGCAACAGATCAAGACCATCAGGGACTGGCGGACAGCACAGAAGGAAAATCCTGCAAAAGCAGAGGCCCTGCTCCCCCGAGTTCTACTCTCGATTAATGCGATTGCAAGTGGTTTAAGAACAACAGGATAAGGTGTTTATTACCTTTTATTAGTACTGATAAACTTGTTCTCCGAGTGAACCTTGCGATCGTTGGAGGTGGTCCGTCCGGACTCCGAGCTGCGGAGATCTTAGCTGAGGCTGGAGCAACAGTTACCCTCTTTGAGGGAAAAGCATCGGTTGGAAGGAAGTTTCTGGTAGCTGGTCTAGGCGGTCTCAATCTAACACACTCAGAATCACTAGAAGACTTCTCGAAGCGGTACAAAGGAGGTTTTTCTGAGACATTCTGGACATCACTCCTAGAAGACTGCACCCCTTTGGAGCTAAGGAAATGGGCTGAAGACCTGGGAATCGATACCTTTATTGGAACCAGCGGGCGTGTTTTTCCAAAAGAGTTTAAGGCAGCCCCTCTACTGCGCCGCTGGGTGGAAAACCTCCGCTCCCGAAAGGTTATTATTCAGACTCGCCAAGATTTACGATCCATCAAAAGAGAGGATGGCCGGATACTTCTAGAGTTATCAGCTAACGAGGGTGTTAAGGAATCCGCATTCGATGCTGTGATTCTAGCTCTCGGAGGTGCTTCCTGGCCGGAAACGGGATCAGACGCACGCTGGGTCCCCATTTTAAAAGAGATGGGAATCTCCATCACCCCCTTCCAAGCCGCCAATTGCGGATGGGAAGCTAACTGGCATCCGGACATATTGAGCCAGGCAGAGGGGCAACCTCTGAAAAATCTCTCAGTAACCGCAGGACAAGAAACAGTTCAGGGTGAACTCATGATCACGGCCTATGGACTGGAGGGAGGGGCAATCTATCAATTGGGCGCCTCGTTGCGGTCAATGGAGTTTCCCAAGCTGTTACTCGATCTGAAGCCGACTTTCTCCAAAGAAGAATTAGTAAATAAATTAGGCGATTTTTCAGATGATCTTGTTTCAATTGCGGCAAAATCTTGGCGCCTCTCCGCTGCCGCAACGGCACTCTTTCGTAACTTGATTCCGAAGGATGCCGAAAATGATCCCCTCGCGCTTGCGAGATTAGCAAAAACGCTCCCGGTTTCACTCAAGGGTCCCCGACCCATTGCCGAGGCAATCTCCTCCGCGGGCGGCATCCACAGTTCCGAGATCACCGAGGATCTGATGATCAGGAAGTTCCCGGGGCTCTTTGTCGCAGGGGAAATGATTGATTGGGAAGCCCCGACAGGTGGCTACCTACTCCAAGGATGCTTTGCGACGGGAACCCGTGCGGCGCAAGGTCTCCTCCGGTACCTGGCGGGACGAAATTCCCCCTGAAATTATTGTTCGTGGTAGTTGTGCAGGAGTCCTCCGTCCACGACGAAGGTGGACCCGGTCACATAGGCTGCGTCATCGGAAGCAAGGAACGCTGCGAGTCCTGAGACATCATCCGGCTTTCCAAGGCGACCGAGAGGAATCTTCGACTTGAGCAACTCAAGGAGCTGGGGATTGTTGAGTAGGGCGGTGTTGATCGGGGTCTCGATGGCGCCGGGGGCGATGTTATTGACGGTGATGCCGAGGGGGCCGAGTTCAACGGCGAGGTCGCGGCAGAGCATCTTCAATGCCCCCTTGCTGGCACAATAGGTCGAGAAGTGCGGGAACGGGAGCTCTTCGTGGACGGAGCTGATATTGATAATGCGGCCGGGACGATTCGTGGCACGAAGGTGATTCACAAAATCCTGTGTGATGAAGAATGTGCCGCGAAGGTTGATCTGGAGGACGAAATCAAAATCCTTCTCCGTGACATCCCAGAAGTCAGCATGCTTCTCGACTCCGGCATTGTTCACGAGGATGTCGATCTTCCCCATCTTCTCGACGCCTTCGGAAATGACACGGCGGTCGTCAGCCGTGTTGGCAAGATCACCCTGGACCATGTGAACCTTGCGACCGAGTGTGGTGATGGCATCCGCGGTCTGCTGGGCGCTCTGTCCCAGGGCTCGGTCATCAACGATGATATCGGCTCCCTCTTGCGCGAGGCGAATGGCAATGGCCTGACCGATTCCTTGGGCGCTGCCAGTGACGAGTGCTGTTTTTCCTGTGAGTTTCATGATTGTGGAGTTGTTGGGTTATAGCGCTATCGGAATCAACTGATCATCGGCCAGCTTAATCGGGAGAGGTGTCGATTCCATGATATGGTAACCTCTAAGCTTTGTGAGTAGCGGCTTCCTGCCGAAGATTATCTGTGAGAATCGGATTCTCATTAGCCAGGATTTCAGCCACAAGAGCGGTCCAACCCGTCTGATGACTTGCCCCGCATCCGCGACCGGTATCGCCATGGAAGTACTCGTTAAACAGGATGAGGTCCTTCCAATAGGGATCTCTCGCATACCGTGCATCCCCACCATGGCATGGTCGGTTACCCTCGGAATCAGGAACAAATAGCGACGTGACCCTCTTTGCAAGAAGCTGCGACGCCTCCCCCAGTGTGACCCAGTTACCAGAGCGCGTGGGAAATTCGACCTTGAAACCATCTCCATAGAACTGGTCGTACATTTTGAGGGTTCTGATGATCATGAAGTTGATGGGCATCCAGACCGGGCCGCGCCAGTTTGAGTTCCCGCCGAACATCCGGGTCTTCCCTTCGCCCGGTTCGTAATCCACGGAATAAGTCTCTCCATTGACCGTGTAGGTGTAGGGGTGTTCCTCGTGATATTTGGAAACCGAGCGGATACCATGGGGGGACAGAAACTCCTCCTCGTCGAACATGTACCGCAGGATGCTTTCCAGACGCTTCCTTGGAGTGACTGTCAGGAGGTGTGCAGCATCAGGGCCGTCAGTGACACCGCAATTGGTATCAAGCATGTGACGGCAGAGCTCCGGGCGGTTTTTGATGAACCATTCAAGGCGGTTCTTGTAGCCTGGGTTGAAATTCCGCATTTCGGGCGTGACGATGCCAGCCGCAAACATCGGAATGAAACCGACGATTGAGCGCACCTTGATGGGAATGCTTTGATCCTCCAACTTCAGGTGGTCGTAGTAGAACCCATCCTGCTCATCCCAGAGCCCCGCGCCTCCGAAATCATTGATCGCCTCGACGATGCGGGTGAAGTGAGTCAGAAACTTCGTACCCATATCGGCATAGACCGGATTCTCCAAGGCAAGTTCCAATGCCATACGCAACATGACCAGGCAGTATAGGGCCATCCATGCGGAGCCGTCGGCCTGCTTCAATTTACCCCCGGTCGGCAAAGGCTTGGAGCGGTCAAAGACGGAGATGTTGTCAAATCCCAGAAACCCTCCCTCGAAGAGATTGTTTCCGTCACTGTCCTTGCGATTCACCCACCAGGTGAAGTTGATCAGGAGTTTCTGGAAGATTTTTTCCAGAAAGTCAGGATCGTGGTTTCCCTTTAGTTTTTCAGAGTAGTAAAGCATCAGTGTTGCCCAGCCATGCACGGGGGGATTCACATCCGAGAAGTTCCACTCGTAGGCCGGCATCTGGCCATTCGGATGCGTGTACCATTCACGCAAAAGCAGGATCAACTGATCCTTGCAGTAGGAGGCATCGATACGGTTGAGAGCCACCATGTGAAAGGCCAGGTCCCAGGAGCAGTAGTAGGGATACTCCCATGTATCCGGCATGGAAATCAGATCGCGATTGAAGATGTTCTCCCAATCCTGATTCCTAAGGGAATGTCCGGCAGGCGGCGGGGGTTCCGTGGAATCTCCCTTCGCCCACTCCGTTTGGACTAGATTGTAAAACTGCTTTGACCAGAGAAGACCGGCATAAGATTGCCGAGCCACCCTCTTCTCCTCCATCGAGAGGGTTGGGGAGATCTTTGAATCATAGAACTCGTCGGCTTCACGGGTACGAAGGCCGAAAATATCGTTGAAACTGTCATCCAAAGGTTCCCCCTCGATCTCTCCCTTGGCGGAAAGCCTCATCCGAAGGGAGACGGAACCTCCCGCGGGAATGCTTAGATTGTAACGTGCGGCGGCCTTGGTGCCGAACCGCTCCGGGTTCACCGCATCGGACTTTCCATGAATCACCGCATCATGGAAGCCATCCTTGGTATAGCGCCGCCTGGAGGGTACCCCGTAAAGTCGCTCGGTATTAGTCTCATTGTCAGTGAAAAGGAACTGGGGAAGGGATCCGTCGGGCCCCTTTTCAAAAGTCATCTCATAATCGCCCATCACCTCGTGACTCGCGGAAATAGCCGCCGGGGAGGCAATCGATATTTTTGGTTCTGTGAGACACTCTTCTGCGATTGCGCCCCAAGACCAGGTGTTGCGATACCAGAGGGTCGGAAGAAAAACCAAGTCGGCCTGTTCCGGTCCACGGTTACTGATCGTGACACGGATCAGGATGTCCTTGATCGATCCCTTTGCATACTCGACCTGAACATCGAAATAGCGGCTCTGATCGAACACGCCGGTGTCGACAAGTTCATATTCTGGCTGGAGTTGTGAGCGACGACCGTTCTCAGCAATCAGATCGGCATAAGGAAACTCCGACTGCGGATACTTATAGAGCCCCTTGCAGTAGGAATGAGTCGGCGTGGCATCCAGGTAATAGTAGAGCTCCTTGACATCCTCTCCGTGATTTCCCTGGGGACCGGAGAGACCGAAGAGTCGTTCCTTCAGGATGGGATCCTTACCGTTCCAGAGAGCGAGTCCAAAGCAGAGCCTGCCAAATCGGTCACTCAGGCCGAGCAGACCATCCTCTCCCCACCGGTAGACCCGGCTCCTCGCATGATCAAAGGGAAAAGAAGACCAGACATCTCCGTCTGACGAGTAGTCCTCACGAACCGTTCCCCACTGACGCTCGGAGAGGTACGTGCCCCAGAGCTTCCAGAAACGCTCACGGCGCGCGTCTTCACCGAGACGTATCTCCTCAGTAGTAGGTTCCATGGAAGCTGTATCGTTCATGATGGTGAAGATGTATTGCTGTCGGTGGAACTCTTTAATCTTCTCCTGAGACGATCGAGGATCGACTGGGTTACCACCTGTTTGAAGGTTATCCTATCGGTGGGGATGGTCTCTTTCCAGAATTCGGTCTCATTCCCTTGGGCAGACAAAGCAAGCCAGACGGTGCCAACGGGTTTCTCTGGAGACCCACCGCCGGGACCGGCAACACCAGTCGTGGCCAGTGCATAATTGGCACCGCTTTTTCGAAGGGCCCCCTCGGCCATTGAGCGGACGACCTGCTCGCTTACAGCGCCATGCGATGACAGCAACTCCGCAGGAACTCCTAGCAGTTCCACCTTCGACTCGTTGCTGTAGGTAATGAATCCCTCCAGGAACACCGCCGAGGCTCCCGGCACATTCGTCAGTCGGCTGGCAAGAAGTCCACCCGTGCATGACTCAGCGGTAGCCATCGTTTCGTGACGTTTGGAAAGCAAATGAACAATCACCTCTTCCATTGACTCCTCATCGCCCGAGACGAGGTAATCACCGACAACGGAAAGAACGGAGGGTTCCACCTCATCAAGGACGTCCTTGGTACCGATCAGGCGAAAATCCACCTCATTGGGACGGGCACAGTACCCGACCTCGAGATCGGTTCGTTCGGAAAGTTTCAACCCGATGGAGGCCTCCACCATCGACTCACCCATTCCCACAACCTTGTAGATCCTGCACTCCTTGCGAAGACCTCCCGACGACTCCCCGACAAGTTCCTCCAACCTGGGAAGGACATGGGCACGGGCGATCGGCTGCATCTCACGTGGAGGACCGGGAAGGAGAAAAATGTGGGGGGAAGACCAAGAGATGCCCTCGACGGCCGGCAGGTAGAGGCCGGGAGCAGTGCCATTGTCATTCGGCAACACGATGGCCCCTTCCGGAGCCATGGCCTGACGCTCCATGCGCGGTTGAAAGGCGAATCCCCTCACCCGGCAGCGCTCCTTGATGCGCTCCAGGGTTTCCTGATGAGGGATCATCTTGCGTCCAAGAAGTTCGGCGGCAAGCTCCCGCGTGATATCGTCGGTCGTCGGTCCGAGGCCTCCGGTGACGATGAGGACATCCGTGCGTGGGAAAGATTCCAGGAAAGCATCACGGATCGGCGAGCCGTCAGGAACAGTCGTTTGGCGTGAAATCCTGACACCCAGGGGAAAAAGCTCTTTTCCGAACCAGGAGAGATGGGCGTCCCTGACCGTTCCTAACAGCAACTCACTGCCGGTGTTCAGAAGTTCAACACGCAAACTCATTGTTCGGCCCCCGTGACGATGCCAAGCCATCGATCAACCATGCCTTTTTGCCACATGGACTCCTCGACGGAATAAGCGTGCCCAAGATTGGCAAGCATCCGGGCAATCACCTCCCTGGAACCTGGATTTTCCAAATGCTCGTCGGTTAATTCTATCTTCTGCCGGGCGAGAATATCGGCACAGTCGGCAAGGGAGAGAATTCTGCCGGAGTGGAACGGATCGAAATAGGTCTCTCCACAACGGGCGATGAAATGCCCCGGAAGATTCACCCCGTGCACCACGATACCCGCACGTTGAGCAACGAACATCGTCAGGAGGGTCAGTGTCAGCGGAAGACCGCAGCGGTTCTCCATCACGCAGGGAAGGATGGAGTTTTCATGGTTATAATAATCGTTGGAGTTGCCGTCGAACCCGAGATCCGCATGGAGATACCGTGTCAGCAGGATGACATGGTCGGAATCTCCGGATGATATCCGATGCCTCAATTCATCACCCCATGTGTTCAATCGCAACCTGCACTCCTCCATATCGAGCCAGGGCATCAGGGCCTCCGCAACAAGCCAGGAGGCTTTCTCGAGGGGAATTTCCTCATTGCTCTTCAGAAGTGCTTCCAGTTCCGAGGATGCTCGTTTGCCGGCGATCGCATGGAGAACCTCTTGGGCATGGGCCGCCACGATCGCCGAGTCTGCATTGACAAGGTTTCTCAGATCGGAAACCGCCCCGTCTCCCTTCAGGACCAACTGCTCTTTTACCAAGACAAGCGTTTCAGGATCATCATCCTTGAACAGACGAAACAAGGAATCCACTTGAGAAGACATAAAAAACCTTACTCTTCAGGATGACGGAAAGTCTCCTGAATTCTTAAAGTTACTAAAATCCCGTTGTGTCACTGACGGGAGTCCCAACGGCATTCAGATACGCAAAGTAATTTACACCCCTTGCTCCTGCTATCGTGTTATTGGTGTAGCTGTTGGAATTGGTGAGGGCGGAGACGCTGCCAAAGGAATTTGTCAACCCGGAGAGACTTGCGTAGGTGACTGGTATCGAGGTGCCGGTGATGGCTCCTGATACCTTTCCGATTTGATAAATACCATCCACGATGGAATTGCTGATTGAAGTCAGGACGCCGGTGTTGGTCACTCCACCAAACACATTGAATGCCGACGCGATGTTGGCAACGTTGTCTTGGGTGAATTTACCGATACTGACCTGATTGGTTGAAGTGGCGATATACGTGGCGTAAAAACCCTCGGTGATACCAGTGGCAACACTAACTAGATTGCTAGTTGCATTGACACCGAGCGCGGAGGTCACACCCTTGACGACGGCATCCAGAAGGGAGGTCCGGTATGAGGTATTGTTGGTCGCCCCCCAATTCCCGTTATTCACTCCAGACACTTGGGTAATTAACCCGAGTCCCTGTGCCGACAAGGCGCCATTGGTATAGACCGGTATTGTAACGGGGTTTGCAGTGGTCGTTGAAGCAACTTGGAATCCTGAGGCAGCAATTGTGAGACTCTTGGTGAGGTTATAAATGCTATTGGTTGTCTGGCCCGAAAAGTAACTGGCTGTTCCCATTGGACTCGCATTTGTGGCTCCAAGTCCGTTGATGGCTTGGGCAGCGACCGCGGAGGCAGCATCTGCCAATCCTAGCGGACTAGGATTATTCGTACGGGATGCAAATGACTGCAGTGATGCAGTCATGGCATTGCTGGCAGCCTGTGAGGCATTGGCGATCATCATGTTGTAGGTATTTGAATTCACCGCCAGAACAGAGGCTGCAGCGGTGGCTGTCGTAGCGGGAGGCGTTCCATAAAGAGGAATCAAGAATGTGTTGGTTCCTATATTGGTGGTAGTGAAAGCCGTGCTCGCCGCAACGGCATTGTAGGCTAATTGAGGCGCATAATTGGGGACAATGCGTAGGGCGGCCGACACCAATGCAGCGGGCATCGTATTGGTCGGACTGATAGTAATCACGTTCCCTCCATTGTTGACAGAGATGGAAACGGGACGAGCAAGGGCCGCAAGCGTTGCGTTGAGGATACTGGTTTTCAGTGACGAATTCGTGGCAGCGGATGCGAGAATGGAGAGCCCGTTAGATAACGCGGCATTTGCGACTGAAGGTGCCGTGGAGCTTGTAATCGCCCCGTTTGTGGATCCCAATTGGAGGGCTATCTGATTTGTAGCCCCAGTGTTTACCACCGTCGTTGTCAGGATTGATTGTTGGTCTGTTGAAAGGCTACCCAATTGCGTGGTGGTGAGAGCTGAAATCTGAACTGCTGTAAGCGCCGATAACTGTGCAGTCGTCAGATAAGCAATTTGACTCGCTGAAAGATTTGATAGAACACTGGATACCTGAGCTTGGTTAAGGCCATTCACTTGTGATTGCGTCAGGTATCCCTGCTGTGTCGTGGAAAGATTACCCAGCACTGCGGTCACCTGTGGTTGGCTGAGTCCTGCAACCTGAGCCTGTGTCAGATACCCCTGCTGAGCAACCGAGAGGTTTGTCAACACACTGCCAACCTGGCCTTGGGTTAAGGATGTCACCTGCGACTGCGTCAAAGCTCCAACCTGCGACTGCGTCAGGTAACCAGCCTGCGTCGCGGTCAGGTTCGCCAAGACGCTGGTCACTTGTGCCTGGCTGAGTCCGCTCACTTGTGCCTGTGTCAGGTATCCCTTTTGTGCGACCGAGAGATTACCCAAAACACTGGTGATTTGCGGTTGAGTAAGGCCTGCAACCTGAGCCTGTGTCAGATACCCCTGCTGAGCAACCGAGAGGTTCGTCAACACACTGCCAACCTGCCCTTGGGTTAAGGATGTCACCTGCGACCGCGTCAAAGCTCCAACCTGCGACTGCGTCAGGTATCCAGCTTGGGTCGCAGTCAGGTTCGCCAAGACGCTGGTCACTTGTGCTTGGCTGAGTCCGCTGACCTGTGCCTGCGTGAGATAACCTTGTTGTGTCGTGGAAAGATTACCCAGCACGCTGGTCACCTGTTGTTGGCTGAGTCCACTCACCTGTGCCTGCGTCAGGTATCCCTGCTGCGTGCTTGTAAGATTGGTCAGCAAACTGGTCACTTGCCCTTGTGACAGGGAGCCAACCTGCGACTTAGTTAACTCACCCACCTGTGACTGCGTCAGGTATCCGGCCTGAGTCGCTGTTAGATTTGCCAGAATGATGGTTAATTGGTCTTCGGTCAAACCGCTCACTTGTGCCTGTGTCAGGTAGCCCTGCTGAGTCGTGGAAAGATTCCCCAGCACGATGGTTACCTGCGACTTGCTGAGTCCACCAACCTGCGACTGCGTCAGGTAACCAGCCTGCGTGCCAGTGAGATTGGTTAGTACACTTCCCACCTGACCTTGTGTGAGGGAGCCAACCTGCGACTGGGTCAAAGCTCCAACCTGCGACTGCGTCAGGTAAGCAGCCTGCGTGGCGGTCAGGTTCGCCAGCACGCTGGTCACTTGTGCCTGGCTGAGTCCGCTCACTTGTGCCTGTGTCAGGTATCCCTGCTGCGTATTGGAGAGGTTTGCCAGCACACTAGTAACCTGTGGTTGAGACAGTCCTGCAACCTGAGCCTGTGTCAGATACCCCTGCTGCGTGCCAGTGAGATTGGTTATTACACTTCCCACCTGTCCCTGAGTGAGGGAGGCAACCTGCGACTGCGTCAAAGCTCCAACCTGCGACTGCGTCAGGTAACCAGCCTGCGTCGCGGTCAGGTTCGCCAAGACGCTGGTCACTTGTGTCTGGCTGAGTCCGCTCACTTGTGCCTGTGTCAGGTATCCCTTTTGTACGACCGAGAGATTACCCAAAACACTGGTGATTTGCGGTTGAGTAAGGCCTGCAACCTGAGCCTGTGTCAGATACCCCTGCTGCGTGCTCGTCAAATTAGGTAACACACTGGTCACTTGCAGTTGGGTGAGCCCACCCACTTGTGACTGCGTCAGGTAACCTTGCTGAGCAGTTGTAAGATTCCCCAGCACACCAGAAAGTTGCAATTGGCTGAGTCCACCGACCTGAGTCTGGGTGAGATAGGTTTGTTGCGTTGTGGAAAGCTTCGAAAGAACTCCTCCGACTTGCCCAAGCGTTAGTCCTCCGACTTGAACCTGTGTGAGAGCAGAGACTTGTGTTGGCGTGAGATACCCCATCTGCGTTGCGGGGAGGTTTGCAAGAACACTCGAGATCTTTGCCGAGCTCAATCCACCGACTTGGGACTGCGTAAGGCCACCCAACTGGCTTGCGCTGAGTGAAGCCAGTTGATTTGCCGAAAAGCCTGCCAACTGGTTTGTTGTGAAGGCGGCAAATTGCACCGACGTGAAGCCTGCAACCTGTGGAAGGGAAAGATATCCGATCTCATAGGTGGTCAAAGCAGCGACCTGAGTCGTGGTTAAAACTCCAAATTGGGCCGCCGTGATACGGACAAGCTGGTTAAGCGGAATCGTCGCAATCTGATTAGTGGTGTAACCTTGGAGCGTTGACGTCGCTATTTGAGCCTGCAGAGACCCGCTTTCAAAAAATGCAAACAGAGTGAGCAGGAGAGCATAGATTCCAGCTCTGGCAGAAGCTCCACGATTGATGAATGAATTCATATGGGTTCCAGTAGGGTGATAAGGGGGGTGGGAAGGGACCAATTTTCCGATATTCAAGCTTGCTACAAGATTCTGTTTTCACAACTTCTTTTTAAGCAATTTAATAACGTTACGAATTTGTCACATTACAAGAGGCGTCACATTAACCAAAGTGTCGTGATAAGATGGAAAGTTTCAAATATTAAAAGGGATATTATCTTTTAGATTAATTTTACCTAAATCACCCGGAGAAATGCCTTGTCACTCAGGAGTGATACTTGAGATAGAAAAGGGCGTGCGACTGCTCTTACTGATTATTGTTCTGACAGCATTCGCTTTTCTGGAAGTCTTCATAGGGGGTGCCAGACTGCTCTATCTGCTCCCCGGGATATCGTTGATCGCGATTGCCTCACTAGGCTCTATCTATCCAAAACTTAAGACAAGTAACAGGTGTGACCTTCCTGCACTTCTTTCCTGCGTTGTTTTTACCGTTTACATCCTGATCCGAAACAGGTTCTCGGATATCGAGTATCTTGCCCGGTTTCATTTTTTTACCTTGGCGGGGTGTTTCTTGATCTACCTGTTGTTTTCGTTGGTACTAACAAAACCAATTGATCGTTCGAGGTTGTTTTATTTTTTGATGTTACTGGCTCTCCTGGAGATGGTTCCGGCATTAATTCAATTTTCCCAGGGAAAGCAATGGATGCCACTTTCTTGGGCCCAACGCAGGGACACCATGTGGCGAGCTAGCGGATTTTTCATTTATCCGAATAATCTCGCCGGATTCCTAGAAGTGATTGGCCTGATGGCTGCCAGTTTCACAATCTGGGGGAAGGGAAAAGTTCCCCATAAGGTTTTGACAGCTTACATTGCCCTAGTTTGCGTTGTCGGGGTAGCGCTCTCCGGGAGTCGCGGCGGCTATCTGAGTCTCTTTTTCGGAAGCGTGTGCGTTTGCCTGCTGTCGCTGGTCGCCTGGAGCAGTCTGAAAAACAAGAACTTCCCGTTGGTCATGGGACTTTCCGCCGGAATATTGGCCTGCCTCTTCGTTGGCGTGATGACACTGATCTATCAGAGCCATGAAATCGCGGAGAGGGTGATGCAGATCAACGACCCCGAGAACGTGCGCTTCCTGCTCTGGGAAGCGGCGATCAAGCAATTCCAACGTTCGCCGTTCTGGGGAACGGGAGGTGATTCCTATTTGTATTTCGGGCGTCTTTTCAGAAACCCCGTTGTCCAAAGCGATCCGATTCACGCGCACAACGACTATCTGCAACTACTGGCCGACTACGGAATCGTCGGCATTTCTCTGTTCTCCGTCTTTTTACTGCTTCACATCAGGGCAGGCATCCGTTCCTTCGGAAAACTCATCTCCTCCGACTCCGTCGTCCTGAATTACCAGAGCGACCGACTCGCCCTCTGCATCGGTTCATTTGCTGGTCTTGCCGCATACATTGTTCACTCCATCGTCGATTTTAACATGCAGATGCCGCTTAACGCTTTCATGATGGCGGCAATACTCTCGGTGGTTGCAAATCCCGGATCGCCCCAGGAGGAGCGGCGGAACGACCTTCCGGGACAGAGGATCCGGGTCCTCTTCAGATGGGTGCTTCCGGCATTCGGCGCGGCCGTGCTGATCTATGCACTGCCGATGATTCCCGGGGAATACTTTGCGGAAAGTTCACGCGTGGCGCTCAGGGACAAAGACCCCACCCGCTCACTCGAACAGGCCAAAAAAGGAATCACCTTCACGACGAGCAACCCGGAACTCTATTTCGATCTGGGAGAGGCCGCGATGCAGCTTGCCGCCCTCAATCAGGTCAACGATTCACAACTTCAGAAGGAAGGTTTGCAGGCTTATGCACAGGCGCTGCTTCTTTTCCGCTACGACTCCCGTATCGCACTCAGACTTGGCATGGCCCACGCGGCTAACGGGGATTACTCCCGGGCTGTTGAATCAATCAACTACGCCGAACGCCTCGATCCGAACTCCTCCTTCATCCCGGCCTATCGAGGTATGATCGAGTACCATTTCAATCATCTGAATGATGCGGACACCCAATTCCAACGTGCCATCAAAATGGGTGGAGAGGGTGGCAACATCGGCTTGCAGGGGGAAAAACTCCTCCAAAAGAGTCCGGTTGACCCTGCTGTCAAACAGGCCGCCAAAGACAGCCAGAAAAACGTTCCCCTCCCACCCCCGGTTTCAAACACACCCAAGACCGAATCATCACGCGATTCGGGTGAATCAATATCTGATCTGCTTCAAGGCATGCCCTCCATGACAACGGGTCATCCCGTGAAAAAATCAGATCACTAGTGAAGAGGCGCGATCAATCACTCTTCAAGCTGCCTCGACTGTGGAGGATACCAGCATTCCTCCCCTTGTCGTGATCAACACCAGCGCCGGACGGCAACAGACGGCGCAGTCCTCGATCATTTCCACGGTGCCGTCAACGGCAGTCTCGATTTGAATGGCAAACTCCTCCCCGCACTGCGGGCACTGGATCAGGACTTCTTCAAGCCAATCCATGAATTGCGTCTGATTCCGATTTAGGAAGGCTCGATCTCGAGCCGACCCGCATCTCCCCAGAGTGATTCCAGACCATAGAGATCGCGCTTCTCCTTGTGGAAGATGTGGATGATCACACTTCCGTAATCGATGATGACCCATTGACTTGCCGGAAAACCATCCTCGGCGATCGGGCGTGTGCCCGTTACATCGCGGACCCGCTCACGGATTGACGACGCGATGGCCTTGAGCTGTGGCTCCGAAGTGCCTGAAACAATCAGGAAAAAATCGGTAAAGGAGGAGATTCCCCTCATATCCAGAACGACGAGATCCTCGGCCTTCTTGTCGTAGGCGGCTTCAGCGCAGAGACGCACCAGCGACTCTTCGGGATCGACCTTCACGCTCTTAGGGACAATTTTTTTGGCACTCTTTTTTTCAGCGACTGCCTTGGGAGCTGGTGACTTGGTTTTCTTAACTGTTGCCATGGTGGGAAGCGCGATACGCGTGATCGGTCATGATGCTATCATATACGCACTCGGGAACCATAAAGCGAATGGAAAGCCCCTTCGCAAGACGATCCCTGATCTCGGTCGAAGAGAGATCGATGCGCCTGCTGACTATCGGATAACCGCACGATGCGATCTCGGGGGAACTCCCCCGGTCCAGCACCGCGAAATCGACCAGATTCTTTAGTTCCTCGATCTCATGCCACATGGGGAGATCCTTCAGATTGTCAGCCCCGATGAGGTAAATAAAACGAACTCCTGGATAATCACCCAGCAACTCCCTGACCGTATCGACGGTGTAGGAGGGGCCGGAGCGATGAAGTTCCCGCTCATCCACGGAAAAGCGATTCTCGCCGGCGATTGCCTTCCTCAACATGAGAAGTCGCTGATCATTGGAGGCAGAGGGAGGTCGATCCGTCTTGAAGGGAGAGACTGCCGCCGGGATGAAGACAATCCGATCCAGCCTCAACTCCTCCAAGGCAGCCTCGGCAAGGATCAGGTGCCCCAGATGCACCGGATCGAAACTTCCTCCGAACAAGCCGACTCTTTCGACATGACCGGGAATGCGTTTCGTCGCCATGGCCTTGTTCAACTTCAGCTTAAACTGCTAATAAAGCAGGTATGGCTGCCTCTCGGCGCGGAATCGGTTAAGGAATGGCTGCCAGGAGGCGACGATCTGCTCCGGACGCCTGGTGGCAAGCTCGCGGCGGATCGTATCATTGCCATAGACCTTCTCAAAGAGATTGATCTTTGACCTGCTGGCTTGGGAGAAAATCAGCCCGTGCGACTCCTTGTTGCACTCGGCCAGCGTGTAGAGGGCGGCCGCACCAAGATCCCCCCCGCCATTAGGATTGGCATGAAAGATGACTCCCGGGCCGCAGCTTGTCGTTGTGGGACCAACCTCGATCCCCTGGCACCGTGACCTGAGGTAGGAAATCATCTGCGGCTTCATCCAGTGCGCACCCAGCACTTGGAAAGCCCTCGGGGAGAACAATCCCTGATCCAGACCGCCGGCCAACTCTCCGACCACACCGGTGATCACGTAGTAATTGGGGGTCATCTCATTGGGGATGTTCGGTGAAGGTGGAACCCACCTGAGTCCTGTCATCGGCCAGGTCATGGAGCGGTTCCAATCGCGCATCTTCACCACCTGCAGATTTGCCTTTGGGCCCATCCATCCTTTTGCATTAGCCATCAGAGCCAACTCCCCGACGGTCATACCATGGACATAGGGAATGGGAAACTGACCGACAAAGGAGATCCACTTCGGATCGATCCCCTGTCCCTCGACACGATTGCCCCCGAGCGGATTGGGTCGATCGAGCACCACGAACTCCTTGCCATGCTCCGCACACGCTTCGAGACACTTCCCCATCGTGCTGATGTAGGTGTAACTGCGGCAGCCGATATCCTGCATATCGTAGACGAGCACATCGATCCCCGAGAGCATCTTGGGCGTCGGCTTGCGCGTATCCCCGTAAAGGGAATAGGCGGTGAGGCCGGTCAGGGGATCCCGACGGGAACGAACCTCGACACCCGCCTTCTCCGTGCCGTCAAGACCGTGTTCAGGAGTATAGAGGGCGACCAGGTTGACATGGCGCTTGAGGATGAGCCTCGTCTTCTCGCCGGCCGAGTTGACTCCGGTCTGATTGGTGACAAGACCGACCCGTTTGCCTCTCAATAAATCAAAGTTGTTCCTCTGCAGGACATCGATTCCCAACTCCACGGCACGGACTGAGGGAATCCCCAGTGGGAAGGCTGATAGTAGCGTGAGAAAAAATGCGAGGGAGCGGAGCTTCATAAAAATCGTTTCGTCAGTCGGAGGTTTATCTGGTTTCCTGCACGCTATGAAAAGCCCCACCCCCGGTCAACTTCTGCTCCTCGGCGTCCCCGAAACGGAAGTCGACGAGACATACGCTGACTTCATCCGCAGAGTCCAACCGGGAGGGTTCATCCTGTTCGGCCGGAACATCCGGACTCCGGATCAGCTCCGTCGCCTGACAGACCGCCTGAGGGAGCTCTGCGAGATTGAGCCGATCATCACGATCGATCAGGAGGGAGGACGCGTCTCCCGGTTGAAGCTACTCGGAAACGAACCCCCGAACGCCCGTCAACTCCGCGATAAGGGGGATCTTGAACTCATCGCCTGCCATGGCGAGCTGACAGGACAGCTCCTGCGTATTTTCGGGTTCAACCTCGACCTCTGCCCCGTTCTCGATATCGCTTTCGATGACGAGGCTGACAACTCCTTGCGCGGCCGCTGCTACGGGACCACCGCAGACCAAGTCATCAGAATGGCGGGCGTTTTCAATAGTGCCCTGCAGTCCACCGGCGTCCTTTCCTGCGGCAAGCACTTCCCCGGCTACTCCTCCGCGTCCAGCGATCCTCACCACGAACTCTCGGCCCTGCCTCGTCCCCGCAAGGAACTCGAGGACCAAGAGTTGAAGGTATTCCGTCACTTCGCTGCGGGTACGAATGCGGTAGACAGCATGATGATCGGCCACATCGCCTTCTCGGAACTCGATCCCTCCGGCATGCCCGCTTCACTTTCCCGTACAGTCACGACACAACTGCTCCGGGAGGAGATGGGATTCAAGGGACTCATCATGACGGATGACCTCGACATGGGAGCCATCATCAATCACCACGGATTTGATGAGATGATCCGTCTCGGACTTTCTGCGGGAAATGACCTTCTGATGATCTGTCACCGTACCGAACTTGCCGAACAGGCCTTCAAGGTACTTTCCCAATGCCCGACCGATCAACTCGAGCGTGCTTACGCCAACATCGCCGCTTTGAAGTCCAAATTACCTCCCCCCACCACCTACACCCTGGAGAATTTCCAAGCCCTCGATCAGGCGGTCTGGGATCTGCGGGTCAATGTTCTCGGTGCCGAGGAAGCCGCAAAACGCAGCCCCGAGGATGGAAAACGCTCCCCGGTGGAGTCCTATTGATTGAAGCCCATTGCGTAGAGGGTAAGCGATGATGCTGAAATCTCCGGCGCAAGCGGCGCTTTGGATCATGGTCGCGTCGCTCTTGTCGGGATGCGCCACGGAATACAGACCGTTTGTTCAGCCAGTCTATGCCACCGGCGCCGGTGGAGAGATGCACACCTTCCATGGCATGGATCTCTGGACAGAGGGACGCCCACCCAGAAGATTTATGGTGATAGGATCGATCATCGACAATCGCCCCAGCAGCGCCGTCGCCATGTTCCTCCAGGGAGCACAAGTTGTGCGTCTTGCGAAGGAGCAAGGAGGAGATGCACTTATCATCGGGTATGATCGCAAGGGGGTGAAATGGCATGGGGGCCTGCCCCCGACTCAGATCACTTCAGCAACGTCCCCCGAAACGCTCCCTACCTCCATTGAGAGCGAAGTGACCAAATACTACGTCATCAAGTACCTCTAAGTCAGTGACTGGTGACCCCGGGTGGAATCGAACCACCATCTAGAGTTTAGGAAACTCCTATTCTATCCGTTGAACTACGGGGTCTTCTTGCCATCAGCCTCATGAGCTAACGTCTTTACAACTACACAACCGAGCGCTCATTGACAATCCATGCCCCCTGAAATCTCAAAGAACGTTCTGCTCCCCTCTTCACGTATTGAAAACAGGAAATCCCTCCTGTAGTGAATGTTCCTTTCCCACCATGAAATCCATCTATCTGTACACCTCTCTCTTCATTGCTACCGCCACGCTTCTCCATACATTGCACGCCGAGATTCGACTCGGAGCCGTCTACAGTACCTCCGGTGATCTCGCCCCCCTTGGAGTTCCCTCACTGGAAGGTGCCAAGACTGCTATAAAACAGATCAATGCCTCCGGCGGTATTGGCGGGGAGAAGATTGTCCTGACCATCCTTCCCACCCCTTCCTCGGCCCACGTGGCCGGAAAGAATATCCGTCTTGCGGTCGCAAAGGATCCTTCCATCGACGCCTTCTTCGGACTTAGCGACACGGACTTGGCAAAAGCTGCGGGACAAGCAGCCTGCTCTGCCGGCAAGGTCTTCGTGACCTCGGGAGCCACATCCCCCCGCCTCCCCGCGGAATCTGGTCCCCGTGTCTTTCTTGCCTGCTTTGGTGACAATGCCCAGGCGGCGGTTGCAGCAGAGTGGCTAGCCAAGACCAAGGGAGCAAAAAAAGTCGCCCTTCTTTACGACCATTCAAAAACTTACACTAAACTCCTTCATGTCTACTTCTCGCAAGCCTTCCGCCATCACGGAGGAGAGATCATCGGAACACTCCCTTTCATGGGTGGAACCGAGCCCAAGATCCCTGCTTATCTCTTAAAAGCCGACGCCGTCTATCTGGCTTCCGAAACGGCACTTCACGCGAAACCGATCATCAAGTCCCTGCGTGATGCGGGATTCAAGGGGCCGATCGTTGGAGGGGACGGTTACGATGCCCCGTATGCTTGGGCAAACTCCCCACTTGCCCGAGATGTCTGGTTTACCACGCACGCGTTCCCCGCGCACACCCTTGGATCGGCATCCCCAACAACAATAGCAGCATTTTCGACCGCCTACGCATCGGCCACCGGGATTCCTTCCAATGCCTTTGCTGGACTTGGGCGTGACACAGCGATCCTCCTCGCCACTGTCGTGCATCAGTCCCACCTTGAAAAGAAGCCGCTGGTTGCGGTTCTCAACTCCACCACCGGTTTTCCGGGCGTTACCGGATGCATCAGCTATAAGGATGGATCGCGCGTGCCCATAAAGCCGGTCGCTTTGGTCTCTGCACGCAATTCTCAGGCCCAACCGATCCAGATTATCCCTTCCTGGGTTCCCAAGCCATAGTATCTGTGAGTGTTTCATCAGTCGATAGTACCTCACACGATTCCTTAAAGTCCCAGGTTGCGCTGGTGACGGGAGGATCGCGTGGCTTTGGTGCGACGATTGTGCGACATCTTGCAGCCAGGGGAGCCAAAGTCGCTGTGAATTATTTTCAGCATGGTGACCGTGCGGATTCACTCTGCGATGAGATCCGCTTGTCCGGAGGCGTTGCAGAAGCATTTCAAGCTGATGTCAGGGATGAAAGGGATGTGAAACGACTGGTCGCAGAAGTCGCATCCCGTCTGGGTCCCGTGGATATTTTGGTGCTCAACGCAACGGGCAACCAACCCTTCATCCCAATTGAGAAGCTGATCTGGCAGGACTGCCTCGATCAACTGGAGTTTTTCGTCAAGAGCCCCGTCCTGCTATCGGCCGCGTTGGTTCCCAACATGAAAGCCAAGGGTCACGGACGCATTATACAGATCGGTTCCGAAGTCTTTGAAAAAGGAGTGCCGGAGTTTTCAAACTATGTCTCTGCAAAGGGAGCCCAACTCGGCCTTACACGTTCCTGGGCCATGGAACTTGCTCCCCACGGCATCACCGTGAATCTCGTCGCCCCCGGCTGGATTCCCACGGAGCGACATGCATCGGATCCTCAGCAGGCAAAAGACGACTATGCTGCTTCGGTTCCCATGAGGCGCATGGGAGAGGCCGCTGACGTAGCCGAAGCCGTTGCTTACCTTGCCTCCGATGCGGCTAAATTCATTACGGGACAGAAGCTCTCCGTGAATGGCGGCAATTCACTCTCTTGATTAGTCATCAACATCCAGCCAAGCCTTCCGTTTCTGAACTAGGATATAGCCTGAGGTTTTTCCTCTAGTATCCTTGCCAACTGGATAGCTGCATTTTCAAAAGCTGTTTTCCAAGAGGTGCTGGAATGCACATTTCCTCCCGAGGTTTCGATGGCCATCTGCACCATGAGGTTTTGATAGAGGCCCGAGGAATGCACCAACATTCCGTCCAGATCCCGAGCACTGCCAGATTTTGCACCGGATGTTTCCTCCGAGTCTACTGACAGACCCCGGCCATATCGTTCTCTCACATATTCCGAAACATATTCCGGATAGAAAACCTTCTGGGTCGTCCATCCTGACATGGGTATCCCTAGGGAACGGCAGTAGCCTATCTCAAAGGCAGTGCCGGTATCCATCTCCGTGCCCCGTCGGAAAGGACTGATATCAAAGATAGCGCCATCGACCGAATTCATGATCTCGACGTCGGCCTTGTATATGGCCTCGTTGAGATCCTTTCCGGGGCTAACTCCTTTGAGTTTGGACTGATTATCAACAGGGGCCACTCCTTTGAGCCCATGATCCTTAAGAACGTCCTTCATTGTGTCAAAAATGCATTCGGCATCAGGCAGGAAGACCGTAGGGCCAGCGAGATAAACGGTTTTCATTTGCTATCGCACTCTATTGGGCAGGCTCAGCGAGCGCCAGCAGATGAACCGATAAAAATCTCCACTCACCTAGACTTTCCATCACAATAGAACGCCACGATCGCAAAAAACCTGATGACTATCCGACATTTTTACGTCGCCTGTCGGCAAGTCTTTCTAGAATGGTATCGGGCCAGACCAATGCTCCATCCTGCCGCGCCAGTCGGGATTCAACGTGGCACGGATCACCTCGTCGTTTACCGGATCGAAAAGGGGATCATCCTTCCTGAAAGCAAAGCTGTAAAGAAGCTGGATGGTTGGCATGATGCAGATCTTGAACTGGCCGGGATACTCCTGATTCACGATCGTATTGGCCGAGATGGCATCGACAGCGAAGGCAGAGATCTGACCGCGCTGAAGCGCCCCAAATCCCTCCATGAGCGTCGGATACTTCCGGGCAGGAATCCCCTTTGCCATAAGAACTTTTTCCATCTTGGATCCGGCAAAGTCACCACAGCGGTAGTGTGAGAGATCTTCAAGGCGAACGAGGGATGAGTTGAGTTCCGCAGTTGTCAGCGAGGAAACAACCGATCCGGTGAAGAGGGCGATGAAGAGAATGCCCAACATCATCCAGAGGAAAGTAATGGTACGGCCAACCAAGGAAAGCTTTGCAGAATCCCCATAGCCGACGCTCGTCATCGTTACGGCCGTGAACCAAAGAGCACTGGCAAAGCGCTTAATCCACGATCCCTCGAAATGCCCCTGCCCATGCCTCCCCTCGAAGTAAACGAGGATAAGGCTGATCACAAACATCGTCAGGAACATGCTCAGGACGATCAGGAACATCCCGCTCTGGATGAGGTGATTGATAATGTTCTCGATGGAGCTGAGCACCGAGAGATGGCCGATCACCGCAGAGCCATGGCTGTAGACATAGGGCTGGGTGAAAACCTCCGTCTTGAGGAAGTCGGCGCTTTGACCCGTCACTAGGATCATGTCGATTTCGTGATTCTTGAGCTTATCATGCATCTCCGACTGGAGGCACTCCTCGTACTGGAACTTGATGCCGAGGGTCTTGGCCACTTCCTCCCAGAGATCAACGCCAATTCCGTGCCACTCCCCGAGTTCGTTCTTTGTGGAGTAAGGAATACGGTCCGTGATGCCGATCTTAAGAACCCTGTTTGTATCGATCAGGCTCCCCGTGGCCACATGGGTTGAAGGAACGATTGAAGGAGGCTGAGGGGAATTCGTTGCAACCTGTTCCTGTGCCCTTGCCGTTCTGGCGAGAGGAAAAAGCAGAGCGGTCGCAAGTAGCAGGGAGAGGTGGGTACGGCTCATCGTAGTATTCTTTGAAGATTTTTATTTAGATTATGACAAATATGAAGAAAAGCTGTCATCGCGCGAGCTGCTAGAAGTCGAGCGGGCCTGACCAGTGCTCTATCCTGCTCCTCCAGTCGGTGCTCAGGGTTGACCGGATCACCTCGTTATTCACCGGATCAAAGAGCGGGTCATTTTTCCGGAAGGCAAAGCTGTATAGGAGTTGCACCGTCGGCATCACGCAGATCTTGAACTGACCGGAATACTCCTGATGCACGATCGTGGTGGCGGAGATGGCATCGACGGCGAAAGCCGAGATCTGCCCGCGCTGAAGAGCGCCGAATCCCTCCATGAGTGTCGGGTATCGGCGTGCCGGAATTCCCTTGGAGAGCAATACCTTTTCCATCTTCGCCCCGGCAAAGACACCGCAGCGATAATGGGAGAGATCCTCGATACGGGTCAGGGAGGAGTTGAGTTCCGCAGTTGTTATTGAGGAGACCACCGTGCCGGTAAAGAGCGAGATGAAGAGGATTCCCATCAGCATCCAGAGAAAGGTGATAGTGCGTCCGATCATCGAAAGTTTGGCGGAATCGCCATAGCCGACGCTTGTCATCGTGACGGCGGTAAACCAGAGGGCACTGGCAAAACGCTTTACAGGATCACTCTCGATGAAATGCCCGTCCTCTTGGCGGCCTTCGAAATGAACGAGTATCAAGCTGATCAACACCATTGTTACGAACATGATCAGCATGATGAAGAAGACACCGCTCTGCACCAGATGCGTCATGATGTTCTCAATGGTGCTGGTGATGGAGCTGAATCCGATAACCGCTGCTCCGTGACTGAAGACATAGGGCTGGGTGAAGTCCTCCGCGCCCAGGAAATCAACGCTCTGCCCAATGACCAGGATCATGTCGATCTCATGACTCTTGAGTTTTTGGTGCATCTCCGACTGGAGACACTCCTCGTACTGGAACTTGATCCCGAGCTTCTTGGCAATCTCCTCCCAGAGGTCGGGACCGATCCCGCGCCATTCCCCCTTCTCATCCTTCATCGAGTAGGGGGGACGCTCGGCGATCCCCACCTGAAGCACGTTTCCGGAATCAACCAGTGTCGCCGCATTAGTGGCCTTGACCGTCTCTCCGGCGCTGACGGCATTGGTCGTCGCCTGAGGCACCTCCTGTGCCATCAAGGCACAGGGGAGACACAGCAGAACCGTAAGCAGAAGCGGCAGGAAAGAGCGCATCAGAACCTCTCCTTTAGGGCACCTCTCCCTCTCTGGAAAGCAGGAAGAAATGGGAACACATGACAGGAGCGACTTCTATGTGAGCACGACAACTGCACCTGCTGAGATCAAAGTCTTGTAAATTAAGATACCGCCATGGGAATCTGAGTGATCGATGGATTATAAAAAAGCATCACTCAGAACGAATAGTTGATACTTCCCCCTCCCCAAATCGTTCCCGGGGAGGTGCCGAGCAGTTGCTGCCATTGGTAGGAGTAAGCCGCGTAGGCGGTGAGTGAGACTCGTTGATTGAAATGCCAGGTGGCGGGAATGGTTATCTGCGCATTGTTCCCTCCCCAGACATATTGCAGGTTTCGATTAGCGCTGTAACCGAAAGAGAAGTTGTACTGCCCCACCGGATCCAAGGTGAGTCGATCCCTGATAATTGGAATTGAACACGTCAAGGACGTGCCCAGAAAACTCGCCCCGGGATTAATGCAACCATAGGGCGTACCGTTGGCATTACCGAGTTCATAAAAATAGTCGAGCGATGGGGTCCACGAGATATCGCCGGTCTTGCGTGTGTAAGAGGAACCGAAGTGGAGTTCGTGCTGAATCCCCTCACCAGCAGGGTGAAAGCCGGGATAGTTGAAGTAGAAATAGAGATCATACGCCGCAGTGAATGCAAAGTCGCCCGCCTTGTGTGTGAAGACTACCGGGACATCGAACTCACGGTAGTTCTGAGCGACATTCGGGAGGGGATTTCCAAGAGCGGCTGCATACCAAAAAGGGACATCAAGGATATCGTTCCGGCCAACCTGAAAAACCGGATCAAGGCGCACCCAGGCAATGCCATCGCCCGGGATCACATTAGCCCCCTTGTACATGTAGAGGCTATCGTATCCCGAGGAGAGTTTGACTGGGGCTAGATGCTGGGAGTTATCAATTTTTTCCTGCAGAAGCTCCTCTTGGGGATCCGCCGCCATGAGAGGATAAAAACCCGAAGTGATGAAAAGAAAAGCCATGAAAGAACGCCATAGGCGCGTATCCCCACCAAGGTTGTGGGGGAACTCTCTCATTCCAAAAATCCCCAAATTCCAACAGGCCTGAGCCTACATGCCTTCCTGTTAGAACTTCACGCCTGCACTCCAGAAGATGTTCTGGGAAGTGAGGTTCTGGTTCCCTGCGGCGGCGTTGTAGAAGAAGGAGGTGTTCCACCTCTTGCCGATGTCCACCGTGAAGCCGACTCCCGTGTAGAGGAAGTCCCGGATCGGTGCCGCACTCCAGTTGCTGAAGGTCGGTGAGGTTCCCCCGAGGTTACCGCTGATGTCATACGGGTTCTGCATGAACTCGTGCTGCCAGTTCAGGTTGATCTGGGGCACCACCACGATGTCCCCTCCACTGCCATGATGTGCTACCCAGTTGTAGGCGGCATGGGCACCCACGCTTGAGAGCATGCTGGAGCTGTTCCACCCTCCTGAGTTGTAGTTGAGGCTCTGGGCTCCGGTTTCATTGAGGGAGTTGACGCCCAGGTAGGTGTACTGGAGCGAGGCGGTCGGTCCGAAGGTGAACTTGCCCTTCTGGATGTCATATCCTGTGGCCAGCATGCTATCGAGTTCCCCTGCTCCGGGTTGGCTGTTGGCTGTCCTGTCGATCCCGGTGTACTGGATGACTCGGGTGGCCTGGTAGTTGTGGTAGGCTCCTCCGGCCAGGGCGTTGAGGTAGAGTCCCTTGCCATCCTTGTTGCCGTAGGTTCCAAAGACTCCGAAGCGGACGGCGTTGTCAGTCAGGCTGCTACCGGTTCCGAGACCGGAGCCGTTGGCTCCACTCTTGGTGTAGGTTCCCTGGTAGCCGGCGTAGATGCCGCTGGCCACTTTGTCGTTCCATTTGTAGGTGAGTCCGGTGGTGATGCCTCCGCTCTCTGAGTTGTAGCCGGGGAGCATGTTGGCACTGTTGGCTTGGGAGAAGATGCCGTTGCCATCCACGAAGAGTCCCCAGTGGTTGTCGAGTCCGGGGCGCAAGATGTCTTTTTTGGCGTCGAGGACTCCTTTGCCGGAGCCGTCACCTTGCCCCTCTTGGATCATGGGGTAGTTATCTGCCAGTCCGCTCATGCTAAATCCCCCTCCTTCTGCCAGGCGGAGTCCCCAGAGGCGTTGGTTGAGTTCCATGTTGAGGGCGTTGGCTTCGTTGAAAGCGATCGTTGCCACCTGTTGGTAGAAGGTTGGCATGATGGCGTTGAAGGCCTGATTGTACTGCGGGCTCCGCCTACGGCTACGCCGCCTCGGCGCTCGGACCCAGATGGGGACTGATTGGAGGGTGGGCCCTCCTTGGTACCTACATGGCTTTTGCCCTCTCTGGAGTGACCGGATGTGGGCTGTTCGGAGCCAATCTCGCGGCACGTCTCGATGCCGCCTGGCAACCCTCGGATCTTGCCATCACGACGATGGCTATTCTCGCCACCGGCATCCTGAGTCTTTTCCCTACACGAAACTCCATTCTGATCCTGATTGTCGTGGAGGGGACCGCGATCCTGGTAATGATCGTCATGTCGGCCGTTGTGCTCTGGGACGTTGCCCACGGGGGCGGCCCCGCCAAACATGTCCCCCTGAGGGATCTCTTCATCCCCTCCCCGGGCACAGGCATTAGCCAGATCGCCTTGGCAATGTCGTTCGTGGTCCTCTCCTTCGGCGGATTCGAACAGGCCGCCACGTTGGGGGAAGAGGTGAAGAAAGCCCGCCGCATCATCCCCCGGGTGCTGATCGCCACCATTCTCTCGGTCGGTTTGCTCTATACCCTGATAACCGCCGCCGAGATTGCTGGCTTTGGCGGAGGAAAGACCAATATTCACCGCTTCCTCTCGTCGACCTCGCTCCTTGCAGATCTCTCCTCCGCATATTTCGGTGCATGGTTCGGTGATTTCCTGGACGTGCTCGCAACCATTTCCGCCTTCGGCTGCGCCCTTGCACCCATTCTTGCATCCTCCCGCATTCTTTTCGCGATGTTCCGCGACGTGAACCCACGGAGCCTTATCGGATCCGTATCCCAAAGGAGCGGGACACCTCGCCATGCCACGGCCCTTCTCATGCTCTCCATGGTGCTTATCTACCTGCTTCTCAAGATCGCATGTCATGGAACGGCGGATGACATCTTCTTCTGGACCTCGACCTTCAGTGCCCTGACGCTACTCTCCGTCTACCTTTTGGTTGTCTTTGCCGCCTCGCGTTCGCTTGCCGGGTCGCACACTCCTTTCCGGAAATTAAAGCAGATCATTCCGACGATGGCTGCGCTGGCCATGGCCTACACTCTCTGGACCTGTCTCGTTGCCCCGGCCCAAGGAGCCTACCGCTATATCCCCTGGCTTGCCTTGCTCTGGGTTCTGCTTCCGCTGGTCGCCGTGGTGGCCTATCCCGATCTCGCAGAGAAAGTGGCCAAGGGCTTGCTACGCGTCGGCCATTCCGAACCAGAACTGAGCGTCGGAAAAGCAGAACTGACCTGAGGTCTGCCCCATCAGGAGGAGAGACTTTTTTCTAGACCGCTACGCTCCATTCAAGAAACTAATTTATGACCCGACCTGAACAAACACCCCTGAAACCGATCGCCGTCATCGCCGGAATGGCCGGCAACATGATGGAGTGGTATGACTTCGCTCTCTATGGAGTGATGGCACCGACTTTGGGCAAAGTCTTCTTTCCTCAAGAGAATCGCATCGTAGCGATCATCTCGGTCTTCGGCGTCTTTGCCGCCGGGTATATCATGAGGTTGGGCGGAGGTGCCTTCTTCGGACACCTTGCCGATCATTACGGAAGGCGTTTCGCCCTGCTCGCCTCAGCGACTGTGATGGCCATCACGACGGCCCTGGTGGGATTCCTCCCCTCCTATGCTGCCATCGGGATCGCCGCACCGCTGCTGCTGGTAACCCTGCGCCTTATCCAGGGACTCTCGACGGGAGGAGAATTCATCACCTCGATCACCTATCTTGTCGAGAATGCGCCATCGAAACACCGTGGCCTGATCGGCACTCTGGCTGGATCGACGGCCTCCGGAGGCATCCTGCTTGGCTCGGGCACGGGAACGATCCTTTTCTCAATATTCTCTGCCCATCAGGTTATTGAATGGGCTTGGAGAATCCCCTTCCTGATTTCGATTCCCCTTGGACTCTCCATAGCCTTGCTTCGCACACACTTACCCGAGGAAGCAAAACCGGAACTTCATGCCGGTACCCGTCAACGACGCTCCAGCGTTCTACATGTCCTGTTCGAACATCCCTGGGCTTTGATCCGGGGAGCATTCGGCGGATGGGGCTTTCAGGCCGGATTCTACTCGATGGCGATCTTCATCTCCTCCTATCTCTCGGGAGGAAAGGTCTTCTCTGAGTCAGCCGCTTTGGGACTGCAATCCACTGCCGTGGCCTCAGCCATCATCATGTCGCCAGTTGCCGGTTTTCTCTCCGATAAGTTCGGACGTAAGCCGATGGCCATGATCTCCCTGCTTGGCATACTGATTGGAGCTTACCCCTTCTACCTGATTCTGAATCTAGGTGATAACACGCTGGCTTTGATTGCGATGGTAGTCTTCATGATGTTCGTTGCACTGGGTGGAGCCACTTACCAGGTATGGCTTGCCGAGGTTTTCCCGAGAACCCTCCGTGCCACGGGACTTGGAATCTCCTACAATGTCGCGGCGGGAATTCTAGGAGGCACCACTCCCCTCCTATGTGTCACCCTCATTGAGTTCACACACAGCCGTATGGCCCCAGCCGGACTCTTAGTCATTGCCGCAGCAGTAAGCACCTTGCTCCTGATCTTTCAGAGGGAGACTGGAAACAAGCCCCTGAAGTAAACGGCACATCCCGCGACATCGCCCGTTCAGCGATTCATTAAAGAAATATCAATCCAGCCACGCCCGCGATCAGAACGATCAGGATGGGGTTCAGATCCGATAGCAATAGTAGTAGACCACTCACAATCGCAATCAGGGCAAGAGCGGGGGAATGAATCGCTGTCTCAGAAATAAACATAAAGGCTGCTGAGAGAGCGCCTGCGGCTATCAGCAGCAAGGCCCTGCCGATAGAATGACGCCACTTCCATTCACTCAACCAGTCCCAGGAATTGGCCGCGCAAAGAATCACGACGATATTTGGAAGAAACAGGGCAAGCATGGCAACCACGGCTCCTAGTAAAGCCCACCCCTCCCCAAATTCGGAACAGGCCTTTAAACCGATCATCGAGGAGAGCATGCTTGGACCGGGGATAATAAAGCTAAGCGAGAAGAAATTCACAAAATCCTGACTGTCCATCCAGCTATGGTGAGTAACACTTGCTCTTTGCATGCAGGGAAGAATGGTTTCCTCACCACCGAAGGCACAGACAGAGAGCGCGGAAAAGGTTGAAACAAGATCGGTGCAAATCCCACCAACCATCTGAACATCACTCATGGGGGAGAGGGAGTGCTTGAGCGGCAGGGCGGGACAAACCTGTGGCTTCTCAGGTTTGGTCCCATGCACGACAACATGTCGTATCTTCTGAAAAACCGGCTCTCCGTATTTTTCAACGCCGAAAAAGGTGCACATCATCCCAACGACCACAGCGGCCAACAGAACCATACCCCAAGGTTCAGAGTTAAAAATCTGATCCAGTTTCTTATGCAGGTGATGTCTGAAACCTAACGTCGGAACCAAGGCAAAAGGCTCCTGAAGGTTTTTTAATTTTTCATGTCGTGAAGGGCGATGCAACCAAATCGCCAAGGGGGTAATCCAGAGAATGACTCCCGAAATATGAAGGATCCCGTATCGAAGGAGGATCATTCCCACCAGAATCAAGAGAAAGTCGCGGTAGTCGATCACCGCTTTTTTACCGATTTCCAAAACCGTGCCACCAATAACGGCACAAACGGCTGCTCCGGCCCCCGCAGCAACAGCAACAACCCATGTGACCTTGTGAAAATGGATGAAGACACCACCTATCACCAGAGAAAGCAGGAACGAGGGTAGGATCATGGCGACAGCCACCACGACCGCTCCGATGATACCCCTCACCCGATGTCCGACATGAACCGCCAGTCCAAAGGTGCTGTCTGGTTGGGGAAGAAACTCAGCTAGAGCAAAGCTCTCTAGGAATTCCTCCTCCGTAATCAGTTTTCGATACTGCACGATCTGCCGACGCATGTGACCCGCAGCCCCCTGCACGGTCGTGAGGGCAATCAGAAAAAAATACCAGCCCAACTGCAGGAGAGTGGGATGGGGGCGAGCCTGGTTTACCTCTTCTCCATGGAGGGATTTATGGTGCGGTGATTTTTCGGAGCTCACAACGGGATAATCCTTCAGAGAAGGGATCAAATGCTACTTTTATTGCATGATCTTGGGGATTTTGCTTTGGCATTGAATAGGCAAATAACATCTTGGGGCATTCCGCCTCTTCCGATAAAAAATTTCCGAATGACGAACTCCCCTTCCAAACCACTCCTCATCCTCTCCTGGATACTCCGCTTCACGGCGGCGATCATTCTCCTTCAGACGCTCTACTTTAAATTCTCAGCCGCACCAGAGTCGGTCTATATCTTTGATAAGGTCGGATTAGGAGCTCCTGGACGAATCGGATCGGGTATCGCGGAACTGATCGCTGCCATTCTCATCTTGATCCCCTACACCACCTGGCTGGGTTCAGGACTTGCCCTTGCCGTCATGGGAGGAGCCATCATGAGTCACCTCACGGTGCTCGGCGTCGTGGTCATGAATGATCATGGCGAACTCTTCGGACTCGCTGTCATGGTGGCTCTCTGCTCCGCCATCCTGCTTCTTCTGAATCGTCGCTCGATTCCGATCATCGGAAAACTCCTCCCCTGATGAGTTCAACCCGGATGGATTGCGTTGAGTTGTCGGATGGATTGATCAGGTCCCTTAAGGAGATTCTTGATCAGGGGACTTCACTGCTGGATTGCCTGAGTGACGAGTCCTACAAAGCGAAGACTCCCTTCTCCTCCGGAGCCTCGATCGGGGCGCACTACAGACATTGCCTGGATCACTTCAGCGCCTTGTTGGCCGGAGATCCCGCGGGCGGAATCAATTACGATGCAAGGGAGCGCAATCCCGTACTGGAAACCGATCGTGATGCGGCTCGTCTCATGACCGCTCATCTGGGAGATCTGGCCACCTCATTGGACGCAAAGATCCTGAAGTCACCGGTCATCGTGCGTTGCGGAGTCTCGTATTCCGACAAGGAAGCGACCGCAGTCAACTCCTCCTATGAAAGGGAGGTCATGTTCTCAATTTCCCATGCGGTGCATCACTACGCACTGATCGCCATGATCGGTCGCTCGCTTGGAATGACAATGCCCGAAGGGTTCGGTGTCGCTCCATCCACCATGCATTACCGCAAGGGCAACGAGCCAATCCATTCCTGAATGCCGGTCACCGAACAGGGTTTTCTGGAGCTGACGGGACTCTTTTTCCTGACCTGGCTCTCAGAGGATGCCGCCGTGCTGGGGGGCGGATTTGCCGTGGCGACGGGATCCCTTCCACTCTGGCAGGCCTTCGTTGCCTGTTTTTTCGGGATCTGGACGGGAGATTATGTGCTCTACGCGATCGCACGATACGGCGGGCGCTCACTCGCCGCACGTTTTCTCAGTGCCGGATCAAACTGGAAGGAGCGCGTTGAACGGAGTGAAGCTTGGTTTCTCAAACGCGGTATCCTTGCGCTTGCGGTCTCGCGTTTTGTCCCGGGACTGAGACTTCCCACCTTTCTTGCGGCGGGATTTCTGCGGATGAATACCCTCCTTTTTCTCACGGTGACCTTCGTTATGGCACTTATCTGGGTCGCCCTGATTTTCCTACTGGTGCATCTCTTCGGAGAGGCAGCCCCAACGACCTTCCACTCCTTCCAGGGACATATCGGATGGATTGTCGCCCTGATCCTCCTGCTCATGGTGCTGATTCATCTTGCTGGAGCCCTTCCCGATCTCATCCGTAAAAAATTGCAAAACTGGGAGTTCTGGCCCGCTTGGCTTTTCTATATTCCAGTGGCGTTTCGTTACATGTCACTTGCTCTCCGATACGGATCGCTGACTCTTCCCAGTTCTGCGAATCCGGGAATCAAGACCGGCGGCCTTATCGGTGAGTCGAAGAGTGCCTTGCTGAGAGAGCTTGCTGCCATAGCTCCGGAATCGGTGCCGCCGACATTGCTGATTCCGACGGAGGGCCACAGATTGGGCATGCTTCACGATTTCCTAACTGCAAGCGGGACATCGTTCCCGATGGTGCTGAAACCCGATTTGGGATATCGGGGAAGCGGCTTCCGTATCGTGCACTCGAGTGATGAGGCTGCGGAGTATCTGGATCAGGTCACCCTTCCGGTGGTGGTGCAAAAGTATGTTCCCGGCCCCTGCGAGGCCGGAATCTTCTACTACAGAATGCCAGGTTCAGAGCGTGGAAACATCCTTGCGATCACGGAAAAGCACTTCCCAAAAGTGACTGGTGATGGAGAGCATACGATCAAAGAACTGATCATGGCGGATCCCCGTGCAAAGAATCAGTCCTCCATCCTGCTGGAACGGTTTCAAAAACGTCATAACGAAATCCTTCGGTCCGGTGAGCAGCTCCAACTCGTGAAAGCAGGCAACCATGCCCAGGGATGCCTTTTTTCGGACGGGATGGGTCATTGGACAGCAGAACTGGAAGGGGCAATAGATCGTATCTCCCAGAAAGTGAATGGCTTCTTTATCGGACGTTACGATGTTCGTTTTGAAACATGGGAGGAATTGGAGAGGGGACAGGGATTTCAGATCCTTGAACTCAACGGAGTCGCAGGTGAACCGACGAGTGCCTACGATGCATCCCGCTCGGTCACCCATGCGTTCTCACTGCTCTTCCGCCACTGGGAACTGGCTTTCGCCATCGGAGCGGAGAATCGGAAGCGTGGTTATCATCCGACTCCGCCACTCATCATTCTCACGGAATGGTTCTCTTATCGGAGGGCCAGTCGCTGCCTTCCGAGAGCGGACTGATCTCTTAACGAGATGTGCACTCTTTCCTTCATGCCGGTCTCCAAGGGGTTCCACCTTGCGATGAACCGCGATGAGCAAAGAACCCGCGCAAAAGCCCTACCCCCGGCCGTGCACCGGTGCGGTACCCACCGTGCCCTCTATCCGTCCGAACCATCCGGCGGTACCTGGATCGGAATCAATGAGGCGGGCATCGCTCTTGCGCTCATCAACTGGTATTCGAAACCTCAATTGAAAGCCGCTCCCGCCTTCAGCCGTGGTGCCATCATCCCGCGAATCCTGACGGCGGATTTATCGGGCAGTGCTGAGGGCCTGATTCGTGAACTTCCCATGGAACGATTGAACCCGTTCCGACTCATCGTGATTTGCCAGAAGGAGCAAACGGTTCGGGAATTCCAATCCGACTCAGGCACCCTCTCGGAAATTCCCCACTCCTGGGAAACCAACCACTGGTTCTCCTCGGGATTTGAGGAACCTCAGGTTGAGATCATCCGGGCCCGGACATGCGCTGAGATGATTCGGGATTCAGCGACTGATTCGCCCCAGGCTCCCAAGATTCTCCGTAATCTCCACCGATCGCATGCACCGGAGAAAGGGCCCTACTCCATCTGCATGCATCGGGAGGATGCCTGTACGGTCAGTTTCACAGAAATAATCGTTAATAACTCCAAGGCTGCCATGTCCTATCACGAAGGCACTCCATGCGCAGAATCCGTTGAATACGATATGACTCTCTCCCTCATCAACGGGCTCTAATTGAAACGAGCAAGAAGGGCGCGAATCGTCACCATTAGGATCGGATCCTTGGTGGCGTCAAAGGAATGTTTGGCCGGGCAGAGGGGGTAGAAAACCGGATACGCAAAACGATATCCCCAGGCATTCTGATTCTCGGCCAGTTCCTGCAAAACCGAGGCGCGCTCCGTGGTCGTGAGATTTTCAACATAGGAGACGGCATCAGATGTCGGTTGATTGCCGAAGGTGGTAGGGAGTTCCACGACCAAGGGAATACGCTTGGTAGATTTCAAGAGGTCGATCTGCTTTCTGTTTACCTTGAGATCCCAGGCCCTCACGACGAGGTAGTCGATTCCCTCGGGAACGAGCGAAAGAGGGCCGTCATAGCCGACCATTTGACCAGCGGCGTGGGCTGCGGCGATCCCCTCCTCAAACACTTCGGCACTCACGGAGGAATCATCCGGAGAAACATAGAAAGTCCATGCATCGGGATGGAGACGCGTGGAGATTTCCCTCATGTGACGGACAATCATGTCACCTGACCGGCTATCCCCGGCATTGAGGACGATATCGAAACGGCACTCCTTTGAGGAGGCACGAACGGCTGAGCGAATAGCAAGGAAAGCATCCTCCTCGGCATGACCGATATCCCCATGATCGGAAACACGGAGAAGTCCCGTCACAAAACTCGGGTGGAGGGAGGCCAGTGTCCGGCCAACGGTCACGGCTGTCTGCGAGGAATCCGAGAGCGTCCAACTACCGCTATGAAAAAGGCGTGCCTGAATAATCCGTAGATAAAGCGCCCTCTGTGAAATCTTCAGGGCCGTTGCGGAGAGCGGTTGATTGATGGTATCGCTCACCGGCGTCGCAGAGGGAGATACCATTGTCCTTGTTTTACCTCCACCTGCCGCCTGCAGAGCCGTCGCGGGACAGAGCAGCAGCAAAAGAGCGATGCAAAGATTACTTTTCACGCCCATCGTTGTGACAGAGAAGGCCGTTCACTAAAAGGATTAGGATTACCCCGCCAGCGGATCACCCTGCTTACTCCGGTTGATAGGAGTCGCTTCTAAAGGGAGCGGCTGGAAGCCCCTCAAGATTGTAGAGGGAGCCATCAGGGAAGCCTTTCCAGTTATAGCGAACGGCCAGCGGATGCGGCACGGCATCACTCCAAAGAAGAACACTCTTTCCCTCAATGCGTCCCTGAGCAGGAAACCACTTATGATCGCTTCCCGAGAGGGCGAATCCTTTCAACGAGGTTACCAGGGAGGAAGAGAAGTCCCCGGCCTTGTCGGGAGAGGTTCCGATAACCAATCCGCCACCAATGGAATCGAAATCAACGCGGACTTTATCTCCCTCGATCTTCATCCCCCGATAGATTGGCCCCTCATCAACAAGTTCCTCTCCATAAACACGGTGACGTGCAATCAAGGCAAGCCTCCTGCCGATATTGAGTTTGTCCGCGGGCACTCGATCATCCGGGAGTCCAAGATCAGTGGCTTGGGCAACTCCGGTTCCGGGCAGGGAAAGCACACTTGCCGCCCCCTCCCTGATCCACGGCCACCCTCGGGAGCGGGACCCATCCGCGCCATGATAACACTCCACCGCCGACCCACCCTCGGCACCGAATCCCGCCAAGGAGACGAAATAAAACGGGAACGGCCCCTCGCCCCAATGACTTCTCCAGTCGCGAATCAGGCGCTGAAAAGTGCGGCGGTATTGGAGTGCAGCATTTCCCTCGTCGGACTCTCCCTGATACCAGATCACTCCTGTGATGGCATATGGGATAAGGGGCTGTATCAATCGCACGAAACAACTCGAAGGAGCACCCACTTCACCTTTGAGATTCACCCCCTCATGCGATTTGGATGCCGTCACGATCGCGGGTGGCTTGGAAAGCCCCATGTGACTGATCCAGGAAACAATGGGTGTTCGCTCCCGCGTGCACTGGATGATGCCGACCGGCAGGTGATGGGTTGATCTCAAATCCCTTGCAAAGAAGTAACCGACGGCGGACACGGAGGAGATGCTCTCCGGCGTGCAGACCACCCAGTGCCCCTTGATCTTCTTATGGCTCGCAGCAGATGATCCTTCAGTCAGATTGGCAGGCTCGGCTTCTTCAAAAAAACGAAGTTTCGGATCATAGACCTTATCATCAGCCTCTTTCCCTGAGGAGGCATCCGAGAGGGGAAACGCCATGTTCCCCTCACCCGAACATATCCAGACATCCCCGGTGATCACGTCGTTGATCTCGATCCGGTTCTTTCCATTGATCACCATCATCAATGGAGCCGGCATTGACGGAAGAGGTCTCAGGGTGATTCGCCAGTTTCCGGAAGAATCGGCGACCGTCGACTCATTCATCTTGGCAAAGGAGATGGAAATCCGCTCACCGGGTGACGCAGAACCCCAGATCGGCAGCGTCACCCCCTGCTGCAGTACCATGTGATCACCGAAAACCGGAGGCATGGAGACATCGGCATGAAGGCCGGTGCCAAAAATAAAGAGAAACACAAAGAACTCGCGCAGAGATGCAGAGACGCAGAGAAATTTATAAATTATCCCTGATCTTTTATTGCCGATTTTTTGAGCCTGCATCTACGTTCCCCACATGCTTCTGATACTTCTGATATTCATATCAAAAATCTCCGCGCCTCTGCGCCTCCGCGCGAATTATTAGCAACTACCTCGGCCCGCGATCCTTCTTGAATCCTTTGGAGAATTTACCCTGCTTACCCTTCTCAAAGGAGGGCTTGAAGGCAGGCTTAAAGCTCTTCTTATGACCCATCCCCTGAGGTGTGGGAGCCGTATCCCTAGGCTGAAATTTCGGTTTTTTGAATCCCTTTGGCTGGGCAAATCCCTCGTGATCAGGAAGCTCATTCGGGAATTCCTGCCTGGTGGGAGACTTGGGTGATGACGTCTCCTCATTTCCGGCCTGACCGAGGAGCAACGAGAAGAGAGCTGAGCAAACCTCCGTGGCCTGGAATCCCTCCTCCATCAGGCGATCGGTGAATTGCGTCTGATCGGCATAGTTCCCGGAGGTCAGGAGAGCCTGCACCTTCCCGAACATCTGCTCGGAGCGTTTCCCCTCGACCTCGGAGGGGGTGGGAATCGTTCCCCTGCGGATCCGGGAATGGGTGAAGCGCTCCAAGTACTGGATCTTGTAGATATCGCGTCCGGTTACGAAGGTGGCAGCCATTCCCTTCTTGCCAGCGCGTCCGGTACGCCCGATGCGATGGACATAGTCTTCGGGGTCGTGCGGGAGATCATAGTTAATGACAACCTCGAGGGCATCCACATCGATACCTCGGGCAGCGACATCGGTGGCCACGAGGAACTCGAACTCGGAGTTCTTGAACTTGTTCATGACGCGCGTCCGCTGGGCTTGGGTAATGCCGCCATGAAGGCGATCCGCTGAAAATCCCTGCGCGAGCAAGGCATCGGCCAATTCGTCGACCATCCTCTGGGTATTGCAGAAAATGATACCGAGCCGGAAGCCGTAGAAATCGACCAAACGGATCAGGGACTGTGTCTTGCCGCGTGGCGGGATCTCATAGAAGAACTGCTCGATATCGGGAGCCGCGACATCCTTGCGTTCGATCGCAACGGTTTTTGCGTCACGGGAATAGCGATTGATCAGTTGCTTGATCGGCCCGGAGAGGGTGGCTGAAAAGAAGACCGTCTGACGCTCATCGGGCGTTGCATCCAAGATCTTCTGGATATCGTCGCGGAAGCCCATGTCGAGCATGCGGTCGGCCTCGTCCAGGATCGCGACCTTGAGTTGATCCAACTTCAGGGTACCGCGTTCCAAATGGTCGATGATACGACCGGGAGTCCCGATGACGATTTGAACCCCTTTCTTGAGCTCAAAAAGCTGGCGATCATAAGAGGCTCCTCCATAGATGGGAACGGAGTGGATTGAGCGCTTGAATGCTGTCAACTGGTGAACCTCGTCGGCAACCTGCTCCGCCAACTCACGGGTAGGGCATAGGATCAAGACCTGGACTGCCTTACTGTTGGGATCGACCTTCTCGATCGCGGGAATGGAGAACGCGGCGGTCTTTCCGGATCCGGTCTGGGACTGGCCAACAAGATCACCCCCGGCCAACAGCACGGGGATGGCAGCGGACTGGATCGGGGTTGCCTCCTCGAAGCCAAGCTGTGCAACTGCCTTCAGGATTTCAGGGGACAGTCCAAGACTATCGAAGCGGTGTTTTTCCATAATCAAGCAGTCTACGCTTTAAAAACCCCGGAGTCACCCTACTTCAGATAATTCAATGAATTAATCTCCGTCACGAGTTCCGGATTTCTCTTATTCCCCGCTACCTGTAATGACTATGGGGAAGCATGGAGATTCCCGAGGAGTTTGATGTCATTGTGATCGGAGGAGGTGGAAGCGGCCTCTTCTGCGCCTTCACGGCTGCGAACCGCGGAAAAAGCGTCCTGCTACTCGAACATAACGAGCGGATCGGAAAGAAAATCGAGATTTCGGGTGGCGGGCGATGCAACTTCACCAACATCAATGCCTCCGCCGAGAACTACATCTCGGGCAACAAGGATTTCTGTAAATCGGCGCTGGCAAGATACACACCATGGGACTTTATCAGCCTCGTTGAAAAACATGGGATCGCCTACCATGAGAAAAAGCTGGGACAGCAGTTCTGTGACGGCAGTTCGCGTCAGATCATCTCGATGCTGGAGAGCGAGTGCCGCGACGCCGGCGTCAGGATCCTCTGCAATGCCAGTGTCCAGGAGGTGCGCAAGAGCGAACATTTTCATGTCCCCACCTCGCGGGGAACGTTCCGATCCAACGCACTGGTCATTGCAACCGGCGGGCTCTCTTTCCCTAAACTCGGCGCCAGTGATCTTGGCTATCGGATCGCGCGAAGCTTCGACATCGCCTTGACGGAACTCAAGCCCGGCTTGGTTCCCCTCACCTTTCAACCAACGGAGAGGAGTTTTTATGAGCCGCTTGCAGGAGTCTCCCTGCCCGTGCGGATCAAGTCCGGCAATCGATCCTTTGAGGAAGCGATGCTCTTCACTCATCGCGGTATCAGCGGACCGGCGGTTCTCCAGATCTCCTCGTATTGGGACGAAAGCTCCCCCCTCTCGATCGATCTGCTCCCCGAGAAGCCGGAGACGGAACTTGTGGCTGGCGCCACGCGCAGCGGCTCAACCCCTCTTCAGGTGCTCTCCAAGGTCTGGCCGAAACGCTTTGCTGAGTCGTGGTGCGAGCGTCATGCACCGGAGAAGCCCTTTGCGCGGTGCAGCAAGGAGGAGATCGAGTCACTGAACGAGTCGCTTCATGACTGGAAACAATCCTACGCGGGATCGGAGGGGTATCCGAAAGCAGAAGTGACGCGAGGCGGCGTCGACACCGGAGAACTCTCCTCCAAAACCATGGAATCCAGAAAGGTTCCGGGACTCTATTTTATCGGTGAAGTTGTGGATGTCACCGGATGGCTGGGCGGCTATAACTTCCAGTGGGCCTGGGCCAGCGCCCATGCGTGCGGCTCAGCGCTCTGAAACAAGGATGAGTGATGAATTATGAAGGGTGAAAAGAAACCATCCAACAACCTCTCCCAAAGGACGAAGTCGTTCGCCCTGAGGGTGATCAGACTTTACGTGGCTCTGCCGAAAAACACTCAGTCACAGATTCTGGGCAAGCAAGTCCTCAGATCAGGAACGTCCGTCGGCGCGAATTACCGTGAAGCAAACAGATCACGATCCAAAAATGAATTTATTGCCAAGATCGGTGATTGCCTGAAAGAACTCGATGAGACCGCATATTGGTTGGAACTACTGATTGAATCAGGGATTTTATCCCTTCAAAAAACAGGGGATCTCTGCAGGGAGTGTGATGAACTGATCGCAATCCTCACGACAATTTCAAAGAAGTCGAAAACTTCAACCATTCATCATTCATAATTCATCCTTCATCATTCTCTCCACCCGTGCGTAAACGTAATCCCCATAAAACTTCCGATCCGCGGCGCGATACCGAGGAGGCCGTTGCGGGCGTGCGTCGCATCTATGCGGAACTGAAGGCCAACCCTCCCGAGCGAAACTGCACGTTGCAGACGGAGTGCTGCAGGTTCCACCTTACGGGCCAGACTCCCGTCCTGACCAAGGGAGAGGCACTCACAGCTGCCAAGGCTGTGCGGGCTGCGGGACGAACGGAACTTCCGAAACGGGAGGACGGCGCCTGCCCACTTCTCCATCCATTCACTTCCCGCTGCATGATCTATGAGGGTCGACCATTTGGTTGCCGTACTCATTTCTGCTCGGCGGCCGGGGGCCCCTACAGTCGCAAGGAGGTCTCCGAGTGGATCCGACAACTTGAGGAGATCGATGAACGCCTTGGCGGAGATGGAGGGCGCGATATCACGGTCGCGATCCGTGATGCCCTGGAAGAGATCCGATAGGCTTGCGCAGGGATCCGACTCCGACGATTCTCACAGAATGCAGAAGCGCCCCGGAACGACCCTGATCATCGTCGGTCATGGATCAACGACGAATCCCGACTCCAGCGAGCCAAACCAGCGTCTCGCCGACGCCATCCGTGATCAGGGAATCTTTGATCAGGTCCTCTGCTGTTTCTGGAAAGAGGAACCCTCCATGCGGGAAATCCTTCTCTCGGTCTCCTCACACGACGTCTACATCGTCCCGAATTTCATCAGCGAAGGGTACTTCACCCAGACCGTGATCCCCAGGGAACTCGAACTGGATGGCCCCGTCACCCGCCGCAATGGCATGACGATCCGCTACTGCGAACCTGTCGGCAATCACCCCTCCATGACCGAGGTTCTCTTGAAACGCGCCAAGGAAACAGCTCCCGGAATCCCGACAGGGCAAACGAGTCTCCTCATCGTGGGTCACGGAACGAATCTCAACGACAACTCCGCCAAGGCCGCCAAGACACAGGTTCATCGTCTTTCCGAGATGGGGCTCTATGCCGAGGTGCTACCGACCTACATGGAGGAGGCTCCCTTAATCAGTGATTGGGCCACGATGACGACACAAAAGCACGTTGTGGTCATCCCCTTCTTCATCAGCGATGGACTGCACAGCTATCAGGACATTCCCGTTTTGCTTGGAATCCGCGAGGAGGTGGGCCCCGCGGCAAGCCAGTCCGAAGTCTTCAAATCCAACCCCCATCACTTGCACGGAAAGGAACTCTATTACGGCAGTGCCATCGGAACCGATCCGATGATGGCAGGTGTGATCCTGGATCAGGTGCAGGCTTTTGATGATACGCCTCACCCAGTGAACCCGCTGACTTCCGGCACGGAAGCTTTGCCGGCATGAGTCGTCGCGGAGCGTTTTTCATCCTGCTCCTGATCTCCCCGGGTCTTGTAGCCGAAACGCCCCCTTCCGCCGCTCCATCAAAGTACCCCGGTGAGGTTGTCGAGAAGAGGGTCGACGCCCTGCTCTCCAAACTCACCGAGAAGGAAAAGATCAGCCTTCTTTCGGGCGATGGCTTTGACGGCATGTCGACCGAGGCGATTCCCAGACTCGGAATTCCAAAACTGGTGATGGCGGACGGCCCTCAGGGAATTCGCGCCCATGGCCCCGCCTGTTCCTTTCCCAGCGGGATCGCCCTTGCCGCAACGTGGGATAGGCATCTCGCCTTCCAATACGGTGAGGCAATAGGTCGAGAGGCTCGAGCCCGCGGCATCCACATCCAACTTGGCCCCGGAGTCAACATCGCAAGGACACCGCTGAACGGCAGAAACTTTGAATATTACGGGGAGGATCCCTACCTGACAGGGGAATTGGCATCCCAATGGATCCGTGGCGTCCAGTCTCAGGGGGTGGTCTCCACGGTGAAGCACTTTGTCGGAAACGACGAGGAGTGGAGGCGCATGGAAATCGAATCACTGATGGACGAGCAGACGCTTCGCGAGATCTATCTCCAGCCTTTTCAAAAAGCAGTTCGTGACGGCGGTGTCTGGGCCGTCATGTCCGCCTACAACAAAATCAACGGATACCCGAGCACTGCCAACGACCATCTGCAAAACGGTATCCTCAAGCAGGAGTGGGGATTCCCGGGCATCGTGATGTCCGACTGGTGGGCGACACAGTCGGCTGATTCCATCGGCAAGGGACTCGATTTGGAAATGCCGATGGGTTACCAGGTCACCGAGGAGAGCATCTCCAAGGCACTGGCACGGAAAGAAATCACACAGGATCAAATCGATCAGGCTGTCGGGAGACTCCTCAGGATGGAGATCTCCATGGGATTTCTGGATGGTAACCAGCAGAGGAACAGCCTTCCCCTCGATTCACAAAAAAACGGGGAGGTCGCCCTCGATGTCGCAACGAAGTCGATTGTCCTTCTTAAAAATTCAGGGGCGCTTCTTCCTCTCGACATGAATTCCTTGAAGCATGTCGTCGTCTACGGACCGAATGCCCAGGACACTCCCACCGTCGGGGGTGGAAGCGGCGGGGTGGAGCCATTCCACAAGGTAAGCTTCCTACAGGGAATTCGCGATGCACTGCCCCGCGAGACGGAAGTCTTCTATGCACCGATGCCGCTCAGCCAGCCCTTCTCACTGACCAGTTTCCTGCAGCTTGGAAAGGAGGTGTCAATTCCTCCCCGGATCATCTCCATCAAGGAGATGGTCAGCGTGAATCAGAAGAATTTCACCAAGACCACCGTCAGTCATCCAAAGAGAATCGATATTTCGTGGAATAAGCGCACTCAACCGGAGGGGATTGAAAAAGATCAGGAGGCCCGCGTGACATGGGATGCTGACATTGAAGTTCCGGCCTCGGGAAACTATGAGCTTCTCTCCATAGGACACCCCGAGATTCGCTTGGGAAGTCGGGAGCTCGGCAATCCCGAAAGCTATGTGATGACCCTAAAAAAGGGTGAGACGATCCCTTTGAGGGTCACTGCGAATGAGGTGGGACGCGGTAGCGGGCATGTATCAGTGGCGATCGGTATGGTCTCAGATGAGTTGACCGGTATCTATCCGGCAAAGAGTGCCGATGTCGCCATTGTCTGTGTCGGCCTAAATCCCGAAGTGGAGGGAGAGGGCTACGACAGGGGCTTCGTTCTTCCGGTCGCCCAGCAGCAACTCATCGAGCAAGTATCCGCCGCCAATCCCCGGACTATTGTCGTCCTTAGCGGTGGCGGCGCCATCGATATGCGAGACTGGATCGACAAAGTCCCAGCCGTTCTACAGACCTGGTATCTAGGGCAGAGTGCGGGAACGGCTCTCTCCGAGATCCTCTTCGGCGATGCCAACCCATCGGGTCACCTCCCCTGCACCTTCGACCGCACCATTGAGGAGAACCCCTCCTATCATGAGTACCCGGGCTCCTTCGAGCAGGGTAAGGAATGGCCCGTTGTGAACTACAAGGAGGGGATTTTCTACGGATATCGTGGCTATGACAGATCGGGACGAGAGCCACTCTTTGCGTTCGGACACGGTCTCAGCTATACCACCTTCGAACTTGGTCCCCTTAGTATGACGGGAAGCGATAAGGATCGCGCCGCTATCATCGATGTGTCGAATACGGGGAAACGTTCCGGAGCTGCCGTCGTCCAATTATATATCGGGCTGCGGGGGGAAACGACTCCTCGTCCTCTCCGGGAGTTGAAAGGATTTGAACGAGTTGAACTAAATCCCGGTGAATCCAAGAAGGTCACCATTCCCCTCCCCGACACCTCCCTCATGTACTGGCATCCGGTGAAAAACTGCTGGGTCCTGCCAGAGGGACCCATATCCGTTGAAATCGGCTTTTCCGAGCGTGATATCCGGCAGCAGACAAACCTACCGCCACTTCCGGCTCCGGCACCTGACCTGAAGACAAACAGCGTCAACTCCATGACGAATTCGTAACTTTGGAACTGTAAAAGAGACTCCCATCGCGGAAACCAAAACCTTATTTTCAACGAATGCACCTGTTACTTGCTGACGCAGCCTCTGTCGGAATCGGCACCTGGATCCTTCTGGGACTGGCTCTCCTGCTCGCCTTGAGCTTCGAGTTTGTCAATGGCTTCCATGATACGGCCAACGCGGTCGCCACGGTCATCTACACGCACACGCTTCCTGCCGTTCCCGCAGTCATCTGGTCCGGATTTTTCAATTTCCTCGGGGTTCTCACCTCATCAGGTGCCGTTGCCTTCAGCATCGTCAGCCTCCTTCCCGTGGAGCTCGTGATCCATATCGGATCCGCCCAGGGATTTGCCATGGTCTTCTCGCTGCTGGTCTCGGCGATTCTCTGGAATGTCGGGACTTGGTATTTAGGACTTCCCGCCTCCAGTTCGCATACCCTGATCGGCTCGATCATCGGTGTCGGCGTTGCCAATGCCCTCATGAGCGACTCCCACTACTGGGGTGACGGCGTGAACTGGGCCAAGGCCAAGGATGTCGGACTAGGGCTCTTGATATCCCCGGTCATCGGATTCTGCATGGCGGCGCTCCTGCTGATCGTGATGAAGATCCTCATCAAGAACCCCAAACTCTACAGCACTCCCGACGCCAACCATCCCCCACCAGGATGGATCCGCGCACTCCTCATGTTCACCTGCACCGGAGTCAGCTTCGCCCACGGTTCCAATGATGGCCAGAAAGGCATGGGACTTATCATGCTGATCCTTGTCGGTATCCTCCCCACCACCTATGCACTGAAGAGCGAGAGCAGTACCGCTGAGATCACAGCACTTCGCGGAGAGCTTCAGGCGATGCTTTCCTATTGTTCCACCCACTCGACGGGAGCCGATCTTACCAAGATCACGACGGATCCTACCAAGGTCATCACGAACTTCATGCGTGGCTCGCACTCCACCTCCCCCGAGTTGTTCGGCTCCCTCGGACTCGTTGCTTCGGACGTGGAGAAGACGATCGGAAACGTCTCCACACTTGATCAGATTCCCGAAAAAGAACGCGGTGCGCTTCGTGCCAACCTCTACCTCCTCTCCTCCACGGCCAGCAAGATGGCCAAGAACCATCAGCTCGATTCTCTCGCGGCGGAGAATTCTGCAAAAAAGCTCAGTTCATCAATCAAGGGGATCACGGACTTCATTCCGGTTTGGGTGAAGGTTGCCGTTGCGATCGCCCTCGGCCTCGGCACCATGATCGGATGGAAGCGCATTGTGGTCACTGTGGGTGAAAGAATCGGCAAGTCTCACCTCACCTATGGTCAGGGTGCCGCTGCAGAACTCGTAGCCATGGTAACCATCGGCATCGCAGATCGGTTCGGTCTTCCTGTCAGCACCACGCACGTCCTCTCCTCGGGTGTAGCGGGAACCATGGCAGCTAACGGTTCGGGACTCCAAATGGCGACCGTTCGGAATATTCTGATGGCCTGGGTTCTGACGCTGCCTGTCTGCGTCTTCTTGGGAGCCGCTCTCTTCTCTCTCGGTCTTAACCTGATCGCACGCCTCGGAATTCACTGAGAAGCTTTTTGATCGTAATGCCGTAAGCGGGTGCATTGGATTGACTCAATGCCACCGCATTCAGAAATCCTAATCAGTCGTGACTCGATCTTGTGTCGAGTAAAAGAACTGGGGGTCAGTATTTCCAAGGATCTCGCTACGCGTGAACTGTGCGTCATGCCCGTCATGGACGGGGGAATGATTTTTGCAGCCGATCTCGTCAGAGAGATCACCCTTCCGCTGATGATTCTTCCGGTGAAAGCCTCGAGTTACGGCAACTCAACCACTAGTTCCGGAAGAGTCTCTCTCCCCTGGGGAATCCCTAAAGGAGTTGCCAGCAAGGATGTTCTGCTGGTCGATGATATCCTCGATACCGGAGGAACGCTGGCTCATTTAAAGGAGCTTCTGATACAGGAAGGAGCCCGAACAGTTCTCACCTGCGTCCTGCTTCGCAAAGAGTCCTCACGACACCTTGCCGCAGATTATCTTGGCTTTGAAATACCCGACCAGTTCGTTGTCGGGTATGGACTCGATTATGCAGGGCTCTACAGGAACCTTCCTTACATCGGCACCCTGAATCAGAAAGCCTCAGACCCCGCCTAGAACTTCACCCCTGCACTCCAGAAGATGTTCTGGGAAGTGAGGTTCTGGTTCCCTGCGGCGGCGTTGTAGAAGAAGGAGGTGTTCCACCTCTTGCCTATATCCACCGTGAAGCCGACTCCCGTGTAGAGGAAGTCCCGGATCGGTGCCGCACTCCAGTTGCTGAAGGTGGGGCTACTTCCCCCGAGGTTACCGCTGATGTCATACGGGTTCTGCATGAACTCGTGCTGCCAGTTGAGAGAGATCTGGGGCACCACAACGATGTCCCCTCCACTGCCATGGTGGGCTACCCAGTTGTAGGCGGCATGGGCACCAACGCTACTGAGCATGCTGGAGCTGTTCCATCCGGAGGAGTTGTAGTTGAGGCTCTGGGCTCCGGTTTCATTGAGGGAGTTGACGCCAAGATAGGTGTACTGGAGCGATGCTGTCGGTCCGAAGGTGAACTTGCCCTTTTGGATGTCGTATCCAGTGGCCAGCATGGTATCGAGTTCCCCTGCTCCAGGTTGGCTGTTGGCTGTCCTGTCGATGCCGGTGTACTGGATGACTCGGGTGGCCTGGTAGTTGTGGTAGGCTCCTCCGGCCAGGGCGTTGAGGTAGAGTCCCTTGCCATTCTTGTTGCCGTAGGTTCCAAAGACTCCGAAGCGGACGGCGTTGTCAGTCAGGCTGCTACCGGTTCCGAGTCCTGAGCCATTGGCTCCGCTCTTGGTGTAGGTTCCCTGGTAGCCGGCGTAGATGCCGCTGGCCACTTTGTCGTTCCATTTGTAGGTGAGTCCGGTGGTGATGCCTCCGCTCTCGGAGTTGTAGCCGGGGAGCATGTTGGCACTGTTGGCTTGGGAGAAGATGCCGTTGCCATCCACGAAGAGTCCCCAGTGGTTGTCGAGTCCGGGGCGCAGGATGTCTTTTTTGGCGTCGAGGACTCCTTTGCCTCCATCTCCCTGGCCTTCCTGGATCATGGGGTAGTTCTCTGCCAGTCCGCTCATGCTAAATCCTCCTCCTTCTGCCAGACGGAGTCCCCAGAGGCGCTGGTTGAGTTCCATGTTGAGGGCGTTGGCTTCGTTGAAGGCGATCGTGGCCACCTGTTGGTAGAAGGTTGGCATGATGGCGTTGAAGGCTTGGTTGTACTGCGAAGCTATCAGGCTATCCAGGGAGGTGGAGACAACCTGTTGGTCGCCACTTGTATACGGGATGAAGCTGTTCAGTGCCGTTGCCACGTTGACTTGGTTCTGGTTGGCGGCCATTTGGGTGTAGCTTGCGGGGGCCATGATCACGGAGACTGTTGGGTCGCCTTCGATAACGATACGGCCACGATAGCCTGCAGGAGCCAGAACTGAGTCGAAGGTACCCGTCACAGTTGTGGCAGAGAGGAAGGTATTCTTGGTTCCAAGAGCCATCGGGGTGGCAATCTCAAGCGTACCACCCAGAGTTGCCGTGCCGTTGACCGTCATCGGACTGGAGGAACCAGTAACCACAAAGGCAGATCCCTTCTGGAGTGTCAGGTTGCCGTTGAGGATACCATTGCCGGAGATAATACCTCCCGATGCGATCGTGAAACTGGATGCCGTTGTCGTACCAGTGAGGGTGACTGCAGTCGAAACCACGATATTCGCAGTAGGCGCAATGTAGGCGGAGACATTGGTCGAAGTCAGAGCGAAGGAGTACCCTTGGATCCCTTGAACGCTGAAACTATTGGTCGTAAATCCACTCTGCCCACCGAAGTTGATCAAGACATTGGTGGAGTTGTTCAGAGAAACATTCAAGAAACTGAAGGTGCCTCCCCCCGCGTTTGTCATGTTATGAGTGAGATTCAAGGTCTGGCTCCCGGGGGTAAGCGCGATCACTCCATTACTACCCCAGATCAGGTCATTATGGGGCGTAGGAGCGGAGGTTAGGAATAGGTTCGTCGCCAACTGCAAAACTGCCCTGTTGGTTCCACCACCAAGGGTAATGTCACTGCCACCCAGGGCATTGGTGCTGGCAGCAACCAGTGTGCCTTTAGCGATCACCGTGCTACCCGTGTAACTGTTGCTACCGGAGAGGATCGTTGTGCCAACTCCAAGTTGCTGAACTGTGCCTAGGCCCGAAATCGATGAGGTAAGAGCAAACATATCAGTCTGGTTGAAATTGATTGTGCCGGTCCCTGATCCGAAGGCAATGGATGGCGTCACCATCGCACCCGCGGTATCACTGCCACCAAGCATGCCGACATTCAGCGTACCAACAGCACCATTGGTTGCCGCGATGATGATGGAGCTGTCGGAAAACACCGTGCCACCGCTTGCGACGGTGAGTGTTCCAGTACCTGCATAGCCAATGGTGAGATCAGCTTTATTGGTGAGCGTCGACCCGGCGCCGGTTACCAGCACCGAGTTGCCGGTGGAGTTCGAATCAAATCCTATCACCGTCCCGTACTGGGCACCGCTGACGCCGACCTGCCCCCCATTGGAAATCACCAGACTGTTGCTACCTCCATAGTAGCCGATATAGAGATCCTCATTGTAGAAGACCCCATACTTATCACCACCCACATTCAACGAGGAGGCACTGCCACTACTGTCTGATCCGCTAACGAGGACCTGATTGCCTGAGGAGTTACTGCCGTAGCCTATCACCGTACCGATCGTCGCTCCGGTCACATACACCTGACCCCCGTTGGAGAGGACCAAGCTGTTGCTCTTTCCATTATAGCCGATGAAGAGATCCGCGTTGGCATAGCCGCCATTGGTATCAGCACCGATATTGAGCGATCCACCATTCACCAGCACGGAATTTCCGGAGGCGTTGCTGCCGTAGCCGATCACCGCCCCATTGGTTGCACCATTCACATAGACCTGGCCGCCGTTCTGAATCACGAGCATGTTGGCACTTCCATTGGCTCCAACGTACAGATCCCCGTTGTTCGTCCAGAGAGATCCGGAACCGCTCACCAGCACCGAGTTTCCTGCAGCCGTATTACTGCAACCAATCCAGCCGTTGTCGCTGGCAACAAGCGCTCCGCAATTGATCGTCAGCGTATTGCTAGATCCGGCGCAGCCGACCACGAGGTCATATCCGGTCGCAATCGAGAGCGTCGATGCATTGCCATTACCATCGGTTCCGGTTACCAACACCGAGTTATTCGAGGACTCGGAATTGAGTCCGATCACCACACCATTCGTTGATCCGATTACGGAAACTAGGGAACCATTGGAAATCACCAGACTGTTGCCACTGCCATCACCACCGATAAAGAGATCCCCGGTCACATGCCAGAGCGATCCAGCGTCGCTTACCAGCACCGAGTTACTGGATGCTGAATTACCGTAACCGATCCATCCGTTAGCACTGCCAACCTGCCCGCCTCCTTTGATTGTCATAGCATTGCTAGAACCAGCATATCCGACAAAAAGATCCATCGCATCGGAAAGATAGGAGGCCGTGCCATCGGCATTGGTACCGGTCACCAGCACCGAGTTGCTGGAGGAGGTGGATTCGAATCCGATGGCCATTCCGTAATTTGAACCCGCAACAGAAACCTGTCCCCCGTTGGAAATCACCATGGCGTTTCCTGAACCGCTACAGCCGACATAGAGATCGGACGAATTACCCCATGTCGATCCAGCGCCGGTAATGAGCACAGAGTTGTTCGAGGAGAGGTAGTAATTGCCAATAGTTCCCCCGACATTAATCACTGTTCCACCATTGGAAATCACCATGTTGTTACCTTGGCCCGCAAACCCGACAAAGAGATCAAGGCTATTACTCCAAATAGATCCAGCACCGGTGACAACAACCGAGTTATTCAATGATAGGCCATCGGCGCCTATGATTCCGCCGACACCATCTGTGCCACCATATACCGCTCCCCCATCGGATATTATTAGTTTATTCCCGCTACCGTCGAATCCCACAGCAATATCTCCAGCATTGGTCCAAAGAGAGTTTGTTCCCGTCACGATCACCAGATTTCTCGAAGAGGTGGAATAATTTCCAACCACCCCGTATTCACCCGTCACCACGCCCCCATTGCTGATCACCATTGTGTTGCCGGCGCCAGAGTGGCCGACATACAGATTAACCGAGTTCGAAAGAAGGGTGTTCGCGTTGGCGACAATCAATTGGTTGTTGGAAGAGGTAGTTGTCAAACCGATGAGGGTATTGGAATAGACACCTGTTCCGTTGGTGACGGAGTAGGTTACAGGAGTTGAATTGCTGCCTATCACCAAATTACTCCAAGCAGGATTGGTATTTGAACTGGGCGTAACGGAAAGTATTGTCAGATTTTCCAGATAGGCGCTGACAGAATTCGTATTAGTTGCCGGATTGGGATAGGGATTCGTAAGGTTGTTACCCCTAAGTTGTTCATATTGAAGGAGGTAATTCGTGCTAGCACCAATAAGCGATCCGGAGGTTTGGAGAACCGGACCAAGAACCGAACTATTCGAATAATTTTGGGAGGGATTCAGAGGATCGACAAAATAAAGTGTGCCGACATTTGAGACTGAGTTCCAATCAAGGCCATTGAGCAGTATGCAATGTCCGCCGCTTCCGTTGGTATATCGAATCCCCCCCAAGACGGGATCCCCCGCCACCAGCGCATTGCTCAAGGTATCGATGGTTACATTTTGATAATAGGAGGTTATTGTTATGTCGGAGTAGAAACCCGTTCTTAAAAGATAGGTTTTTGTTCCTGCTAATCCATTGCTGTATGCGGTTCCACTATTGGTCTGTGTGCCATCCAGATAGATCAGCGTTTGATCAGTTGATATCCAGTTGCCGTAAGAAGTGGCAGTTCCCTGAGTGCTGGAAATATTGGTTCCACCCGTCAGATTTGTCCCAAAAAGCGAGGGGTTGATATTCTGGAGGTAGGTGAGTGCGTTGACAGTGGACGATGGGACACATGCCTCGTTGCCTATGAAATCATTCGCCGTATCTAGGCTGTGCTGATCCAGCCAACCGTAAAGACCAACCTGATTGCTTGGAAAGGATTGGGCGCTGATGCGCTGGGAGGTAAAGACAAACACCATAATCGCCAGCAACGGCATATAGTGTGAAAGAAATCCTATCACTCGCGAGGCAACATTGGGGGAATAGTGAGCCTTTGGACTCAGGTCAGTCATGGGTCAAAAATGACCATCCTGCGATCCCTTTAACAGAGAAAGTCGACGAAACGCGAAAATTAGTCGATGAATCGCTAAACTAAGCGATTTTTGAGGGATTCGGCGCCTTGAACTCCAAGGGATCGCTTCCTTAATGCGAAGAAGAGCACTGGGGTCACGATCAGGATATGTAGGAGGCTGCTGATCATTCCACCGACCACCGGTACGGCTATGGGTCGCATGATTTCGATGCCGGTACGTTCTCCCGAAAATCCGGGAAGCAGGATCACAAGGAGACTGGCCACGATCGTGGCCACGGTCATGACCTTGGGTCGGAGTCTAAGCAGCGCCCCCTGAAGGACTGCCGCCTTGAGATCCCGAAGATTGAAGGAGGCACCCGCTTCCATGAGCTTACGCTCCAGCGCCTCATTGAGATAAATCACCATGATCACGCCGGTCTGCACGGCAGTCCCAAAGAGAGCGATGTAGCCCACGGCCACGGCAACGCTGAAGTGATATCCCATCAGCCATTGCAAATAGAGACCACCCGAAAGGGCAAAGGGAACGGCCAGGAGCACATGGGCCGCCTCCTTCCACGAGCGGTAGGTCAGGTAGAGAAGGGCAAAGATGATCAGGATCACCAACGGACAGATCACAAGCAATGTCCGGGAAGCGGCGAGAAGCTTCTGATACTGCCCACCCCACTCGATGTAGTAGCCTGTGGGAAGCTGAAGCTGTTCGGCGACCTTGCGACGGGCATCCTCCACAAAGGATGCAAGGGGACGATTGCGGACATTCGCCTGAACGAAGACGCGCATATTCCCATTTTCACTCGAGATCATCGCAGGGCCGGTTGTTAGATGAAAGTCAGCCACCTTGGAGAGCGGGAGACTCTCTCCCTGCGCGGAGGTCACGAGCACCTGCTCCAACGTGGGAAGATCCCCCCGCAACTCTCTGGGGTAGCGGACCCGTATCGGAATGCGCTGACGCCCCTCGATGGTCGTCTCCAAGGTTCCTCCCCCGATGGCGCTCTCAATCGCCGTGTTGATCTCCTCAAGGGGGACGCCAAAGCGGGCCGTATCAGCACGCCGCACAGAGATCTCAAGGTAAGGTGTTTCGACAACACGTTCCGCGTAGACATCAGCCGCTCCCGGGACCTTGTTCAGAATTCTTTCCACCGAGACGGCCAGGTCTTCCAGGCGTTTCAGATCCGGACCGAAAATCTTCACGGCAACCTGTCCCCTGATGCCGGTATTAAGCATCAGGATGCGGTTCTCTATCGGCTGCAAAAAGGCCGGAACAAAGCCTGGGAAGTTCTGCATCCTCTGCAGCATCTCGGAACGAAGCTTCTCCACTGTCATGCCTGGGCGCCACTGCGAGACGGGCTTGAGTATAATGGTGGTTTCGATCATCGAGACGGGTGCCGGATCGGTAGCAGAGTCCGCGCGACCGAGCTTTCCCGCCACACTCTCCACCTCGGGGAAGGAAACGAGGATCTTGTCCTGGGAAGCCATCACGCGGTTGATCTCGGGCACCGAGGCACTGGGGAGTGTTGTCGGCATGAAGAGCATCGCCCGCTCATTAAGCGGCGGCATGAAGTCCCATCCTATCCCGCTCCCCAACCAGAGGGCCCCGATCAGGATGAGGGCCGCAACGGCCACCACAGTCCTGCCGTGATCGAGAGCCCACTCCAGTGCGGGTCTATAGAGACCCAGAAGAACTCTCATCAGGGGATTCTCACCCTCGTCATGAAGACGTCCCCTCACCAGCAACGAGGAAAGGACAGGAACCAGGGTCAGGGCGAGCAAGGTTGCACCCGCCATCGCAAAGGTCTTGGTGAAGGCCAGCGGGTGGAACAACTTCCCCGCCTCCCCGCCGAGCGCAAAGACGGGAATAAATGCCAGCACGATAATCAGCATAGCAAAGAAGATGGGGCGGATCACCAGATGCGTGGCCGTCATGACGATCTGAATAATGTCCTTCGGATAAGAAAGCCCCGGCACCCTACCCTCCTGCACCGCATGGGCCTCCCGGATCACGGCCTCGGTGACCACCACACCGGCATCGACCAGCACCCCGATGGCAATCGCCAGACCGCTGAGGGACATAATATTAGAGCTGATCCCGGTCCACTTCATCAGGATGAAGGCGATCAGGATCGAAAGCGGTAGCGGCAGGGTGACAATCAGCACGCTCCGCAGATGTCGGAGGAAGAGGATGTGTGCGAGCGTGACCAGAAGGATCTCCTCCAAGAGCGTGATGCGCAGAGTGCCCACCGCGCGCTGGATTAACTCGCTGCGGTCATAGAAGGGCTTGATGACCACTCCTGGGGGAAGAGCCTTGGAGATCGCTGCGATCTTTTCCTTCACTGCGGCGATGACCTCTCTGGTATTCTCGCCGTAACGCATCACGACGATGCCCCCGACAGCCTCACGGCCACCCACATCTAGGGCTCCCCTCCTCGGCTCGGGTCCCATGCCAACGGAGGCCACCTGAGCCAGCAGGACCGGTCTTCCCTCGTAAGAACCTACTTGGAGTGACTTCAGGTCCCCCTCGGAATGAACCAGCGAGAGTCCGCGGATGGAGATATCGCGCCCGGCGACCTCGATATTGCCACCTCCGACATTCCGGCTCGATCCACGGACTTTCTCAATAACAGAGGAGAGAGGAATCCCATAGGCACGGAGATTGTAGGGATTCACATCGACCTGATACTGGCGGACAAATCCCCCGATGCTCGCCACTTCGGCCACTCCCGGAACGGAGTTCAACTGTAGTCTGACAAACCAATCCTGGAGCGAGCGGAGCTGTCCCAGATCAAGACCATGTCCGTCCTTCGCCGCGGCGGAGTCATCAAGATAATATTCGTAGATCCAGCCGATACTCGTGGCGTCGGGGCCGAGTTTCGGAAGGACCCCTTCGGGCAACCTGAAGGGAAGCGAGTTCAGTCGTTCCAGAACCCTCGTGCGGGCGAAGTAAACATCGACATCGTCGCGGAAGATGACGGTCAGCATCGAGAAACCGAAAGCCGATTGGGCCCTGACCTCGCGAACTCCCGCGAGTCCCTGCAATGCCGAGGAGAGCGGATAAGTGATCTGATCCTCCACCTCCTGTGCGGAGCGTCCCGACCAATCAGTCAGGACAATGACCTGGTTCTCACTCAGGTCGGGTATCGCATCGACCGGCGTCCGGACCATCGCCCAAATTCCCGTAACGACGATCAGGAGAGTAGCGATCAGGACGAGCGCTCGATTCGCCAAGCACCAACTGACAAGACGTTCGATCATGGCTTCCGGGGGTCTCCAGATAAGCCTACTGTTTGGCCGCTGGTGGCTCGGCATCCGAGCCCTGGCTCGATGCGGGCAATCCCTGCAACTGCGCCTCCGCATCGATCAGAAATGCTCCGGAGGTCACCACCTTTTCCCCGGCCTTCAGACCTTCAAGGATCTGTACCCACGGTGTGGAATTTCCATCCTTTATTGCATGGTTACTCTCATCGCCGACTCTTCCTAGCTTCACGGTACGCAAGGCATAGGTGCCCGGAGAGGACTCGACGTAGACCAACTGCCTGCGACCCGTATCGATCACTGCCGAAGCGGGAACAGCTAACTGAGATTTTCCCCCATCGACTTCCAGGACCCCGGTGGCTGAGAGCTGGGGAAGCAGGAACCCATTCGGATTGGAAACCAGGAATCGCGCCTTCACCGTCCGCTTCCGGGGATCGATTTCCTTTCCAATAAAGACCAACTTCCCATGGAAGAGTTGACCGGGATACGACTTGGAGCTGATGGAGATTTGCTGACCGAGTTGAAGCAGGGAGAGATCCTGCTCGAAAACGTCGGCCACGAACCAGACCTCCTTCAGGGGGGCTAGGCTGAAGAGCACGGTGTCCGTATCAAAGCGACTTCCGACATGGGGAAGCGATCCAAGGAGAGTTCCCGACTGTGGTGCCTCGATCAGAAAGGTGGTCCGTAGCTTGCCCATGTTCTCGAGGGCTTCGAAATCCCAAGAGGCCATGCCGGCACGGGACAAACGCTCTTTGATGGCATGAAGGTTCCCCTCATTCACCATGTGCTCGTAGGAGACTCCCACCACCTTAATCTTCTGCGAAAGAGCCCCGTATTGGGATTCCATGTTAGATTGCTCCAAGGTCATCAACTTCCTGTGATGCAGGAGCATCTCCAGGTACATGCGCTGATCCGCGATCGCCTCGTCGCTATAGACCTCCAGTAGCGGGGTTTTTTCGGCGACCTCCGTGGTGTTGTAATCAACCAGTGCTTTTTGAATCCGACCACCGTAGTACCAGGTGAAATCAAGCTGCTTGTCAGGAATAGCCGATATCCCTCCAAAGAGTTCCACCTTCGGATGAATCATTAACTCCTCGACGGAAGAGATCCTGATATTTCCCGCAGAAGCCTGAAGCGGATTCAGATGTATTACCGTCTCCATCGACTGTTCCGGCATCGAAGCCATAGAAGCCGGCATCGATGTAGCGGAAGGCATAGGGTGCATTTTCTCCTGCGCTTGATGCGTGGAGAACGGAACAAGGGCCATTCCGCAGATCGGACACTCCCCCTGGTGATCCTGATGGATCTGAGGGTGCATGGAGCATGTCCAGATCGTCTTATTCGACGCAGGAATTTCCTTTGCGTCACCACTGATCAGCGAAGATGCAGGAGAGAGTGAAGGGTCTCCCATCAAACGCATCACCCCACACATCAGCGCCAACACAGGAATCACCCTTGTAACGAAGTAGAGGGGGCTGATCATATCACTTCACACAGGATCCTCTATCTCCTGCGACTTGGATTGTCGTGCAAGCAGTTTAGTGGGAGGAATCCTTCTTATCCAGTTTAGCGAGATACTTGTCTGGATCGGCATTGAATTTCTTCACGCACCCGCTGCAGCAAAAGCGAACTTCGGTACCCTTGTAATTCGTGACAACCGGAGCACCCATTTCACCCAACTTCTCACCGGAGACCACACAAGTCGTGAGTGGATAAGTGTCAGCAGCGTATGCAACGGCACTGAAGAGTGCAACGGTGAGAACGGACAGGGCGAACAGGGATGTTTTCATTGGTTTACCGGGTGATGGGACGAAGGAGTGCTACGAGAGAATAGTTACGTCAGACGTACGATAAGGGCGAGAGTTCCTTTTTGAGAAACTCCCGCACTTCTACCCACTACCACTTGCGAACCTGCGTCTGCACGTGATTGGTTTCGTCAAGTGTTGAAAAAGTGACTTGGCGACCGAGTTGCCACGCAGCAATGACCGGCAAAGAGGGGCCGTTGGGAATAGCCTGATAGGTCGTGGCGATATTCACCGGAGCGAGGCTTGCCCCACATGGACGAAACTCAGCCATCGGCATCACAGGCGTCTCGCCGGAATTCGAACTCGGACCATTCGTGCTGGGATACATGCCGCTCATCGTGCCTATCCCGGCAAGGTCGGCCAGGTTCCATACCTGGACGTTTCCGGAATCGATACCCGTCTCAGGGGTCGTGATCAGATTAGGGTAGTAGCTGGGTACGGTGGCAGGAGCCACATAGCCGACGGCCACTTTCACTCCCTCCTTGCTGGTTGGAGCACCCGCCAGCACCGTAAAGAGTGTATCGGGGTTCGTGGAGTTCGTCGCAATATCCTTGCCATCAAGCGCCGTGATCAACGCCTCACGACCGGCCGCAGCAGAGACGATAAGGTCGTCGAAATTGTCATGATTGACATCCCCGATGGCCACGTTGACCCCGTTTGGGAATTTGCCGGGCATAAATCCCTTGAATTCATTCAGCAAATTCCCCTTCACGTCGAAAATGCGAACATCGACGGGGCCATTGGCCCTGGAACCCGCAACAATCCTCACGGCACCATTGGTGCTGATTCCCCCCACGGTAAGGCTGACACCGGAATTGCCGGGGAATGCCTGGAAGCTCGCTGTCGGAACATTGCTTCCATTGCTATAAACCCGAACGTTCGATGAACCGCTTGAACAACCAACGGCCATGGTTTGCTTCACGGTGAGCGAAGCATAGATAGCATTCGCCTGCGCGGCATTTGTTGGAAGAGGGACCGGTGGTTTCAGACCGCTTTCGTCGGTGCCAACTCCGGAGGCGATGACAATCTGGCCCTTTACCCCGGGAAGCGGAGGAATGGAGTTCACCACGTTCCCGTTGCCATCGATAACGAGAGGCGATGGAGTAGCCCCCCCCAATCCGAGACGGATACCGCTCCTGTTCGGAAACTGAAAGATGGGAGACATCATCCCCTCGTCCTCATGCTCCAGGATGTGGCAGTGCCAGACATATTTCCCGGGGAAGTTCTGCACGCGGAACCGGACAGTCACACTTGAGTAGGCCGGCACCATGATAACGTCCAGCGGCGAAACGTAGTTGCGGGCCAGAAAATCGGGAAACGGTGTGTAATTAGGGTTGATGTCGACGCCTCCCACATTACTGACAATGAAATTACCCTGATGGATGTGGAACGGGTGGTTCAGCGGGCCGCCGTTGACGATAGTCCATTGCTCGATCTGACCGATCTCAAGTTGGGGCAGTTCTCCTTCGCCGAATTTGTACCCGTTGATATAAAAATTATCGAAGTTAGTTCCGTACTGAGGGTCGAAATAGGAGAAGCCCTGTTGCTCCAGAGTAAAGGTCCGATAGTGATTCGGAGTAGCACTCCAAAGGGGATCGGCCTGCTGTGGTGCAAAGACCGGCATGGCGTTCGTTGCGTTGGTTCCCGTGACATTAATCGTACCCAGGACGTAGAAGTAATTCGTTCCGCTCGCGTTGTTCGGAGACTCCTCCCCTCCCCATCCGTCCATGAGGTAGTAAGTGCCGGCGTTGGTGGGAGCCGTAATGGCCCACGTCGTGCGGTTACCCGTACCAAGGAGAGCCTGACTGGAAATGTCCTGCATTCTGACGGCACTGTTTGAAAGCGTCCCTGAGTAGGGATGGACGAAAGCACTATTACCATCCCTCTCGAGGATCACGCAATTCGACCAGGCGTTGCTCAGATTAGCATCGGCAATGACAGGTGCTATCGCACCGCGGGCGGAGGCCATACACCAGTTCCAGATCTGGGTCTCTCCGGGTTGCATCGTGATGATGGGATTCAACTGCCCGTTGATCCGCTTCTGCCATCCAGCCGTGTATCCTTGACCGTACTTGTCACCTGTCTGAAGCTCAAAGACCTGGTGATTCCCGGCCTGATTGGTCTGAATATTGACCTCTGTGAAAGCCATATTGACTTCCTTGAACTTTCCCTTGTATTGGGGCCATGGGTCGAGTGGATTGCCCACCATGATAAATCCGGCAAGCCCTCCCTGGACCTGTCCTTTACTGACTTCATGCTGGTGGGGGTGATACCAATTTAGTCCCACACTGTTCTCGTAGTTGGAAATCGGGAAGATGCTCTGGTTGACCTCACCCAGCTTATGCTCGATGTAAATATTGTCACCCTGGCTCAGGTCAGGAGCGTGTGACCCATGATAGTGGAAGTTGGAGATGAAGTTGGGGTTATTCGTGTCGGTATTAGTGCCCGCAAGGTAGTTGTAGACGTGAACCTTTAGTAGATCGCCCGGGTTAATTTTAAGCATCGTTCCGGGGAATCCAGTTCGGTAGTTCGTCCCGTTCACAGTCCACTGGTAGGCCATGGCGTACATTCCGGCATTCGTGCCAGTGCTGGTGGCATTGCTGCTTCCGTAGCCACTGTAAAGGGAGTCGATACCGTAAGTAATCGGGTTTGTATTAAACCCCGCCGTATACATGTTCACCGTGGCCTCTAGCACTCCATTGGTAGTGCGTACGCCGTTTGAAATCGTAACAACATTCGAGCTGGTGATGACATCCATCGCCTGCAGATTGGTCTGGGTGTAGGTGTAATTTGTCGGAAAAATTACATATGGACTCGTTGCCCAACCAGACACACAGGAAGCTGTTACTACAAACGATGCGAGAATGAGACGAGGATTGAAGGAGTTCATGGCTAACGTTGAGTTAAGGCAGCCATCGTAATTCGCAACCAAAAGTCGACGAATCGCTCAAAATCGTCGACGAATCGCCCCCCTTCCCATCAAAAAAGAAAAAAAGGAAGATTTCTACTTTTGGGCACTCCGCTGATTCGATCGCTTGGAGAGCCCTAAATCCAGGGCATCGTTTTTATAGTTCGGTTATTTAACCGGCTTCCACCAGAGCCCCTTTTTTGGAAACGGCACGTTTCATAAAATAGATGCCTGGAATCAATAATAGAGCAACAATACCCATCACCCAGAAGCAGTCGAAGTTGGCAAGTCCGTTGGCTTGCTGTGTCCTGAGATTGCTCAGGGATTGCCACGCCATTTCCTTGGAGAGGACGGGACCGTAATTTTCACCCTTATAATAGGAAGTCATTTGATTCAGGTAGGAGACGACCTGCTGATTGAAATTATCCAGATACTCGTTCACGCGAAGCGCATGAAATTGCTCCCTGCGATCCAGGATGGTCTGGATCGCGGACGTGCCCCAACTCCCTCCCTCATTACGAAGAAGAGCGAAGAAACCGATGGCCGATGCGCGCAGTTCCACGGGAATGTAGTAGAAGGCCGCCACATTGATCGGCGCAAAGATGAGGGAGATTCCCATCGTGATGACAATATTCGGCCCGACAAAATTAATAGGAGCGCATAACAGGTTCAACTTTGAGGTCCAGAGACACCCAATGGCCATTGTTGCCAGGCCCACTCCGATCAGGAGACGCGTATCCACCTGACGACTCATCGCAAACCCAGCCACTACCATCGTGAGAATCGCAAAGATACCCGAGGGGGAGACCACGAGTCCCGCGTTCAATGCATTATAGCTGATGAGTGATTCCAGGAGTGTTGGAAGGATCGTTACCGATCCATAAAGAACCGCGCATGCCATGAAGATAATGACACTGCAAACGAGGAAGTTTTTATCGGCGAGCGGTTTGAAATTCAGAATGGGATGTGATATTCGGCGCTCCCGATAGATCAGGGAGACAAGAGCCACGATGAAGAGAGCCATCAATCCTTGAACTCTCCAGAACGGATCCCCGAACCAATCCCATTCCTGGCCCTTGGTGTTCACGACCTCCCAGCAAACCATCGTGACGGAGAGGAGTACGAGACCGATTGTGTCGAAGGGAGATGGGTTTTTCTTCATCTCGGCATGCTCCTTTTGCAGATACTCGGGATCCTTCAGAAAGATGTAGCAGGCAACCAATGCCGCTATTCCCACGGGAATATTGATATAGAAAATATATCGCCAGGAGTAGGTGTCGGTGAGGAACCCTCCCAGGGTCGGCCCCAGGACCGGGGCGACAAGTGCTGCCACTCCGAAAATCGTCATGGCCATCCCCTGCTTCTCCTTGGGGAAGATGTCAAAAAGGATTCCCTGACTGCTTGGCTGGAGTCCCCCTCCGGCCAGGCCCTGGACGACTCGGAAGAAAATCAATTGGCCAAGATTGGTCGAAAAACCGCATAACGCCGAACAGAGGGTAAAAATTCCGATGGAAAGGAGGAAATAGTTGCGCCGGCCGAGGCGTTGGGAAATCCAGCCTGAGATCGGGAGGATCGTGGCATTCGCTGCCAGATAGCTGGTCACAGTCCATTGGCTGTCATTCGCCGCCGCCTGCAATCCCCCCGCGATCTGACGAAGCGCCACATTCACGATCGTGGAGTCGAGAACCTCCATGAAGGTGGGGACGACGACGATCAGCGCAAGAAACCAGATACTGATCGCAGCCCGGTTAATTGGCTGGAAGGGGATTGTCTCCCCCGGGACGACGCCCCCCTGGCTCATCACTTGACCGGGGTTTCAGATTTCCCGACAGAAGGGAGGGCGAGAGCGCCTTGCAGGAACTGTCCCGCATTAGGACCGGTCGGCGTCTCCCTGACATGAACATTGGGAGTTACCGACAAACCGACAAAAAGCGGAACCTTGTCGGGATCATAGTTCAGGATATCGACACGGACGGGAAGGCGCTGAACCACCTTGACGAAGTTGCCGGTGGCATTTTCAGGAGGGAGAAGAGCGAGGGTGGAGCCCGTGCCCATGGTGAATCCGGAGATACGACCCTGGAACACATGGTGACTCCCGTACATATCGGTCACCAGATCGACCGACTGACCGATGCGGAGCGATGAAAGCTGGGTTTCCTTGAAATTAGCATTCACCCAGACATCCGTCAGCGAGCGGATGGCCATGAGTTGCTGACCGGCCTGGACGTAGTTGCCGGGATTTACGTTGCGCCTGGTGATCACGCCGTCGATTGCAGCCCTGACATCGCAGTAGGAGAGATTCAGAACGGCTTGTTCCAGATTCCCCTGCGCTTGATCCAACTTGGCCTGAGCTTCCTTGATGGAGGGGGCATTCGTCAGGACTTGCACGAAATAGGCATTTTCATTGTTAGAGGGATTATTCTTTTTGAAGAAATTCAGGACTTGGTCGGGGGTCATGTAGGCGTCCGGGAACGAGATGCCGAGTTTTTCGCAAGCAGACATGAACAGTGCCTCGGCTTCCTGAACTCCGGAAAAGGTACGGTTCAGACCCTCGGGGATCCGGGCAAGATCGGGGCTGTTTGTGTCGGCCGATGGAAGCCCCAGACCTAAACGGACAGAATTCAAAGCCTGCAGGGCCTGGTTGTACTTGGACTGGGCCACACGGAGTTGTTCCTTCGAGGTGTCGAACGATTGATGACTGGTCACATCCCCCTTGAAAAGTGTCTGGGCGCGAGCGAAATCGGACTTGGCGAGGTTCAGGGTAGCCTCTGCCTGATTCAGGGCAGCAATGTCCTGACGAAGTTCCGCCACCTGCGAGTCGACGTTCTCAACCGCGTTGTTTAACTTGTAAAAGAGGCTCAGAGCATTGGCCTCATCACTCTTGACCTGCGCGGTTGTCGACAAAAGATCTGCTTTCGCACTTCCAAGCGCAGCAGTGTAAATATCGACCTGGACTTGAAAGGGGTGTTTGTCGATTTCCACCAGAATATCGCCCTTGTGTACCCGGTTGTTGTCTTCCACCAGCACCTTGTCGACTTTGCCTGCAACCTGCGGGGCAACATAGGTAACATGGCTATCCACGTAGGCGTCATTTGTCTTAACAATGAAATAGGAGTCGACGATCAGATAGGCAGTGATGCCCAAGACCGCTATCACGCCCAGAAGGATGAGAAGGTTTTTGCGCATTTTCCCCTTATGCGGAACTGCTTCTTCCTTCGGAGTAAGTGATGGGGATGTCTCTTCGTTCAAGGATGACATTCCTGACAAAACGAACAAAGTCGTTCAAGCAGAAGCGGCATTATTGCAACGAAAGTCGACGAATCGACTGAAATCGTCGACGAATCGCATCTCTAGGCGACAAAAGAGCAGGGGGAGGGATTTTCTCCTAGTGGGTGGCTTGCCAATTCGATTGATTGAACAAGGAGTGATCGTTCAACAAATTGCAACCCCACCTAAATGATCATTAACCGTCACCTCGGGGATTTCACAGAAAGCAAAAGGTCTCCCTACTTTTGGAAACTTCAGTTCGATGGATGGCTGGTTTTCACGCTACTTGAAGGAATTGTTGGATGGATCATGGTTAAAAATGGAGTCATTTCACCACCGACCGGAGAGTTGCTTTATGAATTGATTCTCCTCAGTTCAGTATACGGGTTCCTGATAACGAGTTTTCTTCGCCCGGTTTTTATCTGGATCCATTCGAGAAGGTTGAATCCTTTGAATATGATTCCGGTTCTACTCTGCATTTCATTCCCGATGACCCTGATCGAGCTGCTCATCATCAGGATCCCCTTCCTTCAAGATCACTTTACCCCGCTGTTCTCCATTCATCTGGCAGGAGCCAGATTTGAGACCCTTGGAATCTATGTGGTGCTTTTCACATTCGCCTGTTGGATCGGCATCTATTTCTCAAGCGCGCTCTTCTTTGACTCACTTGAGTTAGGCATCAGGCAGCGGGAGGGTGAATTGCGACTTCTGCAGTATCAGATGCAACCTCATTTCCTCTTCAATGCTCTCAACTCGATCATGGCAGTTAGCGGGAGTCCAAAAAAAGTGGAGTTAATCACCCAGTCACTTGCGGATTACCTACGCTTCTCAATGACTGACGGTGAGATTGACCAGGCACCACTTGATGATGAACTAAAGGCATTGGATGGCTATCTGCAGGTTGAGAAGATCCGCTTCGCCGAAAATCTGGAATACCGGATCGATGCCGCCCCTGAAACACGAGCTTCCGAGGTGCCCCGATCCTTGGTCCAACCTCTGCTAGAAAATGCGATCAAGTATGGACAGCAGACAAGCGCAATGCCGCTGAAAATTACGATTCAGGCCCAACTCACATCGGACAGCATTCACCTCATGGTTGAGAACACGGGATCCTGGGTGGAGAGAAATCCAAATACATCCACAGGTATCGGACTGAAGAATCTCTCAAGGCGACTAAGCCTCCTCTATGGAGGCAGGGCCTCGATCAGACACGAACGCTCTACCGAATCGGTTAAAGCGATCGTCACGATTCCAATCGTGCCCAACTTTCCGTCTAACACCTGATGAAAGGCGAAAAGTATCAAGGCTCACCTCAGCGTCTGCGCGCCATCCTGGTCGATGACGAACCGTTGGCTAGAGTCTACCTGAACAAGCTCCTGAAGACACATCCGGAGATCGATGTTATCGGGGAAGCAGGTGATCTCGCTTCGGCAGTCATCTTGATCAGGTCGACGGAACCAGATGTAATTTTTCTCGATATCCAGATGCAGGGAAGGAGTAGTTTTTCGCTCCTTCCAAAACTCGAATCACTCGATCCGCAGCCATCCGTCGTCTTTGTGACAGCCTACGACGCGTATGCCGTCCGTGCCTTCGAAGCCAATGCCCTCGATTACCTCACCAAACCGGTCAGCCCGCAGAGAATGGCCAAAACGATCAAGCGCTTGATGACGGGAACGCCAAACGTTCCAAAAGAAGAATCCGAAGTAATGGGAGAGCTGGATTCGGATGATTTCGTTCTCCTCCGCGATGGATCCAAGACGATGATGGTGAAGACGGCCGAGATCACGGCCATCGAGTCCGATGGCGACTACACCCGTATCCTACTCGACGAAGAATCGCCTCTGCTCATGAAGCGACCGCTCTCTCATTGGGAAAAACTTCTACCACCAAAGCTTTTCTATAAGGTCAGTCGTCGTCTCCTGGTAAACACTCAAAAAGTCTCTAAGGTAACAAAACGAGACACCTCCACCTGGGAACTTCATCTCGAGAATATCAAGACACCGATTCTCCTGAGCAATCTCGAGAGCAAACGCCTCATGGCTACCCTCTAACTTTAATCAAAAAGGAGCCCCCGTAATTCCGAGGGATTTACTTTCCGTTCACTCCGATCACTTTCCCACCATAGCCGGTAAGTTCCAGATAGCCCTCAGCCGTCACGGGGGCATTGCCGACCTTCCCCTCTCCCCTCACCGCTCCTTCCCAGTAGGCGAAGGGAGCAAGAATCAACTCCTGATCGGCAAGCTTCGGAGTCAGCGTCAACGTAAGCCCGAGAGAAGGAAGAGTGATCTCCATAGCAGCCGGATAGGCACCTCCCGTGTGTGGACTCTTCCAGATTCCTTTCGGGGTGATCGTCAGATCATGAAGATCCGTGACCTTACCCGATGGATCACGCAGTGTCCCTGAGAGAAAAACCGTCTTCCCCTCGTTATTCCTGATCCGAAAGAGCATGAGATCATCCCCGTTGCTCAGATGCAGACCTGACCAGTCCCAACCCACCTCACCCGACTCGAGGGAATTGGTGGCCCACTCGTGATCGAACCAAACGAGTCCCTTTACGGAACGACTCTTACCACCAATCGTCACGCTACCCGTGGCACGAAGCCTGGTTAGGGAGTAGTAATGGGAGGCGTGTCCTGGGGTCGCACTCTTCGGACTGATCCCCTCCATCCCATGGATGAGTGGCATACGATCCTGTACCAAGATCAGGTCAACCGAGCGCTCCACACCTTGATCCGTCACCCCGCTTGCCTTGAGATGAAAGGATCCGTCGGGAAGCTTCTCCAACACCCAATCCTCCATCCAGGCCATGCGGCCACCGGCTTTTTCGGGTACACCGAATCCCGCTTCCCCGAACGCCCCGCGTGAGGAGCGCTGGTAGCAGCGAAAGCTTTTCCCCGAAACATCGGTGAACGCAAAATGGGTGAAGGGAAGGTCCATTACCCGAAAGCGTGAGGAACCTGCAGATTTTTCACCGGGGTGGATCCCCTCGCGGAAAAAAGTTAACTGGAAGCCGTACTCATCTCCGTGATCATCGGCGAGATTACCCGTGGCATACCACCACTCGGTCTTGAACTGACGATGCGGACCATGGTCTCGCGGAAACTCGTAGTTCCACCCGGGAGATGCACTCTTCCATCCTTCAGCAACCGCGCTATCCTCTGCGCGCACTGCAAAAGGAAGAAGTAGCGCTAGTAGACAAAAGGCTCTTTGGGAGCGGGACATTCCTCGACCTTTGTTGCCTCAATCACTGCTGTTCTGCGACCTCCCTCCATAGGGAATGTCGGCTTGCCGGTAACCTTCACCCATCCCATCTCGGAGGTGTTGACCGGTTTCGGATACTGGACCGTTACCCCGACAGGCTTGGCATCGGCGGCACAGCAGGTGATGAACATCCGGATTGCCTGAAAGCGATCGCCCTTAGGATTCCCCGTGGTCATGGGAACAAACTGTCCAATCAGTTCCACGTCCTTCCCCTCAAACTCACTGCGGTAGGAGGGCATCTGGACAGCGTAAAGCATGTCAATTACCTGCAGGGGCATCGGTCCTCCCGAGGCATTCGAAGGTGAAGAAGTCGAAACAGCAACCACTGAAGAGCCATTGGTTGCAACTGATGAAACATCAGTGGAGGGGGTGGAGGAAGCATTCTGGGCCGCTGATGAAACTGAAGAAGCTGCGGTGGACTGAGCCGAGGGAAGCTTGCTGATGTTGTCGACGACACCCCTGTTCTGCACCGTGGTGATGGAGTAAGCGGTGGCTTTACCGGAGATGATGATCGCCAAGGGAAGAAGGAGCAGCACGGTCTTGAAGAACAGGGGGGCAAGACCACCACCCTCCCCATGATGATCGTGTCCGTGTTCGCACTCGTGGTGATCGCGGTGCTCATTGTGATCTTGGGAGATGGCCTGCGCGCGTATCGTTGAGAACCAGGAACGGAAACCAAAGATCGCCAGCAGAAGAAACACCGCACCGGAAGCCGCCGTATAAGGCTGAAGCGAAGGATGCAGGTAGTTGATTAGCTGTCCGAAGAAAGAGAGCCAGAGGATAAATCCACCCCAGAGAAGAAGCATGAGCGAGTCGCGCAAGCCTTGGATGGAGAGGGAGTTTTTCATCGGTGATTACCAGGCAAGGTTCAGGATCGAGAGTCTCCAGCAGACAAGAGCGATCACTGCAAAAAGACCGACTGCCAGCAGGAGGATGAAGCGCTTGGAGAAGGCAGCCCCGTAGAGAAAGAGAAGCTTGAAATCGAGCATCGGACCGAAAACCAGGAAGGCGAGCTTCGCAGCCATCGGGAAAGTGGTGAGCGTGGCCGCAATGAAGGCATCCGTGGTGCTGCAGACAGAGAGGACGGATGCGAGTCCCATGAGGGAGACGATGGCCAGCGGGGGATTTGCGGCAAGTGGCAGAATGACCTCCTGATTCACCGCCGTGCTGAAGAGGGAGGCGGCCGCCGCACCGATCACGAAATAGACGGCGACATCAAGGAAGTCCCTCGTGGCAACCAGCGCTACATTCTGAAGTCGATCAAGCATACCTCCCGATCCTCCGTGATCATGGTCATGATCATGTTCGGTGGATATCAGTCCGGGCCGCAGGATCGAGAAGGGGGCGAAGAAACTGACCACCCAGCCAACAAGAACGGCAACCGACAGGCCCAGCGCAAAACGAAGAATGGTCATTTCCCAGGCACCTTGTCCGCGGAACGCGGCAAGCGTGCTGAGGATCACCAGGGGGTTCACAATAGGGGCTGCAAGCATGTAGGTGACACCGCAGGAAACGGGAAGTCCCTTCCTGAGGAGACGCCTTACAACTGGGACGATGCCGCACTCGCAGACGGGAAAAACGACGCCAAGCAGTCCGCTGACCAGGATGGCCGTACGGGGATTCTTCGGAAGAAGCCGCGTCATCATGCTCTGCGGCAGAAATTCCTCGAGCACTCCCGAGAGAATCGCACCACCCAGGAGAAAGGGTAGCCCCTCCAGCAGGATGCTCAGGAACGCATACTGAAAGTCGGCAAAGCTGAACGTGAACCAGGCTGAGGCAAGCATCACCGGTACAAGATAGCAACAAGCCGGAGGAAGTCACCCCTCCGGCTTGCAACTAATGAAGATTTAGGGACTAGAGCGACTTGGCTGCAGCAACCACGTTATCGGCGGTCATGCCCAGTTCCTTGAGAACCGTGGCTCCCGGAGCACTCAGGCCGAAACGATCGATCGCCACGGTCTTGCCGTCGATGCCGACATAGCGGAACCATGGATCGGAGATGCCGGCCTCAATGGAGACACGCTTGCGGCAGGTGGAGGGAAGAACCTCCTCGCGATAGGCCGCATCCTGACGCTCGAAACGCTCCATGCAGGGCATGGAAACCACGCGCGCACCGGCTCCAAGCTGCTTGGCTGCATCAAGGGCGACATTGAGCTCACTACCGCTGGCGAGAATGATGACCTCCAGCTTGGCGCTCTCCTTGCGGGCGATGTAAGCCCCCTTGAAGACGCCTTGGCGGCGGACGTCGACCGGGATATCGTTAAGATTCGGGAGGTTCTGGCGGCAGAGCGCAAGAAGCGTGGGGCCGTGGGTATGCTCCATCGCTGCGGCAAAGGCACCAACCGTCTCCTCGGGATCAGCCGGACGGATGACATCGAGTCCAGGAATGGCGCGGAGGGCTGCAACGGTCTCGACCGGTTCGTGGGTCGGACCATCCTCGCCGACAGCTACGGAATCGTGGGTGAAGATGTAGGTGGTCGGAAGCTTCGAGAGCGCGGCGACACGGATGGAAGGACGACCATAGTCACTGAAGACCAGGAAGGTGGCACCGGCGATGCGGAAGATGCCGTCGTAGGCATAGCCGTTCATGATCGCGCACATGGCGTGCTCGCGGATACCGAAGTGAATGTTACGACCCTCGTTGTCCTCGCTGGTAAAATCCCCGCCCCCCTCGATGTAGTTGAGGGTGGAACCGAAAAGATCGGCACTGCCGCTGACCAACAGTGGCATCGCTTTGGAAATCGGTTGAAGAACGATGCTGCCAGCCTTGCGCGTGGCGATGGTCTCCTCGGGCTTGAAGGGAGGAATAAGTGAGAGAAGATCGGGGACCTTCTGCTCGATACCCGAGTCAAGCAGTGCGGCGAGCTCGGCATTGGCGGAACGCCATGCAGCGTAGTTGGACTGCCATGCCTTGAACGCCTCGGCACGCTTTGCCTTGAGTTCCGCGAAGTATGCGGTGACCTCGGGCGAGACATAGAACTTCTCGTCGGGAAGACCGAGTCCCTTGCGCGCCTCGTCGGAGAACTTCACACCGGCTTCACCGTGTGCCTTGTTTGTTCCCTCAACCTGGGGAATGCCCTTTCCGATCATGGTCTTGCAGATGATCATGTGGGGCTTGCCCTTGGTCGACTTGGCCTTGTTGAAGGCGGCCAGGATCTCGTCCATGTTGTGACCGTCAATCATCTGGACGTGCCATCCGTAGGCGGCGTAACGGGCGCCGACATCCTCGCTCTGGCTGACATTGAGCATGGCGTCGAGGGTGACGTTGTTGGAATCGAAGAAGACGATCAGGTTGTCAAGGCCGAGGTGGCCTGCAAGCGAGGAGGCCTCGGCGGAGACACCCTCCTGGAGGCAACCGTCTCCGCAAAGGACAATGACGTGGTTGTCGAAGATCGTGTGCTGCGGAGTGTTGAATCGGGCAGCAGCCATCTTTTGCGACATGGCGATGCCGACACCATTGGCCACACCCTGACCGAGAGGACCTGTGGTCGCCTCGACACCCGGAGTTTCATGGAACTCGGGATGCCCCGGAGTGATGCTGTGCAACTGGCGGAACTTCTTCACCTGATCGAGGGGAAGATCGAAACCGGAAAGGTGCAACCAAGCGTAAAGAAACATGCTGCCGTGTCCGGCGGAGAGAACGAAGCGGTCGCGGTTCAACCAACGGGGATTGGCCGGATCGATCTGGAGAGCCTCGCCGTAGAGAACGGCACCGATGTCGGCGGAGCCGAGGGGAAGTCCCAGGTGGCCCGACTTGCAGGCGGTGACGGCATCAATGGCGAGCCCGCGGGCATCGCGTGCAGCGAGTTGGAGGATTGCGTTATTCATAAATCAGCCTTTCAGAACAGACGCAGAGAGCCTCTTTTGCAAGCCTCCAAGAGGCACATTTTCGTCAAAATGGGGCCACATCCCCCATTTGAGGCACCGGATCAGGCAACTGGCTGCTGCTGTGTCAGGCAGTGAAAGGCACCGAGACCCCAGATCAGCTCACGGCAATCGATCGGACGGATCATGCGCGACGGGAAGAGTTCTGCCAGGATCTCAACCGACTCCACATCCGAATCCCCTCCGAAAGCCGGCATGAGGACCGACTCGTTGGCGATATAGAAGTTGGCATGGCTGGCCGGCAGACGAAGGCCCTCACGGTCGATGCGTGGCGGCATCGTCATCTCGATCACCCGAAGAGGCGTTCCGTCGTGGAGTTTCATTTCCCGGAGACGCTCGAGGTTTTCCCTCAGGGGAAGATGGTTGGGATCGCCTTGATGGGGTTCCACGACGGTCACGACCGTGTCGCGGGAGACAAAGCGGGTGATGTCATCGACATGACCGTCCGTGTCATCCCCCTCGATCCCGTCCCCAAGCCAGAGGATCTGCCGGACGCCAAGGTAGTCGCGTAACCCCTGCTCGATCTGTTCTTTTGACATGGCGGGATTGCGGTTCGGGTTGAGCAGGCACGACTCGGTGGTGAGCAGGGTGCCGTCGCCGTTCGGGTCAACTGATCCACCCTCCAAAATGAATCCTGGGTGAAAGAGGGGAAGGCCGAGACGCTGCGCTATCCTCGTCGGCACGACATCATCCTCTGCGTAAGGGGGATATTTGCCACCCCACGCATTGTAGCCAAAGTCGTTCACCGCAAGGGTCGGTACCTCGTTACGCTTCACAAAAATAGGGCCGTGATCTCGGCACCAAGGCTCATTGGTGGGATTGTGGTGGAATTCGACCCTCTCCATCGGCGCAACATTAGAGAGAAGTCCCCTCACCTCGTCCTCCTGCCCGGGAGTGCTGATGTTGATCCTCAGGATCTCCGACTCCGCAAGCGCGACCGCCATCTTGACAAGGGTCGGAACGACGCGGTCATAACTGTCGGGAAAGCTCTGTCCCTCACGATGTGGCCAGGAAATCCAGGTAGCCTCATGCCTCTCCCACTCCGCGGGCATGGAGTATCCCAAGGAACGTGGCAATGCGGAAGTATCCGTCACGCGTTCCGAAGCGGATAGTACGATGCGGGGAAAAGCTCAGGCAACCTGAAGCTTCCCAAGGAGCGCAGCCTTGGAAGAAAGTCCGGTCATGCGCTCGGCAAGAACGCCGTTGCGGAAAATCATCAGTGTCGGAATGGCGGTGATGCCATGAGTTCCGGCGACTCCCGCAGCCTCGTCAACGTTGACCTTGGCGACGGTGACCTTGCCGGCCAACTCCTTGCCAAGTTCCTCGATGACCGGTGCAATCATCCGGCAAGGCCCGCACCAAGGAGCCCAGAAGTCAACGAGCAGAACGGGTGCAGAGGCAACCGCCTGATCGAATGTTGCGTCATTGAGTTCGAGAACGTGTTCGGAGGCCATGGTACGCGGGAGTTTTGTTAGTTGGATGGGCTGACAGTGGTTATGCGGCGAGGAAGGTCCAGAGTTGGATGCCAAAAGCAATGAAGGCTAGAGCAGCAACAGCAATTACCAGCGGGAAGGGAATTTCCGAGGCAGCAACCTCGGTTTCAGAATCACTCTCCTCCTCTTCATCATCCTTGGCAGTATCTGGGACAACAGCCTTCGCATCCACTTTATCAGGGGCCTTGGCAGTGGCAGCGGCAGGAGCCGTGGAAGCCGCGGTGGCGGCAGGAGTTGCAGGAGCGGCCTCTGCAGGCTTCCGAAGTGCGGCGGCCGCGGGTGCGGGCTGAAGTTTGATTGTCGCCTGGGGCATCGGCTTGGCTGCGGCGGGAGTCACCGGCTCGGGCTTCAGGGCTGCGGCTGGTGAGGGAACGACAGGTGCCGGAGTTGCTACAGGGGAAGATGGCGTGGCAACTGGGGCAACCGGTACAGGTGGCTTGGGAACAGGTGCGGGTGGAACTGAAGGAGCCGCCGCAGGTGCAGATCCGGGAGGTCGCAAGGGAGCTAGGGGCGCCAGACCGGGTGGCTTCATCGCTGAAGGAACCGCGGGAGCAGAAGGTGCGGAGGCAGGTGCTGGGGGAGTCAACGGAGGCACCGCAGGGGTAGGTGCAGGAGTTCCCGAGGCAGGAACGGGCTTGGGAGGAAGCTTCAACGGAGGAAGCTTGACCGGCGCAGCAGACCCCGCAGGAGCAGGGGGTGGTGTCGATGGATTCTGGGAAGGATTTTCGCTCACGGGGATTTGAAAATTGGAATTTAAAATTATGATCCAACCCTCTTCCTGTCAATCATGCTCCCTCTGATGAGGCTGGGGGCTGCCACTCCCCTCCGAAAAGTGTCATCACACCATCCGTCCAGACCCATGGCACCCAAGCACGTACCGGGTACTAGGAGCTCTTACTCTGGGCCGTTTTTGCGGTTCGTAGACTTTGGACGTCAGTGGTGAGGTCTTGAATGATTTTTATTGCCTCGTTTTTGATCGGATCGGGGGTGGCAGCAACATCCGCGTCATCATCCTCTGCATCGGGATCCTTTTTCACCTGCTCCTTGGCAGGTTTCTTCTTAAGCGTGACTTTTGGCAACACGGGTTTGTCCACCGTGTCCAACGTGACCTCATAGGCCACGGGATCCTGAACGGGATGGAGTTTACGTTCTTTTTTGCGCTCTTCCTTGCGAACTTTTTCCTGGGCAAGTTCCTCCTTGCGAACCTTTTCGTTCAGCGAAAGCTGATTCAGATCAAGCTTTTCACGGAAACGCTTCATGTCCTCGTTGATGTAGCGGAACTCGGGATCCTTGGAGACTCGATCAGCGGAATGCTGTTTGAGCGAATCGATGAAAGGACTCGTGAAGGAGAACTTGTTGACGGGTTGGGGATCGACCTCGTCATACGCGAGGGGATTGGGGAGTGAACTCTCACCGATTTCAGGCGTGTCCGTCGGGGAAGGCAACACGATATCCGATAGCACCCCGCGGTGCTGGGTGGATCCGCCGGAGACTCGGTAGAACTTCTGAATGGTTAGCTTGAGTGATCCGGCTTTGGATCCCTCCTCGTGAAATAGAGGCATGAACTTGCCGACATCCAGCAGGGTCTGGACGGTTCCCTTACCAAAACTGCGCTGGTCTCCGACAATGATAGCCCTGCCGTAATCCTGAAGCGCAGCGGCAAAAATCTCACTGGCGGAGGCGCTCAGACGATTCGCAAGCACGACGACCGGCCCCGCATAAAAAGGCTCACCCTCATCGTCCTTGGCGACGGTGACCTTGCCATTAGCATCCTTGGCCTGGACAACCGGACCGCTGCCGACAAATAGCCCGGACAGGTTGATTGCCTCCTCAAGGGATCCTCCTCCATCACGCCGTAGATCGATGACAAGTCCCTCGATGCCCTCTTTCTTCATCCGCTCGAGGATGCGCTTCACGTCCCTTGTCGTGCTCTTTGCATCGGCCATGCCCGCCTTGTCCATCTCCGCATAGAATGAGGGAACGGTAAGCCATCCTATCCTCACTTTTTTGCCATCCTGATTCACGGAATCGATGACCTCGCCCTTCGCCTCGGATTCCTTCAGCTTCACCTCTTCACGGGTGATCTCGATGACATGTCGCTTGGATGGGTCTGTGGCATTGGCGGGAATCACCTGAAGTCGAACCTGGGTCCCCTTCCCGCCGCGGATTTTCTCAACAACCTTGTCGAGCTTCATGTCGACAACATCCTCGAAGGGTTCCTTACCCTGCGCAACAGCCGCAATCCGGTCATTGGCCTTCAACCGGCCATCCTTGTCGGCAGGTCCTCCGGGCACAACCTCCACGATCTTTGCGTATCCATCGTCGGTCCGAAGCACGGCGCCGATCCCGACGAGCGAGAGCCTCATCTGGATATTGAAGTTCTCCATGTCCGAGGGGCTCATGTATTCGGAGTGCGGATCATAGCTCTGTGACAGCGCCACCAGGAATGTCTTGATGACATCCTCGTCGCTCTGTTCGTTCACTCCCCTGAGGAATTGGTCATACCGCTTGGTCACCACTTTGGCGGGAGGGTTGAGTGGATGTTCGTTCAGGCTTTCCTGAAGAAGTTCCGCCTCGATGCGATCAGACCAGAGGCGATCGGCCTCCGTCAGATCAGCCGGCCATGGAGCCTTCTTCCGGTCGATCTCCACGGTCTTGTTGCTCGAAAAATCATGCGGCGCGGCGGCAATTTCCTTGTTCTTGGCTATCCGGTCATCAACCCGCTGGCGGAACCGTGTGAAGATCTCGCGCGGCGCGGTCAGGTCGCCGTGAAGGATATCCGCGGCAAGGGTGGGAGAAAATCGCTGGGTGAATTCGTCGATGTCTCCCTTCGTGAAATAGAGATGGGTGTAATCGAGGATATTGAAGTAATTCTTCATCACACGCTCCGACATTGATTCGGGCGGTTCGGACTCTAGACGTGGCGGGTTCTTCTCAGAAAGGGAAAGAGGATGCAGGTAGTGCCCCTGTTCAAGCATTCTCGCGACGGTGGCAGCCACCGGAGCCATATCCGTGGAAGTCGTCTCATTGGTGGATGCAGACTCTCCCTTCTGTCCAACCAACAGCAGCAGGAGTAGAGGCAAAAACCTTTTTATCGAAAAAATCATTAAACAGAACCGTTGCAGAGTGGATAGGGAAAAGCAAACATCATGAGATGGATACGAATCAGACACCCATACCCCTTAAAATGTTCACCGGGGGTTCCTTGGAGACCAATTCCTATCTGGTCGCCTGCCCCGAGGGGAACATGCTGATCGATGCCCCTGAAGGGTCCGCGGAGGCGTTCCGTGATATACCGATCTCCCTGCTCTTGCTTACCCACGGCCACTATGACCATGTCTGGGATGCTGCCGCGGTGGTCAGAAAGCACGGGTGCCGCGTGGCGATGCACCCGATCACAGAGACGATGCTGGCCGACACCGGACTTCTGCGGCGTTTCGGGATAGATTTGGAGGTAGAACCGGTAACAGCCGATCTAAAACTCCATGAAGGACCTTCCCAGCAACTCTTGGGACGTCCCTTCGATCTCTATGAGGTTCCGGGGCATTGTCCGGGAAGTATCTGCATCCATGACACCGGGGCGGGTCATCTCTTCGGAGGCGATGTTCTCTTTGCCGGAGGAGTCGGTCGCTGGGATCTCCCCGGAGGAGACAGAGATCTCCTGCTCTCCGGTATCTCTAAAAAACTGCTACCCCTGCCCGGTCAGACTGTGGTTCTGCCAGGACATGGTCCCTCGACGACCATCGCCGAAGAGAAGGCAACCAATCCCTACCTTTCAGAAATTTAGCTCCCTGACATTTCACGGTTTCCCCGATCTCGGCTCGACAGAGTGATTCCAGTTAACATACTCAATTGAAATGCCCTCCTTTGCTTACGTAGCCCTTGATGCCCAGGGACAACAGGTCAGTGATTTCATCGATGCCGCCAGCCAGTCCGAGGCGATCAATACACTCAGGGGACAGGGGCTTTTCCCCACGAGCGTCAAGGAACAGGCACGCGCCGCCAAAGCCAAGGCAGGCAAAGGGGTCAAGGCGGCCAAGGCCAGCGATGCAAAGGGAGTAAAAATCAATCTCCCTTTCCTTGAGAAGAAGACCGTCAAGAGCGCGACCCTGATGATTTTCACGCGTCAGCTTGCGACCCTGATCGACGCGGGCCTGCCGCTCCTCAGGGGACTCACCGTGCTAGCCAAGCAGGAACCGGATCCGGTCCTCAAAAAAACCATCACCCAACTCGCCGAGGCCGTGCAGGGAGGAGGAACTTTCAGCGACGGTCTCAACGCTCACCCCAAGATCTTCAACAAGCTCTACGTGAACATGGTCAAGGCGGGCGAACTTGGCGGCGTGCTCGAAGTCGTCCTGAACCGTCTTGCCGAGTTCCAGGAAAAGGCGCAGAAGGTGAAGGGCAAGGTCAAGTCGGCCATGATGTATCCGGCGATCGTGATGATCATCGCCATCATCATCATGGGATTCCTGCTCGTTTTCATTGTCCCTAAATTCGAACAGATCTTCGCAGACATGCTCGGTGGCAAACCCCTTCCCCTCCTGACCCAGGTGGTCATCGGCGCAAGCCGGTTCGTCCAGCAGCAGTTCCTACTCATCGGAATTGTGATCGGGGCTCTTGTGTTTGGCTTCAAATACATCGCCTCCACCCCGAAAGGTTCCGTTCTCCTTGATCAATTCATGCTCAAGGCCCCCCTCTTCGGTGATCTCACCCGCAAAAACGGCATTTCCAGATTCACCAGAACCTTGGGAACGCTGGTTACCAGCGGCGTGCCGATCCTGCAGGCCCTGAACATCACCAAGGAAACAGCGGGCAATGCCGTTATCTCCACCGCCATCTCCAAGATTCACGATGCCGTGAAGGAGGGTGAATCCATTGTCCGCCCGATGGATGCGAGCGGCGTCTTTCCCTCAATGGTGATCAGTATGGTGGACGTGGGCGAAGAGACGGGACAACTTCCTGAGATGCTTCTTAAAGTAGCCGATCTTTATGACGACGAGGTAGACAGTGCCGTTGCCGGCCTCACCTCCATGATGGAACCTATCATGATCGTCTTTCTCGCCGTGGTGGTGGGAGCGATTGTCATCGCGCTCTTCCTACCGCTCATCGGCATTATCAGCGGCATGCAACAATAAGTATCATGATGACTTCCACAAAAACCCAACGACGCCCCATCGGAGGTTTCACTCTCGTCGAACTTCTTATCGTGATCGCGATCATCGCGATCCTTGCAGCACTCGTGCTTGCCGCCGCAGGAAGTGTCCAGAAGAAGGGTGCCCGTTCGCGCGCAGAGGCGGAAATTGCCGCTCTGGAAGGGGCCTTGGAAAGCTTCAAGGCGGACAACGGCGACTATCCGAGTAATAGCACTGCCGGCAATTCAGCCTGCCTCGTCACCAATCTGATGCCGACGAATGGCGGCAAGGTCTACTACGAGTTCAAATCCAAATGGATTAGCACCGGCAACTACTTGGATCCTTTCGGCAATTCTTATAATTACATCTATACCAACGGTTCGCCGAACAACGGCACCAATAATTACGACCTCTGGTCCACAGCTGGAAACTCCAGCGACACGAACTCACAGCACTGGATCAAGAACTGGTAAGTTACTGCCAGTAGAGGACTCGGTAACAGGGTGGTCGGTTGATTGGATATCAACCAATCGTCCGAAGCGTACTCCAGCCCTCCAACACAAGCTGGGACCAAGTTTCCAGTTGATCCTTTCTGAGTAGAAGCTCCTCCCGGGTAAAGAATCCAAGCTCGGCAATCGCCTCTTCGTTTGCGGTGACCTCTGGTTCGGAAAGGTGGCACTGATGGACAATTCCAAGGTGAACCGCTCCCACGGGATTCGAGTCATCATTGAGAACGGCAAGCGGACGCTCGATAAACAGGCTTCCGATGGAAAGCTCTTCCTGAAGTTCACGCAGGAGGGCCCTCTGATAAGCGGCAGCATCGAAGGCCTCCCCCAACCCGTCCCCATCATTGATATGCCCGCCGATACCGACCGATCCTTTCTTGAGTAGACGTGTCTCACCGGAACCGCTTCCCCTGCGATAATGAAGGATCCTCTCGCCCGCGGTCACGACCACATAAGGGATCAACTGTTTCAGCGACGGATCCTCCTCTGCTTCGGGACGAGGAACAAAGAAATGATTTCCCGGTTCCATAAAGACAGGAAGGTATCGGGCAATGTCGGCATTCAGACCATGAAAGGAGCCGAGCTCATCAAAAAGGGAACGACGAATGACGAGGACTTTTTCGGTGGAAGACATATTCAACGGGATAGACTGAAGTGTAAGGAATGATAGGCAAGCGCCAAAACAATCATTCTCCCAAGTAAGGAGACAACTTATCACGGAGCGAATTGCGGGCACGGAAGAGAAGACTCTTCACTGCGGGAAGGCTCACCGAGAGGACTTCCGCAATCTCTTCATAAGGCATCTCCTCATAGCGCCGAAGCACCACGGCGAGGCGCTCCTTCTCAGGTAGGGATGCCAAAGCCGACTCGATGGCCAGATGCAGTTCCCCCTCTAGAAGTTGGCGATCAGGGCCGATTGCAGGGTCTGGAGGATCCGGCACTTCGCGATCCGCCTGCTGTGACTGGGGTATCAGGCGGGTCCTCCCCCTGCGTCGAGATTCATTGAAGACCAACCTCTTGGCTATGGTGAGCAACCAGGTCGTCACCTTGGCTTCGGGACGCCAGCGGGGTGCGGATTTCCAGACGTTGAGAAAGACCTGTTGGCCCAGATCCTCCGCATCGGCGGTGCCAATCATCCGTGCGATGGTACCGATAACAAGAGTCTGGTGACGCTCCACCAACTGCCGGAATGCCCTGTCATCACCGGATGCAACACGATACATCAACTCATCGTCGGATTCGGCAAGAGCGTTGGACTCTGGGGGGATTTCCGTCACTGCCGTGAGAGTGCCTTTATCCCGAAAGCTTATCAATCCCTCCTGACCGCGATCCTGCCGATAGGATCTCCCTTGGCGCGGAAAATCGTCTCGAATTCGGTGACCGGCCGCACAAGATCATCCTCCCAATCCATCTCAATCCACCCACCATGTAGGCTGAGTTGCTGTTTCATGGAGGCAAAATAGCCAAGATGATCGGTTTGAAGGCGAAGGGATCCCCCGGGCTTCAATTTTTTGACGGCAACTTCGAGAAACTCGACATTCACCAGTCTTCGGAACCAATGACGCCTTTTCGGCCAGGGATCCGGGAAGGAGACATGAAGTGTGTCAAGAAATCCATCCGGCACCAACTCATCGAGCGATTCCTTCCCCCACCCTCTCCATAACGCGGCATTGCGAATTCCCTGTCGCTCGATTTTTCGATTAGCGCGTTTCACCCGGTCGGAGAGCCCCTCGATACCCGCGAAAAAGACCGAGGGATTCAAGACAGCACTTTCACTGAGGAACTTTCCTTTGGAGGCGCCAAAGTCACACTCGATGCGGTCAAAACAGGATGAGCGGGCAATCAACTCAGCCTTGGCTGCCTTGAGTTCCTGATTGGGAGTCATCCGACCGGGGGTCGGAATCACCTCGAGATCGGCCTTCCGAACCACGGAATCAGGCGGCGTCTTTCTCCTGACGGCGGCGGATCAGGGCGGACTTCCGCCCCTCGACAACGGCGCGATTCAGTGTCACGCCCGCAAGATCCTCGCGATCAGGCGCCTCGTACATGACGTCGAGCATGATCTTCTCAAGCAGTGAACGCAACGCGCGGGCACCGGTACCCTTCTTCAAGGCCGACTCGGCAAGAGCAACAAGCGCATCCTTGGTGACGGTCAGGGAGATGTCATCCATGGCGAGCAGTTTCGTGAACTGTTTGATGAGGGCATTCCTCGGCTCGGTAAGAATGCGGACGAGTTCCTCCTCATTGAGCTGCTGGAGCGTGGTCAGCACCGGAAGACGGCCGATGAATTCCGGGATCATCCCGAAAGCAAGCAGGTCCTCCGGCTCGACCGACTCCAGAACCTTGAGCTCATCCATGGGTCCCTGATGATGATCGGACTTTGCGTGGAAACCGAGCGTCTTTCCGGCAGTCCGTCTTTGAATGATTTTATCGAGTCCGACGAAGGCACCACCGCAGATGAAAAGGATATTCTGCGTGTTAAGCTGGATATACTCCTGATGGGGGTGTTTGCGACCACCCTGCGGAGGAACATTGCAAGTGGTAGCCTCAAGGATCTTGAGCAGCGCCTGCTGCACCCCCTCGCCGGAGACATCTCTGGTGATTGAGACATTGTCCGTCTTGCGACCGATCTTGTCGATCTCATCGATATAGACGATGCCGATCTCTGCTTTCTTAACGTCGTAATCGGCATTCTGAAGAAGGCGCAGAACAATGTTCTCCACATCCTCGCCGACATAACCGGCTTCGGTGAGAGTCGTGGCATCAGCGATACAGAATGGGACGTCGAGAATGCGCGCCAGGGTCCGTGCCAAAAGTGTCTTTCCGGAACCGGTGGGACCGATCAGAAGGACGTTACTCTTCTCCACCTCGACATCACCCAACCCTTCAGAGAGCAATCCCGGAGGAAACCCCTCACGCTCCAGGGCGATGCGCTTGTAATGATTGTGAACCGCGACTGACAGCGTCCGCTTGGCTAGATCCTGCCCGATAACGTGAGCATCGAGTTCCCTGCGGATCTCCGAGGGCTTGGGAACCCTGAGTTCGTGCCCCTCCAGGCCAATTCCCGCCTCATCCGTCTCCTTATCGAGGATGCCCTTGCAGACAGTGATGCAACTGTCACAGATGTAAACGCCGGGCCCGGCAATAAGTTTGCGGACCTCGGCATGACTCTTTCCGCAGAAAGAGCACATCGTGAGGTTGCTGGTACGGGCCATGATGCCTTATTCCGCCGAATCCTTGGACTTCTCGGGAGGGTTCTTCAGTTCCTTGCGGTACTTCACCACCTCGTCAACTAGACCGTATTCACGGGCCTCTTCCGCGGTCATGTAGTAATCGCGGTCGGCATCTTTCTTCACCTGCTCTTCAGACTTGCCGGTATTCTCGGCGATGATGCGGATCAGTCGTCGGTTCAATTTGTACATGAACTCCACGCTTCGCTCCACATCGCTCGCGGTTCCCTGAGCGCCCCCGGAGACCTGATGGATCATGATGTCCGAATTAGGAAGGGCAAACCTCTTTCCCTTGGTGCCGGCGCAGAGAAGGAAGGCCCCCATACTCGCCGCCATACCCATGCAGTAGGTGTTCACATCACAAGTGACAAACTGCATCGTGTCATAGATCGCAAGTCCCGCCGTGACGGAACCACCGGGTGAGTTGATGTAGATATGGATATCTTTCTTGGCATCCTCCATCTGAAGGAAAAGCAGTTGGGCGATGACCAGATTGGAGACATAGTCGTCAATGCCGGTGCCGATGAAGATGATCCGGTCCTTGAGAAGACGGGAATAAATGTCGTAACTGCGCTCACCACGTCCGGTCTGCTCGACCACCATCGGCACGAGCATGGAGGATCTCGGGTTGAAGTTGGACATATTAGTGGTCGTGCCCGCAACCGGGGCCATGGACATGGGGTTCTTGATCATGAGTGTGGGTATCGTGCGTGTGCGTGATCGGCTTGGGATCCTCTCCATTCACCCTAGCATGGGAAACGACCACATCAAGAGCCTTGCCCAAGGCAATCTCCTCCTCAATCCCGGCAATGGCCCGATGTTTCTGAAGTTCCTTGAGAAGCTTTTGCGGGGTCATCTGGTAGCGCTCGGCCATGTTGGTGATGCGCCAGGCTAGTTCCTCGCGCGTCACCCGGATGCCCTCCTTACCCACGATCTCTCCCAGAATGAAGTTCAGCTTCACTTTGTCTCCGGCGCTCTGTCGCGCGGCCCCGAGCAGTTCCTCCTGGTGGGAGCGAAGCTCCTCCTCACTCACACCCCGTGACTGGTTCTCCTGAATGATCTCCTTGAGGATCGCGGTGCTCTCCTGCTGGACCATCGAGGAGGGAGGATCGATGGAGACCATGGCCAGGAGCTGTTTCACGGCATCTCCCCGAACGGCGCTGGCGAAGTTCTGTTCGGCGTTTGCCAACAAACGCTCACGAACCTGCTCCCTGATCTTCTCCATAGTGCTGCCGGGGCTGAGCTTTGCAGCAAAGGCATCGTCGAGAGGGGGAAGCTCCCGCTCCTTGATCTCGTGGAGGGTCACTTTGTAAGTGACCTTATAGCCACGGAGTTTCTCCTCACCGAACTCCGTTGGAAAGGTCACGGTGCAGTCACGGGATTCCCCTGACTTGAGACCGACCATGGCGGCTGCCAGTCCTGGAATCGGACGATCCTCCTCGAGTTTGATCCAGAAGTTCTTGCGACCCGCATAGGTTGGCTGCAGGTCGGGATAGGTCTCGGAAAGCAACTTTCCCTCTATGGATCCCGCGTAGTCCAGGACGGCAAAATCACCCATGACAAGCTCCCGACCCTCGACGGTCTTGAACTCAGCAAGATCACCGCGAAGCCCCTCGAGGAACTGTTCAACCTGAGCCTCGTCGACGACCGGCTTCTCGACCGTGATCTCAAGCCCTTTGTAGTCGGGAAGATTCACGGGAGGACGCACCACGACCGTGGCCGTGAAGCGGAGTGAGCGATCCCCCTCCAATTTGATGTCACGGACGTTCGGGCTCTGGACGGGGGAGAGTTTCTGCTCGTTGATCGCCTCGCGGACGGCGGTATCCAGAAGCTTGCGCGTGACTTCCTGCTCGATGTCCTGTGAGTATTTCTTCTCGACGATGGCTAGCGGCGCCTTGCCCTTGCGAAATCCGGGAAGATTGGCCAGACGACGGTACTCATTGCCGACTTCCTTCCATTCTGACTGGAAGCGCTCAGGCGGAAGCTCAATGTGCAGGTCGACGATGCAGGACTCTTTCTGTTCGGTGGTTACTTTCATGATGAACCGACAAGCAAAGCAGGGAGTCCCTTACCGGACAATCTCCAAAGGTGATTTTTGGGTCATCCCCCGGTTCATGGATCATTATTCGTCCTTTCAGCCCTGAATTCATCATTCATAATTCCCTGCCCATCCCTATCCATTCATGCGCTCCATCCGCCTCTTTCTCTATGGAATTCCGGCCGCGCTCATCCTTTTGTTGGCGATGGCCTTCTTGAATGCCTCGTTTCTGTCCGTGGCGAAGAAGAATGAGATGTCGGTCGGCACACTCGGGGAACCCTCCACGCTGAATCCAATCCAGCAGGCTGATTCTGCGTCCGCTCAGGTAGCGGGACTGATGTTCAACGGCCTCCTGAAATACAATCAGGACCTCGATGTGGTTGGTGATCTGGCCACAGCCTGGCAGCTCTCTCAGGAAACGACCTTTCAATTCGGAACAGGAGAGGAGGCAGCCAAAGCACGATACCTCCTAGATAACAAGAGGGTTGCTGGCAACTGGCCAATCACCAACATCCAGACGGAAGGAAGCAACCTGATCATCACGCTCAGTCAACCCGGCCTTACGGACTCCGAGAACATTGCGAACACACTCACTGAATCGGGGCTTCACCCTCTCCCCTCCCCCCCCCTTGATAAGGGTGGCAAAGAGAGGTCTTTCAAAGCCGAACCGATCATTCACTTCAACCTGCGCAAGGATGTCCGCTGGCACGACGGGGCCCCCTTCACCTCTGCGGACGTTGCCTTCACCTATCATGCCATCATGGACGAGCGGGTCGCATCCCCCAGTAGCTCCGATTTCGAATTGGTTTCCTCTCTCGAGACTCCCGGTCCCTACTCCGTCGTTGTGCGGTACAAGAAACCGTTTTCCCCGGCGCTGCTCAGCTGGATGCAGAGCATTCTCCCGGCGCATCTCCTCGGGAAGGTCGAACCGGCCAAGTGGCCTGAGATCTACAACCGTCATCCTGTCGGAACCGGCCCCTTCAAATTCGAACGTTGGAAAACAAACGAGTTCATCCGATTGGTCAAAAACCCCGATTACTTCCGTGGTTCACCCTGGCTTGATTCCATTGTTTTCCGCGTCCTTCCCGATCCCCTCACCCTGCAACTGGCCTTTCAGACAAAACAGGTCGATTTCTGGGCCGTTGAACCGTGGGCCGTCAGCAGTGTCGAGAAGGATCCCCGTTTCGATCTCTTTAGCTCAGCGGGCGGCATGTACAACTACATCGGGTGGAATCTCCAGCGCCCGATGTTCCAAGACGTACGCCTCCGCAAGGCGCTTGCCGAAGCGGTGAACGTTCCGCAGATGATCAAATACATCATTTACGGGCGAGGCGTTCAATCCACCGGCATCTTCACTCCCAAGATGTGGTTCTTTAACCCGAAGGTCCGTCCCCTGCCGTATGATCCGAAAGCCGCCGCCGCGCTGCTGGATGAGGCCGGATGGAAGGTCGGGTCCGATGGCATCCGCGTGAAGAATGGCACGCGACTCTCCTTCACCTTGCTCGCCAACAACGGCAATGAAATCCGCAAGGATATCGCAACGCTCGTCCAGGATGACCTTAAAAAAATCGGGGTTGAGGTGAAAGTGGAAATCTACGAGTGGTCTGTGCTCCTGAAACGCTTTGTCAGCAAGGGCGAGTTCGACGCCATCGTCCTGGGATGGGGACTTGGCAACGGGTTCGATCAATATGGCATCTGGCATTCAAGCCAGACGCATCCCGAAGAGCTGAACTTCATCCATTACAACAATCCGAAAGCAGATCATCTCCTCACCGATCTACGTCAGGAATACAACCGCGCTGAGATCATCAGACTGGCCGGCGATCTCCAGCAAACCATCTATGCCGATCAGCCCTATCTCTTCCTTTTTGTGCCGGAGGGGACATCCGTCATGTGGAAGAGCAGCTACCGCATCAGGCGACCCGGTCCCAAATCTGGCGAATGGATCGACTCGCCGGTCAGGATGACGAAGGCGGGATGGGATTACGACATGGAATGGTTCTATCGTCCGGAATATGCTCCGAACATTCCGGCAACGACGACCATCAGGTGAACTTGAACTGACTCCATGATCTCATTCGTCATCCGCCGCCTCGTTCTAAGCGTGGTGCTGCTTTTCATCATCAGCATCATTTCCTTCTTCATCGTTACCCTCACCCCGGGAAGCCCCTATCCCTGGGGTGAACTCAACCCGAAGATCTCACCCGAAGTGAAGGCCAACTTCAGGAAGAAGTTCCACCTGGACCGCCCCCTGCACGAACAGTACGGCCTCATCATGCGCGATCTCTTCAGCGGAAACCTCCGCAGCATCAAGGATGACCGCCCCGTGATGTCGCGGATCCTGGAGAGACTGCCGGCGACCGTCGCCCTGAATCTCACCTCCATCGTGATTTCACTCTCCTTTGGCACACTGCTGGGCGTCTTTGCCGCGCGATATGCCGGAACTTGGAAGGATGGAGCGGGCTCCTTCATCGCCTTTCTCTTCATTGCCCTTCCCGGATTCTGGATCACCTATGTCGTGGTGGTCGCTCTTGTGAAAGGATTCGGCGTGCCAATTCTGGGCACCCACAGTTACGGCATCGAATTTCCCAATGCTCTGGCCTCTGGACTCGACACTCTTTGGCACCTTCTTCTCCCGGCAACGATTCTTGCACTGGGAGGAATCGCCTCACAGTCACGATACATCCGGGCATCCATGATCGAATCGCTGCGCGAAGATTATATCCGGACGGCCCGCTCCAAGGGACTCTACGAGGACGTGATTCTCCTAAAGCATGCCCTTCGTAATTCTGTCCGTCCGATTATCGCGGGCATCGGAATGGTCCTCCCCGCACTCATCGGCGGCGCCGTCGTCATCGAGACAATCTTCGCCTATCCCGGCATGGGCCGCCTCGGCTACGAGGCGGTGCTTGAGCGCGATTACCCGACTCTCGTTGCGTTGAATTTCGTCGTGGCGGCACTGGTTCTATTGGGAAATCTCGTCTCTGACCTCCTCTCGGCCGCCGTGGATCCGCGTGTCCGCCTCGAATAACAACATGCAAGGGACCACGGTACTTTCATCAGCATCATCCGCCCAGGAATCGCCTGCCGCCAGGGTGCTTCGTCGTTTTTGGAGTAATCCGATTGCAGTTGGCTCGTTCGTGCTGATCCTGTTTTTTGCACTGACGGCCGGAATCACCGTCCTGCTTTCCTTAACCGGACACGACTGGCCGTATAATCCGAACCTCACGAATCTGGAACTAAAACTACTCCCTCCGTCATCTCAGCATTGGATGGGAACGGACAATCTGGGCAGGGATGTCTTCTCGCGAATGCTTCACGGGGCATCGATTTCCCTGACTGTGGGATTGGTCGCCGTCGCGGTATCACTGGGAATCGGAATGGTAATCGGCGCCATCGCTGGCTACTTCGGCGGCATCACCGACCAGATCCTGATGCGCGCGGTCGATGCCCTCCTCTGCTTTCCCACCTTCTTTCTCATCCTTACCGTTGTGGCGTTGCTCGGCCCCAGCCTTCTCAACATTGTCGTCGTCATCGGGTTGGTAAGTTGGACGGGGACGGCACGCCTTGTAAGAAGTGAATTCCTGACCCTTAGGGAAAGTGAATATGTGAAAAGTGCACGCGTTCTTGGGCAGGGCGCCTTCCATATCATCACGCGTCATATCCTTCCGAATGCGGCCGCTCCCATTCTCGTGACGGCCGTGCTTGGCATCCCGGATGCCATCCTGCAGGAGGCGGGACTCAGTTTTCTCGGCTTTGGAGTTCAACCACCTCAAGCAACATGGGGAAACATCATTGCAGATGGGAAAACTTACCTCCTGGATGCCTGGTGGCTGAATCTCTTTCCCGGACTCGCAATCTTCATCGCATCGCTGTCATTCTACCTGGCAGGCGATGCGCTTCGCGAAGCTGCTGAATCCAAAAGCTGATTTCCATGCTAAAGATCAACGACCTTAGAATCGGTTTTTCCACTCCCACCGGTATTACCCCGGCCCTCAAGGGTGTATCTCTCGACGTTGGCCGAGGGGAAACGTTGGCGATCGTTGGAGAAAGCGGCAGTGGCAAGAGTGTTACGGCCCTAGCAATCACACGCCTTCTCCCTAAACCCCCTGCGGTGTATCAGGGAGGAAGCATCACCTTTGAAGGGAGGGATTTGCTAAAGGCCTCGGATACCGAACTTCGCAAAGTCCGCGGAGGCAAGATCGCCTATATCTTTCAGGAACCCTCTACCTCCTTGAATCCAGTCTATTCGATTCGCAGTCAGATGGCCGAGATGATCAGCCTTCACCGCCCTGACGTGGCGGATGTCGATGCAGAGATCGTCCGATGGCTCGATGCCGTCGGCATCGTTGACCCGGCAAAAAGACTGAACGACTACCCCCACCAATTAAGCGGCGGCATGCAGCAGCGTGTCATGATCGCCATGGCCCTCTCGGCCCGCCCAGAACTCCTGATTGCCGACGAACCGACCACCGCGCTCGACGTGACAATCCAGAAACAGATTTTGGATACACTCAGGGAGCTTCAGCGTGATCTGGGGATGGCGGTAATGCTGATCACCCACAACTTCGCGATCATCCGAGGGCTTGCCCGTCATGTTGCGGTCATGTACCGGGGCGAGATCGTCGAGTATGGAGAGACCGAACAGGTCCTGAGCAACCCCCAGCATCCCTATACCAGGGCACTGATCGCCTGCATCCCCCGGTTGGGCGATCACAGGCACAGGCTGCCCACCATCGAGTCCCAGGTCAAATGATCCCCCACTACAATGATTTGGCCGCCAACGAGCGGACCTACCTTGCCTGGATGCGGACTTCCCTGGCCCTCATCGCCTTTGGTTTTCTCCTGGAAAAGTTCGATATGTTGTTCAGGTACTATACTGCAGGAATGGCAGTGGGGAAAATCCCTTCCAGCAGCACCCATGGTCGTGACGCCGGGATTATTTTGGCGGCATTAGGATTGGTCATCATGCTGATCTCCACGCTTCGGTTCTTAGTAACAACCCGAAGGCTGAAAAGTGAACAGGAAGAGTCTTACAGCACCCTGAGTGTCCTTATCACAGGTGTGATTTTCATCACCCTCTCGGTCTTCGTCCTGGTTTATATCGCCAACCTTTAGAGGCCCGAGTCTTTTCAAGGGGAACTTTTCAGCTTAGATTATCTCCATGCACAAACTTGTTTTAATCCGCCACGGAGAAAGTACGTGGAATCAAGAAAATCGCTTCACCGGTTGGACAGATGTCGATCTCAACGCCAAGGGACTCGGTGAAGCAAAGGCCGCCGGCCAGCTATTGAAAAAGGAGGGATATACGTTCGACCGTTCGTTTGTCTCCCTGCTGAAGCGTGCACTGCGCACCAACTGGATGATTCTCGATGAGCTCGATGAACTTTGGATTCCCATCGAGCGCTCCTGGAGACTCAACGAACGTCACTACGGTTCGCTTCAAGGGCTCAACAAGGCCGAGACCGCAGCAAAATTCGGTGAGGAACAGGTGCTGATCTGGCGACGCAGTTATGATGTCCCTCCGCCCGCTCTGGAGAAGAGCGACGAGCGCTTTCCGGGACATGATCCCCGTTACAGGAATATGACCGAGGCGGAACTACCTCTAACCGAGTGCCTGAAGGATACGGTCGACCGCGTCATCCCCTACTGGCTCAACGAGATCGCCCCGGCAGTGAAGCGCGGGGAAAAAGTTCTCGTGACGGCCCATGGGAATACCCTTCGGGCACTGGTAAAGTACTTTGACAATTTGAGTGAGGAGGAGGTTCTTGCACTGAACATCCCGACCGGCATCCCTCTTGTCTACGAGCTTGATGACAATCTGAAACCGATCCGTCACTACTATCTCGGAGATCAGGAGGCAATCGCCGCGGCGGCGGCCGCCGTTGCGTCCCAAGGAAAAACCCAGAAATAATTGTCGATGCCTCCTCAGAACGGCCGGGATCATCGAGTAACCAGAATAGCTGATCTCTCCGCAGAGTCGCCCGCCTCCACAATCAAAAGCCGGGCGGAAGTCTCTTCCGGTGACACTTGGGATCTCTCTCCGATCTTCATTGATGATGCGGCATGGGAAACGGAGTTCTTAGCTCTAGCATCCCGTTACAGTGGAATGGAGGCCTTCAAGAGGACTCTGGGCAAAAGCTCCGGAAATCTCGCGAAGGCCCTGAGTTTCGAGACATCCCTGGACCGCTCCACCGAGCGCCTTGCTCAATACGCAGGCCTGCGCCTTTCGGAGGACAGTTCCAACGCGATTTCCTTGGATAGGGACGGCCGACTCTCCTCACTCTGCGCCAAAATCAGCGAGGCATGTTCCTGGGTTGCCCCGGAAATCCAAGAGATCCCGGAAGAGATTTTTCAGTCTTATCTGAACGACCCGCTTCTTGAAGATTGGAAAATCTCCCTGGCGCGCCTGCGCCGACTCAAGCCACATATCCTCTCCAGCAAGGAGGAGAGAATTCTCTCCCTCTCGATGCCGGCAATCGGCGGTCATCAGGAAACCTTTTCCCAGCTTACCAATGTCGACATGACATTCGGATCGGTTCGCAACGACCGAGGGCAGGAGATCGAGCTGACCCAAAGCAGTTTTTCCTCATTGCTACAGCGTCCGGATAGAACCGTTCGCAAGGAGGCGTTTGAGAAATTTTACACTGAGTTCACGGATCATCGCTACACCTTGGCCAGTGCCCTCGCCAACTCCATCAAGGCGGATGTGTACCTCGCAAAGGCGCGCCATTACCCCTCCGCACGAGAGGCATCGCTCTTCGCCGACAACGTTCCGGCAGATGTATATGACAATCTGATCGGGGCCGTGCGCTCCCGACTGCCCGTCCTCCACAAATACTACGCCCTGCGTCAGCGAGTCTTTAATCTCCCCGATCTCCATGTCTATGACACTTATGCACCGTTGGTTGGGGCGATTCAAAGCGATGTCCCGTTTGACGAGGCTGTCGACATGGTTCTGAAGTCACTCCACCCCCTTGGCAGTGAATACACGGAAACCCTGTCCCGGGGGCTGCGCAAAGAACGCTGGTGCGACCGCTACGAGAACAAAGGCAAGCGAAGCGGCGCATTCTCCTACGGCACCTACCAGGGGCCTCCCTATATCCTGATGAACTATAAGCAGGATGTCTTCTCGGATATCTACACGCTTACTCATGAAGCGGGTCACTCGATGCACACCTGGTATTCCAGAGGGCATCAGAACTTCCAGAATTACCATTATCCGATCTTCCTGGCTGAGGTGGCCTCCACCTTCAATGAGATCCTCCTCACCGAGCAACTGCTTGCGGAGACGTCGGATCGCTCGATGCGCGCTTACCTGATCAACCGGCAGATCGATGACCTCAGAGGCACCCTCTTCAGGCAAACGATGTTTGCGGAATTTGAAAAGATCACCCATGCGGCCGAGGAATCAGGTGCAGCCCTCACCCTTGAGAGCTTCCGCAAGATCTATCGCGAGTTGCTCGAAACATATTTTGGAAACGGCGTGGTGATTGACGATGCCTTGGAACTGGAATGCCTGCGCATCCCCCATTTTTACAGTGCTTTCTATGTCTACAAGTACGCCACGGGAATCTCTGCGGCCATCAGCCTTGCAGATCAGGTTCTCAAGACGGGCCATACGGAACGCTATTTCGGATTTCTCAAGAGCGGCGGCAGCAAGTTCCCGATCGACACACTGGCCGAGGCGGGAGTCGACATGCGTTCACCTGAACCGGTCACTGCAGCCCTCGGGCTTTTTGAGCGAAGGGTGTTGGAACTAGAGGACCTCCTCGCTAACCCCAATGCGGTAAACTGATGAACGCCGGATTCATCGACAGGCTTGTCGAGCGGATCCGATTCGTGGAACCGGCCGATATCGGCCATTACCTGCAGATCCTCTCCAAGGAGAAGGGATTTCTGGAAACCATTTTCGATGCCATCCTGGAGGGTGTGATCGTGACCGACCCCCAGGATCACATTATCTACATGAATAAGGCGGCCTGCTCCTTCTTTGGAATGAAAGGTGCAGAAAATATCGGCCGAAGTCTGACGCAAGCCATCCCGGGATTGGAACTCAGGTCCGTGGCGAGCACCGGCGATGTGATGAGTCGTGACCTGGAGGTCTTTTACCCTGAAAACAGATTTCTCAACTTCTACGTTACCGCCCTGATGAGTGACGAAGGAGAGACGTCCCGACCGGAACTGGTGGGGCGCGCCATTATCCTGCGGGACATCACGGAGGAGAGAAGGGAGACGCAGGAGACGATCGAGAGCGAGCGACTTTCCGCCGTGACCCTCCTTGCGGCGGGTGTAGCACATGAAATAGGAAATCCTCTGAACTCTCTGGATATCCAACTTCAACTACTTGAGCGACGGCTGAAGAAACCCTCACTCTCGGGGAATGACCAGAAGGAACTGGCCGAATCCGTTTCGATGGCACGAGGCGAGGTGAAACGCCTCGATCAGATCATCATGCAGTTTTTGAAAGCTGTTCGCCCAGCCCCCCTCGAATGCAAACCCACGGACTTCAACGGATTGATCGTTGAAACCGTCGGGTTTCTTCGCGGTGAATTGGAGAACCGCGGCATCACTATCGATCTCTTTCCGGCCAAGAACCTTCCCAAGGTCTCGCTGGACAGCGATCAGTTCCGACAGGCCCTCTACAATGTGATCAGGAACAGCTTCCAGGCCATGGGCAGTAAGGGTCACCTTCGTATCGTCACCGCCTGTGATGACACTCATGTCTGGGTCAGTGTCGGGGACACCGGAGGAGGGATCGACCCCTCAAAAGTAGGCACGATCTTCCAGCCCTATTACACCACCAAGGAGGATGGCTCCGGACTTGGCCTGCATATCGTGCAGAGGATTGTCAGGGCACATGGTGGTGAAATCATGATTCAAAGCGCCCTGGGCCAGGGTACGGTGTTCACCATACGCCTTCCACGCGACGATCGACGCGTCCGCCTCCTTCCACCCATCACTCCAACATCACCAACCGAACATCCATTATGAGCATCCTTCAAACAGGAGACAATGCACCCTCCTTCTCAACTACAGCCGTAGGCGGAGACTACGGTAGCGGGACACCGTTAAGACTCTCGGATCTGAAAGGCAGACCGGTCGTGCTGTATTTCTATCCAAAGGATGACACGCCGGGATGTACCACCCAGGCATGCGGAATTCGTGACGAATGGGGGGCTATCAAGGCAACCGGAGCAGCTCTCTTCGGGGTGAGTATCGATAACGCGAAGTCGCATGAAAAATTCATCTCCAAATTCGAACTTCCCTTCCCCCTTCTCAGCGACGAGGATAAATCGATCGTTGAGGCGTACGGCGTCTGGGTCGAGAAGTCGATGTATGGAAAGAAATACATGGGGACCGAAAGGACAACATTCGTGATCGATGCTAAGGGAAAAATCGCCGCCATCTTCCCCAAGGTGAAACCGGCCGAGCATGCCGGACTTGTCCTCAAGGCGCTCTCTGTGATCCAGGGCTAAAAATCACCATCCCTCAGCGATCGGCAGGCTTTCCCTAGGTGATTGATCACCGAGCAGGCAGAGAGTGATTCCTCGGAATCAATGCCGCTGAAGATCGCCGTTTCGGCAGCGCGGCCACAGAGCCATGCACCGAGCATGGCGGCTTCCCTGCACGATTTCCCGGCGGCCACCAAAGCCCCGGCAACCCCTGCCAGAACATCCCCCATACCACCGCTTCCCATTCCGGGATTCCCGGTACTATTGAAGAGGGAAGGCTCACCCTTTTCCGCAATGATGGTCCGGGCACCTTTGAGAAGAAGGGTCACGGGATAGTTCGACACAAAATCCTCCGCCCACGCACGACGCGTCCGGGCATCACGCAGGGCAAGGCGCTCCATTTCTCCTGGATGCGGAGTTAGAAGGCGGGGTGCAAGGCAGTGAGACAGGAGCGAGGGATCGACGGCAATAGCATTGAGTGCATCTGCGTCCACAACGCATGGAATCCGCGAATCGCGAACCAGTTTGCGAATCTCCTCATGATGACTCGACCCAAGGCCGGGCCCCAGGGAGAGGGCGTCAAGCTTGTCCGTCGGAATGTCCGTGTAGGAAGCGATCCTTTGAATCATCACTTCCGGTATGCATGTCGTGACTAGAAGATCATGGGACTCGGGAAGGGCATAGAGAGTCACCAACCCAGCTCCCGCATGGACGGCGGCCGCAGAGCAAAGTCTCGCAGCCCCCAAGTATCCGGACGATCCTGCGAGAACTCCCAGATGACCGTAGGATCCTTTGTAGGAATCATAATCGCGGGTAGGCAATAGCCGGCGAAGATTGATTGATGTGATCAGATCCGCTGAATCGCCTTCATTGATCGTCAGACCGGGCAAGGGAACCAAGGCAAGACGGCCCACAACGGCAGTGGATGCATCGGCGACAAGGCCGGTCTTCACCACTCCAACCGTCACGGTCAGATCAGACTGAACGCATTCACCAGGAATCTCCCCGGTTGTGGAGTCCAGGCCGGAGGGAAGATCAACCGCAACGGTAAAGCCCCCCGAGCCATTCCGTAGAAGATTCATCTCGTGAATCAACTCCAGAAGTGAACCGCGCGGAGCTCCGACAGAACCGATTCCCAACAATCCGTCGATCAGGAGAAGCTGTCCTGTGATTGGTGGCAGGGAATCCGTCTGAACTACTCCGTCCAAGGACAAAATCCTCTCCAACTGGAGACGCGCCGAGGCAACCATCTCCTCGGCGGGGGTCGAGAGACGGAGAAATATTCTCCAACCCTCTTTCTTTAAGTGACGAGCAACAGCCAGGGCATCCCCCCCATTATTTCCTTTGCCACAATAAACAACTGCTGTTGCTGGTGTTGGGAAGAATTGACGTATACAGCGTTCAATGCCTTCTGCAGCACATTCCATCAGCGCCTCCGAAGTGGCACCCTTTGAAAAAAGCATCTCTTCGGCTGCTTTCATTTCGGAGGCCGTGAAGAGCATGAGTTAAAAGGAAATGCTCAGGCAGGAATCCCCTCTCCCCTGAGAGAGAGCACCCGGAGCATGACCTCCTCGATGAGATTATTGGGACAGGAGGCTCCCGCAGTGATACCAACGCATGCTGGGAGGGAGGATTGGGGAAGCCAGGAAGCTTGCGAAGAGACCTCCTTTTTCTCATGAAGATCATAGTGGCGGATCAACTCTGGACTCTCGAGGCACTCCTGATTCCTGATGAAATAGGTGGGGACTTGCTGCTCCCCCATTTCGGCAAGATGGGTGGTGTTGGAGCTATTGTATCCGCCAACCACAAGAAGAAGATCCATCGGTTGTCGCAGGAGTTCCTTGAGCGCATCCTGCCTCTCCTGCGTCGCTCCGCAGATGGTATCAAAAAGCCGGAAATTCGAGTCGTTTCCATCGCGTTGGAGGATGGCTTCCTTGAGTTTCCTCTGAACTGCTTCCGTCTCCTCCCTTAACATCGTGGTTTGATTGGCTACCCCGATCCGTTGCAGATGGATATCGGGATCGAACCCGTCGGAGAATCTGCCTTCGAATTGGCGAAGAAAATCCTCGCGATTCAATGTTCCGAGCATGTAGTCACACACACGATCCGCTTCCTCCAGATTGAGTACAATCAGGTAGCGACCGGAACCGTTTCCAAGAGCACGGGATGCGGTCGCTAGCGTCTCTTCGTGCGACGCCTTTCCATGAATGATCGAGGTGACATCCTCAAGGGCATTCTGCCTGACCCTCTTCCAGACGCTCATGACGTCGCCACAAGTCGTATCCACGATGCGACACCCATGACTCTTGATCTCCTCGACAAGCGGAACAGTCGCCCCAAAAGCGGGAACGATCACGACATCATCCGGCCCCAGGTCCTCCACATGAGGACGCCCAGCTTCATCCAGTAAATTCCTGATCCCCAATGCAGCGATCTGGGCGTTAACCTCGGGATTGTGAATGATCTCGCCGATCAGGAAGAGGCGGGCTTCCGGGAACACCTTCCTTGCGGCATAAGCAAGATCAATGGCACGCTCGACGCCATAGCAAAAACCAAACTGCTTTGCCAAGCGGATGGTCGTCTTTCCTACATTTAGGAAGGATCCTTGAGAGCGAACCTTCTCGACCAGACTGCTGTGATAGTGATGCTCGACCTGTTCCTGCACCCGGGCCATCACCTCCGGTGTCCGGAGATTCACTTTGGGTGAAGGAGAGGCGCTCACACTGAGCCTACTGAAGGAAAGGAACTTTCAATTGCTCGAAATATTTCTGCGCAGTCAAGATTTCGGAGGGAAGATCAGGATCGTTGTAATCCTGAGGGCGCTTGTGGTTTGCACCCAGAGTCGCATCCTCGGGTTGCGATGCAGCGATTTTCACAGGGGTTCCCTCGTGCACGAGCACGAAGAATTTTCCTGCATCATTGGCATGGATACGGACGCAACCATGACTCCTAGGCATGGGCCATACCCAACCCTGATGAAATCCATAGCCAGGTGTGAATTCCACCCAATAAGGCATGGGATAGCCGACATAGTGCCCGTGAGCCTGACTCAACGAGCATGCATGGATCATCTTGTTCAAAACATCGAAACCATATTCACCCGATCGCTTGTTGCGATTCTTGCTCAGCACGGTAAAACTGCCCTTGGGCGTGGGGTGTGAGGCATCGCCGACACAGCATGCTGTAACCAGGAGTGGACGATTTCCCTCCATGACATAAACCATCTGCTTGCTCAACGAGACTTTGACAACAACCTTCGAAGGGTCTTTCGGCTTGTAAGCCGGGTTGTCATAAACGGCACGCTGACTCAATTGGGCGCACCCACCAAGGAGCAAGAGTGGAACAATGAGGATGGGAAAAAGCTTCTTCATCCCCCTATGGAAACCCGAAACACAGAGTGTGTCAAATCGACCATCTGTGAAAAAGGACATCTCCGGCGGGATCCTGACAATCAATAGGCATCGTTCTTTTGACGTTTTCTTCATTAAGCCGTAAGATATCTCGCAGACAGATGATTAAGGGAGATGATTTCAATTACGCGCTTGAGAACACGCGCATGATAGTAGCACCGAGCAACACGATCGAAACTTTCGGGCAAACAACATTTCGTTTCCGATTGGTTACGGAACCCATGGACGAAGTTGGAACCGTACGCCTTCGCGAGGGTCTGATTCATGCCGAGCGTCCGCGTATTCTCGCCCCCCAGTACCTCAGCAGGATGATTCTGGAAGGGTTCGGCGAGAAGGCCAGGGAATTTGCCGGATGGATGGAAGAGCAGCAGGATTTTCATTTCCTCCGCTACGGCTTCTCACTCCGTAAAACGGACTTCTCGGAAAAACTGATCCGCGAATCGAAAGAAGACCTCCTTGACCGGCTCGAACAGGAATTGCAAAAGGAGGGAGACCCCATGAATGCACTGATCGAGGGAATCGATGAGGGATGGGAAGTCTGCCTGATGAAATTCACCATGGATCTGATCCAACGTTCCGCCGGCGGCAATGTGGCGGAATGGAAGCGCCGTGGACTGATTTAATAACATGAAGACCTTTAAGTTTTTAACACTCCTGATCCTAGGACTACTGATCTTCGGATCGGCGACGTACTTCGCCTATGAGCTGTTCATCAAGCCGGGACGTATCGAAAAGGTGGAAAAATTAACCAAAGCTGCCGCTACAACCCCGACTCCGGGACCTGATCCCGGCGCCCATGAATTGCAACGGCTGAAATCACTGCAAGCCGGGGGAGACGCCGTGGCCGCACGGGACGGACTGAAAACCTGGATCGAGACCCACCCCAATTCCCCCCTGCTCAAGGATGCCCGCAACCATCTCGGGCAGGCCAACATGTCGCTTCTTTTTCAGCCCTCTTCAAATCCCTCCGTGGTAACTTACACGGTGCTCAAGGGTGACTCCCTTGCCAAAATCGCCGCAAAACACAAGTCAAACGCGGAGTTGATCCAGAGGGCGAACAACCTGCCCGGGATAGGTTTACAGATAGGACAGCAACTCGTCATTCCAGTACTGACTCCATCCTTGGAACTGGATCGCGCTGGAAAAACAATGGTGTTACTAGATAACGCTGCCTTCGTGAAGCAGTACACCCTTCTCTCCTCGCCACCGGCGCCAATGAAACCACTCCCTCCTGTCACTACCAAGATACTGGACAAGATCGCCACCTCGGGAACAAAAAGGGTCGCTTTCGGAGACAAGTCCTATGCTCAAAGCGAGAGAATGATCCTGCTCTCGGGCAACTCCTCAATCGTCGGATTTGATCCCCCCATTAATCAACCGAGCTCAACAAACACTGTGACACCAGCTATTTCTACAAACTCGGTCGTCACGAGTTCCACCAATGCCGCGCCTTCCCCAAATCCGGTGCCAACACCCGCCCAACTCCCTCCCGGTTATGTGCTCTCCAAGGAAGATCTTCTGGAGATATTTCCGCTCGTTTCGCGAAATACTCCCGTCATTATTCACTGAGCAAAATTGCCATCCTTCCCCAACATCCTCCTGTCATGAATGTACAACCACTCGATTTTGAACTCCCCATCGCGGATCTAGAAAGCCGCGTCGCCGAATTGGCCGAGCAGCGTAACTCGGAAGATCCCCTTTTGGTTGCCGCGCGTCATGATTTGGAGCAACAGCGAAAGTCTCTCTACGGCAACCTGACCCCATGGCAGCGCGTTCAGATTGCCCGTCATCCCACACGCCCCTATTTCCTGGATTATGTCGCCTCCTGCGTCACCGATTTTGTGGAACTACACGGAGACCGTTTCTTTGGAGATGACAAGGCGATGCCTGCCGGGATTGGCCGCATAGGGGGTCATCGCTGCGTGATTATCGGGCAGCAAAAGGGACGCGACGTGAAGGAGAATGTCCTTCGTAATTTTGGAAGCCCTCATCCCGAGGGATACCGCAAGGCACTCCGACTCATGCGCATGGCAGAGAAGTTCAAACTGCCGGTCGTTTGCTTCATCGATACGCCGGGGGCCTATCCAGGCGTCGGCGCGGAGGAACGTCACATCGCCGAAGCGATCGCCGTGAATCTCAGGGAAATGATGGCTCTCAAGACCCAGATCATCTCCGTGGTCATCGGCGAGGGCGGTAGCGGCGGAGCTCTTGGAATCGGGGTATCCGATCGCGTCCTGATGCTTGAGAACTCCTACTACTCGGTCATCTCCCCGGAAGGGTGTGCGGCCATCCTCTGGAAACACCGAAAACATGCTCCAGAAGCTGCTGCAGCCTTGAAGTTGACCGCTGACGACCTCCAAGAGTTCGGTTTGGTTGACGGGGTGATTCCCGAACCCTTTGGCGGTGCTCACCGCGATCCCGTAGCCATTTATGCAAGGGTCACCGAGACGATCTCGACAGCAATTGCGACCCTGCAAAAGATTCCGATGAAGAAGCTTCTCGAGGAGCGTTACGACAAATTCCGGGGAATGGGTGTCTTTTCCGAGTAGCCTTTGTTGCAACCCTTCATTCCGGCATCTTCGTCGGAAGCCCGTAAAACCAGCGTCACTTCACCGCGAGGTGGATTTTCCCGGTAGTGGTTTGCCAATGCCGAGGGTGTTCCATGGCGGTATTCCTCATGAATCTTGGTCAGTTCTCTTGAAACGCAGACCCGCGCTGTGGGAGCGATGGCAATAAGATCCTCAAGACAATCAAGCAATCGGTGGGGAGACTCGAAGTAAATCCCGGTCATCGGAAGGGAGATGGCGGAACGAAGCTCTTTTCTTCTTCCCGACCCGGAGGAGGGAAGAAATCCCCCGAAGTAAAACGGAACCGGAGGAAGCCCGCTTCCGACAAGAGCGGTCGTGACTGCGCACGCTCCGGGCAGGACTGTATAGCTTATCCCCTCGGCGATACAGGCGCGCACCAGGCGAAATCCGGGGTCACTGACAGAGGGGGTTCCCGCATCAGTTACCAGAGTTAGCTTATCACCGCGATGAAGGCGCATCAAAAGCTCGGGAAGTCGCGACTCCTCATTATGCTCATGAAAACTGACGAGAGGTTTGTGAACTTCAAGATGGGCAAGTAACTGGCCCGCACGCCTTGTATCTTCCGCGATCACTGCATCACAGGAGCGCAGGGCATTGATAGCACGTAACGTCAGGTCTCCTAAATTGCCAATAGGAGTGGCAATGAGCGTGAGAGGAGACAACTCCGCCTGAGACCCCGAGTCTGATTTTTCAGGTTTCAAAATTCAGCTTTTCAGCCTTTTCCGGTTTTTCCAATTACCAACCCTCGGAAACCTTGCTAACCAGGCTCTCACCCATGCGCTGGGCAGCGGTCGGGTAATTCATGTTCTGCAATGTCACGATGTCGGAATTCACGAGATCCGTCTCGGTAAAGAACGGAGTAACTCCGACTGCAGTGCCTTTCATGAGAACTGCCCCGGAAACACGGTCGATCACCTGGTACGACACCTTGAGCGTCAGCTCAAACTCCGAAGTCTGAAGCACGTTGCTTGAGAAAACGCGCATCGGTTGCTTTTCAATACTGTCAATCACCCCCTCGACAATAGCATCGGCACGATCCGCGGAATCAATCTGATAGGTTCCGTCTTTCTGGAACTGCTTTACCACGGCATCGGCCGTCATCGCCTCGACACGCGGGATCAGGGTCTTGTTCTTGAAATTATTGACGGCAATCGTCGATACGCGGCGCATCGGGGTCGGCTTGATCTCCCCCAGATGGTATCCGCATCCTCCAAGGACCAGAAACAGTGGCGCCAAGAGCAGGAAACGCAGTTTTTTTATCATGGGGAAAGAGGGGTTCTTTGCACGGGTGCCTGAACGGGCGGCTCCTGCAGAGGAATCGGCTTGGTATCTCTCAGATCCCCTTTCATTTGGGGTTGTGGCAGGGGTGCCTCTTCGGGAACAAAATCCTTTTTCGGAGGACCGTTGTAATTTGCGAGTGCGGTGGATTCGACCTGTGCCTGAAGCCGACGACGCTCGGCAATACGCTCCCCGTTCTCCGGACGCTCCTGTCCGATGCGGAGCGCATCCTCACCGTAAAGCGCCTTCAACTCATCCAGGCGACTCTTTGCGGCGACAGCCTCCTCGCTCTGCGGAAAGCGTCTGATCACATCGTTATAATAGATCGAGGAGGCCCTGAACTCTTTGTTGAAATCATAAAACTCAGCCACCCTCAGCATATCCTTTGATTCCTTGGAGATCATGTTTTTCATGTTCTCACCCGCCTGCTGAACCTTCTCGCTGTTCGGATATTGAAGAAGGAAATCCTGGTAGTTGTTCTGCGCCTCCTTAAGCGCCGAAAGATCTTGGGATTTGCCGGTCATTCCGAGTTGCTGGTAGACATATCCGATCTGGTAGGCGGCCGAGTCACAGGCAGGGCTGTTTGGATACTTATCGAGCACTTTCTGGTAGGCAGAGATCGCCTCCTGCGCTTTACCCTGCTTCTGAAGAGCCAGTCCCAGGTTGAACTGGGTAATTGCGGCATGCTTGCTGTAAGGGGAAACTTTGAGGATCGCAATGTACATCTCCTCCGCTTTCTCCATGGAGGGAACCATCGGGATTCCGAGAAACTTAACCTTCATCCCTTTGAGGAAGGCATTCGCAATGTTGATCTGTTCGGCCACGGACTCCTCGAAGTTCGGAGTTTGGGGATATTTCACAATCAAAGCTTGATACTCTTTGAAAGCAGTCTCGAAATCCCCCTTGTTTTTCAGCTGCTTTGCCAATTTGAACTGGGCTTCCGGAGCCTCCTTGCTCTTCGGGTAGGTTTTGGCGATGAAGCGGTAGGTGGTGATTGCTTTCTCCGTGTCTCCTGACGATGCCAAATTATCAGCGGCAACGAGATGGTCGGCTGCCGTTCCAAAGGAGATCAGATTGTTGGTGATCGCTCCTGACTTCACCAGTCCCTCGGACTCGGCGCACAGATTGGAAATAAGCACTGCAGAGAAAAACAGTGCAAAAACACCGAAAAGCATGCTGAACAGAGCTGGATTGGAACCTACTTTTATCATCCGAAAGGGAAACGCTAGAGAAGGATCACCTAAAGCGTCAAGGACGCCAATCATCACGGGAAAGGGTAAAACAGATCCTTCCAAGGTTCCGATCTTGTGATATTTTGATATTCTTCCAATGAAGACCTCTAAGACATCCAAAAACGGAGAAAAAAAGGATCATCGTATCATCATCAGCGAGGCTTTCATGAAAGCCCTGCAGAAAGACGGTCATCCCCCGGTTTCCGTGCATCGGTTTTGCCAAGAGATCGGGATTTCGGAAAAAGACTTCTACATGGCGTTTCCAAATCTTGAAGCAGTCGAAAAACACTTCTGGAAAAACTGGATGGAAGGAATTGCTAGCAGGGTTTCTTCAGGAAAGGAGTGGATCAGTTTTTCCGCAAAGGAGCGTTACTTGGCTTTTCTCTTTGCCTTCACTGGAGAGGCGTTGGAACAGCGTTCCCTTCTGGATCAGCGTTTCGGCAAACTCACCCTTCTTTGCAGCCCTGCATCGCTTGATGGGCTGAAAAACAGTTTTAAAGATTTTGCCTCCGAAATCATCAGTCATGGAATGGATAGCGGGGACATTGCAAATCGTGGACCTCTTGGAAACCTCTATCCCGAGGTACTCTATGTGCACTGGAGAAGTGTTCTCGAATATTTCCTCAAGGACGAGAGTCAAGGGTTTGAACGGACCGACGCTTTTATTGAGAAGACGGTTGAGTTCGCCTTTGATTTGCTCCGCACACAGGCAATCGACTCTGCCACCGACCTGGCTCGCTTCCTTCTTCCACAGATTGCCCATTTCGGGGGAAGGAATTGAAAAAACAATCCTCTTCGGAGCGGAAGAGCAGTGCCAAGTCAGGAAACAAGTCTTCCCAAGAAACGATCCGCAGCACTCCCATCAGCCGCATGGCTGCCTTGGGAGGCACCGGCGCAAAGGTCGGGATCAATTACCTGAAGTATTACGGCAAGAGGGCCTTGTCGGGGAGTGATGACACCGCGGCCGAGAATCATGCCCGTGAGCGTGATGAGCAGAATGCCTCGGTGATCTACGATACGTTCAGCAAACTCAAAGGGGGCCCCCTCAAGCTGGCCCAGATGCTCAGCATCGATAAAAATCTGTTGCCAAGGGCCTATGCCGATCAATTTGTTCAGGCTCAGTATTCGGTGCCTCCCCTTTCCTACCCGCTGGTTGTCCGAACATTCCGCAGGGACTTCGGAAAGGAACCACTGGATCTTTTCGACAGTTTCGGCAGGGAGGCCGCTCATGGAGCCTCGATCGGACAGGTGCACAAGGCATCACGGAAGGGTAAGGACTATGCGGTGAAGGTCCAGTACCCGGGAGTTGCTGAGAGCCTTAAAAGTGATCTTCGTGTTGTGAAACCGATTGCCCTTCGGGTTCTTGGACTGCGAGGCAGCGATGTGGAGCAGTATTTCCGTGAAGTCGAAACGCGACTGCTGGAGGAGACCGATTACACCATGGAGTTGGAACGCTCGATCCATCTTTCAAAAGCCTCGGGGCATCTCTCAGACATCATCTTTCCGACATATCATCCCGAGCTTTCTTCCCGTCACGTTCTCACCATGGAATGGATAGATGGTGTGCCCCTTGATAAATTCGCGGATGGTCACGCCTCGCAAAGCGATCGCGATCTGATCGGACAGGCTCTCTGGGACTTTTACAGTCATCAGGTTCATGATCTGAATCTGTTCCACGCGGACCCCCATCCGGGGAACTTTCTCGTGAAAGACAAGAAACTCTGTGTCCTCGATTTCGGTTGCACAAAGCAAATCACATCGGAGTTCTACCGCAAACAGTTCCGTTTCCTTGATCCAAAACTCTCCAATAACCCGGAAATGCTGAAACAAGCACTCCGGGACCTCGACGTTATCATCGCGAGTGATACCGCTAAGGAAGTCGAACAGATCATGACACTCTGCCGCACTTGGCTGGACCTGCTTGCCCTTCCGTTCCGCTCCGGCAGTTTCGATTTCGGGGATCCCGGATTCCTTAAAGCGATCTATGATCTGGGGGAGGAAAACCGAAAAGCAGACAATCTGCGAACCATGAAGGGGCAACGGGGCTCACCGGACACGATCTACGTCAACCGTGCCTTTTTCGGTCTCTACAGCTTGCTGGGCAGACTTCGCTCCCGCGTCAGTATTTCACTCCCTGACTGGCTGAAATAAAAAAGCGCCGGAGGGGTGCTCCGACGCCTTGTATGTAGATATCTCGGAAATTAGTACGAGCCGCTGGCTACTGGGACTGCTTGGGAGAAGACATTCCCAGTCCCAACCATCCCACACCGGCAAAGATCAACTCAACCCCCAGGAAGAGACCGAGCATGTAGAGTCCTGTGGCCGGCCACTGGGAAATAATAAGCCCACCCAAGATGATGGAAATTATGGCGCTGAAGAGAACCCAGGCGGCACCGCGGTGATGGCGCATCTTGAAGGCGAGAAAGATTCGGAAGATACCGCCGATCAGGATAGCCCAACCGAGGAAGAGGGTGAATGCGATAGCCGCCTTGAAGGGATGGGCAATGAAGACATACCCGGCGACACCATAGGCAATGGAGACCAATGCATACCATGCGTGGCTCTTCCAATCCCCGATCGTGAATACCTTCATGAGATGGAAGGCACAACCGAACATCAGGATGACTCCGATAAACGTGGCCACTGCCGCTGTCGAGACGAGCTGATCGGCAAGCGCGAAGAATCCAAGAAGAATCATGGCGATGCCTCCGGCAATAGCCCAACCACGGGAGATCTGGGGAACAGGAATTTGAGGAATAGGTGATGTGTTATCCATACAGAATGTGTTTATGGGCATCCCCTGACTCTCTGGCAAGGAGCATTTCCCTAAAATCTGACAAGGGTCAATTCTTTGACGTTTCCCCGGCCTTCTTCTCCCTCTCGAACCATTTGAAGCAGACAGGGACAATAAAGACGGCAATTAGCGTTGAAGCCAACATCCCTCCCACCACTGTCGAACCTAGTACTTGTCTGGACACGCCACCAGAGCCGGTTGCTATCGCAAGCGGCACACAACCCAGAATAAAAGCAAAGGCAGTCATCAGGATAGGACGAATACGCACCTTGCAGGCCTCAAGCGCTGCATCAATAACAGAACTTCCCTTCACCACTTCCTCCTTAGCAAACTCAACGATCAGAATCGCGTTCTTCGCAGCCAAACCAATGAGCATGATGAGACCAATCTGCGCATAGACATCGTTATCCATCTTGCGAAGAAAAAGCATCGCTAAGGCACCAAAGACGGCGATCGGCGTGCTGAATAGAACAGCTACTGGCAGAGACCAACTCTCGTATTGGGCCGCCAAGATCAGGAAAACAAAGAGGAGGGAGAGCGCGAAGATAGCGGTGGCGGGAATTCCCTGAGCCGCAAGTTTTTCCTGAAAGGACATTCCATAGTAGTCATATCCCATTCCGGCGGGCATCGTCTCCTTGAACGTTTCCTCCAGGGCTTTCATGACCTGTCCAGTACTGACGCCTGGCGCACTGTTAATGTTAAGCTGGGCGCAGTCATACATGTTGAAGCGCATCACGAATTCAGGACCGGACATCGGCTTGACCTGCAAGAGACTCGACAGCGGAACAGGATCGCCCGACTTGTTACGCACATAAAAAAGGGAGGCTCCTTTGGGATCAGTGCGGGACACGCCCTCAGCCTGCATGTAGCAGAAATATTGAAGATTGAAGCGGTTGAAGTAATTGATCGGCACACCGCCCAAAAATGCCTGAAGCGTCTGATAGGCATCGCTCAGATTGACGCCGTACATCATGCACATCGCGGGATCGATCGTCATGGAAATCTGAGGCACGGAAGGAAGATAGGTGGTCGTCACCGAGCCGATTTCATGTCGCTTTTTGATGGCAGCCATGAATTTCGAAACATTGGCCGGAAGGAAGTTTGGATCCGTGCCGACGCGGTCCTCGAGAATGAATGTCGTTCCACCTGCGGTGCCCACCCCGGGAATGGCTGGCGGTGAGAATGCAAAACTGATCGCCCCGGGAAGCGGAGCAATCTTCTGGTTTATGGTGCGCAGGAGGGAGAATGAATCTTCTCCGGGTTTGGTGCGCTCATCCCACGGTTTCAGGGTGATGAAGTAAAACGCACTATAGGTATTCTGGACACCAGAGAGGAGGTTAAATCCGACAATGGTCGTGACATGATCTACCCCGGGAATCTTGCTGACAATCTGTGCCACTTGTTTGGATAGGTCGTCCGTCTTCTGCTGCGAGGTGGCGTTGGGAAGCTGGGAAAAGGCATATAAGTATCCATTGTCTTCCTCGGGAACGAAGGAACCTGGAAGTTTGGACCCGAAGAAACCGGAGCATGCCAACATTCCTAGTAGTAGAAGAGCGGCAATGACTGTCTTGCGCATCAGGAAACGGCAGGCACCGAGATATTTGTTGCGACCGGCATCAAAGACCATGTTAAAGCCCCGATAGAATGCGCCCAAAGGCCCCTTAACCTCCGTGCGGGGACGAAGGAGCATGCCAGCCATAGCGGGACTCAGACTCAGTGCATTAAAGGTGGAGATAATGACCGAGATTGAAATCGTAAGGGCGAACTGCTGGTAAAGACCACCCGTGATTCCGGGGAGGAAAACAGTGGGTATGAATACTGCGGAGAGAATCAGCGCCGTGGCGACAAGTGGGCCCGTCACCTGATCCATCGCCTTGGCAGCCGCCTCCTTTGGGGGTAGCCCCTCTTCAATATGTTTTTCAACGGCTTCAACGACAACGATGGCGTCATCAACGACCAGGCCGATTGCCAAGACAAGTCCGAACAGCGAAAGCGTGTTAAGTGAAAATCCAAAGAGGGGAAAAAAAGCAAACGTACCAACCAATGAGACGGGAACGGCGAGTGCGGGGATCAACGTTGCCCTCCAGTTCTGTAGGAAGATAAAGACAACAATCAGAACGAGAATCATTGCCTCCACTAATGTTTTGACGATCTCGTCCATGCTGGCGGAAACGGCAAGCGTCGTATCAAGGGCAACCCTCATTTTTAAGCCGGCAGGAAACTGCGAGGTGTATGAATTCATCAGCTTTCGGGCCTTCGCAGCAACCTGAAGAGCATTGCTTCCCGGAAGTTGGTAGACTGCCACAATGGTGGCAGGATGGCCGTTGAATCGACCGGCAATATTGTAGGATTGAGCACCCAGTTCAACCCGAGCAACATCCTTGACCCTGACGATTGAGCCATTGCGATCCGCACGAATCACAATGTTTGCGAACTGATCCTCGGTGACGAGTCGACCGGGAGCTCTCACAGTAAAGGTCATCTGCTGACCTGGAGGAACCGGCTCCGCTCCTGTTTGTCCTGAGGGATTGACCGTGTTTTGCTGGCTCACAGCCGCGAAGACGTCCTGGCTGGTAATATTGAAATTCGCTAGTTTTGCCGGATCGAGCCAGATCCTCATCGCGTAGGTGCCGGCACCATAGACAGTAACGCTGGCTACGCCTGTCTGTCGTGTCAGAGGATTGACGATGTTGACGTATGCGTAATTGGCCAGAAAGACCGAGTCGTAGCGATCATCATCAGTGTAAAGAGCAAAACAAATCAACGGAGTTGGCGATGTTTTCACGACCCCAATCCCCTGATTTACCACCTGCTGAGGAAGCTGAGACTCGGCCTGAACCTGACGGATCTGCGTAAGAACTTGGTCCGTGGTAGGGTCGGTACCAACATCAAAAATAATGTTAAGCTGTGATTGACCCGAACTGGAGTTCAGAGAGTACATGTACTCCATATTGTCCACACCGTTGACCTGCTGTTCGATCGGAGTGGCCACTGCCTGTTTAACCGTCACGGAGTCAGCGCCAGGATAAGACGCTGTTACCTGAATCTGCGGTGGAACGATATTTGGGAACTGCGAAATGGGCAGTGTTAGAAGTGAGACCACACCGATAATAACGGTGATGATCGCAATAACCATGGCCACGATCGGCCTGTTAATAAAAAACTTTGCCATGATCTTTTTTTTGCCGAGCTAGAGTGCCGCAGTCACTTGGCAGGGGTCGGTGAAGATGCTGGAATCTTTGTGCTCGCTTGACTCTCGCCGATCGTGGCGGCGGGTGTGGGTGAAGCGGCGGGCAGCGGCATCACCGTGCATCCGTCGACAACCTTTTGGGTTCCCTCCACCACTATTTTATCACCTTGGGAAACGCCGGAGAGAATGACTGCCTCATTCCTAGTCATCAGTCCTACGTTCACATTACGAATGGAAACCTTGTTGTTAGAATCGACTAATGCCACCTGATGGAGATTCTGGATGGTGATGACAGCACTCAGCGGAATCACCAAGGCATTGTTAATGACCCCGACAGTGGCGTTCACACGGGCAAAAAGACCCGGCTTTAAGAGCGTACCAGGATTAGGAAAATTACCCTCAACGGTTATGGATCCCGTCTGGGTGCTGATTTGGTTATTGGCTGCCCGGAATGTTCCCTTTTGCGGATACACGGTTCCGTCGGAAAGAATCATCTGCATTCCCGCGCTCTCATCCTCTTTTCTTTGCTGGGCGGCATTGGAGGGATCGCTGATGCTAGACGAGATAAGGCTAAGGTAGTCGTCCTGCCCCACTTGAAAGACTACCTTGATTGGATCGATTGCAACAATGGTGGTCAGGGGCAAGGTGGAGGAAGGGCTCACATAGGTTCCAACCTCGTAATTAGCCAACCCCGAAAGACCGTCAATCGGTGCAACGACCTTCGTGAAATCAAGATTTACCTGGGCGGATTGAACATTGGCTTGAGCCGCCGCAACTTGAGCAACGGATGCTTGATAATTCTGCTGCTGATTCTGAAACTCTTGGATACTGATTACTTTTCCGGCCAAGAGGTTCTGTGCACGGACAAAATCCTGTTGAATTTTGGTCTCCGTCGCTTGAGCGGTCGCCAGATCAGCTTTTGCCTTTTCGAGCGTTGCTTGGAAAGGAGCAGGATCTATCTGAAAAAGTGGCTCACCCTGCTTTACAATACTACCTTCCGTGTAATACCGCTGGATGATATTCCCGGCGACATTCGGCTTCACCAAGGCAGTCACCGTACCCTGGAGATTACCGATCCACTCCTTGCGATTCGGCATATCTTTCTGAATCACCGTACCAAGAGTAACGGGAACGGGCGGGCGTGGAGATGCGACGGAAGCATCCTTTTTACAGGATGAGAAAACGGGGAGAAACAGGGCTAGGAGAGCCGGAAGCCATTGGGGGCGTGTGTACATGAGATTCACGTCTATTGATTAGCAGAGCAGACCCAACGTTGACCAGCGGACTCTGAATACCCATAGGATTCATTTTTGGGTTTTTAACTGGAAGTTTGCCCCTCAAGCCTGACTATTAAACACAATTACTGATGAAAAATTTTTCCTTCCACTCACTTTGTTTGCTTTTACTTGCCGGTTCCCTTCATGCCGCCGAGGTAAGCCGTATTGATCCCAATGCCGTTGCCCTTCTCAAGCGCATGAGCTCAACTCTTTCCAAAGCCAAGGCTTTTACCTTTAAGACGGACAGCATTCTGGAGACTCCCTGCGCGACGGGACAATTTATCACGGTCATCTCCGAGGGCGGCATAGCGGTCCAGAGACCCGATAAAATCAGGGCTTCCTATGGAGGAGACGCCCATACCTTTGATCTCCTCTATAATGGTCGCACTGTCACTGCTGTAGCTCCGCAAGAGAAGGTGTTCTCAACGATAAAAGCACCGGTGACCCTTGATGATATGCTGACTGGCATACGCAGGGAAACGGGCATTCAATTGCACATAGCTCCCCTCCTCTTCAGCGACTCTTTCGCACATCTCACCCGAAACCTACAAAGCGCCGTCATCATCGGCCCCACCCATGTCCGTGGCATTCCCTGTGATCACCTTGCCTTCCGCTCCCCGGGCGTGAATTGGGAAATCTGGATTTCCTCTGGCAAGACCGCCCTCCCTTATCGCTTGGCCGCAACCTTCACTGATAAACCTAACTTGCCCCGCAAATTCATCGATCTTTCGGACTGGAATCTCCATCCGTGCCTCCGTTCATCACTCTTCACGTTCACTCAGCCCAAAGGCTTCCAAGAGATTCCGTTCAAAACCGTGCTGAAAGAAGCCCGCAAGGAATCCATACAGGGCTCCAGTCACTAATCCCCACTCCATTACCTGAATGAAAACGCTTCCAAAGCTCATTTGCGCCTCACTACTGGGTGCCTTCGCACTGACTCTAAGCGCCTGCAGTGGAGTTGGATATCCCACTTATTACACGACGCCAGGCTATGGTTGGGGCGGTCCGGGATACTACGGCGGCGTCTATTACTCATACCCTGCTGCCTATTACGCGAGTCCATACTACCGGAGCGTGAACGCCACGGTGTACACGACACCTTACGCCAATGCCGCGATTTACCATGGGGCCTATAACAGCGCCGCCTACTACAATAATTACCACGGAGGTTATGGTTACTCCTATGACGGCACCGGTGCCGCCTATGGTGCGCGGGGCGGAACGGCCTCATGGAGTGACGGTAGCGGCAGCGCCACGGGTTACCGTGGTGGATCGGCAAGCTGGAGTGATGGTAGCGGCAGCGCCACGGGCTACCGTGGTGGATCGGCAAGTTGGAGCGATGGCAGCGGAAGCGCCACAGGCTACCGCGGTGGATCGGTCTCCTGGAGTCGCAGGTAGTTTCCGAATCCCAGCCGAGGCGATCCTGGTTAAAACTAAGACTTCTTTCCCCTACCCTGCATACCCTGTAGCAGGACATAGAAGGATGGAACGAAGACTATAGCCAGACAGGTAGAGGCGATCATTCCGCTGGCCACCGTGAGTCCCAGCATCTTCCGAGCAGTGGCACCAGCACCTGTGGCTAGAATAAGGGGAACGACTCCGAGAACGAAAGTAATGGAGGTCATCATGATGGGGCGGAAGCGTGAACAAGCGGCAACAATGGCGGCTTCCGTAATGCTGCGTCCCGCGGCCTGCTCTTCCCTGGCCATCTCCACCACCAAAATCGCGTTTTTGGCCGAAAGTGCAATGAGGAGCACCAGACCGATCTGCACATAGATGTTGTTCGACATCGCCGGAATCTGGAGCACGCAGACAGTCCCTAGAACAGCTAGCGGTACCGCAAGAATCACCGCCAAGGGAGTCATCCAGCTCTCGTACTGTCCCGCCAGGACGAAATAGACAAGTACCAGCGACATCGCGAAGATCAGGGTCGTCGCGGAACCGGCCAGCTTTTCCTGATAGGCCATCGTCGTCCATTGGTAGCTCATGCCCTGAGGAAGGATTTTAGCCGCGAGTTTTTCCAAGAGTTTCATAGCCTCTCCAGAGCTGACCCCAATGTTGGGGGCGCCGACAATTGTTGCCGTGGGGTAGAGGTTGTAAAAGCTGGCAATCGCAGGGCCCGCCGCTGCACTGATGGAGGCAAGAGAGCCTAGCGGCACCATCTGTCCGTTCTGATTGCGAACCGTGTAGTTGTTGATCTCAGCGGCCTTGTTCCGGAAGTCGGTGTCGGCCTGGACATAGACATAGTAATTGTAACCATATTTCGTGATCTGGTTCACATAGCTCGATCCGACATAGGTCTCCAGGGTCTGGTAGAGATCCGAGATTCCGACATTGTTGTTGCGTGCCTGCATACGGTTCACCTCGAAGGAAAGCTGGGGCACATCGGCACGGAACGGCGTGAGTGCCATCCGGATCTCCGGGCTTTTGTTCAACTCCCCGACGAGGGCATCTGCGCTATCCTGAAGCTTTTTGAAATTGAAGGTTCCGTCCGTCAGTTCGATCTGCATCTGGAATCCACTGGCAAGACCAAGCCCCTGGATGGGGGGCGGCGGAGCGACGAGTATGTTCGCCTCAGGAACAGTGTCGGCAGCCTTTCTAATCGCCATGTAAGTCGGCAGCAGACCCTCTTTTTTTCCCCTGACACTCCAGGGCTGGAGCATGGCATAGATGACCCCTGCATTGGCCAGTGAGGCATTGTTGTCGATAGGAGAGATGCCCCCGATCTGGATCACATGGTCAACACCGGGAACGGCACTGATGGCTTTCGCCAGCTTTCCCATAGCGGACTGAGTCCGGGAAAGAGATGCTCCGTTCGGAAGTTGGACGATCATCATCAGATATCCCTGATCCTCGGTTGGGATAAATCCAGTGGGGGCCTTTGCAAGCCCCCAGATCGAGATGACAATGAGGAGGAGTGCCACCATCGTCACGATCAGGCTATGGCGAACCATCTTCCCGATCATGCCTGCATAGGCATTCTCGGCGGAGCGAAAGGCCGCATTGAACGCACGGAAGAGCGGGTTCTTTTTGCGCCGGGGGTCAACGGGACGCAGCCACTGGGCGCACTGGGTCGGCTTGAGGGTCATTGCGTTCACCGCACTCAGGAGAGCCGTCACCGCGATGACCAGCGCGAACTGCCGGTACATCTGCCCCGTGATGCCAGGCAGGAAGGCAGCGGGCAGAAAGACCGACATGAGCACCAGCGTGATCCCGATGATCGGAGCGAAGAGTACCTTCATCGCTGCGATTGCAGCATCCTTGGGCGTCCTGCCACTCTCAATCTGACTGGCTGCACCCTCGACAACCACGATCGCGTCATCAACCACGATGCCGATCGCCAGCACCATGCCAAAGAGGGTGAGCGTGTTGATGCTGAATCCCAACGCTGCCATCCCGGCAAAGGCACCGATGATGGTCACCGGAACTGTCGTGGCCGGCACCAGGGTTGCCCTCCAATCCTGAAGGAAGAGCATGATGACCAGAAGCACCAGCAAGCCGGCCTCGAAGATCGTCTTCCAAACTTCCTTGATCGACTCGCTGACAAAGACGGTCGTATCGAAGGGAATCTGGTAAACGATATCGGGAGGAAATGTCTTCGAAAGCTCCTTCATCTTGGCCCTCACCTTCTTTGCGATCGCGATGGAGTTAGACCCCGGCAATTGGAAGATCGCAAGTCCCGCGGCCTGTCGACCGTCAAAGGTGAAAAATTGACCATATTGCTGTGAGCCGAGCTCAACCCTCGCAACATCCTTGAGCCTGGTGATTCTTCCTCCGTTAGCGGTGTCCGATTTGACGATTATTTCCTCGAACTGCTCCACTGAGTTCAGGGGACCGTCCACCTTTACCGAAAGCTCAAAGGCCTGCGACGGCGGTGCTGGTGCTGCGCCAACCTTTCCGGCAGCGACTTCGACATTCTGCTGCTGCAAGGAGTCGATGATATCCTTCGGCGTGAGTGAGCGGGCCTGCATCTCTCCGGGGTTCAGCCAGATCCTCATACTGTAGGGACCGACCCCGAAAACGGTGACTCCACCGACCCCGTCGATCCTCTCGATTTCGTTCTCCAGATTGATCGTGGCGAAATTATTCAGGAAGAGGCTGTCGTATTTTCCTGAGGGCGACGTAAGGGTGACGATCTGCAGAATATCGGTTGATTTCGTCTTCACTACCACTCCCTGTGCCTGCACGGCGGCGGGGAGCTGGTTGAGCGCGGCGGAGACCCTGTTCTGAACAAGGATTTGGGCTTGGTTGGGATCCGTGCCGATCTTGAAGCTGACCACCAGGTTATAGTTCCCCGTATTGCTGCAGTAAGACTGCATGTAGATCATTCCCTTAACGCCGTTCACCTGTTGCTCGATCGGGATGGCGACTTTCTCAGCCATCGTTCTTGCACTAGCCCCGGGGTACGAGGCGGTCACTTGGATCGTCGGGGGAGTTATAGCCGGATACTGCGACACGGGAAGCGTCGCGATGGCGACTCCTCCCAGGATCATCATCAGGATTGCGATGACATTCGAGAGGACGGGTCTCTCGATGAAATATCGGGAGAACATCAGCTCGGGATACTAACGGCGGCTACGCCGGGAGTTTGGCCCTTCCTCACGTATTCCTGCCAACGCTGCAGCAGGACAAAAAAGGAGGGAACAAAGACCACCGCCAGGCAGGTCGAAGCTAGCATACCGCTGGCAGCGGTAATACCGAGATCCTGACGGGAGACGGCTCCTGGACCGGAGGAAAGTATCAGCGGTAGCACCCCCAGGATGAACGTGAAAGAGGTCATCAAAATGGGACGGAATCTTAGACGGGCACCTGCCACGGCTGAATCTAGAATGGAAGATCCCTGCTCCCGGTGCTGACGTGCCATCTCAACAACCAGAATGGCGTTCTTTGCGGACAGGGCAACCAGCATGACGAGGCCGATCTGGACATAGAGGTTGTTTGGAATCCCGGTCAACCGCAGCGCCACTACCGTGCCGAGCAAAGCGAGTGGAATAGCCGCGATCACGGCCAGGGGAAGGATCCAGCTTTCGTACTGACCAGCCAAAAGCAGGTAGACAAGAATCATGGCCAATCCGAAAACAAGCAGTGTGGCGGACCCAGCCAACTTTTCCTGATAGGATAGTGCCGTCCATTGATACTTCATGCCTTGAGGAAGCAACTGGTTAGCGATCTTCTCCATACACTGTAACGCCTCACCGGAACTGAACCCATGCCTCGCGGAGCCAAGTATGGAGGCTGCCGGATATAGATTGTACAGCTGAATGACGGAGGGCCCATGAGTCGGCTCAATGGAAACAAGGGAGCCAAGGGGAACCATTCCACCGCTGCTGCTTTTCACCGTGTATTGCCTGACAGCCTCATTGTTCATACGAAACGGCGCATCAGCCTGTGCATAGACATCGAAGGTGCGTCCGAACTTCGTGAACTGATTCACATAGGTGGAGCCAAGCAGCGTCTGGAGAGCGCTGAAGACACTTCCCACGGGTACGCCGAAGGTTTCGGCCTCGCGACGATTGAGCTTGAGTGAAATCTGCGGAACATCCGCCCTGAACGGAGTCAATGCAGACTCGATGGGGGCCTGTTGCTTTGCCTTTGAGACAATTTCCTCCGTGACACGGGCTAGTTTTGCGTAGTCGAACGTCCCGTTGCTGAGTTCCACTTGCATTTGAAATCCATCGGAAATTCCAAGTCCGGGAACCGGAGTCGGAAGAAGAACCAGGCAGTTGGCTTCCTGAACTGCCGAGGCCGCCTTGATGATGCATTCCTGAATTGCCGTGATATCGCCGGCATCCCTCCTCTCCTGAAAGGGCTTCAGGACAACGTAAATGACACCTGAATTGAAAAGAGCCGCACTACTGTCGATCGGCGATGATCCGCTTCCGCCGATCACAATGGTTTCGGAGACTCCGGGCACTTGTCTGATCGCCTTGGCAAGCGATTCCATCGCCAATCGGGACCTGTTGAGTGACGAACCATCCGGCAACTGCACTGCAACGACGACATACCCCTTGTCTTCTGTCGGGAGGAAACCTGTCGGAGTCCGCATCAACCCCACCAGTGAGAGGGAGGTAAGCGCCAAAGCGAGAAACGTTATCACAACGCTGTGATGAACCATCCGCTCGAGCAGACCCGTGTACCAACGCTCTAGCGTCTCGTAAAGATGGTTGAAACCGCGGAAGAACCAGTTCTTTACCCTGGTGGGATCAGGCGTGCGGAGCCAGAGCGCGCACTGGGTAGGTTTCAGGGTCATTGCATTGATGCCGCTGATGAGTGCGGTGACAGCGATCACCAGGGCAAACTGCCTGTACATTTGCCCGATGATCCCGGGCAGGAAAGCCGCAGGCAGGAAAACGGCCATCAGGACAAGGGTGACAGCGACAATCGGTCCGAAGAGTTCTCGCATCGCAGCAATCGCCGAGTCTTTTGGGGATTTTCCAAGCTCAAGGTGTTTGGTCGCCCCCTCGACCACGACGATCGCGTCATCCACCACGATGCCGATGGAGAGCACAATACCGAAGAGGGTCAGCGTATTGATACTGAATCCCATTGCGGCCATTCCGGCGAAGGCACCGATAATCGTGACGGGAACCGTCGTGGCAGGAACCAGGATGGCCCGCCAGTCCTGCAAAAAGAGCACGATCACGAGGAAGACGAGAAGACCTGCCTCGATGAGTGTCTTGAAAACTTCCCTGACGGAATCCCTGACGAAAATCGTGTTGTCGAGGGGGATCGAATAGGAGATTCCCTTCGGAAAGTTTTGGGATAGTTCCCTGAGCTTCTCGCGGACTTTCTTGGCGGTCGCGATGGCGTTCGACCCCGGGCGTTGATAGATGGCGATACCGCCCGTAGGCCTGTTGTTGTATTGAGAGAACTGGGTATAGGAGACCGCCCCCAATTCCACTCTGGCGACATCCCCCACCGTGGTGATTTGCCCACCATTGTTGGTGGAGGACTTCACGATGATATCCTCGAACTCCTTGACCGTATTGAGCTCTCCATTCGCATTCACAGTGATTTGGTAGGCTTGTCCAGCGGGTGTGGGAGGACTGCCGAGTTGTCCGGCGGTGACCTCCGTATTCTGGCCGCTCAGCGCTGAAATCACATTTGTCGGATCGAGTGACCTCATCTGGAGTTGCTGGGGATTCAACCACACCCGCATGCTGTATTGCCCGACGCCGAAGACGGTCACCCCACCCACCCCGTCGATCCGGGTGAGTTCGTTCTGAAGATTTAGGGTCGCAAAATTATTAAGGAAGAGTCCGTCGTATTTGCTGTCCGTGGACTCCAGGGTGACAAGCTGCAGGATATCGGTCGACTTGGCCTCGACGACGACTCCCTGCGTCTGGACGGCTGAAGGAAGCTGGGCAATCGCCGCATTAACGCGGTTCTGGACAAGCACCTGATCCGTATCAGGATCCGATCCGATCTTGAAGGAAACGGTAAGCGTATAGTTGCCGTTGTCGGTGGAACTCGACTGCATGTAGAGCATTCCCGCAACACCGTTCACCTGAAGTTCGATGGGGAGAGCGACCTTATCGATCACTGTCTGGGCACTGGCACCCGGATAATAGGCAGTGACCACAACGGTGGGCGGTGTGATCTGCGGGAACTGGCTGATGGGTAGAACAACAAGCGCCACCACCCCCAAAAACATGATGACCAGCGCAATGACGTTCGAAAGAACAGGCCTTTCGATGAAGAATCGGGAAAACATCCGGGTACTTGTGGGATGGATCAGCGAATCTCTAGGAATAACATTAACGCGTCGGTGCAGGGGTGGGCGGACGCATGGCGGTGTCGTTTTTCACCACCTCAACCTTCTGACCAACACGGATATTCGGAATCCCGTTGATGACCACGCGATCGGTTGCCGCAACTCCCTCCTTCACCTCGCGCTCCGTTCCCTGAAGGGGCCCCTTGATGACGCTCCTGCGCTCCACAAGATCCTGGGTATTTACGATAAAAACATAGTCCCCTTCCTGATCACTGAGTACGGCACTCTCGGGTAGAACAAGTCCTGGCTTCGGTGATCCCAGGGGGATTCGAACCGCTGCAAAGAGCCCCGGAAACATAACCTTGTCGGGATTGGGAAAAATTCCCCTTAGTTGAATCGTCCCTGTCGAGGTATCGACGCTGTTGTTTGAAAAATCGAGCGTTCCCTTATGAGGAAAGCCTTTCTCATCCTCCAGTTGGACAAAAACGGGCGCGGTGTTGACACCTGACTTAACGGCAACACCCGCCGCTGCCATCAGACGCCGGATCCGCAGGGCATCCCGGGTGTTGATGGAGAAGTTCACATAGATCGGGTCGATCTGTTCTATTGTCACAATCGCGGTGGGAGCCATCGGTGCCTGCCCCACCATGTTCCCGACATCCACCAGATGCTCACCCAGCAAACCGTCAAAGGGGGCCGAGATGGTGGTGTACTGCAGGTTCAACTTGGCGAGCGCGACATTGGCCAGATCCTGATCCATTTCCGAGAGGTACTGCTCGACGGAGTTCTGTGATGTTGCGTTCTTCTTGATCATCTCTAGCTGACGGTTGTACTCCTCGGTCGCGTAGGTGAGCTTCGCCTGGTAGAGATTGAGATCCTGAATGTATTGGTCCTGTTGGATCTTGAAGAGCGGGGTTCCCTTCTTCACGTAGGAGCCATCCTGGAAATAGAGCGCCTCCAGGTAGCCCGAAACGCGGGCCACATTCGTCACAAGCTGATAGGCCCCCACTGTTCCTGTAAGATCAATGTACTCGGAAACATCGGTCATCTTGGGATTGGCCAGGGTGACCTGTGGAGGAGGAGTCATGACAGGTTCCTCTTTTCTGCATGCCGCCATGATCGTGATAAGAAGGATCGCCATCACGAGACGTATGATCATCGAAGGGTTCATGAGTTGGTGTTGACGTTGAGCAGGTTCGGAAGGGAAGGACTGCCCTTCGGTACCTTGACGGGGCGTTGCTCGGGAGCAACGGCGGGAAGATGCTGGGAAGGCTTCAACATGCGCCCCCACCAAAACGTCTTCTCCAGATCCCTCTTCACTTCGGGTGACACGACATCACCCCCCTCGCGTAACTCCCAACCTCCGCCGAGAGATCGGTATGCGGAGACAAGTCCGAGCAGCACATTTCCTTGGGCACTGACGAGTGACTCCTCCACGCTCATGAGTTGCTGTTCGATTGTTAACACGGTGGTGTAGTCGGTTTGTCCACACTTGTATCGGTAGAGAGAGAGGTCAGTCGAGGTCTTGGCAGAACTGACAGCATTTTGAAGATAGGTGACCCCTTGCTTCCCGTAACTAAACTGAGAAAGGCCGTTCTCAACTTCTTTTTGTGCTGTCAGCACCGTGTTCTGATAGTTCAGCACGGCTGATTGAAACGTGGCATTCTGCACCCTCACATTGTTCACGAGCCTCATATAATTGAAGATCGGCATGCTGAAGGAGGCACCGCTGGCAACGATCGAGTTCTGCCAGGTGAAAATGTTCCCGAGCGAGTAGTTATTGTTCGCCTGATTCGCGTAGCCAAAGGTGCCGTTGAGCGAAAAAGCGGGAAGAATGTTCGCCTCCTGAACGCCGATCAGGGCCGACTGGGATGCCGCATTAAGGCCTGCCATTCTCACATCGGGACGACGCCTCAGAAGGTCGACAGGAATTCCCGCAATGATCTTGGAGGGGGGAGTCGGCATCGTGCCCGGCTTGATGAGGGGCTCGACATCAGATGGAGTCATCTCCAAAAGCTGGGCAAGGCCGTTCTTATCCTGCTGCAGGGTGTTCTCAAGCGAGGGAATCTGCGATTCCGTCTGAGAGAGCTCCGTCTGCGCTTCCTCAGGATCCTGCTGACTGACTTGCCCAGCCTTGAAACGCTCGGTTGCGATCCTCAGGCTCTCCTTTTGAAGAGCGATGTTCTCTTGGGTGACCCGGATCAGTTGCTGTGTCGTGCGGATGTTGACGTAGCTGTTGGCCACATCACCGATGAGTGTAACAAGGGCATTGTCATAGGAGGCCACCGAGGAAAGGTAGGCGGCCTTGTCAGCCTGTACCGTCCTGCGGTACTTGCCCCAGAAGTCAATTTCCCAAGAGGAGTTGAAGAGAAACTGGCTCAGGTAAAGATTCGGCCCAAGTTGGGATCCTCCACTGTTCAGGTTATTACTTAGCTGCTGGGAAAAAGCCTGGCCAAGAGGAGTTCCCGGTTGAAACTGGGTCGAAGAGTTGCCACCGCTGCTGTTCGGAGTGAGGTAATACCAGCTTGACCCACCGGTGACTCCCTGGGACTGGGGAAAAAGATTGCCGATGGCATGGTTAAGCTCGGCTCGTGCACCAAGTATGTTCACACCCGCCATTTGAAGCGTCGGGTTATTCTTGTAGGCAATTTCAATCAGATGATTGAGGACAGGGTCGTTTAATTTTCTCCACCAAAAGGCATCCGGTTGGGTTGGAGAGCGCCTGGAGACAGCAATGCTATCAACCCACTGCTTTTCGACATCAGACTTGGGAGTCTGATAGTTAGGCCCCACCATGCACGAAGTCAGTGAAAACACTAGTGATCCCGTAAGTAGGGAAAATCGTTGTTTCACGGACATACGGAGGGAAAAAGTGGGATTTGAAGGATGCCATAGAGTCGAGGGGAGTCGAGCAAAGAGCCTTACTCCCTTAAGATGTATCTAGTGCAAAACGGAGGCCTGAGCCGCGCGGATTTTCGCGATGATCGGCTTAAGCGAAGGATCCTGCTTCTCGAGGAGATTAAGTTTTAAAGCGGCAAGGGTTCTCCTTGCCTGAACCTTGGCTTCCGGAGTTGGTGCATTGATTACCTCATTGTTGGCCGAAATGAATTGAGGATTGTTTTGAATGACTCCCATGGCCGCTTTCATCTTCATCTTATCTCCGAAAGAGAGTTGATTGATTACCTGCTGGCGGCAGATATCCATTTTGGCCAGAATCTGCTCCGGGGATAGGGTCTGGGCACCGAGATGAGAGGATAGAGCTATCAAAAAAATAACGGGAATTTTTTTATTCATAATTGATTTTATATTGAATTATAACGCCAACAATTAATTATATTATAAATAAATCATATTTTCTGTTATATTTACAATTTTATACTTTTCTAAGTATTCTCCAAAGAGGGCTAGTCCAGCCTTCTCTTGATCCCCCAAATCATAGCCGATGAACTCGGTCAGATAGCGTAAGGCAAACTCTGAATCCTGGTCTCTGCCGGCAATTTCGGCTATTTTTCCCATTCCAGCGATTTTTATCTGTCGCAGAAGTGAAGATAATTCACTTTTTTTAGTAAATTCATTTCTAAGTGACCATAATGCAAAGACAAATGGAAGTGATGTTTTCCTGTACCACTCACCTCCCAGGTCAAGGAAGCAAACAGGGGATATTGATGTCCTTTTTCTAGCTTCAATAGCTCTATCGCCAATTAGAAGAGTCGGGCTAGCAAAAGAAAAATCATATGACTTTGAATCTTGATAATGGACATATTCGGGGTAAATCCCGTGAAATTCCTCGAGGATAATCTTCAACAAGGCATTGGAAGTGTGTGAGGCGGGATCAAGCGCAACCTGTTCAATCCCTTTCAGTTCCCCCTCATAGGCTAGTACGACGCTGTAGACATCACCTCTCGAGGAAATCGAAACCCCATCCACTGCACAGGGTAAAGGACTGGAAATAACATCGATAGAGGAAAGGAGCGCGACATCAAACTCACCTGCTTGAAATGCATCACCTAATTTAGCTGGAACCAGCTCTCTAATTGGATAGGTAATTCCCTCAATCAAGGGACGGGCATTCAGATAAGGAACGCACCCGATCCGGACATCCAAGAGGCTCATACCTCTGAGGACACCTTGGAAACGGAAGGGGTGCGGGCGGAGGTTGACTCAATCCTGCGGTAGAACGTGTCGCGCTGCATCGGTTCCCTACCCGCTTCCCTGATTGCTTTTTCCATGGCGGCAATGGTCTGCTGCTGAGGGGTCTTCGCACCGGCCATGTGAAAGATCTTCTCCTCCTGAATGGTTCCATGGAGATCGTCGACCCCATAGTTCAGGGCTATGGAGGCCAACGGAAGCCCCAAGCTGATCCAGTAACCGGTGATGTGGTCGAAGTTATCAAGCATGAGGCGCGAGATGGCCAGATTCTTCAGTTCATCCGTGGAGCAGGCAGGCCGAATATGGGCTAGTTCCGTGGTTTCAGGGACGAACGCAAAGGGGATGAATGCCGTGAATCCACGTGTCTCATCCTGCAATCCGCGCAGTTTCAGTAGATGGTCAATCCGGTGCTCCGCAGTCTCCACGTGACCGTAAAGCATGGTAGCGGTGCTTCGTTCACCCATCCGATGCCAGGTGCGGTGAACCTCCAACCACTCCTCTCCGGTTTCCTTGCCCCGACAAATGGTATCCCTGACCTGCTGGTCAAAAATCTCTGCCCCTCCCCCGGTGAGGGCATTCAGTCCGGCATCTCGCAGGATCTCCAAGGTCTCCTGCAGCGGCTTTTTGAAGATACGATCGGAAAGGTGACGGATCTCAATCGCGGTGAAAGCCTTGAGATGAATGCCTGGGGCTGCCTCCTTCATCGCTTTCAACAGATCAAGATACCAGGAAGAGGGAAGCGTCGGATGAAGGCCTCCGACCATATGGATCTCTGTGGCACCACCTTCCCAAGCCCCCTTGGTCTTTGCCGCGACATCCGGAATCGCCATCTCAAAGGCATGATCATCCCGCTTCTTGGCACTGAATGCACAGAACTGGCAGTTCAGGATGCAGATATTGGAATAGTTGATGTAGCGGTTAAAGACATAGGTCGCCACATTGCCATTCTTGCGCTCGCGGACGATATTGGCCAGATAGCCCAACCCGTTGAGATCACGCGAAGCGTAAAGAGCCAGTCCCTCGTCGCCACTCAGGCGCTCTCCATCCTCCACCTTTGCCAGGATCGGCAGGAGGGCTGGATCGAGGAGGCGCCTGTTCATGAGATGTTACATTACACCAGCATGAGAGGGAGAACCAGAGTCTATTGATCAACCGAATCAGCTCTTACCCCTTTCGCTTTCCTCCAGTAGCTTTTATCCTTTCCACTCATGCCCTTCGATCTTCGCTCAGACTACAAGCCCCAAGGGGATCAGGGACAGGCGATTGAGAAACTGACACGCTCCATCCGGATGGGGAACCGTCACCAGACCCTGCTCGGGGTGACCGGTTCCGGAAAGACCTTCACCGCCGCGAATATCATCCAGAATCTGGATCGGCCGACGCTGATCATGTCACATAACAAGACGCTGGCCGCGCAACTCTACTCGGAGTTCAAGCAGTTCTTTCCGAACAATGCGGTCGAGTACTTTGTCAGCTACTTCGACTACTATCAGCCCGAGGCCTACATCCCGCGCTCAGACACCTACATCGAGAAGGACAGTTCGATCAACGAGGAGATCGAGCGCCTGCGTCTCTCGACGACCAGTTCCCTGCTCACCCGCCGCGACGTCATTGTCGTCTCCAGTGTCTCCTGCATCTATGGTCTCGCAAGCCCCGAGGACTTCCAGCAGATGGTGCTGACACTCAAGCGGGGTGACAGGATCACCCGTGAGGAAGTGCTTAAGAGGATCGTCGAGATGCTTTACGAGCGGAATGAAATCGAGTTTGCACGGGGAAAGTTCCGCGTTCGCGGGGATGTCGTGGAGATCTTTCCGGCGCAGAATGACGAGGAGGCGGTCCGGGTGGAATTTTTCGGTGACGAGATCGACCGCATGGCCCTATTCGATCCGATGACGGGACGTTCACGCGGGGACCTGACCCATCTGACGCTCTTTCCGGCAAAGCAGTTCGTGACCCCAAAGGACAAGATGCAGGTTGCCATACGAAGCATCCGCGACGAAATGGTGGAGAGGGTTGCCTGGTTCGAGCAGAACGGAAAGTATCTGGAAGCGCAGCGCCTCAAGATGCGTACCGAGTACGATCTCGAGATGATGCACGAGATGGGCTACTGCAACGGCATCGAGAATTACTCGCGTCATCTCACGGGCCGGGATCCGGGATCCAGACCCTACACCCTCATGGACTTTCTTCCAGAGGACACCTTGCTCATCGTTGATGAATCTCACGCGACGCTTCCACAGGTCGGCGGAATGTATGCAGGAGACAGGGCCAGGAAGATGACTCTGGTCGAATATGGCTTCCGCCTACCCAGTGCTCTCGATAACCGACCGCTGAATTTCTCCGAATTCATCCAGATGACTGGCCAGGGACTCTATATCAGCGCCACCCCTGCGGAACTGGAAGTCCGCAACAGTGTGGTCGGGAATACGGGATTTCAGGATCTGGCATCCCTTTCTGCAGATCGTCTTCCCCTCGCCTCGATCAAGCCGAATTCTGCCAATGAGGAACTCGACGCCTCGACGCCCGGCTCCCCGTTGATCGTGGAGCAGATCATCAGACCCACGGGACTCCTGGATCCACGCATCATGGTGCGCCCTCTCAAGGGGCAGATCGACGAAACCATCGAGCTCTGCCGTCGTCGAGTGGAACTCGGCGAACGGGTCCTGATCACCACTCTCACGAAACGCACCGCAGAGGATCTCACCGACTACCTCAAGGACGTTGGGCTAAAGGTCCGCTACCTTCACAGCGACATCGACACCATCGAGCGGGTGGAGATCCTGCGTTCCCTCCGATCGGGAGAATTCGACATCCTGGTGGGAATTAACCTGCTCCGCGAGGGCCTTGATCTTCCCGAGGTCAGCCTTGTCTGCGTGCTGGATGCCGACAAGGAGGGTTTCCTACGTAGCCGCACATCCCTGATCCAGACTGCGGGACGTGCCGCCCGCCATGTGAACGGCGAGGTGGTTCTCTTCGCCGACAAGATCACGGGCAGCATCCGTGATCTTCTGGAGATCACCGAAGATCGCCGACGACGCCAGATGGAGCACAACAGGATCAACGGCATCACTCCGCACAGTGTGAAGCGCCCCGTTCAGGAGAGCCTGCGGGTCATTCTTGAGGGGGAAGATGACGAGTCGGCGCGCGTGCAGGAAAAGCCATTGGATGTCGCCACCCTGATCAAGGAACTGGAGGCAGAAATGAAGGAAGCCTCCAAGAAACTCGAGTATGAGCGCGCAGCCTTACTCCGTGATCAGATCATGGAACTCAAAGGAGGGGGAGCGGTCACCACCTCAATGACCAACCGTCCCAAGCCAAAGGATAAAACTTCAAAGGCAAAGAAAGGTTGGAAGCGTTAACTTTTTACCGTCACCATTTAGCCTGACATGGCCACCCGCAAAGCTCCATCAGCAGCCAAGCATCCGAAACTGCATTTCGTCACGGGAAGTGACGAGGCCGAGGTGCGGCGCACGGCCCAAGGGCTTGCCGCCAAGCTTGCGCCACCGGATGGAGGGGAGTTCGGCATGGAGGTCATCGAGGCCCCCGCCGATACGGTCGACTGCTCGATCGAGATGGTGGAGCAGACTTTGCAGGCCATCCTTACCCTTCCTTTCTTCGGTGGAAAACTGGTTTGGATGAAGGGTGTCACCTTCCTGAAGGATACCGTTCAAGGACGATCCGAAGCGGTGCAGGATGCCTTGGATAAATTGCTGAAAGTCCTCGAGGAAGGACTCCCCGAAAACATCACGCTTCTGATCAGTGCTCCCGAACCGGACAAGAGGAGAGGATTTTATAAGAAACTCTCAGAGATCGCCAACACAACGGTCTGCGACAAATTCGAGATTGGATTCGGCGGAACCGAGGATGACCTCATCGACTGGGTCATCAAGATCTGTCGCGATCGCGGTGCCAGGGTCGAGGAGCAGGCAGCGGTTGTCCTGACGGCAAGGGTGGGCGCCAATACAGGCCAACTTGACGCCGAACTCTCCAAGTTGACCACCGCCGCAGGAAAAGACGCTGTGATCACGGAACAGCTTGTCAGGGATCTGGTTCCCCTCACCCGTGCGGGCGGTATTTTTGATCTCAGCGATGCCATCAACAAACGCAATCTCCCCCTCTGCCTGGATACCTTTGCCCAACTGCGGCGACAGGGAGAAAACACCATCGGCATCCTGCTTGCAGCGATAGTACCGACCGTTCGGAATCTTCTGATTGCAAAGGATCTGATGGAACGCCACGGGATGCGTCCACCGGCTCAGCCCCAGTTCTTCGCTTCCGATCTCAGACGGCTTCGATCCGAAGAGACCTCTCATCTCCCCCGCAAGAAGGATGGAACACTCAACACCTACGGGATCGGCCTAGCCGCGGCGAATGCTGCCCGATTCGATCGGGATCATCTTGTCACGGCATTCCTCGCCTGCCGCGATGCCAACGCGGCCCTGCTACGAGGTCACGGCTCGGAGGATACCCTCCTAACACAGCTTCTCGTCCGTATTGTTGCGAAGAATCCGAACAGTCGACAGAAAGCGGCCTAACCCAGATAATCCAACCATGAGCAACCACACTTACAAAAAGATCGAACTCGTCGGATCCTCAACGAAAAGCATCGAGGATGCAGTTCAGAACGCTGTCTCAAAGGCTGCGACCTCCGAAAAGAACCTCCGTTGGCTGGAGGTCGTCGAAACACGTGCTCACCTGGAGGATGGCAAAGTAGCCCACTGGCAGGTCACCGTGAAAATCGGGGCCACTCTGGAATAACGCAGTAACAATCAACCTCTCAATATCATGAGTTCCTATCTCTGGACCCAAAAACTCCGCGAAATCTACGACAAGGCCGTCGCACTCTACAAAGAAGGCAACCGGAATCTGGATTCCTACTTTTCCGACGAGGAGAAGGGGTTTCTCTCCTCAATAGGACTACGCCCTATCAATCTCTACGATTACGCCGAGGACATGAACAGCGCGGGAGAACCTGATTGGAACACGGTTCTTCTGATGGCCGCAGCACGCCGTGATTATTTCCTCTACCATCAGCATGGAAAGACGAGCAACGTCATCACGGAGGCTGAGTCACTTCCTCCCAAACCCGAGGAGTTGGAGGGGATTCCCTGGCTTCCCCGTATCATCAGGAAAGCCCAGTGCTTTCTGGAAGGTGGCCTATGCCACGAGATCATGTACTGCTGCGGCGGAGATCGTCGCTTCCTCAAGGAACACGACATTCACCCGGCCGACTTTCTGCGGATCGTCTGGGCCTCCGGAGGTGACACATCAAAGATCCTCGGGTATTTCCGCAAGAAGTAACCGGAAGCAGCCTTGTTGATCAGGCAGTCCTGACAGGACGCCCCTCGTCAGCATCGATGTAATCAAACATCGTCTGGATCTCGGCTCGTTTCTCGAAGCCGCTTTCCTTCTTGCGACGTTCAAGGATCTCGACGAGGTCATCCTTCCAACCGCGTCGGGTCATGAATCCGTTCCAAACCTCGATCTGCTCCTCGGTGAGGGCGTTTCCGTTTTTCGAAGCCCATTCCCAAGCCTGGTCATCGGTCATGGCAGCACCCACGGCGGCAGTCAGGGCGGCATAGTCGACACCGAGAAGGGAGCAGCATCGCAGGTCGAATCCCTTGCCGAGGTTGGGCACATAATCAGCTCCGAGTTCACCTGCGGCATTCTTGCGGATCTTGTCGATCATCCGGGGAAAGTAAACGAGTCCGTGGCAGGTTTCATAGGGACTTACGGGAAGGTTGGCGCTCATGCTTTTGATGTAGACGGGGTTTGAAAGCTACTCAAGAGAAACAAACCTGCCGCAATGCAGATGCAGGAGTCGGCCACATTGAACGAGGGCCAGTGATAGGAACCGAATTGAAAATCGAGAAAGTCCACCACATGCCCGAGGCGCAGGCGGTCGGCGACATTCCCCAGGATCCCGGAGAGCAGGAGAGCCCACCCCGTGGTCATCAGGGAGCCTGCAAAATGGCGCCTCATGAAAATCAGGCCCACGAACACGGCGGTCGAAAGGAGGATGAAGAAGAGATTGCTGTCGTGAAGCATTCCGAACGCAGCACCCGTATTATAAACATGTGCCAGGCTGAAGAATCCCGGAATCACGACGATCGAGTCTTGAAATGGTATCGAATGAACAACCCAGATCTTTGTGGCCTGATCGATCAGAAAACAACCGCCGATCAAAATCCAAAGAGCCATCCGATTCATCTGATTACATCCCAATATCCGGGTCTTATCCCCTGATAGCCTCAACGGCTTCCGTGCAGCGTCCACAAAGAGTGGGATGCTCCGCAAGCGAACCCACCTCGTCACGATGCCGCCAACAGCGTTCGCATTTGGCCGATTCATTCTTACCGATAACGACAGACTTGGATCCCTTGACGATGGAAAGATTGCTCAGAATGAGGAACTCCTCGATCTCGGCAATCCCCTCTCCTTCCGCCGCCGATAGGATCAGGGGATCATCGGTCGTCACTTGAACCGTGGCCTCGAGAGGCTTGCCGATTAATCCGTCGCGCTGGGCTTTTTCAAGCGCCTGCGATACATCACCCCGGAGCGTCTGAAGAGCCTCAAATCGTTTCAGGATTTCCTGATCAGGAGTTTTCTCTTCAGGGAACAACTCCAGATGGACCGAAGTTCCTTGCTTATAGTGTCCCCAAGCCTCTTCAGCAGTGAACGCGAGAATGGGGGCAAGAAGGCGGACAAGATCCTCAAAGACTTTCGCCATCACGGACTGCGTGGCACGGCGGCGGGATGAGTTTGCCGGATCGCAATAAAGACGATCCTTCGTCACGTCGACATAGATGCTGCTCAACTCCACCGCACAGAACTGGGTGATCGCCTGATAGACCTTCTGGAAAGCAAGTTCGGCATAGGCGCCGCGGCACTCATTCACCGTCTCCTGAAGCCGCGCTAAAATCCAGCGGTCGATCGCAGTCGGCTCGGATGCAGGTTCGGATGCATCAAAGTCCGCAAGGTTTGCCAGAAGGATGCGCAATGTGTTGCGGATCCTTCGGTAGGAATCGGTCAACCGGGCAAAGATCTCTTCGGAGAAGGGAACATCATCGGTGAACTGAACACTACTTGCCCAGAGACGAACGATGTCTGCCCCGTAGGTTTTCACGAAGTGATCGGCCTCCGTCGGCTTCTGATAGCCTCCCTGCCCTTGGTTCGACTTGGAGATCTTCTGACGGGTGTCGACATCAACCACAAAACCATGGGTGAGGACTGTCTTGTACGGGGCCTTCTCATTGAGGGCCACCGAAGTCATGAGCGAGGACTGGAACCAACCGCGATGCTGATCGGTCGCCTCCAGGTAGAGGTCGGCCGGGAAGTGGAGTTCCTTACGCCCACGCAGCACCGCCTCATGGCTCACGCCACTGTCGATCCAGACATCGAGCGTATCGTTGCGGCGGACCGAACCCACGGGAGCTCCGGTCAACCGGCACCACTCGGCATCATCGAGGGAGAACCAGGCATTGGAACCTTTCTCGGCAACCACCTCGGAGATCTTGTCAATGACGGCCGGGTCGAGGATTGGTTCGCCATCGGGAGTGTAGAAAACAGGAAGCGGAACGCCCCATGTGCGCTGGCGGGAGATACACCAATCGGGGCGGGATTCAACCGTTCCACGGATACGGTTACGCCCCCAGTGAGGAATCCAGTTCGTGGCATCAATTTCCTTCAGGGCCGTCTCACGCAGTGCCTCGATGCGGATGAAGAACTGCTCCACCGCACGGAAAAGGATCGGGGTCTTTGAGCGCCAGCAATGAGGATAGCTATGCTGGTAATCCTGACGACCGAGCAGGGCTGTCTTCTCTAGAAGGATCCGGATTACTTCCTCATTCCCCTCGAAAACATTCTGCCCGACGAGCGATGGCACGCCGCACTCCTCGGTGAATTTGCCGTAATCATCGACTGGCGAGAGCAAATCAAGGCCGACCTTGCGACCAAGTTGGTAATCGTCGTCACCATGACCGGGCGCGATATGAACACAACCGCTGCCTGTCTCCAGCGTGACGAATTCGGCCGTATGAACCGTCGACGTACGGGCTAGGAAGGGATGATGCGCCTTGATTCCCTCGAGCGTGGCTCCCTTGCGGGTTTCTCCATGCTGGGTGAGCTCAAGTCCGGTCGATTCCCTGAATTTATCTGCAAGTCCCGCTGCCACGATCAGGCGCTCCGAGGAATTCTCAAGCACCGCGTAATCAAAGTCAGCATGGACCGCGATCGCCAGATTAGCGGGCAAGGTCCAGGGAGTCGTGGTCCAGATGACAATGCTGATCGGCTTATCAACCGGGAGACCAGCTGAGGCAGCCTCATGCTGATCGATCAAGAACTTCACGAAGATCGCCGGCGACGTCTTCTCCTGATACTCAACCTCGGCCTCGGCAAGAGCGGTCTGGGCTCCGGTGCTCCAAAGGACCGGCTTCTTGCTCCGATAAACAAGCCCCTTCTCCACCATGCGACCGAAGGATCGGATGATCGCGGCCTCATAGGAGGGATCAAGCGTCAGGTAGGGATGCTCCCAGTCGCCGAAGACACCCAGGCGACGGAATTGGGTGCGCTGGATATCGATGAACTTTCGAGCATACTCTTCGGACTTCTGGCGAACCTGCAGGGGAGTGAGTCCGGCGGAGGATTTCACCACCCGGAATTCGATCGGCAGACCGTGACAATCCCATCCGGGAATGAAAGGAGCCTGGAATCCGGCCATCGTCTTGGATTTGACGACAAGATCCTTGAGAACCTTATTAAGGGCCGTTCCCATGTGAACGTCACCGTTCGCAAACGGGGGCCCGTCATGCAGGACGTATTTAGGCGATCCTTCCCGTGCTTTCTGAATGGCGTCGTAGAGCCCCTCCCGCTCCCACTTGGCAAGCAGTTCCGGCTCACGCTGCGCAAGACCGGCTTTCATCGGAAAGTCGGTCTTTGGAAGCAGGACGGTATCCTTGTAGCTGCTCATGGTGGAGATAGGGGAGATGCGACTCCGGGAATTGAGGGCCCAGGATGAATGCCTGGAGCCTTAACAACCGGAGCCCGGATGCCTTATTCTGCTGTGTCGTCGAGCCAGGTGAGCAACTGGGAGATTGTCTCCACCGTCTCATCGCCCATGTTGGAGATGCGGAAGGTCTCGCCTTTGATCTTGCCGTAGCCACCGTCGATGATGCAGGAGTGCTTGGCCTTGAGGCGTCCGATCCATGCCGCGACATCGGCACCCTTGTTGTTCTTCACACAGGTGAGCGAGACGGAGCGATAGCCTTCGGGTGCGAAGAACTCCCATCCACGTGCCTTGACCCACTCATGAACGAGTGAATTGGTGGCCTTGTGTCGTGCATAGCGGTTTTCGAGTCCCTCGGTGGCGATATCCTCGAGCTTCGACTGGAGGGCAAAGATGTGCGAAATGACCGGTGTGCTGGGGGTCATGTCCCCCTCGTGGTTCTTCTGGAATTCGATGAAATCGAAGTAATAGCCGCGTCCCTTGATCTCTGCGGCGCGCTTCATGGCCTTCTCGGAAACGGAGAAAAGAGCCATGCCGGGAGGAAGTGCAAGGGCCTTCTGACTACCTGTCAGCATGACATCAATGCCCAACTCATCCATGGGAACCGGGATTACGGAGAAGGAAGAGACGGTGTCGACGATCAGAAGCACCTCGGGGAACTGCTTCATGACGTCGGTGAGTTCCTTGATCGGATTCATGCATCCGGTCGAGGTCTCATTGTGGATCAGGGTCACGACATCGATGTCCCCCTTTTCAAGGCGGGCTTTCAGGAGTTCGGGAGTGATCGGATTACCCCACTCAACCTGAAGCTTTTCAGCCTCATAGCCGCAGCGCTTGGCAACGTCATTCCACTTGTCCGAGAAGGCGCCGGTCATGCAGTTGAGGACCTTACCCTTCACCAGATTGCGGAGGGCGCCCTCCATGATTCCCCAGGCGGAGGAGGTGGAGATGTAAACCGGACGCGTCGTGTGGAAAAGCTGCTGAAGACCCGGCTGAACCGAGGCATACAGTTTTTTGAAGTCATTGCCGCGATGGCCGATCATCGGCTTGCGGAAAGCTTGGAAAGTTTTTTCCGAAACCTCAACGGGTCCCGGGCTGAAGAGTTTGATGTGTGAGCTCATGAAGTGGTGGATTTTGTCAGAATGAATCAGTTTTCCCAGAGAAAGTTTTCCAACCGCAGCTTGGAAAGGCGCGCCTTTGCCTCTTCGGCCCTGGGACCACCTTCGGCAAGGATTTGGCCGTAAAGGGCTACTGCATCATTCCAGTGCTTACGACTCTCCAGCAGACGTGCCGCCTCGAATGCCGCCTTATCATGCCAAATTTGCTCCGGCTCTCCGGTGCGGGGATTTTTAAACGCCTGATAGTAGGACGCTAGCGCGGCATCTGCATCCCCAAGATGTTCAAGAAGCAGTCCGCTCTTGCAGAGTGCCTGATTTCTCCAGCGAAGCGGGAGTGTTGGATCTCCGGCCAGTTGGTTCCAAACCTGAACCGCCTCCCGTTCCTTGGCGGGATCTTTGGCGCCCAATTGATGAAGGGTGTCTCCCTTGGCCATCAGGGCGGCTGCGACCAATTCCGCATCGGGACCGACTGCTGCGTTGGTACCTCCGGAGACACCTGTACCAGCGGGATTCCTTGAAGAAAGGATCTTGTCGTAAATGGCGAGTGCCTCGAGCGGGAGATTCTGGGCGTTTTTCAGCGCCCCCTCCTGCAACCGCGCCTGCCAGACAAAACGATCTCCACCTCCGGTTTCCGCCACGCGCTCCAAGAGCATCAGGGAATCATCAATCGACGCGGGATCCATCGCACGTGCCGCGGACTGGGCCGCCAAAAACAGGGCATGACGGCCAAGATCACTTCCCGTACCGGAAGCGGCGAGTTGCTCGAACTCAATCCTCGCCCCCTGAACATCCCCCGATGAAAGAAGCGCTTCCGCAAGCTTCAGGCTCACCTCGGGCGCAAATCGGGAGTCGGGATATTTTTGTAAAAATGCCTTGGCTGTGGCGATCACCGCCGCCCCGTCATCCTTGCGACCGGTATCTTTCAGGAAAACATTCAAATACTCCTCCCGCTCGGGATCGGCAGAATTCTCGTGGACCGCCTTGGCAAGATCGCTGATGGCGGCATCTCCCTGACCGGACTTCATGTTCAACTCGGAGGCGGCGAGCCGAGCACGGGATTTGATCGCGGGATCCGTAGCCTTGTCCGCAACCAGAAGAATCATCGGCAACCCGGAGGCATCTCCTCTTCGTGCCAGGTCGAGCGCGATCTGCAACTGCATCTCCTCGGAGGGAGCCCCCGGGCTCCCCTGGGCAATCTCCTTGGCAGCCTGCGAGAGATCGAGAGCGCCCTTGCCCGTTTTTGCAATCATGACCGCCTGATTGAAAAGTGCATCATGGGAAAGGGTGTCATCGAGAGTTGAGGCATCGGCAAAAGCCTGCCTGGACTCCTCCGATTTGCCGATCGAGGAAGCGGCAAGTCCTCGGAGATAAGCCAACCGGGCGCGGATGGCAGGGGAAGCAGAAGCCCTGTCGGCGGAGAGGGTGTAGGCATCTGAAGCCTTTCCTTGCTGGAGCTTTGAAGAAACGAGCAGGAGCAACGCCTGATCGCTTATGAGATCGGAGGTGGATTCTGAAGAGTCACCGGCGATCAACTTTCCAAGCAGGGAATCGGCCAACTCGGGATGCCCCAATCTCAACTCATTCTTCGCCTGATAATAGGTGGCTATCCTTGCGCGAACAGGTTTGGAGGAGTCTTCCGCCCACTTCTTCAACATCGCCGTATCAGGAGTGCCGGCCTTGGTGTAAAACTGATCCAGCAAGCGGAATTGATCATTCAGAAGGGGGGCTTGATCGACGGCATCGAGGTGCTTTTCCAAGAGTTCTATCCCCTTGAGCGTCGCCGCGGAATTTGTCGTCGAGGCAAGGCAGAGTGCCTCACCGAGGGTCGACGCCGAGACGATCCAGGCAGAGGCCGGAGGGATCGATGAGAAGAGTTTTTTTGCCTCCGCGGTCTTACCCGATCGCCACGCCTCAAGAGCCTTGAGGTAGGTGGCTGATGCCTTGCCCTCGTCGCTTCGGATCCCCGATCCGGAGATCGCTTTCAATGCCTCCTCGTTTTTTTCAAGAGCCATCAAATCGGCCCCTTTCTCCAGGAGCAGATCCTCCGCGAGTGGTGAATCAGCAGGGATTTTTTCGAGCACCCCAAGCGCCCCGCCGGGATCATTGCTTCCACGGAGGGCTCTGGCCAGACAGAGCGAAAGAGTATCGTCGGAGACGCCGGGAACGTGAGCCTTGGCATCAATCAGCTTGGCAAAGAGATCCTTGGCAGCCTTGGGATCCCCTTTGCCGAGAAGGGCAATTCCCTCCCAATAGGCCAGTGTCGGGTCATTCGTGGCATCCAGGGGAGTGATCAGGAGCAAGGCTTCATCAAACCGGCCACCGGAGACAAGAAGGGCGGCCAGACGGCGCGTTAAGTCAGTCTTCTTGACCGGATCCTGTTCCTGCTGAATTTGGGTGCGCAGCAGGGCGGCCGAAACCTGCGGGAGATGCTCAAGGGCGGCCGTTTTGGCCAGATCACCGGGGGCGTTGGTAGCGCTCTCTTGGGCAACCAGCCCCTGATAAGAAAAACCTACCGCTGCAAGACACGTCGCAACCAGGATCCCGTATGACTGCCGGCATGCTCGGCCACTTCGTCGGGTGTTCCGCAGACAACAAGGCTGCCCCCCTGCTCGCCCCCTTCGGGGCCCATGTCGATGATCCAGTCCGCGCATTTGATAACTTCGAGATTGTGTTCGATGACGATGAGGGTATTTCCGCCGTCGCGCAACCTCAGGAGCACTTCCAGCAGTTTCTGAATATCAGCAAAATGAAGGCCCGTCGTCGGTTCGTCCAGCAGGTAGAGTGTCCGACCGGTCGCTTTCTTGGAAAGTTCGGATGCCAGTTTCAACCTCTGGGCCTCTCCTCCCGAGAGTGTTGTGGCTGATTGGCCAAGCTTCAGGTAACCGAGACCCACCTCCTGAAGGACCTCGAGCTTGCCATGGATGGCCGGGATGGATCGGAAGAATCCGGCGGCCTCATCGATCGTGAGTTCGAGCACATCGGCGATATTCTTTCCCTTGTAGGAGATCTCGAGTGTCTCGCGGTTGAAGCGACGCCCCCGGCAGAGCTCGCATTCGACAAAGACATCGGCCAGGAAATGCATCTCGATCCGGATCATTCCGTCCCCTTCGCACTGTTCGCAGCGACCACCCTTCACATTGCAGGAAAAGCGGGCCGGCGCATATCCCCTCACCTTTGCGGCAGGGAGTCCGCTGAAAAGATCACGGATAGGACCGAAAACTCCCGAATAGGTGGCTGGATTCGAACGTGGTGTTCTACCGATCGGGCTCTGATCGATCACCACGACCTTGTCGAAGGCCTCGTCTCCGAGGATCCGTCCGTGGGCGCCCGGGACTTCCTTTGCCCCGTAAAACTGTCGCGCCAGCGAGCGGTGAAGGATGTCATTGACCAAGGTCGACTTGCCGCTACCTGAGACTCCAGTGACCACAGTAAGGAGGCCGACGGGGAATCCGACCGTCAGATTTTTCAGATTGTTTTCGCGGGCATCAACGACCGTAAGCCATCCCGGCCCGGGAGCTTTTTTGACCGGGGGACGATGACGGATTCTCGGTACCGAGATCTTCGCACTTCCCGAGAGAAACTGACCGGTCAGGGAGGCGGGATTGGCAAGGATCTCGGCCGGTGTTCCCTTGGCGACAATCTCCCCTCCCCTCGGACCGGCTCCGGGTCCCATGTCGAGGATGTGGTCTGCGGCCAGGATCGTTTCCTCGTCGTGCTCCACGATGACGACGGAGTTACCGAGGTCGCGCAGTCCCCGGAGCGTTGCCAGCAGGCGATCATTGTCCCGCTGATGCAGTCCGATGCTCGGCTCATCGAGCACGTAGAGCACTCCGGCCAAACCTGAGCCGATTTGCGTGGCCAGACGGATGCGCTGCGCCTCGCCTCCGGAGAGCGTCCCGCTTTCACGATTCAGCGTCAGGTATCCCAAGCCAACCTCCACCAGGAATCCAAGCCTCGCCCCGATCTCGCGCAACAAATCATCCACCACCTTGCGCTCCGTTGCGGAGAGTTGCAGACCGGCAATGACCTCGCTGGCGCGGGATGACGGCAGGGAGCAGAACTCCTCGATGTTCCATTCCTTTCTCTCCGAGCCGATCAGACTCTCCAGCGTCACGCCTAGGATCTCCGGACGAAGCCTCGCTCCTCCGCAGGTCGCGCAGGACTTGCGGGCGAAGTAGGCCTTGAGACGGTTTTTCTTCAACTCGCTTGCTGAGGATTCCATCTGCCGTTCGACCATCGGAACAAGCCCTTCGAATGCCTTGATCTGGGGAGCGCGCCCCCCTTTTCCAGTATTTCCTCCCAGTTCAAGTGGGACTCCATTGGTTCCATGGAAGAGCTTCTGTTTGAACTCCTCGGGCAGATCACGGAAGGGGACTTCTTGGGAAGCACCCGTCATCTCGCAGAGAGCCTCCAGAACGAGCTTATAATACTGCCCCATGCGCTTGTCAGGAGTCCTCCAGGGGCGCACGGCCCCCTTGGCAAGTGTCATCTCGGGATCAACAAGCAATCCGGGATCGCAGAAAGGTTCCGTTCCGAGACCTTGGCAGGCGGGGCATGCTCCCAGATGACTGTTAAAAGAGAAGTGCCTCGGCGTCAGACGCGGCATAGTGAATCCGGTCTCCGGATTACAGAAATCGGTGGAGAATGGCCGCTCCTCCCAGTGATCAGGAGAAGATCCAGAGGAGCCAGGTGCCTGATGCAGCACGGTCACGCTGTTATTTCCCCAGCGTAGCGACGTCTCGAGGGAGTCGAGAAGGCGCTCACGGATTCCCTCGCCCTCACCTTCTGCCTTTAGTGCCAACCGATCCACCACCGCCTCGATGGTGTGCTTCTTTGACTTCAAGAGTTTGATGGGCTCAGGTCTCCCCAGATCGATGATCTCACCATCGATCCTCAGACGCACGAATCCCTCACGCCGTGCCCGGTCGATCACATCGCGAAACTCACCGACTTCATTGCTGACCAGCGGTGCCAGCAGCATGAGACGCGTTCCCTCGGGCCAGGAGAGGATCTCGGATGCGATCTGCTGGGGCGATTGCCGACGGATGGGCGCACCGGTCTGAGGATCGTGGGGAACACCGATCGCGGCATAGAGAACGCGCAGGTAGTCATAGATCTCGGTGGTGGTGGCAATCGTCGAGCGTGGATTGGGCGGAGCGATCCGCTGTTCGATGGCGATCGCCGGCGAGAGTCCCTCGATATGATCCACTTCAGGCTTCTGCATCTGGTCGAGGAACTGACGTGCATAGGCTGAGAGACTCTCCACGTAGCGACGCTGCCCCTCGGCAAAGAGAGTGTCGAAGGCGAGCGAGGACTTTCCCGAACCGCTCGGCCCCGTGATGACCACGAGCTTGTTCCGAGGGATCTCGACATCGAGATTCCGCAGATTGTGCTGCCGGGCACCCTTGATGCGAATGACCTGTTGTCCAGCCATTGCCTGCGACTCACCCATGATCAAAGCAGCTCAAATACCGAAACCGACTCGATCTCGGCTGTCTGCGGGAACATATCCAGAGGAATGACCTGAACGATGCGGTAGTTGCCCGCGAGTCGCTTCGCATCCCGGGCAAGCGTGGCGGGATTGCACGAGACATAGACGATCCGTGCCGGAGGGCGATCCAGAATTGCCTCGGTCGCAAGCTCGGCAAGTCCTTCCGAAGGAGGATCAAGCAGGAGAACCGTTTCCTCAGGTTTCCCGGCATTCAATGCTTCACCCAGCTTCAGCTCCACATCACCGGCAAGGTACTCCTCGTTCTCCGCGGCCTGACGGCTGGCCATGGCTACGGAGGCGATGGATCGCTCGATGCCGATGACCTTGGTGAAGAGAGCCTGCAACTCATGGGCAAAGAAGCCTGCTCCACAATAGGCATCCACGAGCAAGCCTGCGATTGGGTGAACTTCATCGGCGGGTCTGACGGCATTCCTGACAGTTTTTTTCAGGATCTCGGCGACTGCATTATTCACCTGACGGAAGCCACCGTAGCGCTTCTTCTCACCGATCAAATAGTCACCGTCACGCGGGCGCTCCTTCAGCAGATCTTGGAACCCGAGATCCACCTCGGCTGATGCGATCAGGCACTTCTTCACCGGTACCACACGATTGGATCCCTCGGCGAAGAATCCGGCCTTACCGTCACGCACATGGACCGCGATGCGGTTGCGGTAGCCGTATGGCTCGGGCGATGGGATCATCTTCTCCACTGGAGGATCGCTCAGCGCTCCGAGTCGGCGCAGAGCCTCGCGGAGTTGGGTCTCCTTGATCCGGAGTTGGTGGGGATAATCAATGTGCTGGTAGGAGCATCCGCCGCACTTCAGAAAAACCGGACATGGAGCCTCGATCCGTTGAGGTGATGGTTCCAGCACCTCCAGAAGCCAGGCCTCCATCATGCGGGATTTCACCTTGGCGATTTTCACCCGGACCTTTTCCCCCTCGATCACCCCCGCGACAAAGCAGGCTATCCCGCCGATCCGCCCTACCCCCTTGCCGCCGAAGCCGATATCGTTGATCACTAACTCCACCTCTTGCCCGACCCTGATTTTTGGATCCATGGCTGTCTCAGGGCTGTTTTCTTTCTTGGGCATTCCATAGGATCGTTCAAAGCGACCCACGATCTAAAGAACGAAATAGAGATTCCTTCTCGCGCAGAGGCGCTGAGACGCAGAGATTGTTTCAGAAATGAATGAGAACGAGATAGGAACCAGAATTCTGGAAGCCGCTATTACAGTTCATCGGGAGCTAGGCCCTGGACTCCTTGAAAGCGTTTATGAAGTCACCTTGGCTCGAGAGTTATCCGATCTTGGATTGAAGGTTGAACGTCAGGTGCAGGTTCCCATTGTTTATAAGAACATTAAGTTCGAAGAGGGCTTCCGGGCGGATATCATCGTTGAAAATCAAGTTCTCTTGGAACTCAAGTCCGTTGAGGCAGTAACACAGGCTCACAAGAAACAGGTGCAGACATATCTGAAGCTCACTGGATTAAAGCTTGGATACCTCCTGAACTTCGGAGATTCCGTCTTAAAAAACGGAATCACCCGTTGCGTGAACGGCTTAAACCTATAATTCTCTGCGTCTCCGCGCCTCTGCGGGAAAAATTCCAATTATAATGGCCTCTCAAATCAGTCTTAAACCTGACGAGCGCTTCATGCGTCTGGCGATCAAGGAAGCCGCCAAGGCCTTGGGAAGGACTGCCCCGAATCCAGCCGTGGGCGCGGTGATTATGAAAAACGGCAAGGTCTTGGCCAAAGGTTACCATCATGCCGCAGGCCTGCCGCATGCCGAGATCGAAGCACTTCGCAAACTGCCTCCTACCCGATCCAAGGAAACGACTCTCTACGTCACTTTGGAGCCATGCTCCAGCCATGGACGCACTCCTCCCTGCACCGAGGCGATTATTGCGGCGGGAATCACGCGCGTTGTCTATGGGGCAACCGATCCTGACAAGAGACATCGGGGCCGCGCCGCCACGATCCTTAAAAAGAAAAGGATCACAGTCACCCAAGGGATTCTGGAAAAGGAGTGTGCTGCACTGAACGCTCATTGGAATCATCGGGCCACGACGGGCATGCCCTGGGTGATTGCCAAGGCCGCGCTCTCCCTAGATGGTCGGATCGATTCCCCCCCCCATCGAAGATGGATCACTTCCGCAGGCAGTCGTAAGGAGGCGATGCGCTTCAGGGCCAGCGTGGATGCGATCTTAGTCGGGGGTGGCACCGTTCGCGCGGATGACCCTTCCTTGACCGTCCGGGGCATCAAACTCCCGAAGGGTCAGCCACAACCATGGCGGGTGATCTGGTCTCAAAGCGGGAAGATCCCGAAAAAGTCCAAGCTCCTCACCGACGCCCACCGCGATCGCACGATTCTGTTCACGGGAATATCACTGCGGAAAGTCCTGCAGGAACTCGGCAAACGAGGCATCTCCAGCATCCTCATCGAGGGCGGCGGCCAAACCCTGGGTGCGGCCTTCAAAGCAAAACTCGTTGACGAAGTCCGCTTCTTCATCGCCCCGATCATTCAGGGGGGAAAAGTTCCCGCTGTCAGCGCCCGAATCTCCCCTGCACACCTGACCGATGTCTCCTATACCAAGATCGGATCAGATGTGATGATTTCAGGGAAAGTCAAAAAAGCCTGACCCGAGGGTTCGATTGACTCGCCCAACGCCTGAGGTCTCGGTATTCCGGAGAAGGTGTTTACTCTGAAGAAGTTCCAGAGGGATGGTGGGGTTGATGGGTGCCTCAATGAGCGATAGAGTCACTTGCTCGAAGTCTATCTCTGTCCGTATCACAAACGTCACAGAGAGATGATTGACAACAATCGAATCAAATATCAGCTTTTCCGGTAAGACAACCCAGTTACCCCCATCCCCCTATGAACCATCGTATCCTTATCGTAGCAGTTCTCTCTCTGACAGCTATCATTGCCTCTAGTCAGAAGGCTGGAGCTGCCGTTGCTTATACCAACACACTGACGAATGGTAGTTTGGTAAGTTCCAACTTCACCAGCTACACCACTGTAGACTCTGACTACATAAACAATCCTTCGGGGGGATGGTTTGTCGTAGATTCTAACTACGGTCTCGAACTTCTCTCGAGCAATCCCAACTACGTCGAAGGTTTGGCAACATACAATCGACTCCTTCAGGCTTCCAACGACTGGACGATTACTATCCAGCCACACATTTCCGCTTTTACAAACAGCCAGACGAATCCTTACTACGCAGTTGGTCTCTGTCTGATAAAAACATCCACTAATGGTTTGGAGTATCCAAACAGGCTTGAATTAAATCTCTGTCGTACAGGAGTCGATGGAGGCAAATTAAGCAACAGTATCGCAAGCAGTATGTTTGTTAACAATGGAGAGACTCTTGTAACGTCAAATCAGAATCTTACGAATGTTTACCTTCAATTCAAATATACGGCTGCAACGAAGTCAGTCATTTCACAATACAGTACCAACGGATTGAATTTCACGCCTATCAGAATAAATAGTCTGACGCATGAGTGGGGTATCAAGAACACCGATGTTTTAACGCTAGGATTAGCTGCAAACAACCAACCAGATGGGCGAGTGATACCGAGTTATAGCATCCTCCCTGGTCAGATGTATTTGAATAATTTGACCATTAGCTCACCCAACGCCTCTTCAATCGCTCCTCCAAACAACACAACTGGTGGAACTCTCGGTGGAACCCTTACGCTGGGAACTGGAGGTAGCCAGAATACCTACTCTGGAGGACTCACGATAAACAACGGAGGAGTTACTTTTAGCGGTGGAACCGGCACTCTCAGCCTTGGAAGTGGAAGCCTTTCTAATGGAAACCTTCAAGTTACCAATCCGAACAATGGTAGTTCCTCTAACAGCAACAGCCACACCAATATACTCGGAGGTGGAACAAGCACTCTGACTATTACCAACACTGGAGGTACTCCACCCAACACGGGATCTATGACAAATGCGAATACACTTCCAGGTGGAATAGCTGGCGCAGGAGGCATCATAGCACCGCCCGCAATGGGTTCAGGTTCCATAACAGTTGGAGCAGGGGGCGTCATTTTTGCTCATTAAAAAAAGAGACTCCATCAAAGCAAACCCACCTCCTTCATCGGAGATGGGATTTTTCTTTGCCCTATAGAAATTGATAGAAACCCCCTTTACAGAAAGAGGCACCTTTCAAACACTCTCTAAATAGGGAAGATCCCCCCCAACTAATTCTCTATCCACTCGGCCATCTCTTTTCTCAAACCTGTTTACACTAAACACAAAGAATCCAAGAAATAACTCCTAGATGAAAAAATACATCGTTACGTTTATATTGCTTTTACTAGTTTCAAGTGGAGACGTTTTTGCCCAGCAAACCACTCGATTGATAGCTCAGAATGGAGCATTTCAAAGCGCTCCGTTTAATACGAGTTTTTCATCAGGGAATATAAGTACACCGAGTTTTAACTCTCAACCGAGTGACTCTTATACTTTTGGCCAAAAAGCAGCACCCATCATAGCTTTTATTTTAATGATAGTTATACCAATTTTATTTATTTTTTGTTTAATACGAAGCTTTAAGACCAAGAAAACGTTTTGGATTATATTTTCTGTACTATCTGGATTAATAACCATACCACAACTAATATTTTTTAGTTACTCTCTTGTTTTAGGTTTTCAAAAAGGTTTTCAACTAGCCCAACAAAAAAGACAGTTGAATAGTTTAAATAGTGGAGAAACCTCAGGTCGTGTGAATGGTAGTGATTATGATTACACCATAGAGCTGCCAAATTCAGAAAGATGGTCAATGAGCAGGCGGATTAATGGTATAGATCTATTGGCAGGTTATAGAGATGTATATTTTGGAGTGACGATTGAACGTATTTCAATGGGTAACTCTGAAGATGTTTTGCAACATGTTATGCAACTAATTAGGTCAAAAGATCCAACTGCAAGTTATTCAACGCCAGAAACTGTTGTTATAGATGGACTACCTTGGCTCCATACTATTGTGACTGCTAAAGTACAGAATATTAATTTTACTTATTCTTATTATATCTACTCAGGACCGAATGGTACTTACAAATTATACGGATATACTGGAAGCAGTATTTTCCCTCAGGAAGAATCAAAAATTAATAAGATAGCAAAATCATGGATAATGGGCTCAAAGATGAAAAGTAATATTAATATAAGTGACTCAAGTAATCCAACAGCATCTACTGCAGTTGAAACAATAGTGCCAGGTACAGATTATGACTATTCTATAAAAATACCTGATCCTAATAAATGGTTGGTATATCGTAGAACAACCTCTTCCGACCTCACCGTTGCTTATCATGATGTATTAATATCAGTTTCAGTTCAAAGAATCGACAGTGGAAGCAATCAGGATCTCTATCAGCTAATTAAAAATAGAATACGTCATTTCGATCCGGAATCTACTATAGATGACCCTACTATTGTTACTATTGACGGCACTCAATGGCTACATTTCTTATCAAAAAGCAAAGTTAATAATATAAGTTTCACCTACTCATACTATATACACTCAGGCGCTGAAGGTACTTTTGAAATCGTAGGATACACCGGATCAAATATATTTAATGATGAAAGAAATTCTATAGAAAAGATTTCTACTTCCTTTACCTTTGGTAATCAGATTAAAGAAATAATTAAGAAAGCTAGTAGCCAACCTACTCCCACGCCAATCATTGAAAAAAAGAAGCCAGCTACTGTTCCTCAATCAGTAGTTCCCATAGCCGCCTAGAGTAATGATAATCTTGCGTTTTGGTCTGTAAATCTCCCTAGAATCAACTTCTACGAGGACAGACACTTCTCAAAGACTTGCTGAAACAACGGAGTCCCCTCTGTCCCATTCAGAACCTCTTCCAATCCCTTCTTGGTTTGCCTTTGGGTTGTGGGAGAGGTAGGTGAGGAGGATCATTTAGAAAACAATGCGTGAAAATTCATCCGCTAGAACAGTAGCTTGGCTTGGTTTGTTTATTGTAGGAACACTCGCTTACCTGAGTAGCTTGGGTGTGATGAATGCCTATGATGTTCGTGATGCCTCATCCAACGGATATGTTGTGACAGTAGAAGATGGAGTAGATGTGCGTGATGGAGGGAAAGTAGCTGATGTTTGGATTCGTACGCCAGATCATCAAGGGATCCAAGTTACGGGGACAAATTATACCGCTAACTTTGCAGCTGTAGGATATAATTTTGATCCCAATACAACCGTTTATTGCAGTTGGGATCCAAATCACACGTGGTTAGTAATTTTTATCCCGGATGATAGGGCAACTGCAACAAGGGTTTTTAATCTTAAAAAACACATCTTTCTTGATGCAAAAATGTCAGATTGGGATAAATATCCTGATTGGTTTGGACCCCTTTTAAGATCCTATCCAAAAGAGTGGAAAGGAAATAAACTAATAGTTGATTCTGTCGTCACACCTCTAACGGGCAAAGGGAAAGCTAGATCCCTTAAAGAAATTCTTACTATAAATGGTGATACGTACCAATTAGAACCATTCCAGAATAAAAAATGACGGTGAGCCTTGCCAGAAACGAGGAAATGAACGCCCCGACTCCCAACGATAGGATTGGCTGTGCCAACCTATTTTGAGGATGAAGTGCAATCGAAGCTTTTTATACAAATGAATAACTCGCCATCTGGAGATCTAGAGAAATCCGTCGAAGACCTTATCAATGATATTGATAGGATCAATAAAGAACAAACATCAGGGACAAATCCAAAGGCTAATGCCATAGCACTTAATACAGTTATAGGTAAATTTGCGTGTATTCTTACAAAACTAAGCAGGCAAGCAGAGCGACAAACAACAGCAGTTATTCGACTCACATGGGGCCTGTTTGGGCTCACTTTGATACTTCTAGTTATTTCAATTGCTCAGTTAGCCATGATGATTAAGGGGCATTGAAAGTAGAATAGGGTTTTACTTTTTTGATTTTTAAAGATGTAAACTTCCTACGTTGAATGAAACCCCTCATCATCAACAGGAAACAAGAGCGTCGATCTCTTTCCTTCGGGATCTCCGGCTGGGCCCAAGTGGCCCTGCTGGGCTGGATGATGGTGTGGGGTGATTTTTCTTCACGTTTGGAATACGTTGCCGTGGGGACGGCCCGGATAGACTGTGCGACAGCACAGCCCGAAGTGCCAACGAAGGGCGAGCCGAGTGGGAGCGAGCGAGTCAACCCGACCCAGTGTGACGGCTACGGAGCCCTGCCTGGGACCACGAAGCCTAGCGCATTGGTTGCTGGAGCCAATGTCGCCAGTCAGCTCGGCTGGAGAGGTTGAGCGGACTCGGCATTTGGAGCCAGTGTGAGGGTTAGTCTTTGAGGGTTGTTTTGGGTTGTAGGTTGTTGGCGTTGGTTTGACCATCCCTGGCGTAGGGAGGCCGTAGGCCGACCGGAGACGGGGATGGTGCGGTCTTCCTTGCCGCGAAGCGTGTCGGGCTGAGGTAGCCCAGTTTGCTATGCGGCCTGAAGGTGTTGTATTCCCTGC